>Ga0308390_1000005_pt1 | contig 226130 bp, 192 predicted proteins | sample Hotspr2Sample149_FD_202358 | JGI IMG/M metagenome (GOLD analysis project Ga0308390, IMG submission 202358) | Hot spring phototrophic mat microbial communities from Mushroom Spring, Yellowstone National Park, Wyoming, United States - 20040719_149 ...
TTCCAGCCTCCTGGTCGGGCGGCTCATCGGGCAACTGTGCCGCGACCTGGCGCACATCCACCTTGCCGGTGACCACATCGGCGATGAGCCGCTCGCGGTACTCGCGCAGCAGTTCGATTTCCCGGCGAGCGGCGGCGATGGCGGTATCAAGCTTGGATGTCTGGACGTCGAGGTACTCGACGATGGCGGTTTGTTCGGGTAGGGGGGGAAGAGGCATGAGGAAGTTGGCTATGAACTCTGCTGGCACACGTTGTTGTCCCGCCGCCCCCGTCATCTCGTCGGCGCCAAGACGGCGAAACTCCGAAAGGGTGGTAACCTGATAAACGTAAGGTGCGGTGACCGCTGATGAGGGTCTGATTACGTGAAACTCTGTCGAACCAAACCCGATGGCTGTCGGCAGATTCTCAAGGCAAGCGCCTTTACCGTTCTCAAAGCACGGCGTGATTTTCGCAACAATGACGTCGCCTCGCCGAAAGTAGGTAAACCCGTTCCATAGATCCGAAATGGGCCGCACCTCAGATGCATCGAAGCGTCCGTCCGATCCCACGCGTTCCATGGGCAGGAATACAGCTTGACCGTCCCGTAACGCTAATGGAACTTCCGACTTACTAGGGTTGAGCCGCGCGATTCGCTTAAGCCGCCGCACCTCCCAATGCGCCGGCAACTGGCCCAGCCAGGGAACGCCGGAGTCTTTGTAGGCCTGGTAGGGGTGGAGGGTGGGGGGCATGGGTTTGCCTTCCTTAGGTGTGAGCTGAACCACCTAGTAACTCCCCCAACAACCCCTCCGCCTCCTTCGCCACCGCCAAAAGGTCGGCGCGAATTTCTTCCAGCGAGCGCAGGGCCTTGGGCTTGTAGAAGTAGCGGTTGAAGTTGATCTCGTAGCCGATCTTGACGCTTTCGGGGTCGTACCAAGCGTCCTGCGCGTAGGGCAGCACCTCGCGGCGCAGGAAGGTTTCGATCGCGTTGCGTTCGTCCCCCTTGCCGGGCAGGTAGCCGGGCTCGTGGCAGGCGGGACACTCCAAGAACGGGATTTGCTCTGTGTCGCGCAGTTCGGGATCCGGCTCGTACTCCACCACGCGGGCTTTGCCGCGGATGGTGACCTCGAACAGGCCGCGCAACGGATCGGGGGCGGTGCCGGATTTGTGGACTTTGCGGATGACTGGCGGTGCGTCTTCGGCACGTTCGGCGGTTTCGCGAAGTGTTTTAATTTCCTTGGCGCTGTATTCGCGCTCGGGGTCGATGCTTTTCAAGCGCAGGGGGCGTTCCACCGTCACCTTCCAGTAGCCGAAGGCCGCGTTGGGAAAGATCTTGGACTGCTCAGTCTCCTCGAATCGAAGGAAGGTATCCACAATGCGACGGATGTCCTCCTCGGAAAGCTCGCAGTTCTTCTTGCCCAGGTTCTTGCGCAGGGACTTGTACCACTGCGTGGCGTCAATGAGCTGCACGCGGCCTTTGCGGTGCTCGGGTTTCCTGTTGGTGAGCATCCAGACGTAGGTGGCGATGCCGGTGTTGTAGAACATGTTGAGCGGCAGGGCCACGATCGCCTCCAGCCAGTCGTTCTCGATGATCCAGCGGCGGATGTTGCTCTCGCCCTGGCCGGCGTCCCCCGTAAACAGCGACGAGCCGTTGTGCACCTCGGCGATGCGGCTTCCAAGCGGGGTGCCGTGCTTCATTTTGGAGAGCATGTTCACCAGGAACAGCAGCTGGCCGTCGCTTGAGCGGGTGACGAGCGAAAGCTCCTCGCCCCGGTGCTGCACGATGAAGCGCGGATCCTTGATACCGTTCTTGCCGCCCATGCGCTCGAGGTCGCTCTTCCAGCTCTTGCCATAGGGCGGATTGGAGAGCATGAAGTCGAACTCGCGGCCGGGGAAGGCGTCGTTGGATAGGGTCGAATGCTCCGGCCCACCGACGATGTTGTCAGCGGCGTCGCCTTCCCCCTTGAGCAGCAAGTCCGCTTTGCAGATGGCGTAGGTTTCGGCGTTGATCTCCTGGCCGAAAAGGTGCACTGAGACCTGTTTGCCGCGTTCTTTCGCCAGATGGAGTAATGTATCCTCGGCCACCGTGAGCATCCCGCCGGTGCCGCAGGCGCCGTCGTAAAGGAGATAGGTTCCGTCGGTGATTTGGTCGGCGATCGGTTCGAAAATGAGCCGGGCCATGAGCCGGACGGCGTCCCGCGGTGTCCAGTGCTCGCCGGCTTCTTCGTTGTTTTCCTCGTTGAAGCGGCGCACCAGTTCTTCGAAGATGGTGCCCATCGCGTGATTATCGAGTCCCTCCAGGCGAACGCTGCCGTCGCTGTTGCGCACGGGGTGCGGGCTCAGGTTGATCGAGGGGTCGAGGAACTTTTCGATGAGTGCACCCAGCGCGTCGGCTTTGGCCAGGCGCGGGATCTGGTTGCGGAACTCGAAGTTGTCGATGATCTCCTGGACGTTGGGTGAGAAGCCATCGAGGTAGGCGAGAAAATCGGTCTCCAGTTGCTGGCGGCTCGCGCGAGCCTTGAGGTCACACAGGGTGAATTTCGAGGTGTTGTAAAAAGCCTGTCCGGCTGCTTGACGCAGGGCAGCGTCCTGATGCACGATGCCCGCTTTGTCAAGCCTAGCCTTCATGTCGAGCACCTCCTGCTTGGTGGGCTCCAGCACCGCGTCGAGTCTGCGGATGACGGTCATCGGGAGAATCACGTCACGGTATTTGCCGCGCACATAGAGGTCACGCAACACATCGTCGGCTATGCCCCAAATGAAGTTGGCGATCCAGGTGAGTTGTCCGTTTTCCATGAGCAATCCTTTCGCGACATGTGGATATTACTTTACGCCATCGCTATAGGCTCCGGCCATTCAATCTCGTGCTGCCAGATCTTGGAGTCCGTCACATAGGTCTGGTCGGTGCATTCCATGACCCGCCGGGCGCCTCGTAGTAGTAGCGGTTGAGCTGGGAAGAGTCGAGGCTTTCGGCCCGCTTCTCGATCAGCGCGTCGAAATCGTCGGTCTTCTTGAGGTCCAGGTAATACTGGCGGTTGTCCGGGTTGGAAGAGATGAATTGCCCGCTGACCGTTTTGTGGATTTCCCGCAGGACAGTCTCCACCTGGGAGCGCAGGTCATCGGCCGGAGCGCCGCCCAATTCCTCGATGCCGGGCTGAAAAAGGCACAATCCGTCGCGCAGCTCCTCCGCCGTCGCGCCCAGGGGGGCGTAAATATCGCCCGTCGTGAGCCGGTGAACGGACAACGCGTGGATGAGCTGGGTCGCCATAGGCCTGTAGGCCGGCCGGGTAAAAGGCCTGCTGGATGCGGGATTCGAGCACCTGGCTGCAATCAATAACCTCCTTGATGTCCGGAACGGCGCGGAAAGACGGATTCTCACGCAGGGTCGTCCAGTAGCTGTCATAAGCGATGACCCCGGGCCGGTCGTCGGGCACGTTCTGGCCGAGCAGCTTCCTCATGGCCAGGGACAGGGTCTTGAGCACCTCGCGCTTTTCCACCGCGGTGACCCGCTCGAAGGTGTCGATTTAGTCGGGATGCTCAGGGAAGAGACGCACGAACTCGTCCATGCGCTCGTTCATGCGGCCATAGAACTTGGCGAAGGGGGTTAGGTACTCCCGGATTTTCACTTGCTGGTCGGCGGTCTTCTTGAGCAGACGTTCGGCCACCACGAACTTGACGTCCTTGCGGGCGATGAGGATTTGCTCGAAGCGGTCCTTCACCCGGCGGATGCTGTCGGCCACAAAGGAGAAACGAGGGCTGTCAAAAATGGCTTCCTGGACGCCGGCGATGAAGCGGAAACGCAGGTCCTTGCAGACCTCACCGATCTCGCGCAGGAAGTTGAGGTCGAGGATGAGTTCCTGGTCCTTGCGGGTGCGCAGGTAGTCGAGCAGTTCGTCCACCACCAAAAGCAGACCGTGGTCGGGATGCTCTTGGTGGAAGGCGGTCATCATCTCTTCGAAGGAACGCTTGTTGTTGGACACCTTGTCTGGGGGCGGGAAGGAATATGGCACGCCCATTGCGGCCAGGTGCTCCTCGAGTTCGGCCACGAGGATGTCGCGCAGGGACATGGTGGTCGCGCCGATTTCGGTTCGGATCACCTTGAAGCGCCCGCTGATCTTGCCCGCAGCGCTGGCCACGCTCTTGTCGTTCAGATGCGTTGCGAGATCGCCGTTTTCGGCCACGGCGGAGATCACGGACATGAGGTGAGATTTACCGGTGCCGTAGTTGCCGACGACCAGCAGCCCCTTGTTGTCCATGGGCTGGTCGAATTGAAGCTGAGGAAAAACCAGATTGATAAGCTTCTCGGCCATCTCCTCGGAGATGACATAGGTCTGGACAAGCTGCCGGGCAGCAGCGGCCTCGTCGGCGTCCCGCAGCTGGACCACGGACTCGATAGGCTCGAATTGGATCAGGTCTCCGTATTTCATTGCATCTGCCCTCCTGCGCTTTCGTTCCTTGTCTTCATGCAACGGCCTCCGGATTCACTACCAGAAAATCTCGTAAGGGATATCGTTTGTATTCGGGGTGGTCCGGCGTCGCATAGCCTATGTACTCTCCGTCGATAGAGCCGCTCCAGGCCGCGACCACCGTTTTGTTACGGGAGAGCCCCTGCAGGAGCCGCAACGGGTCCTGCTTGAGCGAGACATCAAAGAGGATCTCGATGTTGTCCAGAAGAACCACATCGCCTGCGGATGCGGCCACGATCTCCGCAAGGAGGCGGGGCAAGTGCAAGGCCCGCTGGCGCTCGGTGAGGTCAAGCAGCGCTAAGGACAGCTCGAGGTTGACGTTGATAAGCGGAGCCGCGGTGCGCTCATGAACATCCTGAAGCGCGGCGGTCTTGCCGCTACCTGCCGGGGCCACCAGCAGGACAAGCCGGTGGTACAGCTCGGCAGCCTGGCCAATTCTCTTTATGACTCTATCGGCGAGTGGCTCCGCCATTAGCGATCTCCTTTTGATCCAGGCTCGTTATCGCCGGCTCCGCCAGACTTCACCCACTCGTCCACTTCTTTTTTGTTGAACTTCCAAAGCCGACCGATCTTGTGGCCCGGCATCTGCCGTTCACTGATCCTCCGTCGAGGGAGATGCCGTTGTTCTCCGCCTCCTGTATGAGAACGTCCATAGCTTCGGGCGTGGCCATCTCATGCACGAAGTAGAGTGTGTCGAGCAGTCCCTTCGGCGTGTCCGTATCCGGGTTCATAAGAACATTGACGAGTTGGTCGTAATCGATGCCGTCGGAGGCGGATGGCGGTGGCAACGTCAATCCTCGGCCGTCGAAGTAGGGCTTGTGAGGGTCCAGCAGAGCCAACAGGTGCTCACGCGCGATGGCCTTGAGACCGTCGGCATGAGCAAAACGCCTGAGATTGTACGTCGCCACTCGTTCTTTCCTCATTAGTTCTTATAGCCAGGCCGTCCCCGGCGTTTGACTGTTCGAGCCGGGCCGCCTGACGGCAACGACCTTGCCGAGGATGCGGAGCCCATCGTCGGGACCTACCGGAATCGGTCGGTGTTTCGGGTTCTCCGGCCTTAGTTCGATTCTCTCGTCACGGATGAAAAGCCGTTTCGCCGTGGCTTCGTCTTCCAATAGGGCAACCAAGATGTCACCGTTCTCCGCCACGGCTTGCTCGCGCACCACCACCAAATCACGTTCCCGGATACCGGCATCCACCATGCTGTCGCTTGTCACCTCGAGGGCGAAACACCGACCCGAGCGGGCGATCCCGCCTTCGACCAGCACCTCGCCGACGATGTTTTCCTCGGCCAAGATGGGCTGGCCGGCCGCCACCCGGCCGACGATGGGGACGGCGACCAGATCCGGAACGTCATCCTCCGGATCGCGCAAGATGACAATGCCGCGGGCCTTTCTCTCCTCCCGCTTCAGGTAGCCCTTCCGCACGAGCTGGCTCACTTGGCCGTGGGCGCTGGCGTGCGATATCCCGAGGATGTCCGCGAGTTCCTTCATGGTCGGGGGGAACCCCCGCCGGTTCGTAAAGAGGCGGATCTCCTTCAATGTACGGCGTTGCGGCTCTGTTATTTCCTGAACGGGGCGTCTGCCTCGCGGTCTTTGACTCATGTGTATCCTCAACCATCCAAATGGCTTATTTATGAACGCCAATGGCCGCAGGGCCCATTCAGGGCAAACTACGGCCACATTACAGACTGACATTATACGACCTGATGGGCGTAAGGTCAATAGAAAATGTACATGAATCAGGGGGTTTAAGCAATTACCGACGGGGATAAGAAGAGAGATCGGTGTTCGGACGGGTGGACGGAAAAGCGGCCGGTTGCTCTGAGCAGAGGGCCTTTAGCTCATCCGCCCGGCGGTCAGCTTCGCCCACATCTTTCGTTGACGCGACCAGTGGGACACTGCGGCAATAGGACGGACCTCTTTCTCTCGAATCTGGTCACGCCCTTTGACCGTCCGGGGCAGGAAGAGGATCGCCTCCTGGATTTCCGGGGCCAGGTTGAGCAGGTTCATGATCTGGGTGATGCGCGCGCGGGTCACATAACCGAGCCTGGCCAGGTCAGCATAGTCCCGCACCTCGCCGTGTCGGACCAGTCCGTCGAAGCGGATCGCCAAAGCCATCAGCTTCGAGATGCGGGGCAGATTACCCGGCTCGATGGTTCGGTCTACCTCGTGTGGATGGTTGTCGCTTTTCCTGCGGTTCTTGGGTTTGAAACTGAAGGAGATCTCCAACCGGCTCGGTCCGGTTCCGTCGGATGCAGTATTTTTCATACGGACATCTCCCGATTGCGGATGTCGGCCTCGCTGCACAGCGCTTTGACTCCCGGTGAGCGGAAGGTCACGGTCACTCTGCCGTCTCGCCCGTCATACCCGACGCGTTCGACAAGGAGTCGGACGATCCGTGATTGTTCTCGGGGAGACAGTGACTCCCAGACCGGGTCGAAGACCGCCAGCGCCCGGGCCATGTCCCCTTCGTCAACGGTTTCTCTCTGGATGGCGATGACCTCTTCGCGTATGGTGATCATCCGCTGTTCTATGGTTCGAATCTGATCCTGAAGGTCGGCGAGCTGGTCCATGGCCGCCCCTCCGTTCGAGGCGGCGGTGAAGGACTCGCTCACAAGCTTCTGGACTCTGGTGTGCAGCCGCTTGAGTTCACGCTCGTGGCCGCGTTGTTCGGTTTCCAGTTCCGCCATGCGTTTGTCGCTCTCTTCCCGAACCTTTGCAGCCGTCGCTGCGATGATTTCCCCATTCCTGCCTATGCCTCGAATGTGTTCGACCACCGCGGTCTCGATCTCGTGCGCGTTGAGCGACTTTGCCGGGCAAGACGACCAGCCCCGTTGCTGGGCGTTCAGGCAGACGTAGTAGCGATACCGCTTGCCGTTGTCCTTGGCCGTATAGGTATGCACCATCCCAGTGCCGCAGGGAGCGCAGTAGAGAAGCCCCTTCAGGAGGGCTCCGTACTTGTTGCGCCCCTCCTTGCCGCCGGTGCTGCCGCTCCGCCGTAAAGCATCCTGCACTCGCTGCCAAAGATCGATGTCGACGATCCCATTGTGTTCGCCGTTGTAGATGGTTCCCTTGTAGTCGACCTTGCCGGTGTAGATCACGTTGGTCAGGAGCCGGAAGAGGCTGTTCTTGGTGAAAGGCTTTCCGCCACGCTCCTGACCCTTCTTGGTGGTCCACTGCTTGTTTTTCCAGCCGCGCCGTTCGATTTCCTGAACGACTGGGATCAAGGCTTTGTGCTCCAGGTAGAGCTGGTACATCCCCCGGACCTGTACTGATTCGCCCTCGTTGACGAGCAGTCTTCCGCCTTTCGGGTCCACGTCATACCCGAGAACCGGCATCCCGCCGACCCACTTGCCCTTGCGCCGGGCGGCGGACATCTTGTCGCGGGTGCGCTCCGAGATGATCTCCCGCTCGAACTGGGCAAAGGATAAAAGGATGTTCAAGGTGAGACGCCCCATGGAACTGGTCGTGTTGAACTGCTGGGTGACGGAGACGAAGCTCACGGCGTGCTTGTCGAAGAGCTCCATCATGCGGGCGAAGTCCAGGAGAGACCGGCTCAGACGGTCCACCTTATATACCACCACGCAGTCGATGTCGCCCGACTCGATGCCGGCGAAGAGCCGCTTGAGGGCGGGCCGCTCCATATTGCCGCCGGTGAATCCGCCGTCGTCAAATCGGTCGGGGATGCAGACCCATCCCTCGTGCCTTTGGCTCGCGATATAGGCTTCCGCGGATTCCCTCTGGGCGTCGAGGCTGTTGAACTCCTGCTCCAGCCCCTCGTCTGTGGACTTGCGGGTGTAGATGGCGCAGCGGATCGTCCCGTTGGTTCTTGATGCCGACTCCCGGGCTTCTCCCCGGCCACGGTTATTGTTTCTTCTCATTCGTTCCTCCTCTCGGGTTTGCGGCTCCCGCCCTTGGCCGCGGCATCGGCGATACCGAAGAAGAGGAACCCGTTCCACTTGCTCCCGGTGACCTCCTGGGCGATGGCGGATAGGGACTTGTAGCGTCGGCCGTCGAACTCGAAGCCGTTGTCGAGTACCTTGACCACAATGTCGCGGCCTTGGAACTCGCGGGCGAGCAGAGTTCCGGGCAGAGGCAGCCTCGGGTCGCGCGACGGGGATATGCGGCCGGTCGCCGTTCTCGCTTTGACCTCGGAGGAACCCGAGGCGACCGGATCACGCGGAGCCCGCGTTCTCAGGTCGGCGTCGTTGGCCAGTTCCTCGGCTCTGCGCCGGGCCCGCTCCGAAAGATCACCCTCCGCCAGGGCCTGAATGCGCCAGGCGATTCGCTTGCGAAGAAACTCCTTGTGGTAGGAGCGGGTCTCTTCTCCTAAGACCTCGACGTACTTGTCCCGGAGTTCTCCGACGGTCATCCGGGAGAGCCCCTGGATCTCTTGATACGTTGTTGCTTCCATCCGAAACCTCCTTGGTTCATGGGCTTCGCCCCGGCGGGCGGTTCGTCCGCACCGCAATCTCAGGGCGTTAACTCGTGAATGAATGAAGGCTTCGGTGGCCCGAAACATCAAGGCGTTTCTCCGTAAACGCCTCAGATTCTTCGACTTGCGCCACATGCACCGCCTCGGTATCCGATTCGGGGGCAAGTCGGCGGCCGTTGCGGTGGCGCATGTAGCCTCTGGCCAGGATCGTGGCGATTTCCGATATCACCTCTTCAAGTGAGGCGGGGACGTGTTCGTTGTCCGGCATCCGGTCCTCCTTTTGCGGGAGGCCGCGTAAAGGTGCCGCCGTGGATGCCGCTGGGGCGGGATCGGCCTGACGTCGAGAAGACCGTTGGAGCCCGTCCGACACCACCCGAAGGCGATGCCGCCGGCACCCACAACGGTCTCCGATCTCACGGCCGTTTCCGCTGTCTGGTAATCCGCTTTCGCCGGACCCACTGGTCCGGCTTTCGTCGGATATTTACCGGAGGGGAGTTCGAAACGTCGAAGCGGGTGCCCGGATGCAACCGGGCTGTTAAACAAGGCGACTCGAAAAACGGATAACGGGAGAATTCGGAAGGGACATTTTCGGTGAGCGCCCGCAACCCCCAGGGTTGCACCCGGTCCCCGGACTGCGGGCTTCGAAATGGAGAATAAGGGTAAATGTGCAGGCGGGCGTAAGTCGGCGTGGGCACGCCGGAAACGACGAGACCCCGAGGGGATCACCCCACGGGGTCTTGCGTTAAACAAGAACCGCTGAAATCAGCGGATTGAATTTTGGCTCCCCGGCGTGGACTCGAACCACGAACATCCTGGTTAACAGCCAAGCGCTCTGCCAGTTGAGCTACCGGGGAACGGAAGGACGGCCTGAAGCGATTCCAGACCGTCCACCAGTATATACCACCCCGGCGCGCCGGTTGTCAATACAAACTGACCCCTTCACGCCGGCCGGCAACTGCCCCGTCCGCGTCCCCTCGGCCGATCGAGCGGGCGGGGCCGGGGCCCCTCAGCACCCATCCCTGCTCCTTCTACTTCGCCTTGCCCTGGCTTGCGACGGCAGCCTGCGCGGCCGCGATCGCTTCCTGATCCCCCAGGTAGTAGCTGCGGATGGGTTTCAGGTCGTCCTGCAGCTCGTAGACCAGCGGAACGCCCGTCGGGATGTTCAGTCCGATGATATCCTCGTCCGAGATGCCGTCCAGATACTTCACCAGCGCCCGCAGACTGTTGCCGTGCGCCGCAATCAGCACCCGCTTCCCGGACTGCACGGTGGGAGCGATGGTCTCGTGCCAGAGCGGCAGGAAGCGCTCCACCGTATCCTTCAGGCACTCCGTGAGTGGAAGCTGCTCCGGCGTCAGCTCCCGGTAGCGCGGGTCGCGCCCGGGATACCGTTCGTCGGCGGGATCCAGCGCGGGCGGGCGGACGTCGTAGCTGCGGCGCCAGATCAGGACCTGATCCTCTCCGTATTTCGCTGCCATCTCCGCCTTGTTCAGCCCCTGAAGGGCCCCGTAGTGCCGCTCGTTCAGGCGCCAGGAGTTGACAATGGGGATCCACATCAGATCCATCTCATCCAGCACCAGCCAGAGAGTGCGGATGGCGCGTTTCAGCACGGAGGTGTAGGCGATGTCGAACTCGAACCCCTCCTGCTTCAGGAGGCGGCCCGCTTCGCGTGCCTCGCGCAGGCCCTTCTCCGAAAGGTCCACGTCCGTCCATCCGGTGAAGCGGTTCTCCTTGTTCCACACGCTCTCACCGTGGCGGATGAGCACCAGTTTCTTCATACCGGCGAATCTCCTTCCGCGGCCGGCGGACCCGCGCAGCCTGCATCCAAGTCCCAGACCAGCGTCCCGGCCGCCTCGATGATCTCAAACCTGTCACCGCTTATTGCCACAAGACGTCCCTCGCCGTCCACCCCCGACGCCCGCAGCCGCCGCTCCCCCACCCTGACCATGCGTCCGGCGGTGCGGTCGAGCCTCCTCCACTCCGCCAGAACAGCCGGAAACCCGCCGGACTCCAGCAGTCCGAGCGCCTCGTTCATCCGCTGGAAGAACACCCGCTCTACCGCACCCAGGTCGAAGACCCTCCCCGTTTCGAGTTGCGCGCTGGTGGCGACATCCGCGAGATCGGGTGGAAACCGGTGATTGTTGACGTTCAGACCGCAGCCGATGATCCACATCCGGCCGGCGCCGGCCTGCTCGATGAGCACCCCGCCCAGCTTCCGTTCCCGGCAGACCACATCGTTCGGCCAGCGCACCCCCGCATCGACGCCGCAAGCATCCCTCAGTGTCCGGGCGCAGGCAGATCCCGCCGCGAAAGACAGGCCCGCAGGCGCCCCCCCGTAGTTCCAGGAGAAGGAGACGTACAGCCCGGCATCCGGCGGCGAATGCCAGCTGCGTCCCCGCTGCCCCCGCCCCGCCGTCTGGCAACGGGCGACGACAACAGTGCCCTCCGGCGCGCCTCCGCGAAGCAGGCGCAAAAGCTCGCTGCTGGTCGAGTCCACCACTTCCAGCCGGACGATGCTGGAGGGAAGAGCCGGGCGGGAGGCTCCGCTCATTCCAGGGGCGGGGACGGCAGATCGTGCTCCACGAGCAGGCTGAGATCCAGCCAGGGAGCGGAGTGCGTGATGTAGCCGACGCTGATGAAATCCACACCGGTCTCCGCCACGCGCCGGACGTTGCTCAGGGTGATGTTTCCGGAAGCCTCAACGAGCGCGCCGGCCTCGTGCGCGATCTCCACCGCCTGCCGCATCATCTCCTCGCTCATATTGTCGAGCAGCACCATCTTCGCGCCGGCATCCAGCGCCTCGCGAAGCTCGTTCAGGTCGGTGACCTCGACCTCCAGCCACATCTCCGGACTGGTGCGCGCGGCCAGAGCCCGCTGGACCGCCGTCCGCACTCCCCCCGCCGCGCGGATGTGGTTCTCCTTGATGAGGATGCCATGCGACAGGCTCAGCCGGTGATTGTGCCCACCTCCCGCGCGCACCGCGGCCTTTTCAGCGGCGCGCATCCCGGGAGTGGTCTTACGGGTGTCCAGGATTATCGCGCCCGTGCCGTCCACGGCCGCCACAAGCTGGGCCGTGGCCGTTGCCGCCCCGGAGAGATGCCCCAGAAAGTTCAGCGCCACCCTCTCCGCCCGCAGCACGGCCCTCGCCGGCGAATCCACCACCCGGAGGATCGTGTCCCCCGGCTTGACTTTGCGGCCGTCTTCAATCAGCACAAGGCAGCGCGCCCCGCACTGCTCGAACGCCTCGCGGGCGAACTCCGTCCCCGCCACGACACCCGGAGCCTTGGCCACCAGCACGGCGTTCACGCGGACGCGCTCGTCCACGCACGCCTCCGAGGTGATGTCGCCGAACGGAGCGTCCTCCTCCAGCGCGAGCCTGACGAACGAGCTGATCTCGCCGGGACTCAGGGTGTATGCCATACCGCCTCCGGAATCTCCATCGGCGTGGGACCGGGCTGGTCCACGATATTGAACCGGACGCGCGTGATGGACTCGCGCTGGTTCGGATACGGCAGGGTCACGAGCGCCCTCTCGAACGGAAGCCAGATGAATTCGTCATGCTCCGGGGACAGGCGGACCGTGGCATCCCCGGCAAGCTCGGCCGCAAAGGTGGGGTTCAGGCACACCCGGTCGTGCACGTGGTCGTAGTGCGACTCCACCTCCAGGTTGTAGAAGCGCACGGGCCGGCACCCGGTCTCCTCCTCCAGCTCGCGCAGGGCGGCCTTCCAGAAGGGCTCATCGCCGTCGGCCTTTCCGGAGACAACCTGCCAGAGTCCCGCCTGCGCCGAACTGGAGCGCCGCGTCTTGCGCAGCAGCAGGAACTCCCAGTCGCCGCCCCGGGCGCGGAACGGGTAGCAGTTGACGCGTCCGATGAACAATCTCCGGGTGTCTATCATGGTCCGTCCGCCAGAAAGTCTAGCCCGATTCGCCCTCCAGCGCCACCCGGACGGCCTCCGCCACGGTGCGCACCCCTACGCAGTCCGCTCCCGTCGAAGCGGCCACCGCGCGTGCATCGCGCCGGGACAGGATCAGGCGGGCGAAGCCGAGCCGGACCGCCTCCCGGGCTCTTCGCTCCGCCTGCTGAACCCCGCGCACCTCGCCGGAAAGCCCGATCTCCCCCAGCACGGCCGTGCCGGGGGGCAGCGGACGGTCGTTCAGGCTGGACGCCACCGCGACGGCAAGCGCAAGATCCGCCGCCGGCTCCGAAAGCCGCAGGCCGCCGGTCACGTTCGCATAGACATCCGCCTGCCCCAGCCTGAGCCCCGCGCGCTTCTCGAGAACCGCAAGCACCAGCAGAAGCCGGTTGAAGTCCACTCCGGACGCCATCCTCCGGGGAGAGGGGAAATGGGTGGGCGCCGCCAGAGCCTGCACCTCCACCAGCAACGGACGGGTCCCCTCCAGCACCGGACAGACCACGCTTCCCGCTCCCTTCTCGTCGCGCTCCGCGAGAAGAGCCGCCGAAGGGTTCTCCACGGAAGACAGGCCGGCGCCGCTCATCTCGAAGATGCCGACCTCGTCGGTCGCTCCGAACCGGTTCTTCACAGCCCGCAGGATACGATACGAACTGTCGCGGTCGCCCTCGAAGTAGAGCACGGTGTCCACCATATGCTCCAACACCCGCGGGCCGGCGAGCGAACCGTCTTTGGTGACATGCCCCACCAGAAACGCCGGGATCCCCCGCGCGCGCGCAAGCGCCGCCACGTGAGCAGCCGCCGAGCGCACCTGGCTGACCGTGCCCGGCGCGGACGGAGACGACGGATCGGACATCGTCTGAATGGAGTCTATGACCAGCGCGCCCGCTCCCGCGCTCTCCACCAGACTCTCCAGCGCGCTCGCATCGGTCTCGGAGCTCACCCACACGCGCTCCGAGTCCACGCCGAGCCGCCGAGACCGCATGCGGATCTGACGGGGAGATTCTTCCCCGGAGACATACAGCACCCCCGTCCCCTGCCCTGCCAGATGGCCGGAGGCCTGCATCAGCAGAGTGGATTTCCCGATGCCCGGGTCCCCGCCGATCAGCACGACGGACCCGGGGACCAGCCCTCCCCCCAGCACCCGGTCCAACTCGGAGATGCCGGTCGAAAGCCGATGCTCCGCCGTGAAATCGATGGAGCTCAGGGGCTCCGGAGCCGCCAGCGGGTAAGCGCGGGGGCGAGCGGACGCCGGCGGCGGCGCAGCTTGCTCCTCCACGATGGTGGCCCACTGGGAGCAGTCCGGGCATCTCCCCATCCAGCGCGGGGCTTCATAGCCGCAGTTCTGACAGACGAATCGGACGGAAGGCTTCGGCATCGGGGTCACCGCGGTCTTGTTTCCCTGCTCCCCCCGGCTTTCCCTTCCCCCCGGCGCCCGCAGGAAGGGACGCCTCCCCGGGCCGCCGCCGGACTGCGGAACCGGCAAATCTGCCTGCCGGCCCGGCCTCGCCGGATGCGGAACAAGTCTTTTCAGGGAAGCGTCCTTCACGCCGCGCCGGCGCCTCCCGGGAGACTTGAACCATGAAGACCCCGTTTCGAGCCGCAGCCCTCATCCTGGCCTGCCTCTGCGCGCAGGGCGCGCTGGCTCAGAAGGTGTCCATCCCCCTGCCGTTCGATACGCTGCAGGGCAAGACCAGCAAGTTCAAAACGGTCGTGGACCTAGACCTGAACCTGTTCGTTATGGATCAGGGACTGCCCGTCCAGGGACAGGCCGTGCTGATCCAGAACGTGACCTACGGCGCCCGGCAGCCCGACGGGCTGGCTCCGGTGACCACGTCGCTGCGCATCTCCAGGCTGGAGGGTTTCGTGATGGGCCAGAGCGTCGCGGAGCTGAAGAAGGCTCTCGCCGGGATGTCCGGCCTGCCGAAGGTGACCAGCTTTTTCACCCGGAAGGGACAGCTTCACAGCATCAAGGTGTCGGGCGTTCCGGGAGCTCCGAAGCCCGTGTTCCTGGAGGTGGACCAGACCCCGGGGGCGGGCGCATCCTCCCCGATGCTGATAGCGCCCGGTGGAGAGGTTGAGCTGGGCGTCCCGGTCGTGCTGAAGCAGGATCTCAGGCCGGTCGGACTGGACGGTCAGTTCAGCATCCAGATTATCCCGGTCGATATCGTGCGGGCGGCGGGCGAGGAGGCCCTGCAGTTCGTAGTGACCACGGAAGGCGGCCAGGTGATCCGCTTCGACTCGCGCGGGATGGGCCTGCCGGCCGATGCTCCCGCCTTCAGCGGCTCGGCGAGCGTGAATGTCTCCGGCGAGATCCTGGTGGGGCTGCGGACCGGCGAGCCCATCCGCCAGGACCTGGAGGCGTCGGTGATGGTCTCGGCAGACAGCGGCCCCGCGCCCGTGGCGGGAGACCTGAAGATCCGGATGACCGGCTTCCGGCTTCAGTAAATCACAGCCGGCAGCGTTTACCCGGCCCGCGCCGGCACTGGCGGCGCGGGCCGTTTTCGCGCCAACATTCCCAGAGTGGCGGGCGGGCAGGGAGAACAACGGCGGGCCCGGAAGCGGGCCCGTCGCGCCCGGGAGGACGAGAGATGAGGCACAGGATGCTGCGTCTGACGGCGATCTGCGCCGCGTGCGCCGCGGCGGCGGGATGCGGCGGGCAGAAGCAGGAAGACACCACCCCGAAGGTCTGGACGAGCGCCAGATACCACTTGAGCGCCACGCATCCGGCCAGCTGGACGGTGAAGGATCTGGATACGGTGGAGGATCCGAAGACCGGAGCCGTGGCCGTCGTGCTGTTCCGGAAGCTGGACCCCACGGACCGCGAGGTGACCGAACGGCCTCCGATGGTGAAGGTGGTCTGGAGACCCCGTCCCGGCCAGGCCCCGCAGGCCGAACCGGCCACCCCGGCCGGGGTGCCCGATGTGACACGGGGGCCGCTGGGCGTTCCAACGATGGATTCCGGCATAACATCGGGGTGGACGGAGTTCGGCGCTCTGGAGATTCAGCAGCGCGAGTTGACGTGGCCAGGAAACATCCCGGCCGAGGAGGCCACCGCCCTGGCCCAGCCGGGAACGGCGTTCCTGGCCTTTTACGGCACAGGGCAGCTGGTGGGAGCCGCGCAGCGGGTGCGCGTGGTGGCGCTGAAGCTCCAGAACGGCACGTTCGAGATCGTCCGGATCGCTCCGGACGGTAAGGCGGACCTCATCCGGCAGGCGGACCAGATCGTGGACTCCATCAGGGTGACGCATTGAACCCGGAACGGCTGCTTCTGCTCAGCTTCACCTGCCCGGTCTCACGGTTCACATACGCCGGGCACCCGTCCCGCGGGACGCTGTACGAGCACACCAACGACCTGCACGACGCCGTCCGCAGGATCGCCCGTATCGCGGACCGGCACGGACAGCCTGTCTCGTGGGTGATCAACGACCAGGAGTACCTGAACCGGGAAGGGTTGATGCCCTGGCTGCTGGACCGCCGGGAGAAGGGGGACAGCATCCTGGTGACCATGGAGCTGACCACATCGCCGCCGGAGGTGGACAAACGCGACGCGGAGGCCGTCCTGCGCTGGATCGGCGACAGGACACGGCAGGCCGGGTTCGTTCCTGACGGACTGTGGAGCCTGAAGTTCTTCGAGAGCGACCTTCAGGCCATCCTCCGGCTGCCGGCCGAGGAGTTCAGCTGGGCCAGGAATCTGGCCGGCAGCTGCTGGCATCAGGAAGGCATCGACGACAGCACCTGGCTCGGCTGCCCGTTCAACCCCTATTATCCGGCCCTCTGGAACAGCAAGGCTCCCGCCCCTCCCGGTGAGGAGCAGCCCTTCCTGATGCTGGAGTGGCTGACGCGCGACATCAACGCCATCCTGCACGGCGGGTTCCCGGCCACGTTCTCGCTGGATCCGGCGGACTCCAACCGGAAAGACGCGGGAGGATTCTCCTGCGAGGCCGATGCCCTCCGCTACTCCCTCGCCCTCATCGACGAGACGGCCCGGCAGGTCGCCTTCAATCCCACGGTGGTGGTGAACATCAACGAGGAGGCCCGGCACTACCAGACTGAAGGCCACGACAAGGACTTCATGCTGGACGGGATGTTCCGGCACTTCGCCGGGATCGCCGCGTCACCGCCGCCGGGAGTCGCCGTCCGTCAGGCCGCCTGCCGCGATGTCTGGAGGGAATACCGCCTCCGCCATCCGTCCACGCCGCAGACCATCTGGCTCGCCCGCGACCTGGACTGGCGGGAAGGCGAACTCCCGGGAGCCGATCGCTCCTATACCGGCCGGCCCAGAGGAGACCTGGCACTGCTCTTTCAGGACGCGTCACTGCAGGCCGGATTCCTGCGCTCCCGGGGACCGCTTCCGGCGGAGCTGTTCGACTACACGACGCGGGCTCCGGGTCAGGACTCGAACGAACCCTATCCGCCGAAGCGCCTTCCTCCGCTCCAGCTGCGCGCAAGAGAGATGGACGCATCCCGCGGCGAAATCTCGGTGCGGCTCAACGTCCACGCGGCGGAAGACGCCGGGCTTTGCCCGGTGATGCTGTGGGACGCTCCGGTGCGCGGAGACGAAGAGCTGATCGAGGCGGAAGGCTGCCTGCAAACCGCGCGCCCGTCGCCCGCCGGACTTTTCCTGCTTCTCCACCTACGCGCCGGCGCGAACGAGGCGCGAGTCCGGCTCAGGAGGCCGGGCTGAAACCGGCCGCCGCGCAGCGCGGGTGCCTCATCCCTCCCGGCGCAGCACCCGGATCAGTTCCCGGCAGAAGGCGGGCAGGTCGTCGGGCTTGCGGCTGGTGATGAGGTTTCCGTCCACCACGACCTCCTCGTCCACCCAGTCGCACCCGGCGTTGACCATATCGTCGCGGATCGCCGAAAAAGACGTGGCACGGCGGCCGCGCAGCGCATCCGCCGAAGCCAGCATCCATCCTCCGTGACAGATGGAGGCGATGGGACGGCCCAGCCGGTTGAACTCGCGCACGAACTCGATCATCCGGGGCTCGCGCCGCATGAAGTCCGGCGCCCATCCTCCCGGGATGACCAGGGCGTCGAACTCCTCCGGACGCGCCTCGTGAACGCTGCGGCTCACCTCCACGGGATATCCGAACTTGCCACGATACGACGGCGCCGAACCGCTCCCGATGAACTCCACCCCGGCTCCTTCCTCCCGCAGCCGGAGCGCCGGGTACCAGACCTCCAGATCCTGGTAATCCTGCTCCACCAGGACAGCCACCTTCTTGCCCGTCAGCGATGCCAAAGCCTCGTTCCTCCTCACCTACAGTGAATCCACGCACCCGGAAGGTATATACCCGCATTCGCAGGCTGCCTGGACGAACGTGCCGACACGCGTGCTGACTTCGGTGAGCGCCGGAGAAGCTCAGCGGCAGGACGATGAGGACAGGGGCACCAGGAGCAGCTGACCGGAATCCGCCCGGATCAGGAGCACTTCCCGCCCTTCCTCCGGGCAGGCGGATCGGGCCTCGGCGGCCGCCCGGACGAGATGCGGCACCGCAGCCGCGCCGCCCAGCGCCAGGCCGGCGAGCGGGACGAGAATCAGGAACATCGCAACCGAGAGCCGGGCAGCGCTCCGGGCGCGATCGGCAAGATCCCGCAACGCATAGCGGCGCATCAGCCGTCGATAGTCCGGGTCATCGGCGGAGAGGCCCGTCGGACCGGGGGAAGGACGCGCGGCAAACATCCGGTCCGAACGTTCCACGTCCAGGCGCCGGGACATCAGGCGGGAATATGCGCGCGTGAGTTCCTTCATCCGGGTGGCCGCGTCCGCATCACCCGGATGGAGGTCCGGGTGGCAGAGCTTCACCCGGCGGCGAAACGCTCTCTTGATCTCCTCGGGGGATGCGCCCGGCCGAAGTCCGAGCACATCCCAGTCGCTGGCGGGCACGCCCGTCCGGCCCCCTTTCCTGATCTCCGCCTCCATTATACAGCGCCGGCCTGCGGCCGTGAAGACCCATTTCAGCGCTCGGGAGCGATGAGAAGGGGAGAATCGTTGGCGGGGTTGTTGACGGCCCGGCTCACCGGCCAGACCTCCAGCATCCCGTCCTCCGGCCCCTCGAGCAACAGGAGAAGGTCTCCGGGCCTCTGCACTTCCGGGTCCAGCCAGACGCCGATCTGACCGGGCTCCAGGATGACGGGCATCCGGTCGTGAAGCCACTGCAGAGAGGATGGCGCCGGCGCGGTGATGATGGCGCAGGTCTCCAGAACCCCCCCGTCCGGGGACGTCCAGCTGTCCCAGAGCCCGGCGAAGGCCAGGATGCCTCCCCCCTTCTTCCGCAGGTAATATGGCCGGCGCCCGCCGTTGTGCCCGCTCCATTCGTAGAAGCCGCTTGCCGGGACGATGCATCTGCGGTAGCGCAGGGGACCCCGGTAGGCCGGTTTCTGGTGCACCGTCTCCGCCCGCGCGTTGATCATCCGGGCGCCGGGCAGGGGCTCCCGGGCCCACGACGGCACCAGTCCCCACAGCAGCGGCACCAGCTCGCGGCGGGCGCGTTCCCGATTGAACCGCACGGCCGCCACAGGCTGTCCGGGTGCGATGTTGTAGCGGTTTCCGAGCTCCGGAACATCGTCAAGAAGGAACAGATCGCGGATCTGGTCCGTGGAGATGTCCGCCAGCGTGAACCTCCCGCACATCCTGCCGCCTCCCGCCGCAGCCTGCCCGGCCGCGGGCCTACTTCCTGAACAGCAGCTCGAGGAGCCGGGTCCCCTCGTCCACGAACGTCTTCGCGTCTTCCAGCGCGCGCTCGTCGAACGGTACGGTGTTCCCGCGGTCTTCTCGCGAGTCGAAAAGAAGAAACGGGACGGGGTCCGGGGCGTGGGAGCCCGTGCTGATGGGCGTCGGGTGGTCCGGGAGCAGGAGCAGCCGGAAGTCGTCATAGTGCTTCATCCGGTGCAGGATGGTCCCCAGCACCAGTTCGTCCATCTGCTCGATGGCGAAGATCTTCTTCTCCACATCCTGCTCGTGCCCGGCCTCATCGGCGGCCTCCACGTGGACGAAGACGAAATCCAGCTCCTCCAGAGCCTGGAAGGCCAGCTCCCCGATTCCCAGGTAGTTCGTGTCGATGTAGCCCGTCGCTCCGGGCACATCCACCACGCGCAGCCCCACCAGCCGCCCGATCCCCCGGATGAGGTCCACCTCCGCCACGGCAGCGCCGGTCTTTCCGTACTTCGAGAAGAACGACGGAAACTCCGGAGCACGCCCCTGACCCCAGAACCAGACCATGTTGGCGGGAGGCTTACCCTCGTCCCGCCGCTTCCGGTTGATGACGTGCCCGTCCAGGATCTCGTGGGAGTCCCAGATGAGGCGGCGCAGCTTCTCCTCCCCGTCGCCTTCCGGCAGGTTGTCTTCGACGCGCTCGCCGATGTGCCTGTACGGCTCGCGGCAGAGCAGGCCGTCCCGGCCGCTGCGCCAGATCATGATATGGCGGTAGGAGACCCCGGGGTAGAACTGAAACGTCCGGCTTCCCAGCTTCTGCGAGATCAGATCCATCAGGACGCGGGCATCCTCCGTGGGGATGTGGCCCGCGCTGGAATCCAGGATGCGCTCGCCGTCCGTGCTGATCAGGTTGCACCGGAAAGCGACGTCCTCGCGGTCCATCGGGACCCCGATGCTGGCCGCCTCCAGAGGCCCCCGGCCGCAGCGATACTTCGCCGGATCGTAGCCGAGGATGGATAGGTTGCAGACGTCCGAGCCGGGATACATGTCCGGAGGGTGGTTGATCACCTTGCCCACCATCCCCCGGGAGGCAAGGTCGTCCATGAACGGCGTCCTCGCGGCCATCATCGGAGTCTTTCCCTCAAGGTCGGCAAGAGGGAAGTCCGACATCCCGTCGAAGACCAGCAGAAGATACTTCATCAGACCTGAAGCTCCCGCCCCGTGATCCTCCGATACGCTTCAAGGTAGCGCTCGGTGGTGCCGCGGACGACATCCGGCGGAAGCTCCGGCGCGGGCGGTTTCTTGTCCCAGCCGCGTGCCTCCAGCCAGTCGCGCACATACTGCTTGTCGAAGGAGTCCTGGCTCTTTCCGGGCTGATACTGCCTGTAGTCCCAGAACCGGGATGAGTCGGGCGTGAGCACCTCGTCGATCAGGATGATCTGCCCGTCCCGAAGCCCGAACTCGAACTTGGTATCGGCAATGATGATGCCCTTTTCCGCGGCCACGTCCCGGCCCCGGCAGTAGACCGCAAGGCTCAGGGACTGCAGCCGGTCAAAGGTGTCCTGCCCCACGATCTCCGCCGCCCGCTGGATGCTTATGTTCTCGTCGTGCCCCTCGAAGGATTTCGTGGCGGGCGTGAAGATGGGCTCGGGAAGCTTGCCGGACTCCACAAGACCCGGAGGCAGCCTGTGTCCGTAGAGCTCCGCGGCGCCGCCGGATGCCACGTAGTCCTTCCACATGCTGCCCGAGATGTAGCCGCGGACCACGCACTCGATGGGGAACGGCTGAGCCCTGCGCACCAGCATGCTCCGCCCGTCCAGCAGGGCGGCCACGTCCTCCGACGCATCGCCGCCGGCCTCCCGGACCGCATCCAGAATGTCGTCGATCTCGGCGCTGATGAGATGGTTCGGGACGATGTCCTGCAGGTTGTTCAGCCAGAACAGCGTCATCTGCGTCAGCACCTTGCCCTTGCCGGGGATGGGTGTCGGGAAGACCACATCGAAGGCCGACAGCCGGTCGGAGGCAACGATCAGCAGCTCGTCCCCGAGATCATAGATGTCGCGCACCTTGCCGCGGTTCGCCAGCCTGAGCCCTCCGATGTCCGTCTGGAAAACGGCGTGCGTCCCAATGGCCAACTGAAACCAGTCCTCCTTCGGCGCGGGGTCGGTCCCGGGCGCCCGGAAGGCATTGTACCCTAAAGACGCCAGTGCCCCCGCTACACAGGCCGGAGGGCGTCCAGGATCTCGCTGAGGCTCATCGTGGCTCCGGCCATCACCTCATCGGCCGCACCGTAGTAGACCGTGACCTCGTCGCCGTCCACCAGCGCCCCGCATGTAAAGACCACGTTCGGCATGAACCCGGACGTCTCGTAGGGCGCCTCCGGGCGCATGATGGGCTCCGGCGTCTTCGCCAGCAAGCGGTGCGGCTCGTCGCGATCCAGCAGCAGCGCTCCCAGGCAGTAATGATGCTCCGGAGTGGCGGCGTGATAGATCTCCAGCCAGCCCCGCTCCGTCAGGAAGGGGACCGCCCCGCCCCCCACGCGTCCGCTGTCCCATCCGCCGGAGCTGCGGCCCAGCAGAAACCGGTGATCGCCCAGGCACAGAGGCGTTTCGCCGTAAGCGAGCCACATCATGGGCCCCCCCACCATTGCTCCCACCGGCCTGTGAAGCGCCACGTAGCGCCCTCCCACCTTCTCCGGAAAGAGCATCGCGTCCATGTTCTCGGGGCAGAAGATGATGCCTTCCTTACGGTAGGATTTGAAGTCGCGCGTGGTGGCCAGGGACTGCACGATACCATTGGGGGAAACCCCTTTGTAGACGATGTAGAAGGTATCGCCGATGCGGGTGATGCGGGGGTCCTCCATTCCGAAGGTCTCGCTGGGACGATCGGGAAACAACGCGGGCCGCTCATCCACCCTGAAGTTCCGTCCATCACGGCTGCGGGCCAGGCGCAGATGCGAGATGCTGGTCAGCAGCATCCCTTCCGGCGAGCCGATGACGCGCGGATCGCTGAAGTTCAGGGAAGGGTCGTCCCGGCGGAGCTCGCGGATCCTGAGATGCGACCCGCTCCCGGTGCACTCCACCACGGGCACCAGCGCGACGCCCGGGTCCCTGGAGACCGGGCGCTCCGCGACGCGCATCAGCATCAGGACCTCGTCCCCGTGGCGGATGACGCCGGCATTGAAGGAGCCGATGACCTCGAAATCCTCCCGCGAAGGCGGGACGTCGGCAGGCGTGACAATGGGATTCTCGGGAAATCTGTGGACTTTGACCAAAGGGCGCGCTCCTGGAAGGGTTCTCTGTCTGTAAAACAGCCGGTGTCCGCTTCTCCATTGCAGCTGCTGCCTCCTGCCGGAGCGCTCCACGGGGTTCCGGGCTTTGGCACAGTTCTTGCAACATCCGCAGTGACGAAAAGGGGAACTCAACGAGCGCGGCTTCCGTGCGCCACCGTCACTCCCTGGCGGCGTGTCCCCGCAGGGGCTCGCGCGGGCGCGGAGGAGGAGGGTAATGCGGTACGCGGCTGGCGGCGGCAAACTCTGATGCTTTCACGCGGCAACATACTGGTCGTGGATGACGAGGTTAACCTCTGCCGTATCCTGGACGCGAAGCTGTCCCGGAGCGGATACGAGGTCCTGACGGTGCACGACGGACTTCAGGCGGTCGAGAAGGTGCGCGAGCGCCGGTTCGACCTCGTGCTGCTGGACCTCATCCTGCCCAAACTGGGCGGAGTGGAGGCCCTCGAGCGCATCCGGAAGATCGACTCGGACCTCCCCGTCATCGTGATGACTGCCTGCGAGAACTCCGACGCGCTGGCGCGCGCGCAGGATCAGGGCGTGGCCGCCTTCGTGAGCAAGCCGTTCGACCTGGACCGGCTGGTCCACCTTGTCCAGACCGCCTCCGCCGGGGGACGGACGCCGGAAGAAGGGACCGAGGTGCTCGAGCCGTCAGGCATCTTCCAGGCCCGGCAACAGGCTGTGGTGGAGCCGGAGGAGGGAGGAGCCCGTCTGAGCGCCACCGTCCTCGCCCGATCCGGCGGTGTGCTGCATCTGGCCATCCCTGAAGGCGCTCCGGCTCTGATGGCGGGAGCCGCCGTGAAGGTCTCCGTTGCGACGGGCGGTGCCCTGTACCACTTCAGCGGGACGCTGACCCGCGAAGGGGACAACGGCATTGCGGCGGTCACCATCCCGCCGGTCATCCACCGGATCCAGCGGCGCCGCTGCCCGCGCGTGGAGCTCACCGCGCCCGCCACCATTCGCACGCGGGGCCGGCGCATCCCCGCCGAGATCCGCGATATCGGAGCCGGAGGGGTGTCGCTGCGGTCCGGCGAGAGGATCGAGCCCGGGACGGAGGGGAGCGTGTCGGCGGCACGGATCCTGGAGTTCGAGCACTTCCGGCGCGACGGGCGGGTGCTTCGCTGCGAGGCGCAGGACGGCGGAGAGGCTGCGAGGGAGTTCCGGGTGGCTCTCCAGTTCGATGAGGCGGACGAAGAGCTGCAGCTTGCGGTCCTGAAGCACCTCTCCGAGGCGGGCAGGCTGTCCTCCTGAGCGCCGCCGCGGCGGGGGGGGTTGCCGGCAGGCCTGCCGGACGGCTACCATTGCGCTGGAATGGCAGCCGCATCCCCTGTTTCTCGGTCCCTCCCGGAGGTTCTCCCTTGAGCGGCATGATGGCCCTGCTGGAGGCCATGCGGCCCCTCCAGTGGTCCAAGAACCTTTTTGTCTTCACCGGACTGGTCTTCGCGGGCAAGCTTTCGAACCCTGGCCTCTTCCTGATCACCGCCGCCGCGTTCCTGTGCTTCTGCGCAGTCTCCTCCGGCGCCTATCTGCTGAACGACCTTGTCGACGTCGAGCGTGACAGGCTGCACCCCCGCAAGAGGATGCGCCCCCTCGCGAGCGGCAGGCTGAGCCGGAGCTCCGCCGCCCTGGCCGCGGCCGCGCTCGCCGCGGGCGGACTGGCCGCAGCGTTTCTCATCCGCCCTCAGTTTGGCCGGACAGCGCTGGCCTACTGCCTTCTGATGGCGGCCTACAGCCTGCTGCTGAAGCGGGAGGCGGTGCTGGAACTGTTCGTCATCGCCGCAGGGTATGTTCTACGCGCAGCGGGCGGGGCCGCGGCCATTGCCGTGCACATCTCGCCCTGGATGCTCAGCTGCGCCACGCTGATGGCGCTCTTCCTGGTGCTCTGCAAACGTCGCGCGGAAGTCTTCGCCGCGGAGGCGCCGGAGCAGCATCGCGAGAGCCACGTCGGCTACACACCGCAGCTTCTGGACCAGATGATAGCCGTGGCGACGGCGGCCACCATCGTGACGTATATGCTCTATGCCTTCCAGTCGGAGACGGCCCGGACCCACGCCGGGCTCCTGTGGACGGTGCCTTTTGTGATCTACGGCATGTTCCGATACTTGTTCCTGGTATACGTCCGGGGGCAGGGCGAGAACCCGGAGTCGCTCATCCTGAAGGATCCGCACCTGCTCGGATCGCTCGTGCTCTGGGGAGGGCTGGCCGTATTCCTGCTCTGGGGAAACTGAAGCATTGAAGATCGCATTTGCCGGCACCCGCGGAGTCCCCGCCTCTTACAGCGGGTTTGAGACGTTCGTGGAGGAGCTGGGCGCGCGCCTGGTGGAGCGCGGCCACGAAGTGGTGGTCTACTGCCGGAAGCACCACATCAAATACGGAGGCAGCCACTACCGGGGGATGCGCCTGGTCAAGCTTCCCACCATCGCCAACAAGTATCTGGACACCATCGTCCACTCCATCCTTTCCCTGTTTCACGCCGTCGTCCGGGAGGCGCCGGATCTGATCTACGTCTGCGGGCAGGGCAACGCCGTCACGCTGGTCATCCCCCGCATCTACTGCATCCCGGTGGTCATCAACGTGGACGGCCCCGACTGGCAGCGGAAAAAGTGGAACCGGTTCGCGAGCTGGTTCCTGAGGGTGTCGGAGCAGGTGGCCGTGCAGCTCGGCAACGTGGTCATTGCGGACTCCCGCGCCGTGCAGGATTACTACCGGCGCAACTACGGGGCGGAGACGACCTACATCGCCTACGGGGCCCACATTCCGGACACGCAGCCGGGCACCGCGGCTCTGGAGCGGTTCGGGCTGGAGGACCGGCGCTATTTCCTTTTCGTGGGGCGGCTGGTGCCTGAGAACTGCGCCCACCATCTCGTGGAGGCCTTCCGCGGGCTGGACACGGAGTTCAAGTGCGTCATCGTCGGCGACGCGCCCTACGCAGAGGATTACATCGCCTCGCTGAAGGCCGTGGACGACCCCCGGATCGTCTTCACCGGCTACGTCTTCGGAGATGGATACCGCGAGCTGGGCAGTCACGCCTACGCCCACTGCCTGACCAGCGAGGTGGGCGGGACGCATCCGGCGCTGGTCGAGGCGATGGCGTTCGGCAACTGCGTCATCGTCAACGACATCCCCACCAACCTGGAGACCATCGGGGATGCCGGCCTGTCTTACGACGGGCGCATCGGGGCGGACTCCCTTCGAGAAAAGCTGCGCTGGACGCTGGAGCATCCGGACGAGGTGGAGCAGCTCCGGCGCAAGGCGAGGGAGAGAGTGCGCACCGAATACTCCTGGGAGGTCATCACCGACCGCTACGAGGAGCTCTTCCGGGGACTGGTGAAGGGCAGCCTCCCGTGACCTCCAGGCGGTCTAGCGGCCGGGACGCGGAAGGTTCAGCAACGATCCGGCCGGCGGGTCCGGCTCGATGGTGAACTGCGGCAGGTTGGAATACTTCTGCAGGATGGCCTGCAGCTCGGCATTCGCCCGACGGTATTGCTCGTCCACATCGCGCGAGGTGGCCCTCAGCCGCTCCTGAAGACGCGCGTCCACCCCGACCCCCTCACCGCTCAGAGCCCGGAAGCTGGCATCCAGCGCCACCGCGGAAGACAGCAGCGCCAGGCGGAAAGCGTCGCGCAGCGGCACGCATTCGGCGGGCGGCGGCTTCTGGTCGAACCAGCGCGTCAGTCTGGCCCAGACCTGAACGATCTCCCGGTCGGCGCTGGAGCCGTCCAGCCCGAACTGCCGGAACAGCGCATCGACCGCGGCCCCCACCACCTGCTTCTCCTGAGCCTCCTGCACGCCGTAGCGGTATTCGTTAACATACTTGACCCAGTGGATATACTCCACAACCTCCGGCGGAGCTTCGGGCTTGCCGGGAGCGGACGGACGCTCCACACGGGGGGCCTCGACCAGGGGAGGACCTTCAGGGAACACGGGGGCGGGCGCCTCAACCACGGACGGGCCGGAGATGTCAGGAGCCGGCGGAGCCTCTGTGAGCGGCTTGCCCGGCTTCAGCGCGAACAGCCAGGCCGCGCCGCCCAGCGCCGCCACCAGCACGGCCGCCGCCGCAAGGCGTTTCGGCCACGGAGACCGGGAGCCGGAACCCTCCCGCGGTGTTTCCTGTCTGGAGCCGGTCATCTGGCAACTCCCCGCATCCCACCCCCTCCCGACTGCAAGGTACCATGCCGCCGCGCGGCCGTCAACGCACGGCGTCTCCACGCGAAAAAGGGGCGGCCCCGGGGCCGCCCCCGTTTAAAAGCTGCACCGCCCGCCGCGGCGGACGGCACCCCTGCAATCAGGGCGCAAGCAGCTCTCCGAACTCGCTCTCCCTGAGGCGGATGACCGGCACCACCGCCTGGCCGTCCAGTTCGGCGCCCAGCGCGCCCGTCGCGGCCACCGTATCTCCCAGGGTGGCCGTCGGCGAGAAGCCGATGACCTTGACCCCGGGAACGGCTGCGGAGCCGTAGCGGATTCCCGAACCGTCATCGATCCGGAAGTACAGCGTTCCGAAGATGTCCGAACCGATCTCCGTCAGCTTTCCGGCCGTCCGGATCAGCAGCCCCACGTTGTTGAGCCCGGCCGATCCGGCGACGCCGGGCTGCAGGCCAAGCGGACCGCCGCCGATGGCCGTTCCGCGGACGTACAGCGGACGCGGAGCGTCCTGCGAGCCGGTCTTCAAGACCTCCAGCGCCGTCAGCTGCCGCTCTCCGGCCACCGTGCTGACCCGGCCGGCGATGGTGAGCACATCGCCCTCATCCACGAGCGGCGCATCGAGCACCTTGATTCCGCTGGAACGGTCCGGCTGCTGCACGTAGATGATGCCCGGGGCGCCGGGCGTCAGGGTGCGGCTGACCACCACGCCGCGCACCAGCGCGCCGGACTGGTTCGGTTTGGACTTCACCTCCCCGATGGTCTCCGCAAGCGCCGGGGCCGGCTGGAGCGGGACGCCCAGGAACGCCAGGATGTTCTCCAGCAGCCGGTCGGCGGACAGTGTCCCCGAACCGCCGTTCTCGGCGATGTTGGCCGTGCTCTGACCGAACCAGTAGGTGCCCAGCATCACCGACTGAACGGCGGTGCGGGCGGTTGAGCGGTAGCCCACGACGAGAGAGACGTTCTCCTCCGGCGGACGGGAAGGGTTGAACCCGTCCGCGTTAAACCACTCGCCGGCCGCCGACGCGGTGCCATCGCTGAAGGGGGCGATCAGGTAGCAGATCTGCCCGGCCTGGCGCGCCCCGTTGAACTCGCCCGGGCCGCCGCTCAGCCCTGCAAACAGGGCCGGACCCTCGGGCGCTCCCGCGATCCTGCGGAGATAGCGGTATCTGTCCGTACTGGAGTCGAACGGTGAACCGCCCTGCCCCACATTGAGGGCGTTGACACGGTACACGTCAGCCAGTCTGTAGTTGGATCCCCGTTGCCCCCTGTGGTTGGCGATGGAGTTGTAGTAGCTCGAGAGGACCTTCCCCTGGCTGTATTTCACATAGTCGCGGATGCACTGAGCGGTGTAGCTGGACATGTTCCGGTTCACCGCCAGGATCAGCAGGCTGTAGCCGGCGATGTCGTCCTCCTCGATGGCCGGACCGGCACCGGTGGCCTGCGGTCCCGCCGGAACGGGGGGAGCCTGAGCGTCATAGACGACATCGAAGGGGACTCCCCGGTCCTCCAGGAACCGGCGCGCCGCCGCCCAGGACCCGTTGTATCCCGGGTTGTTGGCGGTATCGGCGGCGTTGACCTCACTGTACGAAAGCGCCACTCCCCTGCTGCCGGGAGGTGGAGCCGTGGACGGACCCACGGAGATCGGTCCGGCCACCGCCGTTGCCGCGCTCTCCCCCGCCCCGTTGAAGCTCTTCACGGCATAGTAGAACGGACCGCCGGGGCTGATCCCCTGGAGGGCATCCTTCCAGCGCGGATAGTCGTCCGTGGTGGCGTACAGCGCCAGAGAGCCGGGCGACGTGCCGCGGTAGATGTTGTAGCCGGTGGGGCTGTCCGTGGAGGGAGGTGGCGGCGTCCACTTCAGGCGGATCTGGCCGTAGACGTCGTTGGAGACCTCCAGATCCGAGGGCGGCGAGGGCACGCCCTGCAGGTGAACCTTGTACGCCTGCGGCAGGATCCCCGGATAGCGCACCAGCACGTAGGTATTGCGGTCGTCGTCAGCGGTCATCCAGACCGTGTTGTTGCCGCCCGGTCCGGAAAACGTGAAGACGGTCCACGTGCCGGGCGGCGGCTGCTGGCCGGGCGCATAGCCGTTCGTGTTGCCGTAGCCATCAATGTACTGCCCGTCCATCGTGAAGCGCATGACGGACGTGGTGAAGAACGCGGAGATGTAGAAATACTCAGGGTTCTGCGGGTCCTGCGGATCATTCACATAAGCGATTCCGCCGGGAGTCCAGCTCGTCCCCATAAAGGCGGGTTTGGTGAAAGTCCACGCCGGGTCCTCGAAGAGGAACTTCGTGACCTTCTTGACAAACGGCGGGCTGCTGCTGCTGGAGAGCCAGTAGCTGTTGCCCTCCCCGTCCACGGTGACGCCGAACGGCCGCACCAGGCCAAGCGAACCCAGGCTCGCCGCCAGCACCCAGGAGGAGCCGTCGAACTCCCAGACCTCGCAGCTGGCCTGCGCTGCGCTGGTCCCGTAACAGGCCACGAAGACCCGGGTGCCGGGCTGGCCCATTTTGCCCCTGACAGCCAGCCCGCGGGGCGGCTGGGTGCTCTGAAACTGGACGGTCAGGTTCCCCCCGCCCGGGGGGCCGGTCAAAATGTTGCGCGTCCCGAAATCCGCGACCCAGACCGTGTCATCCTCTCCCACGAAAACGTTCATCAGGGTTGCGCCGGGCGGATTGGCCGCATACCGGAGGGTGGCCCCGGTGTCCGTGTAGGACGTGGCCGAGGTCCCGGCCGAGGGGGGATTGGGAGCGATGATGCGTACGGCCTGCTCACCCGTGCCGGGAATCACTCCCGCATCGTAGGTGCCGCCGCTGTCCACCCCGTAGAAGTAGCCGTAGTACGGGCTTCCGGGATTCCTGTTGACCGCGATGCCCCGGTCGCTCTGCGCCCCTGCGAAGGGGATCGGAGTGACTCCCTGATAGGAGCCGGCCGAGCTCCCCGTTGATGCCAGGGCTGAAACCAGGCACGCAAGGGCCGCGAGCACGCAGATGCGCCTTGCTGACATTTGGACCTCCTTTCGCGACGCCGGGAGCACCGTGTAACCGGTTACACCTTCCGGCGTCCCTCTTTTCTACGATACTGCTCCGGAGGTCTCCTGTCAATCAGGAATTCGGGAGGACTCCCCGCACCACGGCGTCCGTGACGCGCGCGACCCGGACCATCTGGCGCACGTCGTGCACGCGCACGATGCTGGCGCCGTTGGCGATGGAGATGGCGACAGAGGCGGCCGTCGCCTCGAGCCGCTCCAGCGGAGGGGCTCCGCCAAGCAGCATCCCCAGCGTGGACTTGCGGGACGTGCCGATCATCACGGGGCGCCCCAGGGCGGTGAAATCGCGCAGCCGCCTCAGCAGCTCCAGATTGTGCTCCGGTGTCTTTCCGAAGCCGAAACCGGGATCCACGATGGTCAACTCCTCCGGCAGGCCCTTCGAGACCGCCAGATCCACCTGCCGGCGCAGGAAGCCGCTGACCTCTCCGATGAGGTCATCGTAATGCGGGGACTGCTGCATATCTGCCGGGGTCCCCTTCATGTGCATGATGACCAGAGGCGCCTGATACCGGGCGGCCACGCAGGCAAGCTCCGGCTCGGCCTGCAGACCGGTCACATCGTTCACCATATGCGCGCCGGCCATCAGGGCGCACTCGGCCACCTCCGCCTTGGAGGTGTCCACGGAGATGGGCACCTCCACCCGGTCGGCCAGGGCGTGGATCACGGGCAAAACACGCTCGATCTCCTCCGAAACGGGGACAGGCCCGGCGCCCGGGCGTGTGCTCTCCCCTCCTACATCGATGATGTCCGCGCCTTCCGCCGCCATCCGGACGCCCCAGGCGACCGCCTCATCCACCGAGCGGAACCTCCCTCCGTCCGAGAACGAATCCGGCGTCACGTTCAGGATGCCCATCACCAGCGTGCGCCGGCGCATCTCGGCGAACATCCGGGCAAGGGCGGGATGGCAGACATCTGACGGGTCGGGGAGGCGGTATTCCATGACTCTACCTTCCGGGCGCCCCTTCATCGCACCACCACGTAGGGCTTCATCTCGGCGAACTTCTTCTCGCCGATGCCGGGCACACCCAGCAGATCCTCCGGCCGGGTGAACCCGCCGATGGCGCGGCGGTACTCGATGATCTTCGCGGCGGTGGCCGGCCCGACGCCCGGCAGGCGGTCGAGCTCCTCAGGCCCCGCCGTGTTGATGTTCACCGGCCCGGCAGGGACTGCGGCCCTCGAAGGTCGCGCGGCCCGGGGCGCGCGCCCGGGCCGTGAGGTTGCCGGGTCGTGCCGTCCGGGCGGCGGCGGAGCCGGCATCGCCCCCACCCGGGGCAGATAGACCTGCTGACCGTCCTCGGCGCGTGCGGCGAGATTGACGGCCTCCAGGTCCGCATCGGGCTTCGCGCCCCCGGCCGCCTCCACGGCGTCCCTGATGCGCGCTCCCGCGGGCAGGGTGTAGACGCCGGGCCTGACCACCCGCCCGCACACGTGTACCACCACTCCTGCCGGCGCCTGCTGCTCCCGGGTTCCGGCTTCAGCCTCCTGCTCTTCCATCCCGGAAGAGGAAAAATCGTCCGCTCCGGCCTGCGGACCTCCCGCCGGTTCGATGATCTCCACCGCCGGTGCGTCTCCAGTCGGCCCGCGGCGCGTCCACGCTCCAACAACGAGAGCCAGCGCCCCGAGGGCCACGATCGCCAGAACCGCAAGCTTCTGCCGCTGCGAACTGACCTCCACCTCTACCCCCTCCGCCCGGTGCGGGCCGTCCGGCTGCCCGGTCAGCCGACCACGTTCACCAGACGCCCGGGCACCACGATGACTTTGCGGACCGGCCTTCCCTGCAGAGCGGCCTGCACTTTCGGGCTCTCCAGCGCAAGACGCTCCAGCTCCCGCTCGCCCGCATCCGCATCCACGGAGATCTTGTCCCTGACCTTGCCGTTCACCTGCACGACGATGGTCAGCACATCCGCCTTCGCCACTTCAGGGTCCGCCTCCGGCCACGGGGCGTGGTAGGTGTAGCCCTCCCGTCCGATCATCTGCCAGAGCTCGTCGGACAGATGGGGAGCCATCGGCGCGAGAAGCAGGATGAGGGTCTCCACCGCCTCGCTCCACACCGGGCACGGATAACGCAGTCCGTCCTTCGCGTTGACGAAGTCGTAGATCTGGTTGGTGAGCTCCATCAGCGCGGCGACCGCCGTGTTGAACGCGAAGTCCTCGATGTCCTTCGTGACCTTCACGATGGTCTGGTGCGTCTTGCGGGCGAGGGCCCTGGCTTCCTCGCTGACCGTCTCCTGCCGGACGGAGGCCTTCCAGCCGGGAACGAAGCTCCCCGGCCGCTCCGCCACAACCCGGTAGACGCGGTTCAGGAACCTCCAGCAGCCGTTGATCCCGTCCTCGCTCCACGGAACCGTGTCCTCGAACGGAGCGACGAACAGCTCGTAGACCCGCAGGGCGTCCGCGCCGTATTTTTCCGCCATCTCATCGGGCGTGACCACATTGAACTTCGACTTGGACATCTTGACCAGGACGCCCGGGTTTTTCGGATCCGGCGCGAGAAGCATCCCCTGGTTCTTGAGCCGCGTGAAGGGCTCGACGAACGGCACCAGCCCGGCGTCGTACATCACCTTGGTCCAGAACCGGGCGTACAGCAGATGCATGACGGCGTGCTCCGCGCCGCCCACGTAGAGATCCACGGGCAGCCAGTACTCCACCTTCTCCCGGTCGAAGGGAGCGCGGTCGTTGTGCGGGTCGGCGAACCGCAGGAAATACCAGCTCGAGCAGGCGAACCCGCCCATCGTGTCGGTCTCCCGCTGCGCCGGTCCGCCGCACTCCGGACAGGCGGTGTTCACGAACTCCGGAATGGCGGCCAGCGGCGAACGCCCGTCCCCGGGAGGCTCGTAGTTCTCCACGTCCGGCAGAAGGACCGGCAGCTGCTCCTCCGGCACCGGCACCTCTCCGCAGGAGGGGCAATGGACGATCGGAATGGGCGCTCCCCAGTAGCGCTGGCGCGAGATGAGCCAGTCGCGCAGGCGGTAGTTCACGCGCCGCTGCCCGATCCCGCGCTGCTCCATCCAGTCGGCGATGGCTTCGGCCCCTTCCGTGTTGCGCATGCCGGAGAACTGCCCCGAGTTCACCATCACCCCCTCGCCGGTGTGCGCCTCCTGCAGCGGCCGGCCGTCCCAGCCCTCCGGAGCGATGACCACAGGGGCGGGCAGGCCGTAGCGGCGGGCGAAATCGAAATCGCGCGCATCATGCGCGGGAACCGCCATGATCGCGCCTGTCCCGTAGCTGAGAAGCACATAGTCGGCCACGTATACGGGCACTTCCTGCCCGTTGACCGGGTTCACGGCGAAGGCGCCCGTGAAGCAGCCGTCGCGCTCGCGCTCGGTGGACATCCGGTCGATCTCCGACACGCGGCGGCTCTTGCGGACATACTCCTCCACCTCCTCCCGCCGATCGGGCGCGGTGATCTGCGCCACGAGCGGATGCTCCGGCGCAAGGACCGCAAAGGAGACCCCGAAAACCGTGTCCACGCGGGTGGTGAAGACGCGCATCGCGGCGTCGTGCCCCACGATGGGCATGTCGAACTCGACACCCACGCTGCGCCCGATCCAGTTGGTCTGCATCAGCTTGATGGACTCGGGCCAGTCCACCAGCTTCAGGTCCTCGAGCAGGCGATCCGCGTATTCGGTGATGCGGAAGAACCACTGGGGCAGGTCTTTCTTCTCGATCTCTGCTCCGCACCGCCAGCACGCGCCGTCGTGCACCTCCTCGTTGGCCAGCACCGTGGCGCAGCTGGGACACCAGTTGGCGGGCGCCGCCGAGCGGTAGGCCAGTCCCCGCCTGTACAGCAGGAGGAAGAACCACTGGGTCCAGCGGTAGTATTCCGGCTCGCTGGAGTTGATCTCGCGCGACCAGTCGTAGGAGAGTCCCAGCAGGTTCATCTGCCGCTTGTAGTTGGCGACGTACTGCGGGACGGTCTTCTTCGGGTGCGACCTGCGCCGGATGGCCTCGTTCTCTGCGGGCAGCCCGAACGCGTCCCATCCCATGGGGTGAAGCACATTGTCCCCCCGCATCCGGCGGTAGCGGCAGAAGACGTCGCTCGGCACGTAGTTGCGGCAGTGCCCGACGGACAGGCCGTCGCCGGACGGATAGGGGAAGAAGTCCAGCCCGTAGAACTTGGGGCGCGTCCGGTCCTCCGGAGTGCGGAACAGGTCGTCGGCGTGCCATCGCTCCTGCCAACGCTTTTCAATGGACCGGAAATCGTACTTCACGGATGCTGTTTCCTGTTTGACATTCACGGACGACATCTGGACGATCCACAGACTCCCTGGTCTCTACCGCTCGTGGACGATCATCGCAACCAGGATGGCGACCGCGATGACCAGCCCGCTCGTGATCAGCGCCTCCTGCCGTGACAGCCGGAAATGGCGCAGGTTGGCGGCGACAAAACCCAGACCAATGACGACCATGCCGGGCACCCCCACCCCCGCGAACCCGCTCCAGAACACGACCAGCGCCATCGCCAGAGACACCAGCACGAAAAACGTCGCGGCGGTGCGGCGCGAGTTCATCCGCAGGCGGTCGGCGGCGGCCAGGAACATCCCGATGAACATGAAGTCCCCCAGGCCGACAAATGCCAGCGGCGCCAGCTGCCCCGCCGCCGGGACCCCGGCAGCCACCACGTCCAGGACCTCCGGCCGGTGCTCCAGCACCCGGCGCACCGGCCCCGCAGAGACCGTCCAGAAATCCACGAGGGGCGACATCAGCGCCACCGGCAGCAGAATGTTGGGCTCGCGGAAGATGCCCGACACCATACATCCCAGAAACGCCGCGCCGTAGATGAGGCAAAGGTTCGCCAGCGGCGGCCAGAGACGCAGCTGGACGGCCAGCACCAGCAGCGCCGCGCTGATGACGAACCCGCCCGCTCGACCCCAGAACCGCAGGCGAAGGCCCGCGATGTGGCGCACGATGCCGATGGTTATGCCGACCCACAGCACCGTCAGCACCAGCTGGGCTGCGGCAAAAGCGGCCGGGCTGTTCCCGATGACGCCCGCCAGGCGGGGCGACAGTCCCCACAGAGCCACGAACAGGACCGTGAAGACGGTCAGCCAGCCAGCAGAGTCCGGTCTAAAGCGCATCGAGAGAGGGCACCGCCATTTTGACAGGGCATTATAGCATGCTATAGAATCGGGGATGCCGGGGACGCAGACACAGCGGCCAGCTCATCTATTATTTGCTTTTGACTGGAGCATCTTCCGGACACGATGCAATCCATGCGCGTCATCATCGCAGACGACGAATCCATCATCCGCCTGGACCTGCGCAAAACGCTCGAGGCGGGGGGGCACACGGTGGTCGGCGAGGCCGGAGACGGGGAGACCGCCCTGAATCTGGCCAGGACCCTGAAGCCCGACATTGCCATCCTGGACATCAAGATGCCAGTCATGGACGGGCTGGACGCCGCCAAGGCCATCACGGAAGAGGGAATCGCGCCGGTGGTGCTCCTGACGGCCTACAGCGAGCCGGAGCTGGTCGCCCGGGCCAGGGAGGCGGGCGTGTTCGGCTACCTGGTCAAGCCGTTCCAGGAGGCCGACCTCCACCCGGCGATGGAAGTGGCCTGCGCGCGCTTCGAGCAGATGAAGGCTCTTCAGGAGCAGGTGCACGACCTGGAAGACCGCCTGGAGACCCGCAAGGCGGTGGAGCGCGCGAAAGGGATCCTCATGGAGAAGTACGGGCTCACCGAGACCGAAGCGTTCCGCCGCATCCAGACACAGAGCATGAACACCCGCAAGTCCATGCGGGAGATCGCGGAAGCCATCATCCTGGCGAGCCAGATCTGAGCGGCTCAAACCGGGGCGCCCGACCTCATGCCCACCCGCAGGACGCACTCCGACGAGACCCCGCCGCCCCACCGCTACCGGGCCGCGCAACAGGCGGCAGAGGCGCTCCGGGAGCGCGTCGCCGAACTGGAGAAGCGGCTCCAGGAGAAAGAGCTGGAGGCCGACGCCCTCCGCCGCACCGGGCATGCGATGGGCTTCCTGCTGGACCTGCCCCGCATGCTCTCGATGGTGGCCGAGACCATCGTCCAGGTCACGGAGACCGACCTGTGCCTGATCTACCTCCTGAACGAGACACGGGACGAGCTGGTGCTGCGGGCGGCCAGCAGCCCGGCATCGAGCGCGGTGGGCAAAGTCCGCCTGAAGCTGGGCGAGGGAGTGACCGGCTGGGTGGCCAAGACGCGGGAATACGTGGCGCTGCACAGCGAGGCCTTCCTGGACGAGCGCTTCAAGCTGGTGCCGGAGCTGAAACAGGACCGGTATCACTCCATGCTGAGCGTTCCGCTGCTCGGCCGCACCGAGCTGATCGGTGTCATCAACGTGCGCACGGACAAAGCCCACGAATACACTCCCGCGCAGATCGAGCTTCTGGAGAGCATCGCCAGCCAGGTGGCCGGCGCCATCGAGAACTCGGAGCAGTTCGACCGCATCCAGCGCCGGGCGTCGCAGCTCAGCACCCTGTCGGAGATCAGCCGGACCATCGCTTCCAGCAACTATCTGGAAGAGATCCTTCAGTTCATCGTGGCCGTCACAGCGGAGGGGATGAACCTGAGCATCTGCTCCGTGATGCTGCTGGACGAGGAGAGGCAGGAGCTGGTCATCAAGGCGACCACGTCCCGAAGCCGCGCCTACATCTCCAAGCCGAACCTGAAGCTCGGGGAGAGCCTTGCCGGACGCGCCGTCGCCGAAGGGAGGCCCGTTCAGGTGCTGGACGTGCGACGGACGCCGGGATACCGCTACCCCGACATCGCCCGCCAGGAAGGGCTGTGCTCGCTGGTATGCGTCCCGATGGTCATCCAGAACAGGACCATCGGCGTTCTGAACTGCTACACGGCCAGGCCGCACCGGTTCACGGACGAGGAGATCTCGCTGCTTTCGGCGCTGGCAACGCATGCGGCCATCGCCATAGAGAACTCGCAGCTGCATATCCGGTCGGCCATCCTGCAGGAGATGCATCACCGGGTGAAAAACAACCTGCAGACCGTCGCCAGCCTCCTGCGGCTCCAGGTACGCTACGGCAAGCAGGACAGCGCTGAGACGGCTCTTCTCGAGAGCATCAACCGTATCCGCTCCATCGCCGCTGTGCACGACATGCTCTCGCGGGAGGATCTGGACACGGTCAGCGTGCGCAAGCTGGCCGACAGCATCCTCTCGAACGTGGCGGCCACCTGGCTTCCGGAGGGGCACGGGGTCTCGGTGGGCGTGGAAGGGCCCGACCTGCTGCTGGACTCGCAGCGGGCCACCAGCGTCGCCCTGGTGCTGAACGAGCTGATCCAGAACGCGCTGGAGCACGGCGTGAGCGCGGCCGGTCAAGGAAGCGTCCGGGTGGTGATTTCCGCAGCGGACGACCGGGTGAGCATCTGCGTGGAGAACACCGGGCGGCCGCTGCCGGAGGGGTTCGACCTGCAGAAAGACCGGAACCTGGGCCTGCAGATCGTCGAAAACCTGACGCGGGGCGAGCTGAAAGGGACGTTCACGCTGAGCGGCGGCGAGCTGACGCGGGCGGAAGTGGCCTTCGCGCTGCATCCGGAACCGCTCTCCTGAGCCGCACAGCAAGACCGCACACTGGAAGCCGGGACCCGCGGGAGGAGGGGTTCCGGGAAAGGTTGGAGGCACTTGAAGGAGTATTCTGAAGCGCTCGCCATCGCGGAACGGGTGGCCCGGAGCGTGCGCGATGCGGTGCGGCCACTTCTGGACGACCCGGAGGCGGGGCAGACAGCCGGGGTGGCGGCAAGCGGCGACACGACGTTCAGCATGGACATAGCGGCGGAAGAGGCGCTCAAGCGCGCTGTGGAATCCGCCGGTTGTCCTCTGGCCTGCTACTCCGAGGACGAAGGGCTGAAGGTCTTCGGGGGCGACCCGCGATGGCTGCTGATCGTGGATCCGGTGGACGGCACACGTCCCGCAGCCGCCGGGTTCGAGGCGTGCGCGGTGTCCGTGGCGGTGGCGCATTTCCGCGAGGATGCCTGCTGTTCGGACGTGGTGGCGGGGGCCGTCTACGAAGTCCGTCGCGACCGTCTCTACCGGGCATCCAGGGGGAACGGAGCCGAAGGCATCTTCGACGGAAGGACGTTCCGTCTCGCTCCCGCCGCCCCTCCCGACGTCCGGCACCTGAGATGGACTCTCGAGGTGGTGTCGCGCCCGTCGGAGCTGAACTTTGCCGCAGCCGGCCCGCTGATCGACGCAACGACACTGCGAGGCGGGTTTTTCGTCCTGAACTCCAGCGCGTTCTCGCTGTGTCAGGTGGCCGCCGGCAGGCTGAGCGGGATGGCGGACCTGTCCGGCAGGCTTGTGGCGGATTTCCCTGACCGCGCGGAGCTGTTCGCAGAGCTGGGGCACGGCCGCCCGATGGGCCTGTGGGCGTACGATATCGCTGCCGCGGCGCTGATCGCACAGGAGGCGGGATGCACGGTGACCGACGCCTACGGGCGGCCTCTGGACGGGATCCGGCTCACCCGGACGCGGGACGAGGACATGGCAAGCTGCATCTGCGCCGCCAGCGAGCAGCTCCACGCGGAGATGATGCGGTTGCTGGAGCGGGGTCTTGCCTCGCTCCGGTGATGGAGATACTCCGGTTTCTCAGAGCGCCGGCAGGAGTTGAGCCCGCAACAGCCGAACATCTCTGAGTGGAGGGCCCGAATTCCGGAAAGGCCCCGGCGAGCCGCTCGAGACACCGACCACAGAACATCTTTCACCAGGCAGGAACGCAGCTATGGACGCAAGGTATCGAAGCCACCCGGAGGCCCGCGAAGTCCGTCCGGCGCTGATTCTGGTCATCGCTGTCGCGGCGGCGTGCCTGTCGGGCTGCGGAAGCCACAGGACGGCATCGCCGCCCGGGAGCCCGCTTCTGACGGAAGCGAAGAAGCTTTTCCAGCCGCTGCCCGCCCGGATGCCGGGAAGTTTGTCGGACACACCGGAGCGCGTGGCGCTGGGTGAGGAGCTCTTCCACGAGAAAGGCCTGTCCATCAACAGCACGCAATCCTGCAACACGTGCCACCGGGTGGACGGCAGACGGCCCGGGGCGGACAACCAGCGCGTGTCTCTGGGAGCCCTCGGCAAACCGGGCACAAGAAACTCGCCCACGGTCATCAATGCGGGGTTCCAGTTCGTGCAGTTCTGGGACGGCCGCGCCAGAGATCTGAAAGAGCAGGCCAAAGGCCCCATCGTGAACCCTGTGGAGATGGCCATGCCTGACGAGAAGGCCGTTGTGGCCCGGCTGAAGAAGCTGGGCTATACCCCGGCGTTCCGCAGGGCGTTCCCGGAGGCGAAGGGCGACCCCGTCACCTTCGACAACTATGCCGAGGCTGTGGCGGCGTTCGAGCGGACTCTGGTGGCGCGCGGCCGCTTCGACCGGTTCCTGGAGGGCGACGAGGCCGCGCTGACGGCTGCGGAGAAGAAGGGGCTGCAGACCTTCATCAAGGCGGGCTGCACCACGTGCCATTCAGGCGCCACCCTGGGCGGCCAGATGTTCCAGAAGATGGGGCTCGTGAACGCCTACACACGGGGCAAGGATCTGGGGCGTTTCCAGGAGACCGGCAAGCCGGAAGACAGGATGATGTTCAAGGTGCCAATGCTCCGGGACGTAGCCCTGACCGCCCCTTACTTCCACGACGGGTCGGCGAAGACGCTCGAGCAGGCGGTCACGGAGATGGCCTGGCTTCAGCTGGGCAAAAAGCTCACCGCGCAGGAGACCCGGGACATCATCGCCTTTTTGAACGCCCTGTCGGGTGAAGGGCTGCGCGTGGCACGCGCCAGAGCCGTGCCGCCGGCCACCGCCGCCGGACGTCAGGCATCGGCAAGGTAATGAAAGCCGCGGGGCCGGCGCGCGGCCGGCCCCGTCCGTTGGAAACCGTATCGGCCGCAGGGGCCTAGCCGGCGTACTCCCGGCGGTTCTCCTCCGTCGAGAGCAGGACCGGGGAATCCGGCAGCCGCCGGCGCAGCTCCTCCAGCTCGGGCGGACCCTCTTCCAGCGGGACAGCCACCTGCCCGCCCTGCGCGGCAGACCGGCAGATGGCCATCATGATCTCGAAACCCTTCCAGGCTTCCTCTCCGTTGCAGGGGTGCACGGCGGAATCGTCGTCCAGCCAGCGCGCCATGTCCTCGATATAGGGAGGCATGTCCAGGTCGTAGTTCATGCACCCCGGCCCGCCGAACACCCCGTCCCGCGTGACAGCGCGCCAGCCGCCGCCGGTCAGCACTTCGGCGAAACCATCGGTCCCCTGCGCTCCCACACGGCACTTCCGCCACCAGTAGTCCACCTCGGGCACATCAGGAGCCCCGGCGCCGGTCTCGAAGTAGCCACGCACCCCGTTCGCGAACTGGACGACGCCCGCGATGTAGTCGGGAGAAGGATGCGGGTCCGCGAACTTGCCTTTGCCCGCAGCCTGACCCATCGCCCAGAGGGCATCCGCATTGCCGTTGTACCACCGGGCGTAGTCGATCATATGGGTCATCATGTGGAGCATCCAGCCGGTGGCGTGGCCGTAGACGGTGTGCACGCGCCCCAGAGCGCCGCTTTCGATGATCTCTTTCACCTTCCGGTAATGGTCGCCGTAACGGTGCTGGTGGCTGACCACGGTCTTAACCCCGGCCGCGCGGACGAGCTCCATGATGCGCCGCCCCTCCGAGGAGGACATGGCCATGGGCTTCTCGTAGGCGATCAGCCTCACTCCCGCGTTCACGCCCGCTTCGACGAGGCTGTAGCGCACGGAGGGCATCGTGGTGAAGCAGAACACATCCGGCTTCAGGTCCTTCAGCAGAGCGGCCGCATCCGTTCCCGTGGCAGAAACCCCGAACTCTTCCGCAGCCTGCTTCAGACGGTCGGCGTCGATGTCGCACAGGCCCACCAGCTCGAAGCGCGGGTTGGCCCTGAACGCGGCGGCGTGGTGACGCCCTCTCTTCCCCACTCCGGCAATAACGACCCTGTAAACCCGGTCACTCATCTGGATCCGTCCCCCTGTCGCGCGTCAAAGGATCTTCCTGCACCCCTCCAGGGTGGTCTGGATGGTGTAGTCGATCTCCTCCTGAGTCAGCTCGGGAAACATCGGCAGCGAGATGCAGTTCGCCGCGTTGAACTCGGTGTTCTTCAGGTCGCCCGCAATGCGGCAGGGCTTGCCCCAGGGGAACCCTTCCTGCTGATGGATGGCGATGGGATAATGCAGCTTCGCATCCACGCCGTTGTCGTTGAGATACTTCAGCAACTCGTCCCGCTGCCCTGCCGGAGTGTGCACCACGTAGAGGTGGTAGACGTGGCGGTAGCCCGGCTTCTCGCAGGGCAGAATCAGGCCGGAGTCCCTGAGCCCTTCGGAATACATCGCCGCGATCTCGCGGCGGCGGTCCGACCACTCCGTGATGTGCTTCAGCTTGACGCTGAGGATGCCAGCGTGGATGTCGTCGAGTCGGCTGTTGAACCCGAAGGAGTGCACGGAGCGCTTCAGGGAACCGTGGTTGCGCAGCCTGCGCACCCGCAGGGCCAGCTCGGCATCATCGGTCAGCACGGCTCCGCCGTCTCCGAACGTGCCCAGGTTCTTCTGGATGATGAAGCTGGTCCCGACTGCGGCGGAATACTGGCCGATCCTGAACGTGTCGCCGTGCGCGTCGATGGCCTGCGCATTGTCCTCGAACACCGTCAGACCGTGCTTCTCAGCGATCTCGTGGATGCGGTCCATCTCCGCGCACTGGCCGTACAGGTGCACCGGCACGATGGCCTTTGTGCGGGGAGTGATGGCTTCCTCGATCTTCGAGACATCGATGCAGTGGGTCTTCGGGTCGCTGTCCACGAACACGGCCGTGGCGCCAGCGATCCAGATGGCCTCCGCGGTGGCGAAGAAGGTATTGCTGGTCGTGATGACTTCGTCGCCTGGCCCGATGTCCCTGGCCATCATGGCCAGCCAGAGGGCGTCCGTGCCGGAGTTGACGCCCACAGCGTAAGACAGGCCGGCGTACTCCGCGAGCTCTTTCTCGAACCGCTCCAGAGTGGGCCCCATCACGTAGGCGCCGGACTCCAGGACGTTCAGGATGGCCTCGTCGATCTCTTTCTTCAGGTTGTGATACTGCCTGACGTGACCGTAAAACGGGACTTCCAACTTCGACCTCCGATGCATGAAGATGGGCGTCTGTCACCGATGGCCCTGAACCAGGGAAGCGCGATGGGCGGCCGCCCGGCAGCTCCGGCGGGCGGCGGGCGAAGCGGATGCTTCGAACGGCGCTGTCCGGCGGCTGGAGCCGTCCTTTCGGGACGGATGCGTTACCGGTTACTCAAAGACGCCAGGAGACCTTTTAGCCCAACTGCGCCCGCCCGGCAACTCCCGCGGGCAGGCAAAGACTGCGGCGGCCGCCGGAGGCAGGGGTCCGTTCCCGGGCCTCTCACCCCTGAAAGGCTGTTCCGCGAGAAGGCTTCCGACGGGCCCCGGCAGCCGTTGACAGGCGCGGCAAAGCGTGGGTAGAATTGCTGCGGAGGGGGGCCGCCCCCTCCCTTTCGCCCCCATAGTGCAGAGGCCTAGCACACCGCTCTTTCACGGCGGCAGCACGGGTTCGAATCCCGTTGGGGGTATGTTTTCCAGAAACAGCACCATCTGCCGTGTATGGCGACGGCCGCCCCGCAGGGGCGGCCGCTCTGTTTTCCGGCCACAGCTCGCGCGTCACGCTGCGTCCTTCGCACGGGAGGCGCCGGCCCTCCCGGACAGGCCGGCTTCCGGGCGGGCGGGACGGCACCGCCCGACACAAAGGAGTGAAGACCTCGCGCTCCGCGGGCCGCTGCGGCGCTGCGACCGGGCGGGCGCTGTTCTCCCGAATCGTCACACCAGAGCGAAAACGTCGCGCTCCGCATACAGCTGCCGGAGGATGCGCCGGTCGTCCTCGTTCAACATGGCCTGCTGCCTGGCCACCCAGCCGAACGTGTGATAAGTCCAGGTGAACCCGTCGCCGTCGATCTCGACGACGGCATACCCCTCCGGGTGCCCGAACCTCGGACCGTTCCACCAGGAGCCCGAGACGGCGCCGCTGGTGATGTAGGTCACTCCGTTGTATTCGAAGCGCTCGCGGATATGAACGTGCCCCTGCAGAACCAGCTTCACGTTGTGGGCCTCGAACAGCTGCCGGAGCTCTTTGCCGTCGGCCATGGCCCGTCCCGGTGGGTTGCCCTTCCCGGGCCCGTCCGCGATCTGGCTGAAGAACGTCACCACAGGCACGTGAAGGGCGACGACGGCGGGCCGATCGCCCTTGGCCTCGAGATCCTTTTTCAGCCAGTCCATCTGCTCATCGTCCAGCCGGGCGGCCCACCCTCCCTGCACCGGCAGGATGCTGTCGAGCACGATGAAATGCCACCCCCGGTGCCCGAAGGAGTAGTATGTGCGTTCCAGTCCCAGACTTTCCAGATACTTCTGCTTTCCGTAGCCCGGCTCCGACGGCGAGATGTCCGCGCTCTGCAGCCCGAAGTTGTCGTGGTTGCCCATCACGTTCCACAGCGGCATCTCCAGCCGGGCGGAAAGGGAGGTATACAGCTTCCAGAGCCGCTCGCACCGGTCGCGGCTTGCCCGCAGCACATCGAAGACCAGATCGCCGCCGCTCAGCGCGAACTCGGCCCCGTGGCGGTTCATGTGGTGGATGGCCTGCGCGTAGCCCCGTGCGGCGTTCAGTTCGGGCTGCACGTGAACGTCCGTGAAATGGATGAAGCGGAAGCGCGGACCGTCCCGGCGAGTGGCAGGGGACACCGCCCGCACCGGCCAGAGGGAGCCCGCAGCAAGGGCAACCCCTCCCGCCAGAGCCCCGCGCAGAAAAGTGCGCCGCCCCATCCTGATCTGTTTGGCCATAGATTCGCCGGTCCTTCCCGTCCGTGATGCGAGCATCTCGCAAAGGAGCCGCTCATCGGCAGTGTACACGCCCCGCCGCCCTCTGGCAACAGCCGGCCGCGGGCGGTCCGGAAAACATTTCAGGAGCGAAAACTGTTAAGCTGTCTAAACATTGCCTCGTCTGAGCGAAAAAACGGGCGGTCATCGGGAGACCCGGGATGAACGAGGATCCAGAGACACAGACTTCGAAGGAGCCGGGGGGCAACTCACGCTCGGTCCGGGAGCTCGAACGGCTCCTGAAGCGCGTCCTGGGCGGCCTTGTGTTCAGTGTGGGACCGGCGCCGGAGCTGGCCGGCATTCCTCTGTCTCAGATGCGCTGTCTGATGGCGGTGGCCGGCCGTCCGGATGTCCGGGTCAACGAGATCGCCGCCCTGCTGCGGGTATCGGTCCCGGCGGCATCCCAGGCTGTGGACCGCCTGACGCGCCGGGGAATGCTGATGCGCCGCAGCGATCCAGAAGACCGGCGCGCCGTTCATCTGCGTCTGACTCCTTCGGCCGCCCGGGCACTCGAGTCCCATCGCGCGGCCAGGCGAGCGCGTCTGGAGGCGGCGCTCCGGCATCTGTCTCCCGCTGACACAGTATCCGTAAAAAAAGCCCTGCGCCTTCTGGCTGATGCCGCGGAAAAGGCGCAGACGCAGGAGGGCGCCGTTTGCCAGACATTCGACGAAGATCCCCTGCTCTACCGCAGGCCCGGGGGCGGGGAGGCGCGGGGATGAAGACCACCGTCTGCGCGCTTGCCATCGCAGCGGCTGCGACGGTGAGCACCGCCTGCGCGGGGCAGCAGCTCCCTTCCCGGCCGCTGACGGTGGAGGATGCCATCCGCATTGCGCTGCAGAAGCACGGGTCCGTGACGGCTGCCGCTGAGGGTCTCGAAGCGGCCAGGCAGCGAGTCACCCAGGCACGCACCAGCACCCTTCCCCGCGTGACGGGCGAGGTGAACTATTCCCTGTCCGGGCAGGAAGCCCGTGCGGGAGGCAGCGCATCCTTTGAGTCCTTCACCCGTTCCACCGACGGAGCCCAGCCTCGCGTGGCCGTCAGCTACAACGTCTACGACGGCGGCCTGACCAGGGCGTCGGTCCGGCAGGCGTCGGCTGAAGAGCGCTCCAGCCGGGCCGGTCTGGCGGCCGTCCGGAACTCGCTGTCCCTGCAGGTGGCGCAGGCATTCTTCAACCAGCTGCGGGCGATGCGCACTCTGGAGATCCGCCGGCAGCTGGAGCAGCTCGCCGGGGCGCAGCTCAGGGCGGTGGAAGCACGCATCGAGGCGGGCGCTGCGGCCCCTGCCGACCGCGCGCTGCCGCTCTACGAGCTGCGGAACCGTCAGGTGGACGTCGTGCAGGCGGAAAACGACCTGGCTGTCTCGGCGGTCACCCTCCGGCAGTTGATGGGCCTGCCGCCCGGGCCGGCCCTCGAGCTGCAGGAGGACTCCGGGCAGCCGGACGCCGGCGACCTGCAGCACTGGCTGGAAGCCGCGCGGCGGAATCGTCCCGAGCTTGCCGCGGCGCTGGCGCAGGTGGAGAGCGCCGAAGCTTCGCTGGAAGGCAGCCGGCTCCGGCGCAGCCCCCGGGTGGATCTGACTGCGGCCTACGATCTTACCCCTGCAGGCGACTCCCGACGTCAGGACTGGACCGTGGCAGCGGCCATCAGCATGCCCCTCTGGGACGGGCAGTTGACCGCCTCCCGGGTGGCGGAGGCTCAGGCGCGGCTGAGAGCCGCCCGGGCGGCTCTCGAGCAGGAGGAGAGGAACGTGGCGTCCGAAGTCACCCGCGCCTACCGTAACCTGGTAAGCGCGCTGGAACGGGTCGAGGCCACGAAAGCCGCGCTGGAGGCGGCCCGCGTGAACCTCGAATCGGAGACGGAACGTTACAGACTTCAGGCGGCGGGCTCGTCCGTGCTGGCACTCCAGACGGCCCAGGTGCAGTTTGCCACCGCCAGCACGAACGACATCCAGGCGCGCTACGACGTTCAGGCCGCCTGGTCCCAGCTTCAGCAGGCCATCGGAGGATTGCAGTAGACCATGAGCATCAGGGATAACGAACCGGCCCCCATCGCGCCGCCTCCTCCCGCGAAGAGGAACCGCCGTCCCGGCCGCGCCGTCTGGGCCGTCGCGGCCGTCGCCCTGCTGGCGGCGGTCTGGCTGGCAGCGCGGTCCCGGAGCAACAACGCTGCCTCCGGCGTGACTTACGAGTTTGGCGAGGTGACTCGCGGGGACGTCCGCAGTTCCGTTTCGGCCACGGGCACGATCCAGCCCTGGAAGGTGGTGGACATCAAGTCCAACGTGGCGGGCCGCATCGACCTGCTGGCCGTGGATCTGGGAGACAGGGTTCGCGCGGGGCAGTTGATCGCCGTGATCGACCCGACCGACACGCAGACGGCCGTCACGCAGGCCCGGGCCGACCTGGCGGCTGCCCGGGCCAGAGCAGGTCAGGCCGAAGCCGCCAGCCGGGCGCAGCCCGAGCTGACGACGGCTTCCATCCAGCAGGCCAGCGCCGCGCTCGCCTCTGCGCGCAAAGCCGAAGCGCAGGCCCGCAGACAGCTGGAGCAGCTGCAGCAGCAGCTCGCGGAGCTCAAGGACGTCACCATCCCGCAGAGCATCGAGGATGCGGCCAGCAACGTCTATCAGGCGCGGGCTAACGTGGCGGCGGCCCGCGCTGAACTGCAGCGCCAGCAGGAGCTCGTGGCGAAGGGCTACTCCTCCCGCAGCGAGCTGGAAGCCGCCGAAGCCCGGCTGGCAACGGTGGAAGCCTCCCTGCGAATCGCCGAGCAGCGTCAGAAGACGCTGGCCCGCGCCAATGAACTGGCGGTGAAGGAGCTGGAGTCGCGCATCGAGCAGACCCGCGCAAGCATCGAGGAGAGCCAGGCGCGGATCCGTCAGCAGGAAGCGGCCCTGCGGCTGGCCCGGGCGAACGCCTATCAGGACCGCGTGCGCCGCGAGGAGCTGGCCGCCGCGCAGACCCAGATCGTCCGCTCTTCGGCACAGTTGAAGCAGGCGGCCACGAACCTTGGATACACCCGGATCACCGCCCCGCGGGACGGCATTGTGCTGGTGAAAAATGTGGAGGAGGGAACGGTGGTCCCAAGCAGCCGCGGGTCCATCGGCAGCACCAACGCCCTGCTCCAGATCGGCGATGTCAGCCGCCTGTGGGTGGTCTGCAAGGTGGACGAGACGGACATCGCACAGGTGCGGGTGGGCCAGCCCGTGCGGGTGACGGTGGACGCCTATCCGGAGCGGCCGCAGCGCGGCAGGGTCATCCGCATCGACCCGCAGGCTGTCGTGGAACAGAGCGTGACGACCATCCCGGTCACCGTTGAGCTGGACCGCAGCGACCCCCGTCTGAAGCCCGGGATGAACGCGAACTGCGAGTTCATCCTTAAGGAAGCCCGCAATGTTCTTCGCATTCCCAACGAGGCTCTGCGGGAGACCGGCGGCAAATACAGCGTGCAGAAGCTGGAGGACGGCAAGGAGGTGGACGTCCCCATCCGGATCGGCGTAATGGGCGACGAGTTCACGCAGGTGCTCTCAGGATTGAAGGAGGGCGAACAGGTCATCACGCGCATCAACCGCCCGGAGGACACCGGCCCGAACAACCCGCTTCAGTTCGGTCCGCCGCGGCGGCCGTCCGGAACGGGCGGCAGGCGAGGGACGGGCGGAGGCGGCGGGATGGGCCGTCCCGGCGCGGGAGGAGGGCCCCCCCGGTGATCCGGGTGGAGAACCTTTCCAAGACTTACGGCACGGGCGCTTATCACGTGCACGCGCTCCGGGGCATCACCCTCGAGATCCAGGCCGGCGAGATGGTGGCCATCATGGGGCCGTCCGGGTCCGGGAAGTCAACATTCATGAACATCATCGGCTGCCTGGACCGTCCCACTTCGGGAGCTTACTACCTGGACGGACTCAACGTGGCCGATCTGGACGACGACCAGCTTGCGGAGATCCGCAACCGGAAGATCGGGTTCGTGTTCCAGCAGTTCAACCTGCTTCCCCGCACCACAGCCATCCGGCAAGTGCAGCTGCCCATGATCTACAGCGGAGCGGGGAGCAGCGAGGAGCGGGCGCTGCGCGCGCTGGAGGCGGTCGGGCTGGCCGACCGCTGGAACCACGTGCCGTCCGAACTGTCCGGCGGTCAGCAGCAGCGCGTGGCCATCGCCCGCGCGCTGGTGAACGACCCCCGGCTCATCCTGGCTGACGAGCCGACCGGAGCCCTGGACAGCCGTTCCGGGCTCGAGATCATGAGCATCTTTCAGAGGTTGAACTCGGAGGGACGCACGGTGGTGATGGTGACCCACGAATACGACGTGGCGATGCACTGCCGGCGCACCATCCGGTTCAAGGACGGCCGTGTGATCGCGGACGAGGCTGTCGGCGCCCCCAGGGACGCACTGGAGGAGATGGCCCGGCTCCCGCGGTTCGGCGACGAGGAGGAGGAACTGCCGTGAGCGTCACCACTCCCGAACGGGCGGCGTCCCCGCGGGCGGCGGGGAGCGCCCTGCCCCACCCTCATCCGACCCTGCGGCGGGGGCTCGGTCTGCAGGAGGCGTTCCGGGTGGCCTGGGACGGGCTGATGGCGAACAAGATGCGCTCGCTCTTGACGATGCTCGGCATCATCATCGGCGTGGCGGCGGTCATCGTGATGGTGGCTCTGGGGCAAGGGGTTGCGAAAGCGACGCAGGAGGCGATCGCGAAGCTCGGGACCAACGTGTTGACCATCGTCCCCAATGCCCAGCGCAGCGGCGCGGTGAATCTGGGACTCGGCAGCATGATGACCCTCAAACCGCAGGACGCCGAGATGATCCTGAAGCAGTGCCCGTCCGTGAAGGCGGTCTCTCCCGAGTCGAGCGGCAACGCCACGGTCAAGTTCCGGGGGCAGAACACCCGCACCAACGTGGTGGGGGCCAGCCCGGAGTATTTTTCCATCCGCAACCTGCCGCTCGCAAAAGGCGAGATCTTCACGGAAGACGACGTCCGGCGGCGCGCCAAGGTGGCCGTCATCGGCGACACGGTGAGGGAAAACCTGTTCAACGGCATCGAGCCGGTCGGCAAAGATATCAAAATCAACGGGCAGAACTTCCGGGTGATCGGTGTAGTGCAGAAGAGGGGAGCCGCCGGGTGGCGCAACCCCGACGACCAGGTCACCATCCCGTACACCACGGCGATGCGCCGGGTCTTTGGCGTGGACTACCTGAGCCGCATCAGCGTGCAGGCGGTTTCTCAGGACAGGATGCTTCAGGCGCAGGATGAGATCCTTGCGGCCATCGCGCGGGCGCACAGGGTCCCTGCCGACTCCGAGCCGGACGTGCGCATCTTCAATCAGGCCGACATCACGGAGAGCGCCAACCAGCAAAGCACGTTCCTCACAATGCTTCTGGCGGGGATCGCGCTGGTCTCTCTGGTGGTGGGAGGCATCGGGATCATGAACATCATGCTGGTGAGCGTGACCGAGCGCACGCGGGAGATCGGCATCCGCAAGGCCATCGGCGCGCGGCGGCGGGATATCCTGCTCCAGTTCCTGATCGAGTCCGTGACACTGAGCCTGGTGGGAGGGGTGCTGGGCGTGCTGCTGGGGATCGGCGTTTCGCTGTGGATGGCGCTTCCGCAAGGGAGCGGCGGAGCGGGGTTCCCCATGGTGGTTTCGCTTCCGCCCATTGTCATCTCATTCGTCTTTGCCGCCCTTGTGGGGACGTTCTTCGGCCTGTATCCCGCGGTGAAGGCCTCAAGGCTGGATCCGATCGAGGCGCTGCGTTACGAATGAAGGACGGGGGACGGGCGCGGGCCGCCCGGCCCCCGGGAAGTTAGGCTGAACGGGAAAAGGATTAGAGATTCGTCTTGCGCCGGTGCGCCTCCCTCATCTCCTGCGCCATGGCCCGGATCTCCACCAGATCCCGCTTCAGCTCCGCCCAGCCGTACCAGTGCTGATAGTCCGGGTTCATGTGGAACGCTCCCTGGAACGCCCGCATGCGGTGCGAGAGGAACATCACGTAGAGCCTCTGCTCGATGGGCGTGGGCAGGTCGTAGAAGCGCAGCAGGTCCGTGTGCGGCGGCACGTCCTTAGGCCTCTGGATGATTCCGTCCGCATACAGTCCGTGCACGATGCGCACCGCTTCCGCCACCAGCCGGTCCGCCTCGCGGATGACCCGGTCGCCCTTGGCCAGCTCCGCCTCGGCATAACCCCGCGTATGGCATTTGACACACTGGTCCAGCATTCGCCTGCGCTCTTTCTGCCAGTCTTCCGCCGTCAGACGCGCCACATCGCCCGCCACCACGACGTCCAGCCGGCCCGTGGGCTGCCCCCTGTCGTCCAGCACGCCGAGCGCCTGAAGAAGCGTCGCGCGGTCCTTCATCCACTCCTCGTCATCTTCCGGCAGCCGGAGAGCCAGGAACCCCCACGCCGTCCGCACGCCGTGATCTCCATCCGGCATATGGCAGAAAGCGCAGGTGGGCGTGCGGGGAGCCTGCTTGCCCTCCACCGCCTTGCCGTGCGGCCAGTCGGCCAGCTTCATGTCCCAGTCCCACCGGTCACGCTCGACGGTCATAATGCTGCCGTGCTTGCTGGTGCCGTACATCTCCGCCTGCGGATGATCGAAGCCCATGTGGCAGGTCTGGCACGCCTCCATCGTGCGGGCTTCGGCCGCGCTGAATACGTGGCGGGTATGGCAGGAGTCGCATTTGCCCTCATCCAGCCCGATGCGATGGCAGCCTCCGCAACCCTTGAGACCGGCGACGATCACATCGGGCTGAGATGCGGTCCCGGGCATCGCCTCGAGCGCCACCCAGGCTTTCGCGTGCTTGCCGGCGTGGAACTGGGCGACCTGCTGAGGGTGGCACAGGGCACAGTTGGCCGACCCGACGGACCTGCGCACGCGCGTGTCCTCGCACGAGGTGGAGGCGGACTTGATGGAGGCGGGGGCCTTTTCCGCCGGGATGTGGCAGATGACGCAGTCGAGGCCGGCCTTCCCGTGAGCGCTGCGCTTGAAGTCGCGCACGGCGCTCATCGCGATACCCTTTTCAGTGTGGCATGCGATGCACTGGCTCCCCTGCTGCGCCGATGCCGGCCTGCCGGAGGTGTGCAGCCATGCCGCACCGATGGCCAGAACCGCCACGCCCACCCCCGGAAGAATCATCCTTCCTGACATGGCCGTGTCTCCCTTCCGGGAGGGCGGCACAGACCGCCGCCCACCCTCGCCACACTGGCTTAGCCGGGAGGGACGCTCATTCCTCCCCGGATTGTGAAAAAGAAATCAATAGCGGTAGATCGCGGCCACCAGCGCGCTGTCCGGCACCTGCTCCGGAGGGACGGCATACACCGTGCCTCCGTGGAGGAAGGTCTGGACGGTGGCCAGGTTCAGCAGGTCCTCGTCGTCGGTGCGCTTCTGGCTGCTGAACTCCACCTGGCCGGACTCGGGCTGGAAGCGTCCCCACACCTGCACCCCGACGGGAGCGAACAGCGTCTCCACCCGCCCGGCGTGCGATGCCACGACCACGTCCGCCAGATCCGCGGACGAACGGCCGTTTCCGCTGAGCGCCCGGAACCGCTCCACGGCCTGCTGCCGGGAGCGCTCGACGTGCGGCTTCAGGAACTCCCAGGCTTTTGCGTGGAGAGCCTCCGGCCGCTCGCCGTCGTGGTTGCCCGGAATGCCGCCGGGCAGAAGATGCGGGTAGGTGTTGGCCTCGGCATACAGGGGGAAGTAGTAGTCCACCCCCGCCAGCACCAGCGGAGCGTGCTGGCCGGCCAGGAGCGGCTCCAGCGCGCGGTTGATGAGATGGAAGAAGCGCGACAGGTTCTCCTTCGTGTCTTCGGCGTCCTCCGTGTGGCCGTGGTACATTGCGGTCCTGCGCGCCCCCTGCGCGACGGTGCGATACTGCTGCTGCTTCTCGGGATCGTCCCACTGCAGCGCCTCGGCCAGGCTGGTGGGCATCCCGGGGACGAACACCTCGCGAATGCCGTCACGCGTGCCGTGGAAGAAGCGCACCTCCTTCTGGCTCAGCACGAGCAGGAAGAAAGGCTCATCGCCGACCAGAAGCGGCATCAGAGGTTTGAGATAGAAGGAAGATCCGACGTGCGCCAGCTCCTCGAACGAGATGGGCACCCGGTAATACCTGAAGAAACCCTCCGCCAGGAAGACCGCCAGCCCGTCGCTCTGGTGCTGCCAGAACAGCTCGTCGTCCACCAGCGACTGGACCGGCTTGAGCCATTTTGCCGTGTCGCCCGGGCGCACGCCGTAGTCAGGCAGCAGCTTCTCGGCCTGGCGCATCAGGTTCTTGAGACGGATGGGATCTTGCTGGGTGTCGGTCCCGGCTCTGTGCGTGGGCAGGTAGATCGAGACACAGGGGCCATTCTCCACACGGGTCATCTCCCGGAGATCGTCTCTGGAAAGCAGATTCATTCGGGACCTCCTTGGCGTCTGTCTGCGTTGTGCTTGATGGATTCAATTTACCCGCCTGGAGCAGGGCGTACGTTCCGGGGAATGGTTCTTCTTTGCCGGAGGCTGGCCCTGCCCGTCCGTTGCGGGTGATCGGAGAGTTCCGCATTGAGCGTACGGAAGACACGTCCGGAAGTGCACCACGTGGTGATTGTCGGCGGAGGCTTTGGCGGCCTTTACGCCGCCCTGGCGCTCGGAAAGGCGCCGGTCCGCGTGACGGTGGTGGACCGCGAAAACCATCATCTGTTCCAGCCGCTGCTCTACCAGGTGGCCACGGGAGGGCTCGCTCTCGAGGATATCACGTCCCCGCTGCGCAGCGTGCTCGCCCGGCAGAAGAACACGCGCGTCCTGCAGGCGGAGGTGACAGGCGTGGATCCGCGCTCCCGGACGGTGCTGCTGAAGGACGGCGGATCCATCCGCTACGACACGCTGATCGTGGCGGCCGGAGCCGTGGACCGCTACTTTGGCAACCGCCACTGGGCGCAGGCGGCTCCGGGCATGAAGACCGGATGGGACGCCCTGGATCTGCGCGACCGCATCTTCCGGGCGTTCGAAGAGGCGGAGTGGAGCCGGGACGATGACGAACGCCGCCGTCTGATGACCTTCGCCATCATCGGGGGCGGCCCGACCGGCGTTGAGCTCGCCGGCGCTGTGGCAGAGCTGGCGCACCACACCCTGCCCCGGGATTTCAGGAACATCCGGACATCCGACTCCCGGATCCATCTCCTGGAAGCCGGGCCGCGGCTGCTTGCGGCATTTCCGGAGCACCTTTCGCGGGAGGCTGAGCGCTCGCTCGAGGCTCTTGGCGTGACGGTCCACACCGGAGCGGTGGTGGAGGATGTCCGGGCTGGAGGTCTGACCTTCCGGCAGGGGGGCGACCTCCACGATATCGCGGCAGAGACGATCATCTGGGCGGCCGGTGTGAAGGCTTCGCCGCTCGCGGAAGCCATCGCCCGGGCAACGGGCGCAGAGGTGGACCTCCAGGGACGCATCGTGGTGGCTCCCGACCTCAGCGTGCCCGGCTGGCCCGAGATCCTGGTGATCGGCGACATGGCGCACTTCGCGCACGGGAGCGGAGCTCCCCTGCCGGGAATCGCTCCGGTGGCCATCCAGCAGGCCCGCTACGCCGCGCGCCTGATCCGCGCCCGGCTCGAAGGCCGGGTCCTTCCCGTGTTCCGCTACCGGGACCGGGGGATGATGGCCGTCATCGGAAGGCACCGGGCCATCGTCAACACGCCCGCACTGCGCTTCGCCGGACCGCTGGCCTGGTTCGCCTGGCTCTTCCTCCACGTGATGTATCTGGTGGAGTTCGAGAACCGGATCGTGGTGCTGGTCCAGTGGGCGTGGAACTACTTCACCCGCCGCCGAGGGGGGCGGCTCATCCTGCGCATGAAAGGACGGGAGCGCACCGGAAGCCCGGCGACCGCAGAGCCGGCAGAGGACGAAGACCGGGCGGTTCCGGCACGATAGCCGGGCGGGACAGGCGGCCGCCACAGGGGATAAAATGCGCCGTGGCGTTGAGGCGCGCGGAGATCCAAACGGCGCCGGGATCGTCCCGCAGAACATCCCTCAAGAAGGCTGCCGATCCTGAATGACGACTGGCAATATTCTCCCGTGGGTCCTCTTCAACCTGTTCGTGCTGGCCATGCTGGCCCTGGACCTGGGAGTCTTTCACCGCAAGGCGCGCGAAATTGAAATCCGGGAAGCACTCCTGTGGAGCCTTTTCTGGATCGCCCTGGCGCTCGTTTTCAACGCCGGACTGCTGTGGTTCTGGCCGGACAGAGGTCAGGCCAGGCAGGCGGCTCTGGAGTTCCTGACGGGCTATCTCATCGAGAAGTCCCTCAGCGTCGATAACATCTTCGTCTTCGTCCTGATCTTCAACTACTTCGCCATCCCCGGCATATACCAGCGGCGGGTGCTGTTCTGGGGGATCATCGGGGCTCTGGTCTTCCGCGCCATCTTCATCGCCGCCGGCATCACGCTGATCCGCAAGTTCGACTGGGTCATCTACCTCTTCGGAGCATTCCTGGTGGTGACCGGCATCAGGCTGGCCTTCGAGAAGGACAAGGAGATCCATCCCGAGAAAAACCCCGTCCTGCGCGCGTTCCGGAGGGTGATGCCCGTCACCACGGAGTTCCACGGCAGCAGCTTCTTCGTCCGGAACGCCGGACGTCTGGCGGCCACGCCGCTTTTTGTGGTGCTGCTGCTCATCGAGACCACGGACATCATCTTTGCCGTGGATTCCATCCCCGCCATTCTGGCCGTGACGCAGGACCCGTTCATCGTCTACACGTCGAACGTTTTCGCCATCCTGGGTCTGCGCGCCCTGTACTTCGCTCTGGCGGGCGTCGTCCGCAGGTTCCACTTCCTGCACTACGGACTGTCGGCCATCCTGACCTTCGTGGGGGTGAAGATGCTGGCGAACCACCACGCCCACGCCAAGGTCATCTCCACCGAGATGTCACTCGCGTTCATCGGCGCGGCCCTGGCGGTGAGCATCATCGCATCCATCCTCTGGCCGAAGCGGGACACAGGCCTCGAACGGGAAGCGGATCCTGCCGCGCCGGCGGCAAGCGGTTGACCGGCGGCCGGGCCTACAGAGGGCGGATGTAAATATTGCGGAAGTAGAGCGGGCTCCCGTGGTTCTGCAGCTCGATCTGCCCGCAGGGGTAGACGGGCCGCCCGCGCTCCCAGTAGTTCTCCATGACGACGTTCCTGACGACGAGCTCGCCGTTCAGGAACACGTGCACCCGCTCGCCCACCATGATGATCCGGAAGCGGTTCCACTGCCCCGGCGGCCTGTCCGCAGGCCTGGCCGGAGCGGACGGGTTCTGCTGGTTGTTATACAGCCCGCCGGAGCCCGCCGGGTTGTCCCAGATCTGCACCTGAGGGCAGCCCCGCAGATAGATGCCGCTGTCTCCGCCCGGTTCGATCTTCCAGTCCACCAGCAGCTCGAAGTCGCAGTAGTCGCGTGCGGTGCAAAGGTTGTCCCCCTTGCCGTCGAACACCAGAACGCCGTCCGCCACCTTCCAGTGCTGGCGCATCCGCTCATCGGCCTTCGCCTGCTCCGCCGCAAGCTGCTCCGGGCTCATGCGGGCGCGCTCCGGAGGGTTTCCCACCAGCCCCTTCCAGCCGTTCAGCGTCCTGCCGTCGAACAGCGCCCGGAACCCGGTCGGCGGGGTGTTCGGCCTTTCGGGACGGGACAGATCGCGGATGCGCACGTTTCGGAAGGCGACCTCGCTCGGGCCGTGCCCCATGAAGCCGATATACCCCCGGTCCCGGAAGATGCCCGGATGATCCGCGATAATGCGCGGGTCGCGGATGGTGTTCAGATCGGCATTCACCACGACGGTTCCGTTCAAAGTCACCCGGATGCGGCGCCCGGAAGCGGCGATCTCCATCACGTTCCACTCCCCCGCCTTCCTCAGAGCACCCCGCCGGGCGGGCACCACTTTGTAGATGGACCCGCAGTACTGCCCCGGCTCCAGCGAGGCGTAGGCGGGATCGTTGTCGTCCAGAAGCTGGATCTCCATCGCCTCGTATGCCGGGCTCCCGCCGAGGGGAGAACGGATGGCCACGCCGTTGTTCCCGGCTTTGTCCAGCCGGAACTCGAAGCGAAGCACAAAGTCGCTGTACTGCCGCTCCGTGAAAAGGATCCCGCCTCCGCCGGCAGGACAGACCAGAAGACCGTCCCGGACCAGATAACCCTGGCCGGTTCCTCCCACCAGCTGCCACCCCCGGAGCGATCGGCCGTCGAAGAGCGTGACGAAGCCCGGCCCGGCGGCATGGCCCGGCCGGGCGACCGGAACCAGAAGACAGACAACGGCGCAGGCGATGAATGCGAGGCGCATGGATGTCCAACCGACCTTTTTCGATGTGAGCGCCCGGCCGCCGGGGCGGAGCGGGCCGCCGGAATGGTTCCCGGGAGGCAGGCGCTTCTCCTGCCGCAACCCGCCTACCATTCCAGGCACTCAGCGGGGGCGCTGGCCAGATCTGGCGCGTGCCAGTCGGCCTCGTGGAGATCATCGGCGGAGAAGCTGGTCAGGATGCCCAGGCAGCGGCATCCGGCCGCCTTCGCTGCCCGCACACCGTTGACCGCATCCTCCACCACCAGACACTCCCGCGGATCCAGCCCCAGCCGCTTCGCGGCCGTCAGGAATATGTCCGGATGCGGCTTCTTGCGTGCGACGTCCGAGCCCGTCACGACGGTGTCGAACGTCCCGGGAGGGAACTGCAGCTCGCGCAGGTTCATCTCAACCTTCATCAGATCCGCCGCGCTTGCGACCGCGAGCTTCAGGCCGCGCTCGCGGCATCGCGAGACGAACTCCCGCGCTCCCGGCAGGGGTCCCAGGCGCCCGTGGATAAGCTCGCCATAGATGGCGTAGGTCTGCCGTTTTGCCTCCTCGAGGTCGAGCGACAGACCGTATTTCTCCGCGACCCCGCCTATGTAGCGGTCCTCCCCCGCTCCTACGAACGGAATGAAGTCCTCCGGACTGGCGTGCACGCCCCTGGTCGCCAGAAACTGGATGGCCGCCCTGCAGATATACTCCTCGGAGTCGATCAGCACCCCGTCCATATCGAAGATGACGCCCCGCAGATCGCCCATCGGGTCAGGCCTCCTCCACTCCGGAGGATGCCCCCGGTCTCCAATGCCTGTCCCAGGGGGCGACGCTGCGGCGGGCATCGTCCCCGTCGGGCCGCGCCGCCTGCACTTCCTCCAGGGTGAACATGGGAAGCGCTTCGATGCCCAGGTCCCGGATGGCCTGAACGCCGCCCGCCTGCCGGTCGACCAGCGCCCAGACCGCCTTCACGATGCATCCCCGCTCGCGGACCGCCTCGATGGCCCGGATGACCGATCCCGCCGATGTGATGACGTCCTCCACCATCAGGACTTCCGCGTTTTCCGGCAGGCGGCCCTCGATGAGTTTGCCCGTGCCGTGCTCCTTGGCGGCCTTGCGCACGATGAACCCGTCCACCGGCCACTCCATCAGCGGGCTGAGCCCCACCGCGGCCCCGACGATGGGGTCCGCCGCAAGTGTGGGCCCGCCCACGCAGGTCACCGCCAGCCGTTTCATCTCCTGCACCACGAACGTCCCAACCAGCAGGGCGCCGACGGGATGCAGGGTCACGAGACGGCAATCCAGGTAGAAGCTGGACTTCGCGCCGCTGGAAAGAGTGAACTCGCCCTCCAGATAAGCCTCCCGGCGTATGAGCGCGAGCAGCCGTTCCCTGCGTTCGCGGGCCGGCACCAGTCCCAGGGGATGCAGCGCGGACATCGGCTGGGCTCCTTTCAAAGCATCACAGAATCAGCATCTCGGGCCGCCGGAGTATATATCCGGACTATCCGCTCCACTGCCACCACTCAGACGGCGCCCGTGTTCAACGGCCGGATAACGATCGCTTGAGCCTCCGGAAAAACGGCGCCGCCGGGGTCGAACGGCCGGGGATGCGCCGTCACGAAGCAGGGTGAAACCCGGTCGCAGGAGCGCCGCCGGCGCTTTTGAAGTCCACGCAAGACGGCGCCGGGATTCTTTTACAGAAAAACCGCGACGTCCCCTGAAAAAATGAAAACCAGTTGACAGCCGCGGAACGAGCGCATAAAAACGCTGCCCTACACTCGCTTACGACCGACATCCGGAACCGGCCCGGAACAGTCCGGAGCCGGAATCCTTACCAGGAAGGGAGAAAAGGAATGAACGCAAGGACCCTTGCCGCGGCAGCCGCGGCAGCCGCGATCGTCGCCTCGTCGGCGGCAGCGGCACCGAAGAACGTCATCCTGATGGTGGCAGACGGATGGGGCTACAACTCCATCCAGGCCGCGAACTTCTGGACGGGCGCGGCCGCCCAGAGCTTCCAGAACTTCCCGGTGCACTTCGCGATGTCCACCTTCTCAGCCAGCGGTCACGGGTACGACCCCGCGCGGGCCTGGGTGGGCAACACTTACAACACCGACTACCTGAAGACCGGCGCCACGGACTCGGCCTCCGCCATCACGGCGATGCTGACGGGCGTGAAGAACTACGACGGTATCCTGAACATCAGCGTGGACGGCCAGCCCCTGACGACCTTCGCGCAGATGTACAAGGCTGCCGGGCGTGCGGCGGGCGCCGTCTCGACCGTCCAGTGGAGCCACGCCACGCCGGCGGGAACCTACGCGCACAACCGGCGCGACAACTATGCTGAGATCGCTCTGGAGGGCATCGCGTCGGACATGGACGTGATCTTCGGCGCGGGGAACCCGGACTTCGACAACAACGGCCAGCCCGCATCGATGAACCCGAGGTATGTCGGCGGCGCTGAGGCGTGGAGCAAGCTGAAGAACAACGAGTATCCCGGTCTGACGCACATCCAGACCCGCTCCGAGTTCCTCAGCCTGATCGTCGGCAACCCGACGGGCCGCTACATCGGCACCATCCAGTCCTATTCCACGGCCAATCAGTCCCGGTCCGGCTATTCCGCGACCGACCTCCCCGGCACGGTTCCGCTGAACGGCGGGATCCCGTCGCTGGCCGAGATGACCCTTGCGGCGCTCAACGTTCTGGACAACAACCCGAACGGCCTGTTCCTGCTGGTGGAAGGCGGGGCCATTGACTGGGCCAACCACGGCAATCAGATTGCCAGGGCCATCGAGGAGACGATCGACTTCAACCGGGCGGTGGATGCCGTCATCAACTGGGTCGAGGCCAACAGCAGCTGGGACGACACCCTTGTGATCGTCACCGGCGACCACGAGTGCGGCATGCTGACCGGGCCTGGCAAGTCGCTGAATCTGGTGAACAACGGCCCCGGTGTCCTCCCGGGATACGAGTACCATCACGGCAGCCACACCAACACGCTGGTCCCGCTCTTTGCGAAGGGCAGCGGCTCCGAGCTGTTCGCGCAGTATGCGACCGGTCTGGACCCGGTGCGCGGGCCTTATATCGACAACACCGACATCTTCCGCGTGATGTCGGGGGCGACGGGTGTGGTGCCCGAGCCCGGAAGCGTGGTGGCTCTCGCCGCCGGCCTTGTCAGCTTCGGAGCCTTGGTGAGCCGCCGCAGGAGCTGACGTCCGGCAGCCGGCGCGGTCCGGCACCGCCGTTGCCGATAAAAAAGGAGGCGCCCCTCGGGGCGCCTCCTTTTCCGTTCATTCTGGAGCCAGAGTCTCTATCCCCGCGCGCACCCGGACGTGATGCCCCTTTTCTCGTAATAGCGTTGATGATACTCCTCCGCCCGCCAGAAGGTCTGCGCCGGCTCGATCTTCGTTGCGACCGGACGGCTGAGACGCCCGCTCGCCTCCAGGGCCGCCCTGGACTCCTCCGCGATGCGGCGCTGCTCGCCGGAATGGTAGAAGATGACGGACCTGTACTGGTCACCGATGTCCGGCCCCTGGCGGTTCACCTGCGTGGGATCGTGGATCCGCCAGAAGACCTCCAGCAGCTCCTCGTAGGACACTCTGGCAGGATCGAAGGTCACCTGCACCACCTCCGCGTGGCCGGTGGTGTGGCTGCAGACATCCTCGTAGGTCGGGTTGGGGGTGTGACCGCCGCTGTAACCGACTGCCGTGTCAACGACGCCGTCCACTTTGCGGAATGCGGCCTCGACACCCCAGAAGCATCCAGCTCCGAACGTTGCCTTTTCCAGCGCCACTGCCCGTTCTCCTTCCACACTGACCGGTGAGGACTGACCTGCCGCGCCGAAGCGCATCCGCTGCTCCATCCGGCGCTCCCGCGCCAGGGAACCAAGGACCGCGAGCACGAGCGCGGCGACGGAGACGATGGTGAAGAACCTCATTGAACCACCCCTCTGGAGCGGCCGGTCAGGCAAGCGCCTACTGTAAAAGGAAACTGTTTTCACTCGCTGCAGGTTCCGCCCCGGCACTGTAGACGGCCCGCGGCGGACTGCGGGTTAGTCAAGCCGGGTCAGTCACGGGCGGCGCGCACAGCCTTCGCGGCCGCGTCCCAGGCCACGCTGTATCCCCGTGCCTTGAGATACTGTGCGACGGGTACGAGCCGGTCGGCAGCGGGCAGAGCATCGCCCGTAGCCGCCGCCAGCAGCCTGAGGGAGGCGTAGCCGACGCCATCCCTCAGCAGCAGCGGCACGTCCGCATCGCGCCCGTCCAGAAACAGGCGCGCGCCGGCGCCCTTCTTCCGGGAGCTGTAGTCCGGGATGCGCGCGATCTCGAAGTGCATTCCGTCCCGCCGGGACGGCGACCAGCGGCCGCCCCAGGCAAATCCGTGCTTCTCCAGCACCGGTACGATCTCTCGCACGCTCCCGCGCGAACCGGCGGGCGCAGGCTCCCGCCCGAAAGGGTTCTGGGCCGGGTTGATGTCGAAGGCGATCCCCCAGGCGTGCCTGCTCAGGACCGAGCTCGCCCGCATCCGTCTCGGAAAGAACGACCCGCCCCACAGAACGATGTGCCGTGTGAGCCCTTGCTGCCCCAGCTCCCGGAAAGCCCGCTGAAGCTGCTCCACGCCGCGCACGTGCCATCGCACCCTGCCGTTGAACGATCCTCCAAAAGTGGGGACTCCGTCCAGTTCGGGGATGTAGACGGTGGTGATGAAACGCTCGACCCAGTCTCCCAGAATGGTAACGGCGCTCCCGCCGTTCGCCTTCCACGCGAAGCGCCCGAAAAGCCGCCCGACATCCCGCTGCGGAAGCGGCGCCAGATAATCCATCGCCCCTGTGCTCCTTCCTTCTCCCGTCGCGGCGGGTGGTGCAAAAGTGCATCCGCTGCGTGTGAATCTTATTGTAGCGAAGACGCATCCGGATGGACAGGCAGCAAGCGTGTGAGGAACAATGCAAAGGTGAGAGTCGTCCATTTTTATGCGAGTATCTCGCCTTCGCGCCGCATTCAGGATGGCGGATAGCCGGCCGGTCCGGAGGAGGAAACCCGAAGCGTTGGGCAAACGAGGGTACAGGCTGCTTGTCGCCGCGCTGCTCGTGCTGGCGGGCGCCCTGCGCTGCGAAGCCCGCATGCTCCTTCTCAAAGCCGGAGCCTTCGACCCGGCCGCACCGGACGCGCCGGCCGTGCTGCAGACGGCGTCCTCACACGACGGTTACTGGCTCGTCCAGTTCCACCGGCCCGTCACCGGGATCGAGAAGAGGATCGTCACGGAGTCGGGCGCGGCTATTGTCTCCTATATCCCGGAAAACGCCCTTCTGATCAAAGCGGACGCTCTGTCTTCGCAGCGTCTGAGACGCTCCCCCGAGGTGAGATGGCTGGGAGCGTATCACGCCTCGCTGAGGGTTGCTCCCGCAATACCGGACAAAGGCGCCGCAGGGGAGTTCACCGTGCTCGCCTTTCCCGGCGAAGACGCGCAGGGCATCCAGAAGGCCCTGCAACGGAAGGGAGCGGCGGTGCTGTCGAGGGCGGACGGCCCTGACGGCACGGTCTTTGTCGTTTCCGCGCCGCCCGCGATGGCCCGGTCGCTTGGCCAGGTGCCGGGCGTGCGATGGGTGGAGCCGCGCCCGGAGGCGCGGCTTATGAACAACGTTGCCGCCGGCATCACGAGGGTGCGGCAGACCTGGAGCTCCGCCCGCATCTTCGGCGAGGGCGAGATCGTGGCCGTGGCGGACACGGGCCTGGATCTGGGAATCGGCAGCCCCAATCTCCACCCGGATTTTCAGGGCCGGGTGGTGGCGGGATTCGCCCTCGGCCGCCCCGGCCTGACGAACGACCCTCACGGGCACGGGACGCACGTGGCCGGAACGGTGCTCGGGAGCGGTGTGCTGTCCGGCGCGATCCCCCAGTCCGCGGACTACGGCGATTCCTTCGCGGGCGTTGCCCCGAGAGCCGGGCTGGTCATCCAGAGCCTGATCGACGCCAGCGGAAAGCTGGGGGGCCTGCCTGACAGCCTGGGAGAGCTGTTCGACCAGGCATACGGCGCCGGCGCGAGGGTCCACACGAACAGCTGGGGGGCGAGCATTTACGGCGGGTATGACGCCCGGGCGCGCCAGGTCGATTACTTTGCCTGGACCCGCCCGGACATGGTGATCGTTTTCTCCGCGGGAAACGATGGCGCCGACCGCAACGCGGACGGACGGGTGGATCCGGACTCCATCGCCACCCCCGCCACAGCCAAGAACTGCATCGCCGTGGGGGCGACAGAGTCCCTCCGGCCGAACGGCGGACTCCAGACGACGTGGGGAAGTTCGATCTGGGGCAACCTGTTCCCGGCCAACCCCCTGTTCCAGGACCCGATCTCCGACAATCCGGAAGGTCTGGCGGCGTTCTCCTCCCGCGGTCCCTGCGACGACGGAAGGATCAAGCCGGACATCGTCGCTCCGGGCACCAACATCATCTCGGCGCGCAGCCGCGATCCGCAGGCCGGCGTCGGATGGGGGGCCTATAACGCAGACTACGCTTACTCGGGCGGCACCAGCATGTCGGCGCCGATGGTGGCAGGCGCGGCTGCCCTGGTCCGGCAGCATTATCTGCTGAAGCGCGGCGCCGAACCGTCCGCCGCCCTCGTGAAGGCTACCCTGCTGTGCAGCGCGAAGGACATTGCTCCCGGCCAGTACGGGACGGGATCGTTCCAGGAGGTGTTCCCGCGTCCCGACAACTCGCAGGGTTGGGGACGGCTGGACCTGAAGGCGGCGATCGACCCCGACCCGCCGGTGGCGCGCTTCGAGGTGGATGAGCCGGCCGGCCTTTCCACCGGGCAGATCCGGAGTTACACCGTCCGGGTCCTCAACTCCAGCGTTCCGCTGCGGGTGGTCCTGGTCTGGACGGATTACCCCGGCGACGCCGCCGCATCCCGCGCGCTGGTCAACGACCTTGACCTCGCGGTGCACGCCCCCGGAGGCACGGTCTACCCTGGCAATGGACAGCTGGACCGCATCAACAACGTGGAAGGCGTGGACATCCCCTCGCCCGCGCCGGGAGACTACGTCATCACCGTTTCCGCGTTCAACGTGCCGCAGGGCCCGCAGCCGTTCGCTCTGGTGGTGGAGGGCGGCCTGCCCAGGGGATTCGTCTCCGGGACCGTCCGGAGCCAGAGCGGCAGCCCGGTGCCGGGAGTTCTGATCAGCGCCGCCTCCTCCGGGGAGGTCTTCACGGGACAGACGGACGAGCTCGGCCGCTACATCATCAATGTTCCTGCCGGGGGATACACGATCTCCGCATCGCGCTCCGGGTGGACCTTCTCCCCGCCGAACCGCCAGGCGGTTGTGGGAGAGACGGGGATCACCGGCCTGGACTTCGATGGAACGGCTCCGGCCGCCGCGATCAGCGGACGGGTGACGCTGGGCACGGCGCAGACTGTCAACGGTCTCTGGCAGTCCCCCCACCCGTACGAGAACAACACCACCCACACTGTGACTGTCCAGGGTCCGCCGGGGACGGTGCGGATGCGGGTCCGCATCGCCGAGATGGACACCGAGGCGGACTACGACTTCGTTTCCATCGTATCCGGCAGCGGGACTGTTGTGGCGGTCTACAGCGGCCAGCGCCAGGCGTTCTGGACGCCGTGGGTGGACGGGGACTCGGTGCGCATCGTGCTGACCGCCGATGCTACGAGAGCTTACTACGGCTGGCGGGCGGACCGCTTCGAAGCGATCGTCCCGGGCGCGCCGCTTGCGGGCGCTGTGGTGAAGGATTCGCGCAGCGGACGGGAGGCTGTTTCGGCTGCGTCCGGGTATTTCGCGCTGCAGGGGCTCGAGCCTCTGACGACCCATCTGTCGGCCTCCTATCGCGGCTATCTGCTGAAGCCCCCGGTGCGCCGCGTGACGCCGGAGCCGGGACAACTGGTGCAGGCACAGGACTTCGTGGCCGTTCCCGAGCCGCCCGTCGCCCGCATAAGGATCGCGCACTCCTACGTGGGCGACCTGGAGGTCACGCTGGGGATCGGGAATCCCGAACAGCCGCTCTGGAGCCAGACCGTCTGGAACCGGCAGGGAGGAAGCTCCTCGGTGATTTCCCTGGACGTGGAGGTGGATGACGGCGCGGCGTTCTTCCCGCCCGGTCCGGACGCCCCCTGGTTCCTGCAGGTCTGCGACCGCGACCGCTATGACACGGGCAACATCCTGTCCTTCAAGGTGACGCTCGGCGATCAGGCTTACTTCGCGGCGGATGTGCCGGCGCCCATCGTGGACTTCAACTGCACGACCGTGCTCATCCCGTCCATTCCCCCGATACGGATCGGCGAGGCGCAGCAGCAGATAGACGGACTGCCCGTGGAGTTCTGGAACAAGGTGGTGACCGCCGTCTTCGAGGACCGGGTCTACATTCAGGAGCCGGACTCCTCGGCGGGCATCGCCGTGCTGGGCGCTAGCGGCGTGAACGTCGGCGATCTGGTCAGCGTGAAGGGTTACCTGGACCGCGTGAACTGCGAACGGGTGTTGACCTCGCCTCAGGTGTTCGTCGTGCGGCAGACAGAGAAGATTCCCCGCGCCCTCCGGATGCCCGCCGGACGGGTGGGCGGACATCAGCCGGGACTGTTCGGGGCGGGCTTCCCGGACTCCCCGGGCGTGCTGAACCTGGGTCTGCTGGTCTGCGTGACCGGACGCGTGACCAAATCGGGCCCGGGCTACTTCTACCTCTCGGATGGCTCGGAGGTCATCGACGGGAGCGGCATCCGGGGTATCCGGGTGTCGCTTCCCCCCGGAGCGTCCGCGCCGCAGGCCGGGAGCGTGGTCAGCGTGACGGGCATCGCGGGGTGCAAGGACGCCGGGGCGGGCGAGGCCCGCATCATCTACGCCCGAACGCCGGAGGACATCGTGACCGTTCAGGGTCCGGAGATCATTTTCTCGGACGATTTCGAGAACGGCCCGGACGCCTGGTCTGCCTCTCCCGGATGCTTCCCGATGATGATCAACGACGCCCGGGCCCGGTCCGGGCGGCGCAGCTTCCTGTCGCGTGACGACGCCATGGAGGGCAGCGAACATGATCTCGGACAGCGCTTCTCGGCGAATGTGGGACTGAGTGCCTGGCTGTACGACAGCGGCGGCTCTGGCCCGCAGTCCCAGCTGCTGCAGCTGCGGGGAGGCTCGGGAGAGCTGTCCGACGGCTTCGCGATCGGCATCCATTCGCCTGTCTCGCCGAATCTCTACTGCGTGTTCACGGAGAAGGACGGCTGGTCCGTCACCGGGGTCCCCCGCCGGGCGGGATGGGTGAAGCTGACCATCCGCCTGAACTCTTACACCGGCCGGGACGACGACGTCCGTTTCCTGATCAACGATCAGGAAGTGGCCAGAGGGCGCAGGAAATCGGGCGTGGCGGTCTCGCGGATCATCCTCGGAAACCAGCACCTGCTCCCGGCCTTCCCGGCCTGGTGGGATGACGTGGTGTTCGGTTACGGCCAGTAGGGCACGCCGGCGGGGGCGCAGCACGAAGGCAGCTCTGCAGGAGATGGGCCGGGTCCCGGGAAGTCCAGTGGTCCGCCGTCCACAGATTCTCGGCCAGAGCGTCAGGGGATGAGAGCGGCGAGGCTGAGGGCGGCGGCGACGCCTGCGCTCAGGGTGAGCGCCCGTCGCAGCCAGCGCAACCGGGCCAGCGGGAGCGCGGCGCGGCAGGGGGAACAGGAAGCTCCGTTCGCGGTCAGCCAGACACCGAGCGACAGAAACGCGCCCGCAGCAGCCGCCGGGCCGTCCCAACGTGGCCAGCTGCAGAAGATCCGCACGGCGGCTGCAAGCCCCAGTATGAGCGCTGCCTGAAGGCTGATCCGCAGCGCTAGCCGCCTGAGCCGGTCCTCCGGCCGCACGGTCCGGGGCCGCCGCGACCGAAGGGCAACAACGGCAACGCGCCTGCCGGACGGAGCGGTCACGGGCGGCACCCCTCCGGCACGATATCCCGCGAGCATTCCAGCACCCGCATCGAGATGGCATCCTCCGGACACGCCGCTGAGCACCAGCCGCAGCGCGTGCAGCGGTCCGCGTCGAGAACCAGGACCGAAGGCGCTTCCGGAGGCGCGGAGCTGCCGGCCAGCCTGACCTGCGAGGACGGAGCGACCCTCAGGGCGGCCTCCGGGCAGATGTCCACACACACCCCGCACGCGGTGCATCGCGCCCCGTCCACGACGGGCCAGCGGTGGCAGTCCACGCAGCGCGCGGCCGCCGCCCGGGCGTGACCCTTGGGGAGCGCGACCTCGAGGGGCCGCGCCCTCTCCCTGTCGAGCGGGACTGCCGCCACAGGGACCGGCACGGGGGCAGCGCCGGGGCGGGAGAGCGCGCGCAGGCGGCTCCCGGGGCGCTCGGGCAGGAGGGCAGACGTCCGCCTCTCCTCCAGGCGCTCACCCGTCAGAAACGCGTGGACCTCCCGCGCTGCGCGGCTGCCGCCCGCCACCGCATAGACGAACGGCGCCGATTCCGGAAGCGGGCACCCCGCCCCGAACACTCCCCGCACCGACGGGAGGGCCTCTTCGCTCCCCGTGGCGACGATGACCGCATCGAACCCTTCGTTCAACAGGGACGCCCAACGGTCCGCCCCCACAGGGGAGCCGAGGTGCAGGACGATGCCGAGAGACAGGATGGCGGCAATCTCCGCTTCCAGCACGGACGGATGAAGCAGGGAAGGCGGCATCGCGGCGAGCCGGCCGCCCGGCCGGTGCAATCTCTCGAACACCTCGCAGTGGTGGCCCAGCAGAGCCAGGTCGTGGGCGGCAGTCAGCCCGGCCGGACCGGCGCCGACGACCGCGACCCGCGAAGGTATGCATGTTTGAGCCCCGATATTGAACAGACCTGAACAGGAGATCGAGAACTGAACGGGCTGCACGGACTCCGGCCCGTACAGCTCGCAGACGAAGCGCTCCAGGAGGCGGATCTGCACGGCCTCATCCAGACCGGCGCGCAAACAGGCGCTCTGGCATGGAGCATCGCAGGCCCGACCGCAGCTGCTGGCGAAAGGATTGCGGGCGCGGGCGGCGCGGTAGGCATCGGCATAGCGGCCCCCGGCCGCCGCGACCACCATCGCCCGGACATCCGTGCCGGCCGGACACGCCCGGCTGCACCCGACAGCTTGAAACAGAACCTCAGGGGCGGGCCCGGCGGCATGGAGGATCTCTGGAGGAACCTGGGCGGCGGGAGCTTCCGGCATTTCCGCCCTATCTTACCGGCCGCAAGGGGCCGGGCGCAAGGCTCCGCACGCGCCTCGAGGTTCAAAACCGGACGCCGAGACGGATCTCCGCCTCGTACCGGCGATCCGTGCCGGGCACGTTGGACTGCTCCACATCCGTCCGCGAGCCGGAAAGCAGCAGGTTGAAGTCGCTCCCCAGGTCGCGCCGGAGACCGAGGCTCAGGCGGCGGCTGGAGAGACCGTGGGCAGCCTCGGTCTCGCTGAGTTCATATCCGCCCGTCAGGTGGGTGGCGTGCGCGAGCCGGACTCCGAGCCCCAGGCGCGTCTCCCACCACTCGCGCCCGGCCAGATATTCGTCCCTGGATGCGTAGCCGCCAGTGAGCGACAGGATGCCGATGTTGGCCTTCAGACCCACTGACCTGGCGTCGTAAAACTGGACGTTTCCCTTGCTGTCCTCCGGGTTCTGGGACAGGCTGGCCGTGATGCCCAGGAAGCTCACCGGCGTGACGCTCAGGGCAAGAGCGGAGGTGTTCACCTCGCTGGATGAGGAATCCCGGTTCTTGAACACACCCTCCACCGTGGCGAAGCCCAGAGGTCTGGCCGTGGCAGAGATGTCCCGGACGATCACCGAGGTGTCGCCGCTGCCGCTGAACGTGTAGCCTCCGGAGAGCGACAGAAAACTGAGCGGCTGGCTCTCGATGCGAAGGTCGCGGCTGCGGATGCCCGTCTGGCCCGCCTGGCGGTCCGCGATGCCGGCCGACACCCTCAGGCGCTCCGCAGGGCGGGCGGCCACGCGCAGGGAACCGGACGTGTCCGTCCCGGTGAGCGCACTGTCACGCTCGCTGAACGCCGCTTTGACATCGATGTTTTTCGCCGGAGCCGCAGCGACACCCACGTCCAGGGCTCTGGCCTCACCGTCTTTCGATGAGCCGGAGACCAGGTAGCTGGCGTTGACCGCTACGCCCGTGAGAATCGCGGTATTGAGCGTGAGATGCTGAGTGCGCAGCTCCGATCCGGAACTCTGAGCGCCCGTCCAGACGAACTTCGCGGCTGTGCGGTCTCCCAGCTTCCCGCTGAGCTGGAGAGTGTCCGTGATGGAGCGGGAGGACGAACCGCCCGAAGACTTTTCTGTGTCAAGCCTTGTATAGGCCAGCTGCGCATTCCCTGACAGAGCGTAGCCCAGGCTGTGCCGCAGCGTCGTCACTCCTCCGCCGCCCACCCTGCCGTCGGCGTCGATTTTCTGATATACCGAGTCCAGGGCCAGCCGGCCGCCCTCGGGCTTCCAGGCAAGCGCCAGATCCTGCGTGGACCGCCCTGCAGCCAGGCCACGCTCTTTGCCGGCGGCCATCTGATGGCCGGCAGCCGCATAGGCCCCGCTCACGCTCAGGCCGGGAGCCAGCACCGTGGTCACACCGATCCTCCCGCCCGCGCGGTCCTCGAGCCGGGAACCGCCGCCCGAAGAGTCCGGCCTGACCAGCAGGGAGGTTTCGACCCTGGTGTTCGGTGAGAGTGCGGCCGAGCCCGAGAGCCCCAGCAGCGCCTCGCCGCGGGCGGCATCGGCGACGCCCTTCAGCGTGTAGACCGTCGTCAGCTTCAGGCTGCTGTTTCCCGACGAGTAAAGGTCCAGCTCCAGCGGCACCGTGAAGCCGATGTCGTTGTGCACCGACGTGGCGGGATCCAGGGGGTATTCCACCATCGCCAGGCTGCTGAGCGACAGCGGGGACGAAAAAGCGATCTGTCCCTTCACCGGGTCGAGCTGATAGTCCACCCCGCGCAGGGCCCGGCGCCCGTCGATGATGACGGACTCACGGTTGGCGGGAATACCCCTCCACGAAAGCAGATAAGGACCGCGGCTCCGGTTGCCCGGTATGACATCACGCACGTAGCCCGGGGGGAGCTCGGACGAGGAGGCCGCGCTCAGCGTTGAGGCGGCTCCCAGAGGACCGGGGCCGGCGGGAGCGAGGCCCATGGAGGCGTGCGCGAGCCCCGCCGCAGCGCAAAGCGCAACTGCAGCGAAGACAGCGGCCTTCCTCACATGGTCCAGCAACGTCTCGCGGTTCATCCTGGCCAGAGCTCCACTTCTACCATTAGACGCCCTTCCCTGCGGGAAGGTTCGCCCGGCGCCGGTCCGCTGACCGCCCCTCCCGCAGATATAATACCCGGGAGGCGGCGGGAGCTTCCGCCGCGCGGGACTTTGCTCACGGAACGGAGGAGTTCGACGATGCAATACGTTCATCTGGGCCGGACCGGGCTCAAGGTCAGCCGGCTGTGCCTGGGCACGATGAACTTCGGGCCCCACACATCCGAACCGGAGAGCCACGCCATCATGGACCGGGCCCTGGAGCTCGGTATCAACTTTTTCGACACGGCCGACGTTTACGGCTGGAAGCGCGGAGAAGGCTGGACGGAGCAGATCATCGGCCGCTGGTTCGCACAGGGCGGCGGCCGGCGCGAGAAAGTGGTTCTGGCCACGAAGGTTTACGGCGAAATGGGAGACTGGCCGAACCAGTCGCGCCTGTCGGCCCTGCACATCCGCAGAGCCTGCGAAGACAGTCTGCGCCGCCTGCAGACAGACTACATCGACCTTTACCAGATGCACCACATCGACCGGAACACCCCGTTCGAAGAGATCTGGCAGGCGATGGAGCAGCTTCACCGGGAAGGCAAGATCCTCTACGTAGGGAGCAGCAACTTTGCGGGGTGGCACATTGCCAGAGCACAGGAAATGGCCAGAAACCGCAACTTCCTTGGACTGGTCTCCGAGCAAAGCCTCTACAACCTGAAAGACCGGATGATCGAGCTCGAGGTCGTCCCCGCCTGCCTGGACTACGGAATCGGTATCATCCCCTGGAGCCCGCTGGCCGGCGGCATTCTGGGCGGCGTCCTCAGGCAGGCGGACGGCGGACGGCGCTTCTCCGAGCATGCCCGGCGCTCCATCGAGCAGCATCGTGACCGCCTGGAGAAATGGGAGGCTCTCTGCGATGAGATGGGCGAACGGCCCGCGGACGTCGCTCTGGCGTGGCTGCTGCATCGCGAGGGCGTCACGTCCCCGATCATCGGCCCGCGGACGATGGAGCAGCTGGAAGGCAGCCTGAGAGCCCTGGAGCTGAAGCTGAGCGACGAGACCCTGAAAAGGCTGGATGAGATCTTCCCCGGACCCGGGGGGCCGGCTCCGGAAGCCTATGCGTGGTGAGCGGGGTCAGAAGAACCGCTTCGCCAGCCCGAGGATCCCCTGCCTCCAGGGGACACGGTGCGAGATGCCGCTCTGGCCGCGCAGCCTGTCACGGTTGGCAAGATACCATTCGAAGTTGCGGACCAGAGCGTCGCGGTTGGAATAAACCGGCCTGAAGCCCAGCACGCGCTCCGCCTTCTCGATGGACACGAAGGAGTCCTTTCCCGCCGTCTCGTACACCCAGGCGTACAGCGGCGAGAGGCGGAGCGCCTCCAGGACCCGCAGCGCCAGGATGGCAGGCCCGGCGGGGATCGGCCGGACCTTTCTTCCGAACCCGGCCCGGTCCAGCACGGCCTGATAGTCCTCCCGGACCGTGCCGAATTCGGCCGCCCCGACGTTGAAGACGCCGTTCACGCGGTCGCGGTCGAGGGTCAGGCAGAGCCAGATGGCCTGGCACAGGTCCTCCACGTCCAGCAGCTGATAGCGGTTGTCCCCTCTGCCAAGAACCGGGAACGAGCGGCCCTCCGCCGCCCATTCGTACAGCAGCGCGAACACCCCCAGCCGCTCCGGCCCGATGAACGTCTTGGGACGCAGCACCGGGACGCAGAGCCCCATCGCGCGAAACTCTGAGGCCAGCTGTTCCGCCTGCACCTTGGCCCGCCCGTAAGGGCCGACCCCGCGGAGGGGGTCTTCTTCGCGGATGGGATGATGGTCCGGAATGCCGTAGACCGCAGTCGATGAGATGTGCACCACGCGCTCCACGCCCAGCTCCAGCGCAGCCTGCAGCACGTTGCGCGTCCCCTCCACATCGGTCGAGTAGATATCTTCCTCCCGGTACAGGGGCAGGGCGGCGGCCGCGTGCACCACGGCCGAGGCGCCCGACATCGCCCGCCGCAGACCGTCCGCGTCCCGGACGTCGCCCCGGACGTGCCGCACGCGCCCCGCTTCCGGATAATCGAACGGCGCAATGTCGAACGTGGCGACCTCCCGGCCGCGCTCCAGCAGGAACCGGACAAGGTTGATGCCCAGAAACCCGGCTCCTCCTGTAATGAAGACGGCGCTGTTTTCCCCGTGCGACATCCCCGACAGTTTACCCCACCCCGTCAGGCCGGTTGCCTTCCGTGCCGGCGTGTGCCAAAATCGCCGGGACACCACACCGGCTCACGGAGCTTTCTGGCTTAAGCGATGGGATACACACTGCACGTCGTTTCGCACACCCACTGGGACCGCGAATGGTATCAGCCTTTCGAGATCTTCCGCCTCCGGCTGGTGGACCTGATCGACCGTCTTCTGGATCTGATGGAGGCGGATCCCGCCTTCCGCTACTTCAACCTGGACGGCCAGGGAATCGTGCTGGAGGACTACCTCAGGATCCGTCCGGAAAACGAGGAGCGGCTGCGCAGACTCATCCGCGAAGGACGGATTATCATCGGGCCGTGGTATGTGCTGAACGACGAGTTCCTGGTGAGCGGCGAGGCAACCGTGCGCAGCCTGCTGGCCGGGCATCGCGTGGTGGAACGCTTCGGCCCCGTGATGAAGGTGGGCTATCTTCCGGATCAGTTCGGGAACATCGGGCAGATGCCGCAGATCCTGCGCGGGTTCGGCATCGACAACTGCATCTTCGGCCGCGGCTGGCAGGCCGTGGACGGACGGAAGATGGAGTTCGAGTGGGTGGCGCCGGACGGCAGCAGCGTTCTGGCCAGCCTGATGGCCTTCTGGTACAACAACGCACAGGACATCCCGGAAGACCCTGAGTCCGGAGCCAGATGGGCGCGCGAGATCCGCGAGCGGATGGCGGCGGTCTCGGGATCGCGCCATCTTCTGCTGATGAACGGCGTGGACCATCTGGAACCGCAATACAACCTGTCCCGGGCGCTAGCCCGGATCAACGACGCCCTGAAAGAGGATGTCATCGAGCACAGCACGCTTCCCCGCTACGTCCAAGCGCTCCGGGAAGAGGTGCAGGCGGGCGAACTGGAACTTCTGCCCCACCGGGGGGAGCTGCGCGAGGACCGGTGGGGCAGCATCCTGGCCGGCACGCTTTCCAGCCGCGTCTATCTGAAACAGGCGAACGAGCGGTGTCAGCGTCTACTCGAGAAATACGCCGAGACGGCCAGCGTCTGGGCATCGATCGTGGGAGACGGCTGGAAATACCCCTCAGGGGAACTGGACTACGCCTGGAAGCTGCTGATGGAGAACCATCCGCACGACTCGATCTGCGGATGCTCGGTGGACGCCGTCCACGACGAGATGATGACGCGCTTCGCTAAGGTGGAGCAGCTGGGCGAGGCTCTCCGGGAGAGGGCGCTGCGGCACATCGCGGACCGGGTGGATGTGGACGGCCTGGCCCTGGTGGTCTTCAATCCGGTGACCTGGCAGCGCACCGACGTGGTGCGCGCGGCTGTGGACGTGCCCCTGGGCCAACCCGACCGCATGGCCCCCTTGGCCGACCCGGCTCTGGACTGGCCGGCGATGGAGATCCTGGACGTGGACGGGACCAGCGTGCCCTACACTCTCCTTTCCAGCCGGAAGACCGCCCGCCCGGTCAACCACCCGGAGAAGCTTCCGGAGGTGCAGTGGGTGCGGCGTTTCGAGGTGGAGTTCATTGCGGCGGATGTTCCTCCGATGGGCTACCGCGTCTACCGGTTGCGCAGAGCGGAGCGGTTGCCGGACTTCGGGGCGCCGATGAACAACCGCGACCGCGCGTCTCTCTTTGCGGAGACCGGGCAGCTCGATGTCTGTCCCGGGGGATCGCCGGCCGTGACACTGATGAGCGGGGAGACGGCGGTGTTCGTCCCCTCGGTCGGGGCGCTGGAAGATGTGGGCGACGTAGGGGACGAATACAACCACAGGCGTCCGGAGCGGGACGTGCGAATCCTGGCGGACGCATCCGCAGGACAGCGGCGGTGGACGGCGGAAGGGCCGGTCTCCTGCGCGGCGGAGATCATCTCCAGCCTGCGGCTGCCCGAATCCGCCTCCGCCGACGGGCGGGACCGTTCGCTGAGGACGGTGGACTGCCCGCTTGCCCTGACCGTGCGGGCTTATCGCGGCGTCCCCCGCGTGGAGGTGGAACTGCAGATCGAAAACCGCGCCCGCGACCACCGGCTGAGGGCGCTCGTGTCATCGGGAGCCGAAGGGGCGGATGCTTCCGTGGCGGGAGGGGCGTTCGAGGCCGTGCGACGGCCGCTGCATCTGCCCTCCGACTGGCCGGCCACTCCCCCGCCGTCGCCGTTCCATCCGATGGACGGCTGGGTGGATGTCTCGGCAGGCGGGCGCGGGCTTGCGGTGCTGGTGGACGGGCTGCGAGAGTACGAGCTCTACGACGACGAAGAGCGCACTCTGGGCATCACGCTGCTGCGGTGTGTGGGGGTGCTGTCCGGCGGAGGGGAGATCCCCCACGTGCAGCAGACTCCCGGCGCGCAGTGCCAGGGAACGCACACCTTCCGCTACGCCCTGTATCCCCACGCGGGCGACTGGCTGGAAGCAAGGGTCTGGCGGCACGCTCTGGACTACCAGGTGCGTCTGACGGCGGTCCAGGCCGGGGACCTGAACCGCAACCGCTCCATCGAGCATCCGTCGCGGACCCTCCCTCTGACCCACAGTTTCGCATCGCTTTCGGACGACAGGCTCGTCCCCAGCGCGCTGAAGCGGGAGGAGAAAGGCGACGGGCTGGTGCTGAGGTTCTACAATATTGCGCAGGAAGAGGTCACGGCAGCCGTCCGGTTGACCGGGGCAAAACGTGGCTGGCGTGCCAACCTGGCCGAAGAGCGGCTGGAAGAGCTGACGCTCTCCGGCGATACGGCGCAGATCACCGCCCGGGGCGCGGAGATCGTGACGCTGATCTTCGAGGTTTGAGCGGCATCCCCGTCTCCCCGGCGCGGGCGGCCACGCTCAGAAATGTCTCCAGCCGGGAAGACGGCGGCACAGCACCGAGGCCAGGTAATTGCGCAGCTCAACCTTCAGCCCGGAGCGGCCGGAGTGGCGCTTGTAGATCGCGTTGCACCGGGCAAAGAGCTCCGGGCTTTCCCCCTCCATCCGGCGCATCTCCTGCGCAGTCATCGGACTGAAGGCGCACGCCGCGCGAACGTTGTGCTCCACATCGGCGATGCTGCGGCAGGACACGATGGCGATGGAAACGGGCCAGGAAAGCGCGTATCGCAGAAGGGCGGCCGGATCGATCCCCCCGTGCGTCAACAGGCCGGCGCCCATCACCTTCATTGCGACGACGCTGGCCCCGGTCTTCCGCGCCACCTCCAGCGTGTCTGCCGTGAAACTGTAAGAGAGCGGGTCTGCCGGGTTCACGGGGATGAGCACGGAATCGAAGGGGTAGCGCCGGAGCATCTCCGAGAGAACGGACGGGACGAAATGTCCCGTGATGCCGACGTGACGGATGAGGCCCTCCTCCCGCGCCTTCTCCACCATCCTGATGACCCCGTCGCGGGCGAAGACCGCCTTGACCTCCGACGGATGCATCAGGCAATGGAGCTGATAGTTGTCCACATAGCCTGTGCGCAGGCGCTGAAGGGAGCGCTCCAGGCTGCGCCGGGCGCTGGAGGCACGCCGGTAGACCGTCTTGGTGGCCAGAAACACGCGGTCCCGCATCCCCTCCACGGCCATTCCGATGCGCACTTCGCTCTCGCCGTACAGGGGAGCGGTGTCGATGTAGCGGATCCCCAGCTCAACGGCCCGCCGGATCATTTCGACGGCGCTTTCGTCGTCGGGAGCGTTCTGGATCAGGCTCTGTCCCCCGAGTCCCAGAGCCGGCAGCATCTCTCCCTTGCGGCCGAACGGGCGCAGGGGAAGCGCGCAGACCCGCGGGGCAGAGGCGTCCAGAGCTCCTGATTCGTGCGTCACCGGGTGCGGCATCTGACCATTCCGATCTTACCAGGGTCAACGGGACGGCGATGCGGCCCGTTCCCGTTCGCGTCCCGGCGGACCGCAGGGATGATACCCCGTCCCACAGGGAAATGCGAAGGGTTTGCGTGAGAGACGGCTTCCGGGCAAAATGGTCTTGCAGCCCGGCAGCGGCGCGGACGGCGCGCGGGAGGTCCGCGGACAGCGATCTCGTCCCCTATGAAAAGCGTCTACATCGAAACATACGGGTGCCAGATGAACGTGGCGGACTCCGAGACGGTCGGAGGCCTGCTGGCACGGCACGGATACGCGCTGGCCGCCACACCGGATGAAGCGGACGTCATCCTGCTGAACACATGCGCGGTGCGCGAGCACGCCGAAGAGCGCGTGCTGGGACGTCTCGGCGAGATGGCCCGCTACAAGCAGCTGCGCCCGGGAGTGGTCCTGGGGGTGCTTGGATGCATGGCCCAGCACCTGAAGGGTCGCCTGCTGGAGCAGAACCGCTTCGTGGATCTGGTGGCGGGGCCGGACTCCTATCGCCGTCTGCCGGACCTGCTCGAGCAGGCCGCGAACGAGCGCATCCTGGACGTCCGGCTGAACCACACGGAACTGTACGACGGGATAGAGCCCGCGCGGCAGGAGGGAGTGACCGCCTGGATCACCGTTCAGCGCGGCTGTGACAAGCACTGCACGTTCTGCATCGTGCCGGCGGTGCGGGGCCGGGAGCGGTGTGTGCCTCTGGAGGACGTGTTGCGCGAGGCGGAGACCGTGGCAGCGCGGGGAGTCAGGGAGGTCTGTCTGCTGGGTCAGACCGTCAACTCCTATCACGACGGCCGGCACGACTTCGCCGACCTTCTGCGTGCGGTGGCGCAGGTGCCGGGACTGCTCCGGATCCGCTTCACATCCCCGTACCCCACGGATTTCAACGATCGGACGATCGAGGTGATGGCGACGGAGCCAAAGATCGCCCGGCACGTGCACCTGCCGCTTCAATCCGCGAGCGACCGTGTTTTGGAGAAAGCGCGCCGCAGGTACAATATCTCCGGGTTCGATGCGATCCTTCGCCGGCTCCGGGAGGCGATTCCCGGCATCGCCGTTTCGACCGACATCATCGTCGGGTTCCATGGGGAAGACGAGGCGGCCTTCCGGGAGACCTGCGACTACCTGGAGAAAGCCCGCTTCGATTTTGCCTTCATGTTCAAGTACTCGAAGCGCTCTCAGACGGCCGCCTACCGCTGGAAGGAGGAGATCGACGAAGAGACCAAGACCAGGCGCCTGCAGAGGGTGATCGAGATCCAGGAGCGGATCAGCAGGGAGATCCAGCAGGCATGCGTGGGTCAGACGGCGAAGGTGCTGGTGGAGGGAACGTCGCGCAAGTCGGGGGACCGGCTGTTCGGCAGGACGTCGGAGTTCCGGCAGGTGGTGTTCGACGCTGAGGAGCGCGGGGGCCGGCAGATCCGCCCGGGAGACCTGGTGACGGTGCAGTTCACGTCGGCCACGGGGCACACGCTGCTGGGCCGGCTGGTAGAGGGAGATGGCCATGAAGATCTACACCAGAGGCGGTGATTCGGGCGAGACCGGCACGCTGGGTCCGGAGCGCGTTCCCAAGGACGATCCGCGGATGGTGGCGTGCGGCGACGTGGACGAGCTGAACGCCGCGATCGGATGCGCGCTGGCGGGCAACATCTCCCCGGAGGTCGCGGTGGTGCTGAAGCGCGTCCAGAACGAGCTGTTCCATCTGGGGATGGAGCTGGCAAAGACCGCCCGGGACGGGCACGAGCCGGCCTGTCCCCTGACCCTCGAACATGTCGGACGCCTGGAGGTGGACATTGACCGGCTCTCCCGCAACCTGGGAGAGCTGAGCGAGTTCATCCTGCCCGGCGGAGACGCCTGCGCGGCCCAGCTGCACCTGGCCCGGACCGTCTGCCGGCGGGCTGAGCGCTCCATCGTCGCGCTGCACCGGAAGACCCCCCTGCCGACCGCCTGCCTTGGCTACATCAACCGTCTCTCCGACCTTCTCTTCGTCATGGCGCGCTTCCAGAACCGGCACAGCGGCAGGCACGAGGATGTGTGGCAGAAGTAGCCCGCCTCCCGCCGCAGGGAGCATCCTTTGAAGGTCCTCGTTCTGGAAGACAACCTGTTTTTTGTGACGCGGCTGGAGTCCGCCCTGAAAGCAACAGGACACGAAACCAGGCTGGCCTCTTCCGGGCGCGAGGCGGAAGAAGCTCTTCGAAGCGGCGCGCAGGCGGCCGTGGTCAGTCTCCACGCGCCGGGAGCGCTGGAGTTTGTCCGGCTGGCCAACCGGACCGGGACGCCGGTGGCCGCTTACTGCGGACACGCGGAGGTGGAGTTGAGACAGAAAGCGAAAGAGGCGGGCGCCGGGGTCCTGCTTGCGAACTCCGACATCCCGTCGGCACTGGAGAAGGCTCTGACCCATCTGGTGCGGCCGTGCGAGGGGGCCGCCGGAGAACCGTCGTGACCGGCAGGCTTCAGTTCAACAGGCATTTCACGCTGGAAGAGGCACGGTCCCTCGTGCCCTTCGTCCGGGAACAGTTCCGCAAGCTCCAGGAGATCCGGGAGAGGCTCGGGCTCACCGCGCAGGAGATGCAGGAGCTCACGCGCGCCGCGCCGGGCAACGGGGGCGGCAAGAGATCCGCGGAGTATCTGGAGAACATTCTGCAGGCGAACGCCATCCTCCAGGCGATCCTCGACCGGGGGATCCTGGTGAAGGATGTCAACTCCGGGCTGGTGGACTTTCCCCACCTGCGGGACGGACGGGAGGTCTTCCTGTGCTATCACGTGGGGGAGGACACCGTGATGTATTTCCATGAGCTGGACGCGGGCTTCGCCGGCAGGCAGCCTGTATAGGTCGGGGCGGCAGCGCGATGACGGGCAGGGAGAGGATCCGTGCGGCGATGGAGCATCGTCCGTGCGACCGGACACCCGTGATGTGCCAGCTGGCCATCGGGCATTATCTGTTGAACACGGACGTTCGGCCATCGGAGCTCTGGTTCTCCAGCGAAGGCTTCGCCCGGGCTCTGGTGGAGCTGGCGCGGCGCTACCGGTTCGACGGCATTCTGATCAACCTCCCCGGCAGGCCGGAAGACTGGCGGGTGCAGATGGAGCGGATCGAGCGCATGCCGGACGGAACGGAGATGGTCTACTGGCCGAACGGCGAAGTGACCCGGTGCCCGCCCGATGACAACCCGCGGCATCTGGCGCCCGGCCGCAGGAAGCCCGCCATCGAAGATGTCAACCCCGACTGGCTGTATTACGACGATCCTCACGTCCCCTGCGGTCTGAAATACCCGTTTTCGTTCGGCCCCGACGTTCCGGACGGGCCCCCTACGCGCGAGTGGCCGCCGTACCTGTTCCGCACCATCCAGCTGGTGCGCGAAGCCACCGGCGGAGAGCTTTCGGTCCATTCCGAGGTGTTCTCGCCTTTTACGCAGCTGATGGAGCTGTTCGGCTATGAGGAGGCGCTGATCTATCTGCTGGAGCAGCCGGAACGCTGCCATGCGATCCTGCAGGCCTACTCCGAAGGCACGGGAGAGCTGGCTGCGGCTCAGGCGCGCCACGGGGTGGATGCCGTGCTCATCTCGTCGGCCTTCGCGGGCGCCGGGTTCATTTCGCGCGAGCAGTACCGGGAGTTCGTGCTGCCCTACGAGCGCGAGGTGATCCGGAGGGCGAAACAGGGCGGCGCGCCGTTCGTCTACACCCACACGTGCGGGGCCATCGGAGACCGTCTGGACCTGATGGTCGAAACGGGCACGGACGGCATCGACACGCTGGACCCTCCTCCGCTCGGCACCGTGGACCTCGCCGAAGCCAAGGAGCTTTACGGGGACAGGGTGTTCTTCAAGGGGAACATCGATTCTGTGAACACGCTTCTGAGAGGAGACCCCGGGACGGTCCGCAAAGATGCGGAAATGCGGGTGCGGATCGGAAGCCGCGGCTCCGGATACATCCTGTCTTCCGCTTGCAGCGTGGCGCCGCGGGTCCCGCCGGAAAACTTGATGGTGCTGGCGGAGGTGGCGGAAGCCGGCGGAACGGTACAATAATAGTAATCGTTACTATACCGGGACGTTCTCGAAGGGAGCGGAGCAACATGGACGAACAGAGACAGTCAGACCTGCGCCTGCTGGCTGAGCTGGCGGCAGGGGAGCATGCAGCCATCGTGCAGTACATGATCCACCGGTTCTACTCCGGAGAGGGGGAGATCGGGTGCGAGATCGAGGAGGTGGCGCGCCGGGAGATGGTGCACTGGAAGTGGCTCAACGAACGGATCGTGCAGCTCGGGGGGTCTCCGGCGCTGGAGCGCGGACAGATGACCATCGGGGGGCCGTCGCTCGTGGATATGATCCAGAAGGATGTGGAGCTGGAGGAGCACTGCATCCGGGAGTACGAGGCGGCCATCGCGCAGACCTCCAACGAGGTGCTCAAGCGGCAGTTCCGGCTGCATCTGGCCGACGAGCAGAGGCATCGCGAGACGTTCCTCGAGCTTCTCCGCGAAGCGCAGGAGATGCAACAGTCCGGCGAGCAGCCGCCAGCCCCGACGGAGCAGCAGCAGTCGCTCATCCGGATGCTGAACGGCAATGTCGGGCACGAATACGGCGCGGTGCTGCAGTACCTGCATCAGTCGCACGCCACGAAGGATCTGGAGGTGTCGCGCGCCACGCTGAACGCGGCGATCGACGAGATGAAGCATATCTCCTGGTTCGCCGATGCGGTGGTGGAGCTGGGCGGAGACCCCGTGATGGAGCCCGCGCCTGTGGTCCGCGCGGATACGGATGAAGGACGGATGCTGGCCAACATCGAAGACGAGGCTCACGCCCGCCAGATGTATGCCGAGCAGATCGCGCGGTTCAGGGAGGCCGGACGCGAGGATCTGGCGGAGCTGATCGCTTTCGTGCGCGATCAGGAGACGTTTCACCTGGAAGACTTCCAGCATCTGCTGGAGCAGATCAAGGCGGCCGGGGACATCCAGGCCGGTGAGGAAGAGGTCAGGAAGCTGAGGCTGACTGTGGGCTCGCTTTTCGGAGAGCCGCAGGGACGGTAGCAGGAAGGTTTACGGTTGTTCGAAACGGGGAGTGACGGAAGATGGTTGACTATCTGATGAGGGACGGCGCTCCGCTGACGGAGGCGGAGTGGCAGAGCATTGACAGCACTGTGACATCGGTGGCGCGGCAGCATCTGGTGGGCCGCCGTGTTCTGCACATATTCGGACCGCTGGGGGCGGGCATCCAGTCCGTTCCGAACGAGCGCCTGGCCGCTCCCACGCCGGGATCGGTGAGTTTCGACGGCGCACAGGACGCGGCCGTCGAGGTGGCCGGGCGCGACCAGACTCCACTGCTGATGGTGCACAAGGACTTCTGCCTGAACTGGCGGACGCTGGAGACCAGCCGGCAGATGGGCATCCCGCTCGATACCGGCCCGGCGGCGGCCGCGGCGACCGTGGCAGCCCGGGCGGAAGACCGGCTCATCTTTCTGGGCAACCAGGATGCCGGAGTCGAGGGGTTGCTGACGGCGAAGGGCCGGCGCTCGCTTGCGCTTTCAGACTGGAGCTCGTGCGGGGCGGGATTCGACAACCTGGTGAATGCCGTGGCCGTTCTGAGCGGTTCCGGATACACGCCGCCGTTTGCGGCCGTGCTGAGTCCGGATCTTTACAACAGCCTTCTCCGGGTCTACAAAGACTCGGACACCCTGGAGCTCACGCACGCCAAGGAAGCGCTGACGGGCGGCGTGTACGAGTGTCCGGCGCTGGGTGAGAAACAGGGGCTTGTGCTGGCTCTCGGCATCCAGCACTTCGATCTGGCCATCGGTCAGGATCTGTCCACGGCCTATCTGGAATCGCGGAACATGAATCATTACCTGCGGGTGATGGAGACCATTGCGCTTCGCATCAAGGACCCGGGGGCGATCTGCGCTCTGACAAAGGGAGGAAAATGACCCGCGGGGGACGGTCCAGCCCCCCGGATGTCGTGGAGGCACGCCGGCAGCGCCCGGCGTGCCTCATCGTTCGCGATGCGCTGCTCCGGCGACACTGAAGGGGCACAGCAAGAGTGGCTTACAGGGATCTGAAGGAGTTCATCTCCCGGCTGAGAGAGGCCGGGGAGCTGAAAGAGATCACGCGGCCGGTGGATCCCCGGCTGGAGATCACGGAGATCGCCGACCGGGCCGTGAAACGCGGCGGCCCCGCCCTGCTCTTCACCAACGTGACCGGGCACAGGATGCCGGTGCTCATCAACACGTTCGCCTCGCGGCGCAGGATGGAGCTGGCACTGGAGACCGACGACCTCGACGCCATCGCCGCCGAGATCGACGCCCTGCTCACGCCCGAAGTCCCGCGCAAAGTTCTGGACAAGCTCAAGATGATTCCCGTTCTTGCGCGTCTGCAGGACCTTGCGCCCAGAGAGGTGCGCTCGGGCCCTTGCCAGGAGATCGTCCGCACGGATGACGCAAGCCTGGACGAGCTGCCCATCATCACCTGCTGGCCGGGCGACGGGGGGCCCTACATCACGCTGGGACAGGTGTTCACCCGCCATCCCGAAAAAGGCACCCTGAACATCGGGATGTACCGTCTTCAGAAGTTCGACTCCCGGACGCTGGGGATGCACTGGCAGCGTCACAAGGGCGGCGCCGAGCACTACCGCGTGGCGGAGGAGCGGGGAGAACGGCTGGAGGCGGCCATCGTGCTGGGGCCGGATCCGGCGATGATCTACGCGAGCACCGCCCCTCTGCCGGAGGAGGTCAGCGAGCTGATGCTGGCGGGGTTTTTGCGGCGAAGGCCGGTGGAGACCGTGAAGTGCGTGACCGTGGACCTGCGGGTACCCGCCAACAGCCAGATCGTGCTGGAGGGTTATGTGGAGCCGGGCGAGCGCCGGCTGGAGGGTCCGTTCGGCGACCATACGGGATTCTACTCGCTGGCGGACATGTATCCCGTCTTTCACCTGACGGCGGTGACGACCTGCCGGGACCCGGTCTATCCCACCACCATCGTGGGCCGGCCTCCGATGGAGGACGGCTGGCTGGGGAAGGCGACGGAGCGGATCTTCCTGCCACTCATCCGCAAGACGCTGCCCGAGGTGGTGGACATCAACCTGCCGGTGGAAGGGATCTTCCACAACTTCGCCATTGTGAGCATCCGCAAACGCTACCCGGGCCATGCCCGGAAGGTGATGCACGCTCTATGGGGGCTGGGGCAGATGATGTTCACGAAATACATCATCGTGCTGGACGAGCACGCGAACGTGCACGACCTGCAGGAGGTGATCTGGCGCCTGGGCACCGCCACCGATCCCCGGCGGGACATCGAGATCGCGAGCGGCCCGACGGATGTGCTGGACCACGCCTCGGCGATCCCGGACTTTTCCGGAAAACTCGGCTTCGACGCCACCCGGAAATGGCCGGACGAAGGCTACGAGCGGGAGTGGCCCGAGGAGATCGTGATGAGCCCGGAGATCAAGGCCCGGGTGGATTCCTACTGGGAGGAGCTGGGCATCGGGTAAAGGCCCTCTTCCTGCAAACGTGTGGCTGTAAGGCGGGCGAGTCGGCTAAGATGGAGAAGAAAGGAGCCGCTGCCGGACCGGGGCCGCCGGTCCCCCGACGGGCTGACAGGAGCTCATCGCTGAACACCATGCATCCCGACCGCAGGCGCTTTGCGGAAGCAGGACTCGCCGATATCTATGACCGCGTGATAGCCGGAGAGCGCCTCTCCGAGGAGGACGGCATCCGGCTGTTCGAGACCCCTTGTCTGGGACTGGTCGGCAGGCTGGCCAACCACGTGCGCGAGGCCAGGCACGGCAATGCCGCCTACTACATCCGGAATCAACACATCAACTACACCAACATCTGCAGCAAGCGCTGCCGTTTCTGCAGTTTCTACGCGAAGAAGGGCGGGCCGGAGCCCTACACGCTCAGTCCCGGGGATGTCCGCAGGAAGCTGGAGAGCTACCGGCACGTGCCCATCACGGAGGTGCACATCGTCGGGGGCGTAAACCCGCGTCTTCCTTTCTCGTATTACGAGGAGCTTCTCAGCGTGGTGCGCCAGGTCCGCCCGGAGGCCACCATCAAGGCGTTCACGATGATCGAACTCGAGGCGATCGCTGAGGCCGGAGGCCTTCCTCTGGAGGATGCGATCCGCCGCCTGATGGACTGCGGGCTGGGGATGGTGCCCGGAGGGGGCGTGGAGGTCCTCTCGGACCGTCTGCACGAGGAGCTGTTCGGGCGCAAGCTGGACGGGGAGTCCTGGCTGAGGGTGGCCCGGACGGCGCACGCGCTGGGACTGAAGTCCAACGCCACCCTTCTTTACGGGCATCTGGAAACAAACGAGGAGCGGGTCCGGCACTTTGTGCGCCTGCGGGAGCTGCAGGATGAGACCGGCGGCTTCCTTGCCTTCATTCCGCTCGCCTTCCACTCCGAGCGGACGGAGCTGGAGGGGCTGCCCCAGACCACCGGGATGCTGGACCTCCGGATGATCGCGGTCGCCCGGCTGATGCTGGACAACTTCCCGCATATCAAGAGTTTCTGGGTGATGGTGGGGCCGCAGGTGGCCCAGACGGCGCTCTGGTACGGCGCGGACGACATAGACGGCACCATCCTGGAGTACGAGATCACCCGCGAGGAGATCCACGCCACCCGTCAGGAGCTGACCTGCGAGGAGCTGCTGGGGATGATCCGGGAGGCAGGCCGCGAGCCTGTGGAGCGGGACTCCTTCTACCGCCCGGTGTCCCGGCTGGCGGAGGCTCTGGCATGACGGCAGTAACGGGGCTGCTCGGCCGGGCCTCCGGTGTGAGCGACATCGCCGGGAAGGTGGACCGCGGCGAGCGGATCACGTGTGAAGACGCGCTGCGGCTCCTGGAATGTCCGGACCTGGGCGAGCTCTCGCGGATGGCCGACCAGGTGCGCCGCCGCCTGCATCCCGAACCGGTGGTCACCTACGTCGTCGGGCGCAACATCAACTATACCAACGTCTGCTGGGTGCGCTGCAAGTTCTGCGCTTTCTACCGCCCGCCGGGAGATCCCGAAGGTTACGTGCTGCCGGACGAGGAGATCTTCCGGAAGATCCGGGAGATGGTCGATGCCGGGGGCATCGAGATCCTCCTTCAGGGCGGGCTGAACTCCACGCTGAAGCTGGACTACTTCGAGCGGTTGTTCCGGGAGATAAAACGCCGCTTCCCCGGAACGCACCTGCACGCCCTCAGCCCCGCGGAGATCCTCTATCTGGCCAAAATGAGCCGCCTGAGCGTGCGCGACACGCTGGTGCGCCTGCGCGAGGCGGGAATGGACACCCTGCCCGGCGCGGGAGGTGAGATCCTGGTGGACGACGTCCGCCGGAAGATCGCATTCCGCAAGGATACTGCTGATGAGTGGCTGGGAGTGATGCGCGACGCCCACTCCATCGGAATGCGCACCAGCGCCACGATGATGTACGGCAGCGTGGAGACCCTCGAGGACCGGGTGGAGCATCTGCGACGGATCCGCGACCTGCAGGACGAGACGGGCGGGTTCACGGCGTTCATCGCGTGGAACTTCCAGCCCGGCGGCACAGAGCTGGCCCGCGACCTGCCGGTCCGCAAAACGGGGGCGGCGGACTATCTGCGGACGATCGCCACAGCGCGCATCTTTCTGGACAACATCCCGAACATCCAGGCAAGCTGGGTGACACAGGGCCCGAAGATCGGGCAGATCTCGCTTTCGTACGGCGTGAACGACTTCGGCAGCACGATGCTGGAGGAGAACGTGGTCAGCGCGGCAGGCACCACTTACCGGATGACCATTCAGGAGATCGAACGGCTCATCCGCGATGCGGGATACGAGCCGCGCCGGCGCGACACGCTTTACAGGCCGGTGTGACCACCCCGGCTCTGATGGAGGCTTCCGGATGCTGGGAGTGACGAAGGTGCTCTGCGGTACGGCGACCCCCGGCGACGCCCTGCGCTACGGCCGGGACACCTCCCGGCTTCCCGCTCACCTGCTGCACTATTCGGCGGACAAGAAGCCCATCGTCGTCTGGAACATCACCCGGCGCTGCAACCTCCGCTGTGTGCACTGTTACTCGGACTCCTGCGACCGCGAATACCAGGGAGAGCTGTCCACTTCCGAAGGGATGCGCCTGATTGACGATCTGGCGGCCTACGGTGTCCCCACCCTCCTGTTCTCCGGGGGTGAGCCGCTGCTCCGGGAGGACCTCTGGGAGCTCGCGACGTACGCGCGGCGGAAAGGCCTGCGGACCGTGCTCTCCACTAACGGAACGCTGATCGGTCCTGAAGAGGCTGCGCGCATCCGTAAGGCCGGGTTCAGCTACGTGGGCGTCAGCATCGACGGAGCGGGAGAGACGCACGACCGGATCCGCGGCCGCAGAGGCTCGTTTCAGGAGGCGCTCCGGGGCATCCGGAACTGCCGGGCGGAAGGAGTGCGCACCGGTCTGCGGTTCACGGTCCACCGCTTGAACGTTGGGGAACTTCCCGGCATCTTCCGGCTTCTGGAGGAGGAGGACATTCCCCGGTTGTGCGTGTACCATCTTGCTTACGCGGGCAGGGGCGACCGGATGAAGCGGACAGACCTGGACCCGCCCGAGACGCGGCGGGTGGTGGACGCCATCTTCGCCGCCGCCGTGGACCTGCACCGCCGCGGGCTGGAGAAGGACATCCTCACGGTGGACAACCACGCCGACAACGCCTATGCCTGGATGCGGGTGCAGCGCGAGGACCCGGACCGCGCGGACGATGTGCGAAGGATGCTGGAATGGAACGGAGGAAACCAGTCCGGTATCGCCATCGCCTGCGTGGACAATCTGGGGGAGGTGCACGCGGACCAGTTCAGCTGGCACCACTCCTTCGGGAATGTCCGGGACCGCCGGTTCAGCGAGATCTGGGAGGACCGCACGGACCCGGTCATGGACATCCTGAAAGACCGCGCGACGCGGCTGAAGGGCCGCTGCGGCGGATGCCGGTTCCTGAAAATGTGCAACGGGAACCTGCGGGTGCGTGCTGAGCGCTACTGGGGGGACTGGCTGGCTCCGGACCCTGCGTGTTACCTCACGGACGAGGAGATCGGCGTGGCCGGCACGGTCTGGCAGCATTACGAGCCGCCCGCCCGGGCCGGGGGTCCCCCGGGCACGGGCAGCACCCCGGACTACGAATGCACGGAGGAGTGAAGCGAAGAAGGCCCAAAACCCGCGAGGCGGTGGACTCGCGCCCGGCGGTCTGGTCAGCGGGAGAAGCCCCGCTGACCTCCTGAAAGAAGGGGGAGCGGGAGACCGTCTGAAACGGTTAGAATACGGCCGGGTGACTCCTCCGCTCTGCACCCGGCCATTTCGCCCGTAACGAAACGCGGAAAGGGGAGCAGCCTTATGTCACCCGACAACTTCACGGCACCCGGGGATGCGCTGGATTCTTCCGATCCGGCCGCCGCCACCAGAGGGGGACAGACGAAGATCAGGATGAGAAGCGACACGATCAAGAAGGGGCTGGACCGTGCCCCCCATCGCAGCCTTCTGAAGGCGACAGGCGTCACAGACGCCGACTTCGACAAACCGTTCATCGCCATCGTGAACTCCCACGTTGACATCGTGCCGGGCCATGTGCATCTGCAGGAGTTCGGCAACGCGGTCAAGCAGGCGGTGCGGGAAGCCGGAGGAGTGCCTTTCCTGTTCAACACCATCGGGGTGGACGACGGGATCGCGATGGGGCACATCGGCATGCGCTACTCGCTGCCTTCGCGCGAGCTGATCGCCGACAGCGTGGAGACGATGATCAACGCGCACTGCTTCGACGGCATGGTCTGCATCCCCAACTGCGACAAGATCGTTCCCGGGATGCTGATGGCCGCAATGCGCCTGAACATCCCGGCCATCTTCATCAGCGGCGGGCCGATGAAGGCCGGCACGACTCCCTCCGGAAAGACGGTGGACCTGATCTCGGTGTTCGAGGGGGTGGGAGCGCGCATCGCGGGCAAGATCTCGGACGATGAGCTGAAGGAGCTGGAGGACTACGCCTGCCCCACCTGCGGCTCGTGCAGCGGAATGTTCACGGCCAACTCGATGAACTGCCTGTGCGAAGCGCTCGGGATGGCGCTTCCCGGGAACGGCACCATTCTGGCCGTGGACCCGAAGAGGATGGACCTGGTCCGGGCGGCCGCAAAACAGATCATTAAGCTGGTGGAGCAGGACATCAGGCCGCGCGACATCGTGACTCCCGAGTCCATCGACAACGCGCTGGCGCTGGACATGGGGATGGGCGGATCAACGAACACCATCCTGCACACGCTGGCTCTGGCGCGCGAGGCAGAGGTGGACTATCCGCTGGAGCGTATCAACCGGCTTTCCGACCTGGTGCCGAACATCTGCAAGGTCAGCCCCTCCCGTCCGGACGTGCACGTGGAGGACGTGGACCGCGCGGGCGGCGTTTCGGCCATCCTCAAGGAGCTTTCGCGCAAGCCCGGGGTGTTGAACCTGGACTGCCTGACCGTGACCGGCAAGACCCTGGGGGAGAACATCGCGGACGCCGAAGTGCTGGACCGCGACGTCATCCGTCCGGTGGACGACCCGTTCAGCCCGACCGGCGGCCTAGACATCCTGTTCGGGAACCTGGCCCCCGACGGCGCGGTCGTCAAGAGCGCCGGCGTGGATCCCGGATGCCGCGTCTTCGAAGGCGAGGCCATCGTCTTCGAGTCGCAGGATGAGTGCCTGGAGGGGATCAGCAGCGGTGCCGTGAAGCCCGGCCACGTGGTGGTGATCCGGTACGAGGGCCCGCGGGGAGGGCCCGGAATGCCGGAGATGCTGGCGCCTACGTCCGCCATCCAGGGGATGGGGCTGGGCAAGGAGGTGGCGCTGATCACCGACGGCCGTTTCTCGGGCGGGACGCGCGGGATCTGCCTTGGGCACATTTCCCCCGAGGCGGCCGAGGGCGGCCCGATCGCGCTGGTCCGCAACGGCGACCGCATCAGGGTGGACATCCCCGGGCGCCGGCTGGAGCTGCTGATCTCCGACGCGGAGCTGGAAGAGCGTCGCAAGAGCTGGAAGCAGCCGGACTACAAGATCACGGCAGGCTGGCTGGGACGCTACACTCGGATGGTGACCTCTGCCAGCACGGGGGCCATTCTGACGTTGCCGAAATAACGCGAGGGCGATGCAAGACACACCTGCCACAAAGATTGAAGAGGCTCCGGAGACCGTCCGGGCGCCGGTCATCCGGCTGGTCGCGTTCACGGAGTTCTCCCCGCCGGATGATGTGCCGTGGGAGACTGACACCCCGGTGCCGTCGGAGAAGCTGATCGAGTATGCCGGGAGAATGTGCTACCAGTCCTGGTCCAATCCGGCGGGACGCACCAACCGGGAGTATATCGCCAACATGCTGGACCACGGACACCTCTCCGTGATCGAGCACGCCAGCGCCTCGTTCAGCATCCGGGGGGTGTCCCGCTCGTGCACGCATGAGCTGGTGCGCCACCGGCACTTCTCGTTCTCGCAGGTGTCGCAGCGCTATGTCTCCGAAGAGGACTCCCGGATGGTGGAGCCGGACTGTATTGCGGAGGACCCGGAATGCCACCGGATTTTTCTGGAGGCCGTCACGAAGGCCAGGGACGCATACCGTGAGCTCTACCGGCGCCTTGCCGGAAAGTTCGAGAGCGTCGAGAGTCCCACTCTGCGCCGGAAGCTGGCCCGGCAGGCCGCGCGGAGCGTGCTTCCGAACGCGGTGGAGACGGCCCTGGTGATGACGGGCAACTTCCGCGCGTGGCGGCACTTCATCCGGATGAGGGCGAACGAGCACGCGGACGTGGAGATCAGGGCGGTGGCCGTGGAAATCTGCCGTCAGCTCCAGCGGCTCAGCCCGGCGGTCTTCGGAGATTACACCATCTCGCGGCTGGACGACGGGACGGAGGTCGCTTCCACTCCATATATCTACGAGTGATGGAAGTTCCCCGCATCATCCATCTGGCGGCCGGGCCGTTGGAGACCAATTGCTACGCGGTGGTGTGTCCCGAGACGGGCGAGGCGGCGATCGTGGATCCCGGAACCGGGGCCGAAGCGATCCTCGACAGGCTTCCGGAGGGCGCGAAGGTCCGGATGATCCTGCTGACCCACGGGCACTTCGACCACGTGGCCGGTCTGGCAGAAATGGCGCGCAGGACGGGCGCTCCGGCCGGCGTCCATCCGGCAGACGCCCCGCTGATGGCTCAGGCCACGGACACGGCCCGGCTGTTCGGGCTGGAGGTGGAGGCCCCCCCGCCGCCGGACTTCGAGCTGGAAGACGGGCAAGAGCTGCAGATTGGAGCCCTGACGCTCGAGGTGATGCACACGCCCGGGCACTCCGCCGGAGGCGTCACGTTTCTGCTGCCGCACGCGGCCATCGTGGGCGACTGCCTGTTCGCAGGGTCCATCGGCCGCACCGACCTGCCGGGCTCGGATTATCTGACGCTGATGCGCTCCATTGTGGACCGCATCCTTGCGCTGCCGGACGACACCCTCGTGCTCCCCGGGCACGGCCCTTCCACCACCGTGGGCCGCGAGAGGGAGACCAACCCGTTTCTGGCGGATTATCTGGCGGACCCGCTCTGAGGATCGCCAGGCGATCAGCCTTCCTCACCGGGGCAGGCGTCCTCTTCCAGACCCACGCCGGGGCACCGAACGCCGCATTGCGCGCCGATGGAAAAGCGGCGGCGGAGCCGGAGGCTCCGCCGCACTCTCTTTGCTGAGACGTTGCCCGCGGCGCTTGCCGGGACCTCAAAGAGTTAGAGGCACGCCCCTCTCCGGCACGATGACCTCCGCCCAGGGCATTTTTTCACGGAAAAGCTCCGGGTGCTCCGTGTGGATGGGAATGAGTTTGCGGGGCCGGATGATTTCCGCGATCCGGACCAGATCCTCGCCGGAGGCGTGGCCGGAAACGTGAAAGCGGTCCTGTTCGTGATCCTCGCTGGTCAGGTTGCCGACCAGCGTGACGCGGAAGTGCTGCAGCCAGGCCCGCAAACGCGCCGCATCGATCTCCATCTCTTCGTCCAGAGCCTCGCAGGCGGAATAGATCCAGATGGAACCCTCCGGAGGGAGAAGATAGGCGAGCTCATTCACATCGAAGTAGCTGAGGCACACTATGTAGTCAGACGGACTCCGGCGGATGTCCGCGGCTCTCACGAACCGGCCGAGAAGGTCAGCGTCCTCCAGCAGACCCTTCTCCCAGCCATCCAGCTTCCCGGAAAGTTCGCGGTAAATCACGATGGCAGGATCCGACAGGGACGGCACCTCCCTGGTGCCGTCTGCGGCTTTCTGCATGGCCTGCAGGAGATATGCGTCCTTCGGCAGGATCGCCAGCCTGCGGCCTGACTGCCGGGCCACATCGAGGAAGCATCTCAGCCTGTCCACGTTGCGCGGACCGAAATCCGCCACGACAAGCCCCACGCACTCCCTCACCCGTTGGAGGGCCGCGTGAAGGACATCCTGTTCCGTGTGACTGTGATTGGAGTCGATGCGCGTTCCCTCCAGCAAAAGGGCTACGGGCTGGAGCCCGGCCGCCTCCTCTGCAAAACGCCACGTCAGATCGCCCGCCCAGCCGTGCGTCCTGAGATCGCCCGAATAAATCACCCAGCCCGCATCCGTCTGGACCGCCCAGGCGGTAGCTCCGTACAGCGAGTGGTCCAGCGGCCAGCTTTTCACCGGGATCCCGGCCACGTCCCCGGCAGACAGGAGTTCGGAGGCGGCAAGCGCCCTCCCACCCGGCGATTCCTGCCAGAACTGCTGGAGTTCAGGAGAGGCAGGGGCGGTCAGGCAGAAAAGCCGGGAGACGGAGGGCTCCGTTTTCCAATGCGGGCTGGAGAGGCCGTCTCCTTTCTCGCCGTCACGGCGCCGGACAAGGTAGCAGTATTCGGAGGCAATCCCGTCCTTGCCGGTATCTTGCACAGCCCTGGCAATGGCCACGGTCATCGGCGAGCACAACACAGGGATATCCTCGCGCAAGTAGGGTATGAGCCCCATATGGTCCACGTGCGCGTGCGACAGGAGAATGGCATTCACCTCCCCGGGGTCCTCCCAAAGAATTCCCCCGTCCCGGTAGGGATCCGCGGCCGAACATACCAGATCCTCCCGGTACATTCCCCGGAAGGGCGGCAAGAAGCTCATCGTGACCGGCTCGTACAGCCCGGATACCGTCTTTGGTTGCAGAAAATTGTCATAGAACTTCTTCTGCAGGCCGAAGTTCAGGCCAAAATCAAAGAACAGCCGGGACGTCCCGGTCTTCAGCAGGAACTTGTTGCCGCCGATGCACCCGACTCCATCGTAGCAGATCAACTCGGCCATCTCTCTTCGACTCCCGGCAAGGATCTTGCCCCTCTGAAAAGGGACTGCCAGCTCCTTCACATTCAGTATAGGGCGCGTCACTGTCAGTCTCTGGCAGTCCGCAAGCTTTCCACGTGATTTTTCTTTCCTTCCCGCCGACGCTGCGGCCTCCAGGAATTCGCGGGGCCAACACCCGCCTTGCCGCGAGTCGGATGCAGGGATAATATCCCTTGCCGGAAACACGGAAAGGGGGCAGGACATACGGATGGGCGTATCACGTTTCGGACTGGGTTTCATCGGCTGCGGCGGATACAGCCGCCAGCTGGCGCAGGCGGCGCTCCGGAGCGACGAGCTGAGCATCGCGGCCTGCTACGACCCGGACCAGGGCGCGGCCGAGAGATTCGCACTGGACTTCTCCGCCACCCGTTGCGCCTCCCTCGATGAGCTGGCGGGGATGTCCGCGGTGGAGGGGGTGATCATCGTGAGCCCGAACAACGCCCATCGCCCGAACGCCGAGGCGGCTGCCGCCGCCGGAAAGCACGTGTTCGTCGACAAGCCCATCGCGAACACCATCGCGGATGCCCGCGCCATCATCTCCGCCTGCCGCGAAGCCGGAGTCGTGCTCGCGGTGGGTCACAACGGACGGCGCATGCCGGGCCACCGCGCGATGAAGCGCATGCTTCAGGATGGCGCCATCGGGCAGCCCGTGACGGTGGAAGCGAACTTCTCCCATTCCGGAGGGCTCGGCCTCACCCCCGCCCACTGGAGGTTTTACCGGGACCAGTGCCCGGGCCTGCCGCTGATGCAGCTGGGGATCCACTTCGCCGACACGGCACAGTATCTTCTGGGAGACGTGGAGGAGGTCTGCTCGTTTATGTCGCGGATCGCCACTCCCGCCGAGGGCGAGGATGCAACCGTCAGCATCCTGCGGTTCGCGGACGGCTTCCCCGGATATCTGGGCTCGAACTATGCTTCACCCTCCATCTACTACATCAACATCTACGGCACGGAAGGGAACCTCCACTGCGAGGGGGGCGGGCGTTTGCAGTACCGGCCGGCCGGATCCAACGACCGCCGGGACGTGCCGCTCGAGCCATCGGACAGCCTGCTGGAGGAGCTGGAGGAGTTCGCGCAGGCCGCGCGCGGGGAGCGCGCGCCGGAAGTGGACGGCGAAGCGGGCCTGAAAGCACTGGCCGTGGTGCGCGCGGCGCTCGCCTCGAACGAACGCAGGCAGGCGGTCCGTATCGCCGAGGTGCTGGAGAAGGAGCTCTAGCAGGTCCCGGCTTCCAGCAGGAAGGCCGCCCGGGCGGCCGGCACGGCTTCAGCCAGTAGTTGGGTTTGGACTCCAGCGCCTTGACGCCGTCCGACCCGGCCTCCAGCAGGGTGTCCACCTGGTCATCCAGCGGGGGGCGCCCCGGCTCGCCCTCCTGACAGGACACGGGAGTGGTCCAGACCGGCGAACACGTAGAACCGTCCGGGCCGCCCGGCCTTCGCCGCCCAGGCCTCCGGGTTGGCATTGACGCGCCGTTCGTCAAAAATGCAGACGATGTTCATCCTCTGCGCCCCGCCCGCCTCCCGGATGGCGTCCAGATGCGCGATATGGTCCAGTTCGTAGAGGTGAGCGTGGCCGTCAATGACGGGGCCGCTGTGTTTCACAGTCCGCTGCTCCTGATTTTGCCGGATCCCGGAGCGCCTGTGGCGATCCGCCCGTACAGTTCCAGAGTGGCCGAAGCCATCCGTCCGGCCGAAAAGCGCCTGCGGGCCATCTCGGCCGCCGAGCGGGACAGGCGATCGCGCATTTCCCCGTCCTCCGCCAGGCACACGACGGCATCCGCGAGAGCCGCCGGGTCCTCCGGCGGGACCACCAGACCACTCTCTGCGTGCCGGACCATCTCCGGCAGCCCGCCCGCCGAGGTGACCACCAGCGCGGGCGGCGGCTGGGACAGCGCCGCTTCCAGGCACACGATGGACTGCCCCTCGCGCCGCGACGGGATGACCAGGATGTCCGCGGCAGCGTACAGGGGACGGACATCGGGCAGGTGCCCCGCGAAACGGAGCCGCGGCACACCGGCAGCCGCATCTTCCAGCGCCCTCCGGTCCGGGCCGTCCCCGGCGATGACCAGGGCCGCGCCGGGCAGCCGCGGCGCGGCCAGGCGCCAGGCCTCGATCAGCACGTCGACACCCTTGTCCGGCATCAGACGGGCGACGCAGGCGACGAGCGGGCGGGAGCCTTCCAGCCCCAGGCGGCCGCGGAACGTCGATACATCTTCTGCGGGGACGGGCTCCGGGGGCTCGATGCCGTTCGGAATGATACAGACCCTGTCCGGAGGGATTCCCGATTGGACGAGCGAGGAGCGCACGGCCGCGGAGACGGCGATGAGAGCTTCAGCATCCAGCGCCGAGCGCGCCAGACGCGCCTTCAGCCGCCCTTCCGGCAGACGGAACAGATTGTGGACGGTGACGGCCCGCGGCTGCGGGAAGGCGGCCAGCCGGGCGACCCACGCCGCGCGGATGCCATGACAGTGCACCAGCGACGCCCCCGAGCCTCTGACCGCCCTGCGCAGCTGCAGGGCGGCGCGCAGGTCCTCCACCAGACCCGGACGGTCGCTGATCTCCACCGGGAAGCTCCGGAATGCGGCGAGAGGAGACCCCCCTCCCCCCGTCAGCCCGGCAGGAGCTGCCAGACAGACATTCCACCCGCCCTCCGTCAGCCGGGGCAGCAGCGTCTCCAGATGCTTCCTGAGCCCTCCCACAGCGGGGCGGCTGACGTGCAGGACGCACGGCGGCTCCGGCCTGGACTGCGCCCTCCCGGGCACCGCATCCCCGCCGGTCACGCGCGCGCCGCTCCTGCCCGGCCAGCCCGATGCCGCGCCGCCGTCCCCCTGCGAAAAACGGAGCAACCGGGAGCCAAAAGGCGCTGTGTTCCGGATTGACTCCAACCGATGATTGTGAGAAAATGGCATGGTGAAACGGCGCGGCAACGCTTCTTTCGTTTCCCTGCAATCCGTTTCTGGGCGCAGGAGGGGGCAGATGGAACGAAGCGGGCCGCCAGTCCGTTTCGGGAAGTAGGGGATGCTGTCACAAGCCTGTGACCTCTGCCGGTCGGAAGCCCTTCGGGGCGCCCCGGAAGGCGGAAGGAGGTGCTGAACCAGATGAGGAATCTGCGAATCCCCCTGACCGGACGCAGGGGCCTGCGTGAGGCGTCCGGATTCACACTGATCGAGCTGCTGGTGGTGATCGCCATCATCGCCGTTCTGGCGTCGATCCTGTTTCCCGTCTTCTCCAGAGCCAGAGAGGCCGGGCGCCGTTCCAGTTGTCTGAACAACGAGAAGCAGCTGACGCTTGCCTTCATGATGTACGCTCAGGACAACAGGGAAACCCTTCCCCCGAGCGTGATCAACATCGGAGGGCGCTGGGTTCCCTGGGACGACCTGATCGAGCCGTTCGTGAAGTCCGATAAGTCGTTCAAGTGTCCCAGCGACAGCGTCAAGCGCGCTCCCGGGCGAGCGGCGCGTTCGTACGCCATGAACGATCAGCTGGCCTACAAGATGCAGGTGACCACAGGGCAGGCCTGGACCGGGCAGGGGATGAAGCTGGGCGCCATCCCGAGCCCCAGCCGCTACGTCCTGCTGACGGAGTGGCACGTGGCCGGCAACGTGCGGTCGGAAGGCAACTATCAGACCAAGATGACCGAGCCGCTGGCGAACGAATACTATCACGACGGCGGAGAGGGGAACAATTTCTCGTTCTTTGATGGACACGTGAAGTATTACCAGAGAGGCCAGCTGGACACTGACAGGAACTACATGTTCTGGCAGGAGCTGGGGCAGTAAGCCCGCTGCGGCATTGAGATCTCCGCCGAAGGCCGGCCTCCGCGAGGCCGGCCTTCTTCTTCCGCCGGGAGGTGGCGCGCTGCGGGCAGGGCGCTGCCGCCGGGAGGATCCCCGCAGGTCCGCTTGCCTGAAGGCGCGCCGCAGCCTCCCTCATCCCCCCCGGCAGGACGATCCACCCCTCGAACCGGGCACAGGCTGTCTGCCTGCACACAGGAGATCCGGGTGACAGACCCGGCAGATCCCCGCGCGATGATTCCGCATTGAAACGCCTGCGGCCGGGGATTCCCGGAAAAGGAAAAGGCCGGGAGCGGGCGAAGCCCGCTCCCGGCCGACCGGTTTCACTCCGGCTCCGGGAAAGCCCCCCTCCCCCGGGAAAGGGGACGGAGGCCCGCCGCATCAGTAGGTCACAAAGTCCGAAGGCACGGTTCCCTCGCGCCCGTGGATCACCCGGACCTTCTTGCCGTCGATGATCCGCGAAGAGACGGCGCCCACGATGCTGATGTAATCGCCGACGCCTGGGTACACCTCGGCCTTGATGACCCGGATGCCCTTCTTGCCTTCTCCGGCATCGACTCCCGACCCGTCATCGATCAGGAAATAACCGTCCAGGAAGTTGAACTCGGTGACGCGGCCGAACACCCGGACGAGCAGCCCCTGGTTCACGGCTCCGGCCGTCGCGCCAACATACCCGGGACCGCCCACGTTCCTGTTGTTCACCGTCCAGATGGGCGTCTGGCCCGTTCCGATGACGGACACCGTGGCGTTCCGCAGGACGCGCTCGCCGCTAGCGTTGGTGTCCAGCTTGCCGGTCACGGAGACCTTCGCGCCGACGGGCGGGAGCGGGTTGTCCGTCTCCACGCGGATGCCCGCCGTTCCGTCGGCATCCTGCATGTAGAAGTAACCCGTCTCGGAGATCGGCGATACCGTGACGATCAGGTTGGCCTCCGGCAGGAACGTGATGTTCGCGCCGTCCGCCTGCGCCCGGGCATCACCGATGGAGCGCGCGTCATACTGCGGCAGCTCCACCTCCACCAGGTCGGCCGCCGTAAGGTTGAAGTTCAGGCCGAACTTCTGGACGAACCGGACGAACACGGTGATGACGTCCGTCTGGGAAACGGCCTCCACGGACACCTCCCGCCACGGCTGGTTCGGCGGGAAGATGTCGGCCCCCACGTTCCAGACGACACTGGGAGCATCCGGATTGATGCCGCCGGTGGGGTCGATGCCGATGTTGACGGTGTCGGGCTGGTCGGCGGCGTTGCCTCCCACCATGAAGTTCCGGTATTTGACCCGGACGGAGTACACCTTGCCGGGCACGGCCCGGAAGTGCTGGAAGTAGCCGCCGTTCTTGGTCACGAAGCTCCCGCGGGAGCCGATGAAGTACTGACCGTCGAAGGGCGCGACGCCCCACATATCGGCGACCCCGCGGACGCCGTCCACGACCCCGAACTTCCTCCAGTACAGAGGATGGCGCTGCCCCGGCACCGGTTCCTGCCACTCCTCGAAGCTCCCGTTCCGGAAGCTGTCCAGCGGCTCGGGCGGGGTGTCCAGAATCACCGTGCCGCTGTAGACGGTCTTGTAGCCCGGAGCCGAGCTCACAACGCGGACGTAGTAGCGGGTGTCCAGCGTCAGACCGGTCAGCGTGATGCTGTGCCCGGTCACCAGAGCCGGATCGGATTTGGAGTTGGCAAAGGCGATGACGCCCTCGTCGGCTCCCTTCCCGGGCGGAGTGGTGTCATATTCTACCCGGGAGTCGCTTGCCACGTCGGTGGTCCACTCGACCCGGAAGCTGGTGGGAGTGAGCTGGGTGATCCGCACCGCCGGCATGGCCGGCGAGGACATGATGGTGATCAGGCTGGCCGTCGCCGGCGCCACCCTCACGTTGTCGATGTCCACCAGCTGCGTGCGCTGTCCGGTGTTATCGAAGCTGCGGAACCAGATGCTGGTCTGAGCTCCGGCCGCCGTGAAGCGCGTGTGGTAATGGTCCCAGACATCGCCTTTCAGCGCGATGGGAAGCCAGACGATGCTGGTCGCGTTCGGGTTGGAGGTCTGTCCGGTGAGGTCGAATCCGAACGACGCCCCCGTGAGCCAGGGATCCCAGTCGCCGCCCCACAGGATGAACGCAAAAGCCGCGTCGAAGTCGAAGTCGTACACCGTGCCGGGAACAGTGGGCACCGCCTGCACGATGCCCTGGCCTATGGTGCTGGACTGGATGTTGCCTCCGATGAGGCGCTGATAGTCGTTGCCGGGACTGAGACTGCCGTTGTTCAGCGGCATCCCCCAGAACGCGGCCGCCGGCGCAGTCTTCCAGACGGTCCACCCCTGACCGACCCATCCGTTGATGGGGTTGGTGACCCACCCGCTCTCGAAATCGCCGTTCACAACAACATTCTGTGCCGCCGCAGGCATCACCAGAGCCGCCGCCAGCGCGATCGCCAGCGCGGCTCTCTTCAAGCTGCCCAGTGCTTGCATGAGATCCTCTCCTTTCGCAGTGAAAGAGGGCGTTTCCTGTCTTCCCCGCCGCCAGGCGGCCGGGTTCTCACCCATTATTGTAGGACAACAGCCCTCAGAATACAACGGATTTCTGACGGGCTCCGCAGAAAACCGAATGTGAACAGATCCTTCCGTTATCCCGTCCCGATCCCGGCCCGCGGCAGAGATGCGGTCTGGCTCCCCGTCCCGCGGGGAATGTCCGCGGCGCCGGGAGTGAAGGAATCGCCGCCGCACGGCCCGAACCCTCCCGCGGACGTTCGGAACACCGGGACCATCATCAGGCCCGGACGGCCCTTGGCCGACGAAGGAGGCAGGAAATGGCCATTCAGGGAGGGCCGGGAAGCTACAGCCCGGCAGCAAGAATCCGCTTCGAAGCGATCGGAGAAGCCTGGAACCTGTTCAAAGCCGACACGGGGGTCTGGCTGGTGGCGGGGCTCGTCGCCGTGGCCGTGCTTGGAGCCGTGTTGGTGTCCGTCTCTATCTTCTTCAATCTGCTGGCCGGAACGGCGCTGAATCCTCTGCTGCCGCCAGGCGTCGAAGTTGTCGATATTGCCCAATTTTTCGCTTTGTTTGCGACGGCAACCATCTACAACGTAGTCATGTCCCTGGTCGGTGAAGCGGTCGCAATCATCGTGACGGCCGGTTTGTACCGGATGGCCCTGCGGAGAATGCGGGGAGAGCGGATCCACGCGGGTGATCTGTTCGACATCGGCGATGTCTTCCCGCAACTGCTCCTGCTGAGCATCGCTGCGGGAGCCATCGTGACCGTGGGCCTCTTTCTGTGCGTCGTGCCCGGCATCATCGCCGGCGCACTGCTGATGTTCGCCGTGCCGCTGGTCATGGACCGCAGGATGGACGCCATGGCGGCGATAGGAACGAGCGTCCGCACACTTGGGACCGATTTTCTCAACGCGGTCATTTTTTACATCCTGCTGTCGCTCATCCTCTTCGCTGGGCTGCTGGTCTGCTGCGTGGGAATCATCGTGACGCTGCCGCTGTTCTATCTGGCGATCTCCATCGTTTACCGGGACTTCTTCCCGGACCAGATCGTGCAGGGGCCACAGGCGCCGCTGCACTAGCAGGCTGACATCCCGAAGGCGGCCCGGGCGGGCCTGTCCGGCGCCCGGCCGGCAGCCAGCTCCCACCCGCGGAGAAGTCCGCCGCCGCTCCTCGCCTGCCCTGCCGGCAACCTGCAGAGGAGCCGTGACGTCCCATGGAAAAGCAGAACGTGCCGGACGCTGCTGGCGCGCCTGCGGCGGGGCGGCGTCCGGACGGAGGACAGACAGATGGATAGAAGACGATTCCTGGCAGGTGCGGCGGCCGCCGGGGCGGCCGCGGGCGCGGCCCGGCTTCTGGGCGTCCCGGCCGGCGCTGCCGTCGAAATGGAACCGCAGTCCCGGGTGAAAGTGAAAGAACCATCGAAAGAACAGCAGAAGACGAAGAAAAAGGACACGGACAGCCGTCCGCTGCTCTACGGAGCGGGAATGATCTGGGCGTTCTGGCTGAACCGACCCCGCAGCTACGACCTGAAGCAGATGGACAAGCTGGTTGACCTGGGCGCGACGCTGACCAGCGCCACGTTCGACTGGGTGGATCTGGAGAAAGAGCCGGGCAAGTTCGACTGGAGCTATCCGGACCACACCGTGGAGGCCGCTCAGAAGAGAGGGCTCCGGCAGTTCGGGTACATCGGCAATACCGCGGCCTGGGCGCTTCCGCCGGGGGTGACGAAGGACAAGAGCTATCGCTTCCCGCCGGACGACCGCTTCCGGAAGGAGTTCGAGAACTACTGCCGCAGCGTGGCGAAGCGCTACCGCGGGCAGGTGGAGATGTTCCAGTTCTGGAACGAGCCGAACGGGTGCAGCTGGGTGAACGACGGCTGCGCGAACGGGCACGAGCAGGAGCTTTACACGAAATGGCTGAAGATCGCCTACAACGCCCTGAAGGAGGGAAATCCCGACTGCATCGTTGCGGGCGGGGCCCTGGACTATAACGAGGGGGTGACGGAGGGCTACAGATACATCGAAGGGATGTACCGCTACGGGGCGAAAGGCCACTTCGATGCCATCTCCATCCACCCCTATCACCCGGAGGGGCTTCACTGGAAGGCGGTGGAAGACACCTACCGGGTTATGAAGGAACATGGCGACGGAGACAAGCAGGTCTGGCTGACGGAGTACGGCTGGGTGGACTCCAGAGGCGAGGATGCCGCGCGCAAGCTTCGCGAGGTGCTGACCCGCCTGGCGTCGCCGGAATACCGCTACGTGACGCTGGCGAACTATCTGTGCGTCACGGACCTTCCCATCGAGAACACCGAACAGTACGGACTGTGCGACCGCGAGCTGAACGAACGCCCGATCGCGAAGGCGTTCCGGGAGCTGGCGAAGGGAGCGCGCGAAGGCCTGTGACGCTCGTCCGGCAGCATTGAAGCGGTGCCGGCCGGCCCCGGTCCGCGCTGGGCGGGCCGGGGCGTTTTGCCGCAGGCGCTAACAGAGGTTTTCCGGAGAAGGACAGCAATGACGGAACGCCGCGCAGTCTGGTTCGACGTGCACTCCCTGATAGACCCCTCCATCAAGGGCGGCGAGATCGTCTACGGTCAGGAGGATACCGAGGAAGGGCACGGCAAGCTGGCCGACAACGGCTGGAAGAACGTCGTGACGATGCTGGCGCTCCAGGGGCTGGTCAACCGCAAAGGCCCCCGTCTGATGTATGACACGCAGTTCTGGAACTGGAAGCCGGCGGACCGTGTCTGGCGCGAGATCTACGCTGAGCGCAAGGGCTTCGAGTTCGAAGAGCTGCCGGACATGTGGAGCGTCATCGAGCGGTTCCGGGACGATTTCCGGGGGCTTGCGGTCCACGACCCGGAGATCGAGCAGTCGCTGTATGTCGCCTGCATGCACGCCGCTCTGGAGGACCTGCTGCCCGTGTCCCCGGAGGTGGCCGCCGGGCTGGGCCGCCGGCTGCCCGGAATTCCGACCGTGCACGACTTCCAGGGGCGATGGAAAGACGAGTGGGAGCCTCTGGACTACGCCATCGAAGAGCTCCTGCCCCGGTGCCGGCCGGGGATGGGCTACAGCGTGGACCGTCTCTGGAGCGGCATGTCCATCGACGCGCTGGACCTCGCCGTGGCGCGGAAGGCGTTCATCTACCGCTGCTCCACCAACCCCAGACACCGCAGAGACAACGAACGGATCTGGCGGATCCACCAGGGAATCGGCCCGAACGCAGGCATCTACGGCTGGGGCGAGCCGGAGGACCGCTACTGCGAAATGGCGTCGCTGAACTCGAACTACATCATGTGCGCGGAGGCGCCCAACCTCAGCTTCCACGCGCAGGTCCCCGCCGCCCGCGCCGTCTGGCGCCAGAAGTCTCACCGCGACACGTCCGCACTGAGACTGGAGGACCGGTTCTATGTGGCCTTCATGACCACGGAAGGTGACGCCCTGAAGATCCACACCGTCTTCCAGGGAGGCGCCTGGCACGATCCGAACCGGGGGAAGGTGCCCATCAACTGGGGGTTCCAGCCCCGGATGCTGGACATCGCGCCCGCAATGGCAGAATATTATTATGACACGATGACGGAAAACGACTATTTCTTCTGCGGCTGCTCGGGAGCGGGATACACCTACCCGAACTGGATGCCGGAGCCCGAGCTGTTCATGCGGGAGAGCGACCAGTATATGCGGGCCGCCGACCTGCAGGTGATGGACTGCTGGATCCACTTCAGCCGGCCGGTGTACGAGATGTATGCAAGGCTGAGTCCGCACACGCAGGCGTTCGTGATGCCGGCGGGACCCGTTCAGGTCAAGATGACCGGAGCCGGGACCCCGGTCATCCTGCGCCACGGAAGCCTCCACTATTACCCCAACGGCCGGACGCCCGGGCAGATGGCCGAGTCCATCCGCGAGGCAGCCGCGCAGCTGGATTGCCGGCCGGCCTTCCTGACCGTCTTCGCCGTTCCGGACGCCAACGAGAACCGGACGTCGCAGGGAGGGTTCTCCCCTTCGGACTACGTTCGCGTGGCGGAGCTGCTGCCGGAAGAGGATTTCAAGATCGTGACTCTGGAAGAGATGGCATGGGCGGCAAAGGAGTTTCTGAAGCAGCATCCGGAGTGGGCGAACCGGCCGATGACGCGAGCCCCGGGACGGAGCATCGGCGTGAACGTAACGGAGGAATGAGCTTGGACAGACGAGGCTACCTTTACGGGCTTCTCAGACAGGAAGCGCGCCAGCGCATCGAGGAGGGATGTCACAGGGAGGAGATCCAGAGCATCCTGGACCGGGTTTCGGAGAGCTCCGGGGAGGAGGAGTTGCTGGAAGCGTTCGCGAGGATGGAAGCGGCTCAGGTGGATCCCGGATTTCCCTTCCACGAACCCACAGCGTGGGAAGAGCTGACCGCCGTCAGCCCGGGATTTGCGGCGCCTTCCGGGACAGACCCGCGGAGCCTCCCCGGGCTGGAGGACCGGATGCTCGGAGCCTGGTTCGGACGGTGCGCGGGGTGCGCGCTCGGCAAACCGCTGGAGCGCCCGACCTACATGAACTGGCACGGGGATGTCGCCGGGTGGCAGGGGGTGCGCATCTACCTGAAGGCGGCCGGAGCGTGGCCGCTGGACTGGTATGTCCCTCAGATCGAAGATGTGGGTGACTACGGCGTCCGGTGCCCGGCCAGCACCCGCGGCAGGATCGCCTACATGGAGACGGACGACGACATCCGCTACACCGTGCTGGGGTTGACCGTTCTGGAGCGTCACGGAGCGGGATTCACAACGGGAGACGTGGCCCGGGCATGGTGGAACACGCTTCCGATTGGTCAGACGTTCACCGCGGAACGCCAGGCTTACCGCAACCTGGCCGATGTGATGGACAGCGGCGAGGTGGAGGCGAATCTGGATTACATCCGCGGGCACCTGAATCCGTTCCGGGAATGGATAGGGGCTCAGATCCGGGCCGACGGCTGGGCCTACGGGGCCGCGGGCCGCCCGGCGCTGGCCGCGGAATTCGCCTACCGCGACGCCGCACTGTCCCACGTGAAGAACGGCATTTACGGGGAGATGCTCTTTGCGGCGGCCATCGCCGCGGCCTTCGAGACGGGCTCGCCGCTGGACGCGCTGCGCGAGGGACTGCGCTACATCCCCTCCAGAAGCCGTCTGGCCCGCGACGTGGCGGACGCCATCGAGCTGGGGCTGTCCATAACGGATCTGGACGCGCTGCACGAGACGCTCTGGAAGAAGTGGGGGCACTACGACGGCGTGCACACCAACAACAACGCGGCGCTGGTGGCGGCCGCCATCGCCTGGGGCGGGGACGATTTCGAGAAGACCATCGTTTGCGCCGTGACCGGCGGCTGGGACACGGACTGCAACGGGGCTACCGCGGGATCGCTGTGGGGAGCGGCGTTCGGGTACGGCGCCCTGCCGGAGAAGTGGACCGCCCCGCTGAACGACACCCTCTATGCCGCCATCCCGGGCTTCCACCCCATCGCGATCTCCGAATGCGCCCGGCGCAGCGCCGCGGTGGCGCTGAAGATCGCGGAAGCCTGACCCCCGGCAAGCTCCTTCGCGGGAAGCCTGTGGCCCGGGCGCAAAAGGCGCCCGGGCCACCTGTCCGGGATGCGGCCCACAAATTGGCGGCCGGACGGCTTACCGCCCCTGAGGGATACCCCGGGCCACCCGCCGCAGCGCGAAGTCGTCGAAATCCGCCTTGAACGGATAGTCGTCTGCAAGGGTGGTGCGGCCTCTCAGCCAGATGCTGATGGAACCGGACTGCGGCCGGACGGGGGGACTCACCCAGCGGTTCCAGACTCCGGTCAGCGACGGCATGCACTCCCACACGATGGAAGCAGCCTGCGGGTCGTCCGTCTGACCCGTGGGGTCCCACCCGACGTACTGCTGATGCCTCATGTCCACCGGCCACGAGCAGCGGACCCTCCCGGAGATCCGGTATGTGTGGGAGCGGTCCAGGCCGTCCACCCGCTGCACGAACCCGCCGTCCGCGGTGCGGTTGCCGCCTCCGTCCGGGTTCTTCCCGTAAGGGCCGCCTCCCAGCACCCGCAGGAGGCGGTTGCCCGGCTCATTGGGGTCGGCCAGGTACAGCTGACGGGTCTGCGGGTCGATGTCGAAGGGCGTCCAGCCCGCAGGGCCTCCCGGATCATCCGGGCCGGAGGAGAGCGTTCCGACGCTCATCGCCGGGTTGACCAGCAGGTTCGGCCCCTCCACGGCCGTATCCCAGCCGGCGGGGACGTGGCGGTACTCCAGCACCTGCAAGTCCAGGTCGAAATTCTCCGGACGGCCTTCCCGGTACGCGGTGCCCCGGGGGTAGTCATCCGGCGCAACCTTCACGTAAGGGTTGAAGCCGGGACGTTCATCGTTCTCCTGGAACTTGAAGTTCAGCCACCCCCGGAGCGACTCCACGTTCTCCAGGGTCTCGAACTCGATGGCGTAGGTCTTTCCCGGCATGAGCGGGACTTCTCCGGGAGAATAGACCGTTCCGAAGGTCCCCCACGAGGCGTCCCCGGTATAGGTGGCGTTGCCGGTGGCCGCCTTCACCACTCCCACGACCGGACCTCCGGGGCCGCCTTCGCGAACCCGGACCAGCACGCGCTGGCGGTTCATGGAGGGCTGGACGCCGGAGGCTGCCGCGTAAAGGATGACTCCGGCCAGGCCTTTCCCCTGCGCCACATAGGTCTGGCTCCACCGGCGGGCGAAACCCGCAAAGGAGCCATACTCCCTGTGAACCTTCTTGTTGTAGGGAATGAGCAATCCATCGCAGTCCGAGCTCACGCCCACCCACATCGCCGCATCACGCCAGGAGTTGCCCTCCGGGGAGACGCGGTACATCCTCGTCCCGCGGACAGGCTCCTTCGACTGGAACATCTGGAAGGTGTTTCCTCGCGTCCGTGGACGGATATAGACGGCGTAGGTCTCGCCCGGCCTCGTCGGCACCTCTCCGCTGTCCCATCCCACGGAGTACGAGTAGTTCTTCGGTCCGCCACAGTCCACGTTCAGCGCCACGGCCACGGGACCGACGCGCGGCCACGTGTCCGGCGTGCCCGGCCCCCTGCGATGGATGGACACGAGCATATCCTGACCCGCTGGACCCTCACCGTCCACCCCGTCATGCACCGGCTTGAACCAGACCCCGGTCACCGACGTGCCGTCGGCCACGAAGGTCTGGAAGTAGCCGCTGGCGCGCTGCGGATCCCAGCCGGAATCGTCGAAGGTTCCAAGCGTGTAGCGCGCGATCAGCGGGAAGTCCAGAACATCTCCGGGGGAGGTATAGACGTTGGTGAGCAGGATGGGACGCATCGCGATGGCGGGCGTGGAGTAGAGCATCGTATACCGGCCCGCCGGGCCGCTCATATAGCTCCACCCGGCGGGCTCCATCTCCCAGGTGCGCGTGCCCAGAGACTGGTTCTGCGGCCCGTCCAGCGCCGCGAAGCCTCTGATGGCTGTCTGGGGAATGAGCGACCCGGACCCCGGCAGGCGCGGCGCCCAGAGCCGCCCCTTCAGCTCCACCTGCGCCCCGGCCGGAAGGCTCGCCGCAAGGCACAGGCAGACACAAGCGGAAAATACGGTCCTCATGGATCCTCCTCCGGGACGGGCTGCCGCAGGCTCCCCGTCCCCCGGGAACTCAAACGATGTTGCAGGCGGCGGCCTCCGTGATCCGCCCGCGCGGCGATCCGCTCAGACGCACAGACGGCCGCCGGTGAGATGGTTCGCAGGCCGGGCAGCCGGAACCTCCCCGAACCGCGCAAAAACCCTCAATCTTCTGAAGTCAGGGCAAGCACGCGAAGGAGCATTCGCTCGAGCTGGAGGTCCGCCTGGGCGTAGGAAAGCACCAGCCTGCGCGCTTCGTTCAACTCCTCGATGAACCGCGCCACGCCGCACGCCCCCCACCGGGCCGCCGCTTCGTTCGCGCCGGCGACGTTCTCCCCGCGCAGACCCAGCTGCAGAATGCCCGCAAGCCCGTCCAGCACCCACGCAAGACCCTGCCGGTCCGTGGCTTCTTCGCCGTCCGCCAGCGCCCTCCGGGCACGGTCCCCCAGCTCGCGCAGCCCGGCCGCCAGCCGCAGTCCCTCGGACAGGGATGCCCCTGCGCAGCGCCTGAGCCACTCGCCCGCATCGCCGAGCACCTGGCGCATCTCGCCGCCAGCCGCAAGCGAGAGCGCGCGGCCCGGACACCCGGCGGACACCGCCGCGATGACCCGCGCCTCCTCCGGGGAGACCCCCATCGCTTCCAGACACCGCAGAATCTCCCTTTCCGGAACAGGCCGCAAAGGGACGTGAAGGCTGCGCGACCGGATCGTGGGCAGGACGCTCTCGCGGGCGGGAGCGAGCAGCATCAGCACCAGAGCGGGGGGAGCGTCCTCGAGCAGCTTCAAAATGGCGTTGGCGGCCTGATCGTTCAGGGTCCCGGCCCGCTCGATGACGATGACCCGCCGGGGCGAGAGGACCGCCACCAGACCGGCGGCAGCGCGAACGTCCCGCATCTGGCCGATGGTGGTCTCTTCCTTCGGGGGGATGATCCGCATGATGTCGGGGTGGGTCCCCGCGCGGGCGAGCTGGCAGGAGCGGCACCGCCCGCACGCCGCGCCGTCCGCTCCCGGCTCCAGGCAGGTGAGGTCCGCGGCGCCGAGCGTCGCGAACGTGCTCTTTCCGACCCCGTCCGGCCCGGTGATCAGAAAAGCGTGGGGAAGGGTGCCTCGCGCCGCCAGGCGCCGGAGCACGCCAAGCTGCTCTCCGTGGCCGACCAGTCCGGTCCCGGTCACCGCCGGCTCACCAACGGTGGAAGGATTCGACATCCAGCACGAACACCACCGCCCCTCCCACGGTCACCCTGACGGGCGCCTGCAGCAGGGGCGCGGAAGGCATGACGTCCGGCGAAGGGAGGCTGACATACTGGTCGCGGGCGTCGGAGTTCGCTTTCAGCACCTGCAGCACCTCCTCCAGCCGCCGGTCTTCCACTCCCAGAAGCAGCGTCTGGTTTCCGTCCCGCAGAAAGCCCCCCGTGCTCGCGATCTTGGTGTAAAAGAAACCGTTCTCGGCAAGCGCATCTGCCACACGCTTGCCGTCCCGCTCCTGTATGATGGCCAGCACCAGCTTCATCTCACGATCCCCTCCTCCCCGGAAATGCGCGCGGCCTTTTCGCGCCCCAGCGCCTGCGCTTCCGCCAGCAGGGATCGCAGGGCCTGCCTCACGCGATCGCGGACCTCATCCACGCTCCCGCGCGCATCCACCAGCCGCACCCGCTCCGGATCCTCGCGCGCCATCCTCCGGAACGATTCACGGACAGCTTCGTGAAAGGCCCGGTCCTCGTCCTCCATCCGGTTGCGCTGCCCCTGCCGGGCCAGACCCTCCTCCACGGGGAGATCCAGGACGACGGTGGCATCCGGCCGGGCTCCAACGATCGCGAACTCGATGGCGGCGCGGGCGAAAGCGGGGTCGAGCCCCCGCGCATCCACCTGATACGCGAGGGTGGAGTGGTAGAAACGGTCCGAGACCACCCACACGCCGGACTCCAGCCGGGGGAGGATGACCCGGTCCACGTGCTGGGCGCGTGCGGCCTGGATCAGGAGCAGCTCGGCGCGGCTCACGGGAGGATCCCCGCGCTCCTCCAGGATGAGGGCGCGGATCTTCTCCGCAAGAAGGCACCCTCCCGGCTCTCGCGTCAGGTGGACGTCGATCCCGAGACCCCTGAGATCCTCCGCCAGCAGACGGGCATGCGTGGATTTCCCTGCCCCCTCGACCCCCTCGAAGGTCACGAAGCGCCCGCGCCTCAAGGTTTGCTGATCCGCACCCGGCGGAAGGGCTCCGTCCCGATGCTGGTAGAGGCGAGCTCGTACTGCTCCGCAAGCTGATGCTGCAGACGGCGGACATAGCTGCTCTGGGGCATCAGCTCCACGGGCTCGCTGGACTCCAGTACGCGCTCGATGGCCTCCCGCGCCTCGCGCAGGGCGACCGCCTCCACATCGTCGGACGCCAGCGCGAACATCTCCCGGATCGTCCCCGCGATCTGGGTGTAGGTGTTGCTTTTCACCACGAACGTCCCGAGCGTCTGCCGCTGCGCCTCCTTCAGCCGCGGCGGGATGCGCCGGAAGTGAGACTTCAGCGTGATGACCGCGTCCGCCTCCTGATAATCGTTGGTGATGTGGGCGGGCACGCGCATCTCGCGGATGGCCCGCTCCAGCCGGTTGCGGCTCACGCCGTACGGGAAGATGCGCACCGTCCCCTGGATGCGCTTTCCGGCCAGCGGTTCCTGCTCCTCCTCCGCGAGAGGCTCCCGGTGGACCGGCGCCGAGTCGCTCTTCTGGATGACCTCCACATCGCCCTGCGGGTTGCGGATGCGGATCTCCGGGCGCGGGGCGATGCCGCGCAGGAACTGGTCCACCACTGTGGCCACATCGTGGTGGATGGCCAGCTTGTCCATCTCCAGGATCTCGATCAGGACGTCGAAGGTGGGCGGAGCCTTGCGCTCCAGCACCGTCTTCTGCGTCCCCCGGCGCCGGGCCTCCTCGTCGGACAGCGTCACCGCCTGAATCCCGCCGATCAGGTCCGACAGGGTGGGATTCGAGAGCAGGTTCTCCAGCGAGTTGCCGTGGGCGGTGCCCACCAGCTGCACCCCGCGCTCCGCGATGGTGCGGGCGGCGAACGCCTCGGCCTCCACGCCGATCTCGTCGATGATGATGACCTCGGGCATATGGTTCTCCACAGCCTCGATCATCACGGCGTGCTGATCTTCGGGCGTCGTCACCTGCATGCGGCGGGAACGCCCGATGGCCGGATGCGGGACGTCCCCGTCTCCACCGATCTCGTTGGAGGTGTCCACGATCACGACGCGCTTCTGGAACTCGTCGCTCAGGATGCGGGCCACTTCCCGGAGCTTGGTGGTCTTGCCCACTCCCGGGCGCCCCAGCAGCAGGAAACTCTTGCCGCTTTCCACGACATCCCGGATGATGTCGATGGTGCCGAACACGGCGCGTCCCACGCGGCAGGTCAGCCCGATGATGCGGCCCTGCCGGTTGCGGATGGCGGAGATGCGGTGGAGGGTCCGCTCGATGCCGGCGCGGTTGTCCTTTCCGAAATCCCCCACCCTGGCCACGACCTGATCGATCTGCGCCTGCGTGACCGGTTCGTCGCTCAGGTCCATCACGCGGGACGCAAAGCGCGCCTCCGGGGGCCTGCCGAGATCCAGGACAACCTCGAACAGCTCTTTCAGGTCGGGCTGGGACTCCAGCACTTCACGGATCGCCGGGGGCAGGACGCTCACGAAAAGATCCAGATCATCCATGATCTCCAGCTGCGTCCCGAAGTAGCGGCCGAACTGCTGGTCGCGGGTCTCGGCCACCTCCTGGCGGCGGGATGGCTTATCTGAAACGGCGTTCTTCGTAGTGCTGCTCATGAAGCCTTTCCGGGGAATCTATCGTCCCCGGTCTCATGATACACCAAAGCGGGGCGCCGCTGAAGCCCCGCCAGGGTGCCCGCTCAGAGGGAGCACAGCGCCAGAGCGCACAGCGCAATGGGCGCGGTCTCCGCGCGCAGGATGCGCCGGCCCAGGCTGACCGGGCGGAACCCGTGCTCGCTCCAGAGGTCCACTTCCCGCTGCGAGAACCCCCCTTCAGGGCCGGTGGCGAGCGTGCACGGCTGCTCCCCCTCCAGCGCTAAGCGCGCGCTCAGGCAGTCCTCACGCTCCCAGGCGATGAACCGGGCATCCGTCCGGACCTGCTGCAGAAAGGCTGCCGGGCTTTCCCAGATGTGGACATCCGGCAGGCGGAACGCGCCGCATTGCTCGGCGGCAGAGCGGCACACCGAGACGAACCGCTCGCGGCGGGCCTCGGCCCGGCCCTCAAGCCGGACCACGCTGCGCTCGGCGGGGTAAATGTGGAAGCTGGAGACTCCCAGTTCGGTGCATTTCTGGAGGACCAGCTCCGTGCGATCGCCCTTGAGCGGAGGGACGGCGAGATGGACCTCGCGAAGAGGCTGTCCCTCTTCGGGGATGCCCCGCACGAGAAGCGCGCTCGCCTCGAACCGGCCGACGCGATTCAGCTCCGATACCCACGCACGTCCCGTGCCGTCCAGAAGCACCAGGCGGCCGCCCGCGCCCATCCTCAGCACCCGCACGACGTGCCGGAACGCCTGCCCGTCCAGAACGGCCGTCCCGTCCGAGAACGCATCCGGGGGGAGAAACACCCGCGGGAGCGAGCGTCCGGCATCGCCAGGAGCCGCAGGGTCCGCCGGCCCGCAGCTGGATGAGATCCTCCTCACGTCTTTTCCGCCAGCACCGCGCGCCATTCGCCATCCGATTCCACGCACCGGGGCTCCAGCCCCTGCGCCCGGAGCGCCGTCAGCACATCCTCCAGGCGCTCTTCGATGATCCCCGAGCACACCGCCCGGCCCCCCGGCGCGACCCGCGGAGCCAGCGAAGGCAGAAGCCGGACGATGACCCCCGCCACGATGTTCATCAGCACGACATCGAACATCCCTTCCGGCGCGTCCGCCGCGTCTCCGACGACGTAGCGGACCCGGTCCTGCACTCCGTTCAAAAGGATGTTGCGCCGCGCATTCTCCTCCGCCACCGGATCCACCTCCACAGCCAGCACCGTCTGTGCGCCCAGAAGGGCTGCGGCGATGGAGAGGATGGCGCTTCCCGCCCCCGCGTCCAGGACGCGCAGACCTTCGGGAGGGTCCAGAGCGAGGAACCGGAGCATCAGGGCGGTAGTGGGGTGCTGACCCGTTCCGAAAGCCATTCCCGGATCGATGACCAGATCCAGCAGCCCGCCCTGCGCGGGCTCCTCCCAGGGAGGCCGGATGCGGAAGCGACCGGCGCATTCGAACGCCCGGAAGTGCGCCCGCCAGTTCTCCAGCCAGTCATCGGAAGCCACGGGAGAGACCGACAGGTCCACGTCCCCTCCCCCGGCGTGCGCAGCCGCCCGCAGGGAGGCCTCCAGCCGGTCCAGCCGATCCTCAAGGCGGTCGTCCAGCGGCAACCATCCCCGCACCCGGTCGCGCTGCGGCGAAAGTTCCACCCCGCCGCACTCGGCCGTCACGATGGCGGCGAGCGGCTCCTCCAGCTCCGGAGAGCAGCGCACGGAAAACTCCACCCACCGGGTCATCGGCCTGTCAGATGCTCCTTCAGGCGCTCGAAGAAGCTGCGGGTCATCTCGGTCTCCTCGCCTCGCAGCTCGGCGAACTTCCTGAGCAGATTCCGCTGCTCCTCCGTCAGATCTTCCGGAACCATCACCCGCACGGTGACGTGCAGGTCGCCCCGTCCCCGTCCGTCCAGCTCCGGCATCCCCTCCCCGCGGATCGTGAAGGTGTCGCCGGGCTGAACCCCGGCAGGAATCTCCAGCTCCACGTCCCCCCGGATGCCGGGGACCGTCACGCGGCAGCCGAGGGCGGCCTGGGCGATCCCGACCGGCACCTCGGTCAGCAGATCGTCCCCGGCCCGCTTGAACCGCTCGTGGGGGCGGACGTGAATGACGATGTAATGATCGCCCGGAGGGCCTCCCCGGCGGCCGGCGTTCCCGCGTCCCGGCAGGCGCAGACGCGCCCCGGAGTCGACGCCGGGCGGGATGGTGATGGCGACCTCTTCCGAAGAGCGGTAGCGCCCCTCACCCCGGCACCGGGAGCAGGGCCGCCGGATGATTGTCCCCTCCCCCCGGCACACGCCGCAGGTGGTGATGGTGGCAAAAGACCCGAGAAACGTGTTCTGCTGCTGCCGCACCTGGCCGGTCCCGCGGCAGGCCGGACAGGTCTCAGGGCGCGAGCCGGGCTCCGCTCCGCTGCCGCGGCACGCATCGCAAAGCGTGAGACGCGACAGGCGGACCGTCCTTTCGACGCCGGAGGCGGCCTCTTCCAGCGAGATGTCCAGATCGAAGCGCAGGTCATCGCCTCGCTCCGGCCCCGCGCGCGGCCCGGTGCGCATTCCGGTGCCGAAGAACGCCTCGAACAGATCGCCGAACCCCGTGAAATCCCCGAACCCGGACCCCGCGCCCGAGCCCGAGCGCAGCCCCTCCGGACCGTAGCGGTCGTAAATGCGCCGCTTCTCCGGATCCCGCAGCACCTCATAGGCTTCGTTCAGCGCCTTGAAGCGCTCCGACGCCTCGGGATCGTCCGGATTGACGTCTGGATGAAGCTCGCGCGCGCGGCGGCGATAGGCGCGTTTGATCTCCTCGGGACTGGCGTCAGGAGAGACTCCCAGCAGTTCGTAGTAGTCGGTGTCGGAGTTCATGGACTGCTATGCTGAAACGGGCGCGAGGCGCCCGAAGCTCCTTCTCGAGCGTTTTATGACCCCTGTTCGCGGCCGGGCTCCCGGTCCTCCGGGTCAGCCCCGGCTTCCGCCTCAGCCTCGCGCTCCCCGGCCGGAGATTCGGGCGGGGCCTCTCCGCCCGGACCGGGTCCCTGCACGGACGCGCCGGACTCCTTCGCCTGGTAGTAGGCGGCCCCGAGCCGGTAGACGTCGGCCGAGAGCTGCTCGACCTGGCGGCGGATCAGTTCCGCGTCCTCTTCCGCGAGCGCCTTTCGCAGGGCGGCCGACCCATCCCGCACTTGCTGTACCATACCAGCGGGAACCAGTCCCTCCGCCTCGCGCACCGTCCGCTCCGCATTGTACAGCAACGCATCCGCCCGGTTGCGAAGCTCCTGAAGCTCGCGCCGGCGGGCGTCCTCCGCCCGGTGCAGTTCGGCTTCCCGCACCAGCCGGGCGACCTCCTCGCGGGAAAGCGACGTGGTGGCCTTCACGGTGATGCTCTGTCTGTTGCCGGTCGCCGTGTCCCTCGCCGACACGTGGCAGATACCGTTCACGTCGATCTCGAACGACACGTCGATCCGCGGCGTCCCCCGCGGGGCGGGCTGGATCCCCGTGAGCTGGAAGCGCCCCAGCGAGATGTTGTCGCTGGCGAACTCACGCTCCCCCTGAAGCACGTGGATGTCCACCGTGGTCTGATTGTCGGCCGCCGTGGTGAACATCCGGCTGCGGCTGGTCGGGATGGTGGTGTTCCGCTCGATGAGCGGCGTGAACACCCCGCCAAGCGTTTCGATGCCCAGCGTCAGCGGAGTGACGTCCAGGAGCACGATCTCTCGCACTTCGCCCGCCAGAACGCCTCCCTGGATCGCCGCCCCCAGCGCCACCACCTCATCCGGGTTAAACCCGCCGAGAGGCTCCTTCCCCAGCATGGCGCGCATCAGGTCGCGCACGGCGGGCATCCGGGTGGATCCGCCAACCAGAAGCACACAGTCCAGGTCGGACGGTTCCATCTTCGCATCCTTGAGGGCCTGAAGCGTGGGCCCCTCCAACCGCTTGAGCAGATGAGCCGTGATCTCCTCGAATCTGGCCCGTGTAACGGTCAGGTCAAGGTGCAGAGGGCCGTCCTGGTTGACGGATATGAACGGCAGGTTCACGGCCGTCGTCACCACGGAGGAGAGCTCGATCTTCGCCTTCTCCGCCGCCTCCTTGAGCCGTTGGGCCGCGACACGGTCCGCCAGAAGGTCAACGCCCGTCTGGCTGCGGAACTCGGAGGCCATCCATTCCATCAGAGCCTGGTCCCAGTCGTCGCCGCCCAGGCGGGTATCGCCGCTGGTGGCCTTGACCTCGAAGACCCCGTCCCCTATCTCCAGGATACTGACATCGAACGTCCCGCCGCCCAGGTCCCAGACCAGCACGGTCCGGGCATCCGTCCGGTCCAGACCGAACGCAAGGGCGGCGGCGGTGGGCTCGTTGATAATCCGCACGACCTCCAGCCCGGCGATAGCTCCCGCATCCTTGGTGGCCTGGCGCTGAGCGTCCGAGAAATAGGCCGGAACGGTGATCACCGCTTTCCGCACGTCCTGCCCCAGGTATTTCGCGGCATCCTCCCTCAAGCGCTCCAGAATGCGCGCGGAGATCTCCTGCGGGGTCATGGACACCCCGTCGATCTCCACGCGATACGACGTCCCCATGTGGCGTTTGATGCTGGTGACGGTGCGGTCCGGATGCGTGATGGCCTGGCGCTTGGCCATGTGCCCGACCAGGCGCTCTCCCGTGCGGGAGACGCCCACCACTGATGGAAGAAGCCGGCTGCCATCCGCGAGAGGGATAACGACCGGCTCCGCCCCTTCCATGACTGCCACGACGGAGTTCGTGGTCCCCAGGTCTATGCCGAGAATCTTGGACATATCACCGCCGCAGTATCCCCCCGGCATCCGTCCGCCGGGCGGGCGAGGTAATGAGGCCGTCTGTCCGGCCCGCCCCGCGGGCGGACCGCGGCGTCAGAGGTCAATCGTCGTTTGCGGCCGGCGACTCCTCGTCGGCGAGCCGGTAGCCGATCACCCCTTCGGCGGCCTCCTCCAGCGCGGCCGTCAAATAGTTGGTGGCCGTCGTTGAGCCGAGGCGTCTGGCCCCCTCCCGGAGCTGCTTGGCCCGCTTGGCCGCCAGCACCACGAGCGCGTAGCGGGAACGCGTCATGACTTCCGGCCCCGTGACCGCCCCGGGCAAGGGCTTCAGAAGCTCGCTGGACTCCTCTTCGGGGCGCGCTTCCTCAGACGCGGCATCGCCCGCCTGCTCCGCGGCAGGCTCCTGCTGAAGGTCTACGCCGGCCTCGCCCTCAGGCGACGCCGGAGCCTCCTCCCCGGCCTCCGCAGGGGCCGCGGACGCATCCTGTTCCGGCCCACCAGTCTCCCCGTCCGGCGCTGGCGGCTCCGCGGACGGTTCCGCCTCTGCCTCCGCGACCGCGCTCTCCAGGTCTTCCGGGGGGGTCAGGTTTTCCGCTTCCGTGGTGTTGGCCATAGTGGATCGAATCGCTCCCGAACTGCAGCAGCTCCGGGCCGCCCGCCGCGCGGCCCGTCGGCGTTAGAATTTCCGGCGGCCGCCCGCTCTTCCAAACCGGCCGTCCGCTCGCAACCATTCATTATAGCCCGCGGGCGAAAGTCAGGCAAATTTCCGCTCCCGGGCCGCAGGCGAATCAGTAGATGACCTTGTTCAGAGAGTATTCGACGATGCCGGTCGCTCCCGCGCGCTTCAGGTCCGGGACCAGCCGGCGGACCTCCCTCTCCGTGAGAACGGTCTCCACCGCCACCCAGTCCTCATCCGTGAGGCTGGAGACGGTGGGCCGCTTGAGCGCCGGCAGGATGTCCAGCACCGTCTGCAGGTGCCTGCGCTGGACGTTCATCTTCAGACCGACCAGCCCCTCCGCCTGGATGACCCCCACCAGAAGGACCGCCAGATTCTCCAGCTTCTGGCGCTTCCAGGGATCGCTCCACGCCCTGTGACTGGCCACCAGACGGGGCGTCGAGACCAGCAGCTCCTCCACCACCACCAGGTTGTGAGCGCGCAGCGAAGAACCCGTCTCCGTGTTCACCACGACCGCATCGGCGAGGTCCGGAACCTTCATCTCGCAGGCTCCCCACGAGAACTCGACCGTCGCGCTCACCCCGCGCTCCCGCAGCCAGCGCTCGGTCAGGCGGACATATTCCGTGGAGATGCGCTTTCCCTGGAGGTCGGCGGCGGAAGCGATACCGGAATCCGCCCGGGTGGCCAAAACCACCCGGATGGGATTCATGCTGGTCTTCGCGTAGCGGAGGTCCGCAATCTCATGGGCGTCCAGCCCGCAATCCTCCATCCAGTCCTTGCCGGTGATGCCGGCGTCGATCAGCCCGTCCTCCAGATACCGGGGGATCTCCTGTGGACGGATCAGCAGGGCCTCAATCTCCTCATCGTCCATCACCGGATGGTAACTGCGGGCATCCACCCGGATTCGCCATCCGGCCTTATCGAACACCTGAAAGGTCGCTTCCTGAAGGCTGCCCTTGGGCAGGCCGAGTCTCAACTTCAAAGTGCGTACAGTCCTCTGGCAGGTAGAAAGTGCGGCAACGCGCGGCCTCTGGATTATATGCGCGGGCACGTTCGGCGTCAAACCGGCATCGGGACCGCGGGCGCCGGGCGGCAGAAGGAGTCGGACGCGATTTGTGGAATACTTCTTCGGCCCGGCCAGCGAGGAAGCGCCAGCTCCAGCCCGGCCGGAGATAACATCAGCAAAAACGGAAGGCCGCCCCGGCGGCTGACGGGGAAGGACGAGAGACAGAGATGGCCAGGCGACAGTTCTTGCTGTCGGAGAAAGACATCCCGACGCACTGGTACAACATCGTTCCCGACATGAAGGAGCCCCCTCCTCCGCCGATCCATCCTGTGACCAGGGAACCGATCGGCCCCGAAGCTCTGGCGCCGATCTTCCCGATGGGGCTCATCGAGCAGGAGGTGTCCACGGAGCGCTTCATCGAGATCCCGGAGGAGGTCCGGGAAATTTACCGCATCTGGCGCCCGACGCCGCTCTACCGTGCGACCCGCTTCGAGAAGCTGCTGGACACGCCCGCACGCATCTATTACAAGTACGAAGGCACCAACCCGGCGGGCAGCCACAAGCCCAATACGGCAGTCGCGCAGGCCTACTATAACAGGAAAGAGGGCACCCGGCGAATCTTCACGGAGACCGGCGCCGGGCAGTGGGGAACCGCCCTCTCTATGGCGTGCAAGTTCTTCGACATGGAGGCGGTGGTCTTCATGGTCCGCGTGAGCTACGACCAGAAGCCCTACCGCAAGATCCTGATGGAGACTTTCGGGGGCACCGTCCATCCGAGCCCCAGCCCCCTGACCGAGTTCGGCAAGAAGGTTCTGGCGGAAGACCCGGACTGTCCGGGGTCGCTGGGGATCGCCATCAGCGAGGCGATAGAGATGGCCGTCTCGAAGGAGGAGAACAAATACGCCCTGGGCAGCGTGCTGAACCACGTGCTCCTGCATCAGACGGTCATCGGCGAGGAGGTGCGCAAGCAGATGGAGATGGCCGGCGACTATCCGGACATCGTCATCGGCTGCTGCGGCGGCGGGAGCAATTACGCCGGGTTCGCCTTCCCGTTCCTCCGCGACAGGCTCACGGGTGAGCGCAACCACACGCGTTACATCGGCGTCGAGCCGGCCTCCTGTCCTTCGCTGACAGAAGGGAAGTACCGCTACGATCACGGCGACACCGCCGGGATGACTCCGCTCCTGATGATGTACACCCTGGGAGCGGACTTCGTGCCGCCCTCCATCCACGCGGGCGGCCTGCGCTATCACGGCATGGCTCCGCTGGTCTCGGCGCTGGTGAACCAGGGATACATCGAGCCCCTGGCCATCCCGCAGAAGGAGATCTTCGAGGCCGCCGTCAAGTTCGCGCACACGGAGGGGATCGTTCCGGCTCCGGAGCCGAGTCACTGCATCGCCGCTGTGATCCGGGAGGCCGAGAAATGCCGGGAATCCGGAGAGAGCAAGGTGATCCTGTTCAACCTGTGCGGCCACGGCCTGCTGGACCTTTCCGCCTACGACGCTTTCCTGTCCGGCAGGATGGAATAGACTGCCGCGGGGGATTCCGTCAGTGAGCAGGGCGCCCCTCGCGGGGCGCCCTGCGGCATTTGCGGCGGCTGCGGAAGGCGCACCGGTGGGCCGGGGCCTCAGGACTCCATCCAGCGGACAAGAACGATGCTGAGGAAATACAGCAAGACCATCGGGACGGCCATCATCAGCATGGTGAAGGCATCGTTCGACGGGGTCGTGAGCGCCGCCAGGAACGCGGTGGCCACCACCGCTTCGCGCCACAGGCGGACCATCATCCGCGAGTTCACCAGTCCGATTTTCGCGAGGAACATCAGCACGACGGGCATCTCGAACATCAGACCGAAGGCCAGATACATCTGCACCATGAACACCAGCGTCCGGGAGATGTCCGGGATGAGGGTGGTGTTGGGCGGCACCAGCGAGACGAACCACTCGAGCGCGCGCGGCATCGCGATGTAACAGAGCGTCACGCCCAGAGCGAACAGCGCGACGCTCAGAGGCGCCACAAAATAGACCGCACGCCTCTCGCGCACGGTCAGCCCCGGGGCCACAAACAGCCAGAACTCCAGCGTGAGCAGCGGCATCATCAGAACCAGACCGCCGATCAGGGCGACCTGCATCCGGAGCGTAAACCCGGCGGCAAACGTGGTCTGCAGGAAGGTGCCGCCCTGTTTGTTCAGGATCTTGATGGCAGGCTGCAGCAGGAAGGAGTAGAGCTGGTCAAAATACACCCACGCCGCCACCATGCCGACGGCGACGTAGATGAGGGAGCGGATGAGCCGGGCCCGCAGCTCGGCCAGATGGTCGAAAAGCTCGAGCTCCTTCTCCGGGTTGTCGTTCTTGAAGAGCTTCAGTTGATCAGCTTGGCGGAGATGCGTATTTTGAGCTTGACGCGGGTTCCCTCGAAAGCGGGCGTGGCCGCAGCCCGGCCCTGACGGAACAGCCCTCCGACCCGGGTGATGTACTCCTGGGCCAGCGCAAATTCCTCATCGCCGGGTGCGGAGCGGCCCGCGCCCTCGTCGCTCCGGGCGTAGGGGTTCACCGGCTGCGGGACCTCCCCCGTGCCGGTCCCGAGCCCCAGCCCCTCCTTGATCGCCTGCACGGCGCCGGAGTCCATGAAAGCGTCCAGCTCGATGGTGGCCTCCCGGCGGACAAGGTCGCCCGTGCGAAATGCGAACCAGTCCGTGGCCGTCCCCTTCACCCGCGCAGGACGGGGAGCGGCGCCCGTGCCGCCCGCCGCGCCGCCGTACGGCCCGAAATCGCCTCCGCCGCCCTGCTGCTCCTGACCCACCGGACGGAACTGGAAGTCAGCCTCGCCCGAGAACTCCGACCCGATCCTGGCGCACTCACGGCCGCCCGCCCACTCCAGACCTTCCAGGGTGAAGTCGGCATCCAGTCTTGCGGCACTTCCCATCGCCGGCAGCGAGAACGAAAAAGGCCCCTGCCAACGGGCGCCCGCCGCCACCGGCCGCCGCGGAAGCGAGGCCCGGTAATCCACCCCGAAGGACGGGTCCACCCTGATTCCCACTGTGCTGAACAGGTCGGTGTCCAGCACGGACCCGCGGGAGTCCACGAGCTCGTACAGCGAACCGTCCTCGAATCCCGGGAAGAAGCGGATGGGCCGTCCGAAACGCCGCAGCGTGGTGCCGGAGGGACGGTAGCGGATGAGGGCCCGGTCCGCGTCCCGCACGTCCATCACCGTCATCAGCCCGGTATAGGCAATGGTCTGAATCTCCTGATTGCTGGTGATGGGAGCGCCGCCGATCTCGGACACCGTAACGCCGATCCGCACTGCATACCGGCGGGAGGCTCCCACGCTGTACCGGTAGCGGAGATTCACGGGCGTATCCGGGGAGACGCTGGTCACCCGGTTGGCCAGGCGCACGGTGACTGTCGCCGAATCCACCACGCGGCCATCCCCCGAGACCGCCTGCGCGCGGATCCGGTACTCTCCGTCGTCCGGCCGGCGGGGCGGGTCGTTCGGCGAGCCGAGGTTCACCGGCTCGCGCGTGTCCCACAGCCACACGAACGCCTTCCGGCCTCCGGAGACCGTCCCGGAGGCGCCGGCCGCCACCATGAAGACATCGTTCAGGTGGAACGTGACGTAGGCATCGCTCGCATTGCCGGGAAGGCTCGAGGCGTCCACCGCCACGTTCACGCTCTCGCGCACCACGCTGCCGTCCCGCGGCCACAGGAATTTCAGCGCGGCCTCGGCAGGCGCAGCGGTCACGAGCGCCCCGGCCGCCAGCAGGATCCTTACAGAAGGTCTCAAGTCGTTCAACGCTCCCAACTTCGGCGTCCGCCCCACCCCCCTGCCGGGATGGTAGCACCGCGGCGAGACCGGAGTCAACCGGCCCCGCCTGGCCCTGTCCATGGACCCGTCCCGGCCGCGCCGGGTTCCCGGCAAGGTCCCGGGCAGGCGGGGCCGATGGGATGCTTACGCCCCGCGCACTCCCATCAGGATCTCGCACGCGATCTGGCTGAGACGCTCGTAACGCAGGCCGCGCTGGGCCATCGCCCTGATGTCGTAGGACTCGGCCTTGATGGCGCGCGCCGTCTCGGAGGAGTAGCCGCCGGCAGCCGCGTCCCAGAGCGGGCAGGCGCCGTTGTTGGCGGCGCGGATCTCCTGAACCTCCGGATCGGCCTCGAACTGCAGGGCCTTCTCCTTGAGGATGAGGTAGTTCCGCATGCAGCCCATCGCAAAGTCCCAGACGCCGTCCACATCCTCCGTCCGGTAAGGATGGGCGTCGAACTCCCGGGGGCCGTCGAAGCCGTTGGTCTCCAGAAGGTGGACGAGCGCGAAGTTGCCCTGAATGTCTTCGCTCCCGAAGCGCAGGTCCTGATCGTAGCGCGCATATTTCTGCGAGTTCAGGTGCACCAGGAACAGCTTGCCTGCCTCCAGGCACTGAGCGTACACGTGGGCGCAGTTCAGGTTGGCCATCAGCTCGTGGGCCACCTCCGGGTTCACCCCCACCATCTCAGGATAGTCCAGTGTGGCGATGAACCCCAGCAGGGCGCCCGTCGTGGAGAAGTAGATATCCCCCCGCGGCTCGTTCGGTTTGGCCTCCAGGCTGAAGCGCATGTCGTAGCCCTGATCCTTCACGTAATGGCACAGGAAGTTCAGGGCATCGCGGTAGCGCCGGACGGAGTCGACGTGGTTCTTCGAAAGGTCCACCTCGGTCCCCTCGCGGCCGCCCCAGAAAACGAAGGTGCCGGCTCCAAGCTCGGCGGCTGCATCGATGGCGTGCATCACCTTGTGCAGCGAGTAGGAGCGCACCCGGCCGTCATTCGAGGTGAACCCGCCGTCCTTGAAGACCGGATCGCTGAACATGTTGGTCGTGGCCATGGCGACCACCATTCCGCTGTCATCCAGAGCCTGCCTGAACTCCCTCAGCAACCGGTCCCGCTCCGCCGCCGTGGCGTCGATGGGGATCAGGTCGTTGTCGTGCAGGCTGATGCCCCACACACCCATCTCCCCCAGCTTCCGCACGATGGTGAACGGGTCCAGCGGCGGCCGGGTGGCCTCTCCAAACGGATCCCTTCCGCGGTTGGCACAGGTCCACAGACCGAAACTGAACTTGTCTTCCCTGCGAGGTTCGTATGCCATTGGCGTCCTCTCTGCGAGCCTTTCCCTGAAAGTGTGAGCCTTCACTCTTCCGGCCGGCGCGGCGCTAGCCGTCCTGCCCGTGCCCGCTTCCGCAACGCCTTGCGGAAATCCTGCCTGACTACGCCCGGGGCCACCGGACGCTAGCCGGAGGGGAACAGGAACTCCAGAGCGGCCTCGGCGACGGCCCGACCGATGCGGTCCTGAAACGCCGGATCTTTCAGCAGCTCTCGCTCCTTCGGATTGGTGTGGAAGAGCACCTCGATGAGGCAGGAGGGGCAGCGCGGCTGGTGGATCATGTACAGGCGGGACCAGTGCTCCCGGATTCCGCGGTCCAGGACCTCCGGGTAGACTTCGCGGATGGCCTCCAGAACTTTCGCCTGCACCAGGGAGGCCAGCCGTCTGGAGTCTTCCAGCGGATAGGGCAGCGAGGCCAGCTCTTCCTCCGAGAGATGGGTGGGCCCGGTGTAAAAAGTCCAGGTTCCCCCGCCCGGGGTGTTGTTTCCGGTGGCGTCGGAGTGAAGCGAGATGAGCAGGTCGCCCCGCAGAGCATTCGCCAGCATCGCCTCGTAGCGCAGCGTGGTGACCTGCGACTGAGTGTCGCGCGTGATGAACGCCTCGACCCGTCCGTCCTCTTTCAGATACTTCCGGGCAGCAACGGCATAATGCCACATGTTGAGCCCTTCGTTGTAAAGCTCCCGGCCGTCCTCCCCGCGTATCCGGTTGGCATACTGATTGGAGGGGTTCAGGATGACCCGCGGGCGGCGCATCGCTTTCGCCAGCGCGGCGGCGTAAGGGGTCAGCCGCCCCTGATGCCCGAAGTCCTCCTCCCACTTCCCGAGAAGGACGCCGGGACGGTTGTCCATCAGGTAGATGCGGCCTTTCCACGTGTGCCCGGCGCCGGGCCTCAATGTGACCTCCCCGTCCGGCCCGGCGCGCAGGCAGGGGACTTCGGGGTCGCACTCGAGCAAGGCCCCGGGCGTGTCCCAGGCGATCGCCACGAGCCGCCGCCCGTCCCCGCTGACGCGAAGGATCAGGGCCCGGTCCGCCGCCGCCCGTGCCAACCGCCGGCCCTGGAGGGACTCCGCCGGACCGGCGCCGGATGCGGCGCCCTGCCGGGTCCTCACCGCGACGGACGGCTCCCCGTCCTGCTCCGGCGACTGTCCTGCGAGACTCTGCAGACTCCTGAGGCGGCCGCCGGACCAGACGAACACGCTGCGCAGATCTCCCTTGCGCCCGAAGTCCGGGGAGCCCTCCAGCGAAAGGCACGTCCGCACGCTCACATTCTCGAGGGTCTCCTGCGAGCGGTTCTCCACCCGGAATTCCATCACCACGCCTTCCGGCACCGGACGGGCATATCCGTAGAAGCGGAGGCCTCCCGCCGCCTGTCCCCTCATCGCAATGGAACCCGTACAAGAGTTGCCGCCCCACACCGGGAGGCTCTCCAGGGGTGCGGCCTGCACTGCATTCTGCCGGCGGCGGTCGATGAAATGCACTCCGCGGGCGCTCGCCAGCATCTCCGGAAAGCGCATTACGAGTTTGCCGTCCATCCCGGCAGCGGTGATCTCGAAACCCGGAACGTCCGGAGCCCCGGCGTCCGGGGCGAGAGCGGGCGGAACAACCCCGCGAAGCCGGACGGCCGCGCCGCCGGCCAGGGCCGCCTGGCCCAGAACGGCAAGGAAAGCTGCTGCGATCATCAGTGAGCGTGTCATTCCGGGAACTCCTCCGCAATGTCTGGCCGTCCGGAACACCTTCGACACAGGGCAGCCGGCAGCCTTCCGCGCCCGCGGAGTTCTCATCCCGGCGCGCAGCCGCCGGGTCCCGGCGCGAAAACGGGATCCCCACCAGCGCAGATCCCGGAAGATCCCGTATTTCCCTTCCCGTACTGGTAGGATGGTGGTATAATTGACGCGCCTGCAGGGCGCGGCAGGAGCGCCGCGCTCTGCAGGGACGCAGGGGACAGCCCCCGGGGGACGGCTCCGCGGGGCCTCGTTGAGAGAGAAAACGAAAGGGGGAACGCGAAGATGCGCCTCACACGATGGACGGCGTGCTGCCTGGTCCTGATGCTGTGTGCGGGAGCCGCACACTCGTTTGTCATCATCGGTTACAACACGGTGAAGCCGGGAGGCGAGCCGGAGATGAACGGCTGGAAGTTCTCCGCGCTGCAGGGCTCGGCTTCCGACACCCCGCTGGCCCAGTTCGAAGACCTCACGGGTTACCAGATCGGCATCCTCGACCCGCCACCTGCCGGGACCGGGGCATTCCACATGCAGCCGTACGAGGGCTACTCAAACCCGGCCCCCCACGTCTGTCTGGGGACCAACAACTTCGCAGGGGTGAAGATCGACGACGTGCAGACCATCCGCTACTCCACCTGCACGACCTACGCCAGCTACGCGATGAACGATTTCATCCCGCCGGTCATCGAGTTCTATCTCACCGACGGGACGAGACTGTACATGTTCGAGTGGCAGGCTCCCATCTCGCCTCAGCCGGTATACCTGAACCAGTGGAACACCTGGGACATCTCCATTCAGGGGACCTTCAAGGAGTGGAATCCTCCGCCGGGACAGCAGTGGCAGGGCGACTGGAGCTGGTTCAAGCAGCGGGCGGGCGGCATGTGGTTCGCCGGAACGCCGGCCGAGCCCGTTCCGGTCAGCAATCTGCCGGGGGCCGGCAACCTGACCGGAACCAGCTGCACCATCCGCAACGGGTCGCCGCTGACCGCGGCCAGCGGCTGGCAGAGCAACGGCGGCAGCGCCTGGTGGCGGAACAATGCGACTAGCGACACCTGGGTGGATCTGTTCGAGATCCTCTTCAACGACGGGTCCTTCCAGAGCTACGACTTCGAGGCCAGACCGGCGCGGCACGTCCTCACGAAGACGGTCTCCGACCCGATGATGGGCGAGGCCCGGCAGCGCTACCTGTTCCGCGCCACGGGCAAGATCCAGAGCATCAACAACAACTACTTCTATCTGATCGACGGAAGCGGAAAGACGATGCACGTCCGCTGCCAGCGCTGGGACCGCAACGCGGCCAACGGTGATACGGTCACCTTCCCGTTCAGCATCATCGACGAGAAGGCCGACCCGCCGAAGGTCAGCATCTCACGCAGGCAGTTGATTCAAAAGCCGTAACGGCACCGGGATCCCAGGCGGGCGGGACCGCCCGGAGGCGGCCCGCCCGCCATCCCCCGGCAGGCGGAGGAAGGAGTCTATGATGCCCGGCAAAATCCTCACGGCTACAACACCCTGGGGATCAACATCAACCTGTTCAACTACTGCTGGCTGTTCCCGGTGAAGCTCTCCGACCTCGACCGGCCGTCGGAGACCGTGTTTCTCTGCGACTCGGACGGGATGCACTACGTGGGGCTGCCGCCCGCGCGGGGGCCCAGCCGTCTCTGGAACTGGTCGCCCGTGTATCCCGACGGCTCCCGGCCGCCGGGCGGCAAGCAGTATCCGGCGCGTCCGTCGGCACGGCACACCGGAAAAGTGAACGTGGCGCTCTGCGACGGGCACGCGGCGGCCTGGCCTCTGGACAGGCTGCTGGAGCAGGAAGTCAACACGGAGGGGCGGAAAGTGGCCTACTTCCTGGGACGCACCGGCGCGGGCGCCTGGACCACGGCGACCAACGTGGATGTCTTCAGGTACTGGCAGACTGCCGCATCACTGGCGCACTGGTGAGGAGGAGACGGCGGGCGATCCGGGGGCGGAAGGCATACGGTCCCTGTCCCCGCCGGCAAGCCAGATCTCCGCGATGCGCCGCGCGACTCCGGACGCCTGGAAGCCCTCGTAGTTGCTGAGCACGGCCACCACGAGGCGCTCCCCGGGGACAAGCAGCAGAAACGAGCGCGCGGCCGGCTGGGCGCCGCCGTGCGCCACTGACGGCCGGCCGGCCGCGGTGCCGGGCACCCATCCCAGGGCATAGCCGGTGCCTTTGCCGTCCAGTGTCCTCTGCTCCTCCCACATCGTCTCGCGCGCTTCCGGCCCAAGCAGCTTCCCGTTCAGGAGGGCGGACCCGAACCGGCACAGGTCGGCCGCCGTCGAGACAAGCCCCCCGCCCGCCCACTTGTAGCTGATGTCCGTGTAAGCAGAGTTGACCAGATTGCCCTCGCTGTCCCGCGCATAGCCGCGGGCCCGCCAGCGGACGATGGAGCGGAGATCCTCAGGACCGGTGGACGTCATGCCCGCCGGGCGGAAGATGTTGTCCATGAGATACTGCGGGAAGCTCACGCCGGAGACCCTCTCCACCAGACGCGCGGCCAGGGTATAGGCGTGGGTGCTGTAGAGATACTTCTCTCCCGGCCGGTGCTCCAGCGGGTCACCGGCGAACAACGCGAGAGCCTGTTCGACGGAGGAATACGGGTCCCTGTTGGCCCATTCATTGCCCCGGTAGCCGCGGATGCCGGACAGGTGGGCCAGCACCTGCCTCGGCGTGATCGTCTCTCCCTTGTCCGGAAACTCCGGTACGTAGCGGCGGATATCTTCGTCGAGACCGACCTTCCCTTTCTCCACCAGCTGCATCACAGCCACGGCCGTGATGGGCTTGCTGATGCTTGCGATACGGAAGACCGTCTGCGGCCGCACCGGCGAGAAGTCCTCGACGTCCGCGTAGCCGAAACCGTGCTCGAAGACGACCCGGCCGTCCTGCGCAATGGCCACGGAGCATCCCGTGGCGCGCGTCTCGAGCATAGCCTGACGGACGGCAAGGCGCACCTGGCGGCCGCGATCCGTAAGCGGAGCCCCGGAGCAAGCCGCCGCAAGGACTGTCGCGAACGCCGCCGCGGTCAGGAGACGGCCGGCCCGCCAACTCGCCCGCATCAGATGAACACCCGGTAGGTGGGGACCCCCAGCGTCGGGCCGATGATGGCCCAGACGCTGCCCATGACATAGTCGCCCAGGATCAGACCCAGCATGAAGGGCACCGCCCGGTTGTGGAAAGGCATCCCCCCGTAGCGGACGATCAGAGCCTTGATGACCCAGCTGATGAAGAAGGCGAACCAGAAGTAGTCCATCGCATAGCTGACCGCCAGGGCGTAGCCCGCCGGGTGGAACGGCCATTCGACGGACGCGGCGCGCATGAACTTCAGCCCGAACACCATCGCGAACCCTCCGGCCATGTACAGGACGTTCACGATGGCCGGGTCGCTGCGGTCCCGGAACCACTCCGGCAGGCCGCTGACCGGCGAGCGCAGCCAGTTGGCCAGCCGGTTGGAGTAGGACTCCGTTCCCAGCCACCATTTGAACCCCAGGCACTTGGCCGAAGCTCCCTCGCTGTAGCAGATCTGAAGGTTCGCCCAGTAGGTGACCACCATCCCCACAGCGAGCGACAGCACGATGACGCCGATCATTCTGCGGTGGCTCATCCGGGCGTACTCCGACATCTTGAAGGACTCCATCATATTGGGCATCGGGTGGCAGCGCACGCACCGGTTGAACCAGTACATGGTGCAGATGGCCGTCAGGCTCTGAGGCCCGATGAGCGTGGAGCCGAAGATGCGCACCAGGATGTCGTGCGGGTTGACAAAGTAGATCTCGTGCGGGGTGCCGAGCTCTGCCCGGACGCGGGTGAGCGTGAGGGAGAGCAGCAGGTAGATGCCGAAGAACAGCAGGGCCACCCACCACTTGATGCCGAGAAGCAGGCTCCAGAAGGCGAGAAACACCGTCCCCACCGCCACCGTGACGATGGCGATGCGATACTCGCGCGACTCGGCGGCGTCCGCGTCCGGCCCCGGCCGCCAGGCCTTCAGCCAGACGTCCTTCAGGTAGTGACGGGCGCCCAGGATGGTGACCAGCCCCAGGGCGATCCAGGCGCCTGCGGCCTGCTCGCCGAAATACGGGAAGCCTCGCGCGCTGGCGGCGTCCCACCCCTGCACCCGCCCCAGCACCTGGAAGAGCTTGCGCAGCACGAAGAAGAACCAGCAGGAGAAGCTCAGATCCAGCGGGATGAAGAACGCCATCCCGATGGCGAACGGGTACATCGCTATGTTCGTGCCCGCAAGCGCGTTCCAGGGCGGAGTCTGGAAGTAACGCCCGATGTCGTATTGCTTGATGACGGGGATCCAGGGTACCTGCGGGAAAAGCGTATGCAGCCCGTTGAACGCCGTCAGTCCGGCCGCAGTGGCAAAGCCGAACCAGAGGGCACGCGTCCGGAAGATGCCGCCGTCCCGGGCGCCGGCGGCCATCGCCACCGGCAGCTGGATCAGGGGAAAGACCAGCTTTTCGTTCTCCGTCCACGCCCGCCTGAGGATGGTCGTGACGCTGATCATCATCGCGAAGAGCACCCCCAGGAACACCGCCCACATCGTCAGGGGCAGCACCCAGGCGCGCCAGAGGCCCGAGCTCCAGGGATCCACCCCGCCGCGGTAGAAATCCTGAAGAGCCTGCTGATCCTCGACGAGCAGCCAGCGCGGAAGGTAGCGGAAGAACAGCCGCTGGTAATCGTTCTCCGGCGTGGCGAAATAGAACGGGTGCGTGATGGCTCCGAACAGGTTCTGAAGCATGTCGTGCCCAGCCAGCACGCAGCTCATCACCAGCATGACGTACACCACCGTCAGCTCGGCCCGGTCCAGAGACCACCCCCGGCGGAAGCGCGCCGCCCAGAGGTTGAGCAGACAGAGCACGAACAGGATGAAGATGGGAGTGATGAACAGCGGCAGGCAGGTGCCGTCCAGGGTATACCAGCGAACCTCGATCAGGGTGACCCAGTAGGTGTTGACCGGGATCAACAGCAGCCCGAGCAGCACGGACCGCCAGGTCACCCCGGCACGGCTTCTTTGGCGTTCGTCGCTCACTTCAGGCTATCAGTTTGCTTCGCGGCTGCGGATTTCCTGCCGGATGACGGCCCCGGCACGCAACCGCCTCGAGTCTTTTTCCGAACCTTTTCCCTGCCGCAATCTTCCTGCAACGGTCCGGCGGTAGCATTAGTTTGAATCTTGATACCGGCAAGCGTTCCGGATCCAGGGAGGAGAGAAAGATGCGTATCCCGGATGACTTCAGGCTTCCCGAGATCGATGAGCCGGAAGCGGGGCTCAGCGACATCTACCAGGAGTATGCTGAAAACACCCTGTGGGAGCTGATGTTCGAGGAGCTGCCTCTGCTCCCCGACTCCTTCCCGCAGGGGTTGACATAAGCGCCGAAGGCGCCAGTCAGGCCGCGGCTGCCGCGGCCTTTCTCTGTCTTTCCCCTTTCCGCGAGCGGCCCGCGGAGCGCGGCGGCTCCAGCGAGAGCTCCAGAACCTGGTCCATGTCCCGCACGTAGACGATCTCCAGCCCGTTGCGGACGTTCTCCGGAACGTCCTCCTCCACGTCCTTGCGGTTGGCTTCCGGCAGAAGCACGGTCCGGACACCCGCGCGGCGCGCAGCCAGCACCTTTTCTTTGATGCCGCCCACCGGCAGAACCTTCCCGCGCAGGGTCACCTCCCCGGTCATCGCCAGCCGCGGCCTCATCCGCCGTCCGGTGAGCAGCGAAACGAGAGTGGCCGTGATGACAGCCCCCGCGCTCGGGCCGTCCTTCGGGACGCCTCCGGCGGGAACGTGCAGGTGGATGTCGGTGTTCCGGAACAGCTCTTTGTCGATTCCCAGCGCTTCGGCCCGGGAGCGCACCCAGGACAGCGCGGCGCGGGCGGACTCCTGCATCACGTCGCCCAGCTGCCCGGTGAGGATCAGCTGACCGCTTCCGGGCATCCTCGCGGCTTCGACGAACAGCACATCCCCTCCCACCGGCGTCCAGGCCAGGCCGATGCCGACGCCGGGAGTGGTGGTGCGCTCCACAACCTCCTGCTCCAGGAAGCGCGGAGCTCCCAGGAACTCCTGCACGGTTTCGTCCGTCACCACCACCGGCTCCTCGCGCCCCTCGGCGAACTGCCTCGTGGCCTTCCGGCAGATGGCAGCGATCTGGCGCTCGAGATTGCGCACGCCGGCCTCCCGGGTGTAGCCGCGGATGATCTGCCGGAGCGCGCTGCGGCGCCACCGGACGTGCGTCTTCTTCAGCCCGTGCTCCTCCATCTGCTTGGGGACGAGGTGCCTGCTGGCGATCTGAACCTTCTCCTCCTCCGTGTAACCCGGAATCTCGATGACCTCCATCCGGTCCCTCAGTGGAGGCGGAATGGTCTCCAGGATATTGGCCGTGGTGATGAACAGCACTCTGGACAGGTCGAAGGTGACCTCCAGAAAATGGTCGCGGAACGTGGAGTTCTGCTCCGGGTCCAGCACCTCCAGCAGAGCGGACGAGGGGTCGCCCCGGAAGTCCCGGCCCACCTTGTCGATCTCGTCCAGCATGAACACGGGGTTGTTTGTGTCGGCCCGCCGGATGCCCTGAATGATCTGCCCGGGCAACGCCCCGATGTAGGTGCGGCGGTGCCCCCGGATCTCCGCCTCATCGTGCATACCGCCCAGCGAGATGCGCACGAACTTCTTTCCCAGAGCGCGAGCGATGGACATCCCCAGCGAGGTCTTCCCCACACCCGGCGGGCCCACCAGACAGAGGATGGGCTGGCGCACAGTCCCTTCCGTCTTGAACTTGCGGACGGAGAGATACTCCAGGATCCTGTCCTTGACCTTTTCCAGCCCGTAATGATCCTCGTCCAGGATCCTGCGGACCGTGGGAATGTCGAGATTGTCTTCCGTGGCCCGGTTCCACGGCAGCTTCACCAGCCAGTCCAGGTAGTTGCGGGTGACGCCGTATTCGGGATGGCCGGCGGACATGCGGGTGAGGCGCTCCAGCTCGCGCTCCGCCTGAGTCCGCGCCTCCTCGGGCATCCCGGCCGCCTCGATGGCCTGGCGAAGCTCCTCGATCTCGTCGCGGTCCCCCTCCTGGCCCAGCTCTCTCTGGATGGCCTTGAGCTGTTCGCGCAGATAATATTCCCGCTGAGACTTCCCGAGCTCGGTGTGGACGTCGCTTGCGATCTTGTTCCCGATCTCGACGACCTCCAGCTCGCGCGTGAGGATCTTCAGGATCAGACGCATCCGGGCCCGCAGCCCCAGCGTCTCCAGGATCTGCTGACGCTCCAGCGGCGGGACGGGCAGGTGAGCCGCCATCGTGTCCGCAAGCACCCCTGCCTGCGGAATACGGGTGATGGCCTGCAGTTCGTCCGGCAGGTTGTCGGAAGCCGCCACCAGGCGGGAGAACAGGCGGGTCAGATTGCGCTTGAGCGCTTCGATCTCCAGCTCGTCTTCGGGCTGATAGTCGATCTCGTCCGCCAGCTTCTCCACCCGCACGCGCAGATACGGCGACGTCTGGACGGCTTCCAGGATGCGGATACGCTTCAGGCCCTGGACGATCATCCGCTGCCCGTCCGGCAGGCGCATCATGGTATGGATGACCGCGGCGACCCCGATGGGGTGGACGTTGGCGATGTCCGGCTGCTCCTGCTCCGGATTGCGGGAGAGGGCAAGCCCCAGCACCTTCTCCCCCTTGATGACGGCATCGTCCACCAGCTTGATGGAACTTTCGCGCCCGATGCTCAGAGGGACGATGACGTGCGGGAAGGCCACGGTCTCAATGAGCGGCAGCAGCGGCAGGATGTCCGGGATGGCGATGCCCTGCTCCTGACGCCCGTCGCCCGCCTGCTCGCTCTGTTCGGTGGCCGTTTTGCGGCGGTCGATGATCTGAAAGTCTCCGCCTGAGGCCTCTTCGTTCTCCCTGTTCTCCATTCAGACCTCTATTCGGATGAGATGGGCACGGAGCGGGGTCCGGCCGGGTCCACGGCAAGCTTGGGCAGGGTCACCACGAAAAAGCCGTCCCGCGCCACGGCGGAAACCCGCTCGCGGTCCAGTCCGCCCACGTGGGGAAGAGCCACCGTGCGCTCGAACGGGCCGGTGTAGATCTCGAGCTGGTGATAGCGGACGGCCCGGGAACGGGCCTCGTGATCGTCCGAGCGCACGCCCTGAATGTGCAGATAGCGTCCGTCCGCCGAGAGAGTCAGCGAGAGATCCGACGCTTCCACCCCCGCCGCGCAGATCTTCACCACCACGGCGTCCTCTGTCTCGTATATGTCAACGCGCGGCACCCAGAGCCCGTCGCCGGGCATCCGCTCGGCGAACATGCTCCGCACCGACTCGTCGGCCCACTTTTCCATCTCCCGGCTGATGCGCCGGATCCAGTCGAACTCGTTGTCCATCCTCATTCCGGTCCTTCCGCCTGCGTGCGTATGTGGCAGACAGATCCCCCGGGCGGCCCTCCGGCGCCCGGGCGCGGGCGTCCGGAAAGTATTGTACACTCTCCGGCCCGCTGTAAGGCGCCGTCCCTCAGTCCAGGATCACCGTCCGGCCGGTCCGCGCGGACTCGTAGGCCGCCAGCGCGACCTCCAGCGCCTTCAGCCCGTCGTGGCCCGTCGCAAGCCGCTCCGGGAAGCTTCCGCGGCAGGCATCCAGAAACGCGCTGACGAGCCCTGTGTCGATGTTGGAGCCCCATGGATGATAGGTGGCGCGCATCAGGGCATCGCTGTATCCGACGATCTTCTGATTGAACATATCCAGGCTGGCCGTGCCCTGAGTGCCCACCACCTCCATCGTGACATCGCCCCACGTCGGGTAGCTCTTCGGCCGGGACCAGCTCGTGTCAAGAGTCGCGAACACGCCGTTCGCGAATTCCATCGTCAGCACGCCGCAGTCGTCGAAGTCCAGACCGTACATGCGGTTGGAGATCTCAGCGTAAACCTGCCTGACTTCGGAACCGGTCATCCAGCGCATCAGGTCCACCACATGCACCGTGTGGTCGATGACCGCCCCTCCTCCGCTCTTGTCCAGCTCGATGAACCACCCGCCGGGCATGGTGCCGCGATTGGTGCCCGCTATGGCAAGGATGTCTCCGAGCTCGCCGGCCCGGACACGCTCCCGCAGCTGCCACATCGCCGGGCTGAATCTGCAGGGAAAAGCCGTAGCCAGGTGGACGCCCGCGGAGGCGGCCGCATCGATCATCGCCCGGGCGTCATCAAGAGTGGTGGCGATGGGCTTCTCGCAAAGGATATGCTTTCCGGCCCGGGCGGCCCGCTCGGCAAGCTCCCTGTGCCCCGCGTTCTCCGAGCAGACGACCACCCCCGCGATGTCCGCCGCCAGGAACTCGTCCAGATCGGCCACATACCGCGAGCCGAACTGCTCCGCCATCTGCCTTCCCCGCTCTTCGTCCGTGTCCCAGATGCACTCGATCACGGCATCGGGCAGGCTGCGCAGGCTGGACGCATAGCTTCCCGCGTGCATGTGGGCGAAACTGGCCATTCCGATCTTGACTGCGGACATGTCAGCTCTCCTGGTATCGAAGCGCGACCGGCTCCCCGGTCCTCATGGACTCCAGCGCCCCCAGCGCGATCTCCACCGCGGCCCGGGCATCCTCGAGGGATACCTTCGGCGGCTCCCCGGTGCGGACACAGTGGAGGAAGTGGCGGATCTGGGCGGTGTAGGGGCTCTCGGCGAGCGGGCTTTCCGGCACCTCGACCGCAGGGCGCGTCCCCGCCGCCGCGAACCGCGAGACACGCAGGGTGGCGCTGTCGCGGCTGGAGAAGTCGAGCAGCCCCTGCGTCCCGGCGATCTCGTAACGCGTCTCGAAACCGGCCGGACGCATCCAGGTGCCCTCGACGTGAGCGATTGCGCCGCTCCTGAAGCGGATCGTGACCAGGGCGTAGTCCTGCCCGTCCCGCCCCGAATGCGCAAGCCCCCGGGCATACACCCGCTCCGCTGGTCCAAGCACCCATCGGAGCCAGTCGAAGTCGTGGATGATGAGGTCCAGCACCACCCCGCCGCTCTGAGCAATGTCCCTGTACCAGGAATCCTGTCCGCGCGGCATCCCGCCGCCGCGGGACGTGCGGACCACCGCGGGCTCCCCCACGAGACCCGCGTCCACCGCCTCCTTGCCGCGAACGAACTCCGGGAAAAAGCGGAGAACGTGGGCCACCATTGCGGTCCTCCCGCTCCCCCTGGCCGCCTCGATGATCGCGTCGCACTCCTGCAGAGTGCGCGCCATCGGTTTCTCCAGCAGCAGATGCTTGCCGGCCTTCAGCGCCTGCACGGCCAGGGCGGCGTGGAAGGGCGTGGGAGCGCAGACATCCACAGCGTCCACATCACACTCGCCGAGAGCTTCCTCGAGTGTTGCGAAGACCCGCGCCTGCTCTCCCGCAAGGGCGGCCGCGGCTTCCCTGTCCGGGTCGATGACGGCGGCTAGCCGGGCTTCGCCCGTTTCGCGGAAAGAAGCGGCGTGGCGCCGGCCCATCCCCCCCGCGCCGACGATGGCTACGTTCAACATCGCGTACTCATCCTCTCCCTGGCCCTCACCCGTTCGCCGCAACGGGCCCATCCGCGGCGCGGCCGGCGGGGCCTGAACCCCCCGGTGCGGGCGCCGTACTCAGCCCAGGAACAGATACGGGTTCTCCAGCAGCTCCTTCACGTGGGCCAGGAACTCGGCCGCCGGAGCGCCGTCCACGATGCGGTGATCGAACGTCAGGCAGAGGTTCATCACCGGCCGCACCTCGATCCGGTCGTCCTGCGTGACCACCGGTCTCTTCTGGATGGCGCACACGGCAAGGATGGCGCACTGCGGAGGGTTGATGATGGCGTTGAAATGCTCCACACCGTAAGCGCCCAGGTTCGTCACCGTGAACGTGCCGCCGCTCAGCTCCGACGGGCCCAGCCGCCCGGAACGGCCGCGCTCGGCCAGGTCGCGGACCTCGGCGCTGATCGCCCAGAGAGGCTTCAGGTTTGCATCCCGCACCACCGGAGCCAGCAGGCCGTCCGGCACCGCCACCGCAACGCACACATGCACCCCGTCGTGGATGCGGATCTGATCCCCCTCCAGGGAGGAGTTCATGATGGGATAGTCCTCGATGGCGCGGGCAACCGCCTTGATGACAATGTCGGTGAAGCTGAGCTTCACACCGTGCTTCTTCTCGTAGAGCGGCCTGAGCTGCTCGCGCATCCGGGAGGCTTCGGTCATATCGACGCCCATCGTGAGCGTGACCGGGATGACGGAACGGGCGCTCTTCTCCAGGTTGTCGGCGACGGCCTTGCGAAGCCCGGCGAACGGGATGACACCTCCCAGCGGCACGCGCGGGGCAAGCGGGACTGCGGCAGGCGCCGCGGCGGCTTCGACATCCTCCCTGCGGATCTTGCCGCCCGGGCCGGAGCCGCTGACGGAGGCCAGGTCCACGCCCTTCTCCTCCGCCACCTTCGCAGCCAGGGGCGTTGCGGCCGGCGCGGCGGGAGCTGCTGCGGCTCCGCTCTCGATGGCCCGCAGCACATCTTTTTCGATGATCCTCCCGCCGGGGCCGGATCCCGGAGCAAGCTGCGCCAGGTCGATGCCATGCTCCTCCGCCAGCCGCCGGGCCCGCGGGCTGGCAGCCACCCTCCCGCCGGCGGGAGCGGCATCCCTTGCGGGGGCGGGTGCGGGAGCGGCCGCGGGAGCAGGCTGCGCTGAATCTTTCTGCTCTGCGGATTCCGCGGGAGCCGCAGCTTCCGCCGGCGCGCCGGCCTCTTCCAGCAGCGCGGAGATGTCCTCGCCCGGCTCTCCCAGGATGGCGATCAGACCCTTGACCGGGACCGTCTCATCCTCTTTCGCGACGATCTTCAGCAGAACACCGGAGTCCGGTGACTCCACCTCCATGTTGGCCTTGTCCGTCATCACTTCGAGGAGCGGCTCTTCCTTCTCGACTCGCTCGCCCTCCTTCTTGAACCACCTGATGATGGTCCCTTCCTCCATGGTCTGGCCCAGCAGGGGGAGAGTCACTTTCGTCGCCATTATCTGCCTCCGTAGAAATCTTCCAGCTACACCCGCGCCGGCGGCCTGCCGCCGCGGCCATGGTATTCTATCCGTTTTGGCGGGCAGTTTCCTGCCCGGGGGAGCCCGCCGGGGCGGGCGGCAAGGACCGGGAGCGGCACGGGCATCCGCGGCCGGAGGACTGGAGGGAGTGCTGCCAGCACACGAACGGTCGCAGAGGGCCTGAGACTCCGGATCCGCCACGCGTGCAGGACGGGAACAGCCGGCTCCGGCCGCCCGGCGGGCGATCAGGCCACCCCGAGCGTCTTCAGGATGGCGTCTCTGTCCACGGGAAGCTCGATGAGCGGAGGAGCGACGGCCACCGCACGGTTGGGGTCCTTCAACCCGTGCCCGGTCAGAATGCAGACGCAGGTGGCGGGCTCCCGGAAATACCCCGACGCGGCCGTCTTGCGCAACCCCGCCACGCTGGCGGCCGAGGCAGGCTCGCAGAAGATCCCTTCCAGCGAGGCCAGCATCCGGTAGGCCTCCACGATCTCCTCATCGGTGACCATGTCGATCAGCCCTCCGGACTCGTCACGCGCAGCCTCGGCCTGCTTCCAGCTTGCCGGATTCCCGATGCGGATGGCGGTGGCGATGGTCTCCGGCCTCTCGACGGGATGCCCGTGGACGATGGGCGCGGCGCCGGCCGCCTGGTAGCCGAGCATCTTCGGAAGACGGCTGATCACGCCCGCCGCGTGATACTCGCGGTACCCCTTCCAGTAAGCGGTGATGTTCCCCGCGTTGCCCACGGGGATGCAGTGGTAGTCCGGCGGCCCTCCCAGAACGTCGCAGATCTCGAAGGCGCCGCTCTTCTGCCCCTCGATGCGGAACGGATTCAGGGAGTTCACGAGCTCAATGGGATACTCCTGCGTGATCTCCCGCACCAGACGCAGGGCGTCGTCGAAGTTGCCGTCGATGGCGATCACCTTCGCCCCGTGCATCAGCGACTGGCTCACCTTGCCGAGCGCCACCTCGCCCTTCGGCAGCAGCACGGCGCACTGGATGCCGGCGCGGGCCGAATAGGCCGCCGCGGACGCCGCCGTGTTGCCCGTGGACGCGCAGATGACGGCCCTGGCCCCCGCCTCCACGGCCTTGGAGATGGCCATGGTCATCCCGCGATCCTTGAAGGAGCCCGTGGGGTTGAGCCCTTCGTACTTCACGTAGACCGTCAGCTTCGGATCGATGGCCTTGGCGAGCGCGGGCACAGGGATGAGAGGGGTATCGCCCTCCAGCAGCGTGACAATCGGGGTGGAGTCCGAGACCGGCAGCCAGTCCCGGTATTTCCTGATGATGCCCACCCGATCTGCCGCACGGTCCGCCAGCGCTTTCATCACCGCCTCCTGAATCATTCCTCCACCCGGAGGAACGCGCAAACCTTCTCCACAACGGACAGCTGCCCGATCCGCTCCAGCGCGTCCCGGAAGCTCTTCTCGCGCACTTCGTGGGTGAGGAAGATGATCTCCGCCACCCCTTCGTGGGAGTCCTTCTGGATGACCGCCGCAATGGAGACTCCCTCCGCACCGAACTCCGAAGCGATCGCCGCCAGCACTCCCGGCGCATCCGTGACACGCATCCGGACGTAGTAGCGCGCCGTGATGTCGTCAGGCGGCACCACAGGCAGGTCCCGGAACTCCGGGCACCGCAACCGCCCGCACGCTCCCGCCCGGATGTTGCGCGCGATCTCGATGATGTCTCCCACCACCGCGCTGCCGGCCGCAAGCCCGCCCGCCCCCGGCCCGAAGAACATGGTGTCTCCCACCGCGTTGCCCGTCACGTAGATGGCATTGTTGACCCCTGCGACAGACGCGATAGGATGGCTGAATGGAACCAGGGTGGGATGCACGCGCGCCTCGATGCGCCCGTCAACGCGCCGGGCGATGGCCAGGAGCTTGACGCCGTAGCCCAGTTCGCGGGCGAATTCGATATCCTGGGGCACCACCCCCGTGATTCCCTCGCACAGGATCTGCTCCACCCGGATTCTCGCGTGGAATCCCAGCGACGCCAGGATGGTGAGTTTGTAGCGCGCGTCGAAACCCTCCACATCGTTCGTGGGATCGGCCTCGGCGTATCCCAGCTCCTGGGCCTCCTTCAAGACCGAAGGAAGGTCGCCCCCGCCCGCGGCCATCGCCGTCAGGATGTAGTTGGTCGTCCCGTTGACGATCCCCAGGATGCGCTCCACGCGGTTGCCCGCCAGACCCACCCTCAGAGGAGAGATGATGGGAATCCCGCCGCCGACGCTCGCCTCGAAATAGAAGTCGCACCCGTTCTCTTCGGCCAGGCGCAGGAGCTCCGGTCCCTGCCGGGCCAGAAGCTCCTTGTTCGCAGTGACCACGTGCTTGCCCGCCGAGAGAGCCTCCCGAACGATCTCCGCCGCAGCCCCCACCCCGCCGATGAGCTCGCAGACGATTTGAACGTCGGGGGACTCGAGGACCCGCCGGGCATCCGTGACCAGCTCCACCCCCGGCCCAACCCGGCCGCCCAGCTCCGCAGCCCGGATGTCCGCCACCATCCGCGTCTGCACCGGCACCCCGACCTGACGCGCGATGGTGGGCGCGTTGTCCCGCAGGATGGTGTAGGCGCCCTGCCCCACGGTCCCGAAGCCGATGATCCCCACCCCGACGGGAGCGTCTGTCTGAACCAACTGATTAGCTCTCCAGATCCTCGACCGGCTCGACGAACATCAGCGGCTCGTCGGCCTGCACCAGTTTGCCGCTCTCGGCGACGATCTCAACGATACGCCCCGCCACCTCGGCGGGAACCTCACTGAACACTTTCATGGCCTCGATGAGGCCGATAGTCTGCCCGGCCGTCACGACATCCCCCACATCCACGAACGGCGGAGCGTCCGGCGAAGGGGCGCGGTAGAAGACGCCGGTCATCGGCGCGGGCAGCGGAACGCCGCGCTTCCGGACGGGCGCCTCCGGCGCAGGCCGCGGCTTCGCGCGGCGGGGCTCCCGGACCGGAGGGGCAGCGGCAGAAACCGCCGGTGCGGCCTGATCCGGGGCGGCGGGAGGCGGAGCGAATCCCCGGATGGTGACCGAGAGAGAACCCTCGCTGACCGTCAGCTCTTCCAGCCCGTAACGCTCGGCGATGGAGATCAGCTGACCGATCTGCTCGATGTCTATCCTGGCGGCAGTCATGACGTTCCCTGTGACCCCCTGTGAGCATACGGACCCGATCCCGGCCCGTGCGATGCGCGGCGTTCCCCCTCCGGCGGGGATTATAGCCGCAAAGGGACACGCTTGATGGGCGGAGGGAACCCGGGGTCCGGCGGGCTTCAGGCGTCCTCCGGAGGCAACAGCTGCACCGGGCGGCGCACGGCGGGTGTGGACTCGCGCTCCATCAGGATGGGCCTCAGCCGCACCGTGACCGCCTCGTCCGCCCGTCCTCCCCCGATGCGCGACATGAGGAGCTTGACCGCCTCCCAGGCGATCTGGCGCGTGGGCTGGCGGATGGTGGTCAGCCGCGGAGTGACGAAGCTGGAGACATCCAGATCGTCGTAGCCCGTCACCGCGATATCCTCGGGCACGCGCACTCCCCGCGTGCGGCAGGCAAACAGGGCCCCGATGGCCACATGGTCGTTCATGCCCACGAGGGCGTCAACCGTTCCGCCGGAGTCAAGGAACTCGGACACGCAGAGAAACCCGTAGTCCTCGAGCGGCTCCCAGTAGCGCTCCCGGCCGATCCGCACCACGTCGGCGCCGAACTGCTTCGCAATGTCGCAGACCCCCTCGATGCGCTCGCGGATGGAGGTGGACATGAAAGACTCGTCCAGCGGCACGATCAGCCCGATGCGGCGGCGTCCGGCCGCGATCAGATGGTCTCCGATCAGCTGCCCGGCCAGCCGGTGATCCGTCATCACGGCGTCCGCGGAGACGGAAGGGACGAACCTGTCCAGAAAGACGAACGGGAAACCGCCCCGGCGGAGCCTCTCGAACTGGGCGGCATTCGCGGAGCTGCTGGAGGGCGCCACGAGCAGCCCGTCCACACGCTTCTCCCGGAGCAGGCCGAGATGCTCCGTTTCCAGCTCGGCGTTACCCCCCGAGCAGCACAGCAGCAGATTGTAGCCCTGACTGCCCGCAGCCTCTTCGATCGCTGCCAGCAGTGTTGCGTAGAAGGAGTTGGAGACGCCGTTCGTCACCACCCCCAGGGTCCCCGTCCTCTGGCGGCGAAGGGAGCGGGCCAGCGTGTTGGGGGTGTAGTCCAGCTCTGCGGCGATGGCCAGGATCCGGGCGCGGGTCTTGGGGCTCACCCGCCCGCTGCCGGTCAGGGCGCGGTGGACGGTGGTCTTGGAGACCCCCACCCGCGCCGCGATCTCTTTCATCCCCGGGCTGTTGATGTCTTCGGCCGCCCGCCCGGAGACGGAGGCGTCCGGGACATCGGTTCCCGGTTTTTTCCTTCTCAAAACTCGGATACCTCCCGCAGGCCCCGCTCTGCTCCAGGCGGAACCGAGGAACGAAGCGCTCGCCGGCCGCCGAACTTTCTTTGCCCCGGCAGGCGCGCCGGGGGCGCAAAGAGCGACAGCCTGCAATCATTCTAGCACGCCCGGCCGGCCGGTGGCACAGAGCGCACAGACGGGTCAGCGGACGGCGGCATCATCGAACCAGCACTCCCCTCCGGCCGCGCTCAGGGTCATGCGGAGCCGACCGCATCCTTCCGGGACCGCGAAGTCCACGAACAGCCGCTGCCACTCCCCGCCCCGCACTCTGCCCTCATCCGCGTGAACGGCCATCAGCCGCCCGGCCCGGTCGAAGCAGGAGATGACCAGGCGGGCATCCGCCCCTCGCGGTGAACAGACATGCACCTGAGCCGCCGTCCGGCTCCCGGCACGCTCCGGAGGGTGGTAGTCCTGCCGGGCGAGCACGGCGGAATCCTGCTCCGTGCGAGGAGCGGCCCGCAGGGAGCACTCCCCCGTCCGCCGGACGGAGGCATCCAGACCGGCCTCCTCCGCCAGAACCCAGAAGCGCGGCACCCCCCCGCCGATTACGTCCTCGAAGGAGCCGTTGCGGAACGGCCCGGGCCGCGCCGCTGCCGCCGGACCTCCGGGGTCCCAGGCTTCCTCCGAGAGAGCGCGGACGTTGTCGAACCAGACGGTCCCGCGGCCCTCGAGGACCACCTCCAGAATGGCGCTGCCCGCTCCGGCGGGCACGCGGGCGGACGCTCTCAGCGGCCGCCAGTCCGATGTGCCGCTCAGCCAGGACGTCTCCGGCTCGGCGAGCGGTCCGCTGCCGTCCGCAGCAAAGAACACCAGACGGACGAAGGCCCGGCCCCGAAGCCCCCGCGCGCAGGCCTGCGCCTCGATTTGGACGCGGTCCGAGAGGGGAACGAGGGCGAGGGCCGCTCCGGCGGTCACCGTCGCGCCGTCCTCCGAAGAGAGCCGGAGCGCGAAGGCGCCGGTGTGCTTCCGGGAGGCATCCCGCGTGACCGTGCCGCCGCCCTCCGCGAACCAGTAGGCCGCCCCCCCGCCTCCGTCCGAGGCCTCGAACCCTGAGTTGAGTACCAGGTTCGTCCCGCGAGCGGGGGCGTGCAGGTCGCGCAAGGACCGGCTGACATAGAGATGCGCGAGGAAGGGGGACGCAAGGGCCGCAACCGTCAGGGCGGCGAGAGCGGCCGTCAACCGCGGCGAGGCGTGCGCCCCCCGCAGCGGCGAGGGCGGAGGTATGATCGGGCGCCGGGGAGCGCCTGCGGCATCGAAGCGCCTGCGACGGGACGGGCCGGAAGGCGAGGACCGATCGGCAGTGGCCATCTCAGAGCAATTTTCGGGCTCCCGGCGCCCGCCCTGAAGGGCAACCCTCCATGCGGAGAGCGATGCAATGCCGAGGGAAGGGCAATCTCCGGAGGAGATGAGGGGCCGGGAGTCAAAGGGCTGCCAGGGAGCGCCGGAACCTGCCCCGCGCGTTGCCCACATCAACCGACGACGGAGGACAGAGCCATTTCCAGAAAGATCGCTTTCATCGGAGCGGGAAGCTTCGGATTCACCCGGGGGCTGGTGCGGGACATCCTGACGTTCCCGGCGCTCTCGGACGCCACGCTGGCGCTGATGGACATCGACCGGGAACGGCTGGAGTTCATCACCACGGCCGTCAACCGGATCATCGAAGCGGGAAACTACCCGGCGAAGGTCATCTCGACGCTGGACCGCCGCGAGGCTCTGGACGGGGCAGACGGAGTGGTCTGCACCATCCTGCAGGGCGGGGTGGACGTCTTCCGCAGCGACATCGAGATCCCCAAGAAGTATGGCGTGGACATCAACGTGGGCGACACCCGCGGTCCGTCCGGCATCTTCCGGGCGCTGCGCACCATCCCGGTGATGCTGGACATCTGCCGCGACATCGAGGAGCTTTGTCCGGACGCGCTGCTCCTGAACTACACCAATCCGATGGCCATGCTGTGCCGCGCGATGCTCGGCGAGACCCGGGTGAAGCTGACCGGGCTCTGCCACAGCGTGCAGGGCACGGCCATGATGCTGGCCCGCTGGATCGGCGCGCCCTACGAGGAGATCACTTACCTGTGCGCGGGCATCAATCACCAGGCCTGGTATCTGGATTTCCGCTGGAACGGGAAGGACGCCTATCCCCTGATCCGCGAGGCGGTCGAGACCCGTCCGGAGATCTACAACGAGGAGCAGGTGCGCAACGAGATGTTCCTGCACCTGGACTACTATGTGACCGAATCCAGCGGGCACAACTCGGAATACAACGCCTGGTTCCGCAAGCGTCCGGACCTCATCGAGAAGTACTGCACGCACGGAACGGGGTGGAACCCGGGGCACTACGCCTACATCCTGAACGAATACCAGAAGGTGGCGGACACCTGGCGCGATCACATACGCGAACAGCTGGAGGCCCCGGTGCGCCTTGAGCGGGGGCACGAGTACGCCGCGAGCATCTTCAACGCGGTCATCGGCGACGGGGAGATGTTCGAGTTCAACGGCAACGTGCTGAACAACGCGCTCATCGACAACCTTCCCCCCGGGTGCTGCGTGGAGGTCCCCGTGCTGGCGTCGCGGCGCGGGTTGAACCCGATGAAAGTGGGGCCGCTTCCCCCGCAGCTGGCTCTGCTGAACAGCATCAGCGCCCAGTGCGAGGAGCTGGCGGTCCAGGGAGCCCTCGAGGGCGACCGCCGGAAGGTGTTCCACGCCGTCTGCTACGACCCGCTGACATCGGCGGTGCTGAGCCTGGCGGAGATCCGGCAGATGGTGGACGAGATGTTCGAGGCGAACCGGGGCTGGCTTCCGCAGTTCGGAATGGGCGCTCAGTAGCGCTGCAAGGGTAAGAAACCCAGCGGGAGACGAATCTCCTCAGGCGCTCCGTCTCCCGCACCACTTCATCCTCGTCCCAATCAGGGTGCGCGACGTGGAGCAGTTCGTGAACGATGTCCTCCGCGGTAAGGCGGCGCGTATGATAAATGACGGGCGGCGATTCCGCCAGCACCACCCCCACCAGAGAACAACCGGGACGCCCATTCTCCCCCGTCACCTGAAACGGACTGACCCGTTCCAGGCGAACGGCAACTTGCAGACCCAGGCGGCCTCTCCAGTGTTCCAGACAGTCCTGCGCCCCTGAGCCCGTCAGAGGGCTGCTCCAACCCCAAGCGGCCCCGGCCCGGCGCAAGCCGCGCCCCCTTATCAGCCGAACTCGAAGGTCACGAGACCTCCGGGACATTCAACCGTTCGTACAGGTCGCGGCTCACGAATTTGAACAGGCGGGAGCCGCCTTCCTCGGCTGTCACCGCATAGCGAGTCTGCACTCCACTGGCAGTCACGCGCTCGATCTTCTGTTTGCGCACCCGGTCGTCCGGGACAATCACTTTCGCCCGGGTCCTGACATCATAGAACTCCACCGCGATCCATCCTTTCTTTACTTTTGCGGATGAGGCCGGGAGCACGGCCGGCTGGAAAGGCGGCACGGCCCTGCAACAGCGGGCATCATCGTCATCACCGGCGGCGACACCGGGCCAGCAGGGCCGTCCCGGCGGTCAGAACGAGAAGCCCCGAGGGCTCAGGGACCACCTCGCCTTTCAGCTCGAAAGCGAAGTTGTAGCCGGACATCTGCCACGCTGCCGACTCGCTGGTCCTTCGCCACCGGGCATCCCCCCAGTTTGCGGGGGTCGACCAGAGCACCGCAAAGACGGGATCGTCCGGCCTGCCTCCACGGTTGAAGATGCTGACGGCGTAGAGTTTATTTGCTTCCAGCAGCACTGGACTGGCCAGCGAGACTTCCCAGCGGAAAAGAGGGACACCTTTCGAGCTGGTCAGAACATACTGCCGCGGAACGGGGCCTAACACAAGCTCCAGGAAGTGCGACGGGACAGGATTGCCTCCCTGCGTCTCGTATAGACGGACGACAAAGTCATCCGAGCCTTCCGGGGTGACCGCGCCCGCCTGCCCCTGCCGGAAGTAGCGGCCCCACCAGGCAATGCCCGTCAGCGAGAAGGCAGGACCACCGGTGAGCAGGAATTCATCCGCCTGCCACTCCGGCCAGCGGGCATCGCTGAAGAAGCCGAGGTCGTTGGTGAGGAGAGGCTTGTTGACGAAAAGCGTCTGACCGGCGGCTACGGGGTCCGCGCGCAGGACGGCCAGAGCGATTCCCGACAGCAGGACAGCCGCCCTGATTCGCCTCCGTATCATCAATCGATGTTTCATCCGTGGTTGCTCCCATTCGCCTTCGGCTAAACAGAAAAGGCGTTCATCTTATAATACTGTGAGCCAATTTATCTGTCAGGTGACTCACACGCATCGTATACTGGAAGCGCCAACGTGTCAACAGCCGGGAGCCGCGCGCAACGCGGCAAGGGCGGTTCGAGGAGGGAGGGCAAGGGCCGTGATGGGATGAGCCTATAATTTCCCGGGATTTTTGTCAGGTAAATGACATTCTGTGAAAGATTGAGCTATATAGGTAGTCGAACAGTCGGGGTAAAAACCGGGTCCGGGGAGGGCCAGAGAAGGACTGTAGAACCGTGAACGCAATCGAACCAGCAACAGTGCTGCCTGCAATCGACCAGGAGCTGAAAGCTCTGGGGCTGAGGCTGACTCCGCAGCGGAGCCACATCCTGGCCGTGCTCAAGGCTGCGGAGAGGCCGATCTCGGCTTACGACATCTACTCTCAGCTGAAGTCCACGTTCCCCCACATCAGCATCGACACGGTCTACCGGAACCTGACGATGTTCACGACCATCGGAGTGGCGCTGCAGATCAATCTGCAAAACGCTGCCAGCGCTCTCTTCGAATACCAGGGGGAGCGGCACCATCACCACGCGGTGTGCATCCGCTGCGGCAAGAACGTCTGCGTGGAGGCGTGTCCCGGGGTGCCTGAAGTCAAGTATCCGGAAGGGGAACAGGGCTTCCAGGTCACCGGCCACGCTTTCGAGCTGTACGGCTTCTGCGCTGAGTGCCAGAGGCAGGGCACCTATCCGGCGAGGCAGAGGACAGACCGCGGCCGCAAGAACGGCCAGTGAGGCCGCGGCGGTAAGGCACGGCTGCCGGACCAGGCTGTCCGGCAGCGCGTGGCGAGGAGTCTGAATCATCGTGCAGCCTCGGGGGGCGGAAACTTCAGGAGGCTCCCGTCAGGCTGCCCGCGCCGGGAGCCTATGCGGCCACGATTCGCCGCTCCCTCCGGCGCTCTCTCCCCTCTGTGCCGCCGCTCCATTCCCCCCGGGCTGGCCGGGCGCGCTGCGTTCCCGGCGTGGCTTCGCTTTCGTCTGCGCTTCCCGCACAACCAGGGGCAGGATACGCCTGCCGGAAACGATAAGCGTTCCTCTACAGATACAAAAGCGCTCGCTCTCCCCCGGGGAGATGAGCGATGATTGGCGATGGAGGGGGAGGAACCTGTGAGAGAGCCGATCGGAGCCGGGGTCGTTGGAACGGGCTGGGTCTCCGGCGAACACCTGCGGTGGTACAGGGCGGACCCCCGCTTCCGGGTGGCGGCCATCTGCGGCCGGACGGTGGAAAAGGCGCGCCAGAAGGCCGACGAGCTCGGTCTGGAAGACGTCCGCTGTTATGACGACTATGCGAAGATGCTGGCCGACCCGGAGGTCCAGGCGGTCTCCATCTGCACCCCGCCCCACCTGCACCCGGAACAGACCATCCGGGCCGCGGAAGCGGGCAAGCATATCCTGATCGAGAAGGCGGTCGCGAACGACCCCGCTTCGCTGGGAAAGATGCTGCGGGCGGTGCAGTCAGCCGGTGTGCGGACGGTGGTCAGCTTCGTCCTGCGCTGGAACCCCCAGTTCATCCTGATTCGCAGGATGCTGGACAGCGGCGCGACCGGCCGCATCTTCTACGCGGAGGTGGATTACTGGCATAACATCGGACCGCAGTATCCCCAGTATCGCTGGAACGTGAAGAAGGATGTGGCCGGCAGCTCGTTCCTTTCCGCCGGCTGCCACGCCGTGGACGCCATCCGGTTCTTTACGGGCGACGAGGTGGCGGAGGTCTCGGCCTACTGCACCCAGGTGAACCCGGACTACGAGTACCCGCCCACCGTTGTGGGCGTCCTCAAGTTCCGGGGCGGGGCCGTCGGGAAGGTCTCGTCCGTGCTGGAGGGGCGGTTCCCGTATCTGTTCAATATCGACCTGCTGGGAGAGAGAGGAAGCATCCGCGACAACCGCATCTGGGCTCCGGAGTTCTTCGCGGGCTCCACGGGCTGGGTGGAGGTGCCCACCGTCCGTCCGGATTCGGGCGACGTGACGCACCACCCGTTCCAGGGTGAGATCGCGCATTTCGGGGACTGCATCCTCTCCGGCACGGAGTCGTTCGTGAACCTGGCCGATGCAGCAAAGACGCACGCGGTCTGCTACGCCCTGGACCGCAGCGCCGCCGGGCACAGGCCGGTGAAGCTGGAGGAGATCTATGACGAGATGCAGTGACGCTCGGGCGCCGGAGCGGCGCCGCGTGACCGTCGACGATTACGTCGCCTACCAGACCAACGGCTATCTCATCGTCCGCAAGCTGTTCGACAACGCAGAGGTGGAAGAACTTGCGGAGCACGCGATAGACCTCCTTCACGGCCGGGCACCGCTTCCCGGCCTGGCCCCTCCCCCTGACGATGCCTCGCTCGACCAGTTGATGGACCGGATGACCCGGATCCACATGCTTCACCGGGTGGACGCCGTCAGCGAAAAGTATTTCCTTCATCCGCGTGTTCTGGACGTGCTGGAGGCGCTGACCGGGCCCGACGTCCTGGCGCTGCAGACGATGCTGTTCCTGAACCCTCCGGGCAGAGGGGGTCAGGGCTGGCATCAGGACTCCTTTTACATCCTGACATTCCCGGACACATTGATCGGCGTCTGGACGGCGCTCGACCGGGCGGACGAGGAGAACGGCTGCCTGTGGGTGTCGCCGGGATCGCACCGGGAGCCCGTGCGGGCGCTCCCCGGGCAGGAGCTGACCGTCCAGTCTTACGAGGCCTTCGCCGACCTGGAATACGCGGAGAACGTGAGCGTCCAGGACGACTCCGTGAACTCTCTGACGCGGGTGGCCGGCCGCTATCCCCGCCCGGTCCCCGTGGTGCTGGAGCCGGGCGACACCGTGTTCTTCCACGGGCACCTTCTGCACCGGTCATACCCCAACCGGACTGCTGACCGCTGGCGCAGGGCGTTCGTCTGCCATTACTGCAACGCGCGTTCCTGGGTGCCGTGGAACCACGGGGCGCCATTCGAGGGGGACGCCGCGAACGGCGAGCATATCCTGGCCCGCGGGCGCACGCACCTGCCGTTCGCCCTGCCGCGCTTCGGGACACCATGCGCGGCGCTCGAGCTGGCCGGGGGGAGCGCAGCGGAGGAATCGAAGGGCAGCGGATGGAACCCGGAGTGGGCACGGAGCGAAGATTACACGCGGGCCCGCGGGTGACCCGCGATGATTGTGAAGAAGTTTGCAAATCGGTCGCTGTTTTCCTTGCCGGAGACTGAGAACTGATTGCATAATAGGGATGGAACCCCCGGAAGCTTCGACGAAGGGAGCGCTCCGGGCCCATTTGTGCAATGCGTCACAATCGGCGGCGAGGAAGGGCGGAGAAGACAGGGACATAGAGTCGAATGGACGTTTCCGCAATGAATGCGACTGCAGCAGCGGTTGAGGACCTGGACTGGAGCGCAAGGGCTTCCAGGATCGCCGCGGCTGCAGCCGTTCTCGGGGGAGCCGGGTCGCTGGCCGGGCTTTTTCTGGGCGGCGAAGAGTTCTGGTGGATGCTGCTGGTGAACTTCCTGTTCTGGGGCGGCATCGCTCAGGGGATGATCATCTGGGCGGCGATCCTTCGCGCCGCTCAGGCGACCTGGGCTGCGGGGGTGAACCGTGTCGCGCGCTCCGCCGTTCATTTTCTGCCCGTGTCGCTGGTCTTGTTCGCCCTGCTGTTTGCCGGGCGGGAGCACTGGCTGACCTGGCTCCACCATCCGGTCCCGGCAAAGGCGAAGTGGCTGAACGAGGGCTTCTTCTTTGCGCGCAACGCGGCGGCTCTTCTGGTGTTGACCGGGCTGAGCTACTGGTATGTTCTGGCCTACCGGCGGCTGGAGCCCCGGGAAGGGGAGGAACCGTCCGACCACGCGGCAGCCGTCGTGAACCGCCTGGCCATCGGCCTGATCCTGGCGTACGTCGTTGTCTACACCCTTCTTGCGTTCGACCTGGTGATGTCGCTCGAGCCGCACTGGTACAGCACGCTGTTCGGAGCCTACTACTTCGTGGGCAACCAGTATGCGGCGATGGCGGCCATCATCATCGTCGCCACCCTGGCCGGGAGGGCGGCGGGTCTCGAGAAGCATCTGGACTCGCACCGCTTCTCGGACATGGGCAACCTGATGATGGGCTTCGGCATCCTGTTTTCGGGGTTCGTGTTCGCGCAGTGGCTGACGATCTGGTACGGGAACATCCCGGAGGAGGCAACCTACCTGCACCACAGGCTGTATCTGTTTCCGTGGAGAGCGGTGGGAATCGCCATTCTGGTCATCCTGATGTTCGGACCGTTTCTGCTGCTGCAGAGCCGGGCGGCCAAGTCCACCCCTGGAAGGCTGGTGTGGATCGCCGCGATGGTGTTCGCGGGGCTGTGGCTGGAGCGATGGATGCTGGTGGTCCCGGCGCTGGCTCCCGGGAGGCTTGCCGGGCTGGGCCCGCTTTGCTGGAGCATCCCGATCTTCTGCGCCGGGAGTCTGGCGCTGGCGATCATCTCTTCGCTGCGTCAGGGTCCGCGGGTGTCCGGGCTGGATCTCGCCCTGAAGCTGGAGTGAGCCGGGGAAAGGACGCAGGCGACGTGCGAGAGGCTGACATCGGAACAAGACTCCTGAGATGTGCCGCGGGGCTTCTTCTGCTGGCGGGCGCATCCCTGCCGGCAGGGGGGCGGGTGGCCGAGCCGCCGTCAGGGGCTGCGCCGGCAGTTGGGATCGTGGAGCACCTGGGCGAGACCGTTCCGCTGGATCTGGAGTTCCGCGACGAGAGCGGACGCACGGTGCGGCTGGGCGACCTTGTGGACCGCCCCACCGTGCTGTCGCTGGTCTACTACAGCTGCCCGGGGATCTGCACGCCCCTGCTCACCGGTCTTGCCGAGGTTCTGAACCTGATGGACATGCGCCCGGGAGAGGACTACCGGGTCATCACCGTCAGCTTCGATGCGTCGGACACTCCGAAGCTCGCCTCGGAGAAGAAAAGGAATTATCTTAACTTGATTGACCGCCGGGAGTTTCCCGCAGAGGCCTGGAGCTTCCTGACCGGGGATCAGGAGAGCATTGACGCCATCACACAGGCGGTCGGTTTCGGCTACGAGAAGCAGGGACGGGACTTCGTGCACGCCGCGGCCATTTACGTGCTGAGTCCGAAGGGCAAGATCGTGCGTTACCTTTACGGGACGACCTTCCTGCCCCTGGACCTCAAGCTCGCTCTCACCGAGGCATCGCAGGGCCGCGTGGGGCCTACCATCAACAAGATTCTTCTTTTCTGCTTCAACTATGACCCGGACGGCCGGAAGTATGTCCTGAACACCACCCGCATCGCCGGGACGGCAGTCCTGCTGATGGCGCTGGGGTTCGTCATCTATCTTGGCGCGGGCTCGCGCCGCAGAGCCGCATCGGACGGAGAAGGCAACGACCATGGCAGTTGATGTCGCGGGCAGGCCTCACGCCCTGCCGGACTATCTGAATCATAGAGCCGCCTATTCGGGAATCCTCAGCTGGGTCCTCTCCACCGACCACAAGCGGATCGGGGTGATGTACCTGGTCTCCCAGCTTGCGTTCTTCCTGGTTGGAGTGGGGCTGGGGTTCGTGATGAGGCTGGAGATGCTGACCCCCGGCCCGACCGTCATCTCGAACCCTGCCGTCTACAACGCCATCTTCACCGTGCACGGCGTGATCATGATCTTCCTGTTCGTGATTCCGGGCCTGATCGCGTCGTTCGGAAACTTCTTCCTGCCCATTATGATCGGGGCGAAGGATGTCGCGTTTCCCTTCCTGAACCTGCTCAGCTGGTGGCTGTTCATCATCGGGGCGTTCGTGGCCATCGCCTCACTGTTCACGGGCGGGCTCCCGGACACGGGGTGGACCTTCTACGTCCCCTACTCCATCCAGACGAACACGAACACCACGCTGGCACTGTTCGGGGTGTTCATCCTCGGTTTCAGCTCCATCCTGACCGGGCTCAACTTCGTCACCACGGTGCACCAGATGCGGGCTCCCGGAATGCGCTGGGGACGGATGCCGCTGTTCGTGTGGGCGATCTATGCCACCAGCTGGATCCAGATCCTGGCGACGCCGATTCTGGGCATCACGCTCCTGCTGGTGATGCTGGAAAGGATGCTCGGCATCGGGGTGTTCGACCCGGCGCGGGGCGGGGATCCCGTGCTGTATCAGCATCTGTTCTGGATCTACTCGCATCCGGCGGTCTATATTATGATCCTGCCCGGGATGGGGGCCATCTCGGAGATCATCCCGACCTTCGCGCGGCGGACGATCTTCGGATACAAGTTCATCGCGGGGTCCAGCCTGGCGATCGCCCTGTTCGGGTCGCTGGTGTGGGCGCACCATATGTTCACTGCGGGCATCGGCGAGCGGGCGGCCGTGATCTTCTCGCTGCTGACATTCCTCGTTGCGGTGCCAAGCGCCATCAAGGTGTTCAACTGGGTGTCGACGCTTTACCGCGGCTCCATCGAGCTCCGTCCCCCGATGCTGTTCGCGCTGGCGTTCATCTTCCTTTTCAGCATCGGCGGGTTCACGGGCCTGATGCAGGGCGCCCTGGCGCTGGACATCCACCTGCACGACACGTATTTCGTGGTGGCGCATTTCCACTACGTGATGTTCGGGGGGACGGGCTTCGCCCTGTTCGGCGCGCTGCATTACTGGTTCCCGAAGATGTTCGGGAGGATGTACAACGAGAAGGTCGCGACGATCGCGTGGGCTCTGATGTTCGTGGGCTTCAACGTGCTGTACTTCACGATGCTCCTGATGGGATGGCTCGGCATGCCGCGCCGCTATTACGACTACCTGCCGCAGTATCAGAGCTGGCACGTGGTGGCGACGGTGGGCTCGTGGATCCTGATCGCGGGAGTGCTTCTGATGCTGGGCAACCTGCTGGTGGCGTTGAAGCGCGGAGAGAAGGCCCCGGACAATCCGTGGGGCGGAGTGACGCCGGAGTGGAGCACCTCCTCGCCTCCGCCGGTGGAGAATTTCGAGAAGACGCCCACCTTCACCGGCGGGCCGTATGACTTCCCGACGGAGGTTGCCAGGTGAACCATACCGCGACGACCGGGGGCGGAGCGCAGGCGGCGCTCCGGGAGGTCGAGCACCACTTCGACTACACCGGCCGCAAGCTGGGGATGTGGCTGTTCCTGTTCACGGAGCTGCTGCTGTTCGGAGGGCTGTTCGTCGCATACGCCATCTACCGGCACGTGAACTTCGCGGACTTCCACACGGCTGCGAAGGATCTGGACCTGGTGCTGGGGACGGTCAACACGGTCATCCTGCTGACCAGCAGCCTCACGATGGCGCTCTCCATCACGGCGATGCAGAAGGGAAACCGGAGGCTGGCCGTCTGGCTGGTGGCCCTGACGGTCCTGTGCGGGCTTGCGTTCCTGGTGATCAAGTATTTCGAGTGGACGGCAAAGATCTCGCACGGGATATACCCGGCGTCGCCGGAGCTGATGAAGCTTCCTCAGGGCGAGGTCCGCTTCTTCGGTCTGTATTACGCGATGACCGGGCTGCACGGGCTGCACGTGATCATCGGGATGGTGCTCCTGACCGTGATGGCCGTGGTGATCGCGCGCAAGCCGTTCCGCGTCCATTCGTTCCGGGTGGAGGACGCCGAGGAGCCGCTCGCGGGGGCGCGTCCGGCCATTGTGGACGCCGGGGGCAGGCCGCTGTGGAAGGGCGGCGTCATCGACGAGAACGTGGAGCACCTCAGTGTGGTGGTGCGGCTGAAGCCCGGGCCCGAGACCATCCATCCGTCGGACTATGTCAGTCTGGAGAACGCGGGGCTCTACTGGCATCTGGTGGACATCATCTGGATCTTCCTGTTCCCGCTTTTTTACCTGATCACCTGAGGAGGCACAGAAGACCGCAATGGAGCATGGACACGGCGAGAACGGGGGACATGTCGTCAGCTACGGGACGTTCGTCGGCGTCTGGCTGGCGCTGTTGATGCTCACCGCGCTGACGGTGGCGGTCTCCGGTGTGGACCTCAAGCGACTGAGCGTGCTGACGGCCCTGGCCGTGGCGTGCATCAAGACGTCGCTGGTGCTCGGAATCTTCATGCACCTGAAGTATGAAGACCGGATTTTCAAGGTGATGTTCCTGGTGGTGGTCGTCACGCTGGCCATTTTCATCGGCCTGACCTTCACCGACACGACTCTGGCAAGATAGGCGCATGGGAACGGCAGCCTCCAACACTGCGAGCCACGTAGACCAGGTGATGCTGGTGATCCTGGGGATCAGCGTCGTGCTGTTCGTCGGGATCATGGCGACGATGGTGTTCTTCGTCGTCAAATACAGCCGGAAGAGACAGCCGAGGGTGGCCAACATCTCGCACCATACCGGGCTGGAGCTGGTCTGGACCGTGATCCCGGTGATCATCGTGCTGGTCATGTTCTGGTACGGGTTCGTCGGATACAGGGTGATGCGGACGGGGCCGGATGACGCATTGACGGTGACGGTCACGGGAAGGATGTGGTCCTGGCTGTACACCTACGAGAACGGTATCCAGGCGACGGACATGCTGCGCATTCCGGCGGGGGAGCCGGTGAAGTTCGTGATCACCAGCGCGGATGTCATCCACAGCTTTTACGTCCCGGCCTTCCGTGTCAAGTGGGACGCCATTCCCGGTCGCAAGAACCAGTATTTCGTGACTGCGGAGAAGACGGGCACGTTCGACATTTTATGCGCCGAGTACTGCGGCCTGCAGCACGCTTACATGGTCTCGAAGATCCAGGTGATGCCGAAGGCCGAGTTCGAGAAGTGGTACGCCGCGAGCGCTCCAAAGGAGACGAAGCCGGCGCCGGCGCAGGCGGCCGCGTCCGCTCCCGCCGCAGACGGTCAGGGCGCGGCGGTGATGGCTGACGGGCGGCCCGCCGGGTCTCCCGCAACCGCCACCGCCCCGGCCGGCGGCTCCGCCTCCCCTGCGGGCAAGAGCAAGGCGACGGCGCCGGGAGGCAAGCCGGTATCCCCGGCTCCGGCGGCGATCCCGGCCTCGAGCTCCGGTGCGTCACCCGGCGACGCGGCACTGGTGGCAGAGGGCGAAAAGCTGATGGCCCGCTACGCCTGCTCGTCCTGCCACTCCTCGGATGGGTCGCGCCTGGTCGGCCCCACCTTCAAAGGGTTGTACGGCAGCAGTGTGACCGTTTTAGTGGACGGCAAGGAGCGCACCGTCCGAGCGGACGAAGCCTATCTGGAAAAGTCGATCCGGGAGCCGAACGCGGAGATCGTGAAGGGTTACCAGCCGCTGATGCCCGGTCAGCCGAACCTGACCGCGGAAGAACTGAAGGCGATGATCGCCTACATCAGATCGCTGAAGTGAGGGGCGGACGGGCCACGTGAGAGAGCGTCTGAAAGCTGTGCTCGACCTGACCAAGTTCCGCATCGCCGTGCTGGCCACTCTCTCTACGGCGGCGGGATACATCCTGCGGGCGGAGCGGGTGGACACCGGCCTGCTGCCGGTGCTGGCGGGGACCGCCCTGCTGGGAGCGGGCAGCCTGGCGCTGAACCAGGTCCAGGAGCACCGGACGGACGCCCTCATGGAGCGGACGCGCAACCGCCCCATCCCCTCGGGCCGGATGAGCGTTGCGGAGGCGTCCGGGGTGTCGGCCGGGCTGCTTTTCTGCGGGCTGGTGATGCTCTGGGGGTTCGCGGGCATTGTGCCGCTTGCGCTGGGAGCCCTGTGCGTGCTGTGGTACAACGGGGTCTACACCTACCTCAAGCGGTGGACGCCGTTTGCCGTGATTCCGGGATCGGTCATCGGAGCGATCCCGCCGGTGATCGGATGGACCGCGGCGGGGGGGTATCTGACCCACCCGGCCATCATCTCGCTGGCGATGTTCTTTTTCGTCTGGCAGGTGCCGCATTTCTGGCTGCTGTTGCGCAAATACGGAAAGGACTACGAGCGGGCGGAGCTCTCGTCGCTGACGCAGGTGTTCAGCACGGAGCAGCTGACGCGCCTCACGTTCGTCTGGATCGTGGCAGCGGCGGTGACCTGCCTGAGCCTGCCGGTCTTCGGGGCGGTGTATTCCAATCTGGCCGCGGCGGCGCTTCTGGCCTGCGCCGTGTGGCTCGTGTGGCGCGCAAGCGGCCTGCTGATGCCGGAGGCGGACGATGCCTCGTTCCGGCGGACGTTCGTCAGCATCAACGTGTATGCGCTGCTGGTGATGGTGATCGTCTCGGCAGACCGGCTGGTGAAGACCGGCTAGAGGAGACGCCGCCGCGGGCTGTTTTCAGGAGGAGTCCGGAGCGCAACGCGCGCCTCCGGGAGCGTGTAAGGGTATGGAGTTCGTCAACAACCTGCTGTTCCAGCCGACCGAAACGCACCTTGCTGCCTCGAAGCATCTGCTGGTGCTGACCGTGTTCGTGCATTTGTCCTACATTGGCTACGTGCTGGGGACCCTGCTGTTCTCGGTCTTTTTCAATATCGTGGACCGGGACACACCGAGTCACGATGCCCGCACGCTCTCCGAGTATCTGGCGGGGCTGGCCGCCTCCAACCGGGGGCTGATGGTCTACCTGGGGGTGCTGCCGGTGATCGCGGGAGCCGTCCTGTATGCTCAGGTGCTGTATGACACCAGGCAGCTTACGACCGCCGGTTTTGCGGCCGGGGCGGCCATTGTCCCGCTGGCGTTCGTCCTTCTGTCCCTGTACCGCTCCTCCTTCCGGTTTCGCGAGGCCAACTATCCGCTGCACATCGTCCTCGGGGCGGCAGCGCTGGGCGCCTTCTTCACGGCGTATTTCATCATCTGCAGCGGCGTGAGCCTGAGCCTGGATCCGGAGAAGTGGCCGTTCATCCGCAACCCCGCCGAGTTCGCCATTTTCTCGTGGAACAATATCGCCCGCTTCGCGCTGTTCATCGGCGTTTCGCTGGCGATCACGGGGACCTCGGTGCTCTTCCTGTATTTCAGCCCGGAGGCCGAGCGGGAGAAGGAGGAGTCCTACAACCGGCTGGTCCGGAACTTCGCGCTGGGCCTGTCGCTGGGCTCCTGTCTTCTGGTGCCCGTGCTGGTCTACTGGAACCTGATCACCATCCCCGACGTCGGCAAGTCCATCCCGATGTATCAGGTGACGGGGCTCGCGATGGTGGCGCTGGCGGCGGCGGGGCGGTGGGTCTACGGGCTGCTGGTTAACCCGGACGCGCGGCCGGGGCTGCGCCCTCTTGGGGCGGTGCTGGTCTCATTCCTGCTGCTGACCGTGGCGGACTCGATGACGCGAGAATACGCCTTCCGCGACCACAACTACATGCTTCTGGCGAAGGCCGAGGCCGCGAGGCTCGCAGAGGAGTCCAGGCGCAGGGCCGCGGTTGCGGAGAAGGCCGGGCAGGCCGCCGGCGAAGGTGATCCCGCCCAGGGAGAGAAGCTGGCCCAGCTGAACGGGTGCGTATCCTGTCACAGCATCGACGGCTCCGCCAACATCGGGCCCACCTGGAAAGGGCTTTACGGGCGCGAGGTGGTGGTGCTGGAGGGCGGAAAGGAAGTGACGGTGACATCAGACGACGCATACATCGTCCAGTCCATCCGGGACCCGAACTCGCAGGTGGTGAAAGGTTTCCAGGCGATCATGCCGGCGCAGCCGACGATGTCCGACCAGGACATCGCCCACATCATCGCTTACATCAAGACCCTGAAATAGAAAGGACCGGTCTTCCCCGCATGTTGGCCGATCGCAGTGCCGCGAGCCGCAGTGAGAGTACGCGCATTCCAGAGAAAGGGATGGGCCAGGAGATATGCTGAAGCGTCTGGGCGCGTGGGCGGTCTATGCCTACTTCGCGCTGTTCGTGGCGATCATAGCGGCTCTCGGCAGCTACTGGAACTATTTTTATGCCACGCCTGAGCAGCCGATCGCATTCCCGCACAAAACGCACGTCCAGGTGGTGAACCTGAAGTGCGAGAACTGCCACATGTACACGGACAAGGGGCAGCAGGCCGGCATCCCTCCGGTCCAGAAGTGCATGGAATGCCATCAGGCGGTCAAGACGGAGAGCCCGGAGATCCAGAAGCTGACGAAGTACTGGGAAGAGAACCGCGAGATCGAGTGGGCTCAGATCCACAAGGTGCCGGAGTACGTTTACTTCTCCCACAAGAGGCACGTGACGAAGGGCATCCCCTGCGAGACCTGCCACGGGCAGATCGGATACGAGATGGTGGTCCACAAGGCGAAGTCGCTCTCAATGGGCTTCTGCGTTACCTGCCACAGGCAGAACAACGCATCGGTGGACTGCTACACGTGCCACAAATGAAAGACATCGGAAGACCCAGAACAGGGACAGCGGAGCTTACCATATGAATCGACGCGACTTCCTGAAAGCGGTGGGCGCCGCCACGGGCGGTGCGGTGGTGGCCGGATGCGAGCCGAAAAAGGGCACCTACAAGGCCATCTCTCCGCTTTTCCCCCTCCCGGAGGGCAGGATACCGGGTGAGCCGTACTATATCCGCACAACCTGCACCGAGTGCCCTGCCGCGTGCGGTGTATCGGTGCGCATGATCGACGGGGTGCCGCTGAAACTGGAGGGGACCCCGGGGCACCCGGTGAACGACGGGAGTCTGTGCATCCGCGGACAGGCCGCCATCACCCGGCTCTACAATCCCCGGCGCATCCGTAAGCCCATGCGCAGGAAGAGCACGGGCGCGTGGGAGGAGATCGACTGGGACCAGGCGTACGGAGCCATCATCGAGGCCGTGAACCGGGCCCGGCAGGAGGGGCGGAAGAATCTCTATCTCTCCGGGCGGACGGCCGGCTCTCTCGGGCGGCTGATCGACGAGTTCTGCCGGAAGGCGGGGTTCGAGCGCCTTCCCGAATACGAAGTGTTCGACTATGCGGCGTTGCGTCAGGCGAACCGGCTGGTCTTCGGCATCGGCGAGGTGCCCTTCTACGACATCGCCGGATGCGATTTCCTGCTGACCATCGGCGCGGACGTGCTGCAGACCTTCGGCAGCCCGGTGTCCCAGCAGCGGCAGATCGCCCGCGCCAGGCGCGAAAACGGGCTGACGTGGGTGCACGCGGAGCCGCACGTGTCGCTGGAAGGGCTCCAGGCGCAGAAGCGGCTGGTGGTCAGGCCCGGAAGCGAACCGCATCTGCTTTCCTTCCTGCTGGCGGCCTACGGCAAGTCCATCCCGGGCGCGCCTCCTTCCGGGGCCGCGGCGGTCAGCCGCGCCACCGGTCTGGACGAGGGCTCCCTGCTGGAGCTGGCGGAGCAGCTCCGGAAGGCGAGCCGGCCCCTGGTCATCGCCGGAGGCGTTTCTCTGGCCGGGGAGAACGGTCTGGCCACCGCGGTGCTGTGCGCTCAGCTCCAGGCTGCGGGAGGTATGACCGCCCGGCTCGACTTCGGCCGTTCGCTGGACATGGGCCGCGTCGGCACGCTCAAGGACCTCCAGGCGCTCGCGAACCGGCTGGAGAGAGGCGAGGCCGGAGTGCTGTTCGTCACACGGACCGACCCGGCCGGGACCGCCCCGGACACGATGCGGTTTGCGGAAAGGATGGAGAAAGCGTCCTTCCGGGTGGCGCTCGCCGACGCCATCTCCGCCACCTCGGAGAAGTGCGACCTGGTGCTCCCGCTGTCGCATTCGCTCGAGTCTGCCGGAGATGCGGTCCCGCACAGGGGACTTCGCGGGCTGGTGCAGCCGGTCGCGGAGAAGCTGCTCCACGACACGAAGACCGAGGGAGACATCCTGCTGGATCTGCTGGACGAGATGACGGCCGAGCGGGAGTTCCGCTCCTACGCCGCATATCTGAAGGAGCAGTGGAGGGCCGAGTTCGGCCCGGGCTACGAGCCGCAGTTCTCCGCCACTGGATACCTGGTGCGGACGGCGGCACGCCAAGCCAGTCCGGCCCCGAAGCCGGTCCCGGCCCAGGCGCTGAAGACCACGGCGATGCCGGAGGGTCCGGTGCTTGCGCTCGTGCCATCCATCCGGTACTACGATGGCCGCAGCCGGAGCCTGAAGCTGCTGAACGAGATTCCGGACCCCCTGACGACGATCACCTACGGCGAGTGGGTCTCGGTGGCGCAGCAGGATGCGCAGGATCTGAAGCTTCAGGACGGGGACGAGCTGGAACTGGCGGTGGGAACCTGGACGCGGGTGCTTCCCGCAAAGATCCAGAAGCGCCTGCCGCCGGGCGTGATGATGGTGGATCGCGGCGTCGCCGGCGCCTGTCCCACCCGGGTGGATCCGGCTTCGGGCGGAGAGGTGGCCTGGCTGACGGGCGTGCGCGTCCGCAAAACGGGAGGGGCCGTCCGCCTGCCGGTGATGAGCGGCTCGCCGTCCCAGCACGGCCGGGGGATCATTCCGGACCCGGTGCACCTGAAGGAAGGCGGCAACGCACACGGTGACGGGCACGGGAAAGAGCATGGAGAGGGGCACCACAACCTGAGTCTGTATCCGGAACAGGAGTACAGAGACTACCGCTGGGCGATGGCGATCGACCTCGACGCGTGCACCGCCTGCGGGGCGTGCGTCGCGGCCTGCTACGTGGAGAACAATGTCGCCATGACGGGCCGCGACCAGCACCTGCGCGGCCGCGAGATGAGCTGGATCCGCATCGAGCCCTTCTACGACCGGGAGGACGGGGCCGACTTCCTGCCAATGCTCTGCCAGCAGTGCGATGCGGCCCCGTGCGAGGCGGTCTGTCCGGTGTTCGCCACTTACCACAACCCGGAAGGGCTGAACGCGCAGATCTACAACCGGTGCGTCGGTACCCGCTACTGCGCCAACAACTGCCCGTACAAGGTGCGGCGGTTCAACTGGTTCGATTACCGCCCGCGCCGCGACACGCAGCTCAGGCAGCCGCACGGCGACCTGACGGATTCCATCGAGCTGCCGCTGGACCGGGTATCCAACCCGCTCGTTTCGCTGCGGAAGCGCGGCGTGATGGAGAAGTGCACATTTTGCGTGCAGCGGATTCGCGAGGCACGGGACCGGGCGAAGGACAGGGGCCGCAAGATCAAGGACGGCGAAATGGTCCCGGCCTGCGCGCAGACGTGTCCTTCGGAGGCGATCGTCTTCGGGAACAGTCTGGATCCGGAAAGCCGCGTCTCGAAGATCATTCAGCAGGGGACGCATCGCGTCTTCGAGGAGCTTGGCACGCGCCCGGCCGTGCACTACGTGAACGGTCCGATCCCGGACGCGCGTTTGAAGAACTCGGACAGGGGAGAGGCATAGGACGGTGACAGAACAGGCGGTCGAGCAGCACCACAGGCTGGAACGCGACATCCTGGCCGCGATGAGCCGCCCGACGAAATGGTACTGGGTGGCTCTCGGGGTCTCGGTCGCGGCGTTCCTGATGGGAATGGCCCTGTGGCTGTACATGATCCTGACCGGCATGGGCGTGGCCGGCATCAACAACCCCGTCGGCTGGGGCGTGTTCATCGTGGACTTCGTGTTCTGGGTGGGTATCGCCCACTCGGGGACCCTGATCTCCGCGGTGCTGTTCCTGTTCCGCGCGCGTTTCCGGAACCGGTTCAACAGGGCGGCGGAGGCCATGACCATCTTCGCGGTCATGACGGCCGGGCTGTTCCCGCTGATCCACCTGGGACGGGTCTGGTTCGCGTACTGGCTGTTCCCCTACCCCAACAACCATCTCATATGGCCGAACTTCAAGAGCCCGCTGGTGTGGGACGTGTTCGCGGTGAGCACATACCTCACCGTGAGCGCGGTGTTCTGGTATGTGGGGCTCATCCCCGACCTGGCGATCGCGCGGCGGCACGCAAAGAACAGGATCCAGATGTGGGCTTACCGGGTGTTCTCGCTCGGCTGGGTGGGCTCGGTGCAGCAGTGGAAGCACTACAACAAACTCTACGGGCTGCTGGCATGCTTCGCGACCCCCCTGGTGGTCTCCGTGCACTCGGTCGTGAGCTGGGACTTCGCGATGTCGGTGATCCCGGGCTGGCACACCACGATCTTCGCGCCCTACTTCGTGGCGGGAGCCATCCTCTCCGGATGCGCGATGGTCATCACGCTGATGGTTCCGATGCGCAAGTTCTTCCGCCTGGAGGAGATCATCACGGTCAAGCATTTCGAAGGCATCGCCCAGATGCTGCTTCTGACCAGTCTCATCGTGACTTACTCCTATGTCGTGGAGTATGCGATCGCGTTCTACAGCGGGAACACGTACGAGATCTCGCACTTCGTCTACCGGCTGCTGGGAGCCGATGAGCCGGGCCATTACCGCTACGCCTACTGGGTGATGGTGGCGTGCAACTCGGCGCTGCCGCTTCTGCTGTTCTTCCGCCGGGTCCGCACCAGCATTCCCGCGCTGTTCGTGCTGAGCCTGTTCGTCAACGTGGGAATGTGGCTCGAGCGGTTCATCATCATCGTGACCTCCCTGGCCCGGGACTTCGACCCGTACGCCTGGGGGCTGTACAAGCCCACCATCATCGAGGTGGGCATCACGATCGGCAGCTTCGGCCTCTTCTTCACGCTGTTCCTGCTGTTCTGCAAGGCGCTGCCGGTGCTGGCCATTACGGAGATCAAGGAGGAGTACACCTGATGCAGGAATACCGCTTCGAAGACGAGCACTCCTACCTTCACAAGCTTCAGGAGCTGGTGGACTCGGGCGTTCCTGCGCGGCGCATCCACGCCTTCAGTCCCATACCGGTGCCCGCGGCGGAGCAGATCCTGCGGGAGAAGCCCACGTTCGTGCGGGTGTTCGCCATCGCGGGAGCGCTGCTGGGTATGGTGGCCGGTTTCGCGCTGTGCATCTACACGGTCCTGCGCTATCCGCTGATCGTGGGCGGCAAACCGGTGGTGTCCATTCTGCCGTTCGTGGTGATCGCCTTCGAGCTGACCATCCTGCTCGGATCGCTGGCCACCTTCGCGGGATTCCTGCTGAATGCCCGTCTGCCCTACATTCCCCGCATCTTCAATCCGGACGAATACGGAACGCATTTCACCATCCTGGTTGAGGAAGAGCGTTAGGCCGCTGAAGACGGACGGAACGCGGCAGCCACGGAGAGGCGGCCGGCCGGCAGGGCCGCCGCTGTGCCGCCACCTGCGCCTGCTCCTCTGGCTGACAGCCATCCTGACTGCGTGCCGCTGGCCGGCGGAAGGAGCCCCGGCCCAGCGTCCGGTACGCCTCACGGCTGACACCGTTCTGCCTGTCTCCCGGGCGCCGGCGCCGACACTTCTCCACGCGGACCTGCTGCGGTCCGATCCGGAAACGCGGCTGGCGCTCACCGTGCTGCAGGGGCTGGTGAACCGGGAGCGCCCGCGCATCCTTCTGACGCAGGATCCCGGCTGGCACGGTCCGCAGGGCATCGCGAAGTGGATCGAGGGGCTGCGCGAGAGGGGATTTCGCATCCGGGAGGTGCAGGAGCCGCTCCAGCTGGCCGTCCGGTTCCGGCATCTTGTCAGAGGGGCCGTGCTGTATGAGGAGGGGCTGGAGTCCGAGCCGCTGAGGCTGCACAAGCTGAACGCTCTGACGCTGTATTGCGCGCTGGAGTCAGCGCTGCCCCTCACTCCCGCCCTCCAGCAGAAGCTCAACCTCCCCGTGCTGATGGACGCCCGGGGCCGCTTCGACTCGCCGGGCGAGGCCTACGAATGGGCTTACAGAGAGCTGTGGCCGCGGGCGAGCCGGCGGGCGGTGGCGTTCCTTGCCCCGCGGCACACCGTGCTGCGGGACTATCTGGTGGCGCACCGGATCCTGCCGTTTTGGGTCAGCAGGGGGATGGACCGATGCGCGGAGGAGGTGTGCCTGAGGTTCCTGGACGAGGCGGAGCCGAACGCCGCGGTGCTGGGATGCTGGGGAGGCTACGGAGAGCAGCCGCCGGGACGTTTCGACGAGGCCACGCTCCAGCGCCTGGCCAGCCTGCGGGGGAAGTTCGTGCTGGTGTCGGACGGATGCTTCAACCTGACCGTTCACTCCGGGCTGCGCTACTCCGGGCCGCCGCCCCCGCGCAGGCCGCCCGCCCCCCGGGCCGGGCCCGGCAAGGTCTACGTGGTGTTCTCCATCACGGACGGCGACAATCTTCAGTATCTGCAGCAGACCTTCCGGTCGCCGCAGTGGTGGGAGGATCCGCGCAGGGGCGAGGTGCCCATCGGCTGGTCGGTCAATCCGGTCACCAGCCTGCTGATGCCGGATGTGCTGGAGTTCCTGCAGAAGACCTGCACCCCGAACGACGAGCTGTTTTGCTCCACGGCGGGCATCGGTCTGATCGCTCCGGCCCTTTACGGCCGGGAACTGCCCCGCTGCTCCCCGGAGCTCTACCGGGCCTACGTGGAGATCTCGGGCGAGCTGATGCGCAGGACGGGTCTGGACGTGATCCAGCTCGGGGACACCAGCAACGTTCCGTGGACGCGTTCGGACTTCGACGACTGGGCGCGGGCCCTGCCCTGGCTGAAGGGGATACTGGGCGACTACGGCCGGGCCGCCGGCGTTCACTCAGGAAACGCGGCGTTCACCGTGGCCGGGGGCATCCCGGTGCTTCGCACGCTGGGCGGGGCGGGACAGGCCGGGGCGGGCGAGAGCCAGGCGGAGAAGCTGGCGGAGGCCATCCGCGCGAACGCCCCGAAGGAGCGGCCGGCTTTCATGCACGTCTGCCTGGTGAACTGGTTCCACAGCCCCTCTGTGGTGGCGGAGGCGGCCCGGCTGCTGGGCGATGAGTTCGTGCCGGTTCTCCCCTCGCAGATGTTTTCCCTGCTGAAGCACCCCCTGAAGTGAAGGCGGCGGAAAAGTCCGCGCTGCGGGAGGAATGCCAATCTTTCGCGCATAAGTAACAGGCGGCCGCGCGGGGAAGAAAGAACGGAAAGCGCGGCCCAAATCCCGGACGGGCAGGGATGCCCGGCCGGCCAGGAAAAGAGTCGCCATGACGTCTGGCACGACGGCCGCGCTCTGGCTGCTGGCGCGGGAGCTGGCGGTGGCCGTAGCTGTCCTGACATTCGTCCTGCTGGTCGTGATGTACCCGATGATCTGGGGGCTGCGCCGGGTGATGGCAGCCTTCCAGGTGCGCATCGGTCCCAACCGCACAGGCTACCAGGGGCTTCTGCAGACCCCGGCGGATGCCCTGAAGCTGCTGGCCAAGGAGGATATCGTCCCCGCCGCCGCCGACCGTTGGCCGTTCATTCTTGCCCCGATCGTCGTCTTCGTCCCGGCGTTTCTGGTCTATGCGGTGATGCCGTTCGGGAAGGGCCTGGTCCCCACGGACCTGAACGTCGGCATCGTCTACGTCTGCGCCGTGACCGGCATTCCCATCATCGGCATCATGATGGCGGGCTGGGCTTCCAACAGCAAATGGTCGCTGCTGGGGGCGTTCCGGGCGGCGGCGCAGCTGGTCAGCTACGAGGTCCCGCTGGTCCTGGCGCTCATGGTGCCGGTGATGATGGCCGGGTCGCTGAGCCTGCAGCAGATCGTGAAGGTCCAGGGAGAGCCGGTGCTGGGAGGTCTTCTGTGCGGGTGGTTCATATTCAACCCCGTCAGCTGGCTTGCCTTCCTGGTGTACTTCATCGCGGGGATCGCCGAGTCCAACATCGTGCCGTTCGACATCATGGAAGCGGAGAGCGAGCTGGTGGCGGGCTTCAACACAGAGTATTCCGGCATGAAGTTCGCCCTGTTCTTCCTCGAGGAATTCACCGCCGCGTTCACGCTGGCTGCCATCGCGGCGACTCTGTTCTTCGGCGGATGGCAGCCTCTCTTTCCGGGGGCGGAGGCGTTCTGGCTGGACAGGCTGTTCGCTCTGGCCGGGGTGCCCTTCCCCGAATGGCTCCGGAGCGGCCTGACGTTTCTGTGGTTCTTCGGAAAGAGCCTGATGCTCGTGTTCGTGCTGATGTGGATCCGCAGCACCCTCCCCCGCGTGCGGGTGGACCAGCTGATGGGCTTCGCCTGGAAAGGGTTGATCCCGGCCGCGTTCGTCAGCCTGACGATCGCCGGATTGTGGGTGGTTCTGGCGTGAGCTTTCTGGGACAGGTGGCCGACGGGGCGAAGTCCATCCTGAAGGGGATGCGCGTCACCCTCGGCTATCTCTTCCGCAGGAAGGTGACCCTTCAGTATCCGGAGGAGCGCCCGAAGCTCTCCGAGCGCTTCCGCGGGGTCCCTGCGCTGCCCATCGACCCGGCCACCGGCCGCGACCGCTGCATCGCCTGCTCCGCCTGTGCCCGCGTCTGCCCGGATCAGGTCATCACCGTGGTCGCGGAAGTGGGCGAGGACCGGAAGAGGCGCCTTGCGGATATGAAGCTGGACGTGGCGGGGTGCATCTTCTGCGGGCTGTGCGTGGAGGTGTGTCCGACAGGCGCTCTGGTGTTGAGCGACGAGTTCGAGCTGGCGCACAGCACCCGCGAAGACCTGGTGCTGGGACTGGACAAGCTTCACGAGATCGGCGGGCAGTTCCCGGCGAAGCCGGCGGAGCCGCAGGAGACGGCCGAAGGCGAGGGACAGGCACAGGGCCCTGACGCCCGGGCAGAGACCGGACCGGAGCCGCGGACGTGACCATCACGTGGCAGCAGGCGGCGTTTCTCGCGTTCGGGGCGGTCACGCTGGCGGCGGCCCTGCTGGTGGTCTTCTCGCGGAACCTGTTTCACGCGGCGCTGTGGCTGGCGGCGGCGTTCACGGGGGTGGCGTGCATCTACGTGACCCTCCATGCCGAGTTCGTGGCGATGAGCCAGATGATCGTTTACGTAGGGGCGGTGGCGGTGTTGATGCTTTTTGCCGTCTTCCTGACGGAGGATGTGGTGGGAAAGCGTTCGAGGCAGCTGCGAAGCGCCTGGGTGTACGCCCTGCCGGTGAGCGTGGCACTGTGCGCCATCCTGCTGCGGTGGTTCGGAAGGTATCCCTGGAAGCCGCCCGCGCGGGAGCACGCCTCCGACACGGCCGGAGTGATCGGCATCGCGTTCCTGCAGAAATACCTGTTTGCCTTCGAGCTGACCTCCATCATCCTCCTGGTGGCGCTCATCGGAGCCATCCTGCTGGCACGGGAGGAGAAGCGGGAATGATCCCGGCGTCCTGGGCGGTGATCCTGTCCGCTCTGCTCTTCGCGATCGGGCTGTTCGGGCTGCTCTCCCGGCGAAACGCCATCGCCATCCTGATGTGCATCGAGCTGATGCTGAACGCCGCCAACATCAACCTGGTGGCCTTCTCGCGGGCCGTGACGCCTCAGGAGCTCACCGGTCAGGTCTTCGCCATCTTCGTGATGGCCATCGCCGCGGCGGAGGCGGCGGTGGGGCTGGCCATCGTCATCGCGCTGTACCGCAACCGGGAGCGGATCGTGGTGGACGAGGTGGACCTGCTGCGATGGTGAGGAGCGGGCGATGCTGGAGCTGACGCCTCTCATCCCGGCGTTGCCCCTCGCGGGAAGCGCGCTGATCGCCTGCTGCGGCCGTCGTCTGCCCGGCCAGGGAGCCTATCCGGCCATCGCCACCCTGGCGGCGGGGTGGCTGATCTCGGCGGGCATCCTCTGGCAGAGCCTGGCGCGGGGAGCCCATGCGCCCCACTGGGAGCGCAGCATCATCTGGGCGCCGACCGGAGACTACGTCCTCCGGATGGGGCTGGCCCTGGACGGGCTGGGGCTGGCCATGCTGCTGGTGGTGACCACCGTCAGCCTGCTGGTGCACATCTACAGCGTGGGCTACATGCATGGCGACCCTCGCTATCCGCGGTTCTTCAGCTTCCTGCAGCTGTTCAGCGCCAGCATGCTGATGCTGGTACTGGCGGACAATCTGCTGCTGCTGTACATCTCCTGGGAGCTGGTGGGGCTTTCCAGCTACCTGCTGATCGGGTTCTGGTTCCAGAAGCCCGAGGCGATGCGGGCGGCCAAGAAGGCCTTCATCGTGACCCGGCTGGGGGACGTCGGCCTGTTCCTGGGACTGCTGACGCTGTTCAATGCGGTGGGAAGCGTGGCGTTCCGCGATATCTTCGCGGCGGTGGAGAGGGACCTGGCCACGACGATGGTGTCCTTCACGCTGCCGCTCATCGGGAAGGTGGTCTGGCCACTGGCCGCGGTGGCCGCGATCCTGATCTTCTTCGGAGCGATGGGCAAGAGCGCCCAGTTCCCCCTGCACGTCTGGCTGCCGGACGCGATGGAGGGCCCGACGCCGGTCTCGGCTCTCATCCACGCCGCCACGATGGTCGCCGCGGGAGTGTATCTGGTTGCGCGGATGTATCCCGTGTTCCACTATACGGACCACGGAAGCGTCGCGCTGGCGTTCGTGGCCGGAGTGGGAACGGTGACGGCGCTGATGGCCGCGACCATCGGACTGGTGATGAACGACATCAAACGGGTGCTGGCCTACTCCACGGTGAGCCAGCTGGGCTACATGATGATGGGGCTGGGCGTGGGCGGATATACCGCCGGCATGTTCCATCTCTTCACGCACGCGTTCTTCAAGGCGGGGCTGTTCCTGGGATCCGGCTCGGTGATCCACGGGACGGGGACTCAGGACATCCGGGAGATGGGCGGGCTGGCGCGGAGGATGCCGCACACCTACCGGACGTTTCTGCTGGCGACTGCCGCGCTTGCCGGCATCTTTCCGTTTGCGGGGTTCTGGAGCAAGGACGAGATCCTGCTGGACGCCTGGCTGCACGCGAGATGGGTGTTCTATGCGGGGCTGGCGGGAGCGGTGCTGACGGCGTTCTATATGGGGCGGCTCGTCATCAAGACGTTCCTCGGCGAGCCCCGGAGGCCGGACATCCACGCCCACGAAAGCCCGCCCGTGATGACCGTCCCCCTGTGGATCCTCGCATTTCTGTCGGTGACGGCCGGGCTGGTGAACACCCCGTGGGGGCCGCTGTTCCACCACTACGTCTCGTTCGGGGACGCACCGGCGCCTCCGTTCAGCGCCGGGGTCGCCGCCGCAGGGACCGCGGCGGCCCTGCTGGGGCTTCTGGGAGCGTTTGCCGTCTACAGATGGGAATGGGTGAGCGCGGCCACCCTGAAGCGCGTCTTCCACCCGCTGTATGTCCTGTTCGCGAACAGGTGGTTTGTGGACGAGATCCTGTACGCCCTGCTGGTGAAGCCGCTTTTCGCCGTCTGCCGCGCGGCGTTCGCGTTCGACCGGTGGGTCGTGGACGGGCTGGTCAATCTGGCCGGATGGCTCGGACTGGCGCTGTCGCGCGTCCAGGGATGGCTGGACCGGTGGGTGGTGGACGGGCTGGTCAATCTGGTGGGATACACGGTGCGCGGGACCGGCTGGCTTCTCACGCGCCTGCAGACCGGCCTGGCTCAGACGAACGTGCTCCTGGCGTTCGCCGGACTGGCGGCGCTGGTCTGGCTTCTGGTCTACCGCTGAGAGAGGGGCTTCGCGGATGTTGGTCTGGAAGGAAACGGCAGAGTGATGGATCGCTGGGTGCTGACGGTGATCACGTTCTGGCCCCTGGCCGTGCTGGCGGGAGTGCTGTGCATCCCGGCCCGGATGGAGCGCGCGATCAAGTGGTTCTCCATCGCCGGGAGCCTGCCGCCGCTCGTGCTCTCCGCCTGGCTCTGGCTGGACTACAGCGGCCAGTCCGGGATGCGCTACGTGATGAAGGTGCCGTGGATCAGCGCCATCGGCGTGGACTATCACGTCGGCGCGGACGGACTGAGCGTCCCGATGTTCTTCCTGACCGCCCTGCTCACCACCCTGTCGCTGATCTATTCACTGAACATCACCGTGCGGGTGAAGGAGTATTTCGCTCTGTTTTTGCTGCTGGAGACCGGGATGTTCGGGGTCTTCGCGGCGCTGGACTATTTCCTCTTCTACGTCTTCTGGGAGATCAGCCTGGTGCCGATGTACTTCCTCATCGGCATCTGGGGCGGTCCCCGGCGGGAGTATGCGGCCATCAAGTTCTTCCTCTACACGCTGGTGGGAAGCGTGTGTATGCTGCTGGCCATCCTTGCGCTGTACTTCGCGACGGGCGCCGAGACGTTCGATATGCTTCAGATCGCCGGCCAGCAGCCGTTCGCGGGACGGGGGGTGGTGCAGGCTCTGGTGTTCTGGGCCCTGTTTCTGGGCTTCGCGATCAAGGTGCCGGTGTGGCCGTTTCACACCTGGCTTCCGGACGCGCATGTGGAGGCTCCCACGGCGGGCTCGGTCATCCTGGCCGGGGTGCTGCTGAAGATGGGCTGCTACGGCTTCCTGCGCATCCTGCTGCCCACCCTGCCGGAGGCCAGCGCGCAGTTCTCGGTGTGGGTGGGGGTGCTGGCGCTGGTCAGCATCGTGTACGGGGCGTTCGTGGCGATGGCTCAGATGGACTTCAAGAAGCTGATCGCCTATTCCTCGGTGAACCATATGGGATACGTGATGCTGGGGATCGCCGCGGCAAGCTCCCTTTCCGCCGCGGGGCTCACCGACCGCGCCACGGCTCTCAACGGAGCGATGCTTCAGATGTTCAGCCACGGCGTCATCACGGGGGCGCTCTTCCTGCTGGTGGGCGTGATCTACGACCGGGCGCACACGCGCCACCTTCGCGAGTTCGGCGGACTGGGGGCGGTGATGCCTCGCTACTCGGTGGCTCTGTGGGTCTCGTGCTTCGCGTCGCTGGGGCTTCCCGGGATGAGCGGCTTCGTGGCGGAGTTCTTCGTGTTCCGGGGGGCCTTCCCGGCCTATCTTCTGTTCACGTGTCTGGCCACGATCGGGCTGGTGGTCACGGCGGCTTATCTGCTCTGGACCATTCAGCGCGTCCTGCTGGGGCCGACGAACGAGAAATGGGCGAAGCTGCCGGACATGGACGCCCGCGAGGTTGTCAGCGTGCTGCCGCTCATGGCGCTGATGGTGCTGTTCGGGGTGTATCCCAGGCCCATCCTGGAGATTCTGAACGGCTTCGCGCGGCAACTGGCGGCGCTGTTCGGAGCGGGTTGAGGCGATGCAGGATTTCTCGCTGGCGCTGCTTTTGCCTCAGATCCTCCTGCTGGTGTTCGCCGCCCTGGCTCTCGCGGTTGGCCTCTGGAGCGGCCCGGACGGATGGCTCGCCTGCCGTCCGGACCGGCTGGGCCGGCCGCTGGCCGCCCTGCTGCACGGCCTGAACCCGGGGCTGCTCGGCGCGTGCGGGCTTCTGCTGGCGCTCATGGCGCAGGGCCAGATCCTGTTCGGCATCCTGCCGCAGTTCGGGCCGCTTCCCGTGACGCAGCTGTCGGACGCGCTCACGGTGGACCCGGCGGGCATCGTCTTCGGGATGGTGGCCTGCCTGGCCACGCTGGGGGTCATCCCGATGGCGGCCGATTACTTCGCGGACGACCGCAAAAACTCGGGCGAACTGCATTTCCTGCTGCTGTGTGCCTGCGCCGCAGTGACGATGGCCGCTCTGGCGGCCGATCTGCTCAGCGTCTACCTGAGCCTGGAGTTCCTGAGCGTCACCTCGTATGTGCTTGCCGGGTTCCGCCGGAGCGACGCACGCTCGGTGGAGGCGGCCATCAAGTATTTCCTGTTCGGCGCGGCCTGCTCGGCCGCCACGCTCTACGGCATGAGCGTGCTGTTCGGGATGACCGGCACCCTTTCACTGCGCGGGATCGGCGAGTCGTTGATGCTGGGGCAGTTCACTTCGCCCGCTCTCTGGGTGGCGACCCTGCTGACCCTGACCGCGGTGGCGTTCAAGGTGGCCGCCGTGCCGTTCCATCTGTGGGCGCCGGACGTCTATCAGGGGGCTCCGACCCCGGTCACCGCGTTCCTCTCGGTGGCGAGCAAAGCCGCCGGCCTGGCGGTGCTGCTGAGGCTTCTGTGGACCTGCTTTGCGGCGGCGCTGGACTGGGTGCCGCTTGTGGGGATTCTGTCCGCGGCGTCGATGACCCTGGGCAACCTGGCCGCCATCCCGCAGAAGAACGTGAAGCGGATGCTGGCCTACTCCAGCATCTCGCACGCGGGCTATCTTCTGATCGGGTTCGCCGCGCTGGGAGTCACGCTTCGCGACCCGCGCCTGTTCGCGCTGCAGGGAGTGCTCGTGTATCTTGCGGGATACCTGCTGGCAAACATCGGAGCCTTTGCCGCCGTGAACGCGGTGGAGCGCCTGACGGGCTCCGCGGAGATACCGGCCTACCGCGGGCTGATGCGACGCTCGCCGGGGCTGGCCATCGCGCTGGTGGTCTTCTTCCTTTCGCTGGCGGGGCTGCCCCCCACCCTGGGATTCGCCGGGAAGTTCTGGGTGTTCGCCGCAGCCATCAAGACGAACATCCAGCTTCTCTGGTGGCTTGCCGCCATCGGCGTGGCGAACAGCGTGGTCTCGGTGTACTATTATTTTAATGTCGCTCGCGCAATGTTCTTCGAGGAACCGCGGGACCCCGCTCCGCTCCCGGCCCCAGTTGCTTCCGCATCCGTGGTGTGGGCGTGTGCCCTTGCCAGCGTGGCCCTGCTCGTGGCGCTTCAGCCGCTGGCCAGGGCCGCGGCGTCCGGCGCCTGGATGTCGTTCGTTCCCCGCTGATCCTCCGGAGACCGGCAAATGAGCCGGGGCGCCGGGGCGCCGGAGCGCCGGACGGTGCGGCAGGAGGCGCATCCGCGGACGGCGGAGTTCTTTGCGCCGGGCCAGAAGGCCCGCTTCGTGCGCTCCGTCTTCGACACCATCGCTCCCCGTTACGATCTCCTGAACAGCGTGACCAGTTTCGGGCTTCACCGCCGCTGGCGCGAGGCAGCCCTGCGTCTGACAGGTCTTCGGCCGGGAGACGCAGCCCTGGATGTCGCCTGCGGGACCGGAGAATTCCTTTTCGGCCTGCGGCGGCTGGTCGGGCCCGGCGGGACTGTCGTGGGCCTGGACTTCAGCCGGGGGATGCTGGGCAGGGCGAGCCAGCGGCTGCAGAAAAGCGGAGTGAGGGCGGCGCTTGTGCTCGGAGATGCCGAGAGGATGCCGTTTCGGTCAGAATGCTTTCAGGCGGTGACCACCGGCTTCGCACTGCGCAACTTCTCGGATCTGGAGGCGTTCTTCCGGGAGGGCTGGCGAGTGCTCGCTAGGGGCGGCCGGCTGGTGGCGCTGGAGATCGCGGGGCCGGAGTGGTGGCCGTACCGGCCGCTGTTTCTCTGGTATTTCGAAAAGGCGCTGCCGCGGCTGGCGGCGCTTCTCAAAGGCGAGCGGCAGGCATACCGGTGGCTGCCAGCATCGCTGGCGGCGTTTCACACAAGAGAGGAAGTCACCCGTCTCATGCGGCAAGCGGGGTTCACGGATATTGCCATTCGCAATCTGGCCGGAGGCGCGGTGTGCGTCTACACCGGGACGAAGCCTTGAAGCGTCTGCGGCGCCGGACCGGGGTGACGCCCCCCTGGCTGGAGTTTCTGGAAGGATCCCTGGCGGAGGTGGAGTCGCTGCTCCAGTCGGAGGTGGAGTCGCGCATCCGTTCCATCACGGGGCTGTGCCAGCACTGCGTATCGGCCGGAGGCAAGCGGTTCCGGCCCGCGCTGGTGGTGCTGGGAGCGCTTGCCGCCGACCCTGATGCGGATGTCGCCCGCCCCATCCAGCTCGCGGCGGGGGTGGAGCTGCTGCACCTTGCCACCCTGATGCACGACGACGTGGTGGACGGGGCCGACTCGCGCCGCGGCACCGCCAGCGCGAACGCCCTCTCCGGGAACAAGGTCTCCGTGCTGGTGGGAGACTATCTGTTCGCCCGGTCGTTCGGAGTGATGGCACGGGACGGAGATGACCGCATCATCAAGCGGATGGCAACGGTGACCGTGGCGCTGGCTGAGGGCGAGGTGCTGGAGCTGGTGATGCGGGGATCCCTAGGCGAGCTGGAGTCTCAGTACTGGCACATGATCGACCTGAAAACCGCCCGGCTGATTTCGGCGTGCACCGAGGTGGGTGGGATCTGCGTGGACGCGCCTGAAGACGTCATCGAGTCGCTGGCACGCTACGGGGAGCGCATCGGACTGGTCTTCCAGATCACGGACGACCTGCTGGACCTGGTGGGCGACCGCGCCTCGGTCGGCAAGCCTGTGGGCGCGGACCTTCGGGACGGCAAGGTAACCCTGCCCTACATCCTGGCGCTGCGGGAGATCTCTCCGGAGGTCCGCGAAAGCCTGCTGGAAAAGGCGTTCCAGCGGCGCCTGACATCCGAAGACGTGCACTACCTGACCCAGAAGGCCTTGGAGATGGACGTGGCGGAGCAGTGCCTGGCGCTGGCGGAAGAACAGGTGGAGATCGCCTCCCGGCATCTGGCCAACCTGCCGGCCACGCCCGCAAAGAGCGTTCTGGAGGAGATCGGGCCGTATCTTCTGGAACGCAGCAGCTGAGCTTCGGCTCAGTGCGGGGCGCCGCAGCCGAAGCGGTAGACCTCCCCGGGCAGTCCCGCCTGCCGGGCCATCTCGAAGAGGGCCGGAACGCTGTCGAACCAGCACTCGCGACCCAAGGTATCCTGCTCTCGGATGAACAGGGAGCCCCGCCCGGCCCGGGGCGGGCTGGCGGATCTTTTCACCTCACGGTCCGCCGGGGCTGCCGTCCGCCGCGCAATCACCGGACCCCGTACAATTACTGGTTTTGTCCTCCAGATACCGGAAGTTCAGTTTTTGTGCTTGACCGCTAAAGCTGAAGGTTTTATTCTCAAGGCACTGGGCAGAAGAGGAGCCCGTCAGGAGGCTCGCCTGCGAGGGGCGCTCTTTGCGCCCGGTCAACACCTGAAGGAGAAGAGGGTTCGAGAATGAAACGAACAGCACTCTGGGTGACACTCTCTCTGGCTGCCGTTCTGCTGGCGGCCGCGAGCGCCTCGGCCAACCTGCTGGTCAACGGCGACTTCGAGGATGACAACTTCGGCATTCCGGGGTGGGTCCCCGGATGGACGACCACGACGTTCTGGTGGCCCGGCTGGGGCTCCAACCCGCCCATGCTGGATCGCAGGACCGGTTATTCGACCTTTGTCGGAACGGGAATCCCGTTCAGCGGCAATTACTTCCTGGCCACGGACACCATGGGGCACGCGAACTTCCACGTGGGCGCGTATCAGTCCTTCAGCGTGACGCCGGGAGTCACCTACACGGTGACAGGCGGCTTCATGGGAGGCGTCCAGCAGTCCAACGACACGGCCTGGTGGGAGGTGAAGGTGGCTGACGGCACCACGTCGGACCCGGATGCCCCGGGGACGGTCATCGCCAAGAAGGAGCGCCCTGCGGGCCAGGGACACTTTGAGTTCCGCGAGACCTTCTCCGGCACCTTTACCGCCAACTCCAGCACCGCGACGATCTTCCTGAAGTGGGGGCGCGCTCAGTCGGCGGACTATGTGATCTCCGCGGGTGGGTTCGACAACCTGGTGGTGGTTCCAGAGCCTGCCAGCATTCTGGCTCTGGCGAGCGGCCTTGCCGGAATGGCCGGGATGGCGCTTCGCCGCAGGGCGTGATCGCTGTCCGGGAAACCCCTTGACCCCGGGCGCGGGTCCGTGAAGGGCCCGCGCCTTTTTTCCTCCTCAGAACAGAGAGCGCTGAGACCTCTCGCGGGCGGCGCGGTAGCGCTCCAGGGCCACCTGGCGCTCGATCCGGTGGTCCACGATGGGAGCGGGGTAGTCCTTTCCTATGATGCAGCCAGAGCGGCGCTGCTCGTCCACGGTCATGAGATGCGGCTCGTGGATGTGCTCCGGCGGCACGCCGGCAAGCTCGGGCACCCAGCGGCGGATATAGGCTCCCTCCGGGTCGTAGCGGCGGCTCTGCAGCCAGGGATTGAAGATCCGGATGGGCCGCGGGTCCACGCCCGTCCCGGCCGCCCACTGCCATCCTCCATTGTTCGGCGCCAGGTCGCCGTCCACCAGACGAAGCATGAAGTGGCGCTCGCCCTCCTGCCAGTTGATGTGCAGATCCTTCGTCAGGAAACTGGCGACGATCATCCGGACCCGGTTATGCATCCACCCCTCGGCAAGGAGCTGGCGCATCCCGGCGTCCACGATGGGATAGCCGGTCAACCCGGCCTTCCAGGCTTCGAGGCGCGCGGGGTCATCGTCCCACAGGAGATCGCGCTTCCCGGGCTGCCAGGCGCAATGCTCCACCTCGGGCCAGTGCCAAAGCACGTGGAAGTAGAACTCCCGCCAGGCAAGCTCGGACACAAATTTGGGGAACGAGGCGGTTTCCCGGTAGACCCGGCGGATCGAGATGTTCCCGAACTTCAGATACGGAGACAGCCGCGAGGTGCCGTCCACGGAGGGCAGGTCGCGTCGATGCTCGTAGGAGGCCGCGCCGTCTTCCACGAAGGCCCGCAGTCTGCGCAGGGCCGCTTCCTCTCCGGGCCTCCACGCGGCGATATCGAACTCCGGCGGAAGGGCGAACCCTGTCTCTTCGAGTGAGGGCACGCCCGGCCCCGGGGCCGCAGAGGGCCCGCCGAAGTCCTGCACCTCGGGGAATGGCTCCGCTTTCGGCAGCGCCAGCCAGGCCCGGTAGAACGGGGTGAAAACGGAATAGGGTCTGCCGTCAGCGGTCAGAACGCTTTCAGGCTCGGCCAGAAGAAGGTCGCCAAAGCAGCGGACCTGCACACCGGCCGCCTCCAGGCGTGCCGTCACAGCCTCGTCCCGCCTGCGGGCATACGGCTCATAGTCCCTGTTGAAGAAGACGGCTTCCGCGCGCTCTGCCAGGGCGAACCGGGGCAGTTCGTCCTCCGGCTTCCCACGGAGCACCACCAGACGGCCGCCGCGAGCAGAGATCCTGCGTTCCAGCTCCCTGAGGCTCTCCAGCAGGAACCACACGCGTGGAGCTCCGACGTCGGGGCGGGAAAGGATGTTCGTGTCCAGGCAAAAGACGGGAATCACCTGGCTGGAGCCGGACCGCGCAGCGTGAAGGGCCGCATTGTCGGCAAGACGCAGGTCGCGCCTGAACCAGTGGATGACCCGCTTCACCGCGCGCATCCTCCCCGGCGTGTGCTGCCGCTACTTGCCAATGCAGAACGCTCCGAAGATGGCATCCAGCAGACTCTCCGTGACATCCTTCCCCAGCAGCCCGGCGACCCGGGAGCGCGCACGCTGGATTTCCACAGCCGCCAGGTCGATGGCGCGGGCGGATCGCACGGACGACACGGCCCCGCGGAGAGCCTCGCACGCTTCCTCGAGCAGCTGCACCTGATGAGCGCTCGCGGAAAGCGCCTCCTCGAAGTAACCCGCGCCCGCCCCGAGACGGCAGAGGATGGCCCTCTGGAGATCCTCCAGCCCCTCGCCCGTCAGGGCTGAAATGGCAACGGCATCCCCCGGGGCGCCCCCGGCATCGGGAACAACGGGGACAAGGTCCATCTTGTTCCAGACCGCCACCGCGCGCTCGCCGGCAGCGCGCAGGACCTCGAGGTCCCCAGGCCCGACTCCCTGAGTCGCATCCAGCACCACCAGCCCGACGTCGGCCTGATCAAGGGCTTCGAGCGCCCTGCGCGTTCCCTCCCGTTCCAGGGGATCCTCCGTCTCCCGGATACCGGCGGTGTCGATGGCCACAACGGGCAGGCCGCCGATCTCGACCGTCTCCTCCAGGAAGTCGCGGGTGGTGCCGGGGATATCGCTGACGATGGCCCGCGGACGGCCGGCCAGCAGGTTGAGCAGACTGGACTTTCCGACGTTCGGCCGGCCCACGATGGCCAGCCGGATCCCCTGAGACAGAAGCCTTCCCCGCCGCGCAAGCTCCAGGCTCTCTCCCAGCGACCGGACCAGGCTGTCCAGTGCGGCGGCGAGCTCGGCGCGGTCCGGCTCATCCACATCTTCCGGGAAGTCGATGGACGCCTCGATGGCGGCTGCGATGGCGGTGAGACGGTCCCAGGCATCCTCCAGCCGCCGCGACAGGGCTCCGGCCAGCATTTGGCGGGCCGCGGCCAGCTGGGTGCGCGTCCGGGCCCGGATGAGCTGATTCACGGCTTCCGCCTGAGCCAGGTCCATCCGGCCGTTCAGGAAGGCCCGCCTCGTGAACTCGCCGGGCCCGGCTGCCCGGGCCCCGGCGCCGAGCACCGCCTGGAGCACCTCACGCACCGTGGCGATGCCGCCGTGGCAGGAGATCTCGATTACGTCCTCGCCGGTGTAGCTGGCCGGGGCGGCAAAATACGTATAGAGCGCCTCGTCCGCCACCCCTCCGTCGGAAGAAATGACGGGAGCGAGCGTCGCCCGGCGAGGAATGAAGCGGTCCTGCGGGCGGCCCGACAGGCGCGAAGCGATTTCGAGGGCCTGCGGGCCGCTGATCCGCACCACGGCGATGGCCCCCACTCCCGGAGCGGTGGCCACCGCCGCGATCGTGTCCGTGAAAAGGCCCGTCACCGGGTCAGCCCGCAGGTCAGGCCCCGGCAGGGGACGGTCCGGTCCTCAGCTCTGCTCGTTCCCCGTCTTCGGCGAGATGACCACATGACGGTTGTCGCCCTCGCCTTCGCTGTAGGTGTAGACCTTCGGGTGGTCCTTGAGCGCGTTGTGTATGATCAGCCGGTCTCTGGGCGGGAGGGGCTCCAGCTCCGCCTCCTGATTGTGCTCGGCCACCTGCTCGGCCAGCTCCAGGGCTGTCCGGACCAGTGTTTCGCGGTGCTTCTGGCGGAAGCCGGCAGCCTCCAGCGTGACGCGCGCCTTCCCCTCGTATTGCCGGTTGACCGTGACGCCGACCAGGAACTGCAGGGCGTCGAGCACCTGCCCCTGCCGGCCCACGAGGACGGCAGCATTCTCGCCCTCGATGTCGATCTGAAATCCGTCGTCGGCGACCTCCGAGACTCTCGCGGAGCAGTTCAGCGCCGCCGCATCCAGAATCCGCTGCACGACTTCCAGCGCCTGCTGCGCCCGCACCTCCATGGCCGGGGCTTCCATCTTCGTCTGCACTGTGGGTTTCTCCTCGCTCTTCGCTGAAGCCTCTCCGGCCTCCGGTGCGGCCGTCTGGGCGGGCCGGGCCGCGCGCCCGCCGCGGCCGCGGGAACGCCGCTTCGGCCTGGCCTGAACGTCTGCGGTCTCAGGCGCTGCCTCGCTGACTTCCGGCTGCTCCGCCGCCCTCTGGCCGTTGCCCTGCGGTGCAGGCTGCGACTCCGGCTTCCGCTGTGAGCCGCCGGGCGCCTGCCGCGGTGCGGGGCGCTGTTTCTGCTCTCTGGAGCGCGCCTGCTGCGCGGCGTCCCGGGCCCGGGAACCGCCCCGGCGCCGGCCTCTTCGCCGCGGCTGCGCCTCCTCCTCCGTCTCCTCCACGAAGCCGGCGATACGGCCGGCCCCGTGCGGTGACTCCAGTCTGTGCCGCCGGGTCTCGTAGTAAGTGGCTCGCACCCGGGCCGGGGTGCCGCCGATGAAGCCGAGCACTCCCCGGCTCCCGACATCCAGCACTTCGAATTCCAGGTCCGCCTCAGGGACGCCAAGCTGGCTGGCCGCCTTCCGCTTGGCCTCCTCCACAGTCTTTCCGGTTGCTTCTACGCTTCGCATCTGCTGTAAACGTCTCCTGTGTGTCTCCGGCATCCCCCGGGCCGGTCGACTCCCCGCAGGCCCCGGGACGCCTCAGCCGCCGCGCGTCCTTATTTCCGCCTGCGGGAAGATGGCCCCCGCGACGCAGCCGCCACGACCGGCGCGGGCGCAAGGTCCTCCTCATCGTCCTCCAGAGCCAGAGCGGGCACAGGCTTCTGCAGCATGAAGTACTGCTGCGTGGTGGTCAGGACGTTCAGCACAAGCCAGTAAAGGATGAACGCGGACGGGAAATAGTTGAAGATCAAGACGAACATGGCGGGCATCAGGATGGACATCATCTTCTGCTGCTCGGCCTGCTGCCTGTCCACTGCCGGCGTGCTCATTCTGGTGGACAAGTACATGCTGAAACCGTACAGCAGAAGCAGGGGCCAGTCCGGGTCTGCCAGGCTGGGCGCGATGAAGTCGAACTTTTCCGCCAGCCGGCTGCCGATCCAGAGGAAATCGCCTCTGGCGAACTGGAACTCGTATGCCCGGATCGTCTGGTAGATCAACAACAGGAACGGCATCTGCACCAGCAGTGCCAGGCACCCCCAGTGGGGGCTCGCATTGTGGTCCTTCATCAGCTGCCACTGCTGCCGCTGGAACTCGCGAGGGTCGTCTCCCAGCTCCCTCTTCAACTTCTCCAGCTTCGGCTGGATGCGCTGAAGATTTCGCATGGACTCGAACTGAAGATGGGAGAGTGGAGTGGTCAGCAGTTTGATGACGACCGTGATGATGACAATGGCCAGCCAGTAACTGTAGTTCTCGTTGGAACCGGTGACCTTCACAAGGTAGTCGACGACCTTGTAGACGGTTTTGGTCCGGTTGGCCTTGTCAATCTTTTCCGTCAGGGCAAGGTAGTTGCGGTAAGCCTTCTCGATGTAAGGGTCAGGCCAGCGCCCTCCGGGAGGGTTGCCGTCGAGAGCCCCCGGCCCTCCCCTCGCGATCAGCTTCCGGTAGCGGCCTGCGGCGGTATAGTTGGTGTTATCCAGCGGCTGGACACTGCTGTTCTCCAGCAGCCTTGCCTCCAGATACGCCAGATGCAGCGCCTCCGGCCCGGCAGGCTTCGCTTTCGAGATCTCCTTCAACTGCCGGTTGAGGGACTTGATCTCGTCCTTGCGTTTTTCGGCGGGCACGCGGGGAAGCTTCTCGATGGCGGCTTCCACGCGAGTCAGCCGCTCCTTCAAAGAGCTGTCAGTCTGGCCCGCACTCCGGACGGCCGGAAGACAGATGACAAGCGCAATCGCGATCGCACCGGTCAGGCAGGTGCGCAATCTGAACAATGAGCAATCTCCTTGGAAAACCGTTCGGGCCGGCCGCCGTTGTGCGCGGCATTTCCGCCGCGCTCAGCCCCCGGGCCGCCCCTGAGACGCCCGCCCCGCGGGCTCCAACCTATGCAACAGGGTCGTAGCCGCCCGGATGGAACGGATGACAACGGCACAGGCGCCGCAGACCCAGCCAGCAGCCTTTCAGCACGCCGTACTTTTCGATCGCCTGCGCCGTATACTCGGAACAGCTGGGATAGAAGCGGCACGCTCGCGGCCGGATCGCCGCCGTCCTCTGATAGACCTGCCGGATCAGCCACACAACACAGGACGCCGGGGCTTTCAGCATTGTTCCGCGCATCCGCGCTTCCGCTCCTCCCCCGTGCAAACGCTCCTCAGCGCCCGCCCGACATCCTCGCACAGTCTCTCGAACGGCGCATCCACCGCGGACGGTCGCGCGGTGACGGCCACATCCCAGCCGCTCATCAGCGTCGGCAGGCAACGGCGTGCCGCCTCACGAAGCCTCCGCTTGATCCTGTTGCGCACCACCGCCCCGCCGATCTTCTCGGACACAGAGAAACCGATCCGGGCAGGGGAACCGGGCCGGGACTGCAGCGCGCGAGCAACAACATACCTCCCCGCAAACCGTCGGCCGCGCGACTGCACGGCCCTGAAACGGGCTCTCGCCCTGAGTCTGTGATCCCTGGGGAGCATGGATCCTCCCGCCCCCGACTTTTCAGTGGGGATCGGCCGCCCGGGGCCGCCGGCCGGTCCGCACTTCAGACGGTCAGCCTGTGGCGCCCCTTGAGTCTCCGACGCTTGAGCGTCCGGATGCCTCCCTTCGTGGACATCCGCTTGAGAAAGCCGTGAACACGGAACCTGCGCCTGTTCTTCGGCTGGAAAGTCCTTTTCATTCAAACCTCTCCGGGTAGTTCGTGCGAGGCATTATAGCATGGGCTCCGGCGCGCCTCAAGGGACGCTCACGGCCCGGGAGCCGCGGAAAAATGAGGGGCAAAAAAGATGCCCCTCCTCCTTGCCGGGGTCCCGGGCGTCTTGCTATAATCGCCTTCGCCGGTCGGCCACAGGGGGGCTCTGGCGAGCGGTCCGTCCGAACAGAAAAGCGGTCCTCACAGTCAGCGCCTTGTCCGCCTGCGAACGTCCTGCTCCTGACACGCTCAGTCCGCGCTCAGGCGCTTGCCAGAAGGCCCGGGCCCGCCCGGCGTCCGGTCACACGACGAACCTGTCTGTTCGCATTGCCCGCCGTCCAGAAGGCGAGACCCCGGAGAAGGGAGGATGCTGCCAGGTGCCACAGAACGATCAACTGCAACTGGGCGAAGACGCGAATCTCGTGGCGCTGCGTGTGGCCTGGGAGCGCACGCTGAACGCCCTCTCCTCCCGCGCCAGCAAGCCGGTGTTCGACAAGGGGCTCAAGACCGTGGTGCCGCTTGCGTTCGAGGACTCGGCGGTGGTACTGGGGGTCCCTACCTCGTTCGCGAAGTTCTGGATAGAACAGAAATTTCTGCCCATCATTCAGGAGCTGCTGAGCGATCATCTGGGAACGCCGGTCAGGGTGAGCGTCCGCCTGCTGGAGGAAGAGCCGGATCTGGCCTGCGGGCTGGCCGCTGATGGGCCGGGCTCCCCCGCCGAGCCTGCCCGGGAGCCCCGCAGGCAGCCTGCGGACTTCGTGTTGAACGAGAACTACACGTTCGACACCTTCGTGGTGGGCCAGTCCAACCGGATGGCCCACGCCGCGAGCTGCGCGGTGGCCGAGTCGCCGGGCGCCAGCTACAACCCGCTGTTCATTTATGGCGATTCCGGACTGGGAAAGACGCACCTGCTGCACGCGATCGGCAACTTCATCCGGCGCTACCATCCTCAGACCGGGCTGATCTACACCACGGCCGAGACGTTCACGTCGGACTACGTGGCCGCCGTGAGCGAAAGGCGCACAGCGCAGTTCCGCAGGCGATACCGCAGCGTGGACGTCTGGCTGGTGGACGATATTCAGTTTCTGGCGGGCAAGGAGCGCACGAAGGAGGAGTTCTTCCATACGTTCAACGCGCTGCAGGAGGTGGGCAGGCAGATCGTCCTGACCAGCGACCGTCCGCCGAAGGACCTGGAGCTGGACGTGCGGTTGTCGTCCCGCTTCGAGGCCGGTCTGGTGGTGGATATTGCGCCGCCAGAGCTGGAGACTCGGATGGCCATCATCAAGGCCAAGGCGCAGAAACAGGACCTGCAGATCCCTCCGGACGTGGTGCTTTACATCGCGCGGCTCATCCGCTCGAACATCCGCGCCATCGAGGGCGCGCTGCTGAAGCTACACGCCTACGCCACCGTGATGCAGCAACCCGTGAGCTCGGCGATGGCCTCCGACATCCTATCCCGGTATTTCGAGCATCCGCAGGAGAACCTCATCACCCCGGATGCGGTGCTGCGGGCGGTGGCCGAGCGCTACGGGGTGGACGTGGAGAATCTCCGGTCGCTGTCCCGGCAGGCGCGGGTGGTGCTGGCGCGGCAGGTGGCGATGTATCTTCTGCGGCATCTGACGGACACATCGCTGCCCGCCATCGGGAAGGCTCTCGGCGGGAAGGATCACTCCACGGTGCTTCACGCCGTCAAGAAGATCGGCAAGCTGGTGCTGGAGGATGCTCAGCTGGCGGACGACGTGGCCGCGCTGATGCGTGAGCTGAAAAAGACAGACTGACCGCCGCCGCTGCTATCTCCGGTTTGCTGGAAAAAGGGCCGCCCCGGCGGGGCGGCCCTGGATTTTTCGGTCAATCGGTAATGGCTCTGACCGTCCCTCAGCTGGTCCTGCGGCGCAGCACTCCGGCGAATCCCGCCAGGCCGGCGGCGAGCACAGCCACGCTGCCCGGCTCGGGAACGACGACCAGCTTGGCATTGTCGAACTGGGCCTGCGTCCAGGAGTTGATACCGTGCAGCCCCACGCTGCCCATCTGCAGGGTGTCGAACTTCACATTGGCGTTCACGTCCCAGACACCGTTTCCGACCAGGATCCAGCCGGCCGTGGAGACCGAGCTGTCCCACGGGATGTAGGCCCACGCGGCCCACTTGCCCTGGGTGCTCACGCCGTAGTCGATCTGCAGCGTGATCCACTTGTCCCACCAGTCGTTGTACGGTGGCGGACTCAGCTCCTCCAGCACCCAGTTCGAGCGACGGTCGGTGTTGTCCCAGGTGCGGTCACGGGCCAGAAGGCCTCCCCGGTTGATGTCGCCGACCAGATAGTGGGCCTGCGTGCCGCCGGAGCGCACCGTCGAGATCCCGGCGTTATGGATCATGTTTCCGGGATAGCCATGGGTGAACCCGCCGAGCGGGCGCAGGTTCGGGATGTAGACGTCCACCTGATAGACGAACGGGTTCATCTGCTGTCCGCCGACGATACCGTGTCCGATGTTCAGGGTGCTGACATCCAGGGCGGCGCGGCTGCCGTCCGGCAGGTAGAAGTTGCCGTTGCCGCCGCCGGAGGGCGCGCCGTCAGGAAGGGTCGGCCCGGACACCGGGACCGAGGACGGGTCGGTCCAGTAGCCGTTGCCCGTAACGGTCCAGCCCTGCGGCGAGGTGTCGAAGTCCCACTGGTAGGTCCAGGGACCAAGATACTGAGCTGACGCCATCGACGCGCACAGCGCGAGCGCCAGCACCAGAACGGAGGTAACTCTCATCGTCGTGCTTCTCCTTTTCCCCTTCCCCAGGCGGATTTCGATGCGAAGCGGGCCAGATGATCGCGCCGGGAAAGCGGGTTCGGGCCACGGCCCGCGGAATCCGCCGCGCAACCGGAGGTTCTTGATTCAATCCTAACACGGCGGTCAGAATTCGGTCAACAATAGAAAGAAGTCTAGACAAAAGACTGGTAATTGTGACAGTCCTGGAAAGCGTCAGGACTTCCCCGGGACATGCGCGGCTGCGGAAGGAACCGAATCAGGGCAGGACTCCGGGTTCGGCAAAGGACAGAGCCCTCTCCCCCGGGGGAGAGGGCTCTGTCCGGTCATCCCTCCAGCAGGAGAACCGTCCGGGTCACGGCGACTCGATCAGCCAGTAGCCCTCCGCGCGCTCCCGCTTCAGGTCTTCGGTGGAAGCCCATCGTGCGTTGCCGGCCAGGTACACCAGCGTGGTGCCGTCGTAGTGGATCTTGCCCGGGGTGTTGCCGTCCGGAACGAAGATCCCGTCGTTGATGAACTCGCGCTCCTCGTGAATGAGCAGCATGAATTTCGCCGGGTTCTTGATGTTCAGCGCATCCGGTTTGGCGTAGTCCAGCAGGGAGTTCACCGAATTAAGACAGCCCCCAGTCCTTCCGCGGCTTTCCGGCCGGGGGATTGACGACGGGGTGCAGCGCCTCTTTCTTCCTGTCGACAGGGCAGACATAGATCTCGGCCGACCTCGTGTAGGGCCACAGCGACCCCCGGTCGGGATAGATCCAGCGGTTGATCTCGCCGCACCAGTTGGGGACGTCCGCCCGATGCTCCCACCCCACCGGCGGCATCCTTCCGCCGTTGTCCTGAGTGTACTGTTGAAATGCCAGCGCAAGCTGCCTGAGATTGCTGATGCAGCGCACGGTGTTCGCGCGCATCCTCGCCTGAGCGAACACGGGGAACAGGATCGCGGCCAGAATCGCGATGATCGCGATGACCACCAGCAGTTCGACAAGAGTGAATCCCTTACCTTGCACGGCGCCCCTCCGTCTGCCGGACTGCGTCAGCGGCGCGACCGGCGCACCACCAATAGCGATGGTATTATACTACATCGGCTCCCGACGAACCTCCACGGCCTCCGGCTCGAGACCAGAAAACCCCGGCTCCCACGTGTCTCACAAATCTGGTATGATGAATTACAGGGCTTTTGGCGGAGTCCTGGAGATAACCCCCGGGAATTTCTCTGCCGGACCCGCTGGAATGATCTGGGCCGGGCGGCCTTTCGCCGCCTGTGAGAGGGGGCATTCCCGCCGCGCGCCTGCGGCACGGATGCGTCCACAACGAGAGGAGACAACTGACCTTGCTGATCTCGCCTGCGATCCGCCGGCTGCGGCGCGCCCTCGCGTCCGCGGCCATCTGCATCCCGCTCTGCCTTCCCGCCTCCGGGCAAACCCTGAAAGGCTTCCTGTACGATCCTTTCGGGGGTCCGTGGGGGGACAACGCCGTGGGCGTCCAGCGTCACGGAGCGCCCGGCTCCGGAAGCATGGGAGGCGGGGTGACCTTCGGCACGGAACCGATCGGCTGGTTCGGGTTCAACGTGAGCTCGGGACTGTTCTCCATGATGTTCGCCGCAAGGGATCAGTATCCCCGCCTCTATGTTCCGGCGGTCTCGTCGGGCGGAACGGATATCCTGCTGGGCCGCGACCCGGACTACGTGACCGGATCGCGCGACTATTTCCGCAACTGGGAGACCTGGTTCGCCCAGTCGTTCCAGGCGATGGGAGACTGCATCACGCACGTGTCGTTCCGCTTTCCGGCCAGCCTCTCGGCTCTGGTCACCATCCACGAGGGCAACGACCCGAACGGCCCGCAGATCGGTCCGGACCGCTGGGTGGACGGCGGCTACGCCAACGATGCGCACGCCATGTGGAGCGCCGGCGAGGTCCCGGTGGTGCCCGGGCGCTACTACACGGCAAAGATCCGGCGCCCCGATGGCAGCCCCCTCAGCGTCTGCTTCGCGGGCGGACGCAACATGAACGGCCACGACTTTCCCGGCGGAAGGACCTGGGAGGGAGGGCGTCTGGCGCGGGACCCGCTCCGCATCGTGGTCGGCTTCGACAATGACGGCGTCTCCACGGCCCTGAACACGACCACCATCACGAAGGACTTCGCCTCGGTGGCACAGTCCGTGCCGGCCAGTGGCGTTGCGGGACAGACCTTCGTGGCCACCGGGACGAGCGTGATCGGGGCCAGCGGACACTTCGGCGTCAGCGCCCCGTTCGAGGTGTCCGTGTTCGAATCCCCCGGCCCGAACGGCCTGGGCGTCAACCAGATCGGCCCCTCCAAATGGATGGTGACCGTGGCGTGGAACGCCCGCTCCGTGGTCAGCTGGGCGCCCGGAGAGGTGCCCACGGTCCCCGGACAGACCTACTACCTGCGGATCCGGCACCTGAGCAACCAGGCCTTCGTCATCTACCGGACCGTTGTGGACGAGTATGCCAGCGGGGACCTGTATATCAACGGCACACGGTTCTTCGGATCGGACCTCGCGGGGATGATCGCGTGCGAGAAGTCGCCGGGAAGCGCATCGCTGTCCCGCCTGGCGTTCAGCGACTGGAAGGTTGTGGAGCGCACCGCGACGTCGGCCACGCTCTCCTGGAAGACGGTCCGGCCCGACCCGCTCATGGCCGCCATCCTGCCGCCCGAGCCGGCGCCAGCGACGGCGCGGATCGAGTACGGCATCGGCACGCCGTACACGCATTTTCTCGACGTGACCACTCCGGCGGCGGAGCATACGGTAACGCTGACCGGGCTGCAGCCGGGCAGGGAGTATCACGTACGGATCACCGCCAGCGCGGCGGGAATGCGCAGCGCGCGCACGAAGGACTTCTGTTTCGTCACCGAGCCCGGGCGCCCGAACCTGGTGTCCAATCCGGGCTTCGAGACAGGCGCCTGGTCCCCGTGGAGCAAATGGGGTTCCATGGCTTTGCGCAACTATCCGGCCGGCGGCTCCGGATGGCTCGGCGGCGTGAAGGCGCGAACAGGAAACTACTACGCGGGCAGCGAGTCCAACGGAGGGCAGGTGAAGGGCGGAATCTACCAGCGGATCAATGTGGACCCGTCGCGGCCCTTGAACGTCCGCGCCTGTCTGTGGACCTACCAGGTCATTGACGACTGGGGCGGCTTCGACGCGGCCATCGACTACACCGTGCTCGGGCGGATCGGGATCGATCCCACCGGCGGCACCGACCGCAACTCCCCGAACGTCGTCTGGTCCGCGTGGTCTTCCGGCCAGCAGTGGTTCGACCTGGTCCCGGCCTATTCCGCCGATCATCCGTCCAGGTACACGGACCTTATGCTGACCGTGCAGCCGCAATCGTCTCAGGCCACCGTGTTCCTGGAGGCCGGCTGCAACAGCGCGATCAAGTGGACCATCTACGCCTGGGACGACGTGCACGCCTGGCAGGATGCGCCCGCGCAGGAGGTGCGGTCGCTGGGAGAGCTGCGGATGCTGACGGACGGCACGAGGGTGAGGGCCGGAGGGGTGATCGTGACCGCCGATGCGGCTTCGGCCGGCGCGGTCTACGTGCAGCAGCCGGACCGGAGCTCGGGCATACGGGTGGAGACGGGCAGTCAGGCCGCCGAAGGAACGCTGGTGGCCGTCGAGGGCACCCTGGCGACGAAGCCGAGCGGGGAACGGTTTCTTCAGGACGCGCTGATCCTGTCCAGCGCATCGGGGGCCGGGGCGGTCCCGATGGGCGCTCGCTGCTCGGCCATAGGCCCTCACGGGACCGGGCCCGGCAACGTGGGTCTTTTGATGCGGGCGTGGGGACGGGTGGTCTCCGCCGGTCCCGGATTCATCACCATCGATGACGGCTCGGCGGCGGGCGGCGGGCTGAAGGTGATGGCTCCGGCGGGAGTGGCGCTGCCGGCGACCGGCAGCTTCGCGGCGGTCACGGGGGTGGTGCAGCTGGAAGGCACGGCCCCGGCAAGCCGTCCGGTGCTCCGTGCGCGCAGGGCATCGGACATCACGGTCTTCTGAGGCCCCCGCCCCGGGGAGAGAGCAAGCGGAGGCCCGGCGCACCGTGTGCCGGGCCTTTCTGCTCCCGGCTTTCGCCCGCGCGCCCGCGACGGGCAATCCTCGGCGGCGTCCGGGGGACTTCAACTCCCGGGCGGGCTGCCGTCAGCCCGATCGCTTCTTGCCCGTGCCCTTCTTCCCGGAACCGCGGGGGCCCGCCCGCACGTTCGTTTTTGTGACCGAATCGTAAGAAGCATTTGCCCGGCCCGAAACGCCCGGGGGGTATCCAGTCTACGAGGGTAGATCTGGAGAGCCGGCGCAGACCGGACGGAGGGGAGAAGCGCACGCTCAGAACCGAAGTCAGTCAGAACAGGAGCAGACCGATGCGAGTCGCATTCAGCAGACGACTGAAGAAGACGATGCGCCTTGTCAGCCGCCGCGCTCGCAGCGTCGGACGGAAGCTGGAGTCCGCAGCCGCCCCGGAGGCCCCTGTCCGCGTCTCCCTGAACGGAGCCACGGACATTGCCGCTCACGGTGACCGGGTGGTCGCCAGCCATATGCGCACAGCTCTTCCGGACGCCACTTCCCACAACCTGGTGCAGCACTGGGCGGTGGGAGTATCCGACCGGCCCTGAACGGCGCGGCGCCTGGCGCGCCCGTCTTGACGATAGTGGACAGCGGACCCCGGGCTTTGCCCGGGGTCCGCTCGCATTCCGGCAGGCCTGACCGGGGGAGGGTCAGCCACCGAACCGCACCACCCCTCCGCCTGCAGACCCGTCCAGACGCTCCCGGAGAGCGCGGGCCTGCTCCTCGAAGCCAGGTTTCCCCAGAAGCGCCAACATGTGGCGCTTGTAAGCCTCCACCCCGGGCTGATCGAACGGGTTGACCCGGAGCAGGTATCCGCTGACCGCGCAGGCGCGCTGGAAGAAGTAGAGCAGCGAACCCAGGCGCTCCGCGTCCAGCCGGTCCAGGGCCACACTCATCACCGGCACCCCCCCCTCCCGGTGCGCCAGCGCGGTCGCGCGGTAGGCCTCGCGGTTGATCTCCTCCAGCGTCCGGCCGGCCAGGTAGTTCATCCCGTCGCCGTCGTCCTCATCCGCCGGCACCTGCAGCCCGGGCTCTCCGCCGCGGATGACCACGAAGGTCTCGATGAGCATCCGGCGTCCCTGCTGGGCGTACTGTCCCAGCGAATGAAGATCCGCCGTCAGGTCCAGCGAAACCGGGAACAGCCCCTTGCGGTCCTTTCCCTCGCTCTCTCCGAACAGCTGCTTCCACCACTCCGCCACGAAGCGCAAGCGCGGCTCGAAGTGCGCCAGCATCTCCACGCAGAAACCTTTCTCGTAGAGAGCGTTGCGCGCGGCGGCGTAACAGAGCGCCGGATTCCGGCGGAGGTCCGTATCTCCGCAGGCATCCGCAACCCCTGCCGCTCCGCGGACCAGCGCCCGGATGTCGATCCCTGCGTAAGCGATGGGCAGCAGACCCACCGGACTCAGGACCGAGAAGCGCCCACCCACATCGTCCGGGACGACGAACCGCATCCAGCCCTCCCGGCGCGCCAGGTTCAGCAGAGAGCCGCGGTTGGCGTCCGTGGTCGCCACCACCGGCCCCCGGGCGCTCTCCTTTTGTGCGGCAAGCCACTGGCGGATCAGCCGGAGTGCGATGGCGGGTTCCGTGGTGGTGCCCGACTTCGAGATGACGTTCACCGCAACGCGCCGCCCCTCGAGGCGCGTCAGCAGTTCGCGGTGATACGCGGCCGACAGGTTGGTCCCCGCGAAAAAGACCGGCTTCGCCTCCGGCGCCCCCAGCGCCTCGATGACGGCACGGGCGCCCAGATACGACCCTCCAATGCCGATGACAACCAGCGCATCGGACTCCGCGCGCAGCCGTGCCGCCGTCTGCTGGATATCATCCACCAGCGGCTCCGGCGCCAGCGCGCGGGGGTCCATCCAGCCCAGAAAGCTGGAGCCGGGACCGCAGCGCTCCTCCAGAAGAGCGTTCGCACGGTCCACGTCGCGCTGCCACCCCGAGAGCTCCGTTTCCGGGAGCTCTGGCGAAAGGTACGAGATGTCCAGTTCCAGACCGATCTCCTGAGCCAAAGCCTGCACCTGTCCTCCTGCGAGTCCGGCGGGGCGGCGTTTCAGGCCCACGCGCGCTCGGACTCCTCCCTTGCGATCTCCACCCACCTCCGCACGCGCTGGGGGTCCTGTCCGATGGTGTGGCAGTCCTTCATGATGATCTCCACCCTGCATCCCCTGGCGCGCGCGAGCTTCTCCCGCAGCTCCCTTCGGGCCGCCTCCTCCTCGAAAACCCGCCCGCCCAGATACGACGGATTGGGCTTGAGGGAAAGGATGTAGCGGTCCTGAAGGTTTTCCGCCATCGCTTCCACGTCGCACCACGGGGAGACGGAAACGCGGCGCAGGTTCGGAATCCGCCGGATGATGTGCCAGCGGGAGTGCACTGGCTCGCAGCAGCCATAGCAGGTCAGCCCGAACCGCTCCAGGATGGGGAGCTGATAGGGAAAGACGAACTCCTCGAACATCGCCGGGCTGACGCAGACGGTCTCCTGGCTTTCCGCCATTCCCCAGAGATCCTTCAGGCGCACCGTGCCGGTAAAGTCCGGCCGGGGCAGCTCACGGGTCCAGCCGAAGCCGCCGGACCCGACGTACTCGCCGCGGTTGTTGAGACACAGCAGCCCCTCGCGCTCCAGATATTCCAGCCGTGCGATGGTGCCGTCCCGCAGAAACGCCATCAGACGGTGCAGGCCGTCCGGATCCTCCACCATGTCCACCATCATCTGCTCAAGCCCCCGGAGCCTCACCAGGGTCCAGGTCAGCCCGACGCTCCAGACCCAGTAGTGATGCAAGCGGACCTGAAGGATGCCGTCGAAAACCTCACGGGCGCACTCGAGCATCCGTTCCGTGGCCGCGAAGTCCACGGAGACCTGCGGATAGTGCAGGCCGGAGAGGTCGGACAGGTCTTTCACGGGAGGGTCCCAGGTGTACGCGCCGCCATCCTGGCCTCCGATGCGCCTCTCCTCCATCCCCCACCCCGTCTCCGTGACGGCATAGCCGACATCGAAGACTCCGGTGATGACGCGGTCGTCACGGATGAGCTCACCCCAGGCGATCTCCCGCCGCAGAAACCACTCCCACGTACGGCCAAGCGGGCTCTGGCAGAGGAAATCTTCCTGCCGGATGATCTCGTGCCAGCCGTTCTCCGGGTCGCAGAAGATCAGCGGGCGGACGCTGTGCAGAGCATTGTGGGCGTACCAGAGCTCCCTCTTTTCCCGCTCTATGTCCCGGGAAGCTAGCTCCGCCACTTTACGGGCTAACGCCCGGAGGGTCTCGATATCGTGAGATGGAAGCATCTCCGCCGCGGCCGGCGGGGCTGCCCGGGTGGCATCAGACATGGCCTGCAGTCCTCCTCCGGGGCGTGTCCTGTGCGGGCGCCGCCCCCGGGCACAGTATGACGGTTGCAAGGCCCGCCCGGCAATGCCGCAGACCGCTGAAGGAGGAACGCGACGGCAGCCTCGAAGAGGGCAGAGGGCGGCCGCGGCAAGCATCCGTGAAATGGCGTACAATTGCGTTGGAGGCTGCGACGATAGACCCGTTTGACGACCGGATAACTTCAGCGGAGCTTCAGGAAGAGGATGCCCGGGTGGAAGCGTGCCTGCGTCCGCGCCGGCTGGACGAGTTCATCGGGCAGGACAAGGTCAAGGAGAATCTTTCCGTGTTCCTGGAGGCGGCGCGCAGGAGGGGCGAGGCACTGGACCACGTCCTGCTCTACGGTCCGCCCGGACTGGGAAAGACCACACTTGCCAACATCATCGCCCGGGAGATGGACGTTCCCATCCGGTCGACCAGCGGGCCGGCCATCGAGCGTCCGGGCGACCTGGCGGCCATCCTGACCAATCTCGAGCCCGGAGGAGTGCTGTTCATTGACGAGATCCACCGGCTGTCGCGGGTGGTGGAAGAGATCCTCTATCCGGCCCTGGAGGACCGTCAGCTCGACCTTGTCATCGGCAAGGGACCGAGCGCCCGGACCATCAAGCTGCCGCTGCCCGAGTTCACGGTGATCGGCGCGACGACGAGGGCGGGGATGTTGACATCGCCGCTCCGGGAGCGGTTCGGCATCGTGCACCACCTCGAGTACTACGACGCGGGATCGCTCAGTCAGATAGTCAGGAGGTCGGCGGCCATACTGGAGACGCCGATCGAGCCCGATGCGGCGGATGAGATCGCATCGCGCAGCCGGGGAACGCCGCGGGTGGCCAACCGGCTGCTTCGGCGAAGCCGCGATTTCGCGGATGTGGACGGGGACGGCGTCCTCACCCTGGAGGTCGCCCGGAAGGCGCTGGAGCGGCTGGAGGTGGACGAGGCTGGCCTGGACGCCACGGACCGGCGCCTGCTGACGATGCTCATCGAGAAGTTCGGCGGCGGACCGGTGGGCGTGGAAACCATGGCCGCAAGCATCAGCGAGGACCGGGAGACCATCGAGGAAGTCTACGAGCCCTACCTTCTCCAGCGGGGGTTCCTGGCACGGACGCGGCAGGGCCGGGTGGCGACGGCGCTGGCGAGGGAACATCTGGGCTACAGCGGCCCTCCCGGGCAGGGCTCGCTCCTCTAGGCCGGACGGTGGCGCCACCGGCACCAGACAGGAAAACGGACTGATGTATTGCACCCAGTGCGGCGCAGAGAATGCCGATGACAGCCGCTTCTGCCGCTTCTGCGGTCACCGGCTGCACCCGGAGGGAGAAAAGCCCGCGGCAGGCGAGGCGGAGACGGCAGCCCCGGAGCAGGTGAGCGGGCTTCTGGCCCGCGCCTTCGAACTGCTCGAAGCCGGGAGGCTGGACGAAGCCAGAGAGGTCTGCCTCGCCTCTCTGCGCCTGAGCCCCGACTCGGTGACGGGCCGGTCGCTGCTGGCCGCCATTTACGAGCGCAAGGGAGACCTGGAGGCCGCCATCCGTCAGATGGAGCGGGTGGTGGAAATGAACCCGGACAGCGTGGCCGACCGCAACCGGCTGGAGGATCTCCGCAGCCGGGCGGGTAGGGCCGCCGCGACCGCGCCGCGCGGGCCCGCTGCCGGCCTGTCTTTGCCGGAAGCGCTGAAGCGGGCTCCCGTGGCCGCGGGGTTGGGGTCCGCGGCTCTGGCGCTCATCCTTCTGGCCATCTGGCTGCCCGGCCGCGCCCGCCAGAACCAGGCAGTCACACCTCCTCCTCCCGCGGTCCCGGCGGCGACGGCGCCGTCCCCGGAAAGCCCTTCGCTGTTCGGCGGGGCGGCGGCGCCCGCGCCGACGCCGGGATACGGCGGGTTGTTCGAGGGGACGGGAAACGCGCCTCAGTCTGATTCTCAAACGCCGCAGAACGAGGGCCGGACCGAAACCCGCCCGGAGGCGGAGCGTCCCGCGTCTCAGGCTCCCCGTCCCGCACCTCAGCCGCCTCAGTCACCTCCGCCCGCCCGGACGCCCGCGACAGGAGGGGCGAACCTCCCGGCTCCCGCGCCTCCCGCGCCGCCGCAGGCTTCCGGCAACGAGCCGCGGATCGTGGTCACGCGGGAGCCCCCGCCTCCACCTGCCTCGATGCCCCCCGCCCCGCCCCGGCCCGCCGCATCGGGCAGGGAACTTCAGCTCCGCGCCATGGAGCTGAAGGCCGCGGGGCAGCGCGAGCAGGCGATCGCGACCTTCAGACAGGCCATCAAAGCCTACGAGCGGGAGGCCGCCTCAGGAGGTGGCGGATTCGAGGCGCAGCAGGGGATTCGCACGTGCCTGGACGAGATCCAGCTGCTGGAGACGCCTTAGGATGAGGCTGGCTCTTGCGCAGGTCTGCTGTGCTTCATTGCTGGCCGCGATGCCACTGGCGGCTGATGCCGCCCCTCGGCCTCACGTGCTGTTGTTCCCGGTCAGGGGAGACGCGGCGCTGGCCGCGGCGGCCACCCAGGCTCTGAAGGCCAGCCTGAAACAGGGAAACACGGTCACGGTGACGGAATTCCGGGCGGACCTCCCCAGTCTCCGCCGGGCCATCGTGGAACGGACGGTCACCCGTTCGGACCTTGAGTCGGAAGGCGCGGAAGCCAGAAGGCGGGTGGGAGCGGCGCTGGAAGCGGATTTCTATCTGGAAAGCGACATCCTCACGCGGGAGGACGCCGTGGCGCTGAGGACCGAGGCGGTGCAGGTCGCCACGGGGCGTCGCTTCCCGTTCTCCGCCGAGGCAAAGCCCGCCGAGCCCGGTGCGGCCGGGCGGGAATCGCTGGTGCTGTCCGTGGCGGAGACCGTGGTGTCGAAGTTCATGACGGAGGTGCTGGGAACGCTGCCGCCGGCAGCTCCTCCCCGCGTTGCGCTGGCCATTCCCCCGCCGGCACCCGCCGGAGAGAAGCCCGGAGAGGACAAAGGGCCCGCCGAAGGCCCTTCGGCAGATCAGGCCACCCCGCCGTCGCCTCCCGCCCCTTCGCCGCCGGATCCTGGACGGCAGGAGGCTGCGACGCTTGCACGACAGGCGGAGTCCCTCGCCGCCGCCGGAGACCTCGCCGGCGCCATCCAGGCGATGCGTCAGGCGGTGAACCTGGCGCCTGCGGACCTTTCCCTGCGGCTGAAGCTGGCCGGTTATTACACGCGCAGGGGGATGACGGAAGAGGCGGCCGCGGAGCTGCGCGGCGCTCTGCTCCTTTCACCGGACGAGCCTGCCTCCCGTCTGGAGCTTGCGCGTCAGCTGGAGTCTGCGGGTCTGCAGGAACAGGCCCGCCAGGTCTACGAGGCGCTGCTGAAGGACGACCCCCGCAATGCGGACGCGCGGCTGGCCTACGGCGATCTGCTCTGGAATCTGGGCAAACCAGACGATGCCGCTCTGGAATATGCGCAGGCGGCCCGGGACGCGCCGGAAGCTCCCGCCCCGCACGAGCGGCTTGCGCGCCTTTTCGCCTCCCGGGGCCGCTTCCAGGAAGCGATGGTCAGCCTGGAAACGGTCCGGCGCCTGAAAGGTCAGGAGACCGGGACGCCGCTGGAAGCTGCGCTGTACCGGTCGCTGGTGCAGAGCTTCGATGTCGCCTTCTACCGGCACCGCGATGCGCTGGACTCCGCCGGCCGGGATTACCGGGCCCAGCGCATGACCCGCGAGGAGTACTATCAGAAAGTGCGGTCGCTGGTGACCGATCTGGAGGAGCTTGCCGAGTTTCTGACGGAGGTGGCTCCGCCGGCTCAGGCGGCAAAGGCGCATGTTCACAGAAGGCTGGCAGCGAGTCTGCTCTCGCAGGCGGCAACGTCGATTCAGGACTGGCTTGTCACCGGGAACGAGTCGCGGCGCGATGACGCCGAGCGATTCCAAAAAGCGGCGGAGGACGAGATGGACTCGGCGCTTGCGCTGGACCGGCGGCTGCGGTCCGGCAGCCTGAGGAGGCGGAGCGGCGAGGGGGCCTGAATGGCTCCAAAGTACGGTTGCCGGGCGGCGGCTGATGCCGATAACATGATGTGGGGAATGCTCCGCATTTGCGAGGTAATCGCCGGATTGCGGCTGTTTGTGAAAGGCCGCGCATTGTGCTATAATCCGCCGCGGCCCGCTCTGCTGATCCCGCCGGGCTTCCCGTGGAGGGGCGACGCTCCGGGCTCTCTGGCCGGGACCGGCGGACGCTTCGGATGCGGCCTCACACCTGCTTCCCGGCACTGCAAGGAGGATTTCCGCGCGAGATATGTCCGGCGATCGTGGGAGACAGCGCGCCGGAGCCGGGACGGCCGGGAAGGGGCGTCTGCAACGTCACAATCATCAAGGAGTCTTTCTTCGCTATGGGCAGACTGATCGAGATCCGCTGGCACGGCCGCGGAGGACAGGGCGCAAAGACCGCGGCGCTGCTGTTCGGTGACGCGTGCCTGGGCGCGGGGATGTATATACAGGCTTTCCCGGAGTACGGTCCGGAGCGGATGGGTGCCCCGGTCGCTTCCTACAACCGCATCAGCGACGAGCCGATCACCATCCACTCAGCCGTTGAAAACCCGAGCGTGGTGGTCATACTGGACCCGACGCTGATCGGCTCGGTGGACGTGACGAAGGGTCTGAGGGGAGATGGCGTGGTGCTGGTGAACACCGGGGAGCCTGCAGAGAAGATGCGCGAGAAGCTGAAGCTGAACGGGCAGAAGCTCTACGTCCTGGACGCCTCCGCGATCGCGATGGAGACCATCGGGCGCAACATCCCGAACACCCCCATGCTGGGCGCCCTGGTGGGCGCGACGGAGATTGTAGACTTCAACCACATGATCGAGGATACCGAGAAGAAGCTCCAGAAAAAGTTCCGGAACAAGCCCGAGGTCATTCAGGGGAACCTGGATGCCATCCGCAAGGCGTACGAAGTCGTGAAGGCGCAGAAAGGATAGCCCTTCCAGCCCTCCGGGAGCGCTCCCGGATTCTTGACTGTCAAGGAGATGACCGTTGTCAGAAGCTAAAGTCAAAGATAAGGCGGCCGGCGGGTCCGCAGTCCCTCAGGAGATCGCCGCGCTCACCGGCAACGAAGCCGTTGCCATGGCGATGAAACAGATCAACCCCGATGTCGTCGCCGCCTACCCCATCACTCCCGCCACCGAGATCGTTCAAATCTTCTCCAACTACGTCGCCGACGGGGTCGTGGACACCGAGTATGTGGCGGTGGAGAGCGAACATTCGGCGATGAGCGCGTGCATCGGGGCGTCGGCCGCCGGCGCCAGGGTGATGACGGGCACCAGCGCGCAAGGGCTGGCGCTGATGTGGGAGATGCTCTACATCGCGGCGGGGCTGCGGCTGCCCATCGTGCTGGCCGACGTGAACCGCGCTCTCTCCGCTCCCATCAACATCCACTGCGACCATTCGGACACAATGGGAGCGCGGGACTCCGGTTGGATCCAGATCTTCAGTGAAGACGCGCAGGAAGCCTACGACAACACCATCCAGGCCATCCGCATCGCCGAGCATCCGGACATCCTGCTGCCCGCGATGGTGACGATGGACGGCTTCATCATCAGCCACGGAATGGAGGTCGTGAAGGTTCTGCCGGACGAGGCGGTGCGCGCGTTCGTGGGGACTTACAACCCGAAGGTGAAGCTTCTGGATGTGGACACCCCGCGCACCTACGGCGCGCTGGACTTCACGGACTTCTATTTCGAGCACCGGCGCCAGCTGGCGGAGCCGATCGCGAAGGCGAAGGAGGTCATCCAGGAGATCGGCCGGGAGTATGGCAAGATCAGCGGGCGCACGTACGGTCTGTACGAAGGCTACAGGCTGGACGACGCGGAGTACGTCATAGTGCTGCTCGGATCCACTGCCGGAACGGCGAAGACCGTTGTGGACGACCTGCGCGAGTCGGGCGTGAAGGCGGGGCTGCTGAAGATACGGGTGTTCCGTCCGTTCCCGTACGACGAGATGGCAGCGCTGCTGGAGGGGCGCAAGGCGGTCGGCGTGATGGACCGCTCGGACGGGCTGGCCGGGCTGGGCGGGCCGCTGTTCGGCGAGCTGCGCTCCGCTCTTTACGAGTCGAAGAACCGGCCTCCGATGAAAGACTACGTCTACGGCCTGGGAGGCCGCGACTGCGGACCCGCGCTCATCCGCCAGGTCTTCGACGAGCTCCTGGAGATCGGCAAGACCGGGCAGGTCAAGGAGCGCTTCTCCTATCTGGGCGTGCGCGAGTAGCGGCGCCCCGGCACCGGAACGAACTGGAAACGGATTGAGGATATCAACAGATGGCGAACCTGAAAGAGCTTTCCCGCAAGCCTGAGCGATTCACCGGGGGGCACCGCGCCTGCGCGGGCTGCAGCGCCCCCATCGTCGCCCGCATGCTGATGATGGCGGCCGACGAGCCGGTGGTGGTGGGATGCGCCACCGGCTGCCTGGAGGTGACGAGCACCCTGTTCCCGTACACCAGCTGGAACACGCCGTTCATCCACAGCGCGTTCGAGAACTCGGCGGCCACCATCTCCGGCGTGGAGGCGGCTTACCAGTCGCTGAAACGTCAGGGCAAGTACGACAGAGAGGTGCGGTTCGTTGCTTTCGGCGGCGACGGCGGCACGTACGACATCGGGCTGCAGTCGCTGTCGGGCGCGATGGAGCGCGGGCACCGGATGCTTTACATCTGCTACAACAACGAAGCTTACATGAACACCGGCGTCCAGCGCTCCGGGGCGACGATGTTCGGCGCGGAGACCACCACCACCCCGGTGGGACGCAAAGGTTACGGCAAGAAGCAGTTCGAAAAGGATCTGACGGCCATTATGGTGGCTCACGGCATCCCCTACGTGGCCCAGGGGTCGCCGAGCTTCTGGAACGACCTGATCACCAAGATGCAGAAGGCCCTGGCGACCGACGGGCCGTCCTTCATCAACGTGCTGGCCCCGTGCCGCCTGGGGTGGGCCTTCCCTCCTGAAGAGACCATTGAACTGGGACGCCTGGCGGTGAACACCTGCGCCTGGCCTCTGTACGAGGTGGTGAACGGCGAGTACAAGATCACCTACAAGCCGCGCGAGAAGATGCCGATCGAGGCCTATCTCAAGAAGCAGACGAAATACCGGCATCTGTTCCGCCCGGGCAACGAGTGGATGGTGCCCGCCTTCCAGAAGCACGTGGACGAGAAGTGGGAGCGCCTCCTCTCGCTGGCCGGAGAGCCGATCCCGGCGAAGGAGCCGGTGACCGTCGGTTAGGAAGCCTGCGAAGGCTTTTGCTGCGAACAGTCTCAGGCAGGGCCGCCCTCCGCGCAGGAGGGCGGCCCGCGCCATACCGGAAGTCAGGCCGTCTCACCCGGCGGGGTCGTCTTCCCCGAACAGGACCCGGTCCAGGTGCCGGCAGACCTCCTCCGGCACGGGCGAGTGAAGCGCCCTGCGCGCCAGGCGCACCAGCGCCTCCACGCTGCGCGCCTCGCGGGCGCAGGTGGGACAGTCCTCCAGATGGCGCCGCAGAGACTCTTCCATCCCGGTTCGGCCGCCCTCGCCGATCTCCAGAAGCGCCTCGCGGACGCGTCCGCAATCCACGCCGGCCCCTCCTCCCGCTTCAGGACGCAAGGTAGTGCTCCAGCTCCGCGCGGACGGCGGCTCGCGCCCTGTGGAGCCGGCTCTTCACCGCCGCCACCGAGATTCCCAGGATCTCGGCGGTCTCCTCGTTGGAGAAGCCTTCCACGTCCCGCAGCAGAAAGACGATCCGGAGAGGCTCCGAAAGCGACTCCGCGGCGCGGTTGACCGCATCCATCAGGTCTGAGGAGAGCGCCGCCTCCTCGGGCAGGACCGACAGGTCCGGCAGCTCCATCGTCTCGATGCCCCGGTCGGTCTCCCGCTCCAGCCGCTCCGCCTTGCGCGATTCGGAACGCCTCAGCCCCATGCATTCGTTCGCGGCAATGCGGAACAGCCACGTGCCGAAGCTGGCATCCCCGCGGAACTGATGGATTCGCGAGTAGGCGCGGCTGAACGCCCCCACCAGCACGTCCTGAGCATCGTCATAGTCCCGGCACATCCGGGAGGCCACGCTCCAGAGGCGGTCACGCCACCGGTGCACCAGCCGGTCGAACGCCCGCCGGTCCCCTTCCGCCGCCCGCAGGGCCAGATCGTTGTCTTCAGCCTTTTGAAGCGCCAAACGCGTCTCGAGCTCCAAGTCCGGACCGCCTTTCCCCGCGCCGCCCGCGCGCTCACCAGGCTCTTCCGCCCCCACCCCCGAAGCCGCCCCCCGAGAAACCTCCTCCGAAGCCGCCGAATGCGCTTCCGCCGCCCGACGCCGAGCGCGGGGCGCTGGTCATGGCCGCCCCGAGGCTGGAGCAGGCAGAATCCAGCGACCGGGCAAAGTGCACAGCGTAAAACCGCCCCCCGTCACCCGAGGCGGTGAACCATTCCGGCGGCCGCTCGACGATCCCCTCGAAGGCCCGGGCCCACCGCTCCACCACTTTCAGGCTGACCGCATACGGCAGGAAGCGCTCGAAGATTCCCCGCTTCTCCTGCAGCTCCAGGTCTTCCTTCTCCGCGCGGGACAGGTATTCCTCAAACCCGAGAGCATCGAGCGCCGCCCGCTTCCCCGCCGGCGTCTTCCGGGGCATCAAGGGAGAGAAGGCCACAACTGCCAGTCCGCTCAGCAGGATGGCCAGAGCCCAGCCCGGCTCGATCTGCAGGCTGGCGATCCCCTCGTCGAGGGTCAGGAACAGCCCGAAAATGCCGGCGACGGAGACCATCCATCCACCGGCGCGCCATCGCTGGCGGACGCGGTCCGGCCGCCCGTAGAACAGACCTTTGCGGGTCAGGCTCGAATAGATCTGGCCCGACGCCATCTCTGCAGCAGTATAGAACCGGCTTCTCAGCCCTTCCAGCGTGACGGAGTCGCCCGTCGCGAACATTTTGTCGAAGAGAGTCCTTTCGTAAGGCGCGAGCTGCCCGCGGGGATCCCGCTCCCCCGCATCGGGCCTCTTGCGCAGCGTGTAGCTCCGGCTCCCGAAAAGGCCGGCCGGCGGCCCCTCTTCGATGGTGAGATACCCCCGGGCGGCAAGGTCCACAACCGTGGCGGTGATATCGCGCGTATCGACTCGCTCGTCCACCAGCGCGCCCACCTCCGCCGGGCGCAGCCCGCCGGGAGGCTCGTAACAGACCGCAACCGGGCGGCCCGGGTCCGGATCCCGTCCGTAGAGGAGCCAGACGGCCGTCAGCGCCGCAACCACGAGAAAGGGAAGCAGCACATACGGGCGGTCCGAAAGGAACCACAGAAGCCTCCGGACGGCGGCCGGCTGATGAACGAGGCCGTGAGGCCAGCCAAGCGCCACGGTGAGCCCCTCGGCATAACCGAGCGGCCGCGGAGAGCGGAACACCACAGTGTTCTCCGACAGCTCGAACTCCGCCCTCTCCGTGGAGCCTGCGGGGCCGATCCAGGCGTTCACCTGAAGACGCCGCCCATCCGGCGCCTCCGGGAGCCGGACGGAGCAGGACGCCTGATTGATCCCCACAGGCCACTCATTGCCCGTCGCGTTCCAGTAGAGCTCGACGTGATCCGGGAAGAACAGAAGCGCGTTGTCCACGCGGTATCGAATGACATAGCGTTGCACGCCGGTGACAAAGACCGCCGGGTCCCCGATCCGGATGCTGAGGTAGCGGCCTGCCCGGCGCGCGCGGTACATCCGGACGCCGCCCGCGCCGTCCGTCACGTTCCGCACTCTGACGCGGATCCGGCGTCCCGCTCCTGTGCGGCTGCTCTCGCGCAAGGGAATCTCCCGGTAGATGCCGTGGCGCTGTTCGCTTCCGAAGTCCACCTCTATGGACTCGCGAACCTCCAGGGAACTGTCGCGCGCCACGGCGATTTCGACGGACATATCGCGGACGACCCACGCCCGGGCCGTTGACGCTCCCCAGAACAGAAGGGCGAGGGTAAGGATTGCGGGAAGAAACCGTCGCGCGAGCGCTCTCATCCGTCCATCTGCACCTGCACCGCCTCCCTCTCCCGGTCCCCGGCCTGAAAGTACGGCAGACGCCGGAACCCGAAAATCAGCGCCACCAGGTTTTGAGGGAAGACCTCCATCGCCGTGTTCATGTCCCGCACGACGGCATTGTAGTACCGGCGGGCGTACTGAAGGTTGTCCTCGATATCGGCAAGCTGCTCCTGGAGGCGGCGGAAGGCGGTGTCGGCGCGCAGTTCCGGATAAGCCTCGGCGACCGCAAACAACGAGCGGATGGCCCCCGTCAGAGCGGCGTCGGGGCCTTCCCGCCGGGCAGCGCCCTCCGCCGCCAGGGCCTCGGAGCGCAGGCGGGCGACGTCTTCGAGAAGCGCCTTCTCGTGGGACGCATAGCCCTGGACCACCGCGACCAGATTCGGGATCAGGTCGTAGCGGCGCTTCAGCTGCACGTCCACATCCGCCCACGCATTGCGCGCCCGGACCCGAAGCGACACCAGCCGGTTGTACACAGCGATCACCCAGCCGACGATCACTGCGGCGACGGCGATCATCAGCCAGGCCGCCGGATGCTGGAGCAAGTGGCGACCCTCCGCGGCGGCCGCGGCGTCCCATCGCGCGGCCCCGGTCATGTTCGCCGCGGCGCGCTGCGCTCTCCTGCCTTCGGTTGCAGGAGAGCGCGGCGCGGGAGTGGAATGCTCCAATGCGCTTCAGACCGCTGTTCCGCAAGGAGGCAAGGCTGTGAGGTTCCTTGTGATGCTGTCCCTGTTGACGCTTTGCGTCCCCGCCCTGGCGCTGGACACCGGATTCGAGCTTCCTCCGGACATCCTGAAGAGGGTGCAGAACGGTATCGAGCGCAACCGGAAAGGCAACGCGACCGTCTACGTGACCCGCCCGGACGGCACGCCGGTGCCCGGCGCAACGGTCCGCGCCCGGCAGAAGTCGCACGCGTTTCTGTTCGGGTGCGCGTTCCCTTCCTGGGACGTCACGAAGGCGATGCCTACACCGGCCGACTGGGAACAGTTTCAGCGTCACTTCCTGCGCCTGTTCAACTACGCCACCACTGAGAACATGCTGAAATGGTCCCATACTGAGCGGTTGAAGGACACACCGGACTACGAGATGGCGGACCGCTTTGTGGACTGGTGCCACGCTCACGGCATCACCGTGAAGGGGCACTGCCTCATCTGGGGTTACGAGCGGAACGGCTTCCCGAAATGGCTCCTGGAGCTTGCTCCCGATGAGGTCGCTGAGCGGGCGCGCAGACGGGTGACCGGGACGGTGACGCGTTACCGCGGAAAGATCCGGTTCTGGGACGTGGTGAACGAGCCTCTCCATTGCCACTGGTTCGAAGGCAACTGGGGCCCGGACTATGCGGCGGAGGCGTTCCGTCTGGCCCGGCAGGCAGACCCGGACGCAGTCCTGGTCCTGAACGAATACGGGAACCAGTGGGACGGCCAGGCACAGCGGTTCGTGCGCTACGCTGCGGAGCTGGAGGCCAGAGGCGCGAAGATCGACGTTCTCGGCGAGCAGGCGCACGACCATCCGCGCGTGCCTTCTCCCTCGCAACTGCTCGAGATGCTGGACACCCTGGCATCCACCGGCAAAGACGTGCACCTCACCGAGATCACCCTGCCGTCGGATGGCGCGGAGGTGCGCTCCGACTTCGTCAAGGGCAGGTGGACCCCGGAATTCCAGGGTCGATACTACCGCTACTACTTCACGGTGGCGTTCAGTCATCCCGCCGTCAAAGCGATGACGCTGTGGGCGCTGTGGGACGGGGCATCTTGGCTGAATCAGGGAGGGATCATCACGCGGGACTGGCAGCCGAAGCCGGCTTACGAGGCGCTCGACTCCCTGATCAACCGCGAATGGCGCACGGAAGCATCCGGCAGCACGTTCGCGGATGGAAGCTGGACCTTCCGCGGCTTCCACGGGTCCTACGATGTCACCGTGGAAAAGGACGGCAAGACGCGCGCCGCTGTGCTCGAGCTGAAGCCCGGCGAAAAGCCCGTCCTGCGGGTCGTGTTGCCATGAAGGGCGACGCCGCAAGGGGGCATCGCCGGCGGCGAGCGGAAAGTCAACGGCGTGCGCGGCTTCGTCTGCCCGCACCAGCGAAGGAGACCGCCCGGATGGAAAAACCCAGGATCGGCGTGATCGGCGTCTGCGGGTGCGGCGGCATCGCGGACCAGTGGCGCGACAACGCGCACTCACGGGTGGTGGCCAGAGCGGACGTGCCTCCCCTGCCGATGCTGTAGCCTCCGGCAGAGATTTTGCGGTATATTCTGCATCTGGACCGCGGCAGGCCCGCTCTCCGGGGCCGGGTAAACAGGCAGGCTTTCGCACCGTTAGACGCGAGGGAGGGGAAACGGGCCATTTCCGCGAAGTGAGGGGCGGTCTGCGCGGCTTCCGGAGCGCAGTCCGCCGAAGTCAGGTGAAAGGGGGTCCCATGGACCTGGAGACCATCGCCCAGCGGCTGGACGCCAACGAAAAGTTGAAAGTGAAGTACCGCCTGCCGGTCAAGGATGCCAGCGGCGAAACGACCTGGCAGGTCCGTGTGGACAAGCTCCTGGACGTGGACGTCGAGCGCAGCACGCTCTACGTGGCATTCGAGGGCAACTCCGTGATCTGGGTGAAGAAGGAGGAGGCCATCGAAGTCTCTCCCGACGACGGGGTCTACGAGTGATCCCGCCGCTCCCCGCTGTCTCCTTCAGACTGACTCCGGAAGAGCCACCGGAGCCCGGCCCGAAGCGCTGATCCTCCCCAGAACCACTTCGGCACAGGCCTGCAGCATCTCATCGCGGTAGCCGTACAGCGCCACATATGTCTGCACCTCGGGAAACCTCAGAAGGTCGTAGGGATCCCTGAGCGCAACCACGCAGACAGGCTTCGGACCCTTCAGCAGATGCTTCACCATCGCAGCCTGGGCCTCCACATCCAGCCCCGCCGTCCAGGGCTCGCTGGGGCAAGTGCCGACTATTACGAGCCGGGTATCCTCCGGCAGGACGATCTTCTCCGGGGACCGCGCCTGCCCGGCTGTGACCGCCACCACTTCTGTCCGGGCGTGCAGGGCACGGAACGCCGCCGCAAGCCGCTCCACGGAATGGTGCAGGCTGAGGACCACGATGCGGCCGCCGGCCGGGTCGGCCGGGATGATTCCCCTTCCATTGCGAACCACCGTGACCGCCTTCCGGGCAATCTCCAGGGCCAGCTCCTTTTTCTCCGGCGAGCTGACCACCGCAAGGGCCGCCTCCGGGTCCACGGGGGCCACGCCGTCCAGCAGGCCGAAGCGCTCTTTGAGCTCCAGCACCCTGCGCACGGACACGTCGATGCGCTCTTCCGTGATTTCTCCGGCGGCAACGGCGTCCCTGATGGCCCGCACCGCCTCCACCTGCGTCTCGAGGGTATGGCAGATGAGCGGGCAATCCACCCCCGCCTTCAAGGACAGCAACGCGGCCTTCGCAGCGCCCCATCCGTCCGCTACGCCTTTCATCTCTAGGTCGTCGGTCACCACCAGCCCGTCCCATCCCATCTCCTCGCGCAGGAGGCCTGAGATGATGCGGGGCGAGAGGGTGGACGGCAGCTCCGGGTCCAGCGCCCGGAACAGGATGTGCGTGGTCATGATGGACGCGACTCCGGCCTCGATCGCCGCCCGGAACGGCGGCAACTCCACGGCGTCCATCCGCTCGCGGGGGAAATCCACGACCGGCAGAGCCAGATGGGAGTCCACCGCCGTATCCCCGTGGCCCGGAAAGTGCTTGGCGCTGGTCATCACGCCGCCCTCGTGAAGCCCCCGGATGGCCTCCGGCGCGAAACGCGCGACCGTCTGCGGGCTGTCTCCGTAGGAACGGGTGCCAATGATGGGATTCAGCGGGTTGTTGTTGACGTCCACGCAGGGCGCGAAGTTGAAGTTGACGCCCACCGCTCTCAGCTGCTCCGCCGTCATCCGGGCGGCGCGATAGGCAAGGGAGGGGTCGCCGGCGGCGCCCAGGGCCATGTTCGCGGGAAACACGACGAACGGGTCCTTGAAGCGGGCGACCATTCCGCCCTCCTGGTCCACGATGATGAACAGGGGGAGCTTCGAGCGCTGCTGCAGCTCGTTCATACACCGCGCCGTCTCGGCGGGGGTGCCGACGTTGCGTCCGAGCAGGACCACGCCCCCGACCCTGAACTCCTCCAGCAGCATCCGGGCATGGGAGGAGACCGTGAGGTTCTCTTCCCGGGTCTCGCCCTGCCACCCGAACATCAGCAGCTGACCGATCTTCTCGTCCAGGGAAAGACTTCCCAGCAGAGAATCAACCCTCGAAGACATTTTCAATCCCTTTCTCCGTCCCGCCCGAGTCCCGGCAGTCAGCCTGGCCGGCCCTCGTGAACAGCGCTGAAAGGCGCCCGGGCGGCCGCGCGTCACGCGACCGTAAACGTTTCGAACATCAGGGAAGCGACCCGGAAGCCCCGTTCGATTCGGCGCGCACCTTCCGCCCGGCCACAGGGACGGAAGCGTCCCAGGTGACCGTCACCCGGGCGATACCGTCCGGTCCCCCGTCCGGTTCCGGCTGATCCACCGTCCCGCCTTCCACCGTCACCCGGAGCTTCGGGAACGGCACGGCGTTGCCGAGCGTATCCGTGACCGAAATGACGAGCGCCGTGGAGCCGGCTTCCAGAGAAGCTCCCTGCGCCAGCGACACGCGGACACGTCCCGGTCCGGCCGGAGAGACGGAGACCTTCGCCTCCGCGCTGCTGCCGGCAATCCAGGCTCCCACAACGGGAGAGCCGCTCCGCAGCGCGACAAAGACGCCGTCCTGCTCCACGAACCCGCCGCCGTTGCGCGTGCCCCAGATGACCGATCCCGTCTGCCCCGCATCGAGCGGCGTGCCGTCCGCGCGCAAGACGGTGAACTTCTGGCGCTGCCCGGCGGTCATCTGGACCGGCGAGGGGGCCACTGTAAGGGGCTCAGGCGCAGCCCGTGCCTCCTCCGCGGAGCGCACCAGCAGACCGCTCGCCACCGCCCGCTGCTGACCGTCGGAGGGGCTGTTCACCACAAGGCCACGGACGACCATGGTGCTTGAGCCGCCCCCGTCCAGATTGATGGCCTCCACGCAGCCCAGCTCCATCATCAACTGCGCCATCTCCCGCAGCGTGGCGCCCCTGCTGGTGATCTGGCGGCCGTCCACCACCACCAGCAGAAAATGGCCATCCTGGGTGACCCCCACCGCCGTGCGCGGGTGACGGTTGGAGGCGAAAGGCGTGGCGGCGTCCAGCCCGTGGCGGTCCGTCCGTTTGCTGAACTCGCCCTTTTTGATGAGCCAGGGCTCGCCTCCCACGGCCTCCGAAACCCCCAGCCAGGACCTGCCGTCCTCATCCTGCAGGGCCAGCCGCAACCGCACCCGCGACTGTCCCCGGGCAGCATTCAGCAGCTCGGCCCGGCGGGGCCCCTTAGCCACTACGACCACGCCGTCTTCCGGAATGGGGCTGTCGGCGCCCTCTTCCAGAAGCGCGAGAATCTCAGCATCAGCGTGGCCCTTTTCCAGCAGGCCGGGCCAGTCCACCCGCAGCACCATCTCAGCGCAGTCCCGCCCGGCCGAGGTGCCCGGGCCGAAGTACCGGTCGTAAACGATCAGCTCCCCTCCCTGAAAGGGCCGGTCCACGCCGTCCACCTTCAGCATGCGGAAGTTGTCGAAGTGCAGTGTGAGGGCCATCCGCACGATGCCCATCAAAACCTGGCCGTCCCTTCGGAGCGCCACGGCCGGTCGGTCCGGATACGGCTCGCTGACCAGGCGGCCGTCCACCACCGTGAACCCCAGCGGGTCTGCCGTCCACGGGAAGAAGTCGCCGTTCGTCGCAGCCACCGCGCCCGAGCGGGCCGCCGCCGATGAGACCACCTCCCGGGTGGAGGAGTTGATGCGGTCGTTCGCCACGAATGCACCGACACGGGCGAGCCCGGGGTCCACTTTCAGCGCCGTGACCACGAGCGGCACCGCGGGCCGGACAATCTCGGTGAACGTCACACCGGGAGCCACCTCACGGGTGTGGACGCGTTCGGCGCCATTCTGGCCCGCAGCCGGAACCGCCAGAGCCAGGATGAAGAGAACAGGCAGAAACCGCAGGCGCAGCCTCATTTTTCGATCAACTCCACGTTCGCGCGGGGAACGGTGACGACCCGCCCGTCCGAGAGGCGCGCCACAAGAACCCGGACCGTCGCTCCCGACGGGACGGTCTGAAGCTGCGCGGGCAGATCCACCACCTCGCCCAGCATCCCGAAGTTGGGCTCGCGGATGATGCGGATGGTGCTCCCCACCTCCAGCACCCCCCGCCCGGGCGTCACCGCCTCGCCCGCCGCGCTGTCGCGCGGAACGATGACCTCTGGCCGGATGACGCCGGCGCGGATCTGGGTGGCGCCGTTGATGGAGGCGGTCTCGCCCTCCAGCTCTTCGAACAGCTCCCAGGTTCGGTCCGCCATCCGCAGCGAGCCGAAGCCCTCCGTCAGAATGAGCGTCATGGGAACGGGCTCCTGCCCGGTGATGGCGACCCCGATGTCGTGGCCAAGGTAGCCGATCAGGTCCTCGTCCACCACCCCCCCGACCACGAACCCCACGGCCCCCTTCTCCGCGGCCGCCCGGATGGCGCCCAGACTGGCGCCTGAGCCGCCCACCACCACGCAACCTCCGACATCCCCGGGGATATCCTCCGGAGAGACGTCGCGATCCGGACCCTGAGCCACCACACGGATGCGGCCGATCCGCTCGCCCCCCACACCGAAGATCCCCTGGATAAGCGCGCCCTGCGCCTCCACCACCGCGCCTTCGCGCGGCAGAATCTCCGAGACCGTCCCCCGGATGTAAGCGGTCACCTCGACGGGGGACGGGGCCTCCCGGATGCCGATGTTTCCGGAGACGGGATTGATCATCTCCACCCGGCCCGCCACAGGCGCGCGGCATTCGTTCTTGAAAAGCCCGAAGAAGCTGGTGCTGCGGCAGAGGACATCGCCCTTCTCCACCTGATCCCCCTCTTTGACGAGGAGGTACTGCGGCAGATCAGCGGGATCCTGTCCCAGCAGTTCGGCGGCCCGGACGGTGCGCATGATGCCGGGAAGCTCCGCGCGGGCGAGCACGTCGTGCGGTTCCACCCTGGCCCCGGCCTCCACGAGAACCTGTCCGGGCAGCGGCAGCCTCCGGGTCTTGCGCACGGTGACGCTCCGGCTGACGGTCAATCCGGGGGTGTATGCGGTGGCCATCGCTCTATACCTCCTCAGGCAGACCGAACGCCTGCCGGGCACGCCGCATCATGGCCGCTCTTTCGGCAGGCTCTGCGGGGATGGCCATCGGGCGCCCCCGCCCGTCGAGGATCAGACCGACCACGCCGCCTTCCAGCACCCCGCGAACCGCCTTCCCCTTTCCGGCCCCCGCGTCCCAGCCCTTCGCCGGCACGATCTCGGCCTCCACGCGCTCGCCTTCTGCGAGCGGCAGCACACGCACCTCCCCGCAGTTCAGGCTCTCGGTCCGCCCTCCAAAGGACACGGTGCACACCGGGCCGCCCGGCCTGCCGGTCCCGGCCGGAGCCACCACCGTCCCCAGCCGGATGAGGCAGTCACGCTCGAACACTGCGGTCGCCGCTTCGGGAAGCATCGTGCTCAGGACTCCGAGCTGCGGCATCATGAAGATGGAGTCGACCGCAAGGCGCGTGACACCCTCCGGTTGATAGGCGTCCAGCATCATCAGGGCGGCCTCGGCGCGCCTGGGCGCATGCGACAGCACCCCCCCGCTTCCGATGATGAGGTCGCAGCGCATCATGTCCACAAGGGTGGCCCCGCTCTGGGCCTGAGACAGCATTTCGCCGACGGTGCGGGTCTGCTGCACGCCCATCAGGCCGCGGGCGAGCATCTTGTGATGCTCGAAAGCGAGCCGCAGCGCCTCCCGCGCCACCGCCTGCTCCACCATCAGGTCTTCCAGGGTCTCCGGGATGGTGGTGGGGCGGATCATCTTGTTGCGAAGGCGGTTGCGGATGCTCCAGCGGTCGGCCTCGAACGGCAGCCAGCGGACGATGTTCTCGACGCCCGCCTCCGCAAGCACGTTGCAGATGGAGTAGCTCATCCCCAGGTTCGCGCTGACCGTCCGGTTGTAGATCCCCTGGAACACGGAAAAGACGTCCGTGGTGGCCCCGCCGATATCCACCGCCAGCACCTGCACCCCGAGCTGTTCGGCGGCGGTCTGCACCATCTTGCCGACGGCGTTCGGGGTGGACATGATGCCGGCGTCCGTCCAGCTCGAGAGCTTGCTGTAGCCGGGAGCCTGCTGCATCACGTGCTGCAGGAAGAGCTCGTGGATGGCCTCTCTGGCAGGGTACAGGTCTTCGCGGTCCAGCTGCGGCCGGAGGTTCTCGGTGATCCGCAGGTCCACCCGCCCGTCCAGGAGCTGGCGCACTGCATCCCGGGCGTCGCGGTTCCCCGCGTAGATGACCGGAAGCTTCATGTTGCCGCCCAGGCGGGGCCTGGGGTCGGCCGCGACCAGCATCTCCGCGATATCCACCAGATGAGAGACCGTGCCGCCGTCCGTTCCGCCGGACACCAGCACCATATCCGGACGCAGGCTGCGGATGCGCTCGATCTTCTGCCAGTCGCGCCGCCCGTCGTCCACGGCGATGACGTCCATGATGATGGCCCCGGCGCCCAGCGCCGCCCTCTCGGCGCTTTCCGCGCTCATCGCCTTGACCACGCCGGCCACCGTCATCTGCAGACCGCCGCCGGCGCTGGACGTCGAAAGATACAGATCCACTCCCCGGCCGCCCGCGGCGGGATGCAGCAGACCATTGTCGGCCATCAGGGTGAGGCCGGCCAGTTCTTCGACCTCGCGGACGGCGTTCGTGACGCCGACGGTCACGTCGTCATAGGGGGCTTCCACAGTGGTGGGGGCCTCGCCGCGGCAGACCAGCCTCCACTCGCCTTCGCGCTTTTCGATGAGGATGGCCTTCGTTGTGGTGCTGCCGCAGTCGGTCGCGAGAATGCGGGTGGGTTCGCTCATACTCCTCCTCGTCCTTGCAGGGACGCGCGCCGGGCCCGGATAAGGGCCCGGCGCGACCGACATTCTACCAGACAGGACCCGCGCGGTTCAAGAGCTTGCCGGCGCAACGGCGGCTCTGGCGTCAGACGAGGATCTCCACGTCCGTCACAAAGACGCGGAAGGCCAGCTGCTTGATGAACTCGCCCGGGATGACGGACATCACCTCGCGCAGCGGCTCCACCTGATGATCTTCGATGACGCACAGCATGATGTTGTTGTTGCCGGGAAAAATCGGGTCGCCCATTCGAAGGCCTGCCCTGCCCTTTCCCACAACGTCGGTGATCCGCGTCCAGCCGGTGGCGCCGATCTTCTCCAGGCCGGCCTCAACCATCGGCTCGGCCCCGGTATCGTAGATGATGATCGCGAGTTTCACCGCTCAGGCTCCTTCCTGGATCCTCAGGATGCGCTTCAGGCCCCTGGCCATACTGTTGCGCAGGTCTTCCATCAGGGTATAGGTGGCCGGGATGACCAGCAGCGTCAGAAGCGTCGACACCAGAAGCCCGCCGACGACCGCCGTGGCCAGCGGAGAGCGCTGCTCGGAACCTTTCGAAAGGGCGAACATCGTGGGCAGCAGCGCGGCGAGGAGCGACACGGTGGTCATCAGGATCGGCCGGAGCCGCGTGGGGCCGGCCTCCAGGATGGCGTCCCGCCGGGACAGCCCGCGCTTGCGGAGAGTGTTCGTGTAGTCGATGAGCAGGATGGCGTTCTTGGTGACGATGCCCATCAGCATGATGATGCCGATCATAGAGATGATGGAGATGGACTGCCCTCGGGCCACCAGCATCAGCAGCGCCCCCACCATCGCCTGCGGCAGACTGAGCATGATGACCAGCGGGTTGAACAGCGACTCGAACAGGCCCGCCATCAGCATGTAGACCAGAATGATCGCAAGGAAGAGCGCCTGGAAGATGAACCCGAAGCTCTCGCCCTGTACCCGCGATGTGCCGCCGATCTCAAGGGTGGTGGTCTCCGTGTCCACCTTCTCGATCGCCCTGTTGACCGCGAACTGCACGCTCGTGAGGTCGTAGCCGGGCTCCAGGTAACAGCCGACCTTCACCAGACGCTGTTTGTTCCGGCGGTCGATCTTCGTCGGCGCGGCTGCCAGTTTCACGTCCGCGATATCCTCGAGGAACACGGGGGCGCCGTTGCGCTGCCCCACCACGAGCCGGCGGACCGAATCGGCCGTGGCGCGGTCCGACTCCTCCAGCTGCACGCGGATGTTGTACTCGGTCCCCTCCACGCGGAACTTGCTGGACGTGTCCCCTTCGATGGAGGTCCTGAGCGCCTGCGCAACCTGCCCGGTGGTGATGCCGGCGTCCATCGCCCGGTCCCGGTCCACCACCACCTGCAGCTCGGGACGCCCCACCTTGGAGCTGATGGCGATGTCGCGGGTTCCGGGGACTTCCCTCATCGCGGCGGCGATGCGCTCCGCGACCCGGTTCATTTCGTTCAGGTCGGTTCCCTGGATCTCCATCTCGATGGGGGCGGTGCCAACCTGCTGGCTTTCGGCGTTATAGATCTTGATGTCCGCGCCCGGAACATCGCGGGCCACCCGCGTCCGCAGGTCCGTAATAATCTCCTCGATGCCGCGTCTGCGCTCCACCATCCTGCGCACCTTGCGGCCGTTCTCTTCCACCATCTCCCAGCGGTCGCGGCGCCCGCGGTCAACCAGCTGCACGGATACGCGCGCATACTGAGGTCCCGTGTCACCCCCCGCGAACAGGCCCGCGCTGCCGGAGCCAACCGTGGCGAGATCGTACTCCACCTCGGGAAACTCCTTGAGAATCCGCTCGATGCGCTGGACGACGCTCAGAGTGTAGGCCAGGCTGCTGCCGGCCGGCGTCTCCACCGTGATGGCGATGCGTCCGCGGTCCAGCTCGGGGATGAACTCGCCTTTCAGCGGCAGCCGCACGAACAGTGTGCAGGCAGCGGCGGCCGCGGCAAAGCCCACCGCCACCCGCCGGTCGCGCGAGAAGACCACCCCCAGCCCTCCCAGGACCCCGACGAACAGGACGAGGTTCACCAGGCGCGCCTTGAGCCCCGCCGCGGTCGTGACGGGAGGAACGAAGGTGATGATGATCGTCGTCAGCGTGACCGTCCCGATCACCCAGGTCAGAAAACGGTTGTCCAGCGACCAGGCCAGCACGCCGCGGTACCGCGAATCCAGCCAGTCCAGAGCCGCGTCGATCCGGGCGAAGCGCGCGTCCCAGAACCGGTTCCACGCCGTATCCGCATGCTGCCCCCGGCGCTCCCGCGTCTCGCGCTTGTAGAAGCGCGACGCCATCATCGGGGTCAGCGCAAATCCCACAAGCAGCGAGAACAGCGTGGCCGAGGCCACCGTGATACCGAAGGACTTGAAGAACTGCCCCACGATTCCGCCCATGAAGGCGATCGGAATGAAGACCACCACGTCCACCAGTGTGATCGTGACCGCCGCCAGGCCGATCTCCGCCCGGCCGTTCAACGCCGCCTCCCGGGGAGGCTCCCCCTCCTTCAGATGCCGGTCGATGTTTTCCAGAACCACGATGGAGTCGTCCACCAGGATCCCCACCGCCAGCGACAGCGCCAGCATCGTCATGAAGTTCAGGCTGAACCCGAAGATGGACATCGGGATGAACGTCGCGATGAGCGATGTGGGGATGGCGACCGAGACGATGAACGTGGCGCGAGCGCTGTGCAGGAAGAGAAAGATGACGATGACCACCAGCACGATCGCAAGGATGAGCTCCTTGTACGTATCCTTCTGCTGCTCCAGCACGAACTCGCTTTCGTCCGTCGCTATGATGAACTCGACACCGGGCGGCAGAACCCGCTTCAGGTCCTCAAGCTCACGCCGTGCTCCCCGGGCGACGTCCACCGTGTTGGCGTCCGTCTGCTTCTGAACCGCAAGCACGACCGTCGGCTCGCCGTTCAGCCGGGAGATCACGTCGGGATCCTCGCTGGTGTCCACCACACGCGCCAGGTCGGAGAGCGGGATGTTCCATCCCGGGCCGCCGGTCTGGCGGTCCGGGATGTGCAGGCGCATCCGGGAGATGTCTTCGGCAGTCTGAAACTCTCCAAGAACGCGGACGGCGAAATCGCGCCGCCCCTGCTTGATGCTTCCTCCGGGAACGTTCAGGTTCTCGGCCCGGATGGCGGCCGCCACCTCGGCGATGGTCAGGTTGTAGGCCGCAAGGCGGCTCTTGTCCACAAGGACCTGGATCTCGCGGAGATCGCCCCCGCTGACGGCGACGGACGCAGTACCCTTGACCCGCGCAAGGCGGTCCTTGACGACGTCATCAGCCAGCCGCCGCAGCTCGCGCGCGGGCAGCGGCCCCTTCATCCCGATGGTCATCACAGGGATGGACGAGATGTCCGCCTTGGTGATGGTGGGGACGTCGGCGTCCTGCGGCAGGGAGTTGCGGATGGCATCGACCTTCTCCCGGACATCCGCCGCCGCTGTGGGGAGGTCGGTCCCCAGTTCGAACTCCAGCGACACCACCGAGATGCCGTCCTGCGAGTTGGACACGACGTTCTTCAGGTTCGCGACGGAGCTGACCGCATCTTCGATCGGCTTGGTGATGAGTGTCTCGATCTCCTGAGGGCCGGCCCCCTGGTAAACGGTGACTACCGTGACGAAGGGGAAGTCCACCTTCGGGCGCTGCTCGACGGGCATGCGCATCATGAACACCAGCCCCACCACGACCAGCGCGGCAAAGACCATGCTGATCAGGGTGGGCCGGTTGATTGCGGACCGGGTAAGCCACATCTACTGAGCCTCCGCCCTCTGAGCCACCACGCGGATCTCCTGTCCGTCCGAGAGGTAGCTCTGACCCGAACTCACGACGCGCATCCCTTCGCGGACTCCGTTCATCACGGCCACCATCGAATCGCCCTGAATCCCGGTGCGGATCCGCCGCTTGCGGGCGACATCGGCCTCCACCTCGATCATTGCCGGTTCCCCGTCGCGGCCGGCTTTCTCTCCGCTCCCCGGAGGAGCCGGCCTGCGGACCTTCGCCCTTTCCACGACGAAGACGTACTCGCCCGATGGCTCCCTGAGCACGCAATCGGCCGGGATGAGCGTCTGGTTCAGGCGGCGCTCGGTGACGATCTGCACTTTGGCGAACATCCCGGGCCTGAGGTCCGTTCCGGGCTGCTCCACCGAGATCCGGGCGCGGAAGGAGCGGTTGTTCGTATCGGCGGCGGGATACACCTCCACCACCCTGCCCCGGAACGTCCGTCCGGGAAGGGCATCTGAGCGGATCGACGCGTCCTGCCCCGGGGCGACATCGTTCACAACCGTCTCCGAGATGATGGCCTCGCAATACACCGTTGCCGGGTTGTAGACCCTGATGAGCGCCACCCCGGGCGCGGGCGACACCATCTGGCCGGGCTCGACGTGACGCTCGGCAACCAGGCCCGCGATGGGGGAGCGCACGGAGGAATCCGCCAGCGCCTGCCGGGCCAGGGCCAGAGCCGCCTCCGCCTGCTTCACTCCCGCCTGCGCCGCCCGCACGTCCTCCCTGCGCACCGCGGTCAACTCGGCGCTGGAGCGCGCCTGCCGGAGCCTCTGCTCGGCCTCCCGGAGGGCATTCTCCGCCACCCGGACCTCCTCCTGACGGGCTCCCTCGCGAACAAGCGACAGGGCCTGCTCGGCGGACTGCAGGGAGGCTTTTGCCACCTCGAACATCCGCTCGTCGGCATCCAGCTGGGCCCGGGGGATCGCCCCCTGTTCGAACAGCAGCTTCGAGCGCTCCAGGTTGCGGCGCGCGTTTTCGAACGAGGCCTTCGCGGAATCGACCGCGGCCTCCGCCTGCCTGCGCTCCTGGGGACGGGCGCCGGTCCGCACGATGGCCAGCTGCTCCCGGGCGATAGCCACCGCCTGCTCCGCCTGCCGCACGCCGGCGTCGCTGGTGACATCCTGCACCCGCAGCTGCGTCTGCGCCTGCGACAGCCGCACCCGGGCCGCCACCAGAGCCGCCTGGGCGCTTCTCACCTGATTCTGCAGGTCGGCCTGCTCCTGCTGGATGACCACGGCGCCCTTCGCCACCCGGTCGCCCTCGCGGTAGGGAACCCTGGCAACGCGGCCCGGAAGCTTCACGGTCAGGGAAACATCCTCCAGCGCCCGGATGGTGCCGGTGACGTTGACGACCGCCTCGAGGTCGCCCCGTGTCACGCGCGTGACCTCCACCGCCGCCCCGCTGACCTGCGGCGGTGGCGCCGGCCTTCGGCCACATCCGGAAGCCACCGCCGCCACAGCGGCGGCAGCCGCAAGCACCTGCAGAGATCGGTATCGGCACATATGCTGAATCCTCATCGTTTTCCGCCGCCGGGCGCAGCCGGACGCTGGAACAGGGAGTCCGGCAGTCCCGTATTGACGGCGTGATTGCTGAACGTCAGGGTGGCGGTCCCGTCCGCTCTGGTCCTCTCGCCGGGACGGCCCCCCGGAGCGGGAAGGCCGCGCACCCGCAACGTCGTCTTTGCGGGCAGCCAGTGGCCGCCCGGAAACCTCCGGTATTCGAACACGGTCTGCACCTCTCCGCCATCCTCTCCCTTCCCGGTGATGGCGACGGGCAACGCCCGCTCCCGGTCCACATACAGGCGCAGCGAGCCCATCGGCGAGCTCGCGTCCTGCCGAGGACGCAGGGCGTATTTGGCGCAAAGCGCTCCGTCCCACCGCGCATCGCCCAGCGCGGTCAGTTCGAACCGCTGGAGCACCTCGTCCACCGGGTCCCCCAGAAAGAGGCCCTCCCTGGGCAGCAGTGCGAACCCCTCCTTCGCCGCGATGTGAATCTTCCCGGGCCGCTTGAAGTAGAGCGTCATCCGCATGTTGCTGACGGAGAGCCCCGGCAACGAAGCATCCAGCCGCACATCGCAGCGGTAGTCGCGGACGGAAGACAGCTGAGCGCGCATCCTGCGGATCAGGGAGTCTTCCCCCGATGCCGCGAAAGAGCAGGCCGACAGTGCGAGAAGAATCGCCAGCGACCAGAGCCGGTTCCTCAACTCAGGATATCCTTCCTGGAGAACGCCGCGGCCGCCAGCCCGAACGATATCCCCGTCCAGGCGGCCAGCGCCGCCACTCCCCTCACCATGCCTCCGGCATCCAGCGGCACGAGAAACGCCTTCTGGAACAGGTCCGCGTAGGTGGTGAAGAAGAACGGCTTGAGCCGCTCGAAATACGGGATCTCACCCACCGCCCCCATCACCAGCATGATCGCAAAGGTCACCCCCACCGGCGCAAGCGAGCTCTGCATGAACACGGAAAGCAGGAACGCCACACTGCAGACGCAGAGCTGGTAAGCCGCCGCCAGCGCATAAGCCAGCGCCAGCCGCTCCAGCCCCTCTGCAACCCCGAAGTAAGTGATGCCCTGCCAGAAGTTGACCAGCCCGCCCATCCCGAAAAAGGAGTAACCCACGGCCAGCGCGCTCAGGCCCAGAAACGCGGTCAGCCCCACGGCATAGCCGAGCGACACCAGGTACTTCGCTGCCAGCAGCTTCAGCCGGTGCACCGGCCGGGAAACGAGCGCCCGCAGGGTGCCTTCGGCTGACTCGCCGGAGATCTGGTCGCCGGCCACGATGCTGACGAACAGCGGCAGGAACAGAAAGACCGTGGGCGGCAGCACCACACGCGCGATGAAAAGCGCGTTCAGGGGCGAGCCGATCACCGTGACGCTGGATGAAACATATCGTTCCAATTCCGAGGCCATCGGACCGTAGCGAAGGCCGATGGCGGTGGGAAACACGATGGCGAGAAGCCCCGCCGGGCCGATGTAGCTGCGGCCCCTGCGCGCCAGCTTCCAGGCCTCCATTCGCAGCAGTCCGGCGAAGGTCACTGAACGGGACCCTCCTGCCGCATCACGCCCATGTAAAAATCCTCCAGGGTCCGCCGCCTGCGCTCGATGGCGCTGACATCGACCCCGTTCGTCACCAGGGCCCGGTTCAGGCCGGGAACCTCGGACTCGTCCACCCGGACCCGCACCCGCCGGCCCTCCACGCTGAGGGCATCCGGACGCACAAAGCGCCGGAACACCTCCAGCGCCGCATCCGGCCTGTCCACCTCGAACTCCACCCCCGCGCTCTGCGAGCGCACCAGTTCGCTCACCGGCCCGGATGCCTGCAGCCTGCCGCGCGAGATGACCGCAACGTGCGTGCAGACCTGCTCCACCTCGTGCAGCAGGTGGCTGGACAGAAAGACGGTCATCTCCCGGGTCTCCGCCAGCGACCGGATGAGCTCCCGCACCTCCCTGACCCCCTCCGGATCCAGGCCGTTCGTCGGCTCATCCAGGATGACCAGCTCTGGTTCGGCCACCAGGGCGCACGCCAGCCCCAGCCTCTGCTTCATCCCGTGCGAGAACGTCCGCACCCGGTCGTCCATTCGTCCATCCAGCCCGACGGTCCGGAGGGCGCTCTCCACCTGCCGCTCCGAGACAGGCGCGGAGAGCATGCCGAAAAGGCGCACGTTCTCCCTGGCCGTCAGGAACGGGTAGAAGGCGGGCGTCTCCACCAGCGCTCCGACCCGGGCCAGCGCCTTCAGCCGCTCCCTGCTCACGGAATATCCACGCACGAACGCCTCCCCGCCCGTGGGCCGGATCAGGCCGAGCAGCATGCGGATGGTGGTGGACTTGCCGGAGCCGTTCGGCCCCAGGAACCCGAACGTCTGCCCCCGGACGACCTCCAGATCCAGTCCATCCACCGCCGTACGCGCACCAAACCGCTTGGTCAGGCCCCGGGTGCGGATGCACAGCGAGTCCAAACGCGCTACTCCTCCGGCAGGGGCGGCAAGCCCAGCGCCCGGGCAAGCTGTGCCTGCGCGAGATACAGATCGTATTTCGCGGAGACCAGGTTGGTCTGCGCCGCCGTGTAGGCCACCTGCGCGTCGGTGGTCTCGACAAGCAGGCCCACACCGCTCTCGTAGCGGACCTTCGCCAGACGGAACGCTTCAGAAGCCTCTCTCAGCGTCGCCTCGGCCACCTCCAGCCGCTTCCGGGCGTTCTCCAGCGAAGAGATCGCCTGCTCGACATCCTGACGGACGTTCAGGGCGACCCTCTCCCGGCGGGCGCGCGCCGCCTCCACGCCCGCCTCGGCCTCCTGCACTTTCCCGCGGGTCACCCCGTTGTCGAAGACGGGGATGCTCACCGAGACCATTGCATCCGCGGTGAAGTTGCGCGGCTGAAAGATGGTGGTGTTGCCGTTGTAGTTGTAGTTCGCGGCGATCTGGACGGCGGGTCGCAGGCCCGCACGGGCGATGTGCACGCCGCGCTCCGCGGCCCGCACGGCAGCTTCGGCGCTGGCCACCTCGGCCCGCCCCTTGAGAGCCGCCTCCACGGCGTCCGCGGGATCGGGAGCATCCGGGCGGGTGTCCGGCGGAGGCATAAGCTCGAGCCCGGCCGGAAGGCTGACCCCCATCACGCTGGCCAGACCCACCTCCGCCAGCCGCACCGCGTTCTCGGCGCTGATCAGGCGCTGTTCGGCGGCGGCCAGCTCGGTCTGCGCCCGCAGCACATCGAACTGCGCGGCCGTCCCGGCCTCGAACCGGGCTTTCGCAAGGTCCAGATATGCTTTCAGGTTCTGGACCGCCTCCCGGCTCACCTCGCGCGCGTCGCGCGCGCGAAGCACTCCCAGATAAGCGCTCTGAACGGCCAGCGCGATGTCGTGCCGGGCCGCGATGAGGTCCAGTTCGGCTGCGATCTTCTGATAGTCCGCCGCCTGCACGGCGGCTCCCAGGATCCCGGAGACATCAATCGGCTGGCGCAGGGTGGCCGTGGCCCGGCGGGCGTCTATCTGTCCGATCTTGATCTTCTGGCCCGGCGCAATCTCCGCTTCTTCCACCTTGTCGTAGCGGATATAGGTGCCGGCGACCCCGAGAGACGGGCCCGTCGCCCCCCGGGCACTCCGGAGCGCCCCGGCGGCGCGCAGATACTGCTGCTCCGCGAGCCTGATCTCAGGGCTGTGCTGAAGCGCAAGCTCAACAGCCCGGCCAATGCTCAACGCTCCCTCCACAGAAGGCGGCGCCTGCAGCGTTTCCGCACAGGCCGCCACCCATGCAGAAAGAACCAGCGCCGCCGGAAGGGCGGCCAGCCTATTCATCCCCGGACTCCTCCTCGCTCGTCTGCTCCGCCCGGTTCACTCCCTCCATCAGGCCCGCGATGAACTCGCGGAACGCTTCGATGGAACAGAGCAGCAGACCGTTGGACGCCGGATGACCGATGACCAGCAGCTTGTCGCCCGTCTGGATATTCAGCCGCCTGCGCGCCTCGGCGGGGATGACGATCTGCCCCCGTTCTCCCACCGTGACGCTTCCATAGAACTGCTCCTCCAGGGAGCCTGTGCATCCGGGCATGAGTACTCCGATCGGTGTGAAATGTATGAATAGCCTGACGAGTAAGATTGTGGCACAGAATATGAGGGATGTCCACCGCTGCCAGTAACGGCGCGTCAGTCAGGAGAGTTCCGCAGCGTCCAGGATCCGCACCTTGCGCCCCTCCACCCGCAGGCGCCCCTCCGCGAACAGGCGGATGCACTCCGGGTAGAGGCGGTGCTCCTCCTTCAGCACCTTCGAGGCCAGCGTCAGCGCGGTGTCGTCCGGGTCCACCGGCACCACCGCCTGCGCAATGATGGGGCCGGTGTCGTAGCCTTCGTCCACGAAGTGCACCGTGCATCCCGACACTTTGACCCCGTAGTCCACAGCCGCCTGGTGCACCCGCTCTCCGTACATTCCCTTGCCGCAGAAACTGGGAATGAGCGCCGGATGGATGTTCATGATCCGGCCTGCGTATGCCGACACCACCAACGGGGGAAGCCGCTTCAGAAACCCCGCAAGGGCGATGAGACCGGGCCGGTACGGCTCGAGCGTCTGCAGCAGCCTGCGGCCGTACTCGTCCGGGTCGGCATCGTTGTAGGGGACCACTTCGACCGGTATCCCCTGCCCGGCGGCTCGCTCCAGAGCCGGCGAGCCCGGCGCCGTTCCGATGACGCAGACCACCTCTCCCGGAATCTGCCCGCTGCGGCAGGCATCGACGATGGCCTGCATGTTGCTGCCGCGGCCCCTCGCCGCCACCATCACCGCGATGCGCAGCATCTCTTGCGGCATCAGATGATCTGAACCTCCCGGGCGCCCCGCTGCACCTCCCCGATCTGCCAGGCCACCTCCCCGCGCTCGTTGAAGAAGTCACACGCCGCCGGGGCCTGTCCGCGGGAGACGATCAGCACCATCCCCACCCCCATGTTGAACGTGCGGAACATCTCGACGTCCGGGATGTTCCCCGCGCTCTGGATGAGGGCGAAAACGGGGGGCGGAGTCCAGCTGCGCCGTTCGATGACCACGCGCATGTCCGGGGGAAGCACGCGGGGGATGTTCTCGTACATTCCGCCGCCCGTGATATGGGCCATCACGCGGATGCCCATGCCCGCCTCCCGGGCCGCCGTGACACTGTGGAGATAGCTCCGGTGCACCGCAAGGAGCGTGTCGCCCACCGTGTTGCCCAGTTCCGGCACGAACGAATCCAGCTGATAGCCGGCCACCTCCAGCAGGGCCTTTCGCGCCAGTGAAAACCCGTTGGTGTGAAGGCCCGTGGATGCCAGTCCTATGACGGCATCGCCCGCCCGAACGCTGGAAGGCCTTGGCGCGGTCTCCCGGTCCACCACCCCCACGATGCACCCCGCGAAGTCGCACTCCCCTTCACGGTAGACGCCCGGCATCTCGGCCGTCTCGCCCCCGATGAGCGCGCAGCCGTTCTCCAGACAGGCTTCCGCCGCCCCGCTGACGATCTCGGCAGCCGCTTCGGGGTCCAGCCGTCCGGCCGCAAAATAATCCAGGAAGAACAGAGGGCGGGCGCCCGCCACCAGAATGTCGTTGACGCAGTGGTTGACCAGGTCGCGCCCGATGCCGCCGAAGCGGCCCAGGGCCGCCGCGACACTGATCTTGGTGCCCACGCCGTCTATACTGGCCACCAGGCAAGGGTCGGCCATCCCGCCGAAGTCCGGACGGAACATGCCGGCGAAAGAGGTGGTGTCTGACAGCACCTCCGGGGTGTGGGTGCGGAGGATGGCGTCTTTCATCCTCTCGACCGCTTCGATGCCGGCGTCAATGTCCACGCCGGCGTCGCGGTAGGTCAGCTGTTCGTCCATTGTCTGCAGGTCCTTTCGGGGCCGCCGGCGCGCAGACCGGCCTGCCGGCGGCGCCGTCGGCCTGGTTCAGCCGCGGCCTGTCTCGCTCCCCACCGGCATCGCAGCCGGCTGCGGGTTCTCGAAGACGTCCTTGCTGAGCGAATCCTCCGGCAGCGGGATGGGATATCGCCCGTCCAGGCAGGCCATGCACAAATGCCCCCGGCTCAGCCCGACCGCACGGATGAGCCCCCGCAGGCTGAGATAGCCCAGCGAGTCGGCGCCGATGCTCTCCCGGACTTCGTCTATGTTCAGCCGCGCCGCGATCAGCTCGGCAGGATTGCCGGTATCAATGCCGTAAAAGCAGGGATAGCGATACGGCGGCGCCGTGATGCGCACGTGCACCTCCACTGCTCCGGCCTCGCGCAGCATCCGGACGGTGCGCGCTGTCGTCGTCCCCCGGACGATGGTATCGTCCACCATCACCACCCGCTTGCCGGCGAGGTTCTCCCGCAGGGGGATGAGCTTCATCCGCACCCCGAGCTCCCGCATGCGCTGGTCGGGGTTGATGAAGGTGCGGTGGATGTAGCGGTTCTTGATGACCCCCTCGCCGTACGGGATGCCGGATGCCCGGGCAAAGCCGATGGCGGCGGGTGTTCCCGTGTCCGGGATGGGAAAGACGATATGCGCTCCGGGCGCCGGATGCTCTAAGGCGAGCTCGTGCCCCAGCCTCTCCCGGACAGCGTGCACGCTCTTGTCGTAGATCTTGGAGTCCGGGCGGGCGAAATATATGTACTCGAACACGCAAAGCGACGGGCGCGTGGTGGGCATCACGCGGCGCAGGCGCAGGCCCGACCCGTCCACCACGGCCAGCTGCCCGGGCTCGATGTCGTAGAGATAAGACGCGCCCACGGTGTTCAGGGCGCAGGTCTCACTGGCAAACACCAAGTGACCGTTGGTCAGGCGGCCGACGCTCATCGGGCGGACGCCGTAGCTGTCCCGGAAGACGTACAGCGCCTTCGGCGTGAGCAGGGCGACGGAGTAGGCGCCGCGCACCACCATCATCGCGTCGGCGATCGCTTCCTCGATATCGGAATGGTCCGACGCGGCGATGAAGCGCGCCAGCACCTCGGTATCGTTCGTGGTCTCGAAGGTCACGCCGGCAAGCTCGAGCTCGCGGCGGAGCTGCACGGCGTTCACCAGCCCTCCGTTGTGGGCGACGGCGATGCGGCCCCACTTCGAATCACAGACGATGGGCTGGGTGTTGCACAGGGTGTTGGAGCCGGTGGTCGAATAGCGGGTGTGCCCGATGGCGGCGAAGCCCTGAAGCCCCTCCAGGGTGTGCTCGTCGCGGAACACCTGGGTCACCAGGCCCATGTCCTTGTGGACCAGCAGGGAGCAGCCGTCCGCCACCGCGATGCCCGCGCCTTCCTGTCCCCTGTGCTGCAGCGAGAAGAGGCCGAAATAGGTGATGCGCGCCACGTCTTCGCCGGGAGCCCAGACGGCGAAGACTCCGCATTCCTCTTTCAGATGATCCAGGTCAGGCATCGCGACCGATGGCACCCCTCATATTGTATCCATTGCCGCCGGAATGGCGCTCTCCCACACCCGCGACGCCTCCGCCACAGAAGTCCTGACCAGTTCGGCGCCTTCCGCGCGTATCACGATGTCCGGGCCCCCGACTTCCCCGAGCTCCACGGCCAGCACACCGTGCGAGCCGGCCACCTTCAGGATCTCCGGCGCCCGGGAAGCCGGCGCCGAGACCAGCACGATGCCGGGCAGCTCGCCGTAAAGAGACGGAACCACCGGCCCCGGAAGTCTCAAATCCACCACGGCCCCCGTCCCCCCGGCGATGCAGCTCTCAGCCAGACACACCGCCAGCCCGCCTTCCGAGACATCATGCGCCGAGGACAGCAGGCGGCTGGCTGACATCTCCAGTATCGCCGCAAAAAGAGCCTTCTGCCGATAAGCGTTCAGCCCGGGCAGCGGCCCGAAGGGCTCGCCTGTAAGCATGACCTGAAGCTCCGAGCCCGAAAGGGCAGGCCAGAGGTCCTCCGGCCATTCCGCCGCCAGGAGGATGATGCGGTCTCCGGCTTCCCTGAACGCGGATGTCAGGTGATCGTGAACATCCTCCAGCACGCCCAGCATCCCCACGACCGGGGTGGGATAGATGGCGGATTCGGGAGTCTCGTTGTAAAAACTGACGTTCCCCGAGACGACCGGGGTCGAGAGCTCCTCGCAGGCGTCCGCAAGACCCCTCACGGACTCCCTGAACTGCCAGAACGCCTCCGGCTTCTCCGGATTGCCGAAGTTCAGGCAGTCGGTGACCGCCGCCGGCCTCGCACCGGAGCAGACCAGGTTCCGGGCCGCCTCGTAAACGGCCATCCGCGACCCGGTGTAGGGATCCAGATAGACCTTGCGCGCGTTGCAGTCGGTCGTGACGGCGATGCCCCTCTTCACCCCCCGGATCCGCAGGACGGCCGCATCCGACCCCGGGAAGACCACGGTGTTCGTCTGGACCATGTGGTCGTACTGCTCCCACACCCACCGTTTGCTCGCGATACAGGGGCGGGAGAGCAGCCCGAGCAGCGCGGCCGGGTTATCGTCCACCTCGAGACCCCGGACGGAACGCGACCGTAGCCTTCCGACATAGTCCGGCTCGGAGGCATCCAGCTGATAGGTGGGGCATTCGTCGGCAAGGGCCTTTGCCGGCACCTCGGCCACCACCCGGCCGTTGTGGCGCACCCGCACCAGTCCGTCGTCCGTCACGTGCCCGATGACCACGGCGTTCAGCCCCCAGTGCCGGAAGATGGAGGCGACCTCCTCTTCCCGGCCTTTCTGCACGATGGCGAGCATACGCTCCTGGGATTCGCTGAGCATGATCTCGTAGGGAGTCATGCCCTCCTCGCGCTGCGGCACCAGGGCGACATCTATCTCCATGCCGGTCCCGGCCTTGGCCGCCGTCTCGCAGGTGCTGCAGGTTATGCCCGCCGCCCCCATGTCCTGGATGCCGACGACCGCGCCCGTCTCCAGAGCTTCCAGGGTGGCCTCGATGAGCAGCTTCTCGGTGAACGGATCGCCCATCTGCACGTTCGGGCGCCGGGACTCCGAGTCCGGCCCGAGCTCCACCGAAGCGAACGTCGCTCCGTGGATGCCGTCCCGCCCCGTGCGGGATCCCACGATCATCACCGCGTTGCCGGCCCCCCGGGCGCAGGCGCTCGCGATACGGTCCAGGCGCACCAGTCCCAGCGCCATGGCGTTCACCAGAGGATTGCCGGCATAGCAGGGGTCGAAGAACACCTCTCCGCCCACGGTGGGAACGCCGACACAGTTTCCGTAGAACCCGATTCCGGCGACCACGTGCTCGAAGAGATAGCGCACGTGAGGATCGGAGAGGTCGCCGAAGCGCAGCGAGTTCAGCGAGGCGATGGGCCTCGCGCCCATCGTGAAAATGTCGCGCAGGATGCCTCCCACTCCCGTCGCGGCGCCCTGGAACGGCTCGACTGCGCTCGGATGGTTGTGGCTCTCCACCTTCATGGCGATGCCGAAACCGTCCCCGATGTCCACGACTCCAGCGTTCTCCAGCGCTCCGCTGTCCAGCTGTTCGCGGTAGCGCCGGAACAGGCGCAGCACCGGGCGGCTGTATTTGTAGCCGCAGTGCTCGCTCCACATTACCGCGAACATCCCCAGCTCCGTGTAGGTGGGAGTGCGGCCCAGAATGGCCTCCACCTGGCGATACTCGCTGTCGCTCAGCCCCATCTCCCGCCAGACTTCGGGAGTGATCTCCGGGTCTTTCAGAGCAGCTTCCGGCATCAGGCGCTCCCTCCCAGGATGGAGTTCAGGATCACCAGCCCGTCCTCGGAGCCGAGCAGCGGCTCGCACGCCCGCTCCGGATGAGGCATCATCCCCGCAACGTTACCCTCGCGGTTGACGATGCCCGCGATGTTATTTGCCGCGCCGTTGGGGTTGTGACGGTCCTCCACCTCGCCCCCCGGCCCGCAGTAGCGCAGAATGACCCGCCCCGCCTCCTCGAGCTCGCGCAGTGTCGCCTCGTCGGCGAAATAGTTTCCCTCGCCGTGCGCGATGGGGATACGAAGCACATCGCCTTCCCTGCCGGCCCGCGTAAAGGGGGTAGCGGAGTTCTCCAGACGCAGGTGGACGTGCCGGCAGATGAACCGCAGCCCGCGGTTCCGCAGCAGCACGCCCGGAAGCAGCCCGGACTCGCACAGGATCTGAAACCCGTTGCAGATGCCGATCACCAGCCCGCCCGAGGCGGCGAACCTGCGGACCGCTCCCATCACCGGGGAGAGGGCGGCCACCGCCCCGCAGCGGAGGTAGTCTCCGTAGGAGAATCCGCCGGGGATGATGACGCAGTCCGCTCCCGCAAGATCCGTGGATTCGTGCCAGACATACTCGACCGGCTGCCGCAGCACGTTCAGCGCGGCGAAGTAGGCATCCTGATCGCAGTTGGAGCCGGGGAAGCGCAGAACGGCGAACTTCACCTACGCCCCCTCCACCTCGAACCGGTAATCCTCCACCACCGGGTTGGCCAGCAGCTTCGCGCACATCTCCCGGACGGTCTCCTCGCTGGCGGCGGCGTCATCGAGGTCCATCTCGATGTACTTTCCGATCCGGACGTCCCTCACGCCCTCGAACCCGATGTTCGTGAGCGCCTGCTGCACCACCCGCCCCTGCGCGTCGAGAAGGGTGGGCTTCAACGTGACATAGATTCTGGCTTTTCTGGGCAAGTGCAATCTCCCCGCTCGGCATTCCGGCCCCTGACGGACCGCCGCTTCACACCCCCATCCTCTCGAAGACCAACTCCAGGTTCCTGAGGTGCGAACGGTAATCAAAGCATTCCTCGATCTCGCCGCGCGTCAGGCGCGAGGTCACCTCCGGATCCTCCAGCAGGCACTCCCGGAACGAGCGCCCCTCCCAGGCTTTCGCCGCGTTGCGCTGGACGATGGTGTAGGCCTCCTCCCGCACCAGCCCGCTGCGGATGAGCGCGAGCATCACCTGCTCGGACACGATCAGTCCCCGCATCTTGTCGAGATTGGCCAGCATGTTCTCCGGATAGACGACCAGGCCCGCCATCACGCGGTCGAAGGTGTGCAGGGCGTAGTCCAGAAGCGTGAGGGCGTCCGGGATGACCATCCTCTCCACCGAGGAGTTGGAAAGGTCGCGCTCGTGCCAGGTGGCGATGTTTTCGAGCGCCGGATACAGGTTGCTCCGGATGACCCGCGCGATCCCCGTCACCTGCTCGGACAGCCGGGGGTTGCGCTTGTGCGGCATGGCCGAGGAACCTCTCTGGCCGGCGCGGAAAGCCTCCTGCACCTCCAGGATCTCCGTTCGCTGGAGGTTGCGGATCTCGGTGGCGAACTGCTCCAGGGAGCTGGCGCAGATGGCGCAGGCAGCGAGCACCTCGGCGTGCCGGTCGCGCTGGATGATCTGCGTCGAAACGGGGCTCGGCTTCAGACCCAGCCTCCGGCAGACATATTCCTCCACCCGCGGGTCGACGTTGGCGTAAGTTCCGACCGCTCCCGAGACTTTCCCGTAGGAGATCTCCTCCCGCGCCCGCCGGAAGCGCTCCAGGTTCCTCTGCATCTCGTCGATCCAGACGCAGAGCTTGAACCCGAACGTGATGGGCTCCGCGTGCACCCCGTGCGTCCGCCCGATCTGCAGCGTCCATTTGTGCTCGCGAGCGCGCGCGCGCAGCGTCTCGATGAGTCTCTCGATGTCCGAGATGATGATGTCGCAGGCCCTGCGCATGCGCAGGCACAGCGCGTTGTCCTCGACGTCGTAGCTGGTCACCCCGTAATGCAGCCAGCGCGCATCCTCGCCGATATGCTCCGAGACGTTGGCCACGAACGCCATCAGATCGTGCTGCGTGGTCTGCTCGATCTCCTCGATGCGCTCCACGCTGAAGCGGGCATTCTGCCGGATGCGCTCCGCGGCGTCCCGGGGGACCACACCCAGTTCAGCCCATCCCTCGCAGACGGCCAGCTCCACCTCCAGCCAGGAGGCAAACTTGCTCTCCTCGCTCCACAGCGAGCTCATCTCCGGGCGGCTGTAGCGCTTGATCACCGATACTGCTCCCGGACGCGCCGGTCCCTGTCCGCGACCTCTTCCGCCTGCCGGCGGTGGAATTCGTGGATCTTCTCGCGGGTGGCCGGGTCGGAGGCGCCCAGGATCCGGGCGGCCAGCAGCGCGGCGTTGCGGGCGGCATCGATGCCCACGCACGCCACCGGGACCCCCGGCGGCATCTGCGCCGTGGACATCAGGCTGTCCAGGCCGTCCAGCGCGCTGGAGGAGATGGGGATGCCGATCACCGGCAGAGCGGTCATGCTGGCGAGCACACCCCCCAGATGGGCACAGTGACCGGCCACGGCCACCAGCACCCGCAACCCCCGCGCTTCGGCCGTCTTCGCGAACTCTGCCGCCGCCTCGGGTGTCCGGTGGGCCGGGATGATGCGCACTTCGAAAGGAATCGAGAAATCCCTGAGGATCTGAAGTCCGGCTTCCAGCCTGGGCAGGTCCGAGTCGCTGCTGCAGACGAAGGCGACCAGCGGGTTCACGTCAGACGGGCTCCAATATCTCTGCGGTAGTGCATGTTCTGGAACGAGATGGCGGAGCAGGCGCGGTAGGCCCGTTCGCGGGCTTCCGCGAAGCTGCTGCCCAGCGCGGTCACGCCCAGGACGCGCCCTCCCGCGGTGACCACCCGTCCATCCCGCCGGGCGGTCCCGGCGTGAAAGACGCAGACCCCCTCCATCGCCGCGGCATCCTCGAGCCCGCTGATGGGAAAGCCCGTCTGGTAGGAACCGGGGTAGCCTCCTGAGGCAAGCACCACGCAAACGCCGCAGCCATTGTACCACTCAGCCCGGATTTCGTCGAGGCGGTTCTGGACGGCCGCCACCAGCACCTGCCCGAAGTCCGAGCGCATCATCGGAAGCACCACCTGCGTCTCCGGGTCGCCGAACCGGCAGTTGTACTCCAGCACTTTCAGGCCATCCTTCGTGATCATCAGCCCGGCATACAGGCAGCCGAAATAGGGCTGCCCCTTGACGTCCATCCACTGCAGCACCGGGAGCACTGTCCGCTCGATGGCCTCCCGGTGGAGCTCAGGCGGCATTACCGGTACGGGAGAGTAGCACCCCATCCCTCCCGTATTCGGCCCCTGGTCCCCGTCAAAAGCCCGCTTGTGGTCCTGGACGGGCGGCATCGGCAGGATCTTCCCTCCCGTGGCCAGCACCATCACCGATGCCTCTTCGCCCTCCAGACGCTCCTCGACCAGCACCCGGTCTCCCGATGACCCGAACACCCGGTCCACCATGATCGCCTGGATGGCCTCCCGGACCTCCTG
>Ga0308390_1000006_pt1 | contig 202520 bp, 160 predicted proteins | sample Hotspr2Sample149_FD_202358 | JGI IMG/M metagenome (GOLD analysis project Ga0308390, IMG submission 202358) | Hot spring phototrophic mat microbial communities from Mushroom Spring, Yellowstone National Park, Wyoming, United States - 20040719_149 ...
GCCAGTCGCCGCCTGACCAGAGCTTGCATCATCCTCCCACACCCGAGACGGCCTTCGCCCACGGCGGAGGCCGTCTTAGCGCCTCAGCCGCTCCAGTCCCGGACGCAGGCGGAACGATGATATACTCACCAGTGCCGGGGGCAGCGGACCCTCCCTCCCTCGGCGCCCGTCTCCGACCGGACCGACACAGGAAGGCAGGGGATACCGATGCGCTTCACAGTCCTTGCGTTGGCCTGCGCAGCCGCGCTGGCGCCCGCTCTGTCCGGCGCCCGGGCCGGCGAGCCGGCCCGCATCTCCGCGGGCTCCACCCGGGCCTCGCTGCGTAACATCCAGCCAGACGCCGACATCTCCGCCTTCGTCAGATCCGTGGCGGATCGCGCCTGCCGCCGCTTCGCCGGGGCCGGATTGACGCCGGACTGCCTGGCCATCGCGGTGATCCTGGACGAGGAGGGCAGGCCGCCGTCTATGGGCGGCTACAACCTTCATCGCCCCTTCTACCCGGCAAGCGTAGTGAAGCTCTGCTATGCGCTTGCGCTGGAGCAGGCGTTCGCGGATGGCCGCGCCGGCCGCACTCCGGATGTCCTGCGCGACCTGCAGCTGATGCTCAGGGACAGTTCCAACTCCGCGACGAACCGCATTCTGGACCTTCTGACGGGAACCGAATCCGGACCGGAGCTTCCCGAAACGGAGCTGGCGGAGTTCGCGCGGAAACGCCAGGCGGTGAACGAGTTCCTGCGGCGCCTGGGGTTCCGGGACATCAACGCGTGCCAGAAGACCTGGAACGACGATCCGTTCGGACGGGACGTGCAGTTCCTGGGGCCAGCCTACGAGAACCGCAACCGGATGACCGCGGCGGACACGGCCCGGCTCCTCTGGGTAATCCGACACGCCAGAGCCGTCAGCCGCCCGGCCTGCGAAGAGATCCTCGGGCATATCAGGAGAATCCCCGGAAACCCGGAGGACATCCAGGCCCGGCGCATCGGCGGGGGTGTTCCGGCAGGTTCGCGGCTCTGGTCCAAGGCCGGATGGACCAGCAACACCAACCACGACGCGGCCTATGTGGAGCTCCCGATCGGGTCCCCGTTCGTGCTGGTCGTCTTCACGAACACCAGCTACAAACACGGGGAAATTCCGGCCTGGATTGCGAGAGAGATCGTCCACGCCGTGCAGCACGGGCGCCTGGTGCCGGCGTTCACACCCGCCACGGTCCGCACACTGCCGTCGGGTGCCGGAAGATGAACCCGGGCCGCGTCACTCCGGGGCCTCCACGGAGACCCGGAACCCTGCGGAGCGGGCCAGCTCGGCGATCCGCTCGGCCTGGCGCTGCTCCGGATATGCTCCGAGCACTACCGCATACGCCTGGCGGCGGCCGGAGCTGACGGGGACAACCTCCGCTTCCAGCCCCTGCCGCTGCAGCGACTTCAGCGCGATGTCGGCGCCGGTCTTGAGACCGTAGGTGCCGCAGCGGACGACGTAGAGCTTCTCGAGGCCGCGCAAGGCCACCGCCCGGACGTTCCGGTCCGGATCCCGCTCCGCGGTCTTCAGCGCCTCCCGCGCCGCAGAATCCCCCTTCAGGGATTTCCGGGCCAGAGACCAGGCCGCAGTGTAACGCACGGAAACGGCAGGATGGCCAAGCATCGCTTCCAGCGCGGCGATCACCTCCGGACCGCCGCAGCCTGCCAGGGCCTGAGCGGCCGAGCAGGCAACGAACTCGTCGGGGTCGGCCGTGGCGGCGATCAGTCCGTCGCGAACGCGGGGGTCGTCCGCGAAGGCCGCGAGCGCGTCCGCGGCCATCTGGCGGTCGCCCCGGTCCCCGTACGAGAGCCTGTACAGCAGACCGGTCACGTCCGCCTTCGCGGCCATATCGGTCACGCTTCCGACGTGCAGGCCCGCCTCCACCAGCTTCAGCCCCCCGATGAGCGGCAAAAGCGCAAGGAGTGCGGCGGGAACGGCGGCAAACACCCGCCAGCGCGGCGCGAGGTAATACTGCGATGGATCATGGACGGCGAGCGAACCGGCCATGGCTCCAAGCGGCGCCGCGAACGCCAGCACCACCAGCCCGATCAGAACCGACACCGCAGGCGGCAGATACTCGGTCAGACCGGGAATGCGCAGATTTATGGCAAGCACCAGCGCAAGGCCCGTCAGCAGTCCGAGCGACAGCCCAAGACCGGCGCCCTGGCGCCTCCAGCGCGGGCCGGTCCGCACGGCCGCCACTCCAAGAGCCAGGTACGCGCCTGCCAGCGCGCAGCCTGCCATCCATCCCGCGTAAGCGGCCGGCCCTGGCGCCCCGCTGCCCGGCAATACCACCCGCAGGAGGCCGCTCGCCACCAGAAGATATCCCGCCGACGCCCCCGCCGCCGCACCGATAATGGCTCCGTGGAGGAGCCGGGGAAGGTCGGGACGAAGGGCGCAGTAGAGCGGAACGAACACGGCAAGCGCGACCGCGCCCGCCACCGCCGATACCAGCCATACTGCCATCATCGCAGTGCCCTCCTTACCCTGCCCCGACGGCTGCTGCGGCCCGGCTCCCTGCCGTGCCGCGTGTCTCTGCGAATCTCTATACTTCTTCGTCGCAGCCGGGCGTTCCTTGCCGCCCCCTCAGGGGAAAGGATGACCGACGGCGAAATACGCCGTCCGGCGGCTGCCCTCGCCCCAGCTGCCTCCGAAGAACACCGGCCCCGCAAGGGTCTCCATCACCAGACCGGCCGAGAAGCAGGCCGCGAATTCGGCATCCCGGAGCCGCTCGAAAGCGGTCCCGTATTCGATGGAGGCCCCCATAAAGACCTTTCCTCCCGCGAACTGCGGCAGCCTTCCGATCCGCTTCAAATACCCCGCGCTCCCGAAAAGATACTCGCTGCCGCGCAGTTCGTTGACCCCGTAGGCGCCCAGCCGCAGCGGGCCGCCCAGCGTGAACTGCCGGGAAGCGGGCGCCGTCTTCCCGAAGCAGGTCCCGCCCGATGCCGTAAAGAAGATCACTTCCCGGGCTCCGGCCGGCCGGTAAAAGCTGTAACGCAGCTCCCCTGATAAATACGGCTCCGGAGCGCCCGGCGTGCGAAGGTACCAGTCGCCGAGAATCTCCAGCCGCGACCCGCGCGTCGGCACCAGCCCGTCCTGCCCGTCGCAGGCCACGCGAAGCCGTACAGACTGCACGGCGCCCTCGTCACGGGCGAGGCGGTATGTCCCGGCCGCGGGCGAGGATAGCAGATGCCCCGCGAACAGTCCCAGCCGCACTTCGGAGTCGGGCCCCGGATGCCATCCAAGGTCCACGCCGACGCCCGCCTCTCTCGACTGCTGCTCGGAGACCCTGACCCCGGAAAAGTACACGTCCTGCACGGACTTGGCGTACGAGAGCCGCGGGGCCGCGAAAAGCCCGCCCCTCTGCAGCGGCACGAACCATTCCGCCTTGAAAAGCGAACTGCGCCCCACCCCCAGATCCACCCGCACCTCATCGCCGCGGCGGAAGCGGTCGAACGACGTCAGGCGCCCTCCGAGGAGCATCTGCACGTCCGTGAGCCGGGTGCTCCTGACCTTGAGAGACGTGTTCAGGAACGGGGGGCCGTGACGCGGCGAGAACGCCGTCACCACCAGCGCAGACCCTTCCTCTCCATCCTCCACGTGATACCCCACGATACCGTAGCGCCCCCTGCCCTGCAGCCTCTGGAGCCCCACCTCGAGGCGCACGGGATCCAGAGCCCCGTCCGACAGGCCCTTCATCAGGCTGGCCGCGCCGTCGGATGCGTCGTCCGGGCTCACTCCGGTGAGCCGGGCGCTGGCGGTCACGGGAACCTCAGTCCTCTTCCGCGCCTGCCGCTCGCGCACGTAGGACTCCCAGGAGGCTTCGTCCAACGCGAGACCCTCCAGAAACCGCGCCCGCGCTTCGCAGGCCGCATAGCCCAGCGCGGCGATCTCGCGGACCCGCGCGTAGTCCGAGCCCGGGATGCCGCGGACGTCCGGAGCCACGACCAGATCGGCCTCGCGCAGCATCCGGCGGGTGTTGTTCAGCATCATCACCGCCACGGACTGATTCGCCAGCCCCAGCAGGGAATAGAGCGCCGCGCGGTCCGCAAGCTCCTCGCTGACATCCACCGCAATGACCAGGTCCGCCCCCATCCGGCGAACCACGTCTGCGGGAACATTGTTGAGAAGCCCTCCGTCCACCAGAAGCCGCCCGGCTCGCTCCACCGGCGTGAACACCCCGGGAATCGCCATCGACGCCCTGAGGGCCTGCCACAGGGGACCGTCGCTGAGAACGACCTGCTCGCCGGACTCGATGTCCACCGCGACGCACCGGAACGGCACGGGCAACGAGTCGAAGGTACGCAGATTGCCGTACGGCAGACTGATCCGGCTCAGCAGCATCCCGACGGACGGGACCGGGCTCAGGCCGCCCGGGAGGCGGAGGCGGTCGCGCAGCCCGAGCGTCAGCGCAAAGGGATACTCCCGCCGGTCCTCCTTGCGGCGGAACGCAAGTGACGCGTAAGGCACCTCCGGCTGAAGGGCGGTGTCCCAGTCCAGCGACTCGGCGAGGGAGACGATCTCGTCCGGGGAGTAGCCCATCGCGTAGGCGCCCCCGACAAGAGCGCCCATGCTGGTGCCCGCAACGAAGTCCACCGGGATGCGGTGTTCCTCGAACCAGCGCAGCACCCCGATGTGCGCGTAGCCCCGGGCCGCGCCCCCACCGAGAGCCAGCCCGATGCGCGGGCGCCCGGCCGCCGCGCCCGGCGGTACCGCGGCCAGAAAGACGGCCGCCAGAGCGCCAAGCACGAAGCGGAGCCCCGCCGCCCGACGCGGCACTGCCTTCTACCGCCTCACACGGGCTACGTGCCCGTCGGCATACAGCGCGATGTCATATCCGGGCCCCGCCGCCTTCGCGATGATGACCCGCGAAGGATCGCCCATCTGGGAGACCCGGGCGCCGGGAGCCAGCAGCTGCACGGGGCCGACGCCGTAGTTCGGCCATCCACCGGTCAGATTCCCCAGCAGACGCGCGTCGGAGAGATAGGGCCGCAGGGCCTCCCAGTTGGAGGGAACGACGTCGTCGTTGTCCGTGAAGTACATCATTACGGCGACGCCGACTTGCCGCAGCGCGTTCTCCACCTGCACGGTGTTCGCCGCTCGCATCGGCGTCACCGTGCCCGGAGCCTCAGGCGCATCCTGCCGCCCCAGCGCAACGCTTCGGACGACCCTGTTGAACGCAGGCGCCAGTTCCGCCATCCTGGCGCGGGGGCCGCCGATGGCGATCGCCAGCACCCAGGGCTCGCGCGCGGGGCTGGAAGGGACCGGAACGAAGGCCGAGCGGACCATCGCGTCCACCGGACCGGGTATCTGCTTCTCGTCCATCCCCAGCGCCACGGCAAGGTCCCGCGGCTGCATCTCGCCCACAACTGTCAGGGACCTGCAGGGAATGCCCGCGACTGTGAGCTGCCCCTCAGCCGCGCTCCATCCCTTTCCGGAGGCCATGGAGCGCGCCGTCAGGAGCGCCGAGTCCGCGGCTGCCCGGGGGTCCATCCCGGCTTCCACCGGGATGCGCCTCACGTGCAGGGCGAGCGCTCCCTTCTGGAAGGTCACCGGATTGGCGCCCGGTGATGCGGACGGGGTCCAGGCCGACGGATAGAGGTACTCCAGCCCGGCCGGATCGCGCCACCGGCTGAAGGAGGCATCCGGCCGCACGGCCTGCGGATCCTGCGGTTCGGAGGGAGTGCCCGGAGCCGGCACGGGAGCGCCGCCCGGCGCCGCAGACGGAGGCGGGACGCTCTCCGGCGTGAAAACAACGATCGCGCGCGCCGGCAGGGGCTGGCCGCGGCCGAGGTTCTTCCCCACAGCCGCCAGCTCGACGCCCTCCACAATGTCCCTGGCGGCCGCAGAGCGTCCGTCCGCAAAGGTGATGGCCGTCCTGTCCGTCACGCTCACCACCTTCGGCGCGGGCTGCTCGAGCAGGGCGTCGGCACTCTGCCCGGGCAGGCGGACGGCGGTGGCCCGGATGGTCAGGCGCCCGCCTGCGGGCGCATCCGTCACCACCCCGCGCACGACGATCTCATCCGGCGCTGGCACGAGAGAGGGCACAGCCGCCTGCGTCTGCCCTCCGTGCAGAAAAATGATGGCCGCCGCGGCGGCCTGCAGCATCTTCATTTCCCGGTTCTCCTATGTCCCCCGTCCGACAGCCACTCCCTCGAGCGAACGCAGCAGGTCCAGTCCCACGTCCAGAAGCTGCCTCGCCTCCTCCCCGTCCGGCGAATCGGCGACCACGCGCCAGACACCCGCCTCCGTGCGGGAGCCTCGCGCGAAGATGAAGCACCTCTCTCCCTCCCGGTAAAGGTCCACCCGCCACCCGCCCGCTTCGTCGCCCGTCCGGACCTCCACGCACTCCGTCCCCTCGTAGTTCAGAATGCGAAACTCCCTGAAACGCTCCGAAAGGCGGGGCCAGAAGTCGCGCCGGAAGCGCTCCTCCATCCGCCTTTTGACTTCCCAATGAGGCCCCGGGTTCTGCAGCACGAGCCTGGCGGCAGGGGTGCTCCATGCCGGAAGGGTCTTCAGGAGCTCTTCCAGGGTGTCACCTGCGTCCGGACACCCGGATTTCTCCCGCCAGATGGCCGTGGCTTCCTCACCGGAGACGGCAAGTGCGCAGGAGAGGGCCGTCAGCACCCCGTCCCGGCAGGTGGAACCGGCGAACACCGTCCCTCCGTTCGGTCCCTCCACGCCCACCGGCACGAGAGCGCCCTGCTCGAACAGGCTCCGCATCTTCGTGACCACGTTCACCTCGCCCGTCTCCACGCGGTGCACCTCCGCCCCGAAGAGCGCCGCAATCCGGTCCACCCGGCCCGATGTTGCGTCGGATGCCACCACACAGACGCGGCGGCCCCCCGTTCCCCGGGCCTCCAGGCGGGCAAGGGCCAGCGCCACGTTGAGCGCGCTGATCTCCTGCGGGGCCACCACCGCCGCCGAAGTATCGCCCGGAAGCACCACGTTGCCCCGGTCCGCATCGTAGTCGAACGCCACCCCGAACAGCGCCTCGCACGACCGCACCGCCCGCGCCACGCGCGTGAGAACATGCTCACCCGTCTCCGGATTGATGCTGTCGGTGTCGATCGGGTGTGACGGACGGCCGAGCTCCGCGTTCATCTCATAGACCCGGATGCCCAGCGCCTCCAGCACGGCGCTGGCCACTCCGGAGGCAGCTCCTCCGTTCGGATCCAGCAGAAGCGGTCCCATCGGGCGGCGCGTCAGGGCCTCCACATCCAGGCCCCAGTCGTTGGTAACGGTCTCCAGATAGGCGTCCACCGCCCTGGTGTGCACCCGGCGCGAGCCCGAACGGACCAGCGCCGTGAACGCCTCCTCTGCGGACACGCCCGACAGCGCGTGCTCAACGGACGGATCCCGCGACTGCGCAACCTCCAACACGCTTTCGACGATCCGCTGCATCCGCGGGGCGGAAAGCAGCGCCCCGGCCGGCGCATCTCCGGGAAGGCGCCCGGCCGAGCCCGTCAGAAACTTCCAGCCGTTGTCGCTCAGCGGATTGTGGCTGGCCGTGACGATCACTCCGCCGCCGGCACCGAACGAACGCACGGCAGCCTGCGCCAGCGGAGTGGTGATCACTCCCAGGTCCACAGGCCGGCGGCAGCCCGCCGCCAGGAAGCCCCTCACCAGCGCCTGAGTGATGGCCCTTCCGGTGGGACGCGGGTCCCGCGCAAGCACCAGCGGGGCATCCTTTGCGGGCAGGGCTCTTGCGTAACAGTAGCCATAGACCGCGGCCAGCGTTTCGTGTGGGGGGCTGATGCGGTCTGATTCCCCGAAGCGAGTCCTGACTCCGGAGAAACTTTGCACGAGCGCGCTATCGCGAAGCGCCTCCCGCAGCAGATTCAGCATACAGAGTCCTTTCCGCCTCCGCCCTCCTCACACCCCGAAGGCTGTCGGCGCCAGCCGGTCACTGTTTCCAGAAATCCAGCCCGTGGAGAGCCTCACCGTCCTGGACGAAGATGTCTGTGAACGGCGGCAGGAAACCCGTCCCGGGCAACGAAGGCGTCAGTCTGTAGGACCCCTCCGGCAAGGCCGTTATCAGGTAGCGCCCGTCCGGCCCGGTCACCGCCCTGTAGCCGCCCGGCGTGAGCGTCAGGGTGACTCCCTGCACACCCGTCCCCGGCAACTCCGCCTCGAGCAGGTCGCACTGGAACCCGTAGCGCGACGGCAGAAAGAAGCGTTCATCGGTCTCCAGCCGGAGCGTCGCGGAGGCGCCCGGGATCCAGGCGCTCCAGAAGTTGTACAGCGGAAAGTTGTAGAACAGCCAGCTGATCTCCTGCCTGAGCTCCCCTCCCGAACCCAGAATCTGCAGCACATCCAGCACATCCAGCTCGACCTGACTGAAGCGCACCCGGAACCGGAGGCTCCCCGGCGGCGCCGACACACTCCAGCTGGCCGTATAGTTGTCCGGGCAGGGATGAGGCGTGCCGATGCCGAGCGGCTGGGTCTGGCTGGCCGCCGCCAGCACGCGTCCGGAGACGGCGCCTCCCACGAGGACCGTGTCCACCGCCGACCGGGGCAAGAGCTGCGGAGCCGGAAGGCCGCTTGTGCTGCCGAGCGAACTGATCCCCGTGACTCTGACCGGGGCGCCGACCGGCGGCACGGGGGCGGTCCCCGCGAGGACGCGAAGCCCTCCCCCGCCGGATGGGCCGGCCGCCCCGGACCCGTCGTCGACGGTGAAGGCGCCTTCCTCCGCCGCTGTGACCCTGCCGGCCACCGTGACCAGCAGACCGACGTTGTTCAGGCCCACACCGCCGGCGGCGCCGCGCTGACCCGCACCCGTTACCGGGTCGAACAGCCAGTCCCCGCCTCCCACATCCCGGGTCCGCAGGAAGACCGGCCTCGCCGCGGCCTCTCCCGCCCGCGAAACGGAACCCGCCTGCAGGAAGCGCTCCCCCGTCGGCAGAGTGCCCATCACCCCGGACACAGCGACCAGGTCTCCCGGCGCCGCGCCGTGGTCCGTACGGTGAACCCTCAGCCCGCAGTACGAGCCCGGGGACTGAACATAGAAGACATCATCGAACACCGCCGTCACGCACACCCCCGCTACCGTAGCGGGGACCCCGTCGGCCTTCAGCTTCGCCAGCGCCACGGCGTCCGCCTGCACCGGCGCGGCTGCCAGCAGCGAGGTCAGCGCAACGGCCCAGCCCCGGAGAACCACCTTCACCACTCCTGTTACCTCCTTTCCGCGACCGGCAACGGCATGGAGACCCCTGCCATCACTGAACATCGTACGTCAACAGCACCTCGAAGCGGTCCGAGCCGGGGAAGCCCGCGACCACCTGGAGCGCGCCGGGCTGCGGGACGGCCGTCCCTTCGCTCCAGCCGTCCTTCGCCTCGAGGAACGTCCACTCGTCCCCGGACACTACGGCCACCTGGCCGGCTCCCTGGACCCGGATGCGGAAGCGGACAGGCTATCCCGCGCGCAGGGGACTGTGCACCGGCCCGTCCAGACAGACCGGGCGCCTGTAATACGCCTCGTATGCTTGCGGGTAAGCCTCCGGCCCTCCGGCTGCCTCCGCTAAGACGGAGTACTCCGCTGCCCATTCGTACGGACCGTCGCTTGCGCACTCCTTTGCGAACAGCCGCAGGCGGTAGGCGCCGGCGGCCGGCGGATTCACCAGAACTTCAGCGTCCCTCCCACGGCGCACGAACACCCGCGTGCCGGGAACTTCACTCTCCCCCGAATAAAGACGCGCCACCAGCGCCACACCCGCAGGCACGCCTACGGTCAGGCAGCCCGACCCTTTCAAAGAAGCCCTGGCTTTCGGATGGCTGATCGCCCTGAGCCCGTAGCGGAAGAAGGGAGGACGGACCATCACGAGCTGCCGGTACTCCTCCCGGGAGAGCGGGCTGGACAGCAGCTGCCACCGGGGGTCTTCCGGGAAGTGGTCGAAGATGAACTCTTCCGGAGGCGTCAGAAAGTAGTGGGCGTTGAAAAACCGGCGGAACCGGCCGGATTCGTCCAGATAGCCCGCCCCCCAGGTGCAGTCCACCAGGCGCCACCTGTCCCCAATTTTGACCGCGTTCCAGGCATGGTCCGGCTTCGAGGGAAGGCTCCCGTCGGCCCGGTATCCGAATCCTTTGGAGATCCCCCTGATCACCTCCGCCTGCAGCCCGGCCGCCCGGGCCAGAGCGGCGAAGAGAGAGGCATATCCCTCGCACGCGGCCAAACGCTGTCGAAGCACGTCCTCCGCCCCGAGGGAGGTCGCCGGAGGCGCTGCCAAGTAGGACACGTTCTCCGCGATCCACCGGAATATGGCCCGCGCCCGCTCCTCCTCCGAGTCCAGTCCGTCCGTCAGGGACGCTGCCAGCGATGCCACTGATGCCTGACTCTGTGCCGGCCGGAGCCGGGAGAGCGCATCCGCCCGTGCGGAACGGTCCTTCGCCAGGCCTGCCGCCGTCTGCCAGCAGGCCGCGACGACCACCGCCGCCCGGACCACCGCCCGTCCCGAAAGCCTTCCCCCACCCTTCATCAAACTCACACTTTCCGGTCCACACGGGGCCGCTCGACCGCCCTCTTGTTGGACGCCTCTGTCTGACACTATTATACGACGGGGACGCGGCCGGAACGACCATCTCCGCCGCGTCCCCGGGCGCTTTCCCTTGGGCATCGAAGTCGGCGGCAGTCTTTTCGACAAAATGGTGCTACTGCTGCTCGTCGCAGCGGCAGTGGGCGCTGTCGCCATCCGTCTGCGCCAGCCCCTGCTGGTCGGCTTCATCGCGGTGGGGATTCTGGCCGGGCCGAGCGGCCTCGGGTGGGTGGACAGATCCGATCAGATCCACCTGCTGGCGGAGCTGGGGCTCGCGCTCCTCCTCTTCGTGGTGGGCCTCAAACTGGACGTGAGCCTCATCAGGACGATGGGGCCCGTCGCCCTGGCGACCGGTCTCGGGCAGGTGGCGTTCACCACGGCCGGAGGCTACCTCATCTGCCTGGCCCTGGGGCTGCGGCCCCTCAGCGCGCTTTACGTCTCCGTGGCGTTGACCTTTTCCAGCACCATCATCATCGTCAAGCTGCTGTCCGACAAGCGCGAGACGGATTCCCTGCACGGGCGGATCGCCATCGGGTTCCTGATCGTCCAGGACGTCGTGGTGGTTCTGGCAATGATCGTGCTGTCCGCGTTCGGCGGCCACAGCGACATGCCGGTCTGGGCGCACATTCTCGGGATCGTCGCCAGGGGGGCGGCGCTCATCGCGGGCCTCGGCCTGCTTATGGTGTTCGTCATCCCCCGGGCTGTGGAGTTCCTGGCCCGCTCTTCGGAGCTCCTGGTCCTGGGCGCGATATCGTGGGCGGTGGCTCTGGCCGGCCTGTGCGAGTGGCTGGGCTTCAGCAAGGAGGTGGGGGCGTTTCTGGCCGGCATCTCGCTCGCCTCCACGCGCTACCGGGAGATCCTGGGGGCGAGACTGGTCAGTCTGCGCGACTTTTTGCTGCTGTTCTTCTTCATCGAGCTCGGGACGAAGCTGAATCTCGGACTGATCGGTAACCAGGTATGGAAGGCGGTCCCGCTGTCGCTGTTCGTGCTCATCGGAAACCCGCTCATCGTGATGGCCATCATGGGAGCTATGGGCTACCGGAGCCGCACCAGCTTTCTGGCGGGCCTGACCGTTGCGCAGATCAGCGAGTTCTCCCTCATCCTCGCGTCCCTGGGCTTCAGTCTGGGACACATCGACGAGGCTGATGTGGGCGTGGTCACGCTGGTGGGACTGGTGACCATTGGCCTGTCGACGTACATGATCCTCTACTCGCAGCAGCTCTACGGCATTGCCGGGCCCTACCTGCGGATCTTCGAGCGAAAAAACGCCTTCCGCGAGCAGGAGCTGGCAACGGAGGACGGGCAGGGGCTCGCCGCGGACACCATTCTGTTCGGCTGCGGACGATACGGGAGCGGCATCGCAAAGGAGCTGGAGCGGCGGGGACGCCGTCTCCTGGGGGTGGACTTCGACCCGCAGGCCGTGCGGGAATGGAACCGGATGGGGCGCCCGGCCCGTTTCGGGGACGCCCAGGACCCCGAATATCCGGCGACGCTGCCGCTTTCCGCGGCAAAATGGGTTGTGAGCGCCGTCCCGGCACGGGATGTGAACGTGGCACTGGCTCACAGCCTGAAAGCCCACGGCTACGACGGCAACCTTGCGCTGACCGCGCAGCGTCCCGAAGACACACCGGAGCTGTTAAAGGCTGGAGCACACGTGGTGCTCGAGCCGTTTTCCGACGCGGCCGCAGAGGCGGCCGATCTGCTGGAGGAAACGGAAGCCAGGGAGAAGCGAAGACGTATGGACGACGCAATCGCCAGACTCAAGGATCACTACATCGTCTGCGGATACGGGCGCATGGGCAAACAGATCGTCAAGGATCTGCGTGCCAACGGCATCCCCTATGTGGTGATCGAGTGGAACCCGGAGCAGATCCCCTCGCTCATCGAGCACGACGTGCTGTATATCGAAGGGAAAGCCACGGACGACGAGGTGCTCCACCGGGCCAACATCAGCCGCGCGAAAGGCCTGATCGCCGTCACCGCGACGGACGAGGAGAACGTGTTCATCGTGCTCACGGCGCGCGGACTCAATCCCAATCTCTACATCGTGGCACGGTCCATCCGGGAGGAGAACGAACAGAAGCTTAGGCGCGCGGGCGCCGACCGGGTGATGTCGCCCTACACTCTGGGAGGCAGGCGGATCGCGGCGGCGGTGATCAAGCCGCGGACGATGGACTTCCTGGATCTGGTGGTGCACAACGAGAGCGAGGATCTCGAGCTTGGAGATCTGCAAGTCGCGGAGGGGTGCCCGCTCGCAGGAAAGACGCTTCGCGAGGCGCGTGTGCGCCAGGAGTACGGCATAACGGTCCTGGCGATCAAACGAAACGGCGAAAAGGTCCACACCAACCCGGACCCGGATTTTGTCATCCAGCCCGGAGACGAGCTCATCGTCATGGGGCGCCCGGCCGACATCGACCGCACGGAGCAGGTGGTCTGCCGGAAAGGCTGAGGGTTTGACACGGGACTGCCCGGGGGCTAGAATCCCTGCAAACGCTCTGGATACCCACGAAGCCGGGAGCAAGGAAGCGATGCGACGATCCCGACTCTTCTCTGTCATCCCCTCTATCCTGCTGATCCTGGCAGCGCGCGCCGGTGAGAGCGCTGTCTCCGTTGAGGTGCGCCCGTCCGGGAAGGCCGCCGTCGTCTACGTGAACAACGGACCGGTGCTGTCGCTTCGCACGCCGAACGCGGGGCTGAACCCGGAGCAGCGGGCGTCGCTGGCCGCCCGCAGGATCGGCGACCTGGCGGCGCAGGGGCATCCGCCGTCGAAGATCCGTGCCGCCTCCGCAGGAAGGTCTGCCGCCCTGTACTGGGGGAGTCAGGTGCTGGCGTACGCCACGCCCGCCGAGGCGGCGGCTCAGTCCACAACCCCTGCGGCGCTTGCGCGCTCGTGGGCGCAGCAGCTCACCCGCCAGCTGACCCTCCCGCCGGTCCGCCTCCGCGAGCGTGAGCTGACCGTCCCTGTCGGGGAGGCCCGCCGGGCCGCCATCACGGGCAGCTCGAGAGGGCCTTTCCGTCTGGAGCTCGACCCGCCTGCGGCCGCGGAGGCGCGCATCGACCCGGCCGGGATGGTCTGGGTAATGGGCAGAAGCCCGGCGGCGGCAAGGCTCACGATCACATGTCCCGAAGGATCGGACTCCATTCCGGTCCGCGTGGCTCACTACGCCGGATCATTGAGCCAGCCCGTCCCGGTCGCCCGCGTGACGGGCCGCTCCGGGATCCCCGCCGAGGTGGTGGAAGAAGCCGTGCTCCGGGCCGCCCGGGCGGCCTGCGTTCTGCAGCCCGGAGCATTTGCGGTCGTCTCCGTGGACGGCAAGCCGCCGGCGATGCCTCAGGAGGCTACGTCCATTAAAGTGCCTGTGAACATCAAGTTGGACGGAGCGGGCTTTCTGACGGCGCGCATCCAGACAGCCGTAGAGGTCCAGCGGACCGCCCTGCCGCCCAGGGAGACGGAGCTGCTGCTTTACAGCAACTTCCCCGAGCAGGTGAAGACACCCCAGCCCCTGTATGCCGCGCTGCTCGAAGCGGGGAAGCCGACCCGGCTCCTCTACCATCACCAGAACGGGACCGGAGCGGACCTGAGGCTGAGCATCGTGCTGGCGAACATCTCCGACGAGCCTGCGGAAGTGCATCTTGTCGGTGCCAACGCGGGCCCGGTGCTGGACACCGTGCTGGTCGGCTACGCCGCTGGCGCCCGGTTTCTGCGGAACCTGGCTTCCGGGACCGGCTATATCGCCACTGTTCCGGCACGCAGCCGGGTGGTGCTCTGGACGGCCGTGCTCAAGAAGATGGAGACCGCGAGCGGCATCATCGAGATGCGCCAGTTATCGGGAGCTCAGGATTCCATCGTGACGCGGGTGTTGAGCGAGCCCGCATCGGTCCGCCGGACGAGCTTCGACATCGCCGCCCTGGAGTACGGAGACGCCCCGCCACGCCTGGTGACCCACCGCTATCCCAGCCCGGTGCGCAGGATCTCGGAGCGCTACGCCGCCGGTGACCGCTGGCTGTTCATCCGGGTCGGCAAGCACGCCATCCCGGACGACGGCGAGGAGCGGGTGCTCTACGGGAACTACGGCGTCTCATACAACATCGCGCTCACGCTGGAGAACCCCACGAACGAGCCGAGGGTGTTCCAGCTCCTGTTCGACCCGACCGCCGGGATCGCGGGGTTCGCTTCGCTGATCGATGGCCGGTTCGTCGGCAAGTCGCACGTCTCGGGCACCCGCGAGCATCCTCTGGTGAAATACAGGCTGGAACCGGGCGAACGCCGCGAAGTGCGCCTGACCACGGTCCCGCTGGCCGGCTCCAACTACCCGGCGACGATCGTGGTGCGCTCGTGAAGAGGTTGGAGCGTTCCCGGGCGCAGGCCGCCGGACTGCTCGTTGCGGCCGCCTGCCTTTTTCTGACTACGGAAGGACGCTGTGCCGTGAAGCAGACCGAAGCGACCCGGCTCGTGCACGAAGCCGGGGCCGAGGCCAGAATCCTGTGGGTGGATGCCACAGCCAACTTCGCCCGCCTGTGCACCCCCGAAGGCGTCCGGCAGCTGGTCAGCAGGTGCCGGGAGGCCGGCATCAACGCCCTTGTTGTCGATGTCAAGGATCTCACCGGCCGTGTGCTCTATGAAAGCCGGATCGCTCCGCGTCTGGAGGAATACGGCGGCGCGCGCAACGCTCCCGGGTTCGACCTTCTCCGGACGGCCTCCGGGGAATGCCGCGCCGCCGGCATTGCCATCTACGCGGCTATCAACGTTTTCGCGGAAGGCCGCAAGGCCGAAGGCGGCCCCGTGTTCGACAGGCCCGAATGGGAGGCCATCGTTCAGGATCCGGAGGCCTGGGTCAAGGCGGGGAGTGGGCCAGGATATCCGGTCGCCCGGCTGAACGGCCGGGCTCCGGAGGGCCGTCTTGCCCTCTTCGAGGATCCCGCGGCAGCCGGGCAGCCCGCTCCAGGGGAGGTCCGTCTGCTGCTCGACCCGGAGACGGGGACCATCGCCACCGCGGGAGCAGAGCCGGCTCCGGGATCGCTGCTCCTGTCCGGGACGGGTGCGGCTGCTGAGTGGCTGCGGAGCCTTTCGCCGGGCGGCCGGGCAGAGGTGGTCACCCGTCCGCGTTTCATCGCGGCGCGGCACGCCCAGGAGATGCACAACGCCATCTTTGTCAACCCGGCGAACCGCGAAGTGCGCGACTACGAGCTCTCCATCATCCGGGAGATCGTCGACAACTACGACATCGACGGCATCGTGCTGGACAGGATGCGCTATTCCGGCCTGAACGCGGACTTCAGCGAGGATTCGAGGCGGAGTTTCGAGAGCTGGCTCGGCAGCCGGGTCGAACGGTGGCCGGAGGATGTCCTGCTGATCCCCGCACTGCGGAATCAGCAGCCCGTATGGGGACCGCTGTTCCAGAAATGGCTTCACTGGCGGGCCCTGAACATCCGGACGTTCGCGCAGGAGGCTAGAGCGGTCATCAAGTCCGCGCGTCCGGAGCTCGAGATGGCGGTCTACGTGGGCTCGTGGTACTGGAGCTACTACCCGCTGGGCGTGAACTGGGCGTCGGACCGCTTCCGGCCTGCGGCTGCCTGGGCCACGCCGGACTATCACCGCACAGGATACGCCCCGCTGATGGATTGGATCACCACGGGCTGCTATTACCCGGCGGTCAGCCGGGAAGAGGCCTCCGCGCGGGGCGTGAGCCAGGCGGCCACGGTCCAGGCGGCGGCCGAGGGGTCGGCCCACGTGATCGGGAACGCAAGCTTCTTCTACGCGGGACTGTACCTGCTGGACTACCGCAAAGACCCCGAACAGTTCATCCGGGCCGTGGAGATGTGCCGCCGGGCCTCGCAGGGGGTGATGCTCTTCGACCTTGTCTACATCGAGGAGTACGGCTGGTGGGACATCCTGAAACAGCTGTTCGGGGGCGAGGTCCCTTCCCTGCCGCACAGAGTGCCCGAGCTGCGCAGGGCCCTCCATGAGGCGTATCTGCGCTCGTATTGAGATCGCCGCACTTCTGACTCTGGGCGCTGCCGGAATCTGCCATCCGGCAGAGGTCGTCCTTCAGCTTCGCATCGAGAACTCATCGGGAGGCCGGGTGCAGGCCCGGGCTGGCGCGGAGGGAGAGTGGGCCACCGTCGGCCGCGTCCTGCGACCGGCCACCGCGGCGGTCACGACGTTTCCGGCCGCGAGATACGCAGCGCCCGGCACTGTTGCGGCGATCGCCGTTCACGGCATCAGGATCCGCCTTCCGGCGGACGCCGGCGCCCTGCGGGGGATCAGCATCCAGCCGCGGGAGTTCGGCCACCTCCCCCACCGCTACGGCGGACACGTCCCCGGCCCTTCCGCCATCCTGACCGACATACCGGCCGGGACCGCCATCTTCCGCGAGCTGGCGCCGCTAGTGGGAGACACGGTGCGGCTGGAGCGGTCCGGGGCCGCCCGCGACATCCCTCCCGGCTGGCGCCCGTCGCCGGGCGACGTGTTGCGCATAGACAGCGTCGAGCCCGAAGATGCACCGCAGGAGATCGTGCTGGAGAACCGTCCCGGCGGCACCGTGGAGGCGGTCTTCAGAGACGGCTCGCGGAAGCGCGTGGCCAGGGTCATCCGTCCCGTGCGTGGGACCGGCCGGTTCGATGGAACGGCCTATACAGGCGCGGGAGCGCTGAACACAAACCATGGAGGAGTGATCACCATCTCCACGGCCCCGGCCCTCCGGCCGGAGGACGAGGGACGGCCGCCGGAATGCCGCGGCGGGTTTCAGATCATCCCGTCCGGCCACGCGCGCACCCAGCCGGTGATGCCTCAGAGCATGGTCGTGGCTCCCCTGGAGCAGGCTCGGCCTCTGGAAGGCCAGCCCCCTCTCTTCGCAGGCGTCCTGAGCCTGGGCGACGGCTCGCCGGTGGTGGAGATGCTCGCGCCGGGCGCTGGTTGGGTGCCCCTGCCCGCCATCGTGGGAAAGCACGACGACTCCTTCACGAAGGCGGGGCTTGCGCGGCTCGGAATCAGGGCCAGGGGCGATGCCGGGGCATTCCGCATCCTGCTGCGCGCGAGGGACAGGGACTTCCTCGCGTCGGCCGTCCGGGCCGCCGCCCGCACTCCGGAGGAACGGGCGGCGCCGGAGGACCCCCTTGTCTGGGAGATCCGGGGTGGAGTGCCGCCCGGGACAGCGTACGTCATCTTTTCCTCCGGGGAACGGACGCTGGCGATCAGCAACGTCCGGCCGTTCCGCCTCGCTTTGGACAGGGCGAGCGATGGGCAGGAACTGACCGCCACCTTCGTAAGCCCGGATGGCCGCCTGGCCGGCAGCCGGTCAGCCACGGTCGTGCGCTCCGGTGGCCGACTTGCCGTCCGCGAACGCAGCAGCTCCCTCTGAGGGAGCATCTGGCAGATTGACGGAACTGTGAGCCGGGGTTGACACTTCGTTGAGACTCCCCGGCTACAGTTATGGTCGGGCTGCTGGTCCGCGGCGTGCCGTGGGGGACTCGTCGTGGGCGGGCGGCCCCAGCCGGGGCGGAAGGTCATCGGCCGGTTTCTCTCCCACAGGACAGCAGGTGTCCCGCCCCGGCCTGTAAATCCCTCGAGGGCTCTTACGCTTGCCGTGGTTGACACCGCGCCGCGGCGGCCGCCATACTCCCGGTGTCGCCGCAGGCTTTCAAGATCCCGCCTTTCCCGGCGACCACCAATCCCTGCGAGGTACGAATCAAATGGCGAGGGCTGAGAAAGCTCTGGAGTTGACCGTCGCCGCGCCGAACCGGCCCGGTGAGCTTGCGAAGATCCTGAAGTCGCTCTCCGACAGAGGAGTGAACCTTCGGGCATACACGGCGTATGTGGACGGTGAGTTCGGCTACCTGAAAGCCGTCCCCTCCGATGCGGAGACCGCGAAGGAAGCTTTGAGCGCAGCCGGCTACCACTTCACGGAGAAGCAGGTCCTGCTGGTCACCACGGACGACACTGTCGGCGCAGCCGCAGCGGTCGCGGGGGCGATCGCCGGCGCCGGGCTAAGCGTGGGACATTCGCACGGCAGCTCGGCCGGAGGCTCTCAGGCTTTGCTGGTGTTCAACACCAACGACAACGACGCTGCGCTCCAGGCGATCAACGGTTAGACTCCCCGGTCCGGCGGGTTCCGGACCGTGATGCGCCCCACGGGAAGCCGGTCTTTCTCCGGCACGTCCGGTGACGGCGATTCCCGCCGCCGCTCCCCCTCCGAAGGCGGGGCGGCGGCTGATTCTGTACCGGAGAGCGAGCCGTCGCAGGCCGCACGGCTGACCGCGGGGGTTCAGCATGCGCCCGCGCGCCGGAGGCGCTCCGCCAGCTCTGGAGCGAGAGCGCGAAGCGCAAGGTCCCGGGCCGTGAGACCGTCCACTGTCCTCGCCCGCCTGTCGACTCCACGCTCAAGCAGCAACTCCACCAGCGGCTCGTCGCGGGCATGAGCCGCCCGGTGAAGGACGTTCCATCCTCTGACATCGCGCAGGTGCGGATCGGCCCCCCACCCAAGCAGCAGCTCCACGGTGCCGCGATGGCTGTTTGAGACAGCCAGGTGCAGCGGCGTGGCTCCGGAGGAGTTCCGCGCATCCACCGATGCGCCCCACTGGAGAAGCAGCGTGGCGCCGTCTTCGTCTCCCCTGGCAGCGCAGACGTGCAGAGGAGTCCACCCGTGCTCCGAGCGGCTATCGGGGTCTGCCCCGACCTCCAGCAGCAGGCGGGCCGCAGCCAGCTCTCCGCGCGATGCCGCGACGTGGAGCGGAGTCCAGCCGCCGTCCCCTTTCAGGTTCGCCACCGCGCGGGATTCGAACGTCCACGCCGCCAGAGCCGCCAGGTCACCCCGGGTGGCGGCCCCGCTCACCAGGTTCCAGATCCGCTCGTCTGCCGCGCTTGCCACTTCGCGTGTCTCTCCTGCAGCGACCCGGACAGCCAGCGGCTGACCGTCAGCACGATTATCGGACCTCCCGGGCGGCCTCTGCAGCGCCCAGTCCATCGGCGGCGGACCGTTCACACGCCGAGCGGCTGCGAATCCTCGTTCTGCAAACGGCGCAGCAGCACCATGAGAATCCCGAGATCGGCAGGAGTGATCCCCGGGATCCGGCCCGCCTGCCCGACGGTGGCGGGGCGCACCCGGGAGAGCTTGTCCCGTCCTTCCCGGGAAAGCGCCTGACAGCCCTGGTAGTCAAAATCGGGAGGGATGCGCATGTCCTCCAGTCCCCGCTTGCGCTCCACCTCATCGCGCTGCATCCGGATATAGCCCTCGTACTTGACCTCGATCTCCAGCTGCCGGGCGACGTCGCGAGGGACCGCGCTCAGCCCGTCGAACCGGGCGATCTCCTCCCAGGTGATGTCCGGCCTGCGCAGCGCGGCGGCCAGGGTCAGGCCCGTGTTGGAGGGAAGGCCCAGCTGACGTGCAAGATCCGCCGGAAGTCTCGTCCCCGTCAGTCGCCGCCTTTCGCGCTCGAGCAGCCTCTGGCGCTCCCGGAACACCTCCCAGCGCTCGTCGCTGACCAGACCCAGCTCGCGTCCCAGAGGGGTGAGGCGGCAATCCGCGTTGTCGTGCCTGAGCAGCAGACGGTGCTCGGCCCTGCTGGTGAGCAGCCGGTAGGGCTCGTCCACGCCCCGGGTGACCAGGTCATCGATCATGACCCCGATGTAGGCCTGTGAGCGGGACAGAACGAAGGGTGGACGGCCCTGCACCCTGAGAGCAGCGTTGATCCCGGCGATCAGCCCCTGCCCTGCAGCCTCCTCGTAGCCGGACGTCCCGTTGATCTGCCCGGCCAGAAAGAGACCGGACACCCGTTTGGTCTCCAGAGTGGGATGCAGTTCCGTCGGAGGCACGAAGTCGTACTCCACCGCGTATCCGGGCAGCAGCATGACGCACTCCTCCAGTCCGGGGATGGTGCGCAGGAACTGGAGCTGGACCTCCTCCGGCAGGCTGGTGGACATTCCCTGAACGTAGATTGAGCGCGTGTCCCACCCTTCCTGCTCCAGGAACACCTGGTGACGCTCCCGGTGCGGAAACTTCACGATCTTGTCCTCGATGGACGGACAGTAGCGGGGCCCGATGCCCTCGATGCGCCCCCCGTACATCGCGGAGCGATGCAGGTTGTCCAGGATGATCCGGCGGGTCTCCGCTGTCGTGGCGGTCATCCAGCAGGAGAGCAGCCCTTCGCGGCGGGCGAAACGGGTGAGGTAAGAGAACGCTCCGGCGTCAGGATCCGAAGGCTGCTCCTCGAGGCGGTCGAACAGCAGGCTCTCCCGGTCCACACGCGCCGTCGTGCCTGTCTTGAGACGGCCGAGGGGAAAGCCGAGCGAGCGGAGCGACTCCGAAAGCTCGGTGGCGGGCTCCTCGCCCCGTCTTCCGGCGGGAGTCTGCTTCTCTCCGCAGTGACACAGGCCGTTCAGGAAGGTGCCCGTTGTGATGACGACCGCATCCGCTTCCAGGATGCGCCCGTTCACGAGCGCGACGCCTCTCACCCGGCCGTCCTCGCTCAGAACGGAGCCCACCTTGCCCTCGATCAGCGCCAGCCCCGGCTGAGACAGCAGAGTCTGCGCCATCTGGCGGCGGTACAGGGCGGTATCGCACTGCGCGCGCAGCGCCTGGACCGCAGGCCCCTTGCCCGTGTTCAGCATCCTGATGTGGGTGGTGGTCGCGTCGGCGTTCAGCGCCATCTGGCCGCCCAGGGCGTCCACCTCCCGCACAACCTGCCCTTTGGCCAGTCCCCCGATGCTGCAGTTGCAGGGCATCAGCGCAACCCGCCCGGCCGACAGCGTCACGACTGCCGTCGAGGCGCCCAGGCGCGCGGCGGCCAGGGCCGCCTCGCATCCTGCGTGCCCGGCCCCCACCACGACGACGTCGAAGCGCAGGTTTGCGCCGCCTGTTTCCTGCCGCTGCGTCTCCATCCCGTTCCTTTCTCATTATACCGAAGGCGGCATCCGGAGGACGATTGACACCAGGCGCGGATATGGCATATACTCCCCCGGACCCGCTTATTTTGCATTATTCAGGCGAAAGATGGCCGGTGCCGGGCCGCTTTTCCGGCCCCATTCCGGCGGCGGGCTTTGAGTCATACTGCGGACAAGGAGGACCCCGACAATCAGCGTCACTGCAATGAGCGTGGGATTTGGCAACGCGGTGGTCAAGGAACGGATCATCGCGATTGTCAGCAGCGATTCGGCCCCGGTGCGCAGGGTCATCCAGGAAGCGCGGCGGACGGGCCGCCTGATCGACGCCACCCAGGGCCACCGTACCCGCAGCGTCATCTTTGCGGACAGCGGGCAGATCATCGTCTCAGGACTGGCACGGGAGACACTCACGAAGCGGCTGGGGCAGCCCGGTCCGGTGCACGACACTCCGGATGACGGAGCTCAGGACGCTTAACCGGCCGGGCGGGCTGATCGTCGTCCTTTCCGGTCCGTCGGGCGTCGGCAAAGACACCCTTCTGCAGCACTTTCTGAACACGACACCCGGCTGCGTCCGGCTGGTCACCTGCACCACACGTCCCCCGCGCCCCGACGAGCGGGACGGCGTGGACTATCAGTTCGTGAGCGTCGAGGAGTTCCGCCGCATGCAGGAAGCGGGGGAGCTCCTCGAAAGCGCAGAGGTCTTCGGGCATCATTACGGCTCTCCGCGGAAGTTCGTGGAGGAGAAGACCGCCAGGGGGCTGGACGTCATCCTCAGGATCGACGTCCAGGGCGGCGTCTCCGTCCGAAAGGCTGCGCCCGGTGCGGTGCTGGTGTTTCTGGCTCCGCCCTCTTTCGAAGAACTGGAGCGGCGCCTGCGAGGGCGCAATACGGAGACTGACGCCTCCATCGCTAGGCGTCTGGCTGAGGCGCGGCGCGAGATGGAAGCCGCTTCGGAATACGACTACCTGATCGTCCACGACTCCACGGAGCGCGCCGCGGAGGACCTGCGGGCCGTCCTGCGGGCCGAACACCTCAGGATTGTGAGAGCTTCATGAGTTTCCGAAATCTGGACGGCAGGCGTATCGTTCTCGGTGTCGCCGGAAGCATCGCGGCATACAGGGCCGCCGAGCTGGCGAGCTCGCTGGCTTCTCTGAAGGCGGATGTGCGCGTGGCGATGACGCCGAGCGCAACCCGCTTCGTGGGCCCGGCGACCTTCCGCGCACTGACCGGACACACGCCGCTCACCGGCGTGTTCGACGAGGTGGAGGAGCGAAGCGTCGCGCACATCGCGCTGGTGGAGAACGCGGATCTGATGATCATCGCGCCCGCCACGGCCAACATCATCGGGAAGATCGCCAGCGGCATAGCGGACGAGATCGTGACCACCCTCACCATGGCGGCGCCCTGCCCTGTCCTGCTGGCTCCGGCGATGAACACCCGGATGTGGACCAACCCCATCGTCATCGCGAACGTGGACCGCCTGCGCAATATGGGATACCACTTCGTGGACCCGGTGGAGGGGAGGCTCGCGTGCGGCTACGAGGGTGTGGGCAAGATGGCGCCGGTGGAGCGGATCCTGGAGGCGGTGGAACGGCTTCTGCTGGGCGCCGCCGAACATGACTGGGAGGACATCCCGGTCCTGATCACCGCCGGCCCGACACGGGAGCCCATCGACCCGGTACGCTACCTGTCGAACTACTCCACCGGCAGCATGGGGTTCGCGATCGCCGCCGCGGCTCACCAGCGAGGAGCGGAGGTGACGCTGGTGACCGGGCCCGCCGAAATGCAGCCGCCGGAGGTCGGGCGTGTGGTGCGCGTTCAGACCGCGACTGAAATGCTCGAGGCGGTCCGCGCGCATTTCGCGTCGTGCCGGGTGATGATAAGCGCGGCCGCCGTCAGCGACTTTTCGCCGGTGAAAGCTCCACGGAAGCTGAAGAAGTCGGAGCAGGCCGGCGAGCTCCGGGTGCTGGAGCTGCATCAGACCCCGGACATCCTGGCGGAGATGGGACGCCGGAAGCACAGCCAGATCCTTGTGGGCTTCGCGCTCGAGACGGAGGACCTGGTCGCGAATGGCCGCCAGAAGCTGGAGCAGAAGAATCTGGACATGATCGTCGCCAACAGCGCCGGAGAGGGCGAGCAGCCGTTCGGCCCGGGTCCGTCGAAGGTCCGCTTCCTGACGCGGACCGGCGAGGACCACCCGCTGCCCATGATGAGCAAGCAGGAGATCGCCGAACATCTCCTGACGTTCATCCGGGAGAGGTTCCTCAAGGGAAGCTGACGTAGAAACCAGTTGGCCCGGCCCCGCTAGGATGCCCGTCGGCCGGGTCCGGAAGGAGACTGAAGGAAGTGGACAAGCGGTATCTTTTCTCCAGCGAATCCGTGACGGAAGGCCACCCCGACAAGCTGGCCGACCAGATCTCGGACGCAGTGCTGGATGCGCTGCTGACAGGGGATCCCCTCTCCCGGGTGGCTTGCGAGACGCTGCTGACGACCGGCCTCGTGCTGGTGGCCGGAGAGATCACCACGAGCACCTACGTGGACATCCCTTCCATCGTGCGCAGGACCCTGCAGCGGGCGGGCTACACGGACCCGGACTTCGGCATAGACGGAGCCACCTGCGGAGTGCTGATCAGCGTCCACGAGCAGTCTCCGGACATCGCGCAGGGAGTCGATACCGGGGGAGCGGGCGACCAGGGGATGATGTTCGGGTTCGCCTGCACGGAGACGCCGGAGCTCATGCCCATGCCCATTATGCTGGCGCACCGCCTCGCCCGGCAGCTCAGCGCGGTGCGCCGGAGCGGCTCGCCGGACTATCTGCGCCCGGACGGCAAGACGCAGGTCACGGTGGAATACGAAGGCTACCGTCCGGTGCGCATCGACAAGATCGTCGTCTCTGCCCAGCACCACCCGGCCATTCCGCAGGCCACCATCCGCGAGGACATCATCGAGCGCGTCATCAAACCCATCGTGCCGCCGGAACTGCTGGACGAGCGGACGAAGTACTTCGTGAACCCGACGGGCAGCTTCACGGTGGGCGGGCCGCACGGCGATACGGGTCTGACGGGACGCAAGATCATCGTCGACACCTACGGGGGGATGGGCCGTCACGGCGGGGGAGCCTTCTCCGGCAAGGATCCCACCAAAGTGGACCGTTCCGCGGCCTATATGATGCGCTACATCGCCAAGAACGTGGTGGCGGCCGGGCTTGCGGACCGCTGCGAGATCCAGGTGGCCTACGCCATCGGGGAGGCCGAGCCGATGAACGTAGTCGTTGACACGTTCGGCACCGGCAAGGTGGACGACGGGCGCATCTCCACCCTGATCACGCGCTACTTTGACCTGACGCCCCAGGCGATCATCAAGCATCTGGATCTGCGCCAGCCCCTCTACGAGCGGACGGCGGCCTACGGCCATTTCGGACGCACGGATCTGGACGTTCCGTGGGAGCGGACGGACATGGCGGAGATGCTGCGGCGGGAGGCGGGTCTGTAGATTGTATGCCAGGGTTGCCATCCTGACCGAAAGAGGCGCCCTGACCGAGACCTACACCTACCAGATCCCGGAGCACCTGAAGGGCGTCCGCCCGGGGACCTGCCTGCTGGTGCCCCTGCAGAATCAGGTGCGCATCGGCTATGCGGTCGAGCTCCTGTCCGAGCCGGACGTCCCCCGCCTGCGCGCCGCGCTCGGCCGGGTCCCCGGATCCGACATCCCGGACGAGCGTGTGGAGCTGGCGCAATGGATGGCCCGATACTGGTGCGCCCCCGTTGGGGCCTGTCTGCGCCTGATGATGCCGCCGGTGCTCCGGGGACGCATCGAGCGGCGGGTGCGGGCGCTGTGCGAGTCCCTGCCGGAAGGGCCGGGCGGCGCAGCCGCGAAGGTGCTCGAGCATCTCATCGCAGGTGGGCCCGCCACCACGGCCGCGCTTGCCAGGAAGTTCGGCCGCGAGGCGGCGCATCGGGCGCTTACCGACCTCCGGAAGCGCGGATTGATCGCTGAGGAGGCCTCCATCCGCCATCCCGGGGCCGCACCCCGCACTGAGCGGCTGTATCTGGTTCCGGACACTACGGGCGCGCGCGAATGGCTCGAAGCGAACCGTTCCCGCCGCCCGGCGCAGGCCGCCCTCCTCCAGGATCTGTTGGCCTCCGGCCGTCCGGTATCGCGCGCAGAGGTGCTTCGCCGCCACCGCTCCGGAGCCGGACCGCTGTCCGCGCTGCTTGCGGCCGGCCTGGTGCGGGAGGAGGCCCGCCCGGTGCTTCGGCGGGCTCAGGAGGAGCCAGCCGCCTCGCCGGCCTCCTTCACGCTGACTCCCGGGCAGGCCGCAGCCGTCCGGACGGTGCAGGAGGCCATCCGCCAGGGACGCTTCCGCGAGATTCTGCTGTTCGGGGTGACGGCCAGCGGCAAGACCGAAGTCTACAGCCGCGCCATCGAAGCGGTCCTTTCCGCCGGGCGGGGCGCCGTGGTGCTGATGCCCGAGATCGCGCTGACGGTCCACGCCGTCGCGCACTTCCGGGGCCGCTTCGGAGACACCCTGGCCGTCCTTCACAGCAGGCTCTCGGCAGGCGAACGGGCTGACGAATGGCGGCGCATCGAGCGCGGCGAGGCGCGCGTGGTCCTTGGACCCCGCTCTGCGGTGTTCGCGCCCGTGGCCGATCCCGGCATCTTCATCATCGACGAAGAGCACGAACCCGCCTTCAAGCAGGACGGCGACCCGCGCTACCACGCGCGGGATGTGTGCCGGTGGCTGGCCCGGCGGCGCGGGGTACCCCTGGTTCTCGGCAGCGCCACGCCTGCGGTGGAGACTTTCCGGCGGACGGAACTGGGGGAGATCGAGTGCTGCGAGCTGGCATCCCGGGTGGACGGCCGTCCGGTCCCGGAGGTCAGGGTGATCGACATGCGGGACTTCGCCCGGGCCGGTACGCTGCAGATCCTGAGCGAGCCCCTGAAAGAGGAGCTTCTCCGGAACCACGCCGAAGGCGGACAGGCCATCGTGTTCCTCAACAGACGGGCCTACGGCACGTTCGTCCTTTGCCGGGAGTGCGGATACGTCGCGATGTGCCCGAACTGCGCCGTCAGCACGAAGCACCACCGGGAGGACCAGACGGTCCGCTGCCATCATTGCGGCTGGCGCGGGCCGGCGCCGGCCAGGTGCCCCTCCTGCGGCGGCGGCAAGATCGCCAGTTTCGGGGTGGGGACTCAGCGGGTGGAAGAAGAGCTGCGCGCGCTGCTCCCTTCGGCACGGGTGCTCAGGATGGACCGGGACACCACCGGAGGCAAGGACGCGTTCGTTTCGCTGATCGGCAGATTTCGCAGGCGGGAAGCGGACATCCTGATCGGGACGCAGATGGTGGCCAAGGGCCTGGATTTTCCCGGAGTGCTGCTGGTTGGCGTGGTAAATGCGGACACCGGGCTTCATATGCCGGATTTCCGCGCCGCGGAGCGGGGTTTCCAGATTCTGACGCAGGTGGCCGGGCGGGCGGGCCGCGGCCCACGGGCGGGTCTCGTGGTGCTGCAGACCTTCCAGCCGGAGCACTACGCAATTGCGGCGGCCGCGTCGCAGGACTACCGCGCGTTCTACGAGCGGGAGATACGCTTCCGGGAGGAGCTGGGATGGCCGCCTTTCGGGTACATAGCCAGAGTGCTGCTGCAGGACTCCAGCGCCGAGCGCTGCCGCAGACGCTGTGAGGAACTGGCGGGCACGCTCCGGGGCGCTCCCGGGGTGGAGGTGCTCGGGCCCTCCGCGGCGCCCCTGGAAAGACTGAAAGGCCGGTTCCGCTGGCACCTGTTGCTCAGGAGCGCTAACAGAGAGAGTATACTGAGATTGCTGGAGTCCGCGGGAGCGCGCGCGTGGAAGCAGGATGTCCAGGCGGACGTGGATCCCGTGAATCTGATGTGAGAGCGCGGCCGCGTGCCCTTTGCAGCCCGGCCGGAGTCCATCCCGACGACATGATCAAAGCACGACCGGTACTGATATACGGAGATCCCCGCCTCAAGCAGCCTTCCCGGCCGGTGTCCGACCCTGCCGGGTGCGCCGCGCTTGTCGGACGCATGCGGGAGATCATGGAGGAGTCCGGCGGCATCGGTCTGGCGGCGCCCCAGATCGGGGAGCATCAGCGGATCATCATCTGGAAGGTCGGCGAGGACGAGGGTGTTCTGATCAATCCGGAGCTGACGCCGGGAAAGGAGCTCGAGATCGGCGTGGAGGGGTGCCTGAGCGTGCCGGGGATGGCTGCCGACGTGCGGCGAGCCCTCCGGGTCCGGGCGCGCGGGCTCTCGCTGGACGGCCGGGCACTGGAGTTCGCGGCGGAAGGGCTGCTGGCGCGCGTGCTTCAGCACGAGGTGGACCACCTGGACGGTATCCTGTTCGTGGAGCGGGCGGAGCCGGGAACGCTCAGGCCCGCGCCGATGACCGCGGTGACGGGGATTTAAGCGGCGTGCGGGCCGTGTTCATGGGGACGCCCGGGTTTGCGTCAACCATTCTCGACGCCCTGTTGGAGAGCAGGCATACGGTCGTGGGAGTGGTCACACGCCCTGACCGCCCATCTGGGCGGGGACGCCGGCCGTCGCCGTCTCCGGTCGCCGTTGCGGCGGCCGCGCGCGGTCTGCCCGTGGTCAAGCCAGAGAATGCATCCGACCCGGTCTTCCGGGAGGCAATGCGGGAATGGAGCCCGGACGTCGCGGCGGTCGCGGCCTTCGGGCTGATCCTCAGGAAGGACATTCTGGAAATGCCGCCCCGGGGATGCGTCAATGTGCACGCCAGCCTCCTGCCGCTCTACCGCGGAGCGGCGCCGATCCAGCAGGCGATCATCGACGGATGCGCCGAGACCGGGATCACCACGATGCTGATGGAGGAGGGGCTGGACTCCGGGCCGATCCTCCTTCAGGAGCGGGTGCCCATCCTGCCGGACGAAACGGCGGGAGAGCTGGAGAGACGGCTGGCGGACGTGGGCGCCCGGCTGCTGGTGCGGACGCTGGACGAGCTGGAGGCCGGGACTCTCAAGCCGGTCCCGCAGGATGACTCCCGCGCCACCTGGGCCCGGTCGCTTGGCCCGGAAGCCGGGGACGTGCTCTTCGCGGAAAGCGCCGCGGCCACGCATAACCGCATCCGCGGATGCACACCGAGACCGGGCGCCAGAGCCTATCTGGCAGGAGCGCCCGTCAGGATCTGGCGTTCCGCCCTGATGCCGCAGATTGGCGCTGAGCCTAATGCGGCTCCCGGAACTATACTTGGAGTATCCGGAGACGGGCTGGCTGTGGCCTGCGGCGACGGATGCCCGATAATGCTGTGCGAGGTGCAGCCGGCCGGGCGCGGCAGGATGTCCGGCGCGGCTTTCGCGCGCGGTAGACGCCTGAAGCCGGGAGACCGGTTCGACGACCACCCCCCGGCGCGCGGGGACTGATTCGGCACAGGAACGGCACGGTGGACAAAGACTATCAGGAACCCGATTCCCGGACGGTGCAGGAGCTGCTGGCGCAGGTGCGCGAGCTGGAGCAGAAAGTCGCCCGGCTGCAGCGCGAGCGGAGCGTCTACGCGGCGAAGGCTCGCCTGCTCAGCGAGGAGCTGGAAAAATACCGCTCCCGCGAGCTGCGGCAGGACAATACCGTCGAGACCCTGCTCGAACGCCAGCGCGAGATGCACGTGATGCTGAACCGCTCGCATATCATGCTGGCCAAGGCGCAGAACGCAACGGCCATGCTCAGCCTGGAGTTCGGAGAGCTGGCGCGGGCGCTTCCGGAAACCGTCTCCGCCCAGGCCGATGCCGATCCCGGGCAGGCGCAGACCGTGCAGTATGAGATAGACGACCGCATCCGGCGCATCAATGACCTTTTCCGCATGACCGGCGAGCTGTCCCAGGAGATCGCCGAGACCCTGCAGGGCACGGAGAAGGCAATGAACGCCGGATCCCGGGGGCCCTCGCCGGATGCCGCGCAGAAGGCCCCACCGCCCGAAGAGCCTGCACGGTCCGGACCGTCCGGCGCGTCTGCGCCGCCCTCGCCTGAACCGTACGCTCCCGCCGCCGGGGCGGCCCCGGAGAGCCAGCCGGCGGAACCCGAGGCCGCGCTCGATGCGGAGCTGGTGGAGGCCGCCTTCCGCGAGGATGAACCGGTCAGCCAGGCCGCCGGCGACCGTCAGGAGGAGACAGAGGAGGCGGACGCCCCGCCGGAGGAAGTTGCGGCCGCGGCCCAGCCGGCGGACGCCGTCCCGGCATCTCGGGAAGCCAGCGTCGCCCCGGACCCCGCACCCCGGGCGGCCGTCCCGCCGCCGAAGGACATCTTCGGGAGCACCCTTTCCGCGCCTCGCAGGAAAGTGGAACAGCCGGCGCGGCCCGCTGCCGCGGCCGGCGCGGGCGCCGGGAGGACCTCCAGCGGGGCGATCACCCCGGAGGACACCACCGACGCCCGGGAAGCCCGGGAAGCCCTGGACCGGTTAGTGCGGGAGCAGGAGGAGCGGGACCTTCGCGCAGGCGGCCCGCCGCGCAAGCGCGGGCTCTGGTCGCGTCTGTTCGGGGGTTGACAGGCGCCCGGCGGTCAGCGAAACAACCAGAGCGCCATCGCGCCGAAGGCTGCCGCAAGGACTACCGCCGTGATACGAAGCACGATGCGCCGCCGGCGGAGACCCGCCTCCGCCGGCATCCAGTATTCGAAGTCGTACTCGTTGATCTCGTTGACCCCGTAGCGGTCTTCTTCCTCCGGCAGCTCGTCCTCAGTCTGGCGGATCTCCATTGCACTCCTCCACCGCCGCGGAGCCCGGCGCCCCCACGTGCTATAGTGTGCCCGGTATGATCTACGACGCGTTGACCATGGCGGCCTGCGCGGCCGAGATGTCGCAGGCTCTCACCGGAATGATAGTCCATCAGGTTCGACAGCCGCTCGAGCTGGAGGTGGTCCTTGTGTGCCGGGGCCGAGGCCGTCACGCGGAGGCGCTGTTCAGCGCGGATGCCCGCTTTGCGCGCGCGCACCTGACGGGAATCCGCCGCCCCGTGCCGCCCACCCCTCCCCACTTCTGCCAGATCCTCCGCAGGCACCTGGAAGGCAGACGCGTTGAGTCCGTCCGCCAGGAGGGAAAGGACCGCGTCCTGACGGTCACGTTCGCGGGAACGGACGGTGAGCGGCGGATACTGGTGTGCGAGGTGATGGGACGCCACTCCAACATCATCCTGCTGGATGCTGCGGGGACCATCCTCGGCGCGGCAAAGACCGTGGGAGCAAAGCAGAGCCGTGCCCGCCAGATCCTGCCGGGACTCAGCTATGAACCGCCCCCGACGACCCGGCGCGAGCTCTCCGACGTCGGCCCGGAAGGATTCCGGCGGATGTGGGCGGAGGCGGCGGGAGGCCCCCCCGGGACTCCGGATCAGGCGGCGGCCTTCCTGGCGCGCGAGTTCTCCGGCGTCAGCCCGGTGCTCGCCGCCGAGGCCATCCATCGTGCCGGGGGGCTGGAGCCGGATGCGGTGTTCCTCGAGCTGGACGCCCTTCTCGCCCTGATCCCCGGCGGACCATTTTCCCCCGTCATCCTGCGCGAGCCCGGCCGCCCGGTCGAAGAGGTCTATCCCGTCCCGTTGATCCACCGGACGGGCGCCGCTCAGCACCCCAGACCCCGCATTTCGGAGGCCCTGGAGCACGCCGTCCGGGAAGAGATGGCGGCCCGGGAGCTCGAAGAGGAACGCGCCCGGTCGCTTGCCGCCATCCAGCGCAGCCGGGACCGGATCCAGCAGGAGGTCCAGGAGCTCGAGAGCATCCTGAGGCAGCCCGAGCAACCCGGAACGCTCCGGCGAATGGCCGAGAACCTGGCGGCGTCCTTCCATCTGATCCGTCCGGGAAGCTCATTCGTGGAGGTGCCGGACTACTTCGACCCCGCCACGGAGCCCGTGCCGATCGAGCTCAAACCGGAGCTCAGCCCCTCCGAAAATGTGGAGCGGCTCTTCCGTCAGGCGCGCCGGGCCGAGGACCGCATCCGGCACGCTGCGGAGAGGTTGCCTTCCCTCCGCCGCGACCTCGCGACACTCGAGGAAGGACTGCGGCAGGTGGAGCAGGCCGTTTCCGTGAGCGAGGTGCGGGAGCGGCGGGCGGCACTGGAAAACGCGCGCCTGGTGCAGCCGGCGCAGGCCGCCGCAGCCGAGACAAAGGAGCGGCCCTTCGAGGGACACCGCATCCGCTGCGTGATTTCGGAGGACGGGCTGGAGATCCTCTACGGGGAAACGGCGGAGGCGAACGACTATCTCACGCAGAAGGTGGCGCGCCCGGATGACATCTGGCTGCACGCCCGGTCCGTGACGGGCGCGCATGTCGTCATACGCACCGGGAAAGGGAAGACCGCACCGCCGGCAACCCTCCGCCAGGCCGCGGAGATCGCCGCACGAAACTCTGCTGCGCGGCATTCGTCCTACATCCCCGTGGACTGGACCTTCAGGAAATACGTACGGAAGCCGAAAGGCTCACCCCCGGGACTGGCCACCTACACGCACGAGAAGACGATTCACGTCACCGGCGGTAGTTGACCTCGATCACCACATCGCGGATGCCCGGACGCGAGCGGAGGATGCGGTGGATGATGTTCATTTCCGCCTCCAGGTCGCACGGCTCTCCCCGCAGCGAGCGCACCTCCCCCCGGATGTAGACCACCCCGTGCATCGAGTTGACCTGAAGCAGCGAGTCGTCTATCCTGCGCCTGACGATCTCGCGCCGGACCAGTCTGGTTGTTGCCGCATCTTCTGCAGGCATAGGCTGCACCCCCGCATACGCAGCGACCGCTCAACCGCCCGCCATCCCCCGCCGGGCTTTCGCGGCCCCCGCACCGCCTTTCCCACTATGATTTTACCGCACTCCCATCCTTACCTGCGTGGGCGATAATCCGGGCAATCGATCGCATTGGGGCGCTCCGGCCGCCGGCAGGCGTCCCGGTAGTCGAAGCGGCAACTGTCGCACAGATACTTCGGAGCTCCCGCGCGAGCGCGCAGGACCCGCCACAGCCGCAGAAGCCTTCTGCGAAGACGCTCCAGCGGCCCGGGGCGCGGCCGCAGAAGGGGACCTCTCATTCCTTCATCCCCCGGAAGATGGCCCTGCGGGCGGCATCGGCCGGATGCTCCAGTCCCAGTTCACGGAGACGGCAGCGCATGGCGGCAACGGAGACCCCGAACCGCGATGCAAGCACCCGCGACTTGTTCATCCTCAGCGGATGGCCCAGTTCCGCCGCCTGCCGCCGAACCTGCTCTTCCGGCATCATCACGTGGACCGCGAAAAGCGTAGCCAGCCGTTCCCGCTCCCGCGACGACAGGCGCGACGGGAAGAGCGGGTGCGACGCCAGAATCTCGAAAAGCTCGTGCCACAGCGCCAGAGAGACCCGTCCCGCCAGATGCCGGGAATAGCCGATCCGGTATTCCGCGCCCGTCCGGCACCAGACGGCCTTGACGTCCCGCGGCAGGAGGCCGGGCTCCAGCCGGACTCCCAGCAGAGGCAGCAGCCGGACCGGATCGCGCGGAATCGCGCGCAGCCCGAGCTTGCGGCAGAAATATCCGGCGAATGCGGCGATGTTGCGGAATCCGATGCTGCTCCAAGGGCGGACCAGGCGTCCCACCAGGGCATCCAGGTCCCGCGCACTGGCGGCAGGCCAACGTGGACTGCTTGCCGCGGATGGGGTGTCGGGAGTCACGGGTGTCAGACGAACTCCTCCGGCAGAATCCGCAGGCCCTGCGCGCGCTCGTAGAGACGGATGATGGCGAGCTTGGCCTCAGCCGGCAGCGTGAGCATAGCGTAGGAGCCGGCCCGCACCTCCGGGTCCTTCATGACGAACTCGAACGCCCGCTGGATGCGCTCCTCCCTCGACTCGCCCTCTTTGCCTGGCACCAGCACCGGAGGCAGCAGGCCGGCCTTCCTGAGCAGATCTTCGACCGGTACCCGGTAGACCCCCGCAAGGCGCACAAGCACCCGCGCCGAGGGAGACCGGCGCCCGTCTTCCACCTGATACAGGTACGGAGCGGAAATTCCGGCCCGGCGCGCGGCCTCGGGTACCGCCAGCCCCGCCTTCTGCCTCAGGCTCTTCAAGTGTGCACTGATCTCGTCCACTGGGTTGCGCACCGGAAAGGACTATATCACAAGCCGGGAATACGAACAAGTGTTCGGAGACAGTTTGTTGAACCACGGCGTGAAGCCTGCCGTCTCAGGCCGGGGCAAGCCCCCATTTACGGCGCGTCTGCTCTTCGGCGCGTTGGAACAGCAGATTGTCCACCAGCGAACCGAACACGCCGATGATGACGATCACGGCCAGGACGGCCGCCATGTCGTTCACGTTGCGGCTGACGATCAGAACCTCCCCGAGCCCCCGTCCCGGAGACAGAAGCTCCCCCGCCATCAGGGAGCGCCAGCTGAACGCCCAGGCCAGCCGCCATCCCGAAAGCATCTGAGGAAGCGCCGCGGGAAGCACCACGGCTGTGAAAAGCCTGCTCCCTTTTGCCCCCATCGTCCTTGCGGCGCGGATCCAGAGAGGCGGAACATTCCGGATGCCCGCCTGCGTGTTGACCACGATGCTCCAGACCGCCCCCAGAAACACGATCGTGATGATGGAGGCCTCCGACAGCCCCATCCACAGGACCGTCAGCGGCAGCCAGGCGATGGAGGGGATCGCCTGCATACCTGACACCAGAGGGCCCAGCAGCTCATCCGCGGTCCGGTTGCGCGCGAGCAGCAGCCCCAGCGACAGACCCACCGCCAGCGCCAGACCGTAGCCAACGGCCAGCCTGCGGAAGCTGGCCGCCACCGCCAGCAGCAGGCTCCCGTCGGCGAGTCCCCGCGCAAGGCTCGAGGCTACTTCCAGCGGGCCCGGGAACAGGTACGGCGGCCACAGCGAAAGCCTATATATCGCTTCCCAGATTACGATCAGGAGGAGGTAAAAGCCTAGCCGTTTCATGCACCCAGTCCGAATCCAGCTCCGCCTGCGCCACCTGGTCGATCTCGACGCGCAGGGATTCCATGATCTGTTTCTCGATATACGCCAGCCCGGGCTCGGTCAGGTCCCGCGGGCGTCCCGCCGGGATACGGAACTCCTGCTTGATGCTCGCAGGACGTGCCGACAGCACCAGGATGCGGTCCGAGAGGTAGACTGCCTCGCGCACGTTGTGCGTGACGAAGATGACCGTCTTGCGGGTCTCGGCCCAGATGGCCGTCACCTCCTCGTGCAGCAGCGCCCGGGTCTGCGCGTCCAGCGCGGCGAACGGCTCATCCATCAGCAGAAGCCGCGGATCCATCGCCAGCGCCCTCGCGATCGCAACCCTCTGCCTCATCCCACCGGACAGCTCGTGCGGGTAAGCGTCGGCGAACCGGGACAGATGCACCATCTTCAGGAACTGCCTTGCCCGGACCGAGCGCTCCTCCCGCGGCACTCCTGCCATCTTCAGACCGAACTCCACGTTCTTCTGCGCGGTCAGCCAGGGGAACAGGGCCGCTTCCTGAAACACCACCACCCTGTCCACACCCGGCCCCGTCACCGGTCGTCCGTCCAGCGTGACCGTCCCTGCATCCGCCCGGTCCAGTCCGGCAATGATGTTCAGCAGGGTGGACTTGCCGCACCCGCTCGGCCCGACCAGACTGACGAACTGTCCCTCCCGGACCTCCAGAGAGAGCGGCGAGATGGCCTGCACGCGGCGGCCGTTCGACGCGAACGTCTTCGTGATCCCCTCGAGCCTGAGCATCAATCGCCCCTCTTCAGTCCTTCTGCTCCCACAAGCAAATCCGCCAAACCTGCCGCGCGCGGAAGATAGCCACTCCGCTGGCAGACCCGCACCATCTCCGCCAGCACGGAACGGTCCAGCGTCTCGTCGAAGACGCAGGAGCGAAATGCGCTCTCCGCCACGGCAGCGGGCAGGCTTTTTCCGGTCCATCGTTCGATCTGTTCCTGGGTCACGCGCGCGGCGCGGCGCGGGTCTTCCCTGATGCGCCGCACGGCCCGGCGATGCCCCTCGAGCCATCCGGCAAGCGCGTCCGGATGCCGCTTCGCAAAGCCGTCGGAGCTTACCAGCAGTGTGACAGGGCACCTTCGGAGGATTTCGTCCCCACGCGCAATGGCCATCTCCACCGCCCGTCCCGAATGAACGAGCCCGCTCCCCCACGGCTCGGGCATAAGGGCTGCTCCCGCCTGTCCTGAAAGAAAAAGAGCGTCAGCGTCCGCGGGATTGGCCTGCGCCAGACGCACCGCAGCGGGGCCATCCAGTGACAGTCCGGCCTCCTCCAGCAACATCCTCATCTGCACATCCTGCGTGTTTCCAAACTGCGGGACCAGCACGACCCGTCCGGGCAGCCCCTCGAGTCCCTGTCGGCCCACCCCGGGCGCGGCCACCAGACGCACCCCTCCGCGGCAGACACCGGCAAGGGCGGTCACCGGCACCCCGCGCGCGCGTGCGGTGAGATAGGGCACAGGACCGGTATAGCCGATGTCCAGGGCTCCCGAGGCAAGAGCCACCATCAGCTCCGGACCGGCCGGAAAGACACGAGTCTGGATCTTCCAGCCGGGCGGCAGAGCCTCCTGAAACAACCCGTCTGCCAGCCCGACGAGGGCCGGGGCGTGCGTCACGTTGGCGAAGAGACCGACGCGCACGACGCGCTCCGGCCTTTTCCCGGAGGGCAGGCATCCCCCGGCGGCGAGAAGGGCCAGCAGCAGCAGGTATGGACGGACCGATAATCCTGACATAATCGATTGAGTTAGTCCATTATTCCCGCCGGCGCGGCTCACTGTCAACACGCAACACAGCCCGCCGGCGCAATTTCGAGGCGCAAAAACGCCAGGCGCCCCCGTGGGCGCGCCTGGCTCGTTGATCGCAGGCCGCCGGCTATCGCGCAACCGCGTTCAGCCCGGCCTGCACGTCCCCTTTGCTCGAGTTCTGGATGCGCGCCTCACCCGCAAACCGGTTCCCGGTGACCACCGCGGACCGCACGCCCTCAGCGAGGCGAACCTGCGGACGGTCCTCCCTGAAGAAGCAGTTCGTCACGCTGATCTCTCCGCTGAGCGCGTCGATCGCCGGGACGTCCCTGCCGGAGCCGTCCCCCCTCGCGGGCGTCGATTGCGAAGCGCCTTCGCCGTGCCTCCTCCCGCCATCATTCCTCCGGCCGCAAACGCCGCCCCCGGGACAGACCGCCTGTTCATCCGCCGCCCCGTTCCTCGTCCCGCTCCCCCCGACCGGCCGACATCAGCCCAGCGATGCCTCCGCCCGAACCGTGCCGGCGCGGTCGTGCCGGGCCGTCACCCGCACCGTCCCCCCGCCCGGAGCCCGCACCACCCATTCGGCCTTCAGCCGCTCCTCGGTCGCATCCGCGTGCCAGCCGTACGGGCTGACCTCCGTGTAGGCCCTCCCCTCCAGCTGCCGCATCTCTTCCCGCACCTTGCCGGACTTCAGTTCCGCCCCTTCCGGAAGCTCGATCTCCACCACCACCGGCCGCACCGCTTTGCGGTCCAGGGCCCGTTTGGTCACGTACGTCGGCAGCCAGCCGGTGTTGTCCACCACCAGGCGGATGCGGAACGCCTCCCCGCCCAGCGGCTCCACATCCAGCCGCCGCACTTCGAGCCGGGGCGAGATCAGCGCCTGCCAGACCAGCCAGTCAGGGAACAGCGAGAGCTCTTTTTCCAACAGATGGGGCGGCGGATTGCGGAAGCAATACATCTCGTCCCAGCCTCCCAGCTCCACCCGCCCGAGCTGCGGATGCTCGAAGGGATACCAGTCCACGTAGCCCTTCCCGCCCAGCGCCTCGTCGCTCCAGCGAAGCATCTTCAGGTCGTCCTCGAACGGGTGCTCCCTGTACCACTCGATGAACTTGTATTCCTCGATGCCCGCCTGACGCTGGGGGCTCCAGATCTCCACAGTCCAGGCGAACAGCCCCAGGTGGTCGTACATCCAGTCGTCGGATACTCCCGTGATCACCTCTTTCGGGTGATACCGGAAGTCGTGGAAGACGCTGACGTTCGGGTAGCCGGTGATCTCCGTGCCCTTCTGCCCGATCTTTTTGTACGTCCAGAGATCCTCCGCCGGGAACTCATCATCGCTCTGCGTGCCGTACGGGCGCAGCAGCACACCTGAGTACGTATGGAATGACACTCCGCCCGTAATGTTCGGGTGCGAGGCGATGAAGGCCGCCATCGCGCGGACCTCGGGCTCGCTGGTAGGGAACGGTCCGGCCCCGGGCTGCTCGGCCTCCTGGCGCCAGTGGGCGGGGAAGTTCCGGTTCAGGTCCAGGCGCTCTTTGTTCGGCATCACGCTCAGGGTCACGCCGTCCCAGTTTTCCAGCAGCCCTTCGGGCAGGATCCTGTAAAACTCGCCCTCGCGCTCTTCCGGCTCACGGCGGATCATAAGGCGCGGCTCCTGCGGGCTTTTCTTCCAGGGACCGTTCGGATCCGGGATGCGCATGCTCAGGATGCGCCCATCGCCGTCCACGTCCTGACGCCGGAGCCCTTCGAGAGGATCTTCATCGTACGGGTAAGGACGGGTGCTGGAGCGAAGGAAGCGCGGCGGGTCCGAGAAATACAGCTCGGCGCCATCCGGGTTGAGCCGCGGCACCACGTAGAACGCGCGGGTGTCCAGGCAGTGGGTTATGCCGGGATGCCGGCCGTGCTCGCGGCAGAGATGCTTCAGAAAGTAAAGGCAGGCGCTCGATGCGGATAGCTCCGTCGCGTGGATGTTGCCGTCCACCCAGAAGGCGGGCTTTTCCTCAGCGGGCCCGGTGGAAAAGTTGGTGACGGTGGCGCCCCAGATATCGCGGCCCTCGTGGCTCTTTCCGATGGACTCCACCCGCACCAGGTCCCGGCGCGAGTGGGCCAGCGCAAACAGTTTTTCCGTCAGCTCCGCATACGTCAGGAAGCGCTCGAAATCCGGGTCGGGCACGCAAAGCCTCCGTGCACACAGTCTGTGTCACCCGCATCTTCGACCGGCAGCGCCCTGTGTCCTGCCCGGGCCGCTCCCGGGCAGGAGCCGGTCCTTTTCCCGATGCGCGGGTCCACAGTCTGCAGGGTGCGGGGACGCCCGGATGCCGGACGACGAAAAGGGAGACTGGAGGCGGCGATCGGAATCGAACCGATGCATAAGGGCTTTGCAGGCCCCTGCCTTACCACTTGGCTACGCCGCCCCGTGATGGAGAACGGGAGAGGCGGACTCCGCTCCGGTCCGCCTCTCGTTCCACCTGGCCCCGGCCTGACGGGCCTCAGGGCTGCAAAATGGAGCGGGAGACGGGATTCGAACCCGCGACATTCAGCTTGGGAAGCTGACGCTCTACCACTGAACTACTCCCGCGCGTCTGGCCCGCCCCCGAAAGCCGGCGCCCGAAGCTTCTGCCCCCGCGCGCTCCGGATAGCAGGATGCTCCCGGCGACCCACCACAGCATCGGGAGGCCTTGCCAGCTCCACCCTGGCTCCCCGTGCCGGAGCCGGCGAAAGTATTATAGCATGCCGTGCAACAGACGCAAGCGGCCTGCCCGGCAGGCCGCCGAGTGTCTTTTTCTGACGGCGCGCACAGCTTGCCCGTCCCACCGGCCGGAAGAGCTGGCGCCCTCAGCTGCGACAGCTCCGTCTTCCGGCGGGCGCCAACCTCAGTTCTGCCGCCTCGGCCCCGGGCAGGGCCGATGGCCGGCAGGTCAGCGCCTCTCGAACACGACATTTTCCCTCCCTCTCGCAACTTCGCAGTAGCCTTTCGCCCGCAGCAGCTCCGATACGCCGGAATCTCCCCAGGTCTCGCAGCAGATGTAAGACGGGTAAAGAACATCGGAAACATCCTGGAAAAAGGACGTGAGCACGCGAAGCTCCATTCCCTCGAGAGCCAGCTTCAGGATGTCGATCTTCTGGAGTCCCGCCGCCGTAACAACGCTGGCGAGCGGAGCCGTCTTCACACGGACGGAAGCTGTTTCGACGCGATCATTGCGAATGAAAGAGGAACCTCCGAGATTGCCGGAGACGTTCAGAAAAAGCTCCGCCTCACCTTCTGCATCCGATAATCCAACGTTGAAGGCTGTGACGTTCCGCAACGAATTCTTCGCGATGTTTCTGGACAAAGACTCAAAGATGGACGGGTTCGCCTCAATCGCGATCACCCTTGCATCCGGAAAGCGTGTGGCGAATCGAAGAGACCAGAAGCCGTTGTACGACCCGCCATCGATCAGCACCCCATCCCTGGGAAAACGCTGAATCAAGAAGGAGATCTCCCGCCGGTCATAGAGGTGCGGAGCAAAATACAGGTTTCCGTCGACGCATTCCGACGGGGAGAGCACCATTTTGAATCCCAGAACGTCGCAGTTGTACGGGCCGGTGTAGCCAAGAATATTGTTGAGTGGCTTGAGAATCCTGTTGGACGCTCCCCTGACGTACGGCAAATCGGGCACCAGCCGCCCGATTGACCGCAGGATTCTCGAAGGAAATGGCGGGTCCGGGACCTCTGTTAGCGTGCTCTGCGATTGAATCATCGGAGTGACACCTGTCTGGAGCTCTGGAGCCTCTTGCTATGTCAGGAGCGCTGCTGCATTGTGCGATCCTGCGGCGTGACATTCCGGCCGGCACCTTCGCATAGACGGAGCAAGCATTTCGGCGCGGGGCTCCGGCTCTCCTCCAAGATTTTCCGGCAGCACCCGGCAGGCTCCTCCACACCGGCGCACAGTCATTCTGACGCACCACCAGCGGGCAAAGCTGCACCGAAAGCTGCAGGCCGGGCGTGGCGACCCTGCGGAGAATTTGCTGTGACCGAGCACACTGCGCGTAGCTTCAGCGAGGCGATGCTGTCAGCCCGGCCTTGACAAAAAAGAAGCGTCCTGCAATCGCACTCAGAACGCCTCTCTACGCCATATTGACACCGAAGTGCGCAACCTGAGGGGCAAATGGTGGGCGATACTGGATTTGAACCAGTGACCTCCTCGGTGTGAACGAGGCGCGCTCCCACTGCGCCAATCGCCCGCAATGCCCCGGGCCCGGAGGGCCCGGACTTCAAACTGGTGGGGATGGAGAGATTTGAACTCTCACGAGCAAGCTCACTGCCCCCTCAAGACAGCGCGTCTACCAGTTCCGCCACATCCCCACGCCGTCCCCCCGGCGCAAGTATTCTACCACCGGCCCGGGGCTCTGTCAACAGAACCTTACCCGCTCCGGACGGCATCTTCACCCGTGCCCTCACACCTGCTCCAGCCGGGCAAGGACCGCCGTGACATTGTCCGAATCGGGCCGTGAGGCCGCCATCTGGACCAGCCTCCGCACGCAGACGTCCGGCCGTTTTCCGTGACGATGGAGCGCCTCCTCGACCTGCCGGTCGCTCAGAGCGTCCCAGAGCCCGTCCGTGCACACCAGAACCAGATCATCCGCGCCTACTTCCATCTCCGCTATCTGCGGATCCTGCCCGCCCCCCCAGCCCACCGCCTGCGTCACGACCGTAAGGCCCTGCTCGGGGACTCCATCCTGGCCTGCCGGAAGCTCCCCGCCAGCGGCACGCAACCAGTCGTCCTCCGTGAGCCGCACAAGCCGCCGCCCCCGGTGCAGATAGGCCCGCGAGTCCCCCAGGCTGGCCACGAACAGCCGCCTGTGCGCCAGCAGCGCCATTGTCAGGGTCGTCCCCATTCCCTCCAGCAGCGGATCTGTGCGGGACAGCTCGAAGACCTCACGGTCGGCGCGGTGAAACGCCTCCGCCAGCACCTCCCGGGCCACCTCCGGCGAGAACAACCTTTCCGCAGTCAGCACAGCTTCTCTGGCGGCCCGCACGGCCACTGAGCTCGCTATCTGACCGTTCTGCCTTCCACCGATCCCGTCGGCCACAACGAGCAGCCCCTGAATCCAGGGGGGAGACGGGGGGTCTGTCACGCAGACGAAGGCGTCCTCGTTCGTGAGTCTGCGGCCAGCGACGCTGAGCGCATACGCCCGGACGCGGAGCCTGCCCGGCGCCTGCCGGACGGGCGGCAGGGGCAGCCGGTCGCTCCCCTTACCCGCGCGGAACACGGGAGTGCCGTCCTCCCCACCGTTAGCGCTCAACTCAGAAATCCGGCTCCGTGAAACGGTTGATGGCGGCCGGGCGCCCGGGGCGCAGCGCCCTCACCCAGGCGTCGATGACCGCATACAGCCAGGCGCAGCCCCCTCCTCCCCACACGATCCAGGACAACAGGCCGACCCGCTCCGGGGGCACTCTCGCCGCCGCCGGAGAGAACCCCAGAGTCAGCAGCGCGAAGATCCGGAACAGGTCCCCCGTCACGAGCAGCACGGCAAGCACCAGTCCGAAGGAGCCCGCAAGGATGGCGGCTTTCGCGGTCTCCCCGTTGTACCATTGCCCCAGGCCGGGCCAGACGGCGGACGCGAGACACGCCAGCGCGGCGCTCCGTCCGATTGGCCGTGGTGCCGCTCCCCCCGACTCCAGCACCTTCTCGAGCTCGGCCGACGCCCGCGCTTCCTCCGTGGCAGCCAGCACCAGTTTAGCGTACTTGGTCTCCGCCGACGCGAGCGACGGGTCTTCCGAAAAAGCCTGCCGGTAAGCCTGCATGGCCCCCTGGCGGTCTCCGCGCTCCGCCAGCACGTCTCCCAGCAGCTCCAGCGCCTCCGGGACCCTCCCGCCGGTCTCCATCGCCTGCCGGCAGGCGCGTTCGGCGCTCTCCAGGTCCCCCCGCCGCAGGAACACCACGGCGCTTCGCAGAAGCTTGCGGAACTCCTCGTCTGCGCCAAGGTCGCGCATCACGCCTGACCCGTGTCTTTCCTCCGCGCTTCCATGCTGCGCCACAGCGAATCCAGGTCGTACATCGCCCGCGCCTCCGCGGTGAAGATGTGGACCACCACGTCACCGTAGTCAAGGAGCACCCAGTTGGCCCGGTGGTCTCCCTCCAGGCGCGCCCGCTGTCCGCCCTTTTCTTCCATCGCTTCGATCACGGCGTCCGACAGCGCCCGGATGTGCACGTCGGAGGTTCCGTGCGTCACGACGAAATAGTCGGCCACCAGCGTGCGGCCGGTCAGGTCCATCACCTCCGGAGCGATGGCCTTCTTCTCCTCCAGGGAATCCAGAATCAGCTTCAGCTTCTGTTCCGCAGGCAGCTTAGAGGACAGAGAGGGCATTGTTCCCGACCACCTTCCGTACGCGCCCGGATCAGTAGTAGTCCCGGCCCACGATCACCACGACCCCGGCCTCCGCCGGATATTTTGCGTCCGGCTCCAGCCGCCCGGGACGGCAGTTGAGAAGCTCCGCGATCGCAAGCGTCTGCACGTCATCAGGGTCTCTTGCGAGCACCACGGAGCGCTGGTAGTCGAACCGCCTGGCGTTGCCGGTCTTCGTGACGCGGTAGCCCGCGCCCCGCAGCACTTCGGCCAGCCGTTCGGCGGACCCCGCCACTCCGGAGCCGTTCAGCACGGCAACTGTCGGCTTTGGCGCCTCGAACCTGAGGATCTCTGCGACAACGGCGGGAATCTCATCCTCGGCGGGAAGATAATAGCTGATGCCTCCGATGTTGGCGGGAGAGCCGGGAAGCGTCGCCGTTTTCACCGCCTCCTCCGGGATGTCTTTTGCCAGCCGCGCCAGCGCGAGGATCTCGCGCGCGCTCAGGTTCGTCTCCACGTTCGCCAGGATCTCGTCGATGGACTGCGGCAGTTTGGTCCAGTTTTCCGGAGCAGTCACCCGGCGCGCAAGGGCTCGCAGAAACTTCTGCTGACGCTCGATCCGGGACAGATCGCCCAGCCTGTCATGCCGAAACCGGACATACTGCAGCGCTTTGTCGCCGTCCAGGTGACGGTACCCCTTTTTCAGGTTGATGTACAGGCCTCCCCTGCGGTCCACGTACCGCATGTCTTTCTCGATGTCTATCTCCACGCCGCCCAGCAGGTCCACCAGGTTTTTCAGGCCCTCGATGTTCGTCTTCACGTAATAGTGGATGGGCACCCCGAGAAGATCCGCCACCACCTGGGCTGAAGCCTCAGCGCCACCGTGGACATAAGCAGCATTGATCTTTTCGTACGAGCTTCGCCCCGGCAGCCTGACACGCGTGTCCCGCGGAATGCTGATCCCCTGCGCCCTGCGGTTCTTCAGGTCCACCGCGGCCACGAGGATCGTATCGGTGCGGCCCCGGACGGACGGGTCCTTGCTGAACGTGTTATCCTCCCCCAGGAGAAGGATATAGATGACATCCTTCCCGCCGAAAGGCCGCTCCAGCATCAGACGCGAGGCCGAAGTGTCCAGCTTCTCGCTGATCAGCCGGAGCGCCGCCCCGCCGGCACCCATCGCCAGCGCCCCCACAACCACGAGACCCCACACCAGCTTCTTGCGCCAGTCAGTCATTCGCATCCCTGTACAGCCTGTTCGCCTGGATGTAATCCACAACCGCCGCCGGAGCGGTGTAGCGGATGCTCTTTCCTTGCCTCACCCGCTCCCTGATATCCGTGGAGGAGATCTCCATCAGCGGGCTTTCCACTTTGTGGATCCGGGCCGGGAAACCCGCAGGGAGAGCCTCCTGCGGGTCGCTATCCCATCCCGGCCGGCAGGCGGCGATGAACCGGGTCAGCCGCACCAGATCCTGCGCCCTGTGCCACCCTGGAATCTCCCCCACAGTATCCATTCCCACAATGAAGTAAGGTTCATCATCCGGCCAGAGGCGACGGAACTCCTCCACCGTGTCCACGGTGTAGGTCGGGCCCGGCCGCTCGATCTCAATACGCGAGGCCTCGAAGAACCCGTTGTCGCCGATGGCAAGGCAGACCATGTTCCAGCGATGCACGGCGTCCGTGACGCGCCAGGCGAGCTTGTGCGCCGGTGTGCCGGCCGGCACGAAAATAACCCTCTCCAGGCCGAACTCTTCCCGCGCCCGCTCCGCCATCAGAAGATGTCCGAAGTGGACCGGGTCGAAGGTCCCGCCCATGATCCCGTATGCGCCCACGCCGCCGGCTAGCTCCGGATCTGCCCGTTGCCGTACACCACGTATTTGTACGTGGTCAGCTCTTCCAGCCCCATGGGACCGCGGGCGTGCAGTTTCTGCGTGCTGATGCCGATCTCCGCGCCCAGACCGTACTGGAACCCGTCCGTGAAGCGGGTCGACGCATTGACATAGACTGCCGCTGCGTCGATTTCGTTCTCGAAGCGCCGCGCTGCCTCGAAGTCCATGGTGATGATGGCCTCCGAATGCTTAGAGCCGTAGTGGTTGATGTGCCGGATCGCCTCATCCAGGGAATCCACCACCCGCACCGCAAGGATCATCGCGAGATACTCGGTGAACCAGTCCTCTTCCGTGGCGGGAACGGCCTGAGGAAAGAGCGCGCGCGTGCGCTCGCATCCCCGGATCTCCACCCCCGCATCCGACAGCCGCTGACACAGGGACGGCAGGAGACGGTCCGCAATGTCCGTGTGCACCAGCAGCGTCTCCATCGCGTTGCAGACACCGCAGCGCTGCACCTTGGCATTGAACGCCACGTCGGAAGCCATCTGCAGGTCTGCCGAGGCGTCCACGTAGGTGTGGCAGTTGCCCACCCCCGTCTCGATGACCGGAACCTTCGCATTCTGAACCACGCTCTGGATGAGCCCGGCCCCGCCCCTCGGAATCAGGCAGTCGATCAGACCGGACGCTTCCATCATGGCCGTGGCCGCTGCGCGGTCCGTGGTTTCGACAAGCTGGATGGCTCCGGCGGGGATTCCCGACTCCCCGGCCGCATCAGCGATCACCCGCGTCAGCGTGGTATTGGAATGGATGGCCTCCTTGCCTCCCCGCAGGATGACGGCGTTCCCGGACTTCAGGCACAGCCCGGCGGCATCCACCGTCACGTTGGGCCGGGATTCGAAGATGATGCCGATGACGCCCATCGGGACGGAGACTTTCTTGATGTCCAGCCCGTTCGGCAGACGCCAGCCTCTGCTCACCCGCCCCACCGGGTCCGGAAGGGCGGCAACCTGGCGCAGCCCCTCGGCCGCGTCCGCGATCCGCTTCGGGTTCAGCGTCAGCCGGTCTATGAGCGCCCCGGAAAGGCCGCTCTCCCGGGCCGCGGCCAGGTCCCGCCCGTTCGCCTCGATGATCTCGTCCTGGCGGGAGAGCAGGGCTTCCGCCATCGCGTGAAGCGCGGCGTCCTTGTCCTTCGTGGACGCGGTCGCCAGACCCCGGGCGGCCTCGCGGGCCCGCAGGGCCATCTCCCGGATCATCTCGTTCATCTCAGTCGCCACTTGCATCCCTCCGCTCTTCAAACTCCCACCACCAGGTTGTCCCGGTGGATGACCTCGTCGAACTCGTGATGCCCCAGCACCTTCCGTATCTCAGAGGAGTTCTTGCCCATGACCCGCCGCACCTCTTCCGCGCTGTAGTTGGAAAACCCGCGGGCCACCGTGCGGTTCTCCTCGTCCACGACGAGCACCAGGTCGCCGGGCCCGAAGTCCCCGGTCACCTCGATCACTCCCACCGGGAGCAGGGAGGCCCGCCGGGTGGCCAGCATCCTCGCCGCGCCCTCGTTCACGCGCAGGCTTCCTCTGGCCGGAACGGCAAACGCCATCCAGCGCTTCCTGCTGTTCAGGCGCGACGTTCCCGGCACGAAGCGAGTTCCCAGAGGCTCGCCGGCCAGAACGCGCTCAACCACCGCCGGTTCCCGCCCCCGGGCGATCGTCATGGGGATGCCCGCCGCCATGGCGATCTCCGCAGCGGCAAGCTTGCTGGACATCCCCCCCGTCCCGCCCCGCTCGGATTGTCCCCCCGCCGCAATCTTCTGCAGCTCCGGCGTGATCTCCCGCACCTCGCGTATCACTTCCACCCCCCGGCCGCTGCAGGGTTTCGCCGTGCAAAGGCCGGGAACATCGGTCAGAAGCAGAACCAGATCCGCATCCACCAGCGTGCCGACCAGGGCCGCCAGCATATCGTTATCGCCGAACCGGATCTCCTCCACGGAGACCGTGTCGTTCTCGTTGATGACCGGCACGGCTCCCATTCGCAGCAGGGTGAGCAGGGTGTTCCGGGCATTGAGGTAGCGGGTCCGGTCCGAAAAGTCATCGCGGGTCAGGAGGACCTGCGCCGCGGGAGTGCCGTACCGGTCGAGCTCCGTCGAGTACATATCCATCAGCAGTCCCTGACCCACGGCGGCCGCCGCCTGCTTTTCGGGGATGAGCCGCGGACGCCGCTTCATTTGCAGGCGAACCATTCCCGCCCGGATGGCCCCGGAACTCACGAGCGCGACCTGCCAGCCGGCCTCTCTGGCCCGGACCAGCTGCGAGCAAAGGTCCGCAATGTAGTCCCGGTCCAGACGCCCGCGCTCGTCCGTGAGAGTCGCCGTCCCGACTTTCACAACCGCCCGCTTCAAATCGCCTGTCCGCCCGCCTCCCGCCAGCTCATTTCTCGGCGAGTCCCGCGTCGCCCGCCATAGCGCCCTCGTCCACCCACTCGAACTCGAACGAGCCCACCCGCACCGTGTCCCCGTGCTTCACTCCCCGCCTCTCCAGCTCGCGGAACACTCCCAGCGCACTCAGGCGGGTCTGCAGGCGCCGCAGCGCCTGCTCGTTTTCCAGGTCCGTCATCGCGACGAGCCGCTCAGCCTGACGCCCGGAAACGACGAACTCTCCCGAAGGTCCCCTCTCCACAGTGAAGGGCGCCTCCGGCCCCTCGATCCGCACCACCTCCTCCACCGCCACGGGCGCGCGCGGAGGAGCCTCCCGCAGCAGCCGCGCCGCTGCCCAGACCAGCTCGCGCACGCCTTCTCCCGTCGCGCCCGACATCTTGAGGATGGGAGGGGCGCTCGCTCCGGACCTGTCGAACTTCTCCCGCAGAGCCTTCTCCGCCTCTTCGGCGCGCTGGCGGGCTTCCGGAATGTCCACCTTGTTCAGGCCGATCACTTCCGGCAGCGCGGCTACCGCCGGGCTGTACGCCTGAAGCTCCGCGCGGATGACCTCGTAGTCGGACACAGGGTCCCGCCCGGATGCGGGCGAGCAGTCCACCAGGTGCACCAGAACCCGGGTCCGCTCGATATGTTTCAGAAACCGCTGACCGAGGCCCGCCCCGCGGTGGGCCCCCTCGATCAGGCCGGGAACGTCCGCCATCACGAACGAATCCCCCGGCCCAACCCGGACCACCCCGAGATTCGGCACCAGCGTGGTGAACGGATAATCCCCGATCTTCGGGCGGGCGTTGGACACCGAAGCGATGAGCGTGGACTTTCCGCAGTTCGGGAAGCCCACCACCCCTACGTCGGCAAGCAGGCGCAGTTCCAGCCGCAGCGTCCAGCTCTCCCCCGGTTCGCCGAGCTCCGCGAATTTCGGGGCCTGCTCGGTCGGCGTCGCGAACGCCGCGTTGCCCCGGCCGCCGCGCCCCCCGCGCGCCACCACCACAGTCTGACCGTCGTAGGTGAGATCCGCGATGTAGTGCTGCTTCTCCACGCAGTACACGCTGGTCCCCACCGGCACCCGGATGATGAGGGGAGGCTGATGGGCTCCGCTGCGGTTGTTCGGGCCGCCGCGTCCCCCGTCCGCGGCGCGGTAGCGGGTCTGGTAGCGGAGGTCCACGAGAGTGTTCAGGCCGGCGTCCGCCTGAAGCACGACATCCCCCCCGCTGCCGCCGTCGCCGCCCGCCGGCCCACCGCGCGGGACATACTTCTCACGACGAAAGGCCACGATGCCGTCGCCGCCCTTTCCGGACGAGACGTGTATCGTGACCTCGTCAACAAAGTCCAATTCCTGTCCCTGCCGGGGACTCCCCGGCTCTTACTGACGTTCCGGCAGGACGCTGACCAGCCTGCGGGACCTTTCGCTTCCTTCGAACTTGACGAAGCCGTCAATGAGCGCGTACAGCGTGTAATCCTTGCCAAGCCCGACGTTGCGCCCCGGGTGATGCGACGTGCCGCGCTGGCGCTTGATGATGCTCCCGGCGCGCACGAACTGGCCGTCGAACGCCTTCACGCCCAGCCTTTTCGAGTTGCTGTCCCGTCCGTTCCGGGACGAACCGACTCCCTTTTTGTGTGCCATCTTCTGACTGTTCCCCTGCTCTGTGCCCTGTCAGGCGCCGCGGGCGCCGCCCGGGCCCTTTCAGCTGATGGACGTGACCGACAGCACCGTCACCGCCTGACGGTGGCCGTAGTGCCGGTACTGGTTCTTTTTCGGCTTGTAGTGGAAGCCGTGGATCTTGCGCCCCCTGCCGTGACGCACTATGGTGCAGGCCACCCGGGCGTTCTCGACGATGGGCGTGCCCACCCGGACCCCGGCATCGTCGCTGACAAGCAACACGCGGTCCAGCACCACCTCGGATCCCGGCTCTCCCTCCAGACGGTTGACCTCGAGCTTCGCGCCCGGCTCAACCCGGTACTGCCGTCCGCCACATTCCACTACTGCGTACATCTCCAAAACCTGCCGCCTCGAAGGATTTTGACGCGCGCGGGCCTGACCGAAAGGGCCCCGCGCTCCCGGAGCAGATTATCGGCGCCTGCGCCGGATAGCTCCTGCCGCAAAGGTGAGCGGGCGAACTTCCGAAGCTCGCCCGCTCCAACACATTACACTACCACCGGTCCCGTTTTTTGTCAACTGCGCGAGCGCGCCAGTGCGGGTTTCTCGGCCTCCCGGCCCACCACCACCTCCGCGGAGGCCCAGCTTCGCCGGATCTCCGTGAGACGGGCTCTGACCACCTGACCAACGTAGCGTCCGCCGTTGGCCAGGTCCAGAAGGTATCCGTCCAGCCACGCGGTGGCGCGGGGCAGCGTGCTGTAGGGGTCCCGGACCACACGGCACTCCACGATCTCCTCCCGCCTGTAAGGCAGCAGCGCCTTTTCGAGCTCCTTTTCCTCTCCCGGGGTGATCTCGAACTTCTCCGAGTGCATGTCCTCGCGCGCCCGGACATAGATCTTCCGGTCGATGCGGCGCTCGATCTCCTCGATGACCTCGCCCCGCTGCCCGATCAGGTGAAACGCCACGGCGGGGTTGACGTGAATGAGAAGCGCCCTTGCGGACGACTCGCTCGCCACCTTCTTCAGCGCCCGCTCCGCCTCGATGCTGATCGAAACCGCAGATGCCACCCGTCCGCGCCCCTGACAGTACGGGCACGCCTCGCCCACCGTCTCCGAAATGGTCGCCCCGGTGCGCTTCCGGGTCATCTCCACGATCCCGAGCGGACTGATGTGCGAGATCTTGGTGCGGGTCCGGTCGCTTCGCATCGCCTTTTCCAGAGCGTTCACCACCTGCGCCCGGTCCTTTGCGCTCGTCATGTCGATAAAGTCGATGACGATGATCCCGCCGATGTCCCTCAGCCGGAGCTGGCGGGCGATCTCCGCGGCCGCGTCCAGATTGGTGCGCAGGATCGTCTCGTTGAGACTGGTGGTGCCGATGAACTTGCCCGTGTTGACGTCGATGGTCACCAGCGCTTCGGTCTCGTCGATCGTGAGATGTCCGCCGGACTTCAGCCACACCTTGCGCCGCAGCAGCCGGTCGATCTCCGTCTCGATCCCGAAATGGTCGAAGATCGGCTCCGGCCTGTCGTACAGCTGGATGCGGGACTTGAGCTTCGGCGACATCATCTCCACGAGCTCCAGCGCCTTGGCGTGCTCTTCCTTGCTGTCGATGAGGACGCGCGCGACATCGCTGCCGAACACGTCCCGCAAGGTCTTGTAGATCAGGCTCAGATCCTTGTGGACCAGACCGGGGGCCTTCGTGCGCGCGGACTGTTCCTGGATCTGCTCCCACATCCGTGTGAGCATCTCCATGTCGTTGCGCAGGTCCTGCTCGGACTTTCCCTCCGCCTCGGTGCGGACGATCACTCCACAGTTGGGCGGGCGGCAAGCGTTGATGATCCTTCTGAGCCGGTCCCGCTCGCGGGAATCGTCGATGCGCCGGGAGACGCCGAGGTTCTCACTCTCCGGCATCAGCACCAGATAGCGCCCGGGCAAGGAGATCCGGGTGGACACCCGGGCTCCCTTCGTGCCGCGCGGTCCCTTCACCACCTGCACCAGCAGCTCCTGACCCACCTTCAGGACATCCTTGATGCCGAGATTGCGCCTGTCGATGCGGCGGCCCTCCTCGTCCTCGTCAATGGCTTCCGGAATGACGTCCGCCACGTAGAGAAAAGCGTTGCGCTCGAGTCCGATGTCCACGAACGCCGCATCCATGCCCGGCAGCACGTTGCACACCTTGCACTTGAAAATGCTGCCGACCACCCGTTCTTCGCGCTCGATGTGAAGCTCCACGAGCTTGCCGTTCTCGAGCAGAGCCACCCGCGTCTCGCGCGTGTCGCAGTTGACGATGATCTCTTTAGACACCTTTGCTCACCTCCTTTCCCCCGATTCCGGGCAGCCGCCGGCCGCCCTTTCCGGACCCGTGCGCGGGCGGGGAACCTCGCGCAGGTTGCAGTTCTCAGTGATAACGGCCAGCCTCTCCAGAGCAACGATCTCCAGAGGCCCGGCCCACCTTTCCAGCGCGGTCACCACATCCTGCGGCTTGGCGCTCAAATCTCCCATTTGAAGAAGCTCCATATCCAACACGGCCTCGCGGCCGCCCTCGTCCCGCGCCTCCACGGGCGCGGCATCCAGCAGGAACTGCCGGACATTGCGCGTCTCACCTTCCCTGCGCGAGACCTCCAGAGTGTCCGATCCCATCAGCCCGTCGACAGCCCGCCGGAGGTCCTCCGGCATCAGCACCTCGCCCGCCGGGGACCGCAGGCGCACTCGCCACCGGCTCTCGATCCGGCTGCCGAAGGTTCCCCTGCCCGGCGGAACCTCCCAGCACTCCAGAACCCTGAGCCCATCCGGCAGGTGCGGGTTGAGGCGGCCCGGCAGCGCCGCGGGATCCATCGGGCAGGAAAGATCGAACGCTCCCAGCTCTCGATACCCTGTTGCCCCGAGAGGCAGCGGCGAGGCGAACGTCATCCGCGGGTGCGGGTTGAACCCCTGCGAATAGGCGACCGGCACCCCTCCCCTCCGGGCCGCCCTCTGAAAATGGCGCATCACATCCCGGTGCCCCAGAAAACGGGCCCGGCCGCTCTTCTCGAACGCAAACGCCACCCGGTTGACCGGCCGCTCAGTCGTGGTAACAGGTCCCGTGGACCGCGTGCTCCGGCATCAGGCGGAAGATACCGCAGCCGTGGCATCGTCCTTCCCGGCAGTCCGGAGTGGACGCCTCGATATACGCACGCTGGTCCTCCAGCATCAGATATTTCTTTGTGACTCCGCTGTCTATGACATCCCAGGGAAGAACCTCGGTGTAGGGCCGGGGCCGGTTCGCATAGAACTCCGGAGAGATGCCGGTCGCGCGGAACGCCGATTCCCAGGCCTCCTGATTCAGGCACTCATGCCAGGAATCGAAGCGCGCTCCCCTCTTCCATGCTTCCAGGATGGCCGCCCCCACTCTCCGGTCTCCCCGGGCAAGCACTCCTTCCAGCTGAGATTCCGCCGGCTCGTCCCAGGAGAGCTTCACGCCGGGCAGCCGCAGCGATTCCTTCAGCACATCCACCCTGTGCCTCAGTTCCGCCGGAGTGGCCTGCGCGCGCCACTGGAACGGCGTGTGCGGCTTCGGGACAAACGACGAGGCGCCGACCGACACGTCCAGCCTCACTCCGGCGCCCCGGCGCGCGCGGCGCTGGATCTCCGCCACCAGCCGGCCGATGCCCCGGACGTCGTCATCCGTCTCGCCGGGAAGCCCGATCATAAAATACAGCTTGATGCGCCTCCACCCGTGACGCCACGCCGCCTCCGCAGCGGCAAAGATCTCCTCCTCCGTGACGTTCTTGTTGATCACGCGCCGCAGGCGCTCGGTGCCCGCCTCGGGAGCGAAAGTCAGCCCGGTCTTCCGAACTTTCTGGATCTGCGCCGAAAGCTCCACCGAAAAGGCATCCACCCTCAGCGAAGGCAGGGAGACTCCCACGCCGTCCGGGCCGAACCGCTCGGTCAGCTGGCGGACGGTGCACTCCACGCCCGTGTAGTCGGCCGTGGAGAGCGACACCAGCGAGACTTCGTCATATCCGGTCGCCCCGAAGAGATGCTCCGTGCGTTCTCTCACCTGCTCCACCGAGCGCTCCCTGACGGGCCGCGTGATGATGCCCGCCTGACAGAACCGGCAGCCCTGGGTGCACCCGCGCATCACCTCCACCGCGACGCGGTCGTGCACCGCCTCCACGTTCGGGATGACCGGCGACCGGGGGTAGTCCATCGAACCGAAGTCCCGGACCACCCTCTTGCGCACCTGCCGCGGGGCGCCCCCGGCAGCAATCCACCCCGCCAGGGTGCCGTCCTCGTTCCACGTCCACTCGTAGAGCGCCGGCACGTACACCCCCTCTATCGCCGCAAGCCTCCGCAGGAGCTCTCCCCGGGCGCACGAGCGCCGCCCTTCCGCCACGGCGTCCAGAATCTCGTGCACCACCTCCTCCCCCTCTCCTATGACGAAGGCGTCCACGAAGGGGGCCATCGGCTCCGGGTTGAAGGCGCAGTGCCCTCCGGCAATGACCAGAGGATCCTCATCGCTCCGCCCGGCGGCGAGCAGGGGAATGCCCCCCAGATCCTGGCAGGTCAGGACGTTCGTATACGTGGTCTCGCTTCCCAGCGAGAAACCCACGATGTCCATCTCCCTGAGCGGGGTGAACGTCTCGAGCGTGTAGAGCGGCATCCCCGCTTCCCGGAGCGCCCGCTCCATATCCGGCCAGGGGGCGAAGACACGCTCACAGTACGTGTCATCGCGGCGGTTGATGCAGTCGTACAGGATCTGAAACCCCAGGCTGGACATCCCCACTTCGTAGACATCGGGGAAGGCCAGCGCCACCCGAACCGCAACGGAACCCGGGTCTTTCGTGACGGCGTTGGTCTCACCTCCCACGTAACGCCCGGGCTTCGCAACGCGGCCCACTATGCGGTCGAACTCGGTTGTAACGAACATTATGGATAAGACTCCGGTCCCGTTCAGTAGCACCGGGACGGAGAATCATCCACGACGCTCAGGACTCGACCCCTTCCATCTCTCCAACCTTGATGTCCAGATCGGCGCGCTCCTCGATGCGTTCGATGCGTCCGTCCCGGATCCACACCACCCGGTCCGAAACGTCCAGCATCTTCAGGTCGTGGGTGGCCGAGATGATGGTCACCCCCTGCTCCTGATTCAGCTTCTTGAGAAGCGTGATGATCTCTTTTCCGGTCTTGAGGTCCAGGTTTCCCGTCGGCTCATCCGCCAGGATGATGGCCGGGTTGTTGGCCAGGGATCTGGCGATGGCGACTCGCTGCTGCTGTCCGCCCGAGAGCTCGCTCGGCTTGTGATGCAGACGCTCCCCGAGCCCAACGATGTTCAGAAGCTCGATGCCGCGCTCGATGCCCTCGTCCGTCGGGACGCCGGCGAACACGGTCGGAAGCGTCACGTTCTCGAGCGCCGTCATGACGGGAATCAGGTTGAAGGTCTGGAATATGTAACCGATCGTGCGGCACCGCAGATACGCCAGCTCCTGCGCATCCAGCTGGGCCATGTCCACGTCGTTGATGAACACCGTCCCGTGAGTGGGCTTGTCCAGTCCCCCGATCATATTGAAGAGGGTGGACTTGCCGGAGCCCGAAGGCCCCATGATGGAAACGTATTCTCCCCTGCGGATGTCCAGCTGCACGTTATCGAGCGCCCGCAGCGGGACTCCGCCCAGCATGAACTCTTTCGACAGGTCTTTGGTGCGAACTACGTACTCGTTCGATGCCATCTGATTACTTGATACTCCAAAACGCCGAAAAGCGCCTCCCGCCGCACCGCCGCGCGGCGTGAGGAGTCAGATCTCCACGCGCAGAGCCGCGGCCGGGGGCATCTTGGCCGCCCGGTAAGCCGGGGCGATCGTGGCCAGAAACGTCAGCGCGCCCCCCAGCACGATGCACATCCCCAGCCTCGCGCTCAGCAATCCCCAGTCCAGCTTCCCGAGGACGGACCAGCCCTGCCCGAAACCGATCGCCAGGAGCTGCACGCCGGCGCCCAGCACCGCACCGAGCACTGAGGCGATCACCCCCATCAGCATCCCTTCCAGAATGAACATGGTGACCACGAACCGGTCCAGAGCGCCGAGGCACTTCATGGTGCCGATCTCCTTGAAACGCTCCGTAACAGCCATGAGCATCGAGTTCGTGATACCGATGGTGCTCATCAGAAGCGCCAGGGTCACCAGCCAGATGTTGCGCATCCGGAGCTCCTGAGTCACCTCGATGTTCAGGGCGTCCTGCGCGGCGATCTGCGTGATGACCGTCGCCAGGAACGCGATCCCCAGAAGAATCCCGGACGCCGTGATCATGCTGCGCCCGAAGCGGATCCTGATGTTGCGCAGTGCGATCTCGAACGCCTTGCTGAGCGGAAGATGGACCTGCCGCTCTATCCTGTGTTGTTGCTCCTGCATTTGGCCTTCCTGGATGCCGATTCCGGCGCCTTCAGACCGATCAGGCGCCTTTCCGCTAGGATTTTGAGATACGTGCTGACGGAAACCTCCGCCTCCCTTCGCGTCAGTTTATGCCGCCTCTGCACATAGTCCAGAATGCTCTGCACATCGTGAAAACCGTCGCACAGCTCCCAGACGCCCGACCCGACCCTGTCGAGCTGCAGCCGCTTCTCGTCGGGGAGCCGGAACAGACGCGCCACGACCTCGGCGAACCCTCCGCGCTTGCGCGGAACGAACAGGTTGACCTCCCCGTCCTCCTTGTACCAGCGCAGAAGGTCGTTGCGAACCGGGATGGCTCTCAGGGCCTCCTCGCGCGTGGGCTTCCTGCGCCCCCGCCGGAACGGCAGAAATCCCCAGAGATCCCCGCTCCTCGAGCGCCTCACGGTCAGTGGCACCTCACCGTCGCCGCCACCCGCCGGACCCATTCCGCCGGAGCCGCTCCGAACCCGCGGACTCCGACGATGCGGTTCGAGTCCGGGCAATGCCACGCGAGGCTCGCGAACTTCTCCATCCGCCCCGGCAGCCCGAACGCCCGGACCGCGCTCTGAAGGCGCCTGAGTCCGCCCTCGTAGCCCCGTGTCTCCAGCGCTTCGTGCTCTCTCCACTCCAGCGCGGACGTGTCTCCCACGAACATCTTGAGCTCGCTCAGATACTCCCGGCTGTGCCAGGAGAGCATGCCCTCCGGCTCCAGAAGCGTGTCCGCAAGTCCCCAGCGTTCGACAATGACCCTTCCCGGACGCCCCCGGAAGTTCATGCTCATGAACCCGGACATCAGCCGGCTCCGCACAAGGCGGAAGCCCGCCGGCACGGAGAACTCCAGCCCGTATACCCCCCAGCGCACCATCTCCGGGTCCGGACCGTGATCCGCCACCGTGTCCAGAATGGCATCGGCCTGCCAGTCGATGTCCATATGCTCCGGGCAGGATACCTGCGCGATGACGGTCCTCCGGCAGTCCCTGCAGTAAAACAGCCTGCCCGCACCTTTCCGCTCCGCCTGCCAGCGGAACCGCAGGTCGGAGGGCCCTTCCTCCCCGCGACGGCTGCCCTTCTCCACAGCCGCCTGATACTCGATCTTCCTCCGGCGTCCGTGCTTCTGGACCTGGCGAAGATACTCCTCCGCCACCTTTTCCAGATCCGGCCGCCGCCGCGCCTTCTTCCAGCGGACCTCTACGGCCTCTCCATCCGGGCCGTCCACCCGGAGGTAGCCTTCCCGCGAATCCCCGGAGACGGCCACGATCCCCCAGCCCCGCGGGACCCGGGCGCCGACGCCGTTCCAGCACGCCAGCTCCGTGCCCCGGACTGCGCCCTCCAGACGCTGCCGCCGGTCCCGCTCAGAGGCTCTCACCAGGACAGCCTTCACGCCGGGTCAGAACGGCAGATAGTTGATGGACTTGGCGATGAGCGCGAGCGCGATCCCGCTCATGCCCGTCAGTCCCACACCGCAGGAGAATCCTGCCAGCAGCACCGGAGCATACATCGCCCAGCGCCCGGCGCCGAAGCGCCTGGCGAAATAGTAGCGTCCGAGCAACGCACCGGCGAACATCGGCAGGGCTTCGTGGATCCGGCCGTTCATGCCGCCGATCAGCCCGTAGTACATCAGCAGAGGGATCTTCATCGCCGTGCTCAGCGCGTACAGGACCAGCGCCAGGATCCCACCCCCGATGATCACATCCGGCTTCAGCGCCTTCAGCAGGAAGTTGTCCGCCCCGGCCTTGTTCGCGGTGATCCAGATGCTCTGCATGGTGGCCTCCAGCGGCCAGAACCGGTTCGCGTACGGATACTGCGCGCTCGGGATCTGGCTTGTGTGCCAGAAGAACTGCCAGAACACGAAGCTCGCGATCAGGATGGTGGGAAGCATCAGCAGCTCCGCCTTGAAGATGCTCGTGAACTTCGTCTTGGCCAGCTCCAGCTCCCGGAAGCGCTGCGCCGTGCCGCCCAGGTCGTGCATCGGGAAGGGAACGAACCAGATGTCGGCCCCCGTGTAGCCGCTCTTCATGAAGACCGCCTCCCGCAGAAACGGGAAGCCGACCCCCTGGCCGGTGAGGCCGATCATCCGGGCCGAGACATAAGAGATCAGCGGCGTCCAGATGAGACCGAACACCAGCAGGATCCAGAACGGGAAGCCCGGCACGAGCACGTGCGAGATCCAGATGTAGCCCACCGTGGCCACCAGCCACATCGCAAGCCCGATCCAGAGGGGAAAGTCGCCGCGGCCCTTCGGCACACCCTGAATGGGCCGGTCACGCTCCGGCTGCCCGCGCATCTTGATGGCGGAGCGGATGACGCTGCCCAGACCGATCAGTCCCACGGCCACGCCCGTGCCGATGCCGACGCTCAGCCAGAAGTCCACATCGTTGGAGAGCTTGGTCGTGATGGTGCCCATCCCCTCGCGCCACGTCGGCAGATAGCCCAGACGGTGCAGGATCGGGTTCCCGATGATCTGGAAGACAATGACGCCGATGAACGACCCGGCGACGATCGGGAACGGGATGACAAAACCGATCAGCACCAGCTGCAGGTCCGCCACCAGTCCGATGGGCGTGGCGGGCAGAATCTTTTCGGTGTTCACCGTGAAGTCGATGAACGGGATGGGCAGCAGCATGATGGGCTTGGCAAGGATGACCCCGCTCACGATCGGGATGAACATGTACACGGCCCCGAACAGCAGCCCCAGCACGGTGCCCGTGGAGAACACCTGCCAGCGCCAGGACTCCTCCTTCGTTCCCGCTTCGGCAAGCGCTGTGGCCCCCGCGGCGGCCACCGGGGCCATCGGGAACGGCAGGCGCTCCACGTCGGATGTCAGCCGGAACAGCACGTAGCCGCCGCCGATCCAGTTCAGGCGGCCAAGGATCTCGCCCAGCAGCAGCAACCCGATGGGCACGATCCAGGCGGACGCGAGGAACGTGCGGTCGAGCAGCGCTGGCGATCCGGGCGGGGGCACCACCCACGACGGAATCTCGTGCGCCACGTGGGCGGCCTGCGGCGACTGGATGAAATACTGGTTCCAGATCAGTCCCGCGAACGGCCCTCCGGACAGCCCCTTGGCCGCCATCATCCCGGAAAGCCCGCCGGCGACGTAGTAGAGGGTGTAGATCTCGGCCCGCTTCAGCGGCACGAACGACCGGCGCGCGACCTCCGCGAAGAGCACGATCGTGACCCACTGCGCTGCGGGCCCGAGTCCCTGCCCCGCCACCAGGCCCATATACATCGCCCCCGGCATCATGATGAAGCCGATGAACAAGGCCCCGATGACAGTCTTCATCGTGAAGCCGTTTTCGTATTCCCTGGCTTCCTCGTCGGTGCCCGTCTCCTCAGCCAGGGCACGCGCCGCGTCAATGGACTGGTCCTGCTCAGTCCCGCCTATCCGTCTGACGTCGTCTTTTTTCACCTTACCTCTGCAAACCGCTCGAATTCGGGAACTGCCCCGTCACGCATCGAAGGCAACGAGCCCGCCCGGCATCCTACGCCGTCGGCTCCGTTGCCGCGCCGGCCGGCACGGCCGCAGCGCCGGTCAGGTACCGGTCGCGTTCCTCCGCGCGCAGCGTCCGCCAGATCAGGAACTGCTTGCGGAGAGTGTTCAGGAAGCGCCGGTTCACCCGCTTCCAGTTGCTGATGTCGCCGGAAAGCCGCGTCAGGATGACCTGGATGTCGAACACGTCTTCCATCGCGGTGGGACGCGTCTCCAGCCTCAGCTCCTGACTGACCCCCAGATCGAAGGGCGCCAGCCAGGTCTTGCAGCTCAGCGCGTAGCAGCGACCGTGTTCGCCGTCGAACTCCTCCGCCGTCACGTCCTGGGTGACGAAGTCTCCCACGGAGTACTCCTCGTACGCCTTGAACCACTCTCCCAGGAAGCTGTTCAGGCCCCGGGCCTGCTCGCCCGTCACGGAGAAGGGCAGCGGAATGCGCCACGTGTCGCCATCCGGCTCCGGAACCTTCCACGAGCGGTCGATGGCGGGCGTGGCCACTTCGGACGCCTTCCGGGCCGGGTAGAGGGTGGACAGCCACACGATGCCCATCACCAGCATCGTGGACAGGACCGCCGACATGGAGGAGAAGTTCAGCGTCAGCCCCGCAAGGTATCCCGTCTCCGCCAGGAACTTGCTGACGCCCTGTCCGATGAGGTACCCCGACACCGCTCCCAGAATGCCGTATACCGTCGCTTCCGCGAAGAACAGCATCGCGATGTGATTGGGCGCAAGTCCGATGGACGAGAAGATGCCGATCTCGCGCACCCGCTCATAGACCGAGTCCAGCATCGTCTTGAGCACGCTGAGGGCGGCGATGATGATCGGGATGATGATGGCTCCGAAGCCCTTCCCGGTCTGAGCGCCGATGGAGCTGTAGCGGTAGATGGTGTCACCCTTGCCGGCATACAGGTTCAGCCCGAGCCGCTGCATGAGCGTGTCCAGCTTCTCGGCGACCTGCTCCGCAGTGACGAAGTTGATGGCGATGGAGCGCATCTCGCCCCCCAGGTTCACCAGCGTGTGGTAGGGGATGATGAACGTCGTGTCCGGGTCCATGTGCGTGTATTCGCGGAACCCGGCCTCGCCGAGGCTCTTGCTCTGCGCCTGCTGCTTGTTCATCAGGATGAAGTCGACGGGCGTGAGCGGCTCGCCGTCCAGGTCCTTCAGGTTCCGGAACTTCCGCGAGTCCAGGATGCCGATGACCGTGTAGAGCACCCCCGCGAACCGCACCTTTTCGCGTTCCAGGTCCCCGGGACCGATGCCGAGCTCTCTGGCCATCCGTTCGGGCAGGATGATGGTGTATTCCTCACCCTCGCGGAACCATCGCCCTGCCTTGAGGGCTCTGGACGGATTGGTCACCCGGTCTTCCTGCGCCGTCAGTCCCACAGCGGCCTTGGCGTCGTAGCGTTTGTCGCCGTGGCGGACGGTCAGGAACGACTGCTCCCCGAGCGCCGCGCCGAAGAACCACGCCCGCGGCGCCACATCGTTGGTCCGGCCGAACTCATCGTTCAGGACGCGATAGGCCGGCTCCTGGAGCACCTCCCACATAGCCGTGCGGAGCATGATGCCGTTGTAGGTGGGCTTGTAGGGCGTGGGACGCGCGTTGAACCGCAGTTCGTTCACGATGGAGGTGAACGACAGGACGATGAACGTCACCAGAATGAGGCTGACGCAGGTGAGCACCGTCCTGGCCTTGCGCCGCCTCATGTTGGACACTCCCAGCGAAAAGGCCGCAGCCGCCACACTCACCCGTCCGATGTCCACGCGATGGACCCCGCTGACCTGCCGGTTCAGCGCGCGCAGCTGCTCCTCGAACTTCCCGGCCACCAGCGCGATCACCAGGAACGACAGGGCCATCATGATGAACGCAAGAATCACGATGACCGGGTTGCTGGTGATCTCGAACGCCGGGTGGATCTGGGTGAAGCTCACGGCCACCACCACGAAAATAATCAGGAATGTGGTGAGCTGCCGGTAAAGGTCCGCGAACCCGAAGAACAGCCGCTCCAGGAAGAACGCGAACGGCAGGAGCAGCGCCATGTAGAACAGCACGCCCCGCACGACGTCCGTCGCCGTCCGCTGCACGTCGGGATAGGCCCGCGCCGCAAACCCCCACGCGCTGCGGGAGTACGCCTCGAAAGCCTCGAAATCCCGCGCCGCCAGAGCCTCCTCGGCCTTCTTCAGCTCTTCCGCCGCCCGCCTGTGCAGCTTGTTGAGCCCCTGGTTGATGATGCGGTATTTCGCCAGCTTCTGGATCCGGAACTCGTTCAGGATCCACATGTCTTTTGCGGCGCGGTAGGCCGTGTTGGTGATCGTGATGCCGTTCCCGACGTCGTAGCCGCGGCCTTCCGCGTCCGCCGCCTGCTGCTCCGCGGTGCCGCCCTTCGTGAGCTTCGAGTTGAGCAGAAGCAGCCGGGTGGCCGCGGGTCCGGCATCCATCGTAATCTTGATGCGGCTGTTGGGCGGCGTGAAGATGACCGCTCCATCCTCCACGTGCGACACCATCGGCTCGGGAACCGCCACCGCGAACCCGAACTGCCTGGGCGGCCCGTTCGTCACCCCGTCCAGCACCTGCAGTCCGCCCAGCGCCCTCAGCGACTGCGGGTCGACCAGGTCGAACACGTTGGTCGCAACGCACGGGAAGACAACGACGGGCATCTCCTTGGAGCTGGTGGCCACATCGAAGGCGTTGTAGTCGAACTCGCCGCCGAACGCGCCCATGTCCGGCGCGTAGACGATCTCACCGGTCCGGGGATCGAGCTTGTATGCGGCCAGGGACGTGGGGTGCGGGCCGAAAAATGCCGTCACGGGGGCAATCCCGGGGAACGAGAAGAACCCCTTGCCGTCCGTCAGAGACACCAGATTCGCGCGCACGCCCATGAACGACTTGTGGTAGCTGCGCACAATGGCGATGGAATCGCCCACCGGCAGGTTCGGCACGAAGCTCTTCCGCGGGTCGTATTCCACCACCTGACCGGCGACCCGGGAGAAGCCCCCCTGGATGCCGATCCGCTGGAACGCATTGGGCTCCCTGATGGGGAACATCTTCGAGCCCAGGCGCCCGGTCTGCGTCGGATCCTGAAGGTAGTGGTCGATCAGACAGGCGACCAGCCGCACCTGCTTGCCGATGTTCCCCACGTTGACCCGGTCGAACGTGTCGAACGGGGTCTCCACAAGAGACCGGGCGTCGTTCAGCGTGGCGAACGTGACCCCGGCTCCTCCGGCAATGGAGACAGACTCCGCATCGAAGGCGATCTTTCCCGGGATGTAGTTGCGCCAGTTCTTCCCGGCAATGTCGTTCACGCCGTCCGCAAAGGCGACTTCGGGATCCCGGCCGAATGCGGCGCACACCCGCGCGGCGTTCTCGCGGGTCACGGTGGCAAGGTCCGAATACCGGCCCTTCAGGTCGTCCCGGGCGTCATAGAAATAGCCCTTGAAGAAGATCCCCACGCCCTCGGAGTGGCTGGAAAGGTCCAGCCCGGCGAACAGATACACGTCTTTGCGGGGACGCGGCTTGCGGTCCGGGATGAACGGCAGCCGCGAGAAGAACGCGGCCATGCGCTCGCCCACGCCGGGGCGGCTGAACTCGTCGAGATGCCTGTCCAGCCAGTGCCGGATGCCCGCCAGACCCTGGAAGTGGGCGTCGGTCGCAAGCAGCCAGACGGTGCGCTTCGGCGGATGCTTCTGAAGGACACGGGCGATCTCCAGGAGCCCGGCGATCCCCGCGGCGGACTCGGCGCCCGGCGCCAGTGACGGAGCGATCCCCACCGAATCGTAGTATGCGCTCAGGATGATGATCTGATTCTTCAGGGCGGGGTCGGTGCCCTCGATCCTGGCCAGGATGTTCCGCCCTTTTGCGTTCTCCCACGGCATCCGGCAGGTCAGGACGGCGCTCTCCTGGCGCTCCGCGGCGGCCATCAGCGCCGCTGCGTCCGCACGGGAGATCAGGAACCGCGGCACGCTGACCGGAATGGTCATGTGCTTGGCTTCGGCCTCTCCCCGGATCGTGGTCTCCGGCTCGATGAAGACCACGGCCTTCGCCCCCATCCGGACGGCGTTGATCCAGTTGTTGCCGCAGTTGAAATCCACAATGGCGATGCTGCCCTGCATGCTCTTGTTGCGCATGTCCTGCAGGGAAGAGCGCCCGATATACGCCAGCGGGCCCCTCACCCCCTCCGGGGGAAGCTGAGAGGTGCGGACCATGTTGGGCCAGAGCGGATAGACGCGCATCGAGCGCCGGCCCGCTGACAGATTCGCCCCCCGGTCCAGCGGGACGCTGACGTCGAACTCCTCGACTGTGACATCCTTCAGGCCGATGGCGCGGAACTGGTCCTGCACGAAGCGCGCCGCCTTTTCCGAGCCCGGATAGCCCGGAATCCGCGAACCGAGTTCCGGACTGGAGAGGTAGCGGATGACGTCCGCGATCCGCTCGTCGCTGATCCCGGAAGCGATGGAACGGTAGCGGGCCTCGAGACGTGGGTCCTTCTCCGGCTGGTCCTGCGCCATCGCCAGCCGCGGCAGCCACTGACGGCCCGCCGTGCCCAGCGCCGTCAGGCCAGAGACCAGGATCAGCAGCACAAGAGTCTTGAGCGACGTTCGCCTGTCTATTGCCGATGCTCCTTGTCGAGAGACTGGAGGCGGGGGAACCGTTGAGCCCGCCCCGCGCACCCGGACGCGCGAACGCGGGCACCGCGCCGCGCCCGACTGAAGATATTGGACGAACCCGGCCGCCATTCCTTCAGGGGATTAAGAACGCTTTAAGAAATCTGGAACGCGTCACGAACCGGCTCGCCAACCCCGCCGGCCTGACCGGCAAGGGCGTCGTAAGCAAAGCGCAACAGATCCCGCGTCTCCTCCCAGCCGATGCACGCGTCGGTTATGGAGACGCCGTATTTTAGAGCCGAGATGTCCGGACCGAGTGTCTGCTGTCCCTCGAAGAGATTGCTCTCCAGCATGAAGCCGATGATGGCCCTGTTGCCGGCCACCCGCTGCCGCAGCACTTCCTTGAGCACGCGCGACTGGTTTCTGTGGTCTTTGCCGGAGTTGCCGTGGCTGCAGTCGACCATGATGTTGGGCCGGAGGCCTGCGGCGAACATCCTCCGCGCCGTGTCTGCGATGCTCTCGCTGTCGTAGTTCGGCCCCTGACGCCCGCCCCGCAGGATGACGTGCCCCAGCGGGTTCCCCCGCGTGTTGATGATGCAGGTCTGCCCCTCGTAGTTGATCCCCAGGAAGCTGTGCTGGTTGCGCGCGGCCTGGATGCCGTCCACCGCCACCTGCACGTCGCCGTCCGTGGTGTTCTTCCAGCCGAGCGGCATGGACAGGCCGCTTGCCATCTGACGGTGCGTCTGGGACTCCGCGGTCCGCGCGCCGATGGCCCCCCAGGAGACCAGGTCCGCCAGGTACTGCGGGGTGATGGGGTCGAGCATCTCGGTTCCCGCGGGCAGCCCCATCTCGGCAAGCCGCAGGCAGATCCGCCTCGCCTTGCGCAGTCCGGTGGCGATATCGAACGTCCCGTTGAGATGCGGATCGTTGATCAGGCCTTTCCAGCCCACGGTGGTGCGGGGCTTTTCAAAGTACACCCGCATCACGATCAGAAGGCGTTCGCGCAGATCCTTCGCCAGTGCGTGGAGCCGGCCGGCATACTCCATCGCTGCGTCCTCGTCGTGGATGGAGCAGGGCCCGACCACCACCAGCAGGCGGGAATCCAGTCCGCGCAAGATGAGCTCGATGGCATCGCGGGCGTCCAGCACAGTCTGGGCAGCCGTCTCGGTGAGCGGCAGTTCCTCCCTGATGACGCGCGGGGGCACCAGTGGGACCGTATTCAGGACGTTGATATCGAAGGTGGATCTCAAAGCTTCAGCAGCCTCCGCCCCGGCCGGCGCACCGCGGCGGCCGGTCACCCATCCCATATTACATTATGTTCGCCGCGCCTGTCGCCCGGCGGGAGGTCCCGACGGCGCCGCCGCGGCCATCCCGTGAGACCTGTGCTATCCTGTTGCATGGATTTTGCAACAGACACCCGGCCCGGACGTCCGGGCTCAGGGACACTCGAAGCCCGAAGGGAACATCAATGAAGGTCCTCCTGGCATCACCCCGGGGGTTCTGTGCGGGGGTGGAGCGCGCCATCGAGATCGTGGATCGGGCGCTGGCGCTCTACGGCCCTCCCGTATACGTTCGCAAAGAGATCGTCCACAACCGGCACGTGGTCGACAGCTTCCGCGAGCGCGGCGTCGTCTTCGTGGACAGTCTGGACGAGGTGCCGGACGGCTCCATCACCGTTTTCAGCGCCCACGGGGTCGCCCCGTCCGTGCGGGCGGAGGCCGAGAGGCGCGGCCTGCGGACGATCGATGCCACCTGCCCGCTGGTCACCAAGGTGCATCTGGAAGTCCGCCGTTTCGCTTCGGAAGGCTACGAGATCATCCTGATCGGCCACGAAGGGCACGACGAGGTGACCGGCACCATGGGAGAGGCGCCGGACAGGATCCTGCTGGTCGGCAGCGTGGAGGAGGCGGAAAGGGTGCAGCCCCGTAACCCCGGCCGGCTCATGTATCTCACCCAGACCACCCTCAGCATCGACGAGACACGCGAGATCGCGGATGTCCTGAAGCGGCGGTTCCCTGCCCTGCAGCCTCCCCCGAAGGACGACATCTGCTACGCCACCCAGAACCGCCAGGACGCCGTCAAGGAGCTGGCGCGGCGGGCCGATGTGGTGCTGGTCCTCGGCTCCGCCAACAGCTCCAACTCGATGCGCCTCTGCGAGGTGGCGGAGCGCTGCGGCGCGCGCGCTTACCGGATTGACAGCGCAAGAGAGATACAGCCCGGCTGGTTCAGCCAGGATGTCAGCTGCGTCGGAGTCACCGCAGGAGCTTCCAGCCCCGAGATCCTCGTTCAGCAGACGGTGGACCGGCTGAAGGAGCTGGGCGCATCGGAAGTGGAAGAGCTGGACGGCCGGCCGGAAGGCGTCCGCTTCGCCCTTCCGCCCGAACTTGCCCGCGCCTCTGTGCCCTGAGCCCCTCCCGGCTCCAATTTCTGGCCAAACCCTCTCCCGCTGACGGCCGGGACGTGGTATCATTGGGACACCGGGGAGGCAGCGGGCCGTCACCTGCGGCGCCGGGGCCGCCCGGCGACGGAACGTCGCAAGGCCCTCCCGCCTTCCCTCAGAAAAGGAGGATACCGGACATGAAACGGCTGTTGGCGGCGCTCGCCGCCGCCGGAATCTGCCCTGCGCTGGCCTCGCCCGCAGCGGCGGCAGGATTCTATCTAAACAACACGATCGACCTGACCCAGGTCTTCAAACAGGGCTCTCAGCTCGGGACCAACGTGATCTCCGTAGCCTACGACGGCGTCAGCGCCTATGTGGGCGGCTACAACGCCTCCGGCCAGACCGCCACGATCGGTGTGGCGAAACTGGACGGCATTCTGCTGGGACAGAGTGTAACTGCGTCCGTGATGACCGGAAGCGTGATCGCCGCGAACAATCTGGAAGGCTACAACGCGCTTGCGCTCGGGGCCGGGGCGCTCTTCGGCGGGAAGGACGGCGCCAACGGCGGTGGCACGAGGATCGTCAAGCTGGACCCGGCGAGCGGAGCGCTCGTCCCCGGCTTCGGCACGGGCGGCATCCTGGACAACCCCGGCGGCCGGACCAGGATGCACGGGGGGATCGCCTTCGACCCCGGCTACAACGGCCAGGGCTCGGGCGTGTCCCATCTGGAGTCCGGTCAGGGACGGCGGCAGCTGGTGGACGCGGCGACCGGAGCCGAGATCTACGGCGTGACGGGGGACCCCAGTCCGGGATTCGTCATCTTCCTTGAGAGCTCCACGTACCGAGGGCATACCTACGACCCCGCCACCGGCGACATTTACGTCCGGCGGCAGAACGACGTCCAGCGCAGCATACGGACGGGAGCGAACAGCGTTACGGGCACGGCGACGATCGTGGATCTTCCGAACGCCGCCACCATCATCGGCCAGAACATCGAGTTCATCCCCGCCGGCACGGGAGCTGGTCTCTCTAACCTGATCATCTTCAACAACCGCACGTCCACCTCGTTCCCGCAGCCGTTTGCGAGCTCGGTTATGCTGGCTCAGAGCGACGGCGCTCCTACGGGAACCATGCTGATGGACGCTTTCGGCGGGCCTCTCCTGCTGCCGGATGGAAACGGACTTTACTCGTTCGCCTATTCGGCAGTAACGGACACGCTGCTGATCGCGGATTACTACAACAACGCTCTCTACGTGTTCACCAACGAACCGGTGCCGGAACCGGCCAGCCTGCTGGCGCTGGGCGCGGGGGTCGCCGCTTTTGCGGGAGCGATGCGGCGGCGGAAGGGATAGAGGCAAGCCCGGGTGTCTCCGGACGGGTCGAGGGCGCGGCGTCTGCCGCGCCCTCATTCCGTCTGCGGCGGCGCGGGGACGGGAGTCACGGCCGGGGACGGACAGCGGGCTGCGAGGCAAGCGACGGCGGCCCGCTGGCGACTGCCACCACACGGCGCTCCAGAAAGACGCTGCCGCCAGTCGAGACGGCCCCGGTGCGGTCCCGGCGAAGCACCGTGACACGGGGGCTCTCAGCCCCGGCCTTCGAAGCCGCCTCCAGAGCCCGGGCGCGCGCAATCTCCACCGCCATCTCCGTGGCCCGGGCAAGCTCCGTGAACTCAACCCGCTCCCGGCTGCCGTGAAGGACGTAGTTCGAAACCTCCCCCGGGCGGATGAGTACCTCCTCGCGGACCGTGATCTCGGATGCGACGGCGCCGACCGCGTTGGCGACATCCGCGTGCTCCGGCACGACGACCCGGACGTCAAGATGTTTCTCCACCGGCCGGACCAGACTTTCCGCCGGCGCCCCCAGGGCGACCACCGGCCTTTCCAGCGATATGCGCATCTTGAGGGGGCGTCCGCTGTCCTCGAACGCCCGCTCCATCAGGAAGTCCCATCCAGGTCCGCCCGGCGCCCCGCGCGCCCCCTCGCTCAGAACCTCCCTGCGGATGATCGCTTCGAACACCCTGCGCGTGACCTCCCGGAGGGCCAGCGCGAGCACCTCGTCCGCCGGCAGGCCCATCATCGACGAGAACAGCTCCAGAGCCCTGCGCGCCGCCCCTGCATCCCATCGGACGAACTCGCCGGTCACGTGGAGCAGGTCCGTGGGGGTCAACGCGCCCCGCTTGACCACTCCTCTGCCCTCCAGCCGGGAAACCGGCAGCAGTTCCGGCGCCACAAGGCCCATCTCTGCGGCGCATCGGGCGGCCGGCAGCGGACCGCCCGAGAGAAGGCCGACCAGTCTGCGTTCCGCAGGAGTCAACTCCTCCGGGACCTGCCCGGCAAGCACCAGCACATCCAGAGCGGACGCATCTGCCGAACGGTGATGCAGGCCGGGGTCGAGGCGGTCCAGAAAGTCCCGCACCTGCGGGTGCCCGGCGGCCAGATAACAGAGAGGGATGTTCCGTTCCGGCCCCACCAGGATCCTTCTGTCCGGGGTAAAGGAGAGTCTGCTGTCCCCGCCCAGACCGATCGTCGTGATCTCCACCGCATCGACGCTGATCGTCGAGCCGCCAACCACCGCGCCGTCCGGCGCGACCGCCACCTGACCGTCCTCGATGACCGCGCAGTCCGTGGTCGTTCCGCCGATATCCAGCACCAGAGCATCGTCCAGTCCCGTCAGCGCCCGCGCGCCGCTCACGCTCGCGGCCGGCCCGGACAGGATGGTCTCCACCGGACGCTCCAGCGCGACGCTTTCGTCCACCGGCGTGCCGTCCCCCTTGACCACCAGCAGCCTGCCTTCGATCCCACGCTGCCGAAGCACCGAGCGGACCGAGGCGACCAGGTCCCGGATGACAGGAAGCAGGCAGGCGTTGGCGATGGCCGTGCGGGCTCTGTTGATCCAGTTGAGCCGGCGGGCCACCTCGTGGTCGCAGATCACCGGGACGTCGAACAGCCGGTTCGCAAGGCGGCGCACCTGCTCGGCCTGCTCCGGATTGCGGATGGTGGCCTGGCCGGCCACCACGATCGCGTCGCAACCCTCCTCCCGCACCAGCCTGCGCAGGGCGGCAATGCACGCCTCCTCGTCCAGCGGAACGGCCACCTCACCGGTCATCGTGACGTGGCCGGGCACCCACTCCGCGGGCTCGTGGCCGATCTGCTGCCGATTGTGCCTCCACAGCGGGGTCAGAGCGATGAGCCCCACCTTCCGGCTGCGCCCTTCCACGATGTAGTTCGTGGCGAGCGTGGTGGAAAGAGAGGTCACCCGGACCCGCTTCAACATCTCCCCGGGCAGGAGGTCGAGCGACTCTGAAATGCCGATTGACAGGTCGTGGTAGGTCGTGAGCGCCTTGGCCTTTGCCAGGACGCGGCGCTCCCCCAGATCGAAGATGACGGCGTCGGTGTAGGTTCCCCCGGCGTCGATCCCCAGCCCGATCCCCGATCCGGATGACGCTCCGCCCTCCGATACCACCACCACGTCGCGCTCGGAGAACACGCCGTCCGGCAGCCCTTCCGACTCCAGCGCCGCGGCGTCGTAGATGCGATCGTCGCCCGTTGCCACGACACGGTGGCGGGGTGGCAGCACGAAGATGCGTTCGTCATCCCACAGTCCGCGAACCAGGCTGCGCATCAACTCCAGGTCCCCCCGGATCTCCTCGTGCTTCCAGCCCAGCAGCCGTGCCGCCTCCCGGGTGAACGCCCTGCACCCTTCCTCCCCGGGGATGCCCAGATCGATATACGCCGCACGGGAGTAGTTCTTTTTCCATCCGTCCAGAAACGAAAGGATGAAGCCCGCGTTCTCCTCACCGTAGGCCTCGCTCAACCTCCGGAAATCCGGGTGGGCCGAGATGTCCCGGCTGCCGTATCTCCGGTAGAGCTGCGCGGCGTCGCGGTTGCGGGGATTGATCTTCTGCTCGATCCACCCGCGGGTGTGATACAGCGTGCCGGGATTGGCGCGGAACTGGCGGAGATACTCCTCCCGTGAGCCAAGGAACAGCGTGATGCAGTCGTGCGCGCGCGGCATCGCGAGGGGAATGCTCCTCGACGCAAGGTTCGCCACACCCCGCCCGCAGAGGCCGTACAGCAGGACGATCGCGTCATAGTCCCCGGTGGCCGAGGACTCGTCGATCTCCTTCTGCAGCTGCTCCCTCAGCGCCGCCGGCGTTTCATGGAGCCCGGCGTCCAGCACCCGCGCGCTGAAGCATGCCCCAGGCTCCGACGCAAGATGCTGCAGATACGGCTCGAACACACCGCAGGCGATTACGCGGATGCGCATTGCGAGATTTCCCCCGCCCGGGCGCCCGAAGGCGCCCGGGCCGACACGCGATTTGCGGCCGCTGCCTTTCACCGGCCCGCAAACCGGCAGCGGCCGGACAGCCGGAAGGCCCGGAAGCCCTCCTCAGATCCCCAGCCGGCTGCGCCGCTGAAGCTCCTCCAAGTCGTTCGGACGCTTCACGGTGTAGCCGGGCAGCCGCTCGATGTGCTCGTGCACGGCATCGAGGATGTCCGACGGGAACGGGAAGAAGCTGTCCTCAACCTCGTCCGCCGGCGTGATCCAGTTTCGCGCTCCAACGACGACCGGGGGCGCGTCCAGGTCGTCGAAGCAGAAGTGAGAGATCCTGGCGGCGAACGTCTGGAGGATGCTGCCCCTTTCGCAGGCATCCGATGTGAGAAGGATACGGCCGGTCTTCTTCACGGACTCGATGACGAGCGAATAATCGAAGGGCACAAGCGAGCGTGCGTCGATGACCTCGCACGAAACCCCGTACTGCTCTTCCAGGATCTTTGCCGCCTCAAGAGCGCGGTACAGGGTGGCGCCGACGGTGAGAATGGTGAGGTCGGAACCGGGCTTCTTGATGTCCGGGACGCCGATCGGCACCTCATAGTATCCCTCCGGAACCCCTTCCGCGCCGTGGAAGAGCTCCGGCATGTCGTAGATGCGCTGGCTCTCGAAGAAGACCACCGGGTCGGTCCCGACCAGAGCGGAGTACATCAGCCCCTTGGCATCGTATGGGGTCGCGGGGAACACCACCTTGAGGCCCGGGATATGGGCGCAGATGGAGGTCCAGTCCTGGCTGTGCTGCGCCCCGTACTTGGAGCCCACCGACACCCGGAGCACCACCGGCATCCGGAGCATTCCACCGGACATGGCCTGCCATTTCGAGAGCTGGTTGAAGATCTCGTCCCCGGCGCGCCCCATGAAATCGCAGTACATCAGCTCCACGATGGCGCGTCCGCCCTCCAGGCCATAGCCCACGCCCGTGCCAACGATGGCCCCCTCGGAAATCGGCGTGTTGAACAGCCGGTGATACGGGAGCGCCTCGGTCAGCCCGCGATACACTGCGAACGCCCCGCCCCAGTCCCGGTTCTCCTCCCCGTAAGCGACCAGGGTGGGATCCACGTAGAACCGGTCCAGGATGGCCTCGAAGATCGCATCCCGCAGCGCCACGCATTTTCCCTTCGGCAGAGGGTTGCCGTCCGCGTCCAGGCCGGACCGGCTCTTGCCGGCAAGCTGCTTCACCCTGGGGTTCTCCTCGATCGGGATGAGTGTCTCGGGCGTCCGGCCGGGATCCAGGCTCTCGATCTTCTGATTCGAGAACATCACTCGCTCCAGCAGGCTGCCCACGGAGTACAGGTCCGCGCGGGGCGAGAGCTCCAGATCCACCGCCTTGCGGTAGGCCCGGAAGATCCGCGCCTCCACCTCGCTCTCCATGGCGCGCAGATCCTCCTCCGAGCACAGTCCGGACTTCACCAGCTCCTCGCCGTAGGTCTTGATGGAATCCTGCTCCATCCACTCCTCGACCTCGGAGCGGTCCCGGTAGGACGAGGCATCCGAAGGAGAGTGTCCGCTGAAGCGGTAGGTCAGGGTGTCCAGCAGAACGGGACCGTGCCCCTGCTCCAGCAGCTCCCTCTTGCGGGCGATGGCGTCGATAACGGCCAGCGGGTTGTAGCCGTCCACTCTCTCCGCGTGCAGCTGGTCCGGGGTCAGTCCGGCCCCCAGCCTTGCCAGCACGCCAAACCCCATGGTCTCTCCGACCGGCTGCCCCCCCATTCCGTAGAAGTTGTTCACGAAATTGAAGATGATGGGCAAGCCCCCCCGGTGCTGCTCGTCCCACAGGGTCTTGAACTGATCCATCGTGGCGAAGCAGAGCCCTTCCCAGACGGGGCCGCAGCCGGCCGAAGCGTCACCGATGTTGCAGATGACGATCCCCGGACGGTGGTTCACCTTCTTGAACAGCGCCGCGCCGACCGCAATGTCAGCGGACCCTCCCACGATGGCGTTGTTCGGGTAGATACCGAACGGCGTGAAGAAGGCGTGCATCGACCCGCCCAGCCCCTTGTTGAAGCCCGCCTCCCGCCCGAAGATCTCCGCCAGCGCGCCGTAGATGAGATAGTCGATGGCAAGCGACCTGACATCGGAGGGCGGTTGCCCGTCATCGGGCAGCGGGGCCTCCACCACTTTGAGCGTGAGCCCGTCGTTGTAGGACCTCATGATGTCCATCAGCTCTTCTTCGCCCAGCTTCGCGATGGCGGAAAGGCCCTTGGCCAGGATCTCGCCGTGGCTGCGGTGGCTTCCGTAAATGTGGTCGTCCACCCCCAGCAGGAACGCCTGTCCCACCGCGGAGGCCTCCTGTCCGATGGAAAGATGGGCGGGCCCCCGGTGGTTGTACTCGATACCCCGGAAGCTGGTCTTCGTCTTGACCTCGTTCAGCATGCTCTCGAACTGGCGGATCACCACCATGTCATAGTAGATCCGGATGAGGTCCTCGCGGGCGAAGCGGTCCAGCTCGTCCTTGAACTTCCGGCGATACTGGTTGAGCGGAATGGGATCGAACTTGAGCATTCCGCTCTTTCTGACATCTTTCGGGTGAATCGGGATGCTTTTCGGCATTGTCTCTCCTGACTGTCCGTGAATTGTCGTTCGAAAACCTGACTTCCCCTGGCCGCCGTCCGCTCAGGCGGCCAGAGCGGCGAGTGCGGCTTCCAGCCGCTGCGCCAGAAGGTCAATCTCCTCTTCCGTCACGTCGAGCACGGGACGAAGGCGGATGGTGTCCGTGCCCGCCCCGAGGAGCAGCAACGCCTGATCCTGCAGGGCGGTCTCCTGCAGGCGGTCTCGCAAATCGGGCGTGCGCATGCTCCACCCCTGATACAGGCCCAGCCCGCGGACGTTGTACATCAGGGCCGGGAAGCGCGACTCCAGTCTCCGGAGATGCTCCGTCAACCGTGCCGATTTCCCGGGCACCTGTTCGATCAGCCGCTCGCTCCGCACGATCTCCATCTCCCGGACGAACCGAACCATATCCGCCAGGGTCCCTCCCCACGTGGAGTCCAGCACCCCGCGGTCCTGCATCGGATGCAGCATGTAGACCACGCCGCAGCCCAGCTTCTTCGCCGCCGCGACCGCCTGAGGCGGATACGGCAGATCGAAAAGGTCCACCGCGAAGAAGGATCCCGTCTGCCCGCCGGCCGTCTGCACCTCGTCGAATCCCAGCGCGACGTCATAGCGGCGTGCGAGCTCGCTCAGTCCGCGGTAGAACTCCGGCAGCGCCACCCGGTGCCCGCCCGCTCCCTGCAGCGGCTCTACAACGATGCCGACGATGTTGCGCGCATCCGCCTGCAGCAGGCTTTCGAGCTGCGCAAGCGACGCCTCCGTGCGGGCGACATTGTCAGAATGCGGGGCGGTCGTGTCCACCGCCGGGAACACCGCCTGATAGTTGCCGTGGTCGAACCCGCGGAAGTCACGGGTGACGACGGGGGCGTGGGCCAGCTGGGTCACGTTCAGCGCGAAGACCGTGCGGCCGTGAAACGCCTGGTCGAAATAGATGAAGCGGCGGGGAGTGCTGGAGGGCTCGGGCGGGCCGTGCTTTTGAAGGTAGAGGTTGATGAAATACTTCATCATGTTCTCGACCGCCTCGGCCCCGGAGTTCACGGCGTAGACCTCCAGCTCGTCGCTGGCAGAGGCCATACAGCGAGGCGCCAGCGAATGGATCAGGCGGTAATACTCCAGGCACTCCGGGGTCAGGAAGTCCGGATTCGCGGTCTTGTTGTTGGCGGCGCGGGCCAGGCGGCTGAGGTAAACTGGGTCCTGGAGCGCGGGGTGGTTGTGCCCGATCAGTTTGGAGGCGTAGTAGCCTGCCCAGTCGAACACCTCCTGCCCGTCCACCGTTGCCAGCCACATGCCGTGCGAGCGCTCCAGGTCCACAACGAACGGCCAGGGCGAGGCGATGACGTACCGGCCGAGCTCCTCGAGCATCTGCCGGGACCTGGGCCCGGGAAATCTCCTGTTTCCCGCGGGCCCGCTCACTCCGTCCCCCTTTCGAGTCCCGGAATACCGCCCCCGCCCCATACGACGCCGATGCCGCGCTCTTGCAGGAATTGCCGCCAGGGAGGGCCCGGGTCCCGGTCCGTAACCAGGCGCGACACGCTCTCCCATCCGCAGATGCGGAACAGAGAAGGAGAGGCGAACTTGCTGTGGTCCACCAGCAGGACCGTCTCGCGCGCATTCCGCACGACGTGCTGATAGAGATAGGCCGTCTCGATATCGTTTGACCAGAGCCCGAACTCCGTGTCCAGCCCGTCGGCCGAGATGAACGCCACATACCCCCGGAGCTGATCGATGCTCTGAGCGGCGAGCGGACCCACGCAATCCTCGCGCTCGTGACGGTAGTGGCCGCCGACAAGGATGACGCTGCAGGAATCGGCGCCGGAGAGCTCCACCGCCCAGCGCCAGGAGTTCACGATGACGGAGAGCCCTCTGCGTCGCTTCAGGAGGTGGCGCATCTCGAAGCAGGTGGTGCCGCCGTCCACGTATAGCATCTCGCGGTCGCGCACCAGTTCTCCCGCCAGCATCCCGATCACGCGCTTCGCCTCCATGTTCCTGAGGGCGCGCGACGCGAGGGACACATCCGCCGCCCGCGGGAGAGTGGCTCCTCCGTATACCAGCTCCAGATGCCCCGCCTCGGACAGCGCGCGCAGGTCGCGGCGCACGGTGGCTTCGGAGACTCCCAGCTCCGACGCCAGGCTGCGGACGTCAACATGGCCGCGTGCCAGCGCCCGGTGCAGGATCTCGTCGCGGCGTGTTGTGGTGGAGACGCTCATTCCGATGTCAGGAGTTCATGCGCTTTTCGCGCAACAATTGTGCAACAGTTACGCAGGAACTGAGCATGAACTGCTTTATTGTAGACAATCCCCGCGCAAGACGCAACCCTTACTGCCTTATCCGCGGGAACTCAGGAGCGTCAGACGCCATCGAACCGTCCACAGAACGACGGGACGCGCTGGCGAGTTGTCAGAATGTAACGCAGGAACCTAGCTGCCGGGGGGAACAGCCACCATCAGATAGCTGTAGTCCCCGACATCGTCCGTCAGGACGACAGTCCAGCCGGCATCCTCGAGCGCGATGTAGGTGCGCGCGGGAGAAACCCGGTGCTCGAGAGGAGGGCCCGGAGGCCTTTCCACATCGGTCCGCCAGTCCAGTATCGCAAGGCGCCCGCCGCCCCTCAGGATCCGCGCCGCCTCCCGGAGAACCGCCGCGTGGTCCTCCACCTCGTGCCACACATTGGCGAGAAACACCCGGTCCGCGCACGCGTCCGGCAGGCCGGTGTCCTCTGCCGCGCCGAGCGACGGGCGGATGCGCCCGGCCTCCGGCCGGCCCGCCAGATTGGCCTCCAGCCGCTCCAGCATCTCAGGCTGAACATCCACGGCGAACACCAGACCAGTGCTCCCCACCCGCTCCGCGAGCGGGAGGGCGAAATACCCGGTCCCCGCCCCGACGTCCGCCACGGTCATTCCCTCCTGAATCTCCAGAAGGTCCAGCACGGCCTCCGGAGGCAGCCAGCGGCGCCGGTCCGGATCATCCAGACGGCCCGCGTTTGCGGGATCAAAGAGCTTTTCTGACATCTGCGGCCTTTCCGCCCGGGTTCTGGCTGACGGGCAAAGGGATTATAGCCTGCAGCGCGAATCCAGTCCCTGTGGACAACGGCCGGCAAAAAGCAACCTCCAATGCGACGCGAAGGCTCCGGTAGTGGTGGCCCAAGCGGTGTGGACAACGGGCCGGCAAGGAGCAACCTGCAATGCGACTGTGCGCCCTGCTCATCCCTGCGGCGATGGCCGCCGTGACGCCTGCCCGGTCAATGGCTGACCAACAGATGCCGGCTCCGGTGGAGATCCGCGTCCGCGCCGCCGCCGGCGACGGCAGGGACGACTCGCTGGCTGTCCGGCAGGCTCTCGGGGAATGCCGCAAGCACGCCCGGCCCGTCCTGGTGTTCGAACCGGGCCGCTACGACTTCCACGCGGGAGCCATTCCGGAGCAGGGGGGCACGGCAATCGTCGTCAGCGGCATCCACGACCTGACCATCGACGGACGGGGCGCGGAGCTGGTGTTCCACGGGATCACGGGGGGTCTGCTCTTCCAGGATTGCCGCAACGTCAGCGTGCGGAACCTGACCATCGACTGGCAGCGCCCTCCCTTCTCCACGGGGGTCATTGTCGCAGCTGCCGGGAGAAGCTTCGACGTCCGCGTCTTCGAGGAGTTCCCGGTTCAGGGCGGCGAGCCGGTGCAGGCGTTCATGGACTATGACCCCGCGACCGGGCTTCCGGTCCGCGGCGGGATGGACGTCTACTACGGCGTGTCTTGCACCGAGCTTCTGGAGCCTCAGCTGCTGCGCGTCCACACGGTCAACCCCGTCCGGCTTTCTCCCGGCTCTGTGGCGGTGCTGCGCCATCAGGTGTATTCGCACAATGCGCTGGTATTCAGCCGCTGCGAGAACGTGATGGCACGGGATATCACGATCTACACCTGCCCCGGGATGGGGCTGGTGGGAAACCGCTGCAGGGACATCACGCTCGAGCGGTTCCGGGTGAAGATCAGGCCCGGAACGCGGCGGTATCTGTCCACCACCGCCGACGCGACGCATTTCTCCGGTTGCAGGGGCACCATCACCCTTCGCGATTGCGAGTTCGAGGGGATGGGAGACGATGCCGTGAACATCAAGACCGGACTGTACCTCATCGTCAGGGAGCTGCTGGGAACGGACACGGTCCTGGCTCAGCACAACCTGAAGATCCCGGACGCTCCCGATCCCGGTGATGTCCTCGAGGTGTGCCATACCGACGATCTGCTGCCTTTCGCCACCGTCACCGTCAAGAGCGCCCGGACCCTTGAGGACAATGTGCACCGGCTGGCCTTTGACCGCCCTCTGCCGGAGGGGGTGCGCCCGGGGGATGTGCTGGGCAACGCTTCGCGCGCGCCGCGCGTGCGCATCTACAACTGCCGGGTATCCCGCAACCGCGCCCGCGGCTTCCTGTTGCAGACGCGGGATGTCATTGTTGAGGGCTGCCACTTCCGGGACATCACGTCCGGCGGGATCTGGGTGATGACGGAAGTGGTTCACTTTTTCGAGTCGATCGGGACGAGCAACGTCGCGGTGCGGTTCAACACCTTCGAAAACTGCAACTACGGCGGCCCGCCTGGCGACGCAGTGCTCTGCGTGTTTGCCTATCTGGCCGGGTTCCGCTATCCGCCGAAGCCTGGAGTGCACCGCGGCATCACGCTTCAGGGGAACCGTATCCGGGGCTCCGACAGCTGCGGCATCCTGGTCGCGGGGACAGACGGGATCAGGATGCTGGGCAACACGGTGGAGGATGCTTGCCGCCGGCCGCACCGGCCCGAAGGGTCCGCGGCGATCTACGTCACCTCCACCCGCAACGCGATCATCCGGGGCAACACCGTGATACCGCAGCGGCAGGGAGAAGGGTTTGCCGACGCGCTGCGCCTCGGCCCGGGGAACGACGAGGGGACAATCGACATCCGCGGCAACCGCGGCTTCTGAAGAGCACCCCGCAACCTTCTCCCTCCTTGCGGACCGCACTCCGGGCACGAAACCGGGGCGCTACTTACTCCCTCTGCCTCTCCTCCCGTTCGTGCTTTTCACCCTCACCCTGTTCCTCTTTCGTGCCGGACCGGCCGCCCGCAGAAGCGGACGCCCATGTCTCCAGAATCTGCAGGTCCGCAGCAGACAGCCGTGCGGATGGATGCCCGAAGAGGTACAAGCGAAGAGGCATCCGACCCGCCTTCACCTCTTCCAGACACTCCCTGGCCACCTCCGCTTCCTCGCGCGCATTCCAGCGTGAGAAGTTGAGGTGCTCTCTCCCCTGGCGCACGTGTTGGGCCACGGTCCAGGAAACAGGAGCGACCCTGCTGTACCAGGGCCACCGCGTCTCGTGGGAATGGCAATCATAGCAGCTCCGTCTCAGGATCCGCTCAACCTCCGGCGGGCCGTTGAACGCGGCCTCCACAGCAGGATTCGTCCGCTCAACAGGGACAAACTGGATCCCAGCAACGACCACCGCAACCGCAATGAGCATCCATCGAAGCTTAGGCCTGAGAGCCATTGTCGGATACCTCCTTTGCGCGAAAAGTGATTTCGGCAACCAGCCCGCCATTTTCCTGCTCTGGCGCGCCGCCTGCCTCCCTGGCAGCAGAAAAGAAGGGAGGGGGGACGCTGACAACGTCCTCCCCTCCCCGGCTGGCACTGGCTATCGGGGTCTCTGGCAAGCCGTGAGTTAAGGGGTCCGACGCTTTATCCGGGCAAGGCCAGCACCCGGAAGCGCGCCGGAGCCCCGTCTGCGGGAGCGGTGAAGTAATACTCGGGGCAGGAACGAAGGTCCACCCGCCCTCCGGACTGGAGATCAAGCAGTGTCAGCGTCATGCCGGACGGGACCGTCTCCAGGCCGTAGAACCGCAGGCTGTGCTGCTCGCCCGGAGCGCTGGTCGCCACCTCAAACTCCCAGGTATGCCCCTGCGGCGACGGGAGCCGGACATCGCTGGCGTGCTGCACCCCGCCAGCGGCCGGGAAGTAGACGTCCACGAACCGGTTGCCGCGCGGCGGATTCGCAATGCCGTCCAGCGACGTGTCGTCGGAGACTCCCAGGAAGTTGTCCGGGTCCGTCATGCCGCCTCCCGTCGCGGCGATGCCGATGAACCACTCACCGCTCCGCTCGGGGACTGGAGTGATGTCCGGCAGACCGGGCTCCGCGGGCTCGCGGGGCTGGCGGGGCTGGCGGCGGCGGTCCCGTCCGCGGGTGCGGGCCTGCTCCAGACGATCACCGGCTGCGGCGAGCGCGGTCTGCGTCGGCGCCGGCGGAGGCGACGAGACACCCGCCGGGTGCAGTTCCACTTCGGCCGCTTTGCCGGCGAAGACCCAGTAGCCCTTCCACGGCTCGATGACCTTGCGCGCTCCCGGCAGGGTCGGGTGGATGAGCTCGTACCCCCACGCGTCGGGAAGCTTGATGAACGTCCAGCAGTATTCCAGCAGCACCTCCGCGGCGCGGGCCTGAGCCAGGGTCAGGGACTGGCCGTTGTAGATGACCCGCGTATCGCGCCAGTCGATATCCGTGATGAACGGGCTGCCGATCTGGTTCCAGCCGGGGTGCACGGCCACCCGGAACGGCTGGGTCTGGTCCACAAGACGCCCGGAGGGGGCGATGGTCCGCCGCTCGGGCACACCGATCCAGTAGGCCTCGCCCGGAGCGACCCGGGTCAGAAGAGGATCGTTCGTCTCGCCGGTGAACGGGTTGAACAGGGCGTAGCGGTACTCGCGGGGCAGCCAGCGCGCGAGCGCGGAGGCATTCTGCCCGCCAAACAGCGACGCCACCGAAGGATCCACGGGCTGCAGCGGGATGCTGATCATATCCAGCCCTTCCACCTCACGGGAGGGCCCGCGGCAGGACAGGACAAGAGATGCCCTCGCCTCCGGCACACCGGGGGCGGCCGGGCGAACCGCGGTGACCGTCCAGGGCCCGGAGACGTCCGGAGTGACGTCCAGCGCGGCGATACCGTTGGCTCCAGTCCGAACCTCGCGCCGCTGCGCCGAGCCGTCCGGCCCGGTCACGGTGATCTGCAGGGTCTCCTCCTCCGCCGGTTCGACCTGCGCCGTGATCCGGAGCAGGCTGCCGATCTCCGGCGCCGAAGGCTCGGCGGAGAGCGAGATCGCCGTGTTGACCACGGTGGCGTTCACGATGTAGGTCGCGGCGGCAAGCGTGGTGCTCGTGTCCAGCGGCCGCGCGGCCAGCTCCACGCTCCAGGCGGTTCCGGAGCGGACATCGGGCGGGACGGTCACCTGCACCACCACCTTGAGCACCGAGTCAGGCGGGAGCGGAGGTGTCTGCGTCAGAGTCTGATTTTCGCTCTGCTGCCGGGTGCCGTCGCCGTTCTCGTCCAGATAGACCGCTCCGTTCCAGCCGGGCGGGGGGTTCAGCAGGATGCGGAAGCGGTCTTCCGCGTTTCCAAGGTTGCGGATCTCGGCGGGTATGCTGACCACCCGCGAGGGCCTCCCCGTTACCGAGGCCGAAGCAGGACTGAACGAAGCGGCCACTTTCCGGCCAACGACGAGCCGAAGCGTGTTGCTCACCGTCTCACCCAGGAGTGTTCCTTCCTGATTGGTGTATCGAGCGGTGGCCACGCACTCGATCACGGTGCCCGCGGGCGTGCCCGCCCCGAGCGCCGCGGTCCGCAGCAGCGGGATCAACAGCATTATCAGAAGAGCAGCAGTCAGCAGCTCGTGCCAGCGCCTGTGCATTGTCCTAACCCCCTCGGGGAAGTGCTTGACAGCCTGCGACCGTCGGCAGGGCGGCCCTTGACGGCCGCCGGTCCGCAGGCGGATCCGCGCGCGGCGCGTCCGGGCCAGCCAGAGAGGACGCGGCAAAGAACGCGGGAGCGTCAGGGAGGAACGAGAAGGGCGGGGCGGGGATCTGCTGACGGCCGCGTGCGGCCGACGGCGGCTCCTCCGGTCCCGGAGGCTCCGGGATGCCCTGGAGGAGACGTCCGCACAGGTGTTTCGGCAGCCCGGCGATCATTCGGACCGCCAGTCAGGCGGCCCGGGCAGACCCGTAGCTTTGCGCCGCTGCCTTTCGACAGCTTTGCCTTTCTCGCTCACTGTGGATTGTCAATGACAGTGTTCCAGCACCCGTCAGTGTTGCGGGCCGGCACGAATACCGGTTTTGGCCGCGAAACGGGGAAAGCCCGCGCCTTGAGAGGCGCGGGCTTTCGAGCGAGGTTCTATCCTGAATGGACGCCGGGGCGGCTTACAGCACCACGATATCCTCCGGCCGGCGCGGCTGCAGGACGGGCCGGAGCCTGCCCTGCCCGTCGGGAGCCTGACCGCAGATTCCGGTCACGATCACGTGGCTCCCCGGCTCCGGCAGGCTGAACGGGGAGGCAAGACGCTCCAGGGAGATGGGGACTCCGGGCGGCTGTCCTTCCAGAGGGAAGGACCCGTCATCCAGATAGAGCGCTCCTGCGTGCTCTCGCAGGGTGCCGGCGACGCGCACGAGCAACCCGGCGCTGCTCACCCCCACCCCTCCATCGGTCCCGGGCGTATAGCGGCCCATGGAGGCCCCGCCAAGGCTTCTCACCGTCATCCCGAGCGGACGGGGCGGCTGCCCCGGCTGAGCCTCCACCGTGTCTGCCACGATCACGCGCTCACCGCCAACGGTCGCCAGTTTCCCGCGGACGCGGACAGTATCGCCCTCCGCCACTGCTGCCGAAGACTGAACGAAAATACCCGCAGAGCGGCCCGGCGTCTGAGCGTAGAAGCCGCCGGCGAACGCGGCGCCGGTCGAGACGGTCAGGCCCTGGACCTCAACGCCCGCGTAGCCGTTGGCGGGGCTGCCCGGCGGGGTGTCCGGGAGGTTGCGCAGGAGGGGAAGGTCCACACGCGCATAGTCGGAGCCCGCGACCAGGATGGTGTAAAACTCCGGCGAAGGGGACAGAGGAGCACCCTCGCGCGATACGGCGTTTCTGAGGAAGGTGCGCAGGATGTAGGTCCCGGCGCTGCGCGCGGCCGCCTGAAAATGCACGTGGGGAGCGGCTGAGGTGAGATTGACGAAGCCGGGCCGCCCGTCGCCGAAGGCGCTGCCCACCGTCAGTCCCGGTGTGTGAGCCACCTGCTGCCAGGTCACGCTCTGCAGGAAATACGGGCCTCCGGGCGTCTCGCGGGCGAAGTCCACCCCGATGTCCCGGACCCAGAGGTTGAGCGGCGGTCCGGTCGGCAGCATGATGCGGGGACACTCGTATGCGGCAGGATGCAGAACCGCCGCGCGTCCGTCTTCACTGCCGAATAGCAGGTCGTTCTCATGTGCACTCATCGGCGCGGCCGCGAGGACGAGCGCGGCAGCAACCAGGACCGGGATTCCTGTGCGTCTCACCATCTCCTGACTCTTTTCTGACGAACTACCGCCCGGATGCGCAGGCGGCAGAATTCTTGTGCCGTACACGGCACAAACGGGTATCAGATCATTATACGACGGAAGACGCTTCCCGGGACCTGTGCAAAATGCCGGCACATCGCGTTGTGCGGGCAGGGCCACGGCGTCTGGCGCGGATTCCGGCCGGTGTGCTACACTTGCAGATGACGGTTCTTTGACCGGTCTGTATTCGTGAGATGGCCGCGGAGCCGCCCTCACGAAGGAAACCGGTCCGGCCGCGTCCAACAGAAATGTCACCGGCGGCGGACAGCGCGCCCCGGCGCGACGGGCGCAACCCCCTGGACCGTCTGACCTCACCGCCTCCCCCCGGGCGGCTGAGGGACATCGGGGTGGGAACAAACGAGAAGCCGGGCGGGACCCCGCAGCCGCGGACGTCCTTCAGGTCCGCAGCTCCCAGCCCGGCCGGGAGAGAAAGGAACGAGAAGCAGTGGAGCCACTACGAGTTGTGATCGCTGAAGAGGACGTCAGCGTGTCGCAGAACCTTGCCTCGGCGCTCACATCCGAAGGACACCAGGTGATCGGAATGGCAGCGGACGGCGAGGCAGCCGTCCTGCAGGTCTTCGAGAAGCATCCGGACGTCGTGCTGGTGGACATCCAGCTTCCGGGCCCGGACGGTATCGAGGCCATCCGGCGCATCACGGCAGAACGTCACGTGCCGGTGATCGCGCTGACGGACAGCTGCGCGCCGGAAGCGCTGGAGCAGGCGGCCGACGCCGGGGCGATGGCTTACGTCCACAAGCCGGGAACGCGGGAGGACCTGTGCGCCGCGCTGGCCATTTCGCTCCGGCGTTTCCGGGATGTCGCCTCGCTCAGCGCGGAGGTGCAGAGCCTGAAGGACACACTGGAGACCCGCAAGTTCGCGGAGCAGGCGAAAGGGATCATCATGCAGCGCCTCCAGATGACCGAGGCCGAGGCCTACGCGCACCTGCGCGAGAAGTGCCGAAACCAGCAGAAGACCATGCGGCAGGCCGCCATCGAGATCATCGAGGCGGAGCATCAGTTCCTCGAGGTGCTTTCCAAGGATCCTCCCAGCAAGCTGCGCGCCCGCCAGACGGAAGACCACGCCTGACCGGAAAGCGGGAGGAAACGCCGGCGGCCGCGTAGAAAAGGGCCGTGAGGTGGTGGAGGATGAGAAGTGCGCCTGCGCGGTCCGTCCGGGCGGGCGTTTTTCTGCCCCGGCCGGAAGGGAGGCAGGCGATGCGTTTCGGGATCTGCAACGAAATGTTCGAGGGCTGGAAGCTCGAGGACGTGTTCCGGAAGGCTTCCGAGCTTGGATATTCGGGCGTCGAGATCGCCCCGTTCACTTTGGGCGGGCGTCCCACTGAGATTCCCGCGGCGGAGCGCCAGGCCATCCGGGCGAGCGCGGCCCGCGCCGGAGTGGAGATCATCGGGCTTCACTGGCTGCTGGCGAAGACCGAAGGGCTGCACCTGACTTCCCCGGATCCTGACACGCGCGCCAGGACGGTGAAATACCTGCAGCACCTCGTCCGGCTGAGCGCGGACCTTGGCGGCTCCGTGCTGGTGCTGGGATCCCCGCAGCAGAGATCGGTCTCTCCGCCGGTCACGCACGAAGAGGCCCGCGAGTATGCGCGCGAGGCGCTCTCGCAGGTGGGAAAGGCGGCGGAAGAGCTGGGACAGACGGTCTGCCTGGAACCACTGGGGCCGGAGGAGACGAACTTCGTCAACACCGCCGACGAGGCGTGGGAGCTGGCCTCCAGCACCGGGTCGCCCGCCGTGAAGATCATTCTGGACGTCAAGGCGATGAGCACCGAAGCCCGTCCCGTTCCCGATATCATCGCCGCCCACGCATCGCACGCAGGTCACGTGCACGCCAACGACCCCAACCGGAGGGGGCCGGGGTTCGGAGATGTGGATTTCCGCCCCATCTTCAAAGCGCTCAGGGATGCCGGATATGACCGTTACGTCTCGGTGGAAGTCTTCGATTTCCGTCCGGACCCCGTCACCATTGCCCGGCAATCCATTGACTATATGCGCCGCTCTATGCCGGAGTGAGCGCCCTGCTTCCGGGCGCTTCCGGCAGCAAGCTTCAGGAGGAGAGCTGACAGATGCCGCAGAGCCGCTTTGCCATCACTTCGCCGACCCGGGAGCTGGTGAACACGCCGCTCACCCTGACCATCCGGGGCCTTCAGAAACCTGAAGAGGGCGACTGGGCGCTGGAGAACGAGGAGACCGGGGAACTGCTGCCGCTGCAGTCGGAGACCGGCTGGTTCGGCAGCCGCGCCATCCTGCGCTTCATCCTTCCCCGCATCGCGAAGGGGCAGACCCTGACCTTCCGCCTGACGCGGGCGCCATCGTTCCCCTGCAGGGTCAGCGCCGAGCCGCTGGAAGGCCAGCGCCTGAGGCTTTCGCTGGACGGCCAGGAGGTGACCTGCTACCATTACTCGGAGACCTTCGCCCGCCCCTTCCTGTGGCCCCTGTCGGGGCCCGGCGGGATCCGGCTCACGCGTGACTGGCCGATGGAGGAGCGCGAAGGCGAGCAACAGGACCACATCCACCACCGCTCGCTCTGGTCCGCCCACGGCGACCTGAACGGCACGGACAACTGGACGGAGACTGAAGGGCACGGCAGATCCCGGCACTACGCCTTCGAGGAGCAGACGAGCGGTCCGGTCTTCGGCCGCCTCTCCGCGAAGCACGAGTGGCTGACCGCCGGGGGCGAGGCGTTCATGCGGTCATACATCGACGTGACCCTTTACGCAATCGACGGCGATGCTCGCGTTCTGGACTACACCATCTGCTTCCGGCCTCTCTCCGGGCCGGTCCGGTTCGGGGACACCAAGGAGGGCGGCCTGATCGCCGTGCGGGTCGCGTCCTCCATGTGCGGCGATAACGGAGGATTGATCGAGAACGCCTACGGCGGGCTGACCGAGCGCGAGTGCTGGGGGCGTCCGGCGCCCTGGGTGGATTATTCGGGCGAGGCCGGAGGCGAGATCTGCGGCATCGCCCTGATGGAGCATCCGGACAACCCGCACTATCCCACGCGCTGGCACGTGCGGGATTACGGCCTTTTCGCGGCCAATCCGTTCGCCCTCCACGATTATCTGGGATCCGACCAGGTGGACGGAAGCGCGGTTCTGGAGCCGGGTCAGGTGTGGAAGTACGCCTACCGGGTGGTGCTGCACCGCGGCCGGGCGGCCGACGCGGCCATCCGCGACCGGTTCCTGGCGTTTGCGGAAGGGCTGGAGATCGAGCCTCTGGACTGAGGGGCGGGCGGGCTCTCAGCCAGCCGTCAACGCGTCCGGATTGAGCCCCTGAAGGTCGCCGGGCACGAAGAGGCCGTCCCTGCGGATCAGCTCGCCGTCGAAGTAGAGCTCCCCTCCCCCGTATTCCGGCCGCTGTATCAGCACGAGGTCCCAGTGGACCCGCGAACGGTTGCCGTTGTCCGCCTTTTCGTAGGCCTGCCCGGGGGTGAAGTGGATGGAGCCGGCGATCTTCTCGTCGAAGAGGATATCCCGGATGGGCCGCAGGATGTAAGGATTGTAGGCTATGGAGAACTCGCCCACGTAGCGGGCGCCGTCGTCCGTGTCCAGAATCCGGTTCAGCTCCTCCGTGTCCGAGGCGGAGGCCGAGACGCAGCGGCCGTCGCGGAACTCGAGCCGGACATCGTCGAAGGTCTTCCCCTGATAGATGGTGGGCGCGTTGTAGTGGATCACGCCGTTCACGCTTTCGCGCACAGGGGCCGTGAACGTCTCCCCGTCCGGGATGTTGTGCTCGCCCACGCACGGAACCACCGGGACATCCTTTATGGAAAACGTGAGGTCCGTGTCGCGGGGACCGAGGATCCGCACGATGTCGCAGGCGTTCATCCGCTCCTCCAGGGGCTTCTGCGCCTCCGCCATCCGGGAGTAATCCAGCGTGCAGACCCGGAAGAAGAAGTCCTCGAACGCCTCCGTCGACATTCCCGCAAGCTGTGCCATGGACGGCGCGGGCCAGCGGAGCACCACCCATTTCGTGTGGTTGACGCGCTGCTCGAAATGCACCGGGTGTACCACGTGCTCCAGATAGAGCTTCATCCGCTCCTGAGGGACGTCGGCCGTCTCGCTCGCGTTCTCCCCGCCGCGCAGGCCGATATAGACGTTCATCAGCTTCATGCGGTAGAGCTCCCAGTCCCCCTGCACCTTCATCTGCTCTTCCGTGGCGTTCAGGAGCAGGGTGCGCTGCACGCGCGGGTCGCGCGCCTCGACAAACGGGAGCGCGCCGCGCTCCACCACCGCCTCCACCAGGGTGGATATCATCGGGGCGGGCACGCCGGAGTATTCGATGAGCACCCGCTCTCCGGGCGCAGTGCGAGTCGAGTAATCCAGCAGAAGATCGGCCAGTTTCCTGAAACGCGGGTCCCGCACCGGCAAAGATCCATCCTTTCCAGCATCGCGTCGAAGGCGGGTGGATTGTGGCGCGCTCCGGCGACCGGTGTCAACCCGGATCGGAGACAGGCGCCCGCCTTTAGATCTGGTAGTCCTCCAGATGCAGGCCGCACTCGGTCTTGCCCGTGCCGGCCCATCTGCCGGCGCGCGGGTCCTCGTCTCCCTCCACGGGCCGCGTGCAGGTCAGCGGGCTGCACCCTATGGAGCGGTAGCCCAGGCCCGCCAGCGGGTGGCGGGGCAGGCCGTTGCGCCGGAGATAGTCCTCGATGTCGGCATCGGTCCAGTTCAGGAGAGGCGAGACGGCGTAGCAGGAGTAACGCGTGCTCCACTCGACGAACTGGCGGTTCCTTCGCGACTCGGACTGCGAGCGCCGGATCCCCCGGAGCCACGCCGACGGAGCCAGTTCGCGCATGGCTCGCTCCATAGGCTCGTTCTTGTTAGCGGCACAGCAGCGCTCAACGTCGCGGCGCCGCCGGAAGTCGTCCTCTCCGGCCGACTCCAGATACACGAACGGGTCGTAGCGCGTTCGGTAATGCCAGATGTTCAGGTCCAGAAGCCTGCGCAGCTCCTCCACATAGGCGTGCGTCTCGGGAAAGAGAAACCCCGTGTCGATGAAAATCACCCGGATCCGGGGCATGTGGCGCGTGGCGAGATGCAGCAGGGCCGCGGAGTCAGCTCCGAAGGAGCTTGTCATGACGAGACCGTCGCCGAACGTCCGCACCGCCCAGCGGACGACGTCTTCGGCGCTGGCGGTCTCGAAGGACTGGGATATAACGGAAGCGTCCTGAGCGAGACGGACGGCCATGGGGTCCTCCGGATAGTTGACTGAGTCAATCGACTTAGTATATTATATCCTGAAATCCATTGTCAACACGCTCCGGGGCGCGGCACCTGTAGCGGACCCGGAGCCTGTCACGAAAGGAAACGATGCACAAAGGGTTCATCCTCTGGTTCACAGGGCTCTCAGGGGCGGGCAAGTCCACCATCAGCGAACGGTTGCTCGCCGAGTTTCGCAGCCGGGGTTACAGGGCTGAGCTCCTGGATGGAGACGTGGTGCGCACCCACCTCTCCAAAGGGCTGGGGTTCTCCAAGGAAGACCGCGACACCAACATCCGCCGGATCGGGTTCGTGGCGGACCTGCTGGCGCGCAACGGTGTGATCGCCATCACCGCTGCCATCTCCCCCTACCGCGAGATCCGCGACGAGATCCGGCGCAGCACGCAGGAGTTCGTGGAGGTCTACTGCGAATGCCCGATCGAGGTCCTGGCTGAGCGGGACGTCAAGGGACTGTACAAAAAAGCCCTGGCCGGAGAGATCCAGAACTTCACGGGGATCTCCGATCCCTATGAGCCGCCGGAGAATCCCGAAGTGGTCGTCCGCACGGACCGGGAGACCGTGGAGGAGAGCACGCAGAAGATCCTGGACTACCTGGCCTCGCGGGGACTGATCGACGGCGCAACCCCTGCCTGACGGAGGCACCCCTCCCGCCGTCACCTTCCACGCCAGCGATCCCAGGGAAGGAATCCGGGACCGTTACGCGCAATACCTGCGCAGAAGGGATGCGTCCCGGCGGATGCTCCGGCCGGCGGCCGGCATTGCCGGGGTGAGACTGGCGCGCCGCGCGTCCTGCGGACCGCGGCGCGTGACGAAGCGGAGGTAGAGCGTTGAACACACCCTCGACTGAGGCGGCAGGATCTGCCGCAGCCGCGAGCGAGCGCGGGCAGATCTTCTTCGCGAGCTGCGTGGCGCTGGTGGCCACCAGTATGATCTTCTCCGTCAGGGCCGACATCCTGGGCGCGTGGGAGCATTACTTCCGCAGCAGCTCGGAGGCCATCGGTTTCGCCATCCTTCCCGCTTTCTGGGGATTCACCATCGCGATCTTCATCGGCGGGCAGCTGTGCGACCTGATCGGTATGCGGGCCCTGCTGGGGCTGGCGTTCCTCGCCCACGTGGCGGGGACCATCCTGACGATCTTCGCGCCCACGGTGGGGATCCTGGGACTGGCGACGCTGATCATCGGACTGGGCAACGGGTTCGTCGAAGCGGGCATCAATCCGCTCGTCGCGACCATCTACCCGGACCAGAAGACGGTGAAGCTGAACATCCTGCACGCCTGGTGGCCGGGCGGGCAGATCATCGGCGGCCTGGCCGCGTTCTTCCTGACACTGCTGTTCGTCCAGATGATGGGGCTGAACGACCCCTCCGAGGTGGTGAAATACGGCCACATCTGGAAGGTCAAGCAGGCCATCGTCTTGATCCCGATGCTCATCTACGGCTTCCTGTTCCTGAAGCTGCGCCTGCCGCCCACCGAGCGCGTGCAGAGCGGGGTGTCCACCGCCGAGATGTACCGGGAGATGTTCCGCCCGCTGTTCCTGGTGTTCCTGTTCGGGATGCTGCTTTCGGCCGCAACCGAGCTGGGCACCGTGCAGTGGATCAGCGAGATCATGAACGAGATCGCGCTGAAGAACGGCATCCTGGTGCTGGTCTGGATCAACATCATCATGCTGGTGGGCCGGCTGTTCGCCGGCCCGATGGTGCATCGCTTCAACCCCGTCGGACTGTTGATCGGCTCGGCGTTTCTGTCGGCCGTCGGGCTGCTGGCAATGGCCCGGGTGACCGGCCCTGCGAGCGCGTTCGGCGCATCGTTCATCTTCGCGCTGGGCATCTGCTACTTCTGGCCGACGATGCTCGGAATCACGTCCGAGAGGTTCCCGAAAGGCGGAGCGGTGCTTCTCGGCCTCATGGGCGCGGCCGGGATGGCATCGGCCGGAGTGGCGCAGCCATGGCTGGGAGCGCTCAAGGACAATCTGGGAGCCAGCGGCGCGCTGATGCGCGTTGCAATCCTCCCGATCGTCCTGTTCGTGATCTATGTCATCGTTTACCTGAGCGACCGTGCCCGGGGCGGTTACCGCGTGGAGCGTCTGTCCGCCGGGCAGTAGCGTACAACCACTGCAAGAGAAACGAAGGCCCGGAGCCGCGCGGCTCCGGGCCGTTCCTTCAGAACCCGGTGCCTGACCGGGCTCAGTCCATCTGCTGCCCCCCGGTGACGTTGATGGCCTGGCCGGTCATGTAGGACGCCTGTTCACTGGCCAGGAACACCAGCACGTTGGTGACGTCATCGTAAGTACAGCCTCGCCCGAGAGGCACCTGGCCCTCGTACTTGGCTCGCACCTCCTCTCTGGTCAGGCCCTGGAGGCGCGCATACTGATCGTACAGACTGTCCTGCCACAGCGGCGAGTCCAGCAGGTTCCCCGGGCAGATGGCGTTCACCCGGATGCCGTACGGGGCAAGCTCCAGCGCCAGGCTCTGTGTGAGCCCAACCCCGCCGAACTTGCTGGCGGCGTACGCGCTGTTCCGGAACGAGCCTTTCTTGCCGGACTTCGAGTTGATCTGGATGATGACCCCGGACCTTCGCGGGATCATGACGCGAGCGGCGTGCTTCGCGGTGATCATATAACCCACCAGGTTCACATCGATCACCTTTCGCCAGGTGGCCACGTCAAAGTCCTCGATGGCCCCTGCGATGAGAATGCCGGCGTTCGCCACGGCGATGTCCACAGCCCCGAAACGCTCGACGGCCTGCCGGAAGGCCCCGGCGACCTGCTCCTCGTCGGTGACATCCACCCGGATGCCCAGCGTCTCGACCCCGTGCCGCGCACAGACATCGTCCGCCACGCCTCGGACCCGCTCCTCGTTCAGGTCCAGAAGAACGACGCTGGCACCGTCCCGTGCCAGGCGGTGGGAGATCGCCTCCCCCAGTCCCTGAGCGGCGCCGGTGACCAGCGCAACCTTTCCCTCGAAGAGCCTGCCGCCCCCTCCCCCGCCCGCGGCGTTCTGTTCGAACTGCCTGCAGAGCATGATGCGGAAGAGCTCATCCTCAGCCTCGCGCGTCCAGAACATTCCGTCCCTGAGGCGGGCATACACAGTGGGGAACGCATCCTTCAGCTCCGTCAACTCCAGCAGCGGGATGTCCGGGAACTGCGGGAAGATGACCGTCTTGCCCGGGAAGCGCCCTTCCTTGACCGCCGCAAGGCCGTCCCTGACGGCGTTCATTCCGCCGATGGCTGCCGCGGAGTTCGCCGTCTGGAGCCTCCCCTCCTCGGACAGGCGAAGAGTGTCGGCGAGGTCCTGCAGGGAGGAGCCGCTGGAGCCGATATAGCGAACGCCGCGGGTGAAGCAGTCGCCGAGCGGGAGATGCGCCTTCACGCCGCGGGCGATCCCGGCGAAAATGTTCATCACGCCCCTGCCGGCAAGGTGGCGCGAAGCCTGCGCAACGAGCGCCGGGACCGGCACGAGCGTGACGATGTCATCAAAGCCCGCACCGCCGGTCATCTCTGAGATGATGGACTCCAGCTCCCCCTGACCGAGAGAGTTCGGATTCACGAAACGGATCTCGATGCCGCGCTCCCGCGCGGTCTTCTCCACCCGGAGGCGCAGCATCTCGTTGCGGCGGTCGTCTATGTCCGTGCACAGGATCTTCGCCGGGGGCTGCTCCAGCTCCACCGCGCGCTGGACGTGCATCTGGCCCATCGGGCCGGCCGCCCCGATGAACCACGCCGTGCCGCTTGCGGTCAGCTCCGCCCCGCGAAGCATCCGGTAGCCCTCGGCGACCTCCTTCGAGGACGTGCCCACGATCGCCAGACGGTCGTAGTGGATGCGCCCGACATCCACCTCAACATCCTCCGCCAGGCCGGTGGCGCCCACCACGTTCAGGACCCCGCAGTAGCCGAGCGCCTCCGAGAGATGGCGAAGCTCATCCGCTCCGGGCTGTCCCAGAACGATGATGTCATCGAAACCCTGCGCCCCGTGCGCCTGCGCTGCCGCTCGGGCGCCGTCCGCGGTGAAGGAGTCATCCATCACCACCCGGCCCCCCGCCTCCTCAGCCGTCCGGCGCAGGACTTCGAGGACCGAAGGGCCCACCCCGGCGGCCACGATCACCGCCGGACAGGTCCCGGCGGTGAGCACGCCGCTGAAACCGTAATCCTCCGCGCCTGACGATGCGGGGCGATAGACCAGGGCGACACCGCCCTTCTTGAACGTCTGGCGGTGCTCGATGCGGTATGCGGCCACGACGCACGCCCAGGGCTCTGCAAGAGCGGCCTGCAGATAGCCGGTCTCTTCGCGCACCGGAAGCAGATAGCTGCCCTCGTCCCCCTCCAGCACCTCTTTGCCCACCGTGCCGTACTGCTGAAAGGCTCCCGGGAGCACGTATCCGTAGGCCATGCTGACGCCTTTGTAGAAAACGTCGGCCTGCACGATGTAGCGCTCGCCAACCCGGTAGCGGTCCTTCAGGTTCTCTCCGACCCCCACGACGGTGACGGAGACCTCGTGGCCAAGGATGACCGGCTCCTTCTGCATGTCCCTGCCGGACAGGCGGGGATGCTCCGGACCCAGGTTCACCACCTTGATATCGCTGAAGCAGATCCCCACAGCGTCCTGCCGGAGCAGCAGCTCGTCGGGCCCGTATTCCGGCAGCGGACGCACGACGGGCTTTCCTTCCCTGCCCAGATTCTCGAGGCCCGCGCCGTAGAGCTCCCAGACCAGATGCGACCCAGGGAGCGGAAGCCGGGCTTTACGGTATTGTTCAAGAAGATCTGACATAGACTGTGTGAACAGTTCCTTTCCGAGTCCCCGGGGGCGGCGAGCCTACCCGGCCAGCCCCCTGATCAGCTTCATGCGGTAGAGCTCGTCCGGCCGGCTGCTGATGCGGGCCACCTCCTGCTCCGAGAAAAAGCGCGGCCCTCCGAAGGCGAAGGTCCCCCGGAGCACCCGGGCCGTCTTGACCCACATTGCGGTGATTCCGAGAACCTCGACGGGCGTCTGTCCGATGGCGATGAGTCCGTGGTTCTGCATCAGCACGGCTTTCGGCGGCTCGCCCGCTGCCTCCAGAAACTCCCGGACCTTCCGATGGACCACCTTCGCCAGGGGAAGGCCCGGGTCGGTGTAGTCGACCAGCACCGGCGCTACGCCGCAGGACACGATCTCGTCCGGGAAGATCCGCCCGGCCAGCACGTCCTTCCAGTTGCGCGAGCACAGGATCATGTTGACCGCGGTGGGGTGCGTGTGGCCGACGAAGCCGATACCCGGCAGCGAAAGCAGCGACGCGTGAAGGACGGTCTCAACGCTCGGGCGAAGCTTCGAGGCCGGATCGGCGCAGGCCGCCTGCAGGGCATCCTTCACCTCCGCGTCGGTGGCGCTTTCACGGTCCAGCAGCTCGAGGACGGCATCGAAGCGCACCTCCACGAAGTGCTCCGGCTGGATCCCCCGGAGGGTGGTCCCGCTCGCTTTCACGGCGAAGGTCTGTTCGCTAAGGCGGGCCGAGGTGTTCCCCTCACCCAGGATGACGTAGTCGTTGGTCGGCTCCCCGAGCTCCCTGGACATCTCCACAAGTCTTGCCAGGGCATCGGCCTTGTTCATCGGTCACCTCTGATCCGGAAATCGCGCGCCCGCTGCCGGGCGCCCATCAGAAACCATCAGGATACGGCCCCAGCCAGTTCGCCCAGACCTTCCATCCCTCCGCCGTGCGGGCCAGGAACTCCACCCATTCCACCTGCCCCACCCGGCCGTCCGGCTTGCGCACCTCCGCCTCCACGCGAGCCAGAGCAGCGTTCTTGCCGAGCGGCTGGATATCCAGTGACACGATCTCTGTCGTGAAATCCTCGTGCCGGTGCTCTTCCACCAGATGCGCGAACTCACCCGCGTCCATCAGGTAAACGCCAGCCCGGCTTCCCAGGTCGATGCAGTCCACAACCGGGAGGATGGTGAGATCCAGCGCCCGCCGCGAATCCGCCGTGCGGAACGCCTCGGAATACTCGCGTGCCACGCGGCGCACTTCCTCGAGATCTTTCGGGTCCAGCTGTATCACCTGAACATCCTTTCTTTCAGCATCCTCCCGCACTCTCAGCCTCGCGGGCGAGCAGCACCTCCTCCGCCCGCCTCAGCTCCCCCGGAGTGTTGACGCCGGCCACCTCTTCCGCCGGACAGACGACCGCGGCCACTCCCGGACCGCGCCGGGCCGCCAGCTCCACCAGCTCCGTGAGGACGAACTCCCCCGGCCGCTCGAGGGAGGCAGCCTCCTCGAGCGCCGGCCAGAGAAACTCCGCCCTGAATGCGTAGAGCCCCCCGTTCACCTCGCGGACGGCCCGGACGGCGGAATCCGCGCAGCGCTCCTCGACGATCCGCGCGACCGGGCCTCCCGGCTTTGCCCTGACGATCCGCCCGTAGCCGGAAGGGTCGTCCAGCAACGCAGTGACGAGCGTGACGGCGGCCCCGCCCTCCCGATGGGCAAGCATCAGGCGCCGCACGGACTGCACGGTGAAGAGCGGGCTGTCTCCGCACGCGACGAGCACGTCCCCCGGGACATCGCGCAGAACGGAAGCCGCACACCGGACGGCATCCCCGCTCCCCCGCGGCTCCGGCTGCACGGCCAGCAGCACATCGGGCCCCATCAGGGTCCGAACGGGATCGAGCGTCTGCGGAGAGACCACCACACAGAGCGGGCTGACGCCTGCGGCCAGCAGCAGCGAGCAGACCCGTTCCACCACCGGGCGCCCGGCCACCGGGAGGAGCACCTTCGGAACATCCCCGCCCATCCTGCTGCCGCGCCCCGCGGCCAGGACCACCCCGGAGAAGCCGGCCGGGAAACCCTCACTGCTGCGATCGGTCACGAACCGCATTATGGCACGCCCTGCGCTCAGGGGCAAGCGCGGGCGGCCGGCGCGCGGATGAAGGCCGGAATACCGGTACTCCTTCCAGCCCGCGGCCCTCCGGGAGCGTGGCACAAGGTTAGTGACAAGAAAAGAGCGTTCCGACACACTCCGAACCGGCACGAGAGACCCCCGCCCCGGAACCGAGCCATCATCCTGATACCCTCCGGGCGGCTCTCTCCGGCCCCGGGCCAGAGAGCGGATGGTTTTTCGCGGTCAACGCCAGGCTTCCCGAAGCACGCGCGGGACATCACGACCACCTATCCTCGAAACCACCTCGACTCTGACCTCGAAACAGACTGCCAGGCTGCCGGCCCGGAGCCCCGGAGCGCCCGAGGCTCAGTCCGCCCTGACTTCGCCACCTTGAGGGCAGACGGCCGCGGCCGCCCCGCCGGGTCCGGCAGCCTGGACCCTCCTCCCGGAGGTGCAGGAACAATGCACATTTCTGAAGCACGCGAGTTCGTCGGAAAGAACTGCAGCGTCACGTGGATGGACCGCTACGGCCGAGAGCAGACCACCATCTTACGTGTGAATGACCTGACGTTCATCCCGCTTTACGGCGCCTACCTCGTCGGCGACGGCGAAGAGCTGAACCTGGATAAGGTTACCCGCATCCACCCTGTGGAGTAAGACGGGACTTTGAAACGGTCGCCAGGCCCCTCGAGGGAGTTTCGTCAGAGAGGCGGGCCGTGCGTCCCGGGACCAGCCCCGCGATGATCGTGGTTGGTAGAGTCCCTGACCGGGGCTGAAGCACGCGAGCGAAAAGGAGGTAGCCACAAAAAGGAGACAGAACGCCGGGGCGCCAGGCCGTCCTCAGAGGCGAATGCAGTTTCCATCCAACGGACAGCGCGGCTGGAGAGAGCGGACATCTGGTTTGGGCGACCGCTCTCTCTTCCTCCCCGATAAGGGCCCCGCTTCCTGGCGGAAGCGGGGCCCCGGGCTTTTCCTCGCTCCGGACTCAGCCGGACTCAGTACGAGAACCGCGTGAGGCGCACCTTCCCCCGGAACACCCAGTAGATGGCCACCGTGTAAGCCAGCACGAACGGCATCCCCATGAACGCGATGTTGCGCATGATGGCGAGTGTCTTCTGTGAGGAAGCCGCATTGTATACGGTCAGGCTGAACCGCTCCGGGTCTATGCTGGACGTCACCAGGTTCGGGAAGAGGGCAAAGCCGAACAGGAAGATCAGGGCCGCGATGGTGCAGGCCGAAGACAGGAACGCCTGACCGGGCATCCCCTTGTAGATGGAGCGAGGGATGTTCGCCACCGCAAGGACGTTCAGCACCACAAGCCCCCACACCCACGGATACTTCTCGAAGTTCCGGACGGCGCCGGGAATGGCCACCAGTGTGAAGATGGTGGTCAGGATGTAAAACACCAGGAAGACGCCAAAGGTCCCCCAGATCCAGTGCCGGACCTTCTCCTGCAGCTCGCCCTCCGTCTTCAGATACAGGTAGATGGAGCCGTGCATGCAGAACATGACCAGCGTCATGACTCCGACCAGCAGCGGATACGGCCGCAGCAGATCGAAGAACGTCCCCTGATACTCCCCTCCGGGACCGAGCGGAATGCCCTGCATCATGTTGCCCACGGCCACCCCGAAGAGAAGGGCGGCCGTAGCGCTGGCGGCAAAGAAAGCCCCGTCCCAGAACGAGCGCCAGACCCGGGACTCGCGCTTGCTGCGGAACTCGATGGCCACCGCCCTGAAGATCAGGGCGAACAGCAGCAGCATGAACGCGAGATAGAAGCCGGAGAACGCCGCGGCGTAGGCCGCCGGGAACGCCGCGAAGAGCGCCCCGCCGAACGTGACCAGCCACACCTCGTTGCCGTCCCAAACCGGGCCGATCGAGTTCAGGAAGATGCGCCGTTCGTAGTCGCCTTTCGCGAACAGGTGCAGCGACCCCACCCCCAGATCGAACCCGTCCAGGATGGCATAGCCGGTCAGCAACACCCCCAGCAGGATGAACCAGAACACGTTCAGGTCGATCATTTCCGGCTGTCCTCCTCTTCCTGCGCTGTGGCGGTCAGCGAACCTTCCTCCCCTTTCAGGATGGCCTCCCGGATTCCGGCCAGGCCCTCTCTGGCGGCGGCTCCCGTGGCGTCCGCTTCATCCGGGCCGTGCTGGATCTTGTCGTTCATCACGTAGATCCAGACCGCCGTGAGCAGCAGATAGATGAGGACGAAGATGCCGATCGACGCCGCCACGTGCTCTCCCGGTACCCCTCTGGAGTAGGCATCACTCGTGCGCAGCAGGCCGTATACGATCCAGGGCTGCCGCCCCACCTCCGCCGCCATCCAGCCCAGCTGATTGGAGATGTACGGCCCCACCACCGAGAACACGAACACCCAGAGCAGCCACCGCGTCTGGAACAGGGTACCCCGCCTGTGGAGCACCGCTGCCACCACGGTGAGCAGGATGAAGTACATCCCCAGTCCGACCATGACGTGATACGATACGAACGACAGCGCAACGGGAGGCCAGTCACGCTCGGGAAACTGGTCCAGCCCCGTGACCGGTTTCGAGCTGTCCATATGGACCAGCCAGCTCAGCAGTCCGGGGATGGCGATGGAATAGCGGACCGTCTTCTCCTTCTGGTCCGGGATCCCGATGATGTGCAGCGGCGCTCCGCCCTGACCGGTCTCGAAGTGCCCTTCGAAAGCGGCCAGCTTGGCGGGTTGATGCTCGGCCACCTTCAGGGCATGAAAATGCCCGGTGACCAGTTGCCCGATGGAGGAGATCAGCGCCAGATAAAGCGCCAGCGCGAACGACTTTCTCGCCATCTCCACGTGCCGCCCCCGGAGGATGTAATAGGCCGTGATGCTCATCACCAGGAATGCTCCTAGGATCAAAGCCCCGATCAGCACGTGGGTCAGGCGGATCATACTGGACGGGTTGAACACGACCGCCCAGAAGTCCGTGATCTCCGCGCGAAGGGCGCCCTGATGCTCCACCAGGTGGAACCCTGCGGGAGTCTGCTGCCAGGAGTTCGCCACCACGATCCAGATGGCGGAGAACATGGACCCGAGCGACACCAGCACCGTGGACAGGAAATGCACCCGCGGACTCACCCGGTCCCACCCGAACACGAGCACCGCGAGAAAGCCGGACTCCAGGAAGAACGCGAAAATGCCTTCGGCCGCCAGAGCCGAGCCGAAGACGTCTCCGACAAAGCGGGAATAAGTGGCCCAGTTCGTTCCGAACTGGAACTCCATCACGATCCCCGACGCCACGCCCAGCGCGAAGTTGATGGCGAAGATCCGGGTCCAGAACTTCGCCAGCATCTCGTACTGGATGTCTTTCGTCCGGAGATACTGCCATTCCGTGATCACCATGATCACGCCGAGGCCGATGGTCAGCGGCGGGAACAGGTAGTGGAAGGCCACAGTCAGCGCAAACTGGATGCGCGAAAGAAGCAGAGGATCAAAATCCAATGCACGTTCACCCCTTCCCGAGTGTGGATGCAGCGGCAGAGCGGCGCCGGGCCTCCCCCAAGTGGCGGCCGGGGGGAAATTTCGACGGGACCGTCCCGCCTTCCTTCCTGCGAAGAACCGGCAAAGAAAGCCGGCTCCCCTGACCGGGAGCCGGCCTCAAGACGGCGCAGGCACACCGCCTGTCAATACGTCATCGTCTCGCCCACCCTGAGGATGGCCGCGCTCCGGCCCGCGGCCTGGACCTTGCTGACGAACTCGGACGGGTCGGCCTTGATCAGGTCGAAGGTGTTGTAGTGCATCGGGACGGCCAGCTTCGGCCGCAGCAGCTCCACGGCCTTGACGGCATCGTCGATGCCCATGGTGAAGTTGTCGCCAATAGGCAGCAGGGCGACATCGACCGGGTGCATCTCCCCGATGAGCTGCATATCGAGGAACAGGCCGGTATCGCCGGCGTGATACAGCGTCCGGCCGTCCGCGAACACCAGCAGTCCGCAGGGCGGACCCAGTGACAGGAACCCGGATGGCGTCTCCACCGTGTTGCCGTGGTGGGCGATGGTCAGCTTCACCCGGCCGAAATCGAAGTCGTGGGCCCCGCCGATGTGCATCGGGTGGGCCTTCGCGCCCTGGCGCTGGCAGTAGCCCGCCAGCTCGAACGTGCTGATCACGGTGGCCCCGCACTGCTTCGCGATCTCCAGACCGTCCCCGAGATGGTCCCCGTGCCCGTGCGTGATGAGCACGTAGTCCACTTTCAGCTCCTCTGGCTGGACCGAAGCGAAGGGATTGCCCGTGATGAACGGATCAATGGCTATCCTGTGCCGCTCCGTCTCGATGAGGAACGCATCGTGTCCGTAATATGTCAGCTTCGGCATCTCCCGGAATCCTCCTTGCCTTTACCCGCGCTCTTTTGTTTCCGGCTCCCCGCTTCTACGCGACGTTCGCCCGTTCCTTCCGCTTCAGATACTCCAGTATGGCGTCATCGTCGTCCGCGATGACCACGTCACCGTCCACCAGCGTTGGAACGAAGGTCTGCCCGCTGACCGCGCGAAGCTCCACCCTTGCGGAGTGGGCGGAAGGAACCTCCACAATCTGCACGGGCAGGTTCCTCCCCTCCAGCCAGCGGAGCACCCGGACACAGTACGGGCACGTGCGGAGCACGTAGAGCTTCACCCTCAGATCCTCCTGTGGCGGACGCCCTCGAAGTCCAGATACTCCTCCGCCTCGCAGTCCCAGTATTTCAGCGGCACCGGGATCTTCCCGCTGCCAAACGGGGTGTCTATCACGTATGTCGGGCAGGCCAGTCCGCTGAGTGTGGAGCGCAGGCGCGTCATGATCTCGCGCTCCTTCTCGAAGTCCGCCCGGAAGTGGCTGACCCCCTCCACGGGATCGCACCGGTAAATGTAATACGGCCGAATGCCCATCTCGTATAGAGTTGTGAACAGCTCGTAGAGCGTGTCGTAATCGTCGTTCACGCCTTTCAGGAACACGGACTGGCTATAGAGCTGCCCGCCCGTGGTCTTCAGTTTCTCGACGGCGTCCCTCACCTCGGGAGTGATCTCTGCGGGATGCTCGAAGTTGAGCCCGATGTAAAGCGTCTTTCGCAGCCGCTTCAGGATCTGGATCTTCTCGTCCGTCACCAGCAGCGGGTCGGTCACCGGGACGCGGGTGCCGATGCGCACAACCTTCAGGCTCTCGACAGATGAAAGGGTATCGATGACGTACGAGAACAGCTCCGTGGAGACGAATAGGGGGTCGCCGCCGGAGAGGATGGCGTCCCTGATCTCCGGATGCTCCGCGAGGTAGCGCTTCCATTCGTCCACGTCGGGTTTGCGGATGCGGCCCCGTTCGACGTGCGACACCATCCGCTTGCGCGTGCAGAACCGGCAGTAGGTGGCGCATTGCGCCGTGAGCAGGAGCAGGGCACGGTTCGGATACTTGTGCACCAGCCCGCGGACGGCCATATGCTCATCCTCGAGGAGCGGGTCCGCCGCCTCGTGGTCCAGGGCTATCAGCTCCTGGTCGTCCCAGACAAACTGACGCGCAATGGCGGGCTCGCTGGCCACCAGATTCTCGATGTATTTTGAGCGCCTCTCGAGCAGGCGGGAATCGTCGTCATCCATCCTGAACACTGCTGTCTCCTCCTTCCGAGCAGACCGTCATGACCGCGTCCTTCATGCCGTGTATCAGCTTCTTTTCGTCCGAGCAGACGGTGGCAAGCACGCCGGCCAGCCGGACCTGGTCCCCGCAGACATAGTAATACGGGCACAGCCGGGCGCGCCCGCTCAACATGCCTTCCCGCCCCGTCCGCGGGTCGTGATACGGGACCTCCACGCGCCGCCCCTCCCGGAACTCCTGCAGGATCCAGGGAGACGAATGGAAGGACCGCAGCGCCGTTTCCAGAGCCTCGCTCCAGACCTCCCTGGAGACATCGTGCCCGACGACCACGCCGCGGCTCCCCCACGAAAGAGGCGAAAAACCGCTGGGCTTGAGGACCAGGCGGCGCTCGCTCTGAGTGGCTTCGGCCAGCTCCCGGTAATCGCGTACGGGCCGGCCCCTGAACCGGAGACCGCAGATCTCCGCGTGCGGCGGCACCGGCGAAGGGTCCATCACCCACGTTGGCGGCACAAGCCTTTTCAGAAGCGCGAACCCTCCTCCCAGTTCGCTCTCCCAGAATGTTTCGAGCTCGGGATGATGCAGGAGAGCGAGGGCAAGCTTCTCCTCCAGAAACGGCTTGAAGGGCGGAGACACCCGCACCATCCGCTTGCGGGCCGCGTAGAGAATGAGATCGGACTTCGGAACGTTGCGCAGGTCGAACAGCTCGTAAAAGCGCCAGAGGACATCCACGCGCCTCCTGCGCGCATCCTCTTCCAGCCAGAGCCCCTCCTCGTCAAAAATCAACTCACGGGGATGGACGCAGGTCGCCTCCAGACCCTCGCTCCGAAGCGCGCGGGCCATCCAGGCCATCTCAGGCCGGTAGTCCGCCGATTCGTCGGAGACCGCAATGGCGACCACCGGATCCGGCCTGCCCGCGAACTCCCGCAACGCAGCCGCGAAGCTCTGCGGAATCCCCCGCGCGCCGCCAATCACCGGGAAGCCCTCCCCCGCATAGGCGCGTGCCATCGCTGCCGTGTGCCCGGCTCCCCCGGGCACCGAATCCAGCTCCGTGATCCACATCTCCCCGCGGCCGAGCATCAGGTCCGGACGAATCAGCAGGGGAAGATGCTGTTTGAAGTGGCCCATCCGGGCGACTTCCAGCAGCCATTCCGGTTTGCCGCGGTTGAGCCAGTCCCTGGCCCAGTCGTGTCCTTTGCCGAACCAGAGACGGTTCAGCGCCCGGTAAAAGGCCTGCAGCGCCGGTCCGAGCTCGACGAGAAGAGCAATCTCGCGCGAAGACAGCGGCAAAGGAAAGGGGGACACCAGGTGCCCGGGCTCCGGCCCGCTCCAGATGCCTTCTTCCGCAAGCGTCCGGACAACGCTGCCGGCCGCCGATGAGGCTTCCGGGGCAGGACCGGCCAGCACGCACGGGGACGCGCAGGCTCCGGCGTTGGGGCCGGAACCGGGCGGGACGGGCCGGTTATCGTTTTCCCCCGACATACGCTACTGAAGATTTCCGATGCGCGCACTCGGGCGTTTGCCGCCCGGACACACAGGCATCACAGGCCGCCCTGCCCGCACCACCTGTCGCAACGCTCCGCGGCGATGCAGAGTTCCTCCTGCGTCAGGCTGTCGCGCCTGACGGACGCCTGAAAGCAATCGGCCACCCGCGCCGACACAGCCTCTTCCAGCGCCGGCATCGCCCGCAGCCAGAGGTGCCCCTGATAAAGCACTGCCTCCCGGCCGTGCCAGTGCGCCCCTCCCGCCAGTTTGGTCCCCGCCGGTGACACGACATCCCCCGCCACTATGGACGACTGACACATCAACCCTGCCGGACTGTCGCCGCATTCGGCCTGAAAGCAGTTTATCCCGCAATCCTTCAGGGCATCGCAGATCGCCCGTTGGATGCGGCAATACGAACCGCGAAGGCCGCCCAGCAGCGCTGTGGCCGGACGCGGCCACGCTATCGAGAGGGACATCTCGCTGCCGTGGAAGACCACACCGCCTCCCGTGGGACGTCGCACCACGCGGGCTCCCCCGAACAGCACCGCCGCAGCCGCGCTCTTTTCGGGAGGAACCGTCCTCCCCACCGTCACCGTCGGTTCCGACCACCGGAAGAAGCGCAGCTGCACTTCGCCGTCCCGCGCCGCCCGCTCCGAAAGGACAACATCCACCTCCATGTTCATCTCGCCGCTCATGGGCGAGGTCGAGAGCACCCGGATCTCCAATGGCGTACTCCGTTCAGCCTTCGACAGGCATCGTCAGCACCGGACGGCGTGCCGCGGAGACCTCGTCCAGCCGTCCCACCGGCGTGGAGTGCGGCGCGCCGCGCACGACGTCCGGACATTCGTCAATCTCCCGGTCGATCTTCAGCAGAGCATCCACGAACCCGTCCAGCGTCGACTTGCTTTCGCTCTCGGTAGGCTCGATCATCAGCGCCTCGTCCACGATCAGAGGGAAATAGATGGTCGGCGGATGGAACCCGTAGTCCAGCAGCCGCTTGGCGATATCCAGCGCGCGGACGCCGCGCTTCTTCTGCGCTTTCGCCGACAGGACGCATTCGTGCATGCAGGGCTCGTCCACGTGTGGCGCGAACGTCTCGCGCAGGCGGCAGCGCAGGTAGTTCGCATTGAGAATGGCCGTCAGGCTGTTCTCCCGCAGGCCGGGACCGCCCAGCGCCCGAAGGTAGGCGTAGGCGCGGATCAGCACGGCCGTGCTGCCGAAAAACGCACGCAGCTGCCCGATCGACCTCGCGGGACGGCTCAGGCGGAATCGCTCCCGCTCGTCCTGCTCGACCACCCACCCCGGAAGAAACTCCGCCAGGTGCCCTGCCACTCCCACCGGACCCGCCCCCGGCCCGCCGCCGCCGTGCGGCGTCGCCAGCGTCTTGTGGGTGTTGACGTGCACGATGTCGAAGCCCAGGTCCCCCGGGCGCACGATGCCGGCGAGAGCGTTCAGGTTGGCCCCGTCCAGATACAGGAGCGCGCCCGCCTGGTGCACGATGTCCGCAATCTCCAGAATGCCGTCCTCGAACAGCCCCAGGGTGTTCGGGTTGGTCAGCATGAACAGGGCCACATCGCCGCCCATCAGCATCCTGAGGTCCGCCGGACTGGTCCTCCCCCGCCCGTCGGAGCGGACGGTCACCACCTCGTAGCCTCCAAGACGCGCCGACGCGGGATTGGTGCCATGCGCCGAGTCCGGGATGACCACCTTGCTCCGCCGCTCCCCCCGGGACTCGTGCCACGCCCGCGCCACCAGGATGCCCGCGAGCTCGCCCTGCGCCCCGGCCGCAGGGTGCAGGGTGAACGCTGCCATCCCGGTCAGTTCGCAAAGCATCCTCTGCAGGCCGTGCAGAAGCTCCAGCGTGCCCTGCGAGCTTTCGACGGGGGCGTAAGGATGCAGGTCGAAGCCGGGCAGCCGGGCGCACTTTTCCGTTACGCGCGGGTTGTATTTCATCGTACACGACCCCAGCGGGTAGAAATGGGTGTCGATGCACATATTGAGCGACGAGATACGCGTGAAATGGCGCACGACGTCGAGCTCGGTCACCTCCGGCAGCTCCGGCGCATCCTCGCGCAGCAGGCCGGCGGGAACCAGCTCCTCCAGCGAAACATCCTCAACATCGAGGGCGGGGGGCCTCCACCCGCGCCGTCCGGGCTGCGACATCTCGAAGATGAGCGGGATGTCCGTCACCGGAGCGCATCCTCCAGAGCCGTCTTCAAAGCCTCCACATCCTCCGCCGTCTTCGTCTCCGTCACACAGACCATCAGGCAGTCCGCCAGATCCTGCCGGAAACGCCCGAGGTCCAGCCCGGGCCAGATCCCTGTCCGCTCCGCGACCCGCCGGCAGACCTCCGCGGCATCCCGCGGCAGGCGCAGCACGAACTCATTGAAGAACGGCCCGTCAAAGGCAAGGCTCACGCCCGGGATCTCGAGCAGCCGCTCCGCTGCCCTGCGCGCCCGCACGGCATTCTGCCGGGCCACGTCCCGCAGCCCCTGCTTCCCGAGCAGGCAAAGGTAGACCGTCGCGGCGAGAGCCACCAGCGCCTGGTTGGTGCAGATGTTGCTGGTGGCGCGTTCGCGGCGAATGTGCTGCTCGCGCGTCTGCAGCGTCAGGGTGAAACCCCGGCGCCCCCTGCTGTCCCGCGCCATGCCCACCAGCCTCCCGGGCATCTGCCGGACCAACCCTTCCCGCACAGCCATATAGCCGGCATACGGACCCCCGAAGTTCAGCGGGATGCCGAGCGGCTGCACGTCGCCCACCGCGATGTCCGCGCCGCACTCGCCCGGAGAGGCCAGGATCCCGAGCGCCAACGGGTTGCAGGCCGCAACGAACAGCGCTCCCGCCGCGTGTGCGGCCTTCGCCGCGGCCCGGAGGTCCTCCAGTTGCCCGAAGAACGACGGCTGCTGGACCACCACGCACGCCACATCACCGTCCACGACCGCCTCGATACCGCGAAGCGGTGTCCGTCCCCCCTCGTCCGGCACGGTCCTGATGTGAGCGCCCACTCCAGAGAGATAAGTCCGGATGACGGCGGTCCATTCCGGGTGCACCGCGCCCGAGACCGCCACTTCTTTTCGCCCCGTCTGACGCATCGCCAGAAGCGCCGCCTCCGCCGTTGCCGATGCGCCGTCATACATCGACGAGTTGGCCGCATCCAGGCCGGTGAGACGGGCGATCAGGGTCTGGAACTCGAAGGCGGCGATCAGCGTGCCCTGGCTGACCTCGGGTTGATAAGGGGTGTACGTGGTGCTGAACTCCCCGCGGGAGACCAGCGCCTCCACCACGGCGGGTGTCGCGTGCTCGTAAGCGCCTGCCCCGATGAAGCATTTGCCCGGGCCGGCCGGCCGGTTCCGCCCCGCGAGTGCCGACACGTGCCGGAGGAGCGAAGCCTCGTCCAGCCCCCCGGGAAGACCCGGAAGCGCCTCAACCTGCCGGGGAATGCCCGAAATGAGCTCCTCGACGGAGTCCACCCCGATGGCGGCGAGCATCTCCCGGCGTTCTTCGGCAGAGCTTCCGGTCCAGTCCAAGGTCCGTCACTCCTCCTCGGCGATGAGCTCTTCGTATTCCGACTCGTCCATCAGCGCCTCGATCTCGGAGGGATCGGACATTTCGATGGCCACCAGCCAGCCATCCTCGTAGGGAGAGGAGTTGACGATAGACGGGTCCTCCACCGCCGCCTGATTGACTCGCGCAACCTTTCCGCCGACCGGCGCAAAGATGCTGAACGTGGACTTCACCGAATCCACCAGGGCGATCTCGTCCCCTGCCTTCACCGTCTTTCCCTCCGGGGGAAGCTCGACGGCCGTAATGTCCGTGATCTGTTCCTGGGCGTGGTCCGTGATCCCCACGTAGGCCAGTCCATCTCTCACCTGAACCCACTCGTGCGACTCGGTGAATCTATAGCCAGAAAGGTCCATCCGTGCTGTCCATCCTTTCCCGCCGGCGCCAGAGGTGTCTGCCGGGCAGAGTTCAGGCCCGGCCCGCCGGCCTGTAAAACGGCAACTCGGTCCGCTTCGCCGGAACCCGCCTTCCCCGCATCTCCACGGCAAGGCCCCCCCGAACATTCGCGGAGACCAGGGCCAGGCAGACCGGCCTCTGCAGCGACGGCGAAAACGTCCCGCTGGTCACTTTCCCCGCAGGCTCTTCGCCGGACCAGACCTCGCAGCCTTCCCTGGGGGTGATGCGGCCTTCCGGAAGAAGGCCGGTTAGCGCCCTGAGCGGTCCCGCCATCCGTTCCCGCAAGAGCGCCTCGCGTCCCGGGAAGTCTACCCCTTTTTCCAGCTTGACGGCCCAGCCGTATCCGATCTCGTACGGCGAAGTGGTCTCGTCCAGTTCGTGACCGTAGAGAGGATACCCCATCTCCAGCCGCAGGGTATCCCGGGCACCCAGGCCGCAAAGCGCCATTCCGGCGTGCTTTCCCGCCGCGAAGAGCGAGCGCCAGACATCTTCCGCGTGCCCCGCGTGAAAGAAGATCTCGAATCCGTCTTCGCCGGTATATCCTGTCCGGGAGATCCACACCGGAACGCCCGCCAGCACTGCGGCGCTGATGCCTCTGCGAGGGAGCTGGCCGGACCCTGCGATCACCTCCTCCACGATGGCTGCAGACGCCGGGCCCTGCACCGCGACAGCGCCGCGGTCCAGCCTCGGCGTCACGCAGACGTCTCCGGAGACCCGTGTCCGCAGGTGCTCCAGAACGGCCGCTTCGCGGGCGGCGTTGAACACCAGCAGAAAGCGCCCGTCCGGCAGATGGAAGACGAACCCGTCATCCACCACACCACCGCGGTCATTCGTCAGAAAGGTGTAGATACCCCTGCCCGCACTGGCAAGCCGGATATCATTCGTGATGATGCCCTGCAGCCAGCTCCCCGCTTCGGGCCCTTCAACAAGGATCTGGGCCATGTGGGAGATGTCGAACATCCCCGCCCGCTCCCGGACGGCACGGTGCTCCTCCACAATGGACGTGAACACGAGCGGCAAGCGCCATCCCGCGAACTCCGCCATCCTGGCTCCCGCCGATGCGTGCATCCTCTCGAGCGGTGAGACTTTCACCGTCCGGCCTTCGAGCATTGGTCTCCCGAAATGAGAAGGATTTTCAGCTATCGTAGCCGCAACGCCGGTCTTGCGTCCACACTCCGGAGCCGTACATCCGCCCAAGCCGCCCGGTCCGAGTCCGGACTGCCGGCCGGGCCGCAATCCGCCATCAACCTCAACCGGAACGGCCGCGACATACGGGGAATGCGCGCCGTCAGCGGCTCCCACTTCCCCTGCAGGACGTGTTTTTCCGCCAGAAGCGAGGGGGCACACCCACGCGCAAACTGTATCGGAAGGATGGTCTCCTCCCGCGTGGGGAACGGGAGGCGTCCGGGTCCGGTGTTGAGTCCGGCCGGCTGTCCCGGGAACGGATCCACTCCCCGGCGCGGACGAGGCTGGAACTCCAGAGGAGGCTGTTCGTCCTGTCCCCGAAAAGCCTCTGCTCCCGGCTGCGCTGCAGGCTGGCCGTGACGCCCGCCCCGCAGAGCACACTCCAGCCCCGCAGGTCTTCGAAGTCCACCAGCGGGGCGCGCTCGTCCTGGACCCTCCCCGCCCGGTCCATCTCGTACGGGCGGGGACCCTCCGGGCCGGACACGCCGTTCACAGCGCTCACCGGGCGCCAGTCCCCGGCCGGAGCCGGAGCAGTCGTCATCAGGACCGCCGCGAGGGCGAGCAGGCCCGGCGCCAGAGCCGCCGCTCCCGGCGCCCGGACAGGGCCGGGAGGCCGCGCCTTCAGTCGGTGACGAACTCCCCGCCGTCCACGCCGATCACGTTGCCGGTTATCCATTGCGCCTCCGGGCGCGACAGGCAGACGATGGCCGCGGCGACATCCTCCGGCGTGGTCAGGCGCCCGTGAGGGTTGCGACGCAGCGCCTCCGAGATCATCCTTTCGTTCCCGGGGATCTTCCGCAGCGCGGGGGTGTCCGTCACGCCTGCCCGTATGGAGTTCGCCGTGATACCGAAGGGCGCCAGTTCCAGCGTCAGCTGGCGGATGTGAGACTCCAGCGCGCATTTTGCCGCCGAGACTGCGCCGTAAGCCTTCCACGCGTGATAATCCCCGGCGCTGGTCATCCCGAACACACGCCCTCCCCGGCTGAACAGGTTGTTGCGGATGAGATCCTGCACCCAGTAGACCAGACTGTGCGCCATCACGTCTACCGTCATGTCCATGGCCGCCCGGTTGATCGCATCCTCCGGCTTTTCGGCGATGTACGGCTTCAGAGTGCCGAACGCAAGGGAGTGCAGAAGCACCCGGACCTTTTTTCCGTCCTCGGCCCCCTCCAGCTCCTGGCGGATGCTCTCGATGACCGACTGACGCTTCTCTTCGTCAGCGGCATTCACGTTGAAGAACACCGCCCTGGATCCGCTGTCCTGAATGGTCTTCTTGATGCGCTCCACGTTTTCGAACGTCGCTCGCCGGTCCAGATGCACGCCGAAGATGTTCATCTTCAGATCTCGAGCCAGCGCGATGCTCGCCGCCTCGCCGAATCCACTGGACGCCCCGAGTATCAGCGCCCAGGACCCCTCGATGGGCGCAATGGTGTCTTTCGTCAATCCGTCTGACCTCCTGGAATGCTGCTTTCCGGCCGGCTCCGCCGCGCTCCCGCCGCACAACCGCCTTCTTGGCCGTACCGGCCCTTCTTCCCTGCCCGGGCCTTCACCGGCTTCCGGCCCCTCCCGAGATGAGAAAATCCTCCAGATCCTCCACGCGGTCAAAGATCCGGTCGCAGAGCGTCTCGAAGAACGGGCTGCGGGCGTGGGGGAAGTATGCGTAGACCGGCTTATTATAGCGGTACGCGAAGTTCATCTCAGACAGCACGCCCGGGGAAAGCTTCTCCGTGGGATACATGACCACCACGAAGTCGCTCTGACGGATGAACTGGTAGTCCCGGTCGACCGTCCGCATCTTGATCTGCTCGATCATCCGGCTGTCGATGTCCGCGATGCGCGCCTCCTGCTCCGTCTTCTCCAGTTCCCGGACCAGAGACATGTCCTTGATGTAAAGGGGGTCGAAGCAGATGAACGTCTTGCGCAGGCGGTCCACAGATGAGCGGATGCGATCCAGCTCCTCCGGGGTATCCTCAAGCACTGTGATCGGATAGCTCAGGTAGAACTTCTTCTTGTCTCCGAAGCAGAGATCGTAGACATCCTCCACCGGCTGCTCCCGCGCCACTACGTAGAACGGTTTGTTGCAGAGCTTGGCGAGCTGCTCGGTGATGAACTCCTCCTCGTCCATCCACACGCCCACCTCGTCTTTCTGCATCCAGCTCCACTGGGGGTTGGCCTGGAAGCGCGCAATGACGTCCTGGATGTGGTCCACGACGTTCAGGAAGATGTCCGCCGGGAACTCCAGCACCTCGCGGTACGCCAGCCCCTCGAGCAGGATCCCGCGCCAGCGGAAGCAGGCGTGGATGCCGACGCAGGAGTGCTCCGTCTTCTGCGCCTCAAGGGAGATCTTGTAGAAGGCGGTCCTTCGCGCCAGCGACAGGACGGTGGCATCGGAGTCCAGCACCTTGAGGTCCGTGAAGTCGATGCCGGACTCTCTCCCGGTCTGCTTCATCACGGTGCCGATGTCGAAGAACGAGATGTCGGCCCCTTTCTGGCGGCACAGCCGCTCGAAATCCTCCATGAACTCGCGGCGGCCGGAGTTGGAAATGCCTGTGACGATGATCTTCAAGCCACTCTGCCCCTCGGACCGGCGGCACACCTGAATCTGCCGGGACCGCCGGTTCGCACTGGTAAGTATCCCGCCGGAAGGCCGGGTGTCAAGAGCCCTCCTCCGGCGCACCCGGCCGGAGGAACACCTCCGCGAGCGCACGTGCGGCTGGCTTCGGCCTCCCGTGGAAGTCGATGATCGCGGTGTTGGACGTGCAGGGGAAGCAGTCGTGGCCCATCCACACGATGAACCCTCCGCACCGGGGGAAGCGCCGCCTGCAGCACTCCGCGGCGATCCGGAGCAGCTCCGCCTGCCTCTGCTGGCTCCACTCGACGTATTCCTCCAGCGATTCCGGCTCGCGCCCGTGCTCCGCGACGAACCGGTCCCACTCGATCCACCATACGGACGTGCGCCTCCAGAGCGGATTCGCAGGGGTGGCCGGCATCACGGGGCAGTCACCGGCATACCGCCGGATGATGCCGGCCGGCGAGGCCCCGGGCGCGCCGACCTCGGAGCGCATCAGCGCATCGTCGGCCTCCCAGTAGGCCAGCCAGTCTTCCACGCTACCGTCCGTCTTCCACGGACCGTGAACGTCCCAGTGCACCCCTTCGCCGAACCGGGCGGGGTCGGCGTAGAACCGCGGGCCGCTCGCGGAGGTGGGCAGGAAGCGCCGCCCGGGATCCATCTCCGCCACCACCTCCCCCTGCCGCCTGAGCAGCGGATGGGAGATGTCGCAGGGCGCTGTCTCCGTCTGCAGCTCGTTGCCCCCGCACCACAGGATGAGCGACGGATGGTGCTGCCGCCGTTCGATGTAGGAGCGCGCGATCTGTTCGTGGGCGCGGACGGACGCCTCGTCCGAAGGCGGAAGGTTCTCCCGGCCGGACGACGAGAGCGGAAACTCCTGCCAGACCATCAGGCCGGCTTCGTCACAGAGATCGTAGAATTCCTCCCTTTCCAGCGCCGCCCCGCCCCAGACCCTCAGGATGTTGCAGCCCATCTCCGCGTAAAGCGATACAAGATGCCGGTAGTCTTCCAGGGACACATCCGCGTACAGCGGGGACAGCGGAGTCCAGTTGACGCCCTGCAGGAATACAGGCGTCCCGTTGACCACGCAGACCCAGGGATCCGCCTCCGGCGGCGCACCCGGGCACGGCTCCCACCGGACATCCCGGAAGCCTACCCGGCAACGGAAGCTATCGTGTACAACGCCGTCCGGGCCCGTGAGAGAGACATCCAGGGTGTAAAGCGGCCGCTCTCCCATCCCGTTCGGCCACCAGAGCCGCACCGGCACGGGACCGATGTCGGCTCCTCCGGACGCAAGCTCTCCGGCGGCGCATTCCGACCGGGCGCAGACGGCCCCGTCGAGGGTCAGCGCGGCCCGGACGGTCAGCCCGTCCGCTCCCGCGGCCGTCCCCCGGATGCGGACCACACCGGTCTCCGAGTCACAGCCGGTCTCCGTCCAGCACCGCACGCCCTGAAGCTCCGCGCCGTCCACGGCCTCCAGCGTTACCGCTCCCGTGACGCCCGTCTGCACCAGCCGGACGGTCCAGTCCCAGGTGTAGTTGAAGCGGGTCTTCCACTCCGTCATCCGGGACGTGTAGCCGAACTGCCCCAGCCAGCGGGGGGGATGGTCGAAGACGATGCGCAGCACATTGCGTCCGTCCGCGACCAGGGAGGTCAGGTCGAAAACGTGCGGAACGAAGCTCCCCCGGAAAGACCCGGCCTCCGAAGCGTTCAGGAACACCCACCCGCAGTAGTCCAGCCCCTCGCACCGCAGCCGGACCGTCTTCCCCGCCCGGAGCCAGTCCTGCGGAACCTCTGTCTCAAAGATCCAGTGCCGGTTCTCCACCCATTCGCACTGGCGCGCGTTCAGCCCCACGTTCCAGTCCGGCAGCAGGCCGTGCTCGCGCAGCGCGCGCTGGACCGACCCCGGGACACAGGCCGGGATGGCCGGAACCTCGGCTTTGGGCGAGGCCCCGACCTCCATCGACCGCTCCAGCGACCACAGATAAGGGATCCAGCCGGACAGCCGCCAGTCAAGCGACGCGAGGTCGTACACTGTCTTCATTGCGCAGGGACACCCTCCACTTGCGGAACCGCCCGAGGCTCCGGCGGCACGGTCTTCTGGGCCCAGTCCCGCTGCGCGCCCTCGATCAGGACCCGGTCTTTCCAGCGAAGGGCGGAGCCCTTCACGAAAGCCGCCAGCGCGGGCCTTCCCGAGACCAGCCGGACGAGCGAAAAGCGCGCGTCGCTTTCGAGCTCCGCGTCCTTCACCGGCGTCAGCGCGATGACATCCTCGACGTCTCCGCGGCGTATGCGCACCGTGCCGGCATCCAGCGAGACCGCCACGTCCTCGCCCGAACCCGCGGGGGTCAGCGCGGCCACGAAGCGGGCCCGCATCCCGGCGCGCCGGACCGCCACCATCCGCACCTGTCTGGCGGCGGTCTCCGCGGGGCAGCGCGCCAGAAATACATCGGCATCATCATCGCAGAACACGTGAAGCCTCAGTTCCTGGCTTCCCTGCCGCCACGCGAGCGAAGCGCTCCCCGCGGCGCGGAAGGAATCCTCCACCGTGACGTGCTCCAGCGCGAACTCCGCAGCGGCCGGCAGCCTCCCCCGTCTGACAGACAGATCCCCCTCGCTCCGGAAGAGCCAGTCGTAGACGCGGGGCTCCTCCGACTGGAGATCGTCCACGAGGATGTAATCATCGCCAGAGCGAACGACGGTCCGGCGGTGCAGAACACCCGGATATGCCTGCGCGGTCTCCGCGGCTGCCGCTTCGAGGCGCGGACCGCCCGAAAACAGGGTCAGGCGCCGCTCGTCCGTGGGCTTCTGATCGGAGCCGTCCACCATCACCGTGTTGTGCGATGCCGTCCCCGTGTACCAGTTCAGGATCTGCGACCCGTAACCCGGCGTGCCGTAGTCGGCAGCCCAGAGTCTCCCGCGCGCGTGCAGGGTGATGCCCATCTTGTCGAGCTGGCCGTGCCCCAGGAACGGTCCGTAGTCGAACGTCATCACGCTGTCCGGCCCCCTGAGCACCGCGATGCCCAGTACAGGAAAATCCTTCGACTTCAGCCGCGGCGGTCTGGCATCCCCTGGAAGCTCCTCGCCGAATAGCAGCGCCCAGAGCCCGGATCTCCCGGCCGCCTTCGCGCGCTGCTCCAGCACCCAGCGAAAGGCCTCGTCACGGTAGCGAAGCCAGGCCAGCTCGTAGAACTGCCCGGGAAGCCAGGCTTCCCACCACCCGTTGTTGATGGCGGCCAGACGCAGGTCCGGATAGGCATACTCGAGCGGCGCGCGGAACATTGCGCGCAGCCCTTTCCCGGGGCGCGCCTCCAGTCGATACAGATCCTCACCGCTGTGCCGGGCAGCCTCCGCGAGATACAGAAACGCCTGCAGGGGAAAGAAGTGATACGTGTGAACCGACTCCGGCCACAGACCGTCGTCGCCCAGCTGTTCCGCCAGCTGGCTCCGGAACGAGCGCAGCGCAAAGGCGATCAGCTCAGGGTCGCGGATGGTGTAGCCGACGACCCCGGCGGCCGACAGATGCCACGAACCCCAGTTGCCGTCTATTCCGCAGGCCGTCAGGCCCTTCGCACAGGGGCGCAGGAGCCGTTCTTCGACCGCCGCGCGGTCCGCAGCGTCCAGCGCGCCGCTGTCCAGGATCAGGTCATAGGCGGCCGCCAGGGGGATGACCCACATACTCTCGCACAGCGACTGATAGATCATCCCTCCCTCGAGAGTGCCCGTATGCGGTCCCGGATAGGCGCGGGAGTATTCCCGGAGGATCTCCGCCGCTTTTTTAGCGAACCGGAGGTCGCGCTCCACCTGCCAGGCGATGCCCAGGTTCAACGCGGCGCGCGACAGCGCCATATGCAGCTCCCTGCGCACGGCGGCATCGTAGCGCTCGCCCCGATGGACCTTGCCGCACCCCGTGCACGCGTAGCCGTCCGGCGACGGCTGCAGATCCTCCGGCCACGTCAGAACGCTGCCGCACTCGCAGAAGAAATGGTGGAAATGGCCTCCCCGCGCCGGGATGACGATCTCCCGCTCCAGCCACCGCCGGGCGTCCCTGCCGGGCGTGGCGATCCGCCGCCAGAGGGGGGACACCAGCTCCTCTCCCGCGTACAGATCCCGTTTCCATGGAAGAGTCCGGATGTCCTCGCGAAGGCGGGCGGCCTCGGCGCTGTCCAGAAAAAGCGAAGGCCTTCCGGCAGCCGCCTCAAGATCGCCCGACATCACCATCCCCGCGGCCGCAAGCGCGCAGATTTCCAGCATCCGATAGTCTCCGGCACTTTCCCCGCCCCCTTGCATTCCCGGTGACTGTTCTCCACAATGCACCCGATAGCCTTTATCGGGAAAGCCAACTCAGGAGAAAGGCCCCATGCACCGCAGACTCTGGCCAGCCGGCATGATGGCCCTGCTGACCGACTATTACCAGCTGACCATGATGGCCGGCCACGTCCATCACGGCCGCCAGGACACGCCGGCGGTCTTCGAGTATTTCTTCCGGTCGCTGCCGTCCCATACGGGTTTTTGCGTCTTCGCCGGGCTTCACGATCTTCTCGACGACCTCGAGAACCTGCACTTTTCCCCCGAGGCGGTGGACTGGCTCCGGGGCCTGGGGACGCTTCCCGGCGAGTTCCTGGACTGGCTGCCTCAGTTCCGCTTCCGGGGAGACGTCTGGGCTGTGCCCGAGGGAACTCCCGTGTTTCCGTACGAGCCGGTGGTCCGTGTGCACGGGGGCATCGCTGAGGCGCAGCTCATCGAGACCCTTCTGCTGAACCGCCTGAACTTTCAGACTCTTGTGGCCACGAAGGCGGCGCGGGTCTGCTTTGCCGCGGAGGGGGACCCCGTCATCGAGTTCGGTCTGCGCCGGGCGCAGGGCCCCGATGGAGGAGTGAGCGCCTCCAGGGCGGCCTACATCGGGGGCTGCGCAGGGACGTCGAACGTCCTGGCCGGAAAGCTTCTCGGCATCCCGGTGATGGGGACCATGGCGCATTCGTGGATCATGAGCTATCCCGACGAGACCACGGCCTTCCAGGCGTATCTGGACGTCTTTCCCGCGAACCCCGTACTGCTGATCGACACCTACGACACGGCTGCGAACGGTCTGCCCGCGGCGGTGGAAGTGCTCCGGCGCCGGCGGGACGAGGGCTGGCGGGGACGGGCCGCCGTGCGCCTCGACTCAGGAGACCTGGCCTATCTCTCCAAACTGGCCCACCGGACACTGACGGAGGCGGGCTTCCAGGACCCGCTCATCGTGGGGTCCAACGACCTGGACGAGGAGCTGATCGCCGACCTGAAGCGGCAGGGCGCGAAGATCAACTCCTGGGGAGTGGGAACACACCTGGTGACAGGAGGCTCGGAGCCGGCCCTGAGCGGAGTCTACAAGCTCGCGGCCGTCGCCGAGAACGGCCGGATGACCAGCAAGATGAAGGTGTCCTCCAACATTGAAAAGACGACCGACCCGGGCCCGAAGCGGGTGATCCGTTTCTACCGGGAGGACGGGGCTCCCGTGGGCGACGTGCTGCTTGCCCTGGACGAACCGCTGCTCGAAGACCGCCCCTGCGTCTCGCACAACAGGGTGGAATACGCTCGGACCCGGACTTTCGGGCCTGAGCTTCGCAGGGAGGAGATGCTGCACTGTGTCCTGCGCGAGGGACGCCGCGTGAGCCCTGCGCCGGACATCCACGCCATCCGGGCATATGCCCAGGAGCGAATCGCCGAGCTGACACCGGAGATGCGCCGGCTTCGAAATCCCGAGCGCTACTGGGTGGGCCTCAGCACACGCCTTGCCGACGAGAAGGCTGCCGAGATTTCGCGGCTGACAGAGGCCGCGCGCTGACCGGCCTTCCGTTTCTGAATCATCAGCACACGGCGTCTTGACCTGCGTCAAGGCTTTTACCTCCCGCCGCGCCTATGATGAGGATGAGAACAAGGGCACGGGCCGCTCCCCCGCGTCCCCGGAACATATGGCGAACAGGAAGGGCTGAAAGAAAATGGCTGTCAGGACGCTGCGGAAGATCATCCACATCGACGAGGAAAAATGCGATGGCTGCGGGCTTTGCGTCCCCAACTGCGTGGAGGGCGCGCTTGCCATCGTGGACGGGAAGGCCAGGCTCGTCTCGGAGCGCTACTGCGATGGTCTGGGCGCCTGCCTGGGTCACTGCCCGAAAGGAGCCATCACCATCCAGGAGCGGGAAGCCGAAGAGTTCGACGAGGCGGCGGTCGAGTTGAGACTGAGGCAGCAAGGATCCGCACCCGCGCAGTCCCCCGCGGCGCACCCGACCGCGCCGCCGGATGTGGACTCTCACCGGGTCGCGGGCGGCTGCCCGGGCGCGAGGATGATGGACTTCCGCCGGGACGCTTCGCGCCCTGCGCCTGCGCCAGCGCCAGCCTCAGCTGCGCAGAGCGAGCTGCGTCAGTGGCCTGTGAAGATAAACCTTGTGAACCCGGCCGCCCCTTACTTCCAGGACGCCCATTTGCTCATCGCGGCCGACTGCGCCCCGTTCGCGCTGGCCTCTTTCCACTCGGACTTCCTGCGCGGCCGCGCGGTGGTGATCGGATGCCCGAAGTTCGACGACATTATGGCCTATCTGCGGAAGCTGACGGACATCGTGGAAAGCAACGACATCCGCTCCGTCACCGTCCTCCACATGGAGGTGCCCTGCTGCTTCGGGCTCGCCCGGGCCGCCCGGCAGGCCGTCCTTGCGGCAGGAAAACAGGTGCCGGTGGAGGTCAAGATGGTGGGGATCAGGGGCGAGGTCCTGGAGCCGGTCCTCTGAGCGGAGCTCACCCGCCCGCCGGCACCCCGGCTGCGGCGAGACACCCGTCCAGCGGCCAGCCTCTCACGTGCTCTATGGCGGAGTGAGCCGTCAGGTCCAGGTGGACGGGAGTGACGGAGATGAGCTTTTCCCGCACGGCCAGCACGTCTGTGCCCTCCTCCAGCCCGTCCTCCGGCTCATCCCCGCCGAGCCAGTAATACGTGCGGCCGACCGGATCCCGCCGGGCTTCCACTCGTCCCGGATAGCGGCGGATGCCCAGCCGGGTGACGGCCACTCCCGCGATCTCTTCTTCGGGCAGGGCCGGCACATTGACGTTCAGGAACGCGCCGTCCGGCAGGGGACGCTGGAGCATCAGGTCAGCCAGTCTGCGGGCGAACCGTGCCGAAGGACGGTAGACATCTCCATCCTCGTACGTGGTGACGGAGATCGCCACGGACGGCACTCCGAAGGCCGCTCCCTCCATCGCTCCCGCCACCGTCCCGGAATACGTGAGCTCCCAGCCCAGGTTCGCGCCCAGATTGATCCCGGAGAAGACAAGATCGGGCCGGCGGGGACAGACCGCGCCGATCCCGATGTGCACGCAGTCCGTCGGCAGCCCGGACGTGGACCACGCCTCCGACCCGTCCGCCAGAGTCACCCTGTGCAGGCGCAGCGGCTTATGGAGGGTGATGCCGTGCCCGCAGGCGCTCCGCCCGCGGTCCGGCGCGACGACATAGACATCCCCCAGATCCTGAAGGGCCTGCTTGAGCTCGAGGATGCCGCGGGAATGCACCCCGTCGTCATTGGTGATGAGGATGACTCTTTCCACGTCAGGGATTATAACCGCCGCCCCCCTCCGCCAACAAATCCGATGCGCATTCGAGGAAAAAAGGGGGCGCGCCCTTGACGGGCCCGCCCCCTGCAATCCACCGGCGGGGAGGACGCTTTCCTCCCCGTCCCGGCTCAGAACTTGTAGCCCACCGTTGCGAACAGGCCGCCCGCGTTATCGCCGGTGACCTTGATGTAGTGGTACTTCAGCTCGAAGTCCAGCGTCTCGTTGATGGGGATGCCGACGCACGCGTTGTAGCCCAGACGGGTGACGTCGTTGTAGGCTACGCCGGTGTCGGCGCTCACGATGTAAGCACCGATGCCCGCTCCCCAGTACCAGGAGCGCGCACCGCCACCCGCTGCGTAATTCTTCCAGTTGAGCGTCAGAGGGACGATGTTCAGGTCCGACTGCACCAGCCAGGACGCCTCGCCGGTGATCACGGACCCGGTCTCCGCCATCTCGTTGATGACGCGCTCGTAACCGAACCCGAACCAGAGCGAGTCGGTCGCATCGCGCACATCACCGTCGCTCGGCCAGAACACGCCCACCTTGATGGTGTTCGGCTTCGTGTCCTGAACGTTGAACCACCCCTGAGCGCTGGAAGCTCCCGCCACTCCGAGGGCCAACACAGCAGCGAGTGTCAGGATAACCACTCTCTTCATCAGTCTCGCATCCTTTCGTTCGTTCTTGCTCCGGGCCCCTGTTCTTTCAAGGCCGGCCCGGGCCGGCGGTTGACTCCACCGCCAAAGCGCAGATCTCCAGACGCTGCGTTTCCGGGGCTGCGCCTCCCCGGGAACCCTGATTCTGCCATATATCATACCCCGGGCCGCAGTGTCCACCCGCTTAGACGAATGCGGGCCGGTCCCGGTTTCGGAATTCCCTGAATCCCGGGAGGCAGGACGCTCCCGGTGGGCCTCCGCTCCGCCGCCTCCGGACGCGACGGAGAAGCGTTCGCAGTCGCTTGCGCCCCTGGCTCCGGTTGTGGTATCTGCAAAAGGAGACGCCCGGAGCTCTCCGGGATGCCGAAGAGGAGGAACAGAGGGGCTGATGAGGTTTCAGACCAGGGCTGTCAGAGCCGGACAGATGCCCGACCGCGCCACCGGCGCCGTCGTCCCGCCGCTTTATCAGAACGTCACCTTCGAAATGGACGCCCCCGGGATGGCCCGGGGCTTCGACTACCTGCGTACCGGAAACCCCACCCGCAAAGCGCTGGAGGAGGCCCTGGCCTCTCTGGAAGGCGCCCGGCACGCCGTCTGTTTCTCGAGCGGCATGGCGGCCATCGCAGCGGTGGCCAGCCTTCTCAGCCCCGGCGACCACGTCATCTCCTCCCTCCATCTCTACGCCGGGACGCACCGGTTCTTCACCACCGTGCTCGAGAAGACCGGCGTTGAGGTGTCTTTCGTTGAGACGGAGGACCCGGAGAACGTGAGAGCCGCGCTGCGGGAAGACACCCGGCTCATCTGGATCGAGACTCCCAGCAATCCGCTCGGCACACTGACGGATATTGCAGCCGTCTCGAAGATCGCGCGGGAGGCGTCCACACCGCCCCTGGTGGCGGTGGACTCGACGATGGCCAGCCCGTTCTGCCAGCAGCCGCTCGCGCTGGGCGCGGACCTCGTGCTTCACAGCACGACCAAATACATCAGCGGGCACCTGGACGTGCTGGGCGGGGCGCTGGCGACCAGCGACGACGGCCTGCACCGGGCGCTGTTCGACTATCAGAACGCCTGCGGACCCACCCCGTCTCCTTTCGACAACTGGCTCACGCTGCGCGGCATCAGGACGCTCGGCATCCGGATGAAGGCGCATCAGGAGAATGCGCTGGCCGTGGCCCGCGCGCTTGAGGGGCACCCCGCCGTGGCGATGGTCTCCTACCCCGGCCTTGACAGCTTTCCGCAGCGGGAGCTGGCGCTCCGGCAGATGAGCGGATTTTCCGGCATGGTCTGCGCCGAGCTGAAGGGGGGGCTCGCGGCGGTCGGCGAGTTCACTTCGCGGCTCCGGCTGTTCACGCTTGCGGAGAGCCTGGGCGGCGCGCAATCCCTCATCTCTCACTCCGCCACGATGACGCACGCGTCCCTCTCGCCCGAGGACAGGGCGGCTCAGGGGATCACGGACGGCCTTGTCCGGCTGTCGGTGGGCCTGGAGGACCCGGAGGACCTGGTGGAAGACATCCTGCAGGCGCTGGACGGCCTGGAGGCTTAATGGTAACGCTCCACGGTGAACCGGTATAGACGGACCGCGCGGGGCGACGACAGGCCGGCCTTGGAAAGGCAGATGGCAAGCTGCTGCTCGGGCGTGTCCACCCCTTCCAGGTCCGGCAAGAGAAGCCCGCGCCGGCCCGCCGCCTCCACGATCAGTCCGTAGCGTTTCGGGTCGTGGCCGGTCAGGTCCGGAATCGCTTCCGGCGGCGACAGGACATCCACGGAGTAGCGCAGCCACGGCAGCTCTTCTGCGGTCACGGGGAGGAACCGCGGGTCTCTGGTGCCGGCCGATATGGCATTCGCGATGATCTCCGCCGCCAGGGACTCCTCCACCGGCTCGATGGTCCCGATGCACCCCCGGAGGGCCCCGTCCTTCTTGATGGAAACGAAGCAGGCTGAGCGCCGGCGGAGCTCCTCCGGCACGTCGTCCGGAACCGGGATGACGCGGCCGCGGCGCACATACTCTTCCAGCGCCGCCTGCGCAAGACGCGCGTGCCAGGAGGATGGCCCGGGGCCGTTCACTTCGCGCCTCCCCGGCGCTGCCCGGCTTCACCCAGCCGCTCTACTGCGACGCGCTGACCGACCCGCGGCTCGGTGCCGTTCATCAGGCGCACAAAATTGGACCGGTGCTTGATGACGATGAACCCCGCTCCCACAATGCCCAGGTAGAGATACTCCTGCGGCACCGGCCGCCCCCAGTACGTATCCTGCAGACGGGAGGAGAGCAGCATCAGCAGGGGGACGCTGGCACCGGCGATCACGGAGGCAACGGAGATGTAGCGCGTCACCACCACCACGAGCACCCACAGGAAGAACACCAGACCGGCAATGTGCGGGGCGATGCCGATCAGGACACCCAGGCCGGTCGCCACCCCCTTCCCTCCCCGGAAACCGAGAAACACCGGGAAGTTATGCCCCGCAATGGCGGCCAGGGCGGCGCCTACCACCACAAGGGGATCCGCATCCGGCAGCGACTGGGCGTACCAGACAGGCCACAGCCCTTTCGCAGCGTCCAGCACGAAGCAAAGCAGCGCCGCCGGCCAGCCCAGGACCCGGAGCACATTGGTGGCACCGATATTGCCGCTGCCGTATCTCCGGATGTCCACCCGCTTCCAGGCAAAGCCGATCAGAAGCGCAAATGGAATGGAGCCGATCAGGTATGCCGCGGCCAGAAGGCCCGCTATCGCGCTAGCGCCCACCGCGCCCTCCCTTCCCGGAAGCCACAGGGTCCAGTTCGCCCTTCGCCCTCCGGACCTGCAGCACCAGCGGGGTTCCGGCAAAGCCGAACTCTTTCCGAAGCTGGTTCACCAGGTACCGCTCGTAGGAAAAGTGCATGAGCGCGGGGTCGTTGACGAATATCGTCACCGTGGGCGGACGGACCCGGCTCATCGTCGCATAGTAGACTTTGAGGTCCCTGCCCTTGCGCGTGAGCGGGCGCGTGTCCACCCATTCGCGCAGCAGGCGGTTCAGTTCGCCCGTAGGGATGCGCCGGGTGTAGTTGTCGTAGGCCACCATGGCGCAGTCGATCACCACGTCCATCCCCTTGCGCTGGACGGCCGAGGTGAACGCCACGGGAGCATAGTCCAGGAACGGCATCTCCTCCCGGACAAGACGCTCCATCTCCCTTCGCGCGCGCATCGAGCGGTCCGCCGCGAGATCCCATTTGTTCACCACCACGACGCAGGCCAGTCCGGCATCCCTCGTGTAGCCCGCCACGCGCTTGTCGCCGTCCGTGAGGCCGGCGGACGCATCGATCACGAGAAGCGCCACGTCAGAGCGCTCCATCGCCCTCATCGCCCGGAGCGCGGAATAGTATTCCACCGAGCCCTGCACCTTCCCCGCACGCTTGATGCCGGCAGTATCGATGAAGACCAGGCTGCGCCCCTGCCATTCGAAGGGGGTGTCGATCGCATCGCGCGTGGTCCCCGCGATGTCCGACACGATGACCCGCTCCTCTCCCAGAATGGCGTTGATGAGGGAGGACTTGCCGACGTTCGGCCTCCCCACCACCGCCAGGCGCACGGTGGACTCATCGTAGGACGGATCGCCATCCGATTGCGGCAGGCGCTCCACCACGGCGTCCAGCAGATCCGCCACCCCCCGCCCGTGATGGGCGGAGACGGGAAACATCCCCTGAAAACCCATGGCGTGGAACTCCGCTGCGGCGGCCTCCCGCGCGGCATCGTCGGCTTTGTTGGCCGCGACGAACACGGGCTTGCGGCTCTTGCGCAGGTGCTCCGCGAGGTCATGGTCCGCCCCGGTGAGGCCTTCTTCGACGTCGGCCACCAGGATGATCACGTCGGCCTCGTCCATCGCCATCTGAGCCTGCTCGACGATGCGGCTGCGCAGCGGATCGTCGTCGCCCCAGAGAATGCCGCCCGTGTCCGTGACCACGAACTCGCGGCCGCGCCACCGGGCGGGGGCGTAAATGCGGTCGCGCGTGACGCCCGGCACATCCTCGACGATGGCCACGCGCCGTCCGATCAGGCGGTTGAACAGCGTGGACTTGCCCACGTTCGGACGGCCCACGATCGCGACGACCGGTTTTGCCATGGCTGTTTTCCGGAGTCTTGCGGACTGCAGCAGGCGCCGGGACGCTTTGCGGCCCGGCAGACCCCCCTTCGCGCTCCGCGCAGCATTGTAGCATGGCCGGAGCGCCGCGGCCGGATGCCCCGGGCGGGCTGGCGTCGCAGTCTCCCCCGGCCCCTTGCGATGCCCCTCCCGTTGCTGTCGACACCCGCGCCGCCTGCAGGAACCCGGACGGGGCGAGGAGAACTCCCGGATATGCGGGCCGGTTCCGTCCCGCCCGCAACGGAGGAACGGCGTGGCGTTTCTGGAGGAAGTCGCGGAACAGCCGGCGGCACTGCGGAGACTGGTGGAGTTCTACGGCCGGCGCGAAGGCCGCGCTCTGCTGGCGAGCGCACGCACAGTCGCGGGAGTGTCTCCGCGCACCTTTCTGTTCACGGGGATGGGCACCTCCGAGCACGCTCCGCACAGCGTGTCGGACCGCCTGGCCGAGGCGGCGGGCGTTCCGGTGGTCATCCGCGACGCGGGAGAGCTCCTGCATTACGGGCTTCGCACGGTGAGCTTTCACGACGCCGTGTTCGCGGTGTCTCAGTCCGGGGAGAGTATCGAGACACGGCGGGTGGCGGAGGCTTTGAAGGGACATCCCCGCCTCATCGCCATCACCAACGAACCGGGCAGCACGATCGCCCGCCTGGCCCGGGTCAATCTGCCCCTGCTGGCCGGAAGTGAGGCCTCCATTTCCACCAAGACCTATACGAACACGCTCGGCGTTCTGGCCCTGCTGCCGGAAGCCCTGACCGGACGGGAGACCACGGCCACTCTCGGAGCCCTGGAAGGCGTGGCCGGCCAGATGGAAGAGTGGGCGGAACATCGGGCGCCGGAGGCCCGTGCGGCGGCCGATACCCTCGGCGGCGCCGGCTCCATCACGTTCGTGGCCCGCGGACCTTCCCTCGCGGCCGCGCGGCAGGCGGCCCTGACCTTCCAGGAAGGGGCACACGCGCACACTTGCGCCCTCAGCGGAGGAGCGTTCCGGCACGGCCCGATGGAGATGATCGGCCCGGAGAGCGCCGCGGTGTTCTTCGCGGACGCCTCTCCGGCGGGGGACCTGCTGCGGACCATGGCCGCCGAGACGGCCTCGCTCGGCGCCCGCGTCGTGCTCCTGTCAGCACGCCCCGCCGAAGAGCGAAGCGGGATGACGGTGCTGCAGGTCCCCTGCCCGGACCCGATGCTTTTCCCGCTCGCGTGCAGCATCGCCCAGGAGCTGATGCTGGACCAGATGGCCCGCGCCCGCGGTCTGGTGACGGGCGAGTTCAGGCGGTCCGGCAAGGTCACCACCGCTGAGTGACCCGCTGGAGCGGCCTGCACGTTCCGGCGGATGTCAGGGCAGCTGACGGTGAGTCCCATCGCACATCGGCTCATTGGCCGTGTGCTTGCACCGGCAGAGCGCGATATTGCGGGCAGACTCCACGGTGAACTCCAGAGGCGTGAAATCCGTCCCCTCGTGCGACCCGTCGCAGAACGGCTGGTCTTTCGAGAGACCGCAACGGCACCAGTAGTATGTCCCCGGCTCCAGGCGGATCACGGACGGACTTCGCTCTGCAATGACCGGCTCGGGCATTTCTGTTATCTCCTGCAACTGACTGGTCAGAGGCTGCGGCCGCGACTGCAGCGGCTGCCGCGCCTGCAAGAAGAACCGCTCCGGCCGCCAGCAGGTTCCCGCAACGGCCGTCCTCGCCCTGCAGGGACTAAGGGGCAAGGAATCGAACATCTCGCCTGGAACCTGCAGAGGGGGCTGAATCTTGTCCGACGTATTTCAGATCATCGAACAGACCGGCGTGGTGCCGGTGGTGGTGGCATCGAGCGAAGACGAAGCGCTTCGCACCTGTCAGGCGCTGATGCGGGGCGGACTGCCGGTGGCGGAGATCACGTTCCGCACGGAGGCGGCCGCCGCCGCGATCGCGCGGGTCCGGCGGGAGCTGCCGGACATGCTGGTGGGGGCGGGCACGGTGCTGACGGTGGATGCCGCCCGCGACGCACTGGATTCGGGGGCGGCGTTTTTGGTCAGCCCCGGATTCAGCCGCGCGGTGGTGGATTTCGCGATCAAAAACGGAGTGCCGGCGCTGCCCGGTTGCAGCAACCCCACCGACCTGATGGCTGCCGTTGAGGAAGGGCTGGAGTGGGTGAAATTCTTCCCCGCGGAGCCTCTCGGCGGGCTCGGCATGCTGAAGGCGCTGGCGGCTCCCTTCGGCACGCTGAAGTTCGTCCCCACCGGTGGAATCGACGAGACCAACCTGGCCGCGTATCTCTCCTTCAAGCAGGCTCCCGCCTGCGGAGGGAGCTGGATGGTGAAACGGGAGCTCGCACAGGCGGGCCGCTTCGAGGAGATCGAACGGCTGGCCGCGGAGGCCGTGGCCATCGCCAGGACGGCGAAGGGGCTGTGAGACGGCGGGAACGCGATAAGGGGTGAGAGACTTGAGCTTCAGAGTCGTCACTTTCGGAGAGATCATGCTCCGGCTGAAATCGCCGGGACACGAGAGGCTGTTCCAGTCGCCTGTTCTGGAGGCGACATTCGGCGGAGGAGAGGCGAACGTCGCGGTGTCGCTCGCCAACTTCGGCGCGAGCGCGGCGTTCGTCACGGTGCTTCCCGAAGGCCCCATCGGAGACGCCTGCCTCGGGGAGCTGCGCCGCTTCGGTGTGGACACGTCGCACATCGCCCGCGCCGACGGACGGATGGGGATCTATTTTCTGGAGAACGGCGCCAACCAGCGGCCCTCCGTCGTGGTGTACGACCGGGCGGGATCTTGCATGGCCAAGGCGGGCCCCGGCGACGTCGACTGGGAGAAGGCGCTGGAGGGCGCGCACTGGTTCCACCTGACGGGGATCACCCCCGCCCTGTCGGCTTCGGCGGCCAACCTGGCGCTGGAGGGCGTGCAGGCGGCCAAGGAGCGCGGACTGACGGTCTCCTGCGACCTCAACTACCGGGCCAAACTCTGGAAATACGGCAAGAGCGCGCCGGAAGTGATGCGCATGCTGATGGAGTTCGTGGATGTCGGCATCGCGAACGAGGAGGACTGCCAGAAGTCGCTGGGAATCCAGGTGAACGTTTCGGTCGAGTCGGGCCATCTCGAGGCCGAAGCCTACAGAACTCTGACGGAGCGGGTTCTGGCCGAATTCCCGAACGTGCGGGCCATGGCGATCACCCTGCGGGAAAGCCGGGGGGCGGACATCAACGGGTGGTCGGCCTGCCTGAACGACCGCCAGGACTTCCACGTGAGCCGGAAATACGAGATCACGGACATCGTGGACCGCGTGGGCGGCGGAGACGCTTTCGCGGCCGGACTGATCTTTGGGATGCACCGCTACCCGACCTCGCGGGAAGCGCTTGAGTTCGCAGTGGCCGCCAGCTGCCTGAAGCACTCCATCCCCGGAGACTTCAACCGGGTCTCCGTCGGCGAGGTGGAAAAGTTGATGGGAGGCGACGCCAGCGGGCGGGTCCAGCGCTAACGCGCCCGGCCCTGCCTCAGAGGCGCTCCACCGAAAACCCGCCGTCCACCATGATGACGCTGCCGGTGGAATACGGGAAGTCACCGCGCAGCAGGGCAGCCACGGCCCGGCCGACGTCGTCCGGGGTGCCCCAGCGGCGCTGAAGCAGAAGGCCCCCGGCGATGAGACGGTCATACTTTTCGCGCACGCCGGACGTCATATCGGTCTCGATGATGCCGGGCCGGACCTCGTAGACCCGGATGCCGTGCTCTGCCAGCCGCACGGCCCAGAGCCTGCTCGCCATGGCCAGCCCGGCCTTGGTGATGCAATAGTCGCCGCGGTTCACGGATGCCGTCGTGGCGGAGATGGATGTGATGTTGACGATTGTCCCTTCCCAGGAGGGATCGGCGTCCCTCTGCGCCAGCATCCAGCGTGCTGCCGCCTGGGTCAGGAAGTACGGTCCCTTCAGGTTGATGGAGATCAGGCGGTCGAAGCTCTCCTCCGTCGCGTCCAGAATGTCCGCCCGGACATCGGGGGCCACGCCGGCATTGTTCACCAGCGCATCCAGCCGCCCGAACCGCCCGCGCGCCGCCTCCAGGATGCGCGCGCGCCCGGCCGGGTCGCTGATATCGGCCTGCACGTAGAGAACGGCGGGGGCAAGGCTCCCGAGGGCCTCGAGCGCCTCCGCGGCCCCGCTTTCCGGCCGGCGCCCGTTCACCACCAGAGACCAGCCTTCCCTGGCCAGCGCCCGCGCTATGCCCAGCCCGATTCCCCGCGAACCCCCTGTGACGATTGCGACCTTATCCATCTGCCAGCAACTCCTCCGGGACGCCCCCGTAGAACGTCAGATCCGGCCCTCCGGCAGCCATCCGCTGCACCAGCAGGGCCGCCTCGCGAAGGTGATAGTCTCCCCACATGCTGGACTCCCCGCACGGCACCCTGCGCCCCTCAGGCACGTAGTCCCAACCGTTGGGACGGTGATAGACACTGTGAAGCAGGAGCCCCTGGTGAGAGGGTTCCACGCTGAGATACGGCTCCTCCAGCAGCCTCCGGAGGACTGTCAGGCCCGCCTGCAGGTAGTGTCCGCCCTCCTCCAGACGTCCGCGCCGCTCCAGCCAGCTCCCGAGGCGCATCAGCCCCTGGGCGGCGATGGCAGCGGCCGATGAGTCCACCGGCTCGAAGTCGTTGAACGGGTCAGCCGGGCAAGAAAGATAGTCCCCCAGCTCCCGAAGCCCGGGAGCCCCGGTGTCCCAGTAGGGAACCCCGTCGGTGGGCGTGTTCTGAATGTAGAAGTCGCAGGTGGCAAGGGCGGCCTCCAGCAGGAAGCCCTCGACCTCCGCGCGCCCCCCGTACGGATCCAGGGCTTCGTCCGGTATCTGCGCGAGAAACTCGAGCTGTTCCGCGCATCCGCACATCACCCATGCGAGCCCCCGGGTCCACGTGGTGAACGGCGAGTAGCCCTGCTGGCTGTTCGGACAGCGGTAACTGCCATCGTTCGTGTTGAAGATGCTTTCGTGGGCCACGCGGCCGCGGACGTCATAGGCGTCCCGCCCGGTGCCATAGTAGACGGTGTAGGCCGCCGTTGTCCGCGCGTGTTCCACCAGACGTCCCAGCAACGAGATGCGGACATCCTTCTCGCCCAGCAACTCATGCCCCAGGGCGTGGGCGACGGCCAGAGAGCGCAGGGAGCGGATGGTGTCCGCGAACAGAGAGTGCGGGCCGTTGAAGGAATAGATGAACCCCCCGCCCCCCGACACCGGCGTCCAGCGGCGAGCCTGGACTGCTCCGCTGCATTTCAGCGCGAGCACGTAGAACTCGCGCTCCCAGGCGTCGTCCGGGAGCCGCCCCTCCCGCATCAGCCGGAGCAGGTTGCCGTAGGTGCTGATATTGTTGAAGCCGTGGTCGTGCACCCCGGTGTGCGTGACGTGGCCTGCCATCCGGCGCAGCGTGCTTTCCCGTCCGATGCGCAGGAAGCGCTCGTCGCCGGTGGCATCGAACTGAAGGATGGCCGAACCGAACTGGAACCCCTGGGTCCACTCCGTCCAGCCCCTCGCGGTGTAGCGTCCCCTGACGGTGAAGACGGGCGCCCCGTCCTCCGGACGCCAGGACTCTTCGATGTCCAGCACCTTCCCGGCGGAGAGCTCCCACAACCGTTCGATGCCCGGCAGCAGGTCCGCAGGGCGGATGTCCCTGTCAATCTGCAGCATGCTTTTGCGTGTCTCCCCTCACTGCTGTTCGACCGGCGCGGCCAGAGACGGCTCCGGCGGGCCAATCTTCCGGACCTCTACGTCGTCGAACAGGTTGCAGTTGAATGTCAGCCCGTGCGCCTGAACGTGGTGCAGAAAAAAACGGCCTTGCGGGGACCGGCCGGGCGCACGCGCAGGGCCAGCCGGGACCACGACCTGTGGCCGGGACGGGCGGGCGTCCACAGCACGCAGGGCGAACCTGGATCGCCTCGGCCGGGCAGCGCCGTCATTCCGCAGGGATTGTTGGCCGGGCTGCTCGAAGGCAGGCAGAGCGCAAGGAGCGCCGCGGCCGCACAGCGCGCCAGACGCATGAAAGACCTCCGGGGCCGGCGCATCCGCGTCCGGCCCCGGCAGGGTTCCACACGCACGCCCGGGAGTCCTCCCGGGCCAAGCTCAACGGGGCTTGCGATAGAAAAACGGCATCGGGTTCTCGTATCCGATCAGTTCGCTGTCCGCGACACGCTCCGTGCCCCCGACGAACAGATAGCCGCCCGGCCGCAGCGCCTGGAAGAACATCCGGTTCACACGGTCCTTCGCCTCGTCCCCGAAGTAGATGACCACGTTGCGGCACACAATGAGATCGAAGGTCCCCGGAGCGGAGTCCGCCAGCAGGTTGTGCTTCATGAAGCGGATCAGGCGCATCACTTCCGGCTTTGCGCGCCAGGCCGCTCCGTCCCGCTGGAACCACTGCGCGCGCCGTTGCGGGCTCACGTTTTTCATGTCCGGATCCTGAAACTCGCCCTTTCCGGCGGCTTTCAGGATGCTCTCGTCAATGTCCGTCGCCAGAATCTCGCAGGACACTCCGGGAAGCTTCTCCAGCGCCAGCACCGCCAGCGAGACCGGCTCCGCCCCGTACGAACAGCCGGCGCTCCAGATCTTCAGGCTGCGCTTCCCCTCGGCGATCTCCGGCAGCACACGCTCCGCCAGCGTGCCGAAGTGCTCGGGATTGCGGAAGAGCTCCGAGACGTTGATGGTCAGCCGGTCCAGAAACACCTGTCTGACGGCGGGGTTCGTGTCCAGAAGGCGCAGATAGGCGCCGTAGCCATCGGCACCGGCACGCTCCATGGAGCCTTTGAGCCTGCGCTGCATCTGCTCCTGCTTGTAGAGCGCAAGATCGATGCCGGTGCGCTGCTTGATCTGGGCGATGAACTCCTCGTACGTCAGATCCGGCTGTCTCAAGTCCCCGATCCCCCTTTTTCGCAACAAGCCTCTAGGCCGCCATCGCCCGCCGTCGCCTGAGCATCTCCAGCATGGAAGCGACGTCCACGATCAGCGCGATGTGGCCGTCGCCCAGGATCGCCGCTCCCGAAAAGCCGGGAATATCCCCGAGATAGGAGCCGAGCGACTTGACGACGATCTCCATCTTGCCCACCATCTCGTCGACCGCGAAGGCCGCGTTCTTTCCGCGGCTCTGCACGATGACGACGGTGAACTCCTCCTGCCGGGGCACGAACCGGTCGCGCCCCTCGAACACCGACGCCGCGCTGATGAGAGGAAGCGTCTGGTTCCGGACGACCACGCACGGAATCCCCTCGATGGTGTGCACGCGGCCGGACTGCTCGATGGTGGTGGAGACGACGGAAGCCAGCGGAATGGCGAAAAGACGGCCGCTGGACCGGACGATCAACGCGGGCACGATCGCCAGCGTCAGCGGAAGCCGCACAGTGAAGCGCGACCCCTGCCCGGGGGTGGAGGACACCTCGATCTGCCCGTGCAGCTTCTCGATGTTGTTCTTCACCACGTCCATTCCGACGCCTCTGCCCGAGATCTCCGTCACCTTCTCGGCAGTGCTCACGCCGGAGGCGAAAAGCAGCATCAGGCTGTCGCGCTCGTCCAGCTTGGAGGCCGCCTCCGCGGTGATCACCCCCCGCGCCACGGCCGCGTCGCGGACTCTGGCCGCATCGATGCCCTTGCCGTCGTCCTCGATCTCAATGACCACATGCCCTTCCTCGTGGCGGGCGGACAGCACCACGCGACCCGTCTCCGGCTTGCCCTTTTCCAGGCGCTCCTGAGGCTTCTCGATGCCGTGATCCAGGGCGTTGCGAAGCAGGTGGGTCAGCGGATCCACGATGTCTTCCAGAATGGAGCGGTCCAGCCCGGTCTCCTCGCCCTCCAGGATGAGGTCCGCCTTCTTGCCCAGCTTCTGGCACAGATCCCTGACCATCCTCGGGTAGCGGCGGAAGACCTGCCCGACAGGCAGCATCCTCATGCGCATGATCTCGTCGTGGATGTCCGAGACGATGCGGCCGAGATGGCTGTTGATGGCACGCAGGCTCTGGACGGACTCGTCGGACTCGAACTTACCGGCCAGATTGCCCTCGATCAGGGCAAGCCCGGTGCGGTCCACTACGAGCTCGCCCACCAGATTGACCAGCCTGTCCAGCAGCTCGACGGCCACCCGGACCGTCTGCATCCCTTCCTGCGAATCGGCCGCACCCTTCTTCGCGGCCGGCGCCCGGGACGGCGAAGGCTCGGCCGATGCCTTCGAGGCATCCGTCGCCTTCAGAGCGCTGCAGGACTGGATCTCGGGGATATCCGCCACGCGCGCGGCCAGAGCGTCCGCGTCGGCGTCCTCAGGCAGGTCCACGCCCACGGTCAGGACGTCCGTGGCCTGGAGGTTGTCCAGCGCCTCGCCCGCCGGGTCGGTCCACAGCACGTTCCCCGTGCTCTCCAGCAGCTGAGTGGCCATGAAAGCCCTCACCGCGGGCATCTGGCAGTCCGGGCGGAAACGGATCTCGAAGCGGGTTCCGGGGCCTTCGGCCGCCCTGCGAGCCTGCCTGGGGGCGCTCTCGCTGGAGGCGGAGCGCGAAGGCATGGCCTCTGCCAGACGGGCCCTGACCTCTGCGACCTCCTGCTCGAGCCCCGTGCCCGATGAGTCCCCCGCCTGCAGGCCATCCACGAACGCTCTCAGGACGGCGGTCGTCGCCAGCAGACTGTCCACCGCCGCGCTTCGGGCCTCGGGGGGGGCAGAACGGAGAGCGTCCAGGAGGTTCTCCGCATCGTGCGTCAGATCTTTGATGTGGGTGAACCCCATCGTCGCCGACGAACCCTTCAGGGTGTGCGCGGCGCGAAAGATGGCGTTCAGGATATCCGTGTCCGAAGGCTCTTTCTCCAGACGGAGCAGGCCGTCGTCGAGCTTTTCGATCTGCTCGTTGGCCTCCTGGATGTAGACGTCCAGAAACTCGGAGAAATCTGTCTCGTTGACCATCCGCTCCTCCACCGGAGCCTCCCGGATGCGTCGGACGGGAGGCCGGTCAAACAGGGGCTTCCGGTCTGTTATTATCGGCACCCACGCGGCCGGGCTGGATAGGGCGGGTCCTGCGCGGGCGGACGGCTCCGCGTCTGGAGCGGTATGCGGTCAGTCTACGATCACGTCGAACGTGAACGTTCCCGAGCCTCCCGGAGGCACCGAGGCAAGGCGCCAGCGCACCAACCGGCCGGAGGGGTCGAGCTCGCCCCCGCCGCTCGCGCTGCCGGCGACGAAGGACGTATGCTCCGGCAGCGGGCAGCTGACCGCAACGTCCACGGCAGCAGCCTCTCCCCGGTTCGTGTAGGTGACCGTGATGGTGACGCGGTCTCCGGGACGCGGGTCCGCCAGGCTTCCCGCGATAGCGAGATCGAGCGCCGGAGACACCTGCTGAAGCGCGACGGTCACCGGCGCCGACGGGTCCGAGGTGTTCCCGGCAAGGTCGAACGCCCGGACCGTGTAGGAGTATGTCTCCCCGGTCCTGACAGTCTCATCGATGAACCCGGTCCCGGAGACTGTGCCGAGCAGCTGTCCGCCCCGGTAGACGCGGTACCCCGCCACTCCGACCGCATCGGAGGATGGCTGCCACTCCAGACGGACGCCGCCATTCGGCCTGACGGTTGCGGCCAACCCCTGCGGAACGGCAGGAGCAGTCTGGTCCAGCGTGACCGAGGCAGAGACTGGCGCCGACCAGTTGCCGGCCGCGTCGCGGAAGCGGGCAAAAACCGTCTTCGGGCCGTCGCCGGCGGACAGAGTCCAGTCCCGGGATGAGGCGAACGGCTCATCCGCCGACCAGGAGCTCCCGTTCGTGGAGAAAGCCACCGCCGTGACACCGCTCAGCGCGTCCGATGCCGACAGGAGGAGGGTCACGTTGCGGGAGGAGGTATACTGCCCGCCGCCCTGTATGCTCAGGGTGCCCGACGGAGGTGTCAGGTCCACCCGCACCACCGCCGAGCGCACCGGCTCCTGGTTGCCGAGCCGGTCCACCGCCCTGAACTGCAGGGCATGGATCCCCTCTCCGAGCGTGAACGGCCCGGTGTAGACCGTGGACGTGGCGAACGCGTTCAGCGAATAGTGAATGGCCTGGACCCCGCTCCCTCCCGGGTTATCGACCGCGGACAGGGTGACGGTCACCGCCTGAGAGCTCCAGCCGCCGCCCGGGTCGGGACTGAGGGAGATGGACGTGACCGGGGGCTCCGTGTCATCGGGCGCGGCCGGCCCTCCCTGATACCCCTCCACCAGATACAGCTTCCCCTGGCTGATGTTGGCGCCGGAGGCATCGTAGACGCCGATCTCGTCCACCTTGATGCTCGAAGCCCCGGCAGCCCGCACGAAATGCACGGCCACATAACGGGCATCCACGGCGGACGGCAACTCGATGGCGATGTCGCCGGGCCCGGTGAGGCCGGGATTGGTCCAGACCGCCCGCTCCGTAAATCCGTCGCCCGCGAAGGTCTCGAACTCGAACCGGTCACCCGCCACATAAGTGGCCGCCGGAACCGTGAAACTCACCACACCGTTCGCCGAGGTGAACTCCACCCCCGGCACGGCGGTGCCCTGTGCGCCCGAGAGCGAGCCGCTGACGGTGAACGAGTTGGGTCCGGTGGCGGTGACCGTCCAGCGCTCGGTCTTCAGGTTCGAGGAAGTCTCCAGGACCTTCACCGCGAACGGCGCGACACCGGCCTGCCCGATATGCCGGGCGGCCACACGGCGCGGCCGCGCCGATGAGTCGGTGGCCGTGAGGGACGTCAGAACCCGGATGGCGGACAGTCGGGAGCGGTCCTGAACACCCACCACCACCCGCCTGACAGAGTGCCTGCCGCTCGCCGGAACGGGGTTGTCGGACGCATCGTAGGAGATCAGGTCCATCAAGACGCCCCGGTTGGTGGCGGCGTTACGATAGGCCCAGTATACCGGCTTCGGAAAGATGCCGTTGATGGTCTTCTCCTCCGTCCAGACCGAAGCGGTATCCGGGCCGGCGTGCCGGAACGTGAACGTCTGAGGCCCGGGGACGCTCAAAACCTCGTATGCCGTGACACCGAACGCCGTCTTCGCCTCGAAATAGACCAGGTCGCCCGGCCGGTACGGGTGCGGGTCCACGGTCGTGACGGTCACGATGTTGTTTGCGCGGGAGGCGTTCTGTATCCGGGCCCGGTGGAAGTAGAACAGGCCGTCGTGGCCCCCGAAACCGTGGTCTTCTCGGCTGCCCACCGGGTCTTCGTCCACGGCCGGCCACCACGAGATGCCGCCCGCATAGTCCAGCCCGCGCGCCATCATCGCCAGCCTGAGCCCGTACTCCGCCTGTTTGCGGTCGTTGTTTCCACCTCCCCAGCAGGTCACCCCGCTGGTGCTGGACATCTCCGTAAAGTAGACCTTCTTGTTCTCATCGCCGTTGGCGATCATGGCCGACCGGCCGTCCGCGTGCGGATTCACCTTCCAGTTGACGGCATCCGGCGGGCGGTTGGTGAAAAGATAGGGATGCCACGCCAGCGCGTCCATGAACTGGTTTCCGATGGTCCGGTAGATCGTGGCGTAATGACGGTTCGCGCCGTTGGCGTATCCCGGCCCGATGACCACCGCCTGCGGATCCGCCTCCTTCGCGGCCAGATATCCGGCGCGCAGCATGAAGGCCATCTGCTCCTGCGTCCCCGACCAGCACCAGTTCTGGTCCGGTTCGTTCCAGAGCTCCCAGTGCTTGATGCGGTCCCGGAAATGCGACACCACATCCCGGACGTAGTTGGCCCAGGGCTCGGTGTCCAGGTAGTCGTAGAAGACTTTCACCCGGGGACTCGCCGACATCGCGGGCAGCACCACCCGGAACTCGTCCACCTGATGCCCCGCCGATGAGCCCGAGATGGAGATGCCGACTTTCAGGGGAAACGAGAGGTCGCGCTCGAACGTGTAGGTCCACTGATATCCCCCGTCCGGTCCGCTCAGGCTGTTGGAGGAGGTGAAGCAGGTGAAGGAGGAGCCCTGTTTGCGGACGACGATCCAGCGCGGGGCGAGGACCATCCAGCCCAGCTCCCCGCTCATACCCAGCCGCGTGATCTCGCCGTTGCGGCACTGGACCAGATACGGCCGGCCCTGATCCGACGTCAGGCAGTAGCGGAACCAGTTCTGCTCGTCCTGATAGATCATCACCCCGCAGTGCCCGCCGGGCATCGCCGTCACGCGCATCTGCACGGTGAAGTCCCCGTTTCCGGTCAGGGTCTGATACAGGAAGTGCCCGCGCGTCAGAAGCGCGGCGGAGGAATCCACCCGCAGGTGGCCGGGAGCGGACTGGTTGACATCCCAGGATCCCGGCGCGCCCATCCACTGCCACCGCGGATCCAGCGTGGACGACTCGAACGTCTCCCGCTCGATGCTCCCCTCGATGTTCGCGATCCGCGCGGTGATCACGCCGGTCACGTGATCGTAGGTGTAATCCGTGTTCAGGCTGTAAACCGTGTCGTAGGCGTCGTAGCTGACCTTGATCTTCGAGCCGTTGGCCGGGGTCTTGCCGTGAAGCCAGAACAGGTTGTTGTTGCGGAACATGATGCGGCCCCGGAAGTCGGCCATGAAGTGCGTCGCGCCGTCCGGGGACTCGATGAGCCGCTCCACGCGCTGCCATTCACGCCATCCCTGCCCGTCGTTTTCGTCCACCCATACCCGGACGGAGGAGGGGACCACGGGCTGCCGCGAGGTGACAGGAACCTGCCCGGCGGTGAAGTTCGCCGTGACGAGCTCCTCTTCGATACGGACGGGGACGGCGCCGGAGGGAACGACGTAAGGCGTGTGGACCACCGGCGCGTGCGCCAGGGTGGCGCTCCCTGCGGAGAGATCCAGCTCCTCGCCGATCACAGGCTTTACCGGGGGGGCAGTCCGGTCGCGATGCCCGTTCGCCCAGGCCGGCACATAGGAGAGCAGCCCGATGACCGTGAAGCCCTCCTGAGCGTAACGGGTGATCGCCTCCTCCACCTCCCCCCAGGAGAAATTGGTGGTCACATACTGCTGCAGACCGTTCCAGGGAATCTCGTAGCGGACCCCGCGGATGTTCCCCTGCTTCAGCATCTGGAACAGGTCCGGCGTCTTGACGGGGTTTATGCCCTGCGGGCCGTTGACCCCCCAGAAGCAGTATTCTCCGGGCTGAAAGGACGTCTTCGGGAGCTCCGTGGAATCCGAATACAGGGTCAGCCAGGCCGGGTCCCCGGGGTCGGAGGAAGCGCGCGCCCCGTCCGTCAGGATGGTGTGGGCGCGCGCGTTGCCGCTGTCCGCGCTCAGGGGAGCGCCGGGCACCAGCAGCAGAAGCAGCATCCACGGAGCATATTTCATCGGGGTATCACCTCGGCCTTCACAGGTCGTCGCGTCCCGGCGCCCCTCCCCCCGGCTCACAGATGCGCCGGACGCAGTCCCTCTCCCTGGATTGTTCCACACCCGAAGGCTTCAGCGGGCATTCCGGGAACGCCCCGCAGGTAAGACTGCTCTCCCGTCGACTGTATCACTTCCGCTGCGGGCCTTCACCTCCCGGGTGCAAAAACACGCCGCGCACCACGGAAGCCGCATACACGAATGGAACCACCGCGCACACCGGGACAACGGCGAGCGACGAAAGCGAGGTGAACGCTCTACGTCCCATCCGGCGGACGTGGAGCCACCAGATCCCGCCCAGACACAGCAGGCTCCACGCCCCGGGGATCCAGACGGGCAGCCCGGACACCGCAGCCACCAGGAGGGCGGCAAGCCCCGCCAGATACGACCAGTAGAGCTTCTGCCGGAGGCGGCCGAACCGCCGCCCGCAGATCGTGTAGACATCCGTCCACCGATGGAACGTGCCGGGATGCTTGCGCCGAAGCAGCCGGTCGTGCCGGTATCGGCGGGCAAGCTGCAAAGGGCGCTTCCAGCCTGGCGAGAGGGGCCGATGGATGACCTTCGCCTTCTCCGCGAAGCCCAGGCGCATCCCGTGCTCCAGCATCCTCAGGGCGAAGTCGGTATCCTCGCGGTAGTGCACGCGGGCCCGCCGGTCGTAAAACCGGGGATCGAAGCCCCCGATCCGCTCGAAGACCGACCGGCGCACGAACATGTTGCAGGTGGGGAAGGTTCCCCCGGACGTGTTCTCCGTCTGATGCGTGAACGGCGTGATGCGCTCCGGGTCTCCGATCTCCGTGAAGCCCTCCACCGCATCAAAGCCTTCCAGCGCCGCCAGGCCCTCCTCCAGCCACTCCGGCTGCGGCTCCGTATCGGCGTCCAGCAGGGCTATGACCGGTGCGCGGGCCGCTTCGATTCCGGAGTTGCGGGCCGCTCCCGGTCCGCCGTTTTCGCTGCGGCGCACGAGAGTGAGGCGGAACGGCAATCCGGGGGCCATCGCTTCCACGGCATCGGCCGACCCGTCCGTGCTGCAGTCGTCCGCCACGATGACCTCGAACCGCTCCGGCGCAAGCGTCTGGGAGCAGAGCCTTGTCAGGCACGCCCGCACGAGCGAGCTGGAGTTATAGAGCGGGATGACGACACTGACGTCCGGGGAGGGCCCGTGCGGGCCGGTCCGGCTCATGGCGACGCCCCCGTCTCCGGCCGGACGCCCCCGGGCAGGACGCGCGCAGGCGTGGCGCGCCGCCACGAATAAGGCTCCGGGCTTGCGATCTCGGTTTCGGGTGCCGGTTCGTGAGCCAAGCGCGCGGCCGCCATGGCAAGCCCCATCAACACCCAGATATAGATCCGGAAAAAGTTCGCATGCGCGTAGTAGCCCAGCAGAACCCCCGCGAAACCGGCGGCGAAGCCCACCAGCAGCGCGCGGGAATAGTCGTCCCGGGCCTTCTTGAGCGACATCAGCAGCTGCGTGAAGAAAACCAGCCAGATGAGCGAGAACGCCACGCCCCCCACGACGCCCCGCTCGCTGAGCACTTCCAGATACAGATTGTTCGGGTCCCACCGGCCCACCCGTTCGTAGTCCACTGCGGTCGGATCGTCCTGCACGTACTGCGGACGGTAGAACGGATAGTTGCCGGGCCCAACGCCCCAGACCGGATTCTCCGCAAAGATGCACTTCGCGGCGAAGCGGGCGCGCTCCCGGAGCAGGGCGGAGTGTTCGCTGCGCTCAGGATTGACCACCTTGTCCACGACAATCTGCAGCGACGTGCGGGCGGTCGGCACGAAGGCGAACACCAGGACCACCGCCACCCCCCAGACCGCAAGCCCCATCACAGCGAACTTCGACAGGCCCATGCGCCGGATCAGGCCGCAGCGGTAGGAGAGGAACAGAAGAACGACAGCGGAAAGGATCGCGCTGGCGTACCCGCCGGTCGAGAAAGTGAGGAACAGGTTCGCGGCGAGCAGCAGGATGAGCCCGGCCTGCACCAGCCTGCCGCCGCGGATGCCGTTCGCCATCGTCAGCGTCACAGCCAGCGGCAGGGTGAGGATGAGCCACTCGGCGTAGTAGGAGGGCTCCGAAAAAGTCCCGAGCACGCGGTAGCCTCCACCCGTCCAGTAGCGGTGGCCGCTCAGCGCATACACTCCAACCGCCGCCGATGTCAGCAGCAGCACATTGACAGCGGTCTTCAGGAGCGCCCGCGTCCGGATGATGGCGAAGACCATCAGGTAGAGCATCAGGCTGTAGACCCCCCAGAAGGTCTGAGTCCACGTGCGCAGAGTCAGGGAGTTCAGCCCGGTCGCGCCCTCCACCTCCTCCGCGGCAGCCAGGGCCCCGTATGTCAGGACCGTGGAGAACACTCCGGTCAGCAGATACAGCAGCACCGGCCACTTGAGGAGATCCTCCCGGATGCTGAGGGTGCGGTCGAAGGGGACGCGCATCAGGAAGACACCGATAGCCAGGAAGGCCAGCCAGTCGCTGGCCTTGACGTTGACGCCCAGGAGGGGCAGCACGAACAGGTCCATCAGAGGCATGGTCATGATGACCAGCAGCACCCCGTTCTCCGCCCGGCGCAGCAGCGCGATGACGGCCGCCACCGCGAGAGCGGTATACGCCGCCTCCGCCATCCGCCTCTGCTCGGCGGCATACCAGACCCCGGCCGCGCAGGCCGCCAGCACAAGCACCGCCAGAAGGTAGGCTGCGGCGCGGGCAAGCCCCGGCCGGACATCCCGCACGGACCGCCCGCGTGCGGCCAACGCTCTCATCGATGCCCCTCCGCCACTTCCCGGTAGACAGCGAGAGTCCGCCGGGCGGACTCGTCCCAGGTGAAGCGGCGCGCCCGCTCCCGTCCCCGCTCGCGCAGGTCCGCAGCCAGCTCACAGTCCCCCAGCACTCTCGCGAGCGCGGACGCCAGCGCGTCCGGATCCTCCGGCGGGACCAGCAGCCCGCAGTCCCCGACGGCCTCCGGCAAAGCCGAGCAATCCGACGCCACCACGGGACACCCGAACATCATGGCCTCCAGCACGGTGAGCCCGAAGCCTTCGTGCACACTGGGAAGGCAGAAGGCGCCTGCCGAAGCATAAAGCCGCGCCAGGCAGACATCGTCCACCGCCCCCTTCAGGATGATCCGCTCCCGGACCGCGGATGCCTGAATCCTCGTTGCCACCGCCGCATAGTCGCTCCCCTGCAGACCCGCCAACACCAGAAACCCGGCCCGGCCGGACTCCTGCAGGCGTTCGAAGGCCTCCACAAGTGTCAGCACGCCCTTGCGTGCCGTCAAAAGGCCGACATACAGGACATACGGTCCGGGAACGCCCGCCGATTCCGGAGCGCTTCCCGGCGGAATGTCCCCGGCCAGCCTCCGGAGGGTCTCGCTCACGCCCGACGGCACCACGGTCACGCGGGCCCCTTCGAGCCCGAAAGCGGAACGGACCTCCGCGGCGGCGTGCCGGGATACGGTCAGGACTCTTTTCGCCTTCCTCACGCTCGCCCCCGTCAACAGCCGGTAAAGCGCCGCCGCCCTCAGGGAAGTCCCCTGCGGCTGCCTGAGGTAGATCAGGTCGTGCACCGTCACAATCATCGGCACGCCGGCGGCCAGCGGAAGGGTGAAATCCGGCGAATGGTACACTGCGGGCCGGTCGCGCCGCAGCTGCGCGGCCACCACGATCTGCTCCCAGAGCACGCGGCCGATCCGCGCGGGACCGCGGCGGACAACGGCGCCGGCCAGCGGAGGAACGGCGCCCGGCCGGTTGGTGTAGACGAAGTACTCGTTCTCCGGCGCAACCCTCCCCAGCGCCGCGAGCAGCTCCGCCGTGTGCCGCGCGATACCGCCGATGGCCCCGATCGGCCGCCCGAAATACCCGATCCTCACCGCCCCCCTCCCGCACGGCCGGAACCGGGCGCCTGCCCCTCGCGCGGCTGCGCCAGCACCCTTTCGTAGACCTGAACGGTGGCGGAACAGATGCTGCGCCAGTCGAAGCGGCGCCCCAGCTCCCGGGCACCGGCAGCGAGACGGTCCCGAAGGGCATCGTCCTCCAGAACGGCCTTCAGATGCCCTGCGATGGCCGCGCTGTCGCCGGGGGAGGCGAGCATCATGTTCGCCGCGTGCCGGAACTCCCCGGGGGTGGCCGAGGTCCGGGTGGTCACGACCGGCAGCCCGTGGGTCAGGGCCGCCAGCAGCGACCCCCGCCGCATCGTGGCGCCGTCCTCGAACGGCAGCACGACAGCGTCCGCCGCGAGAATCAGGGAAGATGCTTCCGCGCCTTCCCGGTAACCCGCCCAGAAGACACGCCTTTCGATCCCGAGCTCCGCCATCAGATCGTGGAGAGATCGCCGGTAGCCCTCCTCAGGATCCGGGCAAACGATGGCGAGGCTGAGCGGGCGGGACCGCATCACAGCCGCGCAGGCACGAAGAAGGGTCTCCACCCCTTTGCCCGGCCTCACGAACCCGAAGAAGAGCGCCACCTCGCTGCCCGCCGGGACGCCAACGGAGGCGAGGAGGTCCCGGCCGAGCTCACGGCTGCCCGTCAGCGGGATGTTGCTGCCGATCGGAACAAGGTCCAGCCGCTCCGCAGATGCCCAACGCGACACCAGTTCAAAGTCCTGGCCGTTCGTGACGATGACCCGTTTCGAAAACGCGACGTTCAGAAGCTGCTTCGCCCGCCCTCCCCAGGGAGCCATGCAGTATTCGTGCAGCGTCGTGACCACAGGGATGCCCCGCGCCCTCAGAAGGGCAGGAAGCACGTGGACCCCCCAGTGACCGTGATAGCGGAATGAGGGAAACTGGATGTGGACCAGATCGGCGCCGCGGCCGGACAGATCGCGAGCAAGGAGCAGCGCTGAGCGCAGCCGCCAGTCCCGGGCCAGAGCGTCGGCGGGCACGTCCGGATCGGCCGCCGCGTCCAGTCCGCACGTCGTGACCACACGCGCGTCCACGCCCAGTTCCCGGAGTCCGGAGCAAAGACGGCGTGTGTAGTCCGCCACGCCGCACCGGTCGGGGGGATAGGTCCCGCAGACGATGTCCACTCTCAACGCCAACGGCCCACTTTTTCCGCCAGCTCCAGCGCGGCGTCCGCAAGCGACTGCGGAACCGCATCCCGGGCCGTAAAGATCCTCCTGCGCTCCGGAGGGGCCCAGGGAGCCCAGACGCGGGGATCTCCCGTCACGAACACCGCCGCCACCGGAGCGCCCATCGCGGCAGCCAGATGCATCGGACCGCTGTCGTTCCCGGTGAAGACGGCGCACTCCCCCAGGACTGCCGCAAGCTCGGGAAGAGCCGTGCGTCCCGCCAGACTCGCGGCCTCCGCCTGCCTCCGCATCGCCCGCCGGACGGTGAGCGTCCGCTCGCGCTCCTCCTCCGTGCCGATCAGAACCACCCTGAGGCCGGCATCCGCCAGACGGTCGCAGACTTCCGCAAAGTGGCCGGCATCCCACGCCCGGTCGTCAGAGCTGGCTCCGGGATGCACGCAGGCAAACGGCCGTCCCTGCACTCCGGCCTCCCGCAGCAAGCCGGCCGCCTTCAGGCTTGCCGTCTCGCCCGGCCTGAGGTCGAACTCCGCCTCGGCGGGATCCGCTCCGGCGAGCGCCGCAAGCTGGAGGTTCACGGGGACCTCATGCTCACCCTCCCCCTGCTCCAGCACCCGCGTGAGCAGGAACGGAAAGCGCTCCCGGTACTGCGCTCCGGCGTGACGGACGCACCCGAACCCGGCCCGGAACGGTATGCCCGCCAGCCACACTTTCAGAGCCATTCCGGTCTCCTGGGTCGAGAGGAACACCGCATCGTAGCGCCCCGCCCGCAGCTTCAGCACATCCCGCAGCTTCGCGCGGACATCCCGGGGCGCGGGCCACCGGGTCCGGACGATGCGGTCCACGCCCGGGCACATCCGGAACACGGCCTCTCCCACCGCCGTCCCGGCGAGCACGTGAATCTGGGCATCGGGCAACGCCCGCCGGAACGCCCGCACCACCGGGACGAACAGCACGCAGTCACCCAGCTTCTGGATGCGCGTCAGCAGAATCCGCCGGAACGTCTTCCGCGCCGCCGTCATACGTCCCCCAGCAGCCCACGATACAGTTCGGTCACCCTCCGGGATTCCTGGTTCCGGAAACGGCGCGCAACATCCTCCCTGCCCGCCGCCGCCAGGCGGGCCCTCAGCCCCGCGTCTTCCATCAACCGGATGATGGCCTCCGCCATCTGATCGGGGCGCTCCACGTCCACCAGCAGGCCGGTCTCTCCGTGGCGGATGACCTCTTCCGGACCGCCGGACCGGGTGGCCACCACCGGGATGCCGCACGCCATCGCCTCCACCACCACCAGTCCGAACGGCTCGCTCCGGGAGGCCAGCACGCAGACGTCCATCGTCTTGTACACCGATGCGACGCTCTCCACGAAGCCCGTGAAATGGACACGCCCCTGCAGCCCCAGGGACAGGATCTCGGAATCCAGGCGCGCGGGATATCCCCGGTCGTGCGTGAAGAGCGGGCTCCCCACCACCAGGAACCGCGCTGACGGGCAGCACTCGCTGACGATCGCTGCGGCCCGGATGAAATCCAGCTGTCCCTTGTCGGGCGAGATCCGGCTGGCGATGCCCACAACGAAGCACTCCTCCCACCCCAGCGACGGCCGCAGCGAGCTGTCCGGGGCGGCCGCCTCCAGCTCCGCCTGATCCACATCGTTGTAAATGACCTTCACCGGCAGGCCCGGCAGGAGGGCCTCCAGCCGTTGCGCCACGCAGCGGGTGATGGCGATGACGGCGCTGCACATGCGCAGTGCCGATGCCCGGGCGGGATCCAGACGGTCATAAAGGTCGCGGCAATGATACACGACGGGGAAGCCGGCGCGCCTTGCGGCCGGGATGACCAGCTCCGGCGCCCAGAAGGAGTTCACGTGCACCAGGTCGGGACCTTGCTGGCGAAGCCAGTTACCGATCGCCCTCTGCGACCTCCAGAACCCGAGCGGGCGGCGGCGCCTGCGCGTCTCCATCGGCACGAAGGAGACGGGCACGTCGAGCGCCCGAAGCTTCTCCGCAAGAGGGCCGGGACCGGGCAGCAAGGCCCGGGGCTCAACCTCTCTCCTGTCGAGCCCCCTGATCAGCGTCGCCAGGGAGATCTCAGCTCCGCCGGGCTCACTGGTGGTCGAGATGTAGGCCACCCTGAGCGGGCGTCCTGCCGCCGGAGCCCCGGTCACGGCAAAGCCTCCTCCGGCCGGCGCGGGCGGGAGAGATACTCCATCAGGGCACGATCGGACACAGGCCCCCTCTCCCGCGGTCCGCAGGTCCTCCGGAGCAGCCGCGCCGCCTCGCGCTCCGCCTGCGCAACTGTGCCGTCGCGCCGCGCGAACGCTTTCGCCTTGATGAGCGTCAGCCAGAAGCGATGCCGGAGCAGCGTCGAGGGATCCCGGATGTTCTTGCGGACGAACAGGATGCGGTTGCGCCAGAGGATGCGCCGGACAGTCTCGCCGGATGACGAACGCTGGACCGTGAGATGCGGGTGACGGTGCCAGGCCCGGGCGTCCGGGCAGTGGACGCTGCGCCACCTCCGGCGCCACGCCCGCCAGCACAGATCCACGTCCTCCCAGTTAAAAGGGGCATAGGCCGGGTCGAAGCCGCCCAGAGAAAGGAACAGATCGCGGCGCACCACCATGGCCCCGCCGGTCGCAAACGCCACGTTCACGGGCAGGTCTCCCCAGAGTCCGGGCCGCTCCGCGTCCGGGAACACGGTGTGGAACATTCCGCGGGAGAACACAAGGGAGGTCACGCCCCCGCTGCCCGCCCCCTCGTTTTCCATCAGCCGGAACGCCACCGCGAACACGTCGTCACGGTCGAACATGCGGCACGCCTCGGTCAGGGCGTCCGGGTGAAGCTCCATGTCGGTCATGCAGACCGCCACCAGGTCAGCGTCCAGCTCCCGCACACCCTGGTTGACCGCTTCTCCAAAGCCGCCGTTCGCGGACCTGACGATCAACCGCACATCCGGGAAGCGCTCGCGGAGAAGGGCCACGCTTCCGTCCGAGCTCGCATCGTCCACCACGACCGCCTCGCCTCCGCCGGCCCGCTCCAGCGACCGCAGCACCCCGGGAAGGTAGCGGGGAAGCAGGTCCGCTCCATTGTAGTTCGGGACCACCACGCCAGGGCGGCGGCTCAAGCGGCCTGCCTCCTGTCAAGCGCGGCGATAAGCGAGGCGACCCGCTCCTCGAAGCGGCTCTCCGTCAGCTCCCGGGCGGCCTGCCAGGCCTTGCGGCTGTAGTCTGCCAGCACATCCGGGCTGCCCGCAAGCGCCAGGGTCCTGCTGACCATCTCGGCGCCGCTCTGGCAGACGAACCCGCTGCCGCACCTGCGCACGACTTCCCGGACCGCAGGGCCGGCATCCACCACGGGGACAAGTCCCTCCAGCATTGCTCCTGCCAGATCGGAGACACATGCGGTCCAACGGGCATCGCAAAGTCCGCAGTCCCCTCCCCCGGAACACCGGAACCAGACGATGCCGGGTGCCTTCGGGAGATCGCCGGCGTCCGTGCTCCCTGCGATGCCGGGGCATCTTTCGTCCTGCGGCGCCCGGAAGATCCATCCTCTCAGGCCGCGCGCGCAGGCCTCCCGGAACATCCCCGCCATCAGGGAGAGGCACTCGCTCCTTCGATCGACCCCGCCGCCGCAAAGCCCGCGGACCTCGGGCTCCTCCGGAGCACCGGAAGCAGTCCCGCCTGAGGGGATGAAGGGCAGCGGCAGCTCCTGCGGGTCCACTTTCCACCTGCGCCGGACCTCGTCCGCTACGCAGTCCAGAGGGGTGAAGATGCGCTGCCAGCTCTCGAGTCTGCGCTGCTTCTCGCGATCCGAAACCCTGAGGCCGCATCCATCCACGTCGGTCAGGATCTCCGCTTCGCTGCGGTCCACGTGCGGAACTATGAGCCAGCCGCGCACGGCCGGGCAGTAGGGAGGGATCCGCTCGCTCCAGCAGAGCAGCAGGTCGCTTCCCCGCGCGAAGGACAGGCTCATCCTGCCCGCAAGAAACCGGGCCGCCCTCTGGCCCAGGAACCTGGCCAGGGCGGGAAGAAAGGCCGGCAATCCTGCGACACCCGCAGCCGAGCACCACCTCAGGTCCCGTCCGCACACGGAACCCACCTCCCGAGGATCCGGGCGCCGGAGGCCCACCAGTTCCACCCGCCACCCGGCCCGCAGCAGACCCCACGCCAGAATGCCCAGCGTGCGGCAGACCAGGGGACTGGCCCAGTCTTCCGTGTAGATTGCGGCCCGGGGACTCACCGCCTCTGTGCGGACCGGCATCCCTTTCAGGAGCTCCCGTCCGGCAGCGCGGCCGGCTCCTGCCCGGGCGCCGGAAGCTTGCCCCTGCCGTCCGTCCGCGGATAGTAGCGGGCGGAGTAGCGATAGCTGTCCACGTCGGAAGGCTGGACCCGGTTGAGCACCGTCCCCACGATGATGGCCTGGACGTTGGCGAGTTGGGTGCGCGCCCGGAAGTGGGCCGACTCCAGGCGCGATCCCGCCCCGACCACCACGATCATGGAGTCGGCGATGGATCCCAGCTCCATCGCGTCACTGAACGCCACCGCCGGCGGGGTGTCGATCACCACGTAGTCCGCCTCGGCCTCCAGCTGCTCCAGCAACTCCTTCATGCGGGGGCCGGTCAAAAGGCGAGCCGGGTTCTCCGGGATGCTCCCGGCGGAGATGAGCACAAGATTCTCCACGCTGGTGGGAAAGAGAATGTCCGCCAGGGACACCTCACCGGCAAGATAGTTCGAGAGCCCGGGCTCCTTGCGGACCCCGAACGCCCGGTGCAGCGAAGGATTGCGCATATCCGCATCGATGAGCACCACCCGCTTGTGCCCTTCCGCCAGGGATGCGGCGAAGTTCGCGGCCGTGGTGGTCTTTCCCTCTCCCGGGAGCGTGCTGGTGATCATGACGCTTCGCACCTGCGCCTGCCGGGCGAGCGCCAGAAAGTTAGCCCGCATGATGCGGTAGGACTCCGCGAACGGGGTGTCCGGAGAATCCTTCAGGACCAGCGTGCTGCCGCCTTTCAGGGACGCCTCCTTCAGCGCAGGCACGACTCCCAGCACCGGCAACTGATACCGGTCCTCGATCTGATCCACGTCCCGGATCGAGGTGTCCAGCCCTTCCAGGAACAGCACGATCCCGAGACCCACGATGATGGAGATCAGGAAGGCGATCGGCAGCTTGAACCGCAGCTTCGCCAGCTTGCTCGCCGCCGTTTCCGACGCGTAAGCCGCATTGAAGAGCGATCCGAAGGCAGGCACCTCCAGCTGGCGCTGCTTCTCCAGGACGGCGATGGCGTAGTCGGACTGGAACTGGCGCTCCGCGATGGCATCGTAGCGTTTCTGCGCCTCCGCCACCCGGCTGTTCAACTCGGCCAGTTTCAGCTCCCGGGCCGGGACGTCCGCCAGCTCCGCCCGCGCCCTGCGCAGAAGCCCCTCCAGTGCGCGCTTGCGCGCCTCAGCAGCCATCCGCTCGGCCTCGTAGCGGGAGATGTCCCCCGTGATGAACTGATACTCCAGGCTGGCGGGCGCGTTCTCCAGCTTGAACGACTTGTTCACCTCCGCGTTCAGCCGGGCCTTGGTGTTCTCGATCATCTGGCGGGTCTCCCGGACGCGCGGATGGTCCTCGGTGTAGCGCATCTTCAGGTTCATCAGCTCCACTTCCTGGGTGGCGAGCTGCGCCTGAAGGCGATCTATCACCGCGCTGGAAGGGACGGCATCCACGTCGTAGTTCCGGGGCTGGCTGCGCCTCCCGAGCGTCTCCCGCAGCGCCCGGGCCCGGCGCTGATATTCCTGCACCGCAGAGTCCGCATCCTCCACGTCGCGGGTCAGCATGTTCACCTGTGCCTGCGCCTGGCTGAAGTCCAGCGGCAGGAGGCGGTCCCTGTTGGCCTCCTTGAAGTCCCGCAGCTCTTTCAGGCGCGCTTCCAGGTTTCGCCTGGCCTCCTCCAGGGCCTCCGCAGTGCTGCCCTTCTGGGTGCGGTAGAGGTCCAGCGACGACGCGGCTGCGGCCTGCTGCACCTTCTCCGCCAGCGCGTTCGCCGCCCTCACCGCGCGCTCCGACGTATCGCCCACCGCGCTGATCAGCACGATGTTGCTGCGCTGCCCTCCGCCCCCGCCCACGGCCTCGCAGCGGATGTCCTGCCGGAACCGGATGAAGCGCTCCCGCGCCTGCTCCGGGTCGGCGGTGGCCAGCACGTCGCTGTACACCGTGCGGAAGACCTCGAACATGACGCTGTCGCTGAGACCCAGCTGTGCCAGGTCATCACCCGCGATCTGGCTGGTGGGGCTCATCAGGATCCGCGCTGTGGCCTTGTACTGGGAAAAGCGCGGGGTCAGAAAATGATGCACGACCACCGCCCCGCAGATGACAACGATACTCGCCAGCATGACCGGCCAGCGGCGTCTGACGGCGGCGAGATACTGTGCATAGTCCATGGCTGCAAATCGTCCTGTTCGGGAACGGTCGGGCTACAGTACGTAGAGCAGCGGCGCCAGGATGGGAATCCATTCCAGAGGATTGCGCTTCCTCGGGCTCTTCTCGGGAACGTTCAGCACATCGCCGTCCTGCACGTACAGCTCAGGATCCTCCTGACCCTGGAGGATCTTGCTGAAGTCCAGAGGGATGGACTGATATTTTCCATCGGCCTGCTTGCGGATGAGCACCACCTTGTCCGGACGGGCGTTCGGATTGAACCCGCCCGCCGTCGCCAGCGCCTCGGTCCAGGTGAGCTTCTGTTTGAGCTCGTAGCGCCCGGGCTTGTAGACCCCCCCGATGACGCTGTAGGACGAGGGGCCCATCTGATCCGAAGTGGCCACCAGGGTGTCGCCGGGAAGCACGACAACATTCTCCTCCACCCGTCCGGCCAGCAGCGCGGTCAGGTTGACGGCGATCTCGTCCTGGCCGGGCCGCACCACGCGGATGGTCTCGACCCGGGTGCCCTCCTCCACACCGCCAGCCATTTTCAGCGCATCCAGAACTTTCGTGCCCCTCAGGAGGGGATACGTGCCCACGGACTTCACCGCCCCGAGGAACGTGAACTCTCCGATGACTCGAGACGGAACGTTGACCTGGTCTCCATCCTGAAGGATGATGTCTTTGCTGGGATCGGGGCTGGCCATGATCTCCGAGAGGTTCACGCGCATGAACTCTCCTGCGCGCACCAGAGTGACCTGCGACAGGTCCGCCGTCGGCAGGGCTCCTCCCGCGAACGCCAGAATGTCACGGATGCTGACATCCGTGACCGCCTCCACCGTTCCCGGGCTCTTCACGTCCCCCGTGATGGTGATCCTGTGCCCTTTGGGCTTCGCAAGGGTGAACTGCACCTCCGGCTGGCGGATGTAGCGGCTCAGGAAGGAGACGATCTCCTGCCGGGCCTGCTCCACCGACAGACCGCCCACCTTGACCGCACCCATCTCGCCGAAGTCGATGCGCCCCTGCTCGTCCAGAACGTAGAAGCGGCTGATGTCCTCTTCGCCTTTGACAGCGAGCGCAACGGTGTCCCCGGGCTTGAGAGGAGGGGCAGCAGCCGCAGGCCCGGAGCCGGCAGCGGCCGCAAGAGCCGCAAAGACGGCGATGCACACTGGGAGCTTGAGATAGCCGAACACTTTACCCTCCGTCCAAGACCCCGGCCTCGACCGGGCGGCGCGGTCCGCGCGTCCCACGCCTCTGTTATGCCGTACCCGGCAAAGGGATGTTACTGATTGCGGAGAGGCGGCCGCATCCTGCCGCGCACGCCTGATGATACGGCCGGAAGCGCCTCAGGGGTTCCGATGGCGCGGTCCCCCGGGCGCCGCCCTACTGTCTCTGCCTTACCAGAGAGACTGCCGCCAGGGCCAACGGCAGGATCAGCATCAGCGCAACGCCGGCCTTGCCCGCCGGCCCGCTGGCCCAGAGCCTGCGGGCGGGCATCGGCTCCTTCGCCACATCCGCCCGGACCTTCCGGATGTGCGGAAAGTACGCCTTCAGGAACTCGTGCAGCTGCCTGAAAGCCGCCTCTTCCCCGTAGAGAATGGGCGTGGAGACCCTCACCATGTTGGAGACTCCCAGATCCCGCCGGAGACGGCTCATTACGGCGGCCTTCAGAAAGCCCTCGCGCCCCCCGCGCTCCTCCAGCGGTTTGTCTCCGGACATGTACCAGTACACCACCATGGAAGCCTGGTGGTTCTTCTCGGCGATCATGACGTGCGCCGTGACGTCCATCCCCCCCACGTTGATCCGCCGCGAGGGAAGCTCGCGCAGCTTGAAGCCCTGAGCGGGATAGCAGACGTGGGGGTCGTGAAAACTCCGGGAGCGCCGGGCATAGTTGTACACAAGGCACAGCGTGACAGGCCGGTCGCCGCCTTTCTCGTAGTCGCGGAACAGAATGGCCTGCGGGGCCAGCTGCTCCTCGATGGGGACGTCCGTGATGTCGATATCGCGGCCGTAGTAGCCTCCGTATTCCATCGGGATGACACTCAGGTCCAGTCTGTTCTGCAGCTTCGGCTCCGGCTGCACGAACAGCCACCCGGCCGCGAGCACGAAGAGCGCTCCTCCCAGAATCGCGCCGTGCCTTCTCACAAACTCCATATCAGGCCCGCTCCTCCCCCGGCACGAGGCGGATCCGCAGCATCCAGGCTTCCAGCAGGAACAGGGCCAGCCCGATGGAATACATGATCACACCGGAGCCCTTGTGGAAAACCCCCATCGCGACATCCTCTCCGTAGAACTCCCCGAGCAGCGCGATCAGGATGATGCGGAAGATGTTCGCCACCACGGCAATGACCGGAGCCGTCAGCAGCAGCACCAGCTTCCGCCACCACACCCCCTTCGCCAGATACGCCACCACGCTGCCCACAAAGATCAGGCTGAACAGCGTGTTCAGGCCGCTGCAGGGAGCTTCCACGAACAACGTGAAGCTCGGAAGAGCCACCATCGTGCCCACCCTGCTCACGTCGTAGAAGAACGGCTGCAGTATGGCTGTTGCGGCGACCGCGGAGATCAGCTGCAGGCGAATCGTCAGCCAGGTGGAGACGAACGGCAGGGGGATCATGAACAGCAGGAACATCGACGGCCAGAAGACCAGGCTCTGAACGTGAGGCCCGAAATACCAGAGCGCCAGCCCCCAGACCATCGGCAGCAGCGAGACCCCTGAGAGGAAATGGACGTCCAGGATCAGCCCGGCCAGGTGCATCGCCAGCGCCAGCCCGATCCACCTCATCCCGGCCGGCGAGCCCGTTTTCGGGACAGCCGCGAGGGATGCCCGCTTCTCCCAGAGGAAATAGGCGATGACCAGCGGCACCCAGAACCCGTGAGAGTAGTTCGAATCCGGCACCATCCACGCCTCCACCAGCCAGACGAAGGTGGAGTAGTACAGCGCCGCAAGCACCGCAAGGACGATACCGTATTCGAAGACCGCAGCAGCGTTTCGCTGCCCGGCCCGTCCCCCGGTGGAAGCTACGCCTGAAGCCAACGGCAACCTCTTTCGGTCAGCACTTTACAGCGGAGTCAGGCGAAACCGTCCCGAGCCGCTCCGCACATCACCGGAATCCTGCCACATGCGGACGGTGTACCCGCACGAACAATCTCAGCCCGCGCCAGCCCCCGGCGAGGACAGCCGCAGAGCTCTGACATCCCTGCCGAAGATTTCCTCCGTGTCAGCGGGTATACCTGCACCCGGGCTTCGGAAGTTCCCCGCACAAAGGCCGGCGATCCGCAACGGACGGTGGAGAAGGAAAGAGGGAGGGAGGCTGCCCATGGCAAACGGAGGCCGGACCCGTTCAGTATGCCCCCTCGCAGCGTCCCAGAAGGGCCGGGACGGTCGCGGCTATGATCTTCAGGTCCAGCAGAAGGGAGCGCTCCGCGATATAGCGCATGTCCAGGCGCACCCGCTCCTCGTAGCTGGTATCGTTCCGGCCGCTCACCTGCCACAGGCCCGTGAGGCCCGGCTTCACACTGAACAGCCGGTCCTCGAAAGGCCAGTATTTCTCCACCTCCCGCTCAACAATCGGCCTCGGCCCCACGAGCGATATATCTCCCAGCAGCACATTGATGAACTGCGGCAGCTCGTCCAGGCTGGTTTTCCGGAGGAACGCTCCCACGCGAGTCACTCGGGGATCGTGCTTGAGCTTATACAGCTCTTCGAACTCCTTGCGCAGATGCTCGTCGCGCCTGAGCACTTCATCGGCATTGACGCACATCGAGCGGAACTTGATCAACCGGAAGGGACGCCGGCCGAGGCCCAGGCGCTCCTGCCGGTAGAAGATGGGGCCCGGAGAATCCAGATAGATCGCAATGGCGATGACGGTAAAAAGCGGCGTCAGCAGGATAAGCGCGCATAGCGACACCACGATATCCAGGGTGCGCTTCGTGAAGGAGTAGAGCGCGTCATTCAGCCAGTGCGCGAAACTGACTCCGGCCGGAGCGACGACGACCAGTCCGCCCGACGCGGCCCCCTGGGCCGCAAGCTGCTGTAAAAACCGTCTGCGGGAGCGCCAGCGCCCGAAGATGAATCCGAACCCGCCAAGTCCGGCCAGCCCGACGCCGGAAAGCGCCGCAGCGGCAGGCTCAGGGGCGTGGACGGCAGGCTTCGAGAGGAAGAGATCCGCGGAAGGGCCTTCGCCTCCGGCAAGCAGCGGAGCCGCCTGCAGAACGACGGCCAGCGCGCAGAGCGCGAAGACTATGCGATTGAACACCGCGTCAACGAGCATGCCGAAAGCGATCCCGTCCGCCGCTGCGCCTTACTCGCATCAGCAGCGGAGCTCCTCTCTCCCGGGAAAGTGACAAGCTGCGCCCCCGCGGCTCAATGAGCACCCCCCACTCAGAGCCTTTGCCCGGCAGGCCGGGCACGCAAGAGCGCACGGCCCTCCCCCTCTGCCCGCTCTCTCAGTATACCACGCACAGACCGTGCCACTCTCCCGCAAGACCCGAAATCCGGTATTTTTGCCTGCCCCCTGCGGCGCGGCGCGCCGAAGCGGTCACTCTTCCGCAATGCGCGTGTAGATGCCGGGAACGCTGTCTTCGATGAGCTCCGCATTCACCGCCCGCCGGTAGAAATCCACCGGCCCCGCCCCTCCGATGATGGCGTAGGCATACCCCATCTCCCACATTCCGTGCAGACAGGCCAGGAGAAGGGCATAGCCGATCCCGCGCCCGCGGAACTCCTCAGCGACTCCAGTCGGCCCGAAATAGCCCCTGCGCGTGCACTCGTAGGCGCCGAACCCCACGATTCGATTGTCCGACAGCGCTATGAACGCCGTCACCGGCTGATGCGCGAAGGCGACCAAGGTCTCATCCGCCCAGGCGGCCGGGAAATGCTTCTCGATGAACCCCGTCACGACCCTTCGCTCGTAAGGCTGCGCCCGCCGCAGGGTGATCCCCTCCTGCCGCATCCGCTCCATCGCCCCGTCCAGAGCAGGAAGCCTGTAAAGCCGCACCAGCATATCCGGCATCGATGTGATCCCTCCCGCAGGATGTCCGGCGGACAACTTCGCTCCAGACTGCTCCACCTCCCTCCCTAACCGTGTGCATGCCGCCTCTCCAGGGGACAAGACAACGACGGCGGAAAGGAATGAGCTGGGCGACTCTCATCCCTTTCCGCCCGGTAAAGCCGGCCTTGCCCCGGCTGCCGGAGGAGCGCGGCCGGCAACCGTATTATCGGCGAAGGAGTGCTATTTCCTCTCCTCAGCCGGCTGCGGCTGCCGCTCCCAGGTGAACAGGTCACCCTCCTGCACGGCGGGATCCTCCGTGACGATGACGGCGCGGGTGCTGTCGTTCCGGACATCCTCAACGCGGACCCTGCCGACATCGCGGGCCTCGCGCCACACCTCCCGCCCCTCGCTGTCCCGGACCACCGTCTCACGGTAGATCCTCAGCTCCCTTCCGGGAGCCAGGCCTGCGAACGCCCCCAGGTCCAGGATGGCGTAGCGCGTGCCGTCCCGCTCGTAGACAGCGGAGACCCGCCCGACGGGCGGGAAATAGGGCGCCAGGGACTGCACAACCTCGCTGACGGCCTTGCGCGTGGCGCGCCCGATGCGGCTTTCCGCCCACTCCGTGGTCTCGAAGTTGCCGATCAGCACCAGGTCCCGCAGGCGTCCGCCGGCCAGTCCCACGGACGCGGAGCGGTCCTCCGCCTGCACGCTTCGCGCCAGCAGAATGCGACCCGTCGAGGCATCCACCAGCCGCAGGTCCAGAACGACCCGCGCCGTGGACTGCTTGTAGCGAGCGCCGGCCACGGCCTCGGCCACGCCGCCGAGAAGCGTCCGGTTCTCCTTGACCCCGAACTCCGTGATCCTGCCGCCCAGGAGGTAGTCAACCCCCAGCACCCTGCCTGCGGCCACGGCCGTCGCGGGATCGAGCAGCCCGTCCGCCCGCAAGCGGTGCTCGTCCATCAAGCGCTCGAGCTGGGCACGCTCAATGACCTGCACTCCTCCAAGCTTCACCAGCTCGGTGATGATCATATCGGTCAGCCCGCGGCTCAGGGGGGTTCCGCGGAACTCCGCCGTGGACTCGAAGGGGACGACGGCGATCCTCTTCATCCCCGCCGCGGACGGCGAAGCGCCGGAGATGCCAACGAGCAGAGAGACCGCGCAAGCGAGCGTTCTGAACCACATGGCCGATCCTCCTCCCGGCAGGCCGGAAGACCGCCCCGGCCGGAGTCAACGGGGGGTCCGGGAATACTCTTCGTCCACCATGCGGCGGATCATGCTCAGATTCACCGCATCGTAATCGTCCAGGACTCCGGCCCGTCTGTAGTGTATGACCGCCTCAGTCTCCATTCCCTCCCGCAGATACGCGTCGGCGAGCAGGCAGTGGTAGGCCGGGTCATCCTTCTTCAGACGGACGGCCGTGTTGAGCACGTCGATGGCCTCGTGGGTGCGCCCGCAGCGCAGCAGAAGCGCTCCCAGACGCATCGCATAATAGGGGTCGTCGGGGGCATAGATGGTGGCGTGCTGGAAGTGAGTGATGGCTTCCTCCAGGCGGCCCACCCGGCTGTAGAACTCCGCGAGCCCGAAATGATAGAAGCTCTCCGTGCGGGCGAGCTCGACAGCCTTCTCCGTCTCCGCGATCGCCGCCTGCTTCAGCCCGCATTCCCAGAGCGCCCTGCCGAGCTTGAACCGGTACAGCGGGTTCCCCGAGTCGTACTCCACGGCGCGGCGGTATTCCACCACCGCGGCCTGCCATTTGCCGTAGCTCCGGTAAAGCTCGGCCAGGCTGTAGTGCGGCTCCGCTTTGCGGGGATTGGCGCGGATGGCTTCCTTGTACTGTGAAAGAGCTTTGGCGGATTCGCCGGCGAGGCAGTAAGCGTCCCCCAGGCGGGTCCGGCGGTCAGGGTTCCCCTGGTCCTGCCCCACCGCCTTCCGGTAGTCTCGGATGGCAGCGTCCAGTTCACCCGCAGCCAGGTGGCAGTCGCCGGCGAACTGGCTCTCGTCGGCCGTGGTCCGGGGGCGCGCCGCTCCCGGAGCGGAAGGCCGTCCCGTATGCTGCTGTCCGTTGCCTGGCGAACTCATCCTGAAGAGATCTTTCCGTCCCCTCCCCTGTCTCCGCTATCAAGGATTATGGTCACCGGACCATCGTTTGTCAGCACCACCCGCATATGGGCCTGAAACTCGCCGGTCGAGACGGGCAGGCCGCTCTCCCGCAGCCGCAGCACGAACTCATCGAACAGGGCCCTGGCCTCGCCCGGAGGAGCGGCACCCGTAAAGTCGGGACGGCGTCCCCGGCGGGCATCCCCCAGCAGGGTGAACTGCGAGACCGCCAGCACCTCCCCTCCCACGTCACGTACGGAGAGGTTCATCTTCCCCGTCGAATCCGGGAAGATCCGCAGGCCCCCCACCCGATCCGCCATCCACGCCGCGTCCCGGCTGCTGTCCCCGCTCGCCACTCCCACGAGCACCAGCAGCCCCCGCCCGATCCCGGCAACCCTCCGTCCCTCGACATCCACGCACGCGTCGCTGACGCGCTGCACGACCGCCCTCACTTTGCCCGTCTCGTCCGCGCGGCCTTCCCTCCCAGCCTGTGAATGCGGAGAACATCGTTCAGCTTGGCCACGTTTGCCATCACCTGGTTCAACTGACTGAGGCTCTCCACCTCCACCTGCAGATGGAAGGACGCCATCTTGTTGGGCAGAGCCCTGATGTTCGCCGAGCGGATGTTGATGCGCGCCTCGCTGAAAATGGCCGAGATGTCCGACAGCAGGCCCATCCGGTCCAGAGTCTCGATGCTGATGTCCGCGACATAGGTTCCGCCGGGCTCTCCGCCCCAGTCCACCTCGACCAGCCGCTCCGGCTCGGACGCCCGGTAGCCGGCGACGTTCGGGCAGGTCTGGCGGTGAAGCACCAGTCCCTTCCCCCGTGTGACGAATCCGATGACCTCGTCCCCGGGAAGCGGAAGGCAGCACTTTGCCCGCGCCACCATCATCTGCTCCGCCCCCTCCAGCTCCACCCGCCCCTCGCGGATCCGGCGGCGGCTCTCGGGGAGCACGGGCTGATGCTGCTCCGGAGGCGCCAGCCGGTGAAGAACCGCCTGCGCCCCCAGATGCCCGAAACCAACAGCGGCGAGCAGATCGTCCTCGGACTGCTTGTTGAACGTCTGGAGGACCTTCGCCAGATTCTCCGACTTCAGCACGCTGCGGTCCAGCCCCTGACGCTCGCACTCCTTCTCCAGCATCTCCCGTCCGCGCTGCACACTCTCCGCGAACTGCAGATTCCGGAAGTAAGCCTTGATCTTGCTGCGCGCGTGTCCCGTCTTGACGAAGTTCAGCCAGTCCAGGCTGGGAGCCGCGCTGCTGCGGGTGACGATGTCCACCACGGCGCCGTTCGTGAGCCTGTAGGAAAGCGGCACGATCCGGCCGTTCACCTTGGCGGCCACGCAGTGGTGCCCCAGGTCGCTGTGGATGCGATAGGCGAAGTCCACGGGAGTGCTGCCGGCGGGAAGGTCGATGACGTCACCCTTCGGGGTGAAAACGAAGACCTGATCCGTGAACAGATCGTTGATGACGGAGCGGAGGAACTCCGTCGCGTCCTTGCTGTCGGCCTGCCAGTCGAACAGCTGCTGCCGGAGCCAGGAGAGCTTGCGGTCGAACCCGTTGGACCCGGCTGTGCCCTCTTTATACTGCCAGTGCGCCGCGATCCCGAACTCCGCCGTGCGGTGCATTTCCCAGGTGCGGATCTGGATCTCCAGCGGCTCGCCGTGCGGCCCGATCACCTTCGTATGCAGTGACTGATACATGTTCGGCTTGGCGCGGGCAATGTAGTCGTCGAACCGCTCGGGGATGGGAATCCACAGGTCGTGAACGATCCCCAGCGCGTGGTAGCACTCCGGGACGGTGTTCACGATGATTCGCACAGCGATGAGGTCGTAGATCTCCTCGAACGGCAGGTTCTCCTTGAGCATCTTCTGATAGATGCTCCAAAGGTGCTTCGGGCGTCCGTGGATCTCCGCCTCGATGCCGGCCCGCTCGAGCCTGCGCGAGATCATCTCGATGGCCTTCTTGATGTCCGCTTCCCGGTCCGCGCGCCGCCGGTCAATGAGGTCCACGAGCTTCTGGTACATCTCCGGCTCGCGGTACTTGAAGGCCAGATCCTCCAGCTGCCACTTGATCTTCCACACCCCGAGCCGGTGCGCCAGCGGGGCGTAGATCTGCATGGTCTCTTCCGCGACCTTCAGCTGCCGCTCACGTTCCAGGCCATGGAGCGTGCTCATGTTGTGCAGGCGGTCCGCCAGCTTGATCATCATCACGCGGAGGTCGCGCGCCACAGCAAGGAAGATCTTGCGCAGGTTCTCCGCGTTGCGCCGCATCTCCGCCCGGCTCTTGCGCGAGGGGGAGTCCGAATCCTGGGCCCGCGTCTCGAAGTCCGCCAGCTTCAGCTTCGTGACGCCGTCCACCATGGTCGCCACCTCGTCGCCAAAACGCTCGCGGATCTCGTCCAGTGAGGTCTCGCTGTCCTCCACCACGTCGTGCAGCAGTCCCGCCGCGATGCATGCGGGGTCCATCTGGACATCAGCGAGGATAAAGGCGGTTGCTAAGGGATGGGTGAAGTAAGGGTCGCCGGTGCGCCGGATCTGCCCCTCGTGCCGCTCACGCGCGAAATAGAAGCTCCGCCGCACAATGTCCAGATCCGCATCCGGATTGTAGAGGCGGATCCGCTCGAGAAGCTCTTCCAGTCTGTCTTCATACAGGCCGGCAGCCGGTTCCGGCTGCCCGGAATCCTTGCTGGCCACCGCCTGCACGGGGGCTGTCATTCTTGCACCGCCGGAAGGTCCCGGAGAACGATCTCAGCACGGCCGGAACCATTAAACGAGTTTACTCTAAGATTGTAACAGATTTTGAACGAACGGTCTTCCGGAAGCGCCGAAACAGCGTCTCCCATTCCGAACCCGATCACGCTGACGGGCTGCGGCGCGCCGCGCAGTTCCGCACGGAGGTGCCGCCCTCCCTCGCCGACACACCGGACCCCGCTCAGCCGGACGCCGGACGACATCAGCAGGGGCTCGGGATTGCCCTCACCGAAGGGAGCAAGCCGGGCGATCTCGCTCGCAAGCTCGAAGGTCAACTGGTCCGCCGGGACCTGCGCCTCCACTTCCAGCCGGGGCTGGAGGTCGGACGGCCGGAGCCACCGCCTGGCCAGCTCATTGACTGCAACGCGGAAGTCAGACAGGCGTTCCCGCGGAAGGGACAGCCCGGCCGCCATGGCGTGCCCGCCGCCTTTGACCAGATCGTCCCCCAGCTCTTCCAGCGCGCGCGCCCAGTGAAACCCGGGGATGCCCCGCGCGGAACCGTGCCAGTGGCCGTCCCTGAGGGTCAGCACGACGGCCGGGCGGTAGAAGGTCTCCACCAGCTTGCCGGCGACGATGCCGATGACGCCCGGGTGCCACCCCTCGCGTCCCACCACCAGCACCGCATCGTCGCTGATGCCGGTCTCGAAGATGGTCTGGATGGCCTCCGCCTGGATCCGTCTCTGCTCCCGCTGCCTGTCAGCGTTCCGCTCCGAAAGGATGGCCGCCAGCTCCTCCGCCCGGGCGGAGTCCCGCGTCAGCAGAAGCTCCAGCGCCTCGTCCGCCTCCGCCAGACGCCCGGCAGCATTGATGCGCGGGCCCAGCCGGAACCCGACGTCCTCTGTGCCCGGCCCCTCGCTGATGCCCGAAAGTCTCAGAAGCGCGCGGATGCCCTCCTTCTGCGAGGCGCCCATGGAGCGCAGCCCGTGGTGCACATAGACGCGGTTCTCTTCCAGCAGCGGAACACAGTCGCTCACCGTCCCGAGCGCGACAAGGTCGAGATAGTGCCGGTGAAGCGCATCCACATCCACCCCCCGCCGCAGGCACAGAGCCTGGCAGAGCTTGTAGGCCACCCCCACGCCCGCCAGCCCGCGGAACGGATAGGAGCTTCCCGGAACCAGCGGGTCCACCACCGCGACCGCCTCCGGCAGGGCGTCGGCGGGCTCGTGGTGGTCCGAGATCACCACGTCCAGGCCGAGCTCCCGGGCCCTCCGGCACGCTTCGAAGGCGGTGATCCCGCAGTCGGCCGTCAGGACGAGGCCAGCCCCCTCGGATGCGGCCATCTCCAGCGCCGCCCGGCTGATGCCATAGCCGTCCCGGGAGCGGGACGGAACGAAGGGCCGCACGTTTGCTCCGAGCTTCCGGAGCACCCGCGTCAACAGCGCGGCGGATGTCACGCCGTCCACGTCATAGTCGCCGTGAACCAGGATCAGCTCGCCGGATTCCATGGCCCGAAGGATCCGGTCCACGGCAGCATGGGCATCGGGAAGAAGGAAGGGGTCGGGAACGGAGGCGATGGAAGGGTTGAGGAACTCGTTTGCGGCGGAGACGGTCCGGATACCCCTCCGGGCTAGCAGAAGAGCCGTGACCGGGTGCACGCCCAGCCCCTGCGAGAAGGCTTCCCCTCCGTCCTCCGGAGGATCGAGAAGCATCCAGACCTTCTCCGCGCGTCCCGGTCTTTCGTCCATCCCTGGCGCCAGCTCGAAAACTCCTCCTGTCACCTGTTACCGTTTCAAGACAGACGGCCCGCAGTCCTCCCCCTGCCGGGGAAAACCGCAGGCCGCCCGTTTTCAGCCCGCGCGACCGGCCCGGCCGCGCGATGACCTGTCCGTCAGAACCTGCGCTTGCGGCGTTTCGCCTGCTGGGCGCGGGGCCTGGCCTTCGGCGCGGCGCCGGCCACCGGGCGGGACACTTCCGTATCCTCGTCCGCCGCATCCCGGCCGCCGTCCGACGATGCCCCGACCGTCTGAAGCGCCTCCCGCGACGGCTTTTCCACCAGGGGTTTCATCTCGGCGGGCGTCAGCTGGCCGGTGGCCTTGCGCGCCTGCCGCTCCCAGAGGACCAGAAGCGGGCTTGCCGTGAAGATGGAGGAATACGTCCCGATGACGATACCGACCAGCAGCACCGAGTTGAAGTGGTGCAGCACCGAGCCGCCGAACATCAGCAGCGTCACCAGCACCAGCACGACGGTCAGGGAGGTGTTGATGGACCGTGCGAAGGTCTGCAGGATGCTGCGGTTGACCATCTGCTCGAAGGTCTCGCCCTTGAGCCGCAGCTTCTGATTCTCGCGCACCCTGTCAAACACCACGATGGTGTCGTGGACGCTGTAGCCGATCATCGTGAGCACGGCGGTCACATACGCGCCGTCGATCTCCCAGCCAAACAGCCGCCCGAACAGCGCGGAGGCTCCCAGAACCACCAGCACGTCGTGCGCAAGCGCCAGAAGCGCGCAGGCTCCGTATTTGAAGCCCTCTACGAAGCCATGCTGCGCGAACCGGATGGACAGGTAGATGCAGATGGCGATGCCCGCAAGCACCACCGACAGGATGGCCTTCTCCGTGATCTCCCGGGAGATGCTGGCCCCCACCTTGCTGATGCTGACGACCTGCGCGTCCCTGAACCGGGCCTTCAGCGTCTCCCTCAGGCGGTCCAGCTCCTCGGGCTTGAGCTCCTTGGTGCGGATGTAGGCGGTGGTCCGGTCCGTGCCGGCCTCGCGGGAGAGCTGCACGCGGGGCGAGAAGTCCTTCAGGGCGCTCCGGATCTGCGGAGCCGTGACGCTCGTGGGCAGCGAGGCCTGGATCATGTTCCCGCCGGTGAACTCGATGCCTTTCCTGAGCCCTCCCCCCGGCATGAACAGCAGCACCAGACCGATGGCGATGATGATTCCGCTGAAGGTGAACCAGGCGGCGCGCTTTCCGATGATGTCGAAGCCCTTGCCGCCCGCGGGCTGCATCCACTGGCGGCCCAGACCGTAGAGCCGCGCATTCTGCGCGAATCCGAACGAGCTCACCAGATGGAGCAGAGTGCGGCTGACCGTGATGGCCGTGAACATGCTGACCAGAACGCCGATAGCCAGCGTCTTGGCGAAACCGACGACCGGTCCGCTGGAGAGCGCTATCAGCACAAGACAGGTGATGAGCGTGCAGACGTTGGAGTCCAGAATGGCCGTCCATGCCCTGTTGAATCCCGCGTCGATTGCGGAATGCAGCGTCTTGCCCGCCCGGAGTTCCTCTTTCAGGCGCTCGAAGATGAGGATGTTGGCGTCGACGGCCATCCCCACCGAGAGGATGAACGCCGCCAGGCCGGGCAGCGTCATCGTCACGCCCATCCACTTGAGGATGGCGAACGTGAACAGCGCATACATCGCCAGCGCGATGGTGGCGATGACGCCGGGCAGCCAGTAGTAGCCGATCATGAACAGCACGACCAGCACCAGCCCGTAGACGCCCGCCTTCACGCTCTGGGAGACATACTGCGCTCCCAGGGATGCCTCTACGATGTTCTGCTCCACGATCTCCAGCGGGACCGGCAGCGCCCCCGCGTTCAGATCGTTGGCCAGATTCTGCGCCTCCTCCGGAGTGAAGTTGCCGGAGATCTCCGCCTTCCCGCCCAGGATGGCCTCGTTGATGACCGGCACGCTCAGGATCTGGTCGTTCAGGACGATGGCAAGATAGTCACCCACGTGGCGGCGGGTAAACTCGGCGAACTTCTCCTTCCCCTCGGGCTTGAACTCGATGCGCACCACCGAGCGCATCCCGGAGATGTCCCCGCGGGCATTGTCCTTCAGGTCCGCGCCGGTGAGGATGAGCTCGGAGTCCGCCAGGATCTTGCTGTGCGGCACCTCCTTGCCTTCCGGATCGTAGAAAACGATCTTCTCGTTCCCGTTCTCCCGGTCTATCTGCATTCGGATGGGGGCGCCGGGATTGCGGTCGCTCTGGATGTTCTTGAAGTAGCGGAACTCCAGCTTCGTGGGCCGGCTCAGCCGCGCCGCCAGCTCTTCCTTGTTCTTGACGTCCGGGATCTCGACGATGACCTGCCGGGGAGGTTTCGGCTGAACCACCGGCTCGACCACGCCGGTCGCGTTCACGCGCCGCTCGAGGATGCGGGCCACAGTCTGCAGGGTCTGGTTATTGAACTCCTGCCCCGGTCCGGGCCTCGCTTCGTAGACCACCCGCATACCGCCCGCCAGGTCCAGACCGCGGCGCATCTCCTTCGTGGCCACGATCCACCCGGATACGGCGCAAAGCACAAGGATGAAGAAGAATAACTGACGGTAACGCGACAATTCGCATCCTCCTCTGGACGCTCTGTCTGTGCGTGTAGGCTCACCTGAGAGGCAGACAGACAGCTACGTATTATACCGATTGGCTTTCCGGCGTGTCAACTTGAGAGAGCCCTCCGCACCGCCCCGGCGCCCGCGCTGACAGGCGGCCGGCGGCCGTGCCATAATCCCCCGGAGAGGGCCGTCCCGGGGGCGGGAAGGGCATTTCTCCCGATTCGTGAAGGAGGCTTGCAACGTGACCGACTCTTACTCCGCCAGGGGCACGCTGTCCGCAGGCGGCCAGAAATACACCATCTACCGGCTGTCCGCACTCAAGGACGCGGGGTATCCCGTCGAGCGGCTTCCGTACAGTCTGCGGATCCTGCTGGAGAACCTGCTGCGGACCGAGGACGGCTCGGCCGTCACCGCCGAAGACATCGCCGCGCTGGCGGCCTGGGACCCGGCCGCTCCCGCCGGACGGGAGATCGCGTTCACCCCGGCCCGGGTGCTGCTGCAGGATTTCACGGGGGTGCCCTGCGTCGTGGATCTGGCCGCCATGCGGGACGCGATGGCCGAGCTGGGGGGCGACCCCTCGCGCATCAACCCCCTTCAGCCGGTCGAGCTTGTCATCGACCACTCCGTGCAGGTGGATGCGTTCGGAAGGCCCGACGCTCTGCTGATCAACGTGGAGCGGGAGTTCCAGCGGAACCGGGAGCGATACTCGTTCCTGAAGTGGGGGCAGAGCGCGTTCCGCAACTTCCGGGCCGTGCCGCCCAGCACCGGAATCGTCCACCAGGTGAACCTGGAATACCTGGCGAGAGTCGTCTTCACCCGCGAGGACGGTGACGGCACGCTCTCGGCCTACCCCGACACTCTGGTGGGGACGGACTCCCACACCACGATGATCAACGGGCTGGGCGTGCTCGGATGGGGCGTGGGCGGCATCGAGGCGGAGGCGGCGATGCTGGGCCAGCCCGTCAGCATGCTCATCCCCTCCGTCGTTGGTTTCCGGCTTACGGGCGCCCTCAGAGAGGGGGCGACGGCAACCGACCTGGTGCTGACCGTCACCCAGATGCTCCGTCAGAGGGGGGTGGTGGGCCAGTTCGTGGAGTTCTTCGGGCCGGGGCTCGCCGCTCTGCCGCTTGCGGACCGGGCCACCATCTCCAACATGTGCCCGGAATACGGGGCCACCTGCGCCATCTTCCCGGTGGACTCCGAGACGCTCCGCTACCTGCGCCACTCCGGCCGGTCCGAGGAACATGTCCGGCTGGTGGAGGCCTATTTCAGGGAGCAGGGCCTGTTCCACACCCCTGAGAGCCCGGAGGCCGTCTACAGCGACGTGGTCGAGCTGGATCTCTCCACCGTGGAACCGAGCGTCGCGGGTCCCAGACGTCCCCAGGACCGGGTGCCTCTGTCGAAGACCGCGGATTCCTTCCGGGAGAACCTGCCCTCGCTGGTGGGACCTTCGGCCTCCTCCGGCGCAGGAAGCCAGCCCGCCGTGCGGGTCAGGATGGACGGGCACGAGTTCGACCTGACGCACGGAAGCGTGGTGATCGCCGCCATCACCAGTTGCACGAACACCTCGAACCCGTCCGTGATGATCGCTGCGGGGCTTCTTGCCCGCAACGCCGTCCAGCGGGGCCTTCGCTCCCGTCCGTGGGTCAAGACGTCTCTTGCGCCAGGCTCGCGGGTGGTGACCCGTTATCTGGAGGCGGCCGGCCTCTCCCGGTATCTGGACGAGATCGGCTTCAACACCGTGGGCTACGGGTGCACCACGTGCATCGGCAACAGCGGGCCCCTGCCCGAGCCCGTCTCCCGGGCCATCTCGGAGGGGAGACTGGTGACGGCGTCCGTGCTTTCCGGAAACCGGAACTTCGAGGGACGCATCAACCCGGAAGTGAGGGCGAACTATCTGATGAGTCCTCCACTCGTTGTCGCGTTCGCGCTCGCAGGCCGCATCGACGTGGACCTTGCCTCGGAGCCTCTCGGAACGGACCGGGACGGCAACCCCGTCTACCTCAGGGACATCTGGCCCTCGCAGGCCGAGATCAACCAGGTCATCGAGCGCTGCGTGACGCGGGAGCTCTTCGAGGAGACTTACGCGGAGGTCTTCCGGGGGGACGCGAACTGGAACTCTATTCAGGTCCCCGAGGGCGAGCGGTTCGCCTGGGATGAATCCTCCACCTACATCCGCCGCCCACCCTATTTTGACGGGATGAGCCCGGAGGAGCCGGAAGGGGTGGAAGACATCCGCGGCGCGCGCGTGCTTGCCTTCCTGGGCGATAGCATCACGACGGACCATATCAGCCCGGCGGGAAGCATCAGGCCGGATTCTCCGGCGGGCCGGTATCTTCAGGAGCGGGGCGTGCCTCCGGCGGAGTTCAACTCATACGGCTCCCGGCGCGGCAATCACGAGGTGATGGTGCGGGGAACGTTCGCCAACGTGCGCATCCGCAACAGGCTGGCTCCCGGGACAGAGGGAGGCTTCACCACCCACATCCCCTCCGGGGAGGTGACGACCATTTACGAGGCGGCCCTTCGCTATCAGCAGGAGGGGATACCGCTCATCGTCCTGGCCGGCAAGGAATACGGCTCCGGCTCCAGCCGGGACTGGGCAGCCAAGGGACCCCGCCTCCAGGGGGTCAGGGCGGTCATCGCCGAGAGCTTCGAGCGCATCCACCGCTCCAACCTCGTCGGGATGGGGATCGTGCCGCTCCAGTTCGCTCCAGGGGAGCACGCCGGCTCGCTGGGTCTGACGGGCAGGGAAACCTTCGACATCCAGGGGGTGGCCGAAGCCATCTCCACCGGATTCGCCTCCGGACGGACCGCACGCATCACGGCGCGCGGGGAGGACGGCCGCGTCATTGAGTTTCAGGCAACCATCCGGATCGACACCCCCCGGGAGGCTGACTACTACCGCAACGGCGGCATTCTTCAGTATGTCCTGCGGCAGCTGATCAAGGCGTAGCCGCGCGCCGCCCATTCCAGGCGATGAACAGGCGGGCCGGTCAGCCCCCGGCGCCGGGCATCCGTCAACCGGCCCGGACGCCGTCCGGCATCTCCCGGCGGAGTCGCGAGGACGTGCCTGAACCCCGGGCAGCCTCACGGACAAAAACCGGCGGCGCCCTCTCACGATGAGGGCGCCGCCGGCCTGTGGCTGAACAGCAGGATCCGCTGGCCGTCTCAGAACGGCGGCGGTGGCGGCGGTCCTCCGCCACCCGGAACGGTGGCGGGCACCGTGGCCGTGTTGGAATTCGCGCTTTCCAGGGAGCTGGAGTTCACCGCCCGCACGAAATACTGGATCTGATCGAAGACCACGGAAGAGTCGATGTTGGTGTCCGTGAAGCTCGTCCCCGTGACCGTGGCCACCCGCGAGAAGCTGGACTGGTTCGCCAGTTTGCGGTAGACGTTGTAGCCGACCACGTTCGTGCTGGTGCTCGCAGTCCAGGTGACGATCACGTGCGTCACCTGGACGGGATGACGCGCCGCCTGGACGTTGGTCGGCGGGGCCGGAGGTGCCGGGGCGCCGCCACCTCCTCCGCCGCCCCCGCCACCGCTGCCTCCGCCGGGGTCAGTGGTTCCCCCTCCGCCACCGCCGCCGCATCCGGCGGCAGCAGCGGCAACGAGGAGCGTCAGAGCAACACCGAGAAACCTGCGCCAGTATGACAAATTGCATAACCTCCTGCGTCGCGTGGACCGGCGCCCCGGCGCCTTCCGCGCCGCACAACGCCCGGCTATCTTGACCGCTGATACGCTTCTTCCGCCACCCTGTCTAGTTAGAGCCGAAGTCAAGCGCCGATGTTCCAGCCTGCCGGCATTCCGCGCCGGAACACCCCTATGCGGAGAGCCAGCGGGCGAGCGAGCGCAGAGCATCCCCGGGCCAGACGCTGACGGGGAGCACCGGCCGCCCCGTCTCCCAGGAAAGCTGTTCCACAGTCACATCGTCCAGGAACACATCCGAATCGTCCCGCAGCATCACGTCCGGGATCAGCGCCACATCGGCCCTGCCTGCTGCGAGGAGGGCATCCTTCACGTCGCGGCCCGTGAGAAGCCCCGCCACGGTGACTGTGTGCCCGAACCAGTTGTTGCGCACCGGCAGCACGGACGCGCGGACGTCCAGAGCCTGCTCCGCCAGCGCCGCGAACTTCTCGACCAGCGGCGCGGCGAGCACCCCCGTGACCAGCTGCACTGCGCTCCCGCAGCCGCACGGCTTCCGGAAATCCTTGAGCGAGCGCAGCTCGTCCAGAAAGAGACGGCTGCCCCCCACCCCGTTCGAGAGCTGGGGAAACCCCTGATAGGTATGGGCCTTCGGAAGCGGGCGGCCCGCCAGCAGATAGAACTCGTCCGAAGGATGAACGAACCGGACCCCCAGTTCCCGCTCGAAGGCGCGCTGATGCGCCCTCACCTGCCGGAGCACCCTGCGCGCACCCGCGGCATCGTAGGGCTCGCTTTCGTTGCGCTCCAGACGGTAGTCCGTAACGCCCATCGGAACCACGGCAAGCGTCTCCACCAACGGGTAGAGGGCTGCCAGGTCCCGGATGGTGCGGTCCAGAACGGCCCCGTCGTTCAGACCGGAGCAAAGGACGACCTGAGTGTGCACGCGGATGCCCCCCGCGGTCAGGCGCCGCAGATCGTCCAGGATCGGAGAAGCATGCCTGTTGCGCAGAAGCCTCCTGCGCACCGCGTCATCCGTGGCGTGAACGGAGACATACAGCGGTGACAGCCTCTGCCGGAAGATGCGCTCCCAGTCACGCTCCGTCAGATTGGTCAGGGTGACAAAGTTCCCGTGGAGGAACGAAAGCCGGTAGTCATCGTCGCGGATCTGCAGCGTCCCCCGCATCCCCTTCGGCTGCTGATCCACGAAGCAGAAATCGCACCGGTTGGAGCAGAGGCGGATGCCGTCGAACAGATCGTCCTCGAACTCCACCCCCACCGGGTCGTCGATCCCTTTGTCCAGCGCGACGCTCAGCCGCACGCCTTCGCGCAGCAGCGTCAGGACGCATTCGTCCTCCGCCGCGTGAAAGCGGACGTCAATGACGTCCTCGACGGGCTCCCCGTTCACCTCGAGCAGCAGATCGCCCGGGCGCACCCCCGCCCGTTCCGCGGCGCTTCCCGGCAGCACACGCCGGATGACGCCCGCCCGCTGCGGCCGGTGGCCGCCATCGCGTGGCATTCGCAGGAGCACGTCGCTTTCACTGAACAGGGGCAACGGCCGCGGCTCCCTTCTTACTGAAGCGAACGGGCCACCGAGACGGAGCGCTCGTCGGCCGTCCCTTCGTCCAGCTGGCGCAGCAGCCCGTACTCCACGCTGTCCACCAGCGCCTGCCAGCTCGCCTCGATAAGGTTGGTGGAGACGCCCACCGTGCTCCACATCCGGCCCTCGCTGTCCTGCGAGTCGATCACCGTGCGAACCTTGGCCGCGGTGCCCGCCCCGCTGTTGATCACGCGCACCTTGAAGTCCGTCAGCTTGATCTCGTCGAGGTCCGGATAGAACACCAGCAGGGCCTTGCGCAGCGCCGTGTCCAGCGCGTGCACCGGGCCGTCCCCTTCGCCAACCGTGTGGCGGACCTCATCTCCCACGCGGATCTTCAGGGTCGCTTCCGTGATGGGCTCCTCGTCCGGATGGCGCTTCTCGATGATCACCCGGAAGCTCAGCAGGTCGAACAGCTTCCGGTATCCGCCGGTATGCTTTTTCAGAAGCAGTTCGAAGGACCCTTCCGCGCTCTCGAAGGAGTAGCCCTCGTTCTCCAGGCGCACGACGTCGTGCAGAACCGCCCGCGCCTCCGGCGAGCCCTTCGTCAGGTCCAGTCCGTGCTTCTGAGCCTTCGCCACAACATTGGAGGCGCCGGAGAGCTCGCTGATCAGCACGCGGCGCTCGTTTCCCACCAGCTCAGGCCGGATATGCTCGTAGGTGCGCTCGTGCTTCAGGATGGCGTCCACGTGGATGCCCCCTTTGTGAGCGAACGCGGACTTGCCCACATACGGCTGACGGTCGTCCGGGACGACGTTGGCGATCTCATCCACGAAGCGGGAGACATTGGTCAGATGCTGCAGGCTGCCGTCCGGAAGGCACTGAATCCCCAGTTTCAGCTCCAGGGTCGGGATGACGGAGCACAGGTTGGCGTTCCCGCATCGCTCGCCGTATCCGTTGATGGTGCCGTGCACCTGCGAGGCCCCGGCCTCCACTGCCGCGATGGAGTTGGCCACACCGCACCCGGAATCGTTGTGGGCGTGGATCCCGACCGGGTGCTGCAGCTTTTCCAGCACCACGCCGACGATTCGGGACACCTCCGAAGGGAGCGTCCCGCCGTTCGTGTCGCACAGAACCAGGATCTGCGCCCCGCCCCGCCTGGCAGCCTCCAGCGTCTCCAGGGCGTACTGCGGGTTGGCCTTGTATCCGTCGAAGAAGTGCTCGGCATCGTAGATGACCCGCTGTCCGGCGGCCACAAGATAGGCCACGGACTCCTCGATCATCCGCAGGTTCTCCTCCAGAGGGACGCGGAGCGCCTCCGTGACGTGGAGGTCCCAGCTCTTGCCGAAAATGGCTGCGGCAGGAGCTCCGCTTTCGACCAGCGCCCGGAGGTTGGCGTCCTCCTCGCAGGGGATCCCTCCCCTGCGGGTGCTGCCGAAAGCCGTGATCAGGGCATTGCGCCACTGCAGGTCGCGCGCCCGGCGGAAGAACTCGCGGTCCTTGTCGTTGGACACCGGCCACCCGCCCTCGATATAGGCCACTCCGAGGTGGTCCAGCTTCTGGGCGACCCGCAGCTTGTCCTCCACCGAGAACGAGATCCCCTCCGCCTGAGAGCCGTCCCTCAGGGTGGTGTCGAATATCTCCACATATCGCATATCAGAGCCCGTCTCTTTCATAGCCCGGTCCCGGCCTGCGGCCCGTCTCCCTTTCAGGGCGTTGCGAGCTGCGCGCCCTTTCTCTTGCTCTGGTGGTACACCAGTTTGTTGATGGCCTGGATGTATGCGCGCGCGCTCGACTGAACGATGTCCAGACTCGCAGCCCTTCCGGTGTAGATATTGGCGCCGTCGGAGACTTTGACCATCACATCCGCGATGGCGTCCGTGCCCCCCGTGACGGCCCGCACCACATAGTCGGCCAGACTGTGCTCTTCGTCGATCATCGCGTCGATGGTCTTGTAGACGGCATCCACGCAGCCGACGCCAATGCCGGCGTGCTGGCGCACCTCGTCGCCCCGCCGCAGCCGGATGGTGGCCGTCGGGATACCGTCCAGGCTGCTCATCACGTTGAGATACTCCACACGGTAGGTCTCCGGGATGGTGTGGATCTCGTCCGAGACGATCGCCTCCAGATCCTCGTCGAAGATCTCCTTCTTCTTGTCGGCCAGCTCCTTGAAGCGGGCAAACGAGCGGTCCAGCTCCTCCTTCGACAGCTCGTAGCCCATCTGCTTGAGGCGCTCGGCGAAGGCATGCCTGCCGGAGTGCTTGCCCAGAACCAGCTTCGATTCGCGCATCCCCACCGACTCCGGAGACATGATCTCGTAGGTCTCCCGGTTCATCAGGATGCCGTGCTGGTGGATGCCCGCCTCGTGCGCGAACGCATTCGCGCCCACCACGGCCTTGTTCGGCTGGACGACGATGCCGGTCAGCTCCGAGATGAGCCGGCTGGTGCGCAGGATCTCCCGGGTGTTGACGCCCGTCGTCAGCCCGAACAGATCCCTGCGGGTCTCGAGCGCCATCACGATCTCTTCCAGCGCCGCGTTTCCGGCACGCTCCCCGATGCCGTTGATGGTGCATTCCACCTGCCGCGCGCCGTTCTGGAGCGCAGAGAGCGAGTTCGCCACCGCAAGCCCCAGATCGTTGTGGCAGTGGACGCTGATGACGGCGCGGTCGATGTTCGGCACGCGCTCCTTCAGAGTCCGGATGATGGCTCCGAACTCAGCCGGCGTGGAATAACCGACCGTGTCCGGGATGTTCACGGTGCCTGCGCCCGCGTCGATGACGGCTTCCACAACCCGGCACAGGAAGTCGATGTCCGAACGCGCTGCGTCCTCCGGCGAGAACTCCACGTCGTCGCAGTAGTTGCGGGCCCGTTTCACGGCCTCCACGGCGCGCTCCAGCACCTGCTCCCGCGTCATGCGCAGCTTGTGCTGGAGGTGAACGTCGGAGGTGGCGATGAAGGTATGGATACGCGGCCGCTCCGCCTCCTTCAACGCTTCGGCCGCACGGTCGATGTCCGCGTCGACGGCCCTCGCCAGGCCCGCGACCGCCGGCCCGCCCCGGATCTCCCGGGCCACCTGCCGCACCGCCTCAAAGTCTCCTTCGCTGGCGATGGGGAAGCCGGCCTCGATGACGTCGACGTTCAGCCGGGCCAACTGCCTCGCAGCTTCCAGCTTCTCCTCGATGTTCATGCTGGCGCCGGGGGACTGCTCCCCGTCCCTCAGCGTCGTATCGAAAATGATGACCCGATTGCCGTTGTGCTGCATTTTTGCTCCTCGCGTCCGTTTCCGGTGTCGATCATCCTGATGGAGTCCTCCCCGGGGCTCCCGGCGGCCCGCCGCTGTACACCGGGACTCCTTTGCGGCCTTTTCTGTGGGAGATAAAAGAGCAGACCCTGCCGGGACCTCCGGCCTGCTCAGTCCGTGGCCATCCGGCCAGCCCGCGACCCCAGCGTGACGAAGGGACCGCAGGCTAGATAAGCGCGAGGATGAGGATGATGATGGCGGCCAGAACGCGCGCGGATGCGGAGTCCGGCGACAGGCCGCACTCCGTGGCAAGCGTGTGAACGGTCACCGTGCTCTGGCGCTTCATTGCAGTTACTGTTCTTCTACCACATCTTACCCGGATGCGCAAGAGGGCCAATCCCGGGCCCGTCCCGATCCGCAGACGGGGCCGGGCCCTTCAGGGCCCGGCCCCGCAGCAAGAGCTGGCTGGTTGCGGCTAGCCTTATTTCTTCTTGCCCTGCTTCTTCTCCTTGACGGCGGCCTTCCCGCCCTGCAGCCAGGGCATCATGGCACGCAGCCGCGCGCCCACCTCCTCGATGGGATGCTCCGCCGAGTGCCTCCGCGCCGCGTTCAGAACCGGCCGGTTGGCCTGATTCTCCAGGATCCACTCGCGCGCGAACTCCCCGCTCCGGATCTCAGCCAGAATCTCGCGCATCTCCTCCCGGGTTTCCTCCGTGATGATGCGCGGGCCGCGGGTATAGTCGCCGTATTCGGCCGTATTGCTGATCGAGTCCCGCATCCGGCTGATGCCGCCTTCGTACATCAGGTCCACAATGAGCTTCAGCTCGTGCAGGCACTCGAAATACGCGATCTCCGGCTGATATCCGGCCTCCACCAGCGTCTCGAAGCCCGCCATCACCAGTTCGGTGCACCCTCCGCACAGCACCGCCTGCTCTCCGAACAGGTCGGTCTCGGTCTCTTCGGCAAAGGTGGTCTCCAGAATGCCCACCCGGGCCGCGCCGATGCCGCAGGCATAGGCCAGGGCCTTCTCCTTCGCTTTTCCGCTGGCATCCTGATGCACGGCGATGAGCGCGGGCACCCCGGCGCCCTCCACGAACGTGCGGCGCACCAGATGCCCGGGGCCTTTGGGCGCCACCATGAAGACGTCGACATCCTTCGGCGGGACGATCTGTCCAAAGTGGATGTTGAATCCGTGCGAGAAAAGCAGGCTCTTCCCCGCCTTGAGGTTCGGCGCGATCTCAGAGCGGTAGACCGCGGGCTGCACCTCGTCGGGCACAAGCATCTGGATGACATCGGCCTGCTTCGCCGCCTCTGCCGCCGAAACGGGCTTGAAACCGTGCTCGAGGGCCAGAGCGTAGTTCGGCGTCCCCTCCAGATCGCTCACGATGACGTCCAGACCGCTGTCTTTCAGGTTCTGCGCCTGGGCGTGCCCCTGAGAGCCATAACCGATGATGGCGATCTTGCTTCCCTTCAGAACATCGAGCTTCGCATCCGATTCGTAGTAGACTTTCGCCGGCAACGTCTCATTCCTCCTGACTGTGTTTTGGCCTCACCCTTCAAAGGAGCGGCGGGCCACCCGGCCCGCCGCGCGAATGTCCGCTCCTCGCCCTCAGGTCTGGGCCGCCGTCCTCGCTCCGCGGACCAGCGCGATGCGCCCCGTGCGGACCATCTCCCGGATGCCGTAGGGCTCCAGCATCTTCTCGAACGCGTTGATCTTCTCCACCCCGCCCGTTACCTCGATGGTGAAGGTCCTGTCGCTGATGTCGATGATCTTCGCCCGGAAGATGTCCACAAGCTGCATCACCTCTCCACGCACGGATGTATCCGCGTTCACCTTGATCAGCGCCAGCTCGCGCTCCACCATCGGCAGATCGGTGTAGTCCGCCACGTGGATGACATCGATCAACTTGGCGAGCTGCTTGTTGATCTGGTCCAGCGCCTGAGCGTCCCCGCTGGCCACCACCGTCATCCGCGAGACCGTGGGATCCTCGGTGATGCTCACGGCCAGCGACTCGATATTATACCCGCGTCTGGCAAACAGTCCGGCGACACGGGTCAGCACGCCCGGCTTGTTCTCCACAAGCACGGTGATGGTGTGCTGGGTGCCCACGTTCTGCTGCAGACCGCCTCTTGTGACTGGCATCTGTTTCGCGGCTCCTTTCAGCGCGGCTTCTCCACCATCATCTGCTCGATCGTCTGACCGGCAGGGATCATCGGCAGCACGTTCTCATCCCGGACGACATGGAAATCCACGACCACAGGCCGGTCGTTGATCTCACTGGCCTTCTCGATGGCCGGACGGATCTCCTCCGGCCTGGTCACGCGGATCCCCACCGCACCGTAGGCCTCCGCCAGCTTCACGAAGTCGGGCTGGTAGCTCAGGTCTATGGCGCTCAGTCTCTCGTCCCAGAACAGTGACTGCCACTGCCGCACCATCCCCAGGCAGAAGTTGTTGATGATGGCCACCTTCACCGGGATGCGATGCTGCACGGCCGGCATCAGCTCCTCGCTGGTCATGATGAAGCTGCCGTCGCCGTCCACACACCAGACCGGCCGGTCCGGAACACCCACCGCGCATCCGATCGCCGCGGGCAGGCCGAAGCCCATCGTCCCCAGCCCGCCGCTGGTGATGAAGGTGCGCGGGTGCTTGCAGCGGTAAAACTGGGCCGCCCACATCTGGTGCTGCCCCACCCCGGTGGTGACGATCGCCTCGCCCTTCGTCACGTTCCAGAGCTCCTCGCAGACGGCCTGGGGGTACACCCGGTCCTCGCCCTTCGGATACCAGAGCGGGAACTCCTGCTTCCAGCGCTCGATCTGCTCGTTCCACTCCGTCGGGCCGCGCTCCGCAATCAGAGGAAGCAGCGCCTGAAGCACCTGGCGGCAGTCGCCGTTCAAGGCCACATCCGGGATGTAGATCTTGCCGATCTCCGCGGGGTCGATGTCGATGTGAATGATCTTCGCGCCCGGGGCCCAGGCATCCACCTTGCCCGTCACCCGGTCGTCAAACCGGGCGCCCACGGCGATGAGCAGGTCGCAGTCACGGATGGCGAAGTTGGCATACGCGGTCCCGTGCATCCCCAGCATCCCCAGGGACAGCGGGTCCGTCTCGTCCATCGTGCCCTTGGCAAGCAGCGTCGTGGTGGTCGGGAACTGCGTCTTGCGCGCAAGCTCCCGCACCTCCCGCCACGCCCCCGAGATGATTGCACCCTGCCCCACGTAGATGACGCCGCGCTTCGCTTCGGCGATGAGCCGGGCCGCATCGTCCAGATTGTCCAGACGCGGCGCCACCTCCGGGTTGTAGGAGCGCATCTTCACCTCGGTCACCGGGTGATACTCGATCTGCGCGAGCGCCACGTCCATCGGGATGTCCACCAGCACCGGCCCGGGACGCCCGGTCCGCGCGATGTAGAACGCCTCGGCGATGATGCGGGGGATGCTGGCCGGGTCGCTGACCAGGTAGTTGTGCTTCGTGACGGGCATCGTGATGCCGGTGATGTCCGCCTCCTGGAATGCGTCCTTGCCCAGTACGGTGGTGCGGACCTGGCCCGTCACGGCGACCACGGGGACCGAATCCATATGGGCCGTGCACAGGCCCGTCACCAGATTGGTGGCTCCGGGGCCGGAGGTGGCGAAGCACACCCCCACCTTCCCGGTGGCGCGGGCGAATCCGTCCGCCATGTGACAGCCGCCCTGCTCGTGGCCCACCAGAATATGGCTGATGCCTCCGTCGTCGTAGAGCACGTCATACGCCGGAAGCATGACCCCTCCCGGAAGGCCGAAGACCACCTCCCCGCCGTGCAGCTTGATGGACTCCATCAGGGCGCGCGCCCCGCTGACCTTCTGGCCGGCCTGAACCTTCGATGCCGGTCCCTTCTTCGGACCGGCCTGATACTTCTCTATCTGCGACTTCTTCGCTTTTTCCACTGTCGTCTCCGCTTACCGTCTCACCGCTGCACAGGATACCGGAAAAACACTTTCCAGCGCATACCGGTCAATCCGTGCATCAAAAAACCCCTCGTCCTGCCTGAGGACGAGAGGTCTGGACTTCTTACTGCGCTCCCTTCTGGCGCCGCCTCCGCGGCGGCAGGGGAACTCTGTCTTCGCTTTCGGAAAGTGCTGACTCTCGTTTGGCAGGACATCGGCTCGCCGCTCCGGCACAGGACGATGCCTGCCAGCCGGGCGGCTAGCCTACCCCGCGGCCCTCCCGGGCCGCGCGCGCTACAATGACCCCGAATCCTGCCGCACTACCGCTCATCATCGAGAGCCGTTGAACACTCCTGAAAATGAACCAGCGCGAAAGCGCTACTGTGGTCTTATACCCCACCACTGCAAGGATTCTAACATCCCGCATCCCCCGGCGTCAAGGGAGCGCCGCACCTTTTTGCTCCTGCAGACGGCAGGAGACTCTTCTCTCATCCTCCTCGCCGGTCCGCCCGTCCGTTCCCGGAAGCCGCCGCCACGTGATCCGCCACCGCATCCGCCGGGCAGAACCGCACGAACAGCCTGCCGCCCGCAAGCAGCACGATGAGGTCGTCCACCCACCCCAGCACCGGCAACCAGTCCACATCCAGCGGGAACAGAAAGTAGAACGCCACCAGCACCGGGATCAACCGTGCCAGGGCCGGCACCCGCCGGTCGGACATCAAACCCAGGAACACACGCAGGAAACGGGGGGCATACAGGGCGGCCCGCAGCAGCGTGACCGGATTGGCCAGCCGGAGAAGCTTACCGCCCATCCGCCCCGGCCTCCTCCGCGACACCGGCAGCCGCCTCCCCCAGATGCCCCACGCTTCCGAAACAGATCAGCCTTGCGCCGTCCGCCCCGAACTCGAGCGATGTCACGGAGGCGTTCGGCACCCTGAGACGCCACCACGGGACCAGGGGAAGCCCCAGCGCCGCCATCACCGCCGCGCGCACCACCCCTCCGTGCGTGAACACCAGCACACGCGCCCCGTCCAGCCGCTCGTGCCACTCGGCTAGAAGTCCGGCGACCCTTTCCCGCAGATCCAGCACACACTCGCCACCCCCCGGCCGCGCCGTGAGCGGGTCGGCCCGGTAGCGGCTCCACTCGTCCGGGAAGCTCCGCCGGACGTCCTCCGGCGACAGACCCTGCCAGCGGCCGAAGCACTGCTCGCGCAGGCGCTCCTCCGCGATGACGCCCTCCGCCCCGCCCAGCGCCAGCCGGGCCGTCTCCATCGCGCGCGAGAGGTCGCTGGAGAACACCGCGCCCCGCTCCTCCCCGCGAAGCGCCACTGCGAGCGCGCGGGCCTGCATCCGCCCGGTTTCAGAGAGAGGGGAGTCCAGGTGCCCCTGGATGATCCGGAGCGCGTTCCACAGGCTCTCCCCGTGCCGCACCAGTGTGAGAGACCTCATCATCGCGAGGCTCCCGGCTCCCGGGGTCCGTTGTCGAACAGCCGGAGCTCGGGCTGTCCCGAGTATCCCAGCTCCGTGCCATCCGCCCGGACGCAAAGAGACCCGAAAATGACCTGCCTGATGCTGGCGGCGGAGCGAAGCGGAGCGCGCACCGCCGCCTTCAGGGTTGCCAGGTCCACCTGCTCCAGAATGCCCACCGCCAGATGCTCACCCGCTCCGTCCACTAGCCCCACCAGCCGGTTCTGGAGCCAGCCGGCGTGCACGGCGACCACGTCCAGACCGTCCAGCCCCTGCTCGATCCGTGCCCGCGCCGCACCATCCAGCGGAGTCCTCGTGATGATCACGACCCTGCCCCCGCCCTGCTCCGCATAGAGCACGCCGCTGGAGCTCTGGCGTTCTATGAAGCGGCGGAGATTCGGCCTGAGAGGCACTCCGCCGAAAGGAGAGGAGCCCGCCAGAGCGCAGGCGCGCAGATCCACGTCCAGCAACCCGGCCCCCCCGAAATACTCCGCGAACTTCAGGCGGCGCCGGGCGGCCCGCTCCTCCGCGCTGCGCCGCCGCGCCGCAGGACTGGGACCCAGAGTCAAGAGCCTGGGCGACTCCATCCCGCGCATCCCGGCCAGCAGCGGAGCCAGCTCGTCCCCGGACTGGATCGCCACCACCGTAAAAGGACGGACCGACGCCACGACACCCTCCACCATCACCCGGGCGGCCGGTCCCTGCACGAACCCGGGGAGATCCACCACCATCAGGCCCGCCCCCTCCGCCCGCAGCCGGTCAGCCATCCGCCGCACCCCGACCACCAGCGGTGTGATGTGCCCGGACGGTGATGTGCTTCCCACGAAGAACAGCGACAGCGGAGCCACCTCGGACAGCGAGGAAGGGGTCCCCCGCAGAAGCGCGCACCCCACGGTCGTGGGAGGGCCTATCTCCGACTGGCCGGTGTCCGCATCGACCACGCCGCACTGCCTGCCGCCAAGGATGGCGGCCAGGCTGAGAGCCAGGCAGAAAGAGGTCTTCCCGACATCCACCCCGCCAAGGACCACGACCGCGCCCTCCTCCCCGCGCAGCTCTTCTATGGCCTTCCTCCATCCCTCCGGCAAAGCGCCCGTCACAGGGTCACCTCTCCGCGGAGTTGACGGCCTGAAACGGGCGGGCGCAAAATAGCGCCAGCCTCGAGCGGAAGGAGGAGGCGCGCGTGGTCAAGTTTCTCACCGTGTCGCTTGTCCTTGCGGCGGCTCTTGCCGCGGGCTGGTTCGCCACCCGTCCGCGCGGCACCGACGAGGAGCAGATCCGCCGGCTTCTGGAGCAGGCACGATCCGCAGCAGCCTCGAAGAACCTGGGCCTGGCTCTGTCCGTCCTCTCGGAGGAGTACCGCGGGGAAGGCGGGTCGAAGAACGAGGTGCGGCTGCTGCTTCTCCAGGCATTCCGGGACATCCCGGGTATCCGCGCCGATTTCGAGTTGACATCACTGAGCATTTCCGGAGACTCCGCGGCCGCCGAGGCTCTGGTCCGGGTCCGGCTGCGCAGTCAGGACGGGACGGCCACGGATCTCGAGACCTCCGCCACACTCCGCTTTCAACGCGAGGACCATCGGCGCCTTCTGATCTACCCCGTCCGGGAATGGCGTCTGGTGGAAGCCAACGTTAGAAGGGGAGCCGCAGACCTCCTCTAGGCGGGGAGGGCATTCCTTCCGGAGATCCAGCGGCGGGCATGCTGCGCGGTGCGGAGGCAAGACGCACCGTGACTGTGACGGTGGCGCCCGTGGCCGGCCTGTAGATCTTCAGCTTCACGGTGTCCCCCGGTCTGCGTTCGTGGATGGCGTCAGCGAAATCCTCCTGCTTCTTCAACGGCCTGCCGTCCACCTCCAGCACCTGATCCCAGGGTCTGATCCCCGCCGCCTCAGCCGGGCTGCCGGGCTCCACGCGCCTCACGAGAATCCCCTTCTCCGGCTCCGGATACCGGAACCCCAGCTCCAGCTCCACCGCCTGAGCCACTTCGGCGGACATCCCCATGTACCAGATGCCCACCCACGCCGGCGCGGGCCGCTCAACTTTCCGGTTCTTAATCAGCGCGTTGGCGATCTTGCGGACGGTGTTGGACGGAATGGCGAAGCCGATCCCAATGTTGCCCCCGCCTTCGTTCGTGGAAAAGATGGCCGTATTGATACCGATCACATCGCCGTTCAGCAGCGCTAGCGCTCCGCCGGAGTTCCCCCGGTTGATGGCAGCGTCGGTCTGGATGGCCTTCTCCAGGGCGCGGCTCCCGTCCGGGCCCTGAACGGATCGCTCCCGCGCGCTGATGATTCCCGTGGTGACCGTGGTCCCCAGGCCGAGGGCATTTCCCACAGCGATGACAGGGTCGCCCACGGCGATCTGGTCCGAATCGCCAAGTCGCGCCACCGGCAGGTTCTTGCGAGGGATCTTGACGATGGCCAGGTCCGACTGCGGGTCGCGCCCCCAGAGCTCACCACGGACCTTGCGCCCGTCGAAGAGCGTGACATCGATGGTCTGAGCGTCACGCACCACGTGATCGTTGGTCACGATGAAGCCGTCGGACCGGATGATCACCCCTGAGCCCGCTCCCTGAGGCTGCACGTAGCGGGTGGCCATCCCGAACCAGTCCGGAATGCCGATGGGACGGCCCAGCGTGTCAATGTTGACCACCACGCGCTCCAGTTTTGCCGCAGCGATCCGCGTGGGGCTCTCCTTCAGCCCCGAGGGGATGGGCGCGTTCGAAGGCGGCGGCAGGACATCCCCCTGCTCCCCCGCGAGCGGCAGCCCTCCGCTCCCCATCATTCTCTGGACGTTCAGGTAGATGAGCACGCCCAGAACGCAACCGGCGATCAGCAGCGCGAGCGACTTCTTCAAGGCTCCGTCTTCCCTCTAACCCAGTTGTCTCAGCAGGTCGACCATCTCTATGGCCGCGACGGCGGCATCGGCGCCCTTGTTGCCCGCCTTGGTCCCGGCCCGCTCGACAGCCTGCTCGATGGTGTCACAGGTCAGGACGCCGAAGATGACGGGTTTTCCGGTCTCGAGCCCCACCTGGGCGATCCCCTTCGAGACCTCCGCGGCGATATAGTCGAAGTGCGGCGTGCTCCCGCGAATGAGCGCCCCCAGACAGATAACCGCGTCCACCGGGCGGCTCGCCATACGGCGCGCGGCCAGAGGAATCTCATACGAGCCCGGCACCCAGGCGATGGTGATGCCGTCCTCCGGGGCCCCGTGCCGGCGGAGCGCATCCAGCGCCCCCTCCAGGAGCCGTCCCGTGATGAACTCGTTGAACCGGCTGGCGACGATGCCGAACCGCATCCCGCCCGCGTTCAGCCTGCCCTCGATGATCTCAGCCAATGGATGTCTTCTCCTCATCCAGCACGGGGCCGTCGCCGGCAATCTCCTCTTCCTCCGCCAGCAGATGCCCCAGCTTCGTCCGCTTTGCCTCCAGATACCGCCTGCGTTCGGGGCGCTTGCGCGCGATCAGCGGCACCCTCTCCACGATCTCCAGATCGTATCCCTCCAGCGCGGCGAACTTGGCCGGGTTGTTCGTCATCAGCCTGATCCGCCGCAGCCCCAGGTCCTCCAGCACCTGCGCGCCGAGCGAGTAGTCCCGGATGTCGGGCGGGAACCCCAGCAGCTCGTTCGCTTCCACAGTGTCCGCCCCGTGGTCCTGGAGCACATACGCTTTCAGCTTGTTGACCAGTCCGATGCCCCGGCCCTCCTGCTGAATGTACAGCAGCACCCCGCGCCCCTCTTCCACAATCCGGCGCATCGCCAGATCCAGCTGCTCTCCGCAGTCGCATCGCAGGGACCGGAGCACGTCTCCGGTGAGACACCCGGAGTGGATGCGGACCAGCACGGGCTCGTCGGTCGTGACATCGCCCATCACCAGGGCGACATACGGGTTGGCTTCGATGTCCGCCTCGTAAGCGTGGGCGATGAAATGCCCCCACTGCGTCGGCAGATGCGTGGTCGCCACCCTGCGGACCAGCTTCTCGTTCAGGCGGCGATACCGGATCAGGCTGGCGACGGTGGTCATCTTCAGCCCGTGCCGCCGGGCGATCTCGGCCAGCTCCGGAACGCGCGCCATACCGCCGTCCTCGCTCAGGATCTCGCACAGCACTCCCGCCTGCGTGAGACCCGCCAGGCGCAGCATGTCCACGACAGCCTCGGTGTGCCCGGCCCGGACCAGCACTCCCCCTTCCTCGGCGCGCAGGGGGAATATATGGCCGGGCACGCAGAAATCCTCCGGCCGGGCATCCGGGTCGGCGAACAGGCGGATCGTGACGGCGCGATCGAAGGCGGAGATGCCCGTGGTGGTCCCGCGGCGGGCATCCACCGACACCGCGAACTGAGTCCCGAGCTTCGAGGTGTTGTCCTCCACCATCATCCCGAGCCCGAGCTCGCGGAGGCGATCGGCCGTGGTGGGCACGCAGATGAGCCCCCGGCCGTGCTTGGCCATGAAGTTCACGGCCTCCGGGGTGATATGCTCCGCAGCCATCACGAAATCGCCCTCGTTCTCGCGGTCTTCGTCATCCACCACAATGAGCATCCGGCCCTGCCGGAGCTCCTCGAGGGCTTCCTCGATGCTGCAGAAGATGTGTGTCCCCGTCTCAGGCATTAAAAAACCCGTTCCCGGCGCCCTGCGGGCGCCGACACCCCGCGCCGCCCCGTCTTCAAGCGAATCCGGCGTTGCGGAGCGCCTCCAGTGTGAGACCCTCCGCAGACCGTCCCTCGCGCATCAGGCGCAGGACATACTTGCCCAGGATGTCCGCCTCCAGGTTCACCTCGTCCCCCACCCTCCGAACGGACAGATTGGTTGCATCCCACGTATATGGGACGACCTTCACGGTGAACCAGCCTTCTCCCGCCTCCGCCACAGTCAGGCTGATGCCGTCCAGCGCCACGGAGCCCTTCTCGACAACGAACCGCATGAACTCCGGGGGCGCCTCCACCCGCACGGTGCGGTCTTCCGGCCCGGCCTGCACGGCCGTCACGATGCCGGTGGCGTCCACGTGCCCCAGGACGAAGTGCCCGCCAAGAGGATCTCCGACCCTGAGCGCCGGCTCAAGATTCACCCGGCCGCCCGGGGCGATCCTGCCCAGCGTGGAGCGCCTGAGGGTCTCCCGGACGCAGTCGAAATGCAGAACCGGGCCTTCCGCCGCCGTGACCGTCAGGCAGACGCCGTTGACGCTGACGCTGTCCGAGGCGCGCACAGACAGGTCGCGCGTGGTCCTGACCGACAGGCGCGCCCCGTACGGGGCGGTCCGGACGGACGTCACGGTTCCCACGTCAACGATGATGCCGGTGAACAACGGCTGCGCTGGCTCCCCCGCGAGGATGGCCTGTGCTCCCGCAATCGATTATACACAAGCGCCGTCAAGCTTTGCGAAAAGCGCCACATCCGGGCCGAAGCGGCGGACCTTGCGGATGAGCGCCCGCGGCGCCTCGGCGGGATCCAGCACATCCAGACCGCCCAGCGGCCCCGGGCCTCCCCCGAACAGCTTGCCCGCCACGAAACAGACGATGTCACCGACCAGGCCGGCGCGCACCATGGAAGAGGCCAGGCAGGGACCGCTCTCCAGAAGCAGGCTTCTCACCCCGAAACGCTCCGCCAGCTCACGCAGTGCCTTCTCCAGATCCACTCTTCCCCTCCCGGCCCGGATGACGGACGCTCCGGCGGCTTCGAGGGCCTCCACGCGATCCGGCGGCGCATCTTCCGCGGTCAGGATCACGCTCCTCCCGTCACGGCCAGCCAGAACCCGGGCCGAGAGCGGAGTGCGCGCGGAGCTGTCCGCCACCACACGCAGCGGCGGCGGATAAGACCCCGGCGGGCGCGCCGTCAGGGACGGGTCGTCCGCGAGCACGGTGCCAATCCCGACCAGCACCGCGTCGCTGTCGCGCCGCAAACGGTGCACGTATCGGCGGGACTCCTCCCCGGAGATCCAGCGGGAGCGGCCCTGCGAGGTGGCGATGCGCCCGTCCAGCGTCATCGCAAACTTCCAGACAACGTGCGGAAGCCCCGTCCGGCAAAAGCGCTCGTGACCGGCGATCAGCTCCCGCGCCTCCTCTTCCAGAACGCCGCAGTCCACCTCGATTCCCGCATCCCGGAGCTGCCGCAGTCCGCCCCCGGCGACTGCCGGGTTCGGGTCCTCACATCCCGCGACGACCCGCGAGACGCCCGCCCCGACCACCGCCTCCGAGCAGGGCCCGGTCCGGCCGGTGTGACAGCAGGGCTCCAGCGTCACATACAGGGTTGCTCCCCGCGCGGCCTCCCCAGCCCGCGACAGCGCAACCACCTCCGCATGGGGCTGCCCGGCGGCCTCGTGCCAGCCTTCCCCCACGGCCTCTCCGTCACGGACGACGACGGCCCCTACGCGGGGGTTCGGACTGGGCCTCGACCGGCGCGCCAGGCGGATGGCACGGCGCATCCAGCGCCGGTCTGCGGGGTCCGCGCGGCTACCGTCCATCCTTCCGCCCGGCGGCACCGGAGCGGAAGAGGTTCCGGCGCTCGATCAGATAGTTCACCATGACCAGCCTCAGGTCGAACAGCGCGGCCACCACGATGATCAGCGCGATGAGGATGCAGATAGAAAGGAAAAGCACCTGGGACAGTGGCTGCATGACGGCAAACCAGAACGATGCCGCCAGCATCAGGCCGATCTCCAGCAGGAAAAGCGACGCGATGAACATGCGCAGCCTGTACTGACCCGCTGGCACAAGCGCGGAGAGCCGGCGGCGCCGCGCCGTTTCCAGCACCATCAGGGTGACGATGGCGAAGAAAAAGACGAGCAGCGCGACGCGCGCGGCCGTCATCAGCACGCCTCCCCGCGGACGCCGGCCAGCGGCGGAATGCTCCGGTTGAGCAGTTCCAGGCGCTCCCGGACGGAGCCATCGCCGCCGAACACACTGGAACCGGCGACCAGAAACCGCGCCCCCGCCTCCACGATGGGAGCGATCGTGTCCCCGGCGACCCCGCCGTCAACGGCAAGGTCGATGTCCCGGCCGCTGGAGGCGATCATGGCGGCCGCCCGGCGGATCTTCGGCAGCATCGACGGGATGAAGCTCTGCCCCCCGAACCCGGGGTTCACCGTCATGATCAGGATGGAGTCCAGCAGATCCAGCACGTACTCGATGCTCTCCAGAGGCGTGGACGGGTTCAGCGCGACGCCCGGGGACTTGCCCAGATCGCGGATCTGCTGAAGCACCCGGTGCAGGTGCGGACAGGCTTCAGGATGCACCAGGATCCGGTCCGAGCCGGCTTCGGCGAACTGCCGGATGTATTTCTCCGGTTCCACGATCATCAGATGCGTATCGAATCCGGCATCCGTCAACGGACGCAGCGCGGCCACCACCATCGGGCCGAAGGTGATATTCGGAACGAACCGTCCGTCCATCACGTCAAAGTGGAGCCACCGCGCCCCGGCCCGCACGGCCTCGAGGGCGTGTTCCCCCAGCCGCGAGAAATCCGCCGAGAGCAGTGACGGTGCAATCCTGACGTTCATCGCACCTGCCGGTCAACCTCCCTGCCGTTGATCAACGTGCGGATCTCCGCACTCCTGCCGGTCACGGAGAAGGTCGCCGAGACCGGCGAGCCGCCCCGGTATACGTCGTCCAGAGCCACCCATTCGCCCGTATCATCCTTTACGACGATCTGCACCCGCACCGTCGGCCCTTCCGGCACGGTGAACCGGATCCTGAGCTGCCGTGTCACCGCGGGCTTCTCCGGGCCCGGCTGCGCGGGCCGCAACTGGTCCTGCGGGATGGAAGGCTCCGCCGTGAGCGGCTCTTCAGCGGGCGGCGCGGGCTCCGCAGGGCGGCCGGGCGGCGGGCCCAGGCTCACCGTGAGGTCCACCTTCGCCGCCTCCCGCGCTACACTCAGCCCGGCCCTGGGATCCTGCCGCATGACATCCCCGGCAGGCACCGATGCAGAATAATCGTAGCGGACCTCCTCGACCACCAGCCCCTCCTCGTTCAGGACTTCCCGGGCCTTCGCCTCGCTCATTCCAACCACGGAGGGCACCCGCACGTTCCTGCTGCCTTTGCTGACGTAGACCTCCACCACGGCGTTCTTCTTGACCGCCTGACCCGCCTGCGGCTCCTGGAAGTACACGGCTCCCGCGGGATACCGGTCGTTGAAATCCTCCCGCGCGATGGAGAGGGTCAGGCCCGCGTCCGAAAGGATCCTGCGCGCCTCCTCCAGATCCTTGCCCACCACGTCCGGCACGGCCACATCCGGCGGCGAAGACCGGACCAGCAGCAGGAACCCGCCGAACACCACCGCAGCCACCAGCACTACCAGCAGCGCAGCCTTCGCGAAGCTTTTCCAGAGGCTTTCTTCCGCCGGAGCGGGCTCCCCGGCCGGCGCCTCCGTGCGCGCAGGGTCCAGCGGGGACCAGGTCAGGGGCTTCCCCACCCGCAGAGCCTCCTGCACGCTGCGCAGGTCGGCCAGAATCTCGCGCGCCGTCTGATACCGCGCGTCGGGGTCCTTCGCGAGAGCCTTCCGGATGATGCCCTCCACCGTCCTGGGCACCCCGGCGTTCAAATCGCGCACGGAGGGGACCGGGTCGCGCGCGTGCCGCGTGGCGACGGCGATGGGAGTGTCCCCCGTGAACGGCACGGTGCCCGCCAGCATCTCGAAAAGGATGACTCCCAGCGAGTAGATGTCCGAGCGCTCGTCCGGTGTCCGGCCTTCGAACGTCTCGGGAGCCGCGTAATGCGCCGCGCGCATCAGCGCCAGCGTCCGCTTCTCTTCCTGATCCGCGAAAGCGAACGCCAGACCGGCGCCGGTGACCTTGATCTCCCCCTCCGGACCGACCAGCACCTTGTGAGGCCGCAGATCGCCGTGAACCATTCCGTTCCGGTGCAGGTAGTCCAGAGCCTGCGCCACCGCCACCGCCACGTCCACCGCGGCAGCCGCCGTGAATGGGGCGATCCTGCGGATGCGCTCTTTCAGATCGATCCCCCGCACGTGCTCCTCGCAGACGTAGGCGCACTCGTCCGTCCGGGCGGCTTCGTACACGCGGGTGAGGTTAGGGTGGCTGAGCGGAACCAGCGTCTTCGCGCGCTCCAGAATTCGCCGGGTGATCTCGGGATCCGAGGCGTAGTCCGGCCGGAGCACCTTGACGGCGGCCAGGCGGTTCATCACCCGGTCTCGCGTCCGGTAGACGGTGAAGAGCCCCCCTTCACCCGTCTTCTCCAGCACCTCGTAGCGGAAGTTGATGACCTGACCCACCAGCGACTGCATCAGCGGCTCCTCCCCCGCTCAAGCACCCGGACGGCCCCCAGGACGATCCCGGCCGCCACGATCGCCAGCCAGGCCGCCCACCCGTAGGCCAGGCAAAACCGTGCGGCCGCCCCCGGCGCTGACGGCAGGCTGCCGCCCGTCACCACTGCCGCCCATGCGAGGAGGGCGACCGGCATCCACAGGCCGGCGATCGCCCCCGCTACGGACTCAGCGTCCGGCAGCCGCCTCTCTCTGACTCTCAACGATGACCTCCCGGACCATCTCCGGCGTGACCGCATCGGTGACCACCACCTTCCCGATGCGCTCGGGGAGGACGAATCGCGCCCTGCCGCCCCTCGATTTCTTGTCCAGCGACAGTCCGGACACCATTCTGTCAGGGTCCAGGCGCTGCGGCACCGCCACGGGCAGGCCGAACGCGCCGATGGTCCCGCGGATGCGCTCCGCCGCTGCCGCATCGAGCATACGTAGCCTGACGGCGAGCCGGGCCGCCAGCACCATTCCGATGGCGACCGCCTCCCCGTGGCGGATCCCCGAATAGCCCGCCTCCCTCTCGATCAGGTGCCCGATGGTGTGGCCGTAGTTCAGGATGGCCCTCATCCCGGACTCCCTCTCGTCTGCCTGAACGACGTACGCCTTGAGCTCGCACGACCGCCGGATGGCGTGGGTGAGGGCACCGCCGTCGAGAGAGAGAAGACCGCTGCGGTTTTCAGTCACCCAATCGAAGAACTCCCCGTCCAGGATGACACCGTACTTGATGACTTCCGCGAGCCCGCTCAGAAGCTCGCGCCGGGGCAGAGTGCTCAGCGCCCGGGGATCGATGAGCACCGAGCGGGGCTGCCAGAACGCGCCCGCCAGATTCTTTCCGAACGGGAGGTTGACTCCGACCTTTCCGCCAACGCTCGCATCCACCTGCGCCAGCAGGGTCGTCGGAATCTGAACGAAATCCACACCCCTCAGCCAGGTGGCCGCCGCGAATCCGGCCAGATCGCCCGCCGCCCCTCCCCCGAATGCGGCCACGGTGGCCTGACGGTCCACGCCCGCCGCGGCGAACGCCGCGTACAGGCGCTGGACCCAGACCATCCGCTTGGCCCCTTCACCGTTGGGCACCAGGTGTACCGAATGCGTCAGGCCAGCCCGCTCCAGAGACGTCTCAAGCGCCCGCCCCCATCGGTCCCAGACACGCCTCTGCGCCACCACCGCCACCCGCGGAGAGCGGCAGAGAGAGGCAAGGCGCTCCCCCGCGCGCTCCAGCAGACCCGGCTCTATCTCGATCCTGTAACTGCGCTCTCCGAGCGCCACTTCAACCGCGGGCATCGTTCTCTTCCGTATGCAGCGAGGCGAACCACCGGGCGATCTTCTCCGCTGTCACTCGGGGCGGACAGTGCGACGTGTCGAACCGGCTGTGATATTCGGAATAGAAGGGGGCTCTCTCCTCCATCAGGCTCCGGATGCGCTCGAGCGGATCCGGCCAGCCGGCCAGCATGGGGCGCTTTTCCAGCGGGCGGACGCGCATCAGCACCACCTCGGGGCGGGCGGTCAGCAGGACAACGGCCGCCTTCTCCGCGAGGATCCTGCGGTTTTCCTGCCGGGTGGTGACTCCCCCGCCCGCCGAAACCACTCTGGCCGGCTCCCCGAGAGCCTCCCGGAGGGCGGCGGTCTCCATCTGGCGGAAGCGCTCTTCGCCCTCGTCGGCAAAGATGGCCGCGATCGGCTTTCCGGCATCCCGCTCCACCAGCAGGTCCGTGTCGACGAACTCGTATCCCAGCAGACCGGCGAGCCTCTTTCCCACAGCACTCTTGCCCACCCCCATGAAGCCGATCAGAACGATGGGCCGCCGCGAAAGCGGGGGCTCCACACCGCTGACGGGCAGCGTGGAGACAGACGGTCGCAGGGGCGCCTTCGAGCGCCCGCCGCCGGGCGCGTCAGTATTCACCGGCATCCTGCGCCGCGCCCCCGGGAGACACGGTGCGCCCGCTCTCGCGGTGCCGGGCGTGCACCGCCTCCATTCCGGCGAGCAGGTCTCCCACGCTGTCGCCGCCGAACCGCTCTAGAAGCGCATCCGCCAGCACCAGCGCCAGCATGGCCTCCGCGATGACCGCCGCCGCCGGAACCGCACAGACGTCCGAGCGCTCCACGTGGGCCGGTGATGGCTCCTTCGTGTGGATGTTGACGCTTGGCAGCGGACGCATCAGCGTGGAGATGGGCTTCTTGGCCACCCTCACGACCAGCGGTTCGCCGTTCGTGACCCCGCCTTCCAGACCGCCCATATGATTGGACGAGCGGGTGTAGCCCCTGCCGTCCCAGCCGATGGAGTCCATCACCTCCGAGCCCAGCGACCGCCCCGCCCGGAACCCGTCACCGATCTCCACCCCCTTGATGGCCTGGATGCTCATGATGGCCATCGCGATCCGTCCATCCAGTCTGCGGTCCCACTGAACATAGGACCCCAGACCGGGCGGCACCCCCGTTGCGACGACCTCGAACACCCCTCCGACCGTGTCCCTGTCCTGGCGTACGCGGTCGATCAGCTCCATCATCCGCCGTTCGGCCTCCGGGTCCGCGCAGCGGACGGGGCTCTCTTCGGCCCTTCGGGCCACCTCGGCATAATCCTTCGGGATCTCCGCGGCCTCCACAGGGCCGATTCCGACCACGTGGCTGAAGATCCTGACCCCGGCCTCCTCGAGGAGCCTGCGCGCGACCGCGCCCGCCGCCACGCGCATCGTGGTCTCCCGCGCGCTGGAGCGCTCCAGGGCATCGCGCATGTCGTCGAAACCGTACTTGATGTGCCCCACCAGGTCCGCGTGACCGGGACGTGGAACGCTGACGACGCGGCTGGTGTTGGGCTCCTGGCGGGGCTCCACGGCCATTTTGTCCTGCCAGTTCTGCCAGTCGCGGTTGCGCACCAGGAGGGAGACGGGAGCGCCCGTCGTGCGGCCGAAGCGAACACCCGAGAGGATCTCGACGGTGTCGGTCTCTATCTTCATCCTGGCGCCCCGCCCGTATCCCTGCTGGCGGCGCCAGAGCTGATGATTGATGAACTCCGCGGTCAACTCCAGCCCGGCCGGCACTCCATCCACGATGGCGGTCAGCGCCTGGCCGTGTGACTCCCCCGCGGTGAGAAAACGAAGCATGCGGGTAATCCGTCCTCCCGTAGCGGCCTGCGGCACGGTCATCCCGCGGCGGGAATCGCGGCCAGCCGCTTCCTCAAGGGAGTATAGCCAAACCCGGACATCGATGCAGAAAAACGGCGGCCCGTCCTACCGGGCCGCCGTGCTCTCACGCAAAAGGGCCGCCGCGCGCCGCCCAGCCGTCTACGGCGACACCACCCCGATGGCGGTCCCTGAAGCCCGCTCCTCCACGATGGTGGGAGTGATGAAGATCAGGGTCTCCGTATCCTGCTTGATGTCGAATCCGGTCCGGAACAGCGACCCGATGAGCGGCAGGTCTCCCAGGATCGGCACCTTCGTGCCGCTCTTGTTGTCGTTCTTCTTAATGAAGCCGCCCACCACGATGGTCTCCCCGTTCTGCACGCGCCGCGCGGTGGACAGGAACTGGGTGGTGGTCTTCGGCAGCTCCTGCCCGTCCGGGCTTCGCGAGATTCCCGACTGGTCGGAAATCTGGGGGCGGAGGGTCAGGGTGATGGAGTTGTCCCCGTTGATCTGCGGGAGCACCTCCAGCGAGCTGTCGAACTGAATGGGCTGCGGGATGGACCGGGTGATGTTCCCGGTCTGGGTGGTCTCGATGACCGGCGAGAACACCCAGTCGCCCTGCGAAACCGTGATGTAAGCCCTGCGGTTGTTCAGGGTGGAGATGATCGGCGCATTCACCACCTTGCCGCCGCCCTGCGTCAGCTCCGCGCGCAGGGTGGCCGTCAGGTTGCCCGTCTGAACCCCGACCAGCACGTTTCCGCCCGGCTGGAAGTTGGTCTGAACCACATAGTTCGGCCGCGAGAGCAGCCAGTCGATGCCCAGCCTCTGAGTGACTGAGGTGCTGACCTCCACGAACTCCGCCTTGATCACGACCTGCCTCGGCGGGATATCGATCAGGCTTATCAGGTTCTTCAGGTCCTCGATATCCTCATCCTCCCCGCGCACCAGCAGGGCGTTCTGCTCCGGATACGCGAAGATGGCGTCGATACTCTCGCCGAGCAGCGCCGTGGAGTCGCCCGTTGCCGTCGTGCCCGTTGCCGTGCCGGTCGTGCCCGGCTGGCCCGGCACCTGTCCGGGCCGCGTGGTGGTCCCCCTCGGCGGGACATACTGCTGCACGGAAGCTCCCGGCTCCGACGAGCGCTGAGCAACGCCGGGCGCCGGAGAGTCCGATGTCGGCGCGGCCGGATACACGTTGATCACCGGCTGGTTGGAATGGCGGATGAAGGGATCCCGCGGGTCATACTCGATGAGATCCGCCTGCGGGCCCAGGAAGTTGCGGTCCACCCGGAGAAACTTTCCCGGCCGTACCCAGGACTGCGGAGCGGGGTTGTCATCGAAAGCGTCGTTCGCGGTGATGGCGCCGATGGCCGCCATGGCATCCTTCGGGCTGATGTTCTGCAGCTTGATGACCTCGGTCCGCTTCCGCGGCGCGGGGGCTGGCGCGGGCTGTGACACAGGCTGAGGCGCAGGCGCCGCAGCCGTTTCCCGCCGGGAGGGCTGAGCCGCGGCGGCCAGGTCCACATCGCTTCCGATGAGATATGTCCCGTCCGGGCGGCGGACGTAGCGCACTCCCGCCGTGGTGACGATGCTCTCAAGGATGGTCTCCAGCGGGAGATTGCGCAGGGTGGCTGTGATGGGGGTGTCCATCTTCTCCGAGCCGGCCATGATGATGTTCACCCCGCTCTCGCGGACCAGCAGCTGGATCACGCTCTTGAGCGGCACATCCGCGACGTCAATGGTCAGGCCTCCGGCGCCGCCCGCATCGGACAGGTCAGCGGCGGCCGCGGCAGCGGCCCGCGCGGCCGGAGCGGGGCAGACAGTGAACGTGGCGGCCAGAAAGGCTGCGCACACAGACACCGCTATCGCGCAAGCAGCTTTACGATGCAAGAGATCATCCTCCTCCTGCGCAGGAAGGCCGGACCCCGCACAGGTCCGCCGCTTCCCCGCAGCGCAGTCGCTTCAGAAACTCCCGGACCGGTTCGTTCCCGGCCTTCCCTTCTCACGTCCCGCGACACACTGCTTCGACCGTGCCCGCGGAACATCCTTCCCCGGACATCTTCGGCGTGCCGGGTGCCGCGGTCTTCACGACCCGTCAAAAGAGGGCGGCGCGCGCAGGACGGGCGCCGCCCGCAAATCAATTCCACACTGCGGCAGTCAGGCGGGCTCAGAAGCCCCCGATGCGGCCGCCGTAGCCGATCCCCCCGTAACCGCCGCCGTAAGAACGTCCGCCGTACCCGCCGTAGCTGCCGATGCCTCCGAAACCGCCGTAGCCGGTCCGGCCTCCGAAGCCGCCGTAGCTTCCGAAACCGCCGTAACCGCCGCCGAAGCCGCCGTAGCCACCGCCGAAGCCGCCGTAGCCGCCACCGTAGCCGCCGTAGCCACCGCCATAGCCGCCGGCCTCCTCCTCGTCACGCACGATCGTGACGCGGCCGGGGAAGAGCTGCCCGATGAGATCCACGCGCCCGAAGTTCAGCTGAATCTTCTGGGGGATCTTGCGAGCCTCCACAGGCGTCTCCTCCTCCACTGCCGGCGGCTGCTGCTGAGCCGCCAGCGTCGGGTCCACCTCCGGCTTCACGTCAATCTCGTAGACATTTCCCTCAGCCCGGCGGAACACCAGCTTCGGCTCGTTGATGCGCGTGATGGACCTGAGCGCCACCTCGAACGGCACGTCCTTCAGGGAGACACTGATCATCCCGTCCACATTCGTTCCGATGGTGTAGTTGAACGGGACGAACCGGAACAGCGCCTGGATGGCCGCCCGGACCGGGGTGTTCGTCAGATCCAGCTCCACCCTGGTGTTGCGGGGATCGTTGTCTCCCTGCGCGAGGACGGGCGCAACGGCCGCTCCCGCCGTCAGGGCAGCCAGCAGAACAGACACCACAAATCTTTTCATCTTATCGTTACCTCCGTTCCGGAAGTCCCTCAGGCAAACCTCTCCGCGATGATGACCACACTGCAGGGCCGCCAGTCCTCTTCTGCTGCCTGACCCGCAGGTGACCATCCCATCATGCATTGGACGGATGCGCCGTCCGAAGGGTTCCACCCCCTGCCACCGCGGCCTGTTACGGCCCTCGAGGCGGAGGCGGCGCCTCCAGCCCACCCGGGCCTCCGCGCGGCATCGGCAACGGCCCCGGCAGCCCGCCGGGGCGGCCGCGGGGCGCGGCAGGAGCGGCCGGCTGGCGCGGCTGCACACGCCCGGTGGATTTCGGAATCTCCATCGTCCGCCCCGTCCGCTCCGAGCGCACGATCACTTTGTCCGGCAGGATGCGCTCCACTTTGAGATCCTGCCCCAGCGGGTCACCCGGCTTGACGATCGTCGTGACGGGCGAGTCTTCCCTTTCTTCTACTATGATCGCAAAGACCCGGCCGTTCTTCAATATGCCGGCCATCCTTCGAGGAGGCTGACGCTCCTCTTCTTCCTCCTCGGGCAGGTCCAGCTTCACCGGGGCGACCCTGCGGATCTCCGGTTTCGGCAGTTGCGACGTGAAGGTCAGCTTCGTGCGTCTGGGTTTCGGTCCGAAATAGGGCAGGAACGGGTCCGCCCGGGCCTCCTCGATGGGCGGCTCCTTCTCTCCGGACGGCGCGGCGGCGGCCGCAGATCCCGTCTGGTCGGCGCCCGGCGCAGGCGCCGGCGCTCCCGGAACCCCGGCGTCTCCCGGCATCCCCGGAGGCGTGCCCGGCGGCATTCCGGTGGAGTCAGCCGCGGAAGGGACCTCTCCCGTGGAGACCTCCGTTTCCCCTCCGCCCGCCGTCAGCCGCCAGACCACGACGGCCACAAGCAGGACGACCACGAGGGCGCCCACCACAATGGGCAGATTCTTCCTGTCATTCAACCAGGTCTGCAGAGATTCCATCGACCTCGGCCCGTCCGTTATCCCTTCCTGTCAACAACGCGATGCAGCCAGTGCCGCTCTACGGGGCCGGCGGCGGCGGAGCGTCCATCGGCGCGGCTCCTCCCCCGGCCGGGGGAGGCGGACCCTCGATCCCGCCGGGCCCGCCCGGCATTGGCGGCGGCATTACAGGCCCTCCCGCAGGAGGAACCATGCCGGGCCCGCCCCCCGCTCCCGGCTGAGCCGCCGCTTCTCCCGCGATGGCCACGTTCGGGCCCAGCCCGCCGCGCGGAAAGATCAGAACCGTCAGGTTGTAAGTCGCGGTCATGGTTGGGCTCGGCCCGGTCAGAGTGGGCGGATCCACCCGCACCAGGCGGTTGAACTTGTTCCACCCCTTCAGATGGTTCAGAATCGCCCGGTATGACCCGGTCACGGTCATCTGCCCGAGGGGAATCTCGAGCAGGTCCGCCGTCATCGCGTTCGGGTTCGTCGGGGCTGCGGGAATGCTGATGTCGTTGCGCAGCTCCACGCCGAACCGCCGCGGCCACTTCTCCACCAGCGGTCCGAGCACCTCGGCCCGTTCCCTCCACAGCGCGATCATCCCGGCCGTCCGGTCGTTGAAGGAGATGACCGGCATCTTGGTCTCCTCGTAGCGCCGGTAGTCCAGACGCGCCTGGAGGTTCTCCAGCCTGGCTTTCTCCAGATCCTTCCGGGCCTGATCTATCTGGTCCGCGACAGCCTTGCGCTCCTCCAGCTTAGTGCTGACCTCTTTGTATTGCTGCATCTTTGGCCGCACAAGCAGGAAGAACATGCCCGCCCCAACAATGAGGCAGACCAGCACCCCGATGACGATGACCTGAACTCTGGTTAGTCTGTCCAAACCCTGAGCCCTATCCGCTTGCTACCAGAAGACCGTATCACTGCGTCACCGCTGTGGAGGCGGGGGCGGTATGTAGGCGTCCGGTCCCGCGCCCGGAGGCGGAGCCGCTCCCGGCGCCCCGCCCGGAGCTCCCGGCGTCCCGCCTGCGGCCCCGCCACCGGCCCCGCCCGGCGGGGCGGGCGGCGTCAGGGGCTTCACCAGCCGGCAGGTGGCCGTGAACGAAAATCCCAGCTGAGTCCCCTGCAGAAACGAGGACACCTGCTCGCCTCCGGCTCCCTGCTGCCCGGCAGCCCCCGTGCGGTAGCCCGGGACCCCTGAGAAAGCCACCGAAGAGAACAGATGCTTCGCCCTGTAGAGATTCATCAGATACCGGCCGGCGTCCACGATGCCGGGCGCCCATCCGTCGATCGTGAGCGTCCCGCGATCCTCGGACAGCGCGACGCGCGTGTACGTGATCTTCTTGTAAGTGTATTTCGCCAGCTCTTCCAGAAGAGGGATGATGGCCACGTTGTAGTCCATCGTCTCCTCGATGAACTTGATGCGCGCCTGGATCGGGCCCACCTCGCTACGCAGGCTGGACGCCTCGGACTTCAGACGCTCCACTTCCTGCGCCACCGGTTCCACCCGCGCCAGCTCCTCGTTGGCCCGGTTGGTCTGCACGATGAAGAAGAACATCGCCGCGAGCATCCCGGCGATCACCACGGCCAGCAGTGCACTGAACACCCTGACAAGCCGCCTGACCCTCTGCTGCTCGAAGTATGAAGGGGGGATGAGGTTGACCGAAAGCATCAGGCCTCACCTCCCGCGAAATCCCGCAGGGCAAGCCCCACGCAGATGGAAAACACCGGGCCGATCTCCGCCAGAAACTCGGGCGAGTAGCGTTTGGCGGCCAGCTGAAGGTGCCCCAGGGGGTCCCCCACCATCACAGGCATCCCCAGAGCCCCCTCCAGATAGCCCGCCAGACCGGGAAGCTTTGCCACGCCCCCGCACAGCACCAGCACCTCCGCCGGAGCGGGGTTCCGGGAAGCATAGTAATCCAGCGACCTGCTCAGCTCCGCCGCCAGATCCACCAGCACCGGAGCGATGGCCGCTCCCACCGCCTTGCTGCGGTCCTCGCCGGACGCTGAGGCAGGCTCCGCGGCCTCCCCGGGCTCCTCCATCTCTTCCAGGTCGAACACCGGCTCCGCCGGTTCTTCCTCCGGAACTCCGAGCGGCTCGTCCAGATCGAAGATGCTTCTGGGCGCAGGCGCCTCCTCTTCGTCGAGAGTGAATGGAGCCTGGGGCGCGGCAGGAACGAACTCATCGCCCAGATCGAACCCGATGGGCGGCGGCACGCCGGGTTCCTCCGCGGCGGGAGGCTCTGCCGCAGGGGGCTGAGGAACGGCGAAGGGACTTTCGAAGCCGCCCGCGGCGAAGGGGCTTTCCAGGCCGATCTGCGTCTCCTCTTCGGGAGGGGGAGCCGGGCGGGACAGAGCCTCCAGCGCCTCAAGATCCACCGAACCCTGCTCGCGGAGCGTCTGATCCGCGGCGTCCTCGTCCACTCCCAGAGCCTCCGAGACCGCCCGCGCAAGGCTCTGCCCGCCGATCGGGATGCTCCGCGGGAAGACCGGCTCGAGATTCTCGTAGATGCAGACCTGTGTCGTCTGCCACCCGATGTCCGCAACGGCGACCGTCCGGCGCTCCTGCATTCCCGGGACGCCGTACACCAGCGAGCGCGGGAGGGCGACCGGCTCTACCTCGATGGCCTCGGGCTTCAGCTTCGCCCCCAGCACCGCCTCCATGTGCTTCTTGACGACATCCTCCTGACAGACGGCCAGAAGCACCTCCATCGTCTGGTCGTCCCCGCTCGGAGAAGGACGGCTCAACGGCTGGAAGTCCATGACCACTTCGCTGGAGGGGAACGGAATGTGCCGCTCGACCTCCCATTTCATGGTCTCGCGGAGCTCCTCCCGGGTCATTCTGGGGACTTCGATGATCCGCACGACCACCGTGGACTGGCCGGCGACACAGCTGACGACGTTCCTTGCGGAGATGCCGCCCCCGGCGAAAAGACGCTTGATGGCCTCGCTGATGGCCGCGCTGTCCAGGATGATGTCGTCAACGATGGCTCCCTGAGGAGTGGGCTCATAACCGATGCCGGTCACCACCGGCCCGGCCTTCCCGGGCCGCACCTCCACCGCCTTGATCCATCGCGAACCGATATCGAGGCCGATCACAGGCCCTGCGGCCTTCCGCTTCTTAGCCAATGTGCATCCTTGATGTCAGATTCACTGCGGCGCGCCGGAAAGCCGGCACAGGGAATGATACTAACACCCGCCCCGGCCCGTGTCAACGCGCCCTGACCTTCTTGTTTCCTTTGCCCCGGAAATCCTCCCGGGCCGCTCCGTTTTCCCTGTCCCCGCTATTGCCGGGTCACCGCGCGCAAAGGCGGTGAGAGCGTCTGATAATACAGGTCTGTCGCTCCCGCCCTGGTGCTCGTCCAGAACACCCAGATGAGCGACGGCTTGTACAGAGGATCCGAGGGGCTCCGCAGCCCGTCAGGGTCGGCAAAAGCGAACACCTGACCCTCGTTGACCATCGAATCCACGGGCATGGCCGTGTCCCCGCGTTCCACAAGCCAGCCGAGCGGCGCGTAAGGCGGCGTGCTGCGCCCCTCCGGCTCGATGTAAGTGTTGCCGTCGGACGAGCGGTACTGGACCCAGATGTTGGCGTTCTCCGCCTCCTCTGTGAACAGGATGCGGTTGTTCGCCCAGTCGAACTCCCACGGCCCTGTGTAGGCCCCGCCACCGCCGTCGTTGATGACAAGGCTGGTCGGCGTTCCGTCGGCCTCCAACGCCACCGGGCGCTTCAGCTGCAATCCCGGCCGCATCGTGCGGTAATAGATGGCATTGCCGGGAAGGGCCCCCTGACCCGACCGCCAGAACAGCCACAGCCTGTCATACGACAGCGGCCCGCCGTAGGTGGCCGGGAACACGCTGCGATCCACGTCGTGGAGCGGCCGCAGGGTCTTCTCCAGAAACGCAAACGGAGCGGAAGCCGTCTGGGAGCCGCTGCTGAGCACCCACGTCTGCGGCGTATACTCGGCCACCACGCGGTCCTTCACCGGCAGGGGCCTCTCGAACTTCACCGTCCCCGCGGACGCATCCAGCACGACCCTGCCGTAGCGCTCGGCGAAGGCCTGACTCACCCGCGCGGTATCGTATACCACCAGCCCGGTCTCGTCGTCCACCTGCCGGGGAGCACCGCTGATGACATCCGGCCCCGCGAAGGTGTTGGCCGCCGGATCCCAGCGCCATACGGCGATCACCGGGTATTCCGCCGTGTTCGGGCCCGACGGCCGCCGCCAGGCAAGATGCGCGCTGCGGTACAGGCCGATGGAACCCGTGTCCCGGACCAGCTCCTCGTTGAACACGCGCGCCAGCGGCTGGATGGACAGGGAACTCCCCGACACCCAGTACCTGGAAAGCAGCAGGGACGCGTTCCCGCGATTCCGCACGATCCCGCTGTAGACGACGTCCACGCACTCCATCCGCTTGGGCTCTCCCGGGTTCATCGGATCCGGATCCGGATCCGGACGCCGCAGCCCCGGGCGGAAGATCCCCACCGGCTCCGCCGCCGCCATCACCGATGCGGGGACCACGAGCTGCGCATCCGGGCTCCAGGCGTTCGGCGCCCCGGCGCTGCTGTTCACGGTGTAAAAGAGCCGGTACTGACCTCCCAGGCTGGAGTGCCAGAACACGAACAGGCGCTGCCCCCGCACCAGTATGCGGGGAGACAGCTTCGGAGTGGTGTAGTCCTGCGTGGGGATCGTCCGGATGCTGCCCGGGTCCAGCAGTCCCTGCGAATCGGCGCGAGCGTAGAAGAGCCGGTGCTCCGTCCGCACGGGCGCTCCCGGACCGGTGGTCTTGTCCACCTGACCGGTGAACACAAACCAGGTCGCGCCCGAAAGGATGTCCTGCCCCACGCTGGGACTCGTGAACTTCGCCGTATTCGCAACGAGGTTGCCGGGCAGCCCGTCCGGCTCGCCGGGGAACAGCGACGCCAGCTGCGACAGCTGGGGCCACGCGGTACCGGCGTCCACCGGAGTCCACCACCGGGCCGGGCCGCCGGCCGGGATCTGCGGGACGAACCCGCCCGTGTTCGGGTCGAACTGCAGAACGGACCGGAAGATGCGCCACGGCTGCCCGGGCGTGGTACCGGTCTCGCGGTTACTGGTCCAGACCAGGGCAAGCGGGCCGGTGTTGACCGATCCGGGCGCGCCGCTCCACACACGGTACGCCGCGGGCTGCGCGTTCCCCCAGCGCGGCTGCGCCGGGTCCGGAACGTCGATGTTCGGCAGAGACCCTTCCGTCACCCCCCCGGTCAGGCGCCCCTCGCGGACCGTGACGGTGACCGTCATCGACGGCGAGGTGACGGGATTGGCAATGTTCATTCCGTCCGGCCTGCGCGCAACCACCGGCACCACCTGAGAGTATGTCCCGGAGGGCGTCCCGATGGGCACCCGCACCGAGATGAGCGGGAGCACCGGCCGGGGGATGTTCGTGCCCGGCGGACTGCTGTTCACCAGCGCTTCGTACTGATACTGATCCGGCAGCGTCAGCGTTGTCGGACCCAGCGCTCCCACCAGAGGCTTCGACAGAACGTAGTTGTAGCCGTTCTGCGACAGCGGCAGCGAGTTCGGGGCCGCGCCGTGATAGCGCGGGTCCAGCGACGACACAATGTTGAAAGCCGACAGCGCGAACCCCTCGCCGGGATCCAGCGCGCCGTTGTTGTTGAAGTCCAGCGCCTGGACCTGCTCGCTGAACAGGTGCCTGAGCTGCGGCGGGACCCAGGGAGCCTGCACCGTGTTCAGGATGCGCAGGTCCACCAGGTTGACGTTGCCGTCATTGCGGATGGTGAACGGCCGGAACAGCGAAGCCGACGGGAATCCGGGGAACGGGATGAACTCGTCCGCCGGGGCGGAGATGCCGAACCCCACCGGCCGCTTGCCGATGTCCACGGTCCGCTCTTCGGCATACATGTTGAAGTCCGGAAGGACCTCCACCGCGTAGAACCACTCCCGGTAGACCTCCGAGCCGTCCAGAGGGCGTCCCGTCACCCGCTCGTCCGCAAGGTCCAGCTGTCCCGCGACGGTGCCGGAGGCGTTCGCGTCCACCCAGGCCCTCACGCGCGTGCTGTAGGGCGCGGAGCCCGGCGGCTGGTATTTCGGCACTTCGGTGACCAGCTCCAGCGGGTCGGGGGTCACCCACCGCGAATCCGGCGGACCGGTGTCCGGCCCGCTGCACGGCAGGAGGGAGGCCGCGCCGCGTGTGGGGTCCGCGCCGTCAAGCTTCTTGGTGACGACCAGACTGCTGGCCGGAAGGTCCGGGTAATACTTGCTGCTGTTGATGAACCCGGGCACGGCGCTTGTCTCCCACGGCAGCTGGAAGATCGGCGGCCCTGGGAAGCGCATCTCGTTTCGCCCGACCCTCAGACTGTTGATGAGCGACTGAGGATTGTTCGGCCGCGTGTAGCCCAGCATGCTGCGGTCCGCCAGATAGACCAGCTCGGGCCGGCTGTTCGACCCGTGCCGTGCCGGGTCGGAGCGCAGCACCGGGATGGCGTTCGCCGGGACCACTCCGGAGCTCTCGTCATACATCCCGTTGAAGCGCGTCCCGTAGTCGTCGCGTCCCGGCTGGAAGGGCCTGCCGGCCACCCCTTTCCAGCCCGGCCCCACGAACCCTATCGACGGGATCGAGATGGCCAGAGGATTGTTGATGGTGAACAGGCGAGGCGGCGTCGTGCGGCGGGCCGGGTCGATGCTGCTGATGTCATTGTCCTTCGGCACAGCCGCGGTCAGGGTCCGGCCCCTCTGCCCCTGCTGCGCCTGTGTCTGAAGCTGACCGGTGATGGTGTAGGATGCGCCCGGCGTCATCAGCTTGGTGGCGTCCAGCACCCAGGCAAACCGGGCGTAGTAGACCGTGCCGGTCCTGCCGTCCACCTCGACCTGCTTCGAGTACTGCGCGCTGGCGGTCTGGGTGGCGGTCAGCAGGGCTCCGGCTTCGCTGCCCTGCCCAACGTTCTGCATCCGGAAGCTGATGCGCGCGTTCGGGTTTTCGAACGTCCAGGCGAGGACGTAGATCGTCTCTCCCCATTCGAAGGCCTGCGGAGGAGTCCCGCGCGGATGCCGGTTCGTGCGGCCCTCGCTGTAAACGCCGCTCCGATCGAAATAACCCTCCGGGTCGTTATAATCCTCCTGGCTGACCACTTCCAGATCGAAATAGGCGCTTCCGCCGCTCTGGGACTCATCGTATTCCGATCCCGGCGGCTCGGACGGTATGCTGGGATCCCCGACGGGCCACCCCGCACCGCCGTTCGCGCGGCTGATGAACGCGTACATCCGTCCGTCGTCTCCGCCCACGTACACCCAGTGATCCGAGACGGCGGGCGAAGAGAACACGGCATCCGATAGCGTGTTCCAGCCCCACACCTGCGGGGAGGCGGTGTCCAGCGACATCCCCACGAACACGCCGGTCTGCGTGCCAAAATACGCGGCCTCGGGAACGGTGCCGTCCCGCGTCACGGTGGCCGGAGACGAATAGATGGACCCCGGCGCCTGGAGCTTGACCTGCTGCGCGGGACCGCTCATCGGCACCCGGTGCAGGAACCCGTCAGCCGAGCCGATGACCACGTAAGGCGTGCCGCCGACGATCGCCTTGGCCGGAGAGCTGTAACGGAACGCTCCCGCCGTCGCGGCCGGATTGCCCGGAGGCGGGGTCCAGCCCGGCGCCGTGGGATAAGGCCAGCCGTCGGCCACCTTGCCCGAAGCCTTCTCGACTTTGTAAAGCCGTCCCCGCGAGGTGGCGAAATACACAAAGTTGCCGTCCACCATGGGACTCGCCGTCACGGCCCCGATGTCCGTGATGTCCGACCCGTCCTGCGCTTTCAGGCCCTGCCAGCCCACCGTCGGGGGAGACTCGCTGGCCGTGATGGCTTCCAGCATCCCCACCTTGCCCGTCACCGAGCCGTAGAACAGCCGGCTGCCGTCTATGGCCACGGTGCCCGCCATCCCGCCGAGCGGCTCGGCGTCCATTTCGGAAGAACTGCGGCGTGTCGCGGGATAGATCCATCGCATGCGGGTCGATGCGTCCGGGGCGCCGGCCGCGTCCAGGGCGATGATGCGCCCCGCGGAGTTTGCCGAGAAGATCCGGGACACCGTGCCTCCGAGAGATGCGGCGGTGGGCGATGCGTATCCGAACGGTCCAAGATGCTCGGGGATAAGCCGGACCGCGTCAGCCACCACCTGCCGCGTCTTCGACGGGTTGCACGCCGATCCGATGGCCCGGGACGTCAGGGTCACCCTGATGACCCCGTTCTTTGGAAGATAAGCCGTACCTCCGACCCGCACCCACCGGCCGCCGTTCGTGGAGGGCAGACAGTCGCACGCCGGAGCGTCGCCCCGCTCGCAGACGTCCTGGTTGACCTGCACCGTCGCCTCACCGGAATCCGACTCCACCCGGTAGCGCGCCGCCGTCAGGCGCTCCTCGTCCGGACGGACGGCCGGCATCCAGGCGTAGACGTTGTAGTAATACTGGTCCAGATCCCGGAACTCGTAGGTGATGCTGTGAGTGTCCGCGTTGGGGGTGGCCGGGGCTGCCAGATACCCCTGCCCGAAGAAATCATCGTCCGACGCGGCCACCGGGCTGAACCCGGAAGACGTCACGCCGGGTGAGCTGTCGTCCAGCGTTTTTCCCGGCCCCATCCAGCGCAGGTCGCCCGTCCGGGCGTTCAGAGCGTAGATCTGCCCGTCGTCCGCCCCGACGAACACGGTCAGCCCGTCCGGCGTGTTCACCACGAGCGGGGAGGAATAGACGCCGCCCGCAATGGGTCCTTCCAGCGGAGAGCGCCGCTCCGCGCGCGGGCGCGGATACTCCCATAGAGGGCGGTTCAGCACCGGGTTGGACGGGTTGCCCTGTCTCCCCGGCCCCGCCTCGGCGTCCACGCACACGACGCGGCCGAAGGTCACCTCTCCGCCGGTCCCGGAGTCCGCGCTTCGCCCGGCGGGGTCGCGGTCAACGATTCCGAAAACGACACCTTTGCGCGCGCCGTATGGCAGCCCGGAAGCGGAAAACACCGCCGGCGAGCTGTAGATGGAGCCCTCGTCCAGAACAATACGGATGGCGTCCGCCGCGACGAAACGGCCCTTGTCCACATAGACGAAGCCGCTGTCCGGCTCCCCGGGGATGGGGACCGAGACCTGCTGGCGCGCCTCCGAGACGTTGGAGACTTCGATGTAGCTCGAACCATCCAGCAGATAGGACCGGGTGCCCAGCTGCACCCACTGTCCTCCCGAGCCCTGATCGATGGTGACGCGGGAGATCGTCCCGTCCGCCTCGCGGATGGTATACGTGACGTGCGAGGAGTTGGTGATGGTGGCCGTCGACGACGGGAACCAGACATACACCAGGTAGCGCTGCGGCGAGGGCAGTCCGTCAAGGTCGGGAGTCCAGCGCGCTGTGGTTCTGGGGACGAACACAGAGTCCGGAGTCCAGACAGGCGCCAGGTAATAGGTGTTGTTGTAGGCGTTGGACGCAGGCCCCGTCAGCGTCTCCGACCATTCCCAGGCGGGCCCTTTCTGGAAGAGCGGGGGGGTCTTCCCCTCGTCCTTCTCGTCCACCACCTGCTCCATCCACTTGGTCTGCTGGAGCGGCCAGGGATACGTCCAGACGAGCTCCAGCCCGGCGAGGCCCGGGCTCTGCGACCCCGTCGGGTCCGGGTAGGCGAAGCCGGTGTTCAGCGGGTCGCGGTGACGCTTCTGCCAGTCGTCGGCCATTACGGCCGGGCCGGCCAGCGCCGCGGCCAGAACGGCAAGCGCCGCTGCGAGCACGGCAGCCCGCATCTGCCGCTCCACCTTCGGGTTATCTGCGGTCAACGAACGTCGGCTGCTCAACAAGATAGCTACCTCGGATTTCCTGGCGAAGGCCCTGCACCCCCGGCGCGATCTCGTAGCTCACCACCGCCGGGGCGCTCCAGTAGATCCCCGTCGGCCCGGGGATCGGGTTGCCGCGGCCGTCCCTGTTGTCCACCTCGAAAACTTCGCCGCGGAACTCGTTGCCTCCGGCTCCAATACCGCTGTACGAGTTGCTGATCAGGATGCGCCCGCCGGGCAGGACCCTGGCGGACGTGGCGCGAAGCGGAACGCCCGTGCCGGTAATCACGGCCCCTTCTGACGTCCGGCGCGGAAGCTCGTTCTGGTAGGCCTCGGTGGTCAGGCGCCAGACCGCGACGAACGGCCCGTCCGGCCTGGACTGCGTGAGCTCCCACACCCCCGCCCCGTCGCAGAGGATGCTGTTCACTCCTCCTGCGGTCCAGTAGCGCTCGAAGTAGCGCGGATTCGCCATCCGGCGCGTCACGCCGCCGTCGGTGAACAGATTTGTGGCCCAGGAGATGCGCCCGGGACGATACGTCCAGTTCGCGACGCCGTCAGCCCCGACGGTCACATCGCCATAGTCCAGCCGCACCACAGCGCCTCCCCGCGCATCCTCCACCCGGACCGCCGCGGCCGGGTCCTCCACGGAGTAGTTCGACACAGCCGCCCACACGTCCATCGTCCCGGCGGGACCGCTGCGCGGGAACAGCTGCGCCGTCTCGAAGCGAAGGAGGCGCCCCTCGGAACGCGTGGCGCTGACCCAGTTCAGCACTGTGGGAGGGTCCTGCCCGGGCGCGATGGCATCTTCCGGCCTGTTGGAGACCGGCAGAGGACGGCCGTTGACATCGAACCGGACGATCAGGTCAAGCACCCGGAAGTTGTCCCGGTCGGCGATCAGGTAGTGATAGACCAGCGCAGGGATGCGCAGGAGAGGATCGATCTCGATGCCGGACCAGACCCGCACGTCGGTCGGCGAGGCCAGCTTCAAAGGCTCTCCGGACGGAAGCAGCCGCAGAGGATCCACGAAGGACGTGATCTCCCAGACCACCTGGCCCGCACGGTCCACCCTCACGATACGGTTGTTGCCCGTATCGCACACCACCAGGTCGTTCGAGTCCACCATCCGCACCACACTCGGACGGCTGAACGGCGTCTTCTTGACGGACATGCCGGTCGCCGTGGCCGAGTCCCGCCCGTGCAGACTGAGCCGGGTGCTGGCGCTCACCGACCAGACGGCACCGGCTCCGGCATCCACCTCCAGGATGCGGTTGCTGTCCGCAATGATCGTGCCGGGCGAGTCGAACACGTAAAGGCCGGTCTCCCCGGACACCGCCAGCAGCCCGTTCGCTCCGGCGATGGGGTTGGTGAGGGGCACTCCGCCGTCGATCAGCTCCTGCCAGACGACGTCACGCGAGCTGCCGCGCCACTCCGTCTCCGTCATATAGTTCGGCTTCACGCCGAAGACCTGCTTTCCGCGGTCCGGAGTGGCCGCGGCACGGACGGCGTAGATCATCCCCTCCGCCGTGGTGAAATAGACATACTCTCCCAGGACGCTGGCGGGCGACGGCCGCCCGGCGGCGCGGTTCGCGGGAGTGTAGATGCCCGCGCCGGGCGGCAGGGTGTCCGGCCTGTAGGCCACGAAATACCACCGCAGATTGCTGAAGCGGTCCATCTGGACGGGCACTTCGACATCCCCCACCCACACCCGGACCGGGATACCCGCGAACAGGGGCCGCTTCTCCGGGCCCATCAGGAAGTTCGCGTCGTCGAAGTTGCTGATGGTGATGGTTCCCCGCGCGCGGTCGATGGCGTAATCGCGGACGATGGCCGCCTCCTCGCGAGGAGACCGCACCGTCCCGAGCTCCGTGAAGGGATTCGGCTGCCAGATGCGCACCGGCAGCAGGTTGCCCTGCTGGTCGCGATACTCCACGCCCGGCGGCAGATCCACCCGGAAGTCCCACTTGCGCGCGAACGCAAACAGCGCCACCGCGGGCACGCGGGAGGCATCCCGCCCGATGGCGGTCACGTAGACGCCATCCGCGGTCACCGCGGGAGGACCGATGACCTCGAAGTCGTCCAGCGGAACGCCCGTCCCCGACGAAGAAGAATCCAGCGTGTAGTCATAGGCCGGGTAGAACCGGTCGGCCATCAGGGGATCCGCGGTGTTCAGCACGCTGCGGAACCAGAAATGCCAGTCGGCAATATGCTGCGGGACCGTGGGGCGGTTCTGGAGCAGGTTGAAGCGCGGCCCGAACTCCTGCACGGCGGTGAGCTGCGAACCGTTGTTGCGGGACCCGACCGCATAGAGCGTGCCGTCCGGCCCCATCGCGACGGTGGGACTACCGGACGTGTTCCACGCCTGGACGTTCGAGCCGGCCTGCGGGTCCGGCTTGGGGGCGTAGATGCTGCGCGGAGACAGGTCCTGCCCGGTGGTGGCGAGCGCCATATTGCGCGAGAGCTGATAATCCGCGTATACGGGCGTGGCCGCGTTGACCCCGGACGGCGGATTGCTCAGGACGAACTGGCCCTTTGCCGTCGGCGTCCCCACCGCCGTGGTCAGATCCTGGCAGGCGCCAGTGCCCAGCACCGCCCAGAGCCGGTACGGGCTGTCTGTCACCGTGCGCGAGTTGTTGTAGCGCGTGGCCACGATGTTGCCGCCCAGCCGGGCAAGCGGCTCGTTGCGCACGCTGAAGATGGCGGAGAAGATGCGGTCGCTGGGCTGGACCGTCACGCCGGTCGTGCCCGCCAGCCAGTAGGCCATCAGATCCAGGGCTTTCGTGCCGACGTCCTGCACCCAGCCGACTGTGGGGGAGGCCGGCCGCGGGACGATGCCGTATGGCGTGGTCATATTGCCCGGAATGTTCCACTGCTCGCGTGTGCCCAGGTCAAGGCAGTACAGGTAGCCGTTGCCCCCAACCGCATAGACGATCCCGTTGTGGTAGGTGGGCGAAGGCACCTGCGTGCCGCCCCACCCCGGCACCGACATGATCCCCTGGAAGCCGGGCTGGCCGCCCAGCGGCCGCGGGAAGGCCGGAGCGGCGAGCACCGTGCCTTCCGCATTCATCACCATCACCACATCGACGCCCGCCGGGAACGGCCCCCCGCCGGGCCACGAGAACACCGACGGGCCGGAGATGGCGCCGCCCGCGCTGGCCGACCAGAGCACATCGAAAGGCTTCCCGCCGGAGAAATCCGGCTCCCCGTCATCCGGGCTGCCGTCATTGTCCAGATCCTGCTGCGGCACTCCGTCCAGCGCATAGACCACCCCGTCGGCCCCGGAATGGAAGACCACTCCCTTGTAGATGACGGCAGACGCCCCGGGAGC